>Ga0308165_1000028_pt1 | contig 465878 bp, 410 predicted proteins | sample PhyWR2_FD_201032 | JGI IMG/M metagenome (GOLD analysis project Ga0308165, IMG submission 201032) | Phyllosphere microbial communities from UC Gill Tract Community Farm, Albany, California, United States - DLSLW.R2 | ecosystem: Host-associated > Plants > Phyllosphere > Unclassified | place...
CCAAAAAGAAATTCAAAACCCAGCAAACACCAATCCACCACAGGGGCGGTGAAATCAGTGATTACCAAAAAAACATTGGTATCAAAAAAACATGACACACTATTGAGTTCTCAAACAACAGACTGCTTTCGGATCTCCAAGCCGGCTCGTTAGCCCTGCTTGCCGTTCCCGAAGCAACTTTTCAAGCTTAGCACCCCGAATTCCTCGGTGCAAATCGCTCAACTTCTCACAATTTCTTGGTGAATGTTGTGCGATCCGCAGCGTGTCCGGTTGACTTCCTCAGAAGCTTTCCTTCGCTGCGGTGCGGGTATCAACTGTACCACCGTTCCGCGGCCGTGCCAACTCCCGGCGTCGGAGGCTCTTCACGACGCGGCGTGAGGCCCGGAATCCGCGAGATTCCGGGCCTCACGCCGCGCTCCTTGCCGTCACGGAGGGCTCTTCCTGCCCGCAATCCGCTCAGGCGAGTTTTGTGAAGTACACCGCACCCAGGGGCGGCAGCGTCACCTTCGCCGAGGCCGGCTGGCCGTCCCACGGCCCGTTGTCCGCCACCACCGTTCCTCCATTGGTGACCCCAGAACCGCCGAACTCGTGGGCGTCGGTGTTGAGGATCTCCACCCACTCGCCCTCGGCCGGGAAGCCCAGCGCATAGTCGTGGTGGGGCGCACCCCCGAAGTTGACGGCGCAGACCAGTTGCTCGCCGTCGGCGCTCACCCGGATGAAACTGAGCACGTTCCGGTCGGCGTCCCCGCCATTGATCCAGCGGTACCCCTCCCCCGTGTTGTCCTGCTCCCAGAGAGCCGGGGTGTCCTGGTAGATGGCGTTGAGCTGCTTGACCAGGAGCTGGACGCCGCGGTGATCGGGCCCTTCGGCGAGCCACCAGTCGAGCCCGTGCTGTTCGCTCCATTCGGCTTCCTGACCGAACTCGGTGCCCATGAAGATCAACTGCTTACCCGGATGCGCCCACTGGTAAGCGAGGAACGCGCGCAGGTTGGCGAGCTGCTGCCAGCGGTCCCCGGGCATCTTGCGCAGCATCGAGCCCTTGCCGTGCACGACTTCATCGTGGCTGATCGGCAGGAGGAAGTTCTCGGTGAACGCGTAGACGAGCGAGAAGGTGATGGTGTTGTGGTGCCAGCGACGGTTGACCGGATCCTCGGCGATGTAGGCCAGGGAATCGTGCATCCAGCCCATGTTCCACTTGAGGCCGAAGCCCAGGCCGCCCTGGGAGGTCGGCGCCGTGACGCCCGGGAACGCGGTCGACTCCTCGGCGATCGTCACGGCACCCGGGTTGCGCTTGTAGACCGTGGCGTTGGTCTCCTGGAGGAAACTGATGGCGTCCAGGTTCTCGCGGCCGCCGAACTGGTTGGGCACCCACTGGCCCTCTTCGCGCGAGTAGTCCAGGTACAGCATCGAGGCCACGGCGTCGACGCGGAGGGCGTCCACGTGGAACTCCTCGAGCCAGTACAGCGCGTTGGCCACGAGGAAGTTCCGGACCTCCTTGCGGCCGAAATTGAAGATGTACGTGCCCCAGTCCGGGTGCTCACCCAGACGAGGATCGGCGTGCTCGTACAGCGGTTCTCCGTCGAATCGGGCCAGCGCCCACTCGTCCTTGGGGAAGTGCGCGGGGACCCAGTCCATGATCACGCCGATCCCGGCCTGGTGCAGCGCGTCCACGAGGAAGCGGAACTCGTCGGGATGCCCGAATCGCGAGGTCGGCGCGTAGTAGGACGTGACCTGGTAACCCCAGGAGCCGCCGAAGGGATGCTCCGCCACCGGCATGAACTCCACATGGGTGAAGCCGAGCCACTGGACGTACTCGACCAGCTCTCGTGCGAGCTCGCGATAGCTCAGGCCCAGGCGCCAGGAGCCGAGGTGGACCTCGTAGACGCTCATAGGCGAATTGTGAGGGTCCCTCGCGGCGCGGGCGGCCATCCACTCCTGGTCCTTGAACTCATAGGAGCGCTCCACCACCACGGACGCGGTCATCGGCGGGACCTCGGTGCCGAAGGCCAGCGGATCCGCCTTCTCCACCCAGTGGCCATGCTTCGTGCGCAAGGCGAACTTGTAGCGGGTCCCGGGGCCGAGCCCCGGGATGAAGAGCTCCCACACCCCACTCGATCCGAGCGAACGCATCGAGTGCTGGCGGCCGTCCCAGGAGTTGAAGTCGCCGATGACCCGCACAGCCTGCGCGTTCGGGGCCCACACCGCGAAGGAGACGCCCTCGACGTCGCCCATCACGGAGCTGTAGTGCTGCACCCTGGCGCCGAGCACGGTCCACAGCGTCTCGTGGCGGCCCTCCTGGATGAGGTGGAGGTCGAGTTCGCCCAGGGTCGGCAGGTAGCGATACGGCTCATCGACCACGACGGGCTCGGCGTTCTCGTAGGCGACCTCGAGCCGGTAGTCCGGCACGTGCGCGCCGTCGGGCGAGACGTAGGTGCCCACCCAGACGCCGAAGCTCTCGTGCTGGAGGGGGATCCGCGCGTCGTCGGCGAGGATGACCGTCACCGCCTCGGCGAGGTGCTTGACGGTGCGGAAGGTGACGACGCCGCGGTCGTCCAAGTGGGCGCCGAGCACGGAGTGCGGAGCGTGATGTTCACCATGAGCCACCTGGCCCAGCGTGGCCTGATCGATCGGCAGGGGAGCCGGCGCAGCGGCTTCCGGGGTGGGGGTCATGGTTTCCCTTTCGCGTCGGGACCTGAGAGTTCGTCCAGCGTCGCACGTGCCGCGCTGACCGGGATGTCCAGCCAGCCGGGGCGGTTGCTCTGCTCGTAACGGACCTCGTACAGGGCCTTGTCCAGCCACAATGCCATGAAAAGGGGAGAACGCTGGTCAATCCTCCCGGGCACCACACTCGAATAACCCTCCAGGAAGGCGGCCGAACACTCGGCCACCCACCCGTCGGAGACCTCGGCTCCCGCGACCTGGCGCTGAGCGGCCCCGGCGGCGTAATCCAGTGAACGGAGCAGCCCGACCACATCCCGCAAGGGCAGGTCCGGGAGCGCCCGCTCGGAGATGGGCCGGAGCGGCTCACCTTCGAAGTCCAGGAAGATCCACCGCTCCGCGCCGGCGGACGGTGACTGCACGGTGAGGATCTGGCCGAGATGCAGGTCGCCGTGGATCCGCTGCGGCTGCGCCGGCACCGCGGACAGCGAGGTGAGCAGTGCCTCGATCTCGGCGTCGTACGGCCCGACGACGGCGCGCACCTGCGCCCAGCTGTCCCGCACCCTGGCGGCCAGCCGGCTCAGCACGCCCTCCGGCGTGGTCGACACCGGCAGCCCTTCGGCCAGGCGACGGTGAATCCGGGCCGTTCCCTGCCCGATGGCGTGCGCCTGCCGCGCGAAGGATTCCCCACGGGCGGCCGCGTCCAGGGCGGCTCCCCAGGCGTCCGATCCGCCCGGGAGGAACTCGTGGATCACCGCCAGATCGGCCTGGTAGGCCTCACCCCGGTCCTGCCAGTGGGCCTCGAGCCAGCCGAGCGTGGCGGGGACGTCCTGGGTGCCGAGCCGCGTCAGCACGGCACCGAGCTCGACTTCGGGATTCTGGCCGTTGGAAAGGGTCCGGAAGAACTTCACGATCATGCCGCGTCCCTGTGCGTTCAGCACGATGGACGTGTTCGACTGCTCGCTCCGCATGGGGTCCATGGACAGCAACGGGTCCGACAGTGCGATGCTCTTGGCGGCGTCGGGGCCGCGACGGGCCTGGATGCCGGCGTGCTCGCCCGGGTTCTCCGAATGGGCGTTCAGCGAGGTGCTGGCCAGGACCTCGTCGAGGTACTCGCGGCGCTGAGGGGCGTCGTAGACGTTCCACGGGCCCGGTGCCGCGGCCGAGCCGTCCACACCGCCGGCGGAGGAGACCGCGCCGATGAAACCCGCGCCGTCGTCGGACGACTGGTCGGCGGACCGGAGGAACAGCAGCGGAACCTGCAGGAGGGTCACCACCGGCGACCCCTGGGCGGCGGGATACTCGAGGCGCAGGACCCTGACCTCGGAGTGCCGGTCCGGCCGCGAGACACCGGGAAGCACGGCGGCCACGGACATCGTGACCACGCTCCCCTTGGCGGGGAACCACCGTTGCTGCGGAAGCCAGTGCTCCAGCAGTCCCATGAGCTCGTCGGCAGGGACGGTCATGTCACACGCCCTGGGGCACGATCGGGATGGCGGTGGTCTGCATCCCCGGCGCCGCCGTGCGGAACCGGAGCCAGAAGTAGCCGTTGCCGGACAGCGTGAGTCCGAGCGTGCCGTCATCGGCGACGCTGGGGAACGGCTGTCCGCCGAAGATGTCCCGCAGTCCACGCCCCGCGAATTCCGGCAGATCCAGCACGGCGGCCACCGGGTTCTGAGACAGGTTGAAGACACACAGCAGCGTCTCGGGCTGGGCTCCTTCGGGGTTGTCCGGGAGCACTTCGCGGCGGTACGCGAGCACCGACTCATGGTTGGCCGGAACGTGGTGGAAGGCGCCGAGGCCGAAGGCCGGATGAGCCTTCCGGACAGCCAGGATCTGCCGGGTCCACCGCAGGAGTGAGCCCGAGTGGGCCGCTTCCGCTTCCACGTTCGCCATGCCGTAGTGGTACACGAGCGACTGGATGACCGGCAGGTACAGCTTGCCGGGGTCGGCGATCGAGAAGCCGGCATTGCGGTCCGGGGTCCACTGCATCGGCGTCCTGACGGCGTCGCGGTCCTGGAGCCAGATGTTGTCCCCCATGCCGATCTCGTCTCCGTAGTACAGGAACGGGGATCCCGGCAGGCTCAGGAGCAGCGCGTTGATGAGCTCGATCTCGGCCCGCGAATTGTCCAGGAGAGGCGCCAGACGACGCCGGATGCCGACATTGGCGCGCATCCGCGGGTCCGGGGCGTACCAGCCGAGCATCGCGGAGCGCTCCTCGGCGGTCACCATTTCCAGCGTCAGCTCGTCGTGGTTGCGCAGGAACGTGCCCCACTGGGTTCCCGCCGGAATGGCCGGGGTGTCCTTCATCGATTCCACGATCGGGGCCGCCAACTGGTCCCGCAGGGCGAAATACAGTCGCGGCATGATCGGGAAGTGGAAGCACATGTGGCATTCGGGAGCCTCTTCGGTGCCGAAATACTCCACGACCTCGTGTGGGGGCTGATTGGCCTCCGCGATGATGATCCGGCCGGGGTATTCACGGTCCACCATGGCGCGCAGATCCCGCAGGAACTGATGAGTTCCGGGCAGGTTCTCGCAATTGGTGCCGTCTTCTTCGAAAAGATACGGAATGGCGTCCGCGCGGAAACCGTCCACCCCGTGATCCAGCCAGAAACGCACCACGTCGTAAATGGCCTCGACGACGGCGGGATTCTCGAAATTCAGATCCGGCTGGTGACTGAAGAAACGGTGCCAGAAGAATTGCCGCCGGATGGGATCGAACGTCCAGTTCGATTCCTCCGTGTCGATGAAGATGATCCGGGCATCCTGGTACTTCTCGTCCGTGTCGCTCCACACGTAGAAATCGCCGTACGGACCGCTCGGGTCACGCCGGGATTCCTGGAACCAGTGGTGCTGGTCCGAGGTGTGGTTGAGGGGCAGGTCGATGATGACGCGCATGCCCCGGGCGTGCGCCTCACCCACGAGCCGCTGGAAGTCGTTGATGGTCCCGAACTCGTCCAGCACGGCCTTGTAATCCGAGATGTCATAGCCGCCGTCCCGAAGCGGGGACTGGAAGAAGGGCGGGAGCCAGAGGCAGTCGATGCCGAGCCACTGCAGGTAATCCAGCCGGTCGATGAGACCGTTCAAGTCACCCGAGCCGTCGCCGTTCGAGTCCGCGAAGGCACGCACCAGGACCTCGTAGAACACCGCTTTGCGGAACCACTGAGGGTCGTGAGCGAGGCCCGGGGCGTTGGTGTCGAAACGGTCCCGGCTGGCGATCCCGTTGCTGGCGGACGGCAGGCTGAAAGTCATCAGACTCCTCGGCGGATGTGCAGGATGTGTGCAGGTTCGACGTGCGGGTCCAGCCGGACGTAGTTGTGCTCGCCCCACTCCCAGCTCTGGCCGCTGATCAGGTCATCGACGCGGAATCCGTGGGAGGCGGTCCAGTCCTGGGGATCGAGCTCGAGCGCGTCCAGGTCCAGGGACACGGTGCATTCGCGGGTGCCGTGCGGGTCCACGTTCACCACGACGATCAGCGTGTCCTTGGAGCCGTCCGGCAGCGTCTTGTGCTTCGAGAAGACCACGGTGGCGTCGTCCGAGGACTGGTGGACCGTGAGGTTCTGCAGGTCGCCAAGCGCCGGGTGATCGCGCCGGATGTGGTTGAGGCGTGTCAGGTACGGCGCCAGCGAACGCCCTGCTGCCTCGGCGGCCTCCCAGTCGCGGTCCTTGTACTCGTACTTCTCGTTGTCGATGTATTCCTCGGCGCCCGGGCGGGCCACGTGCTCGAAGAGCTCAAACCCGGCGTAGACGCCCCAGAGCGGGCTGCCCATCGAGGCCAGTACGGCGCGGATCTTGAACGCGGCCGGACCGCCGTACTGGAGGTACTGGGTGAGGATGTCCGGGGTGTTCACGAAGAAGTTCGGGCGGAAGAACGGCGCGGAGTCCCGGGAGACCTCCGTGAAGTACTCCTCGATCTCCTCCTTGGTGTTGCGCCAGGTGAAGTAACTGTACGACTGCTGGAAGCCGGCCCGGCCGAGCGCGTGCATCATGGCGGGCCGGGTGAAGGCCTCGGCCAGGAAGACCACCTCGGGGTGCTTCTTGTTGACCCGGCCGATCAGCCACTCCCAGAACCACACGGGCTTGGTGTGCGGATTGTCCACGCGGAAGATCTTCACACCGTGGCTGATCCACAGCTGAACGATGCGCAGGATCTCCTTGCTGAGGCCCGCCGGGTCGTTGTCGAAGTTCAGCGGGTAGATGTCCTGGTACTTCTTCGGCGGGTTCTCGGCGTACGCGATGCTGCCGTCCACCCGCCGGGTGAACCACTCGGGGTTGCTCTGCACCCAGGGGTGGTCGGGGCTCGCCTGGAGCGCGAGGTCCAGTGCGATCTCCAGGCCGTGAGCCTCGGCCTCCGCCACGAAGGCGTCGAAGTCCTCGAAGGTGCCGAGGTCCGGGTGGATCGCGTCATGGCCGCCCTCGGCCGCACCGATGGCCCACGGCGAGCCCGGGTCCCCGGGTCCTGCCACGAGCGTGTTGTTGGGGCCCTTCCGGTGGGCATGGCCGATCGGATGGATCGGCGGCAGGTACAGCACGTCGAACCCCATGGCCGCGACGCCGGGCAGACGGCGGGCCGCCGTGCGGAAGTTCCCTGAGGTCCACTCCCCCGTGACCGGGTCGCGCTTGGCGCCCTCGGACCGCGGGAAGAACTCGTACCAGGAGCCCTGGCCCGCGGCGGCGCGCTCCACGAGGATCGGGAACTCTTCGGATTCGGTCACCAGTTCGCGGATCGGCTGACGCTCGACGGCGTCGGCCACGGCGTCCGAGAAGCCGGCCCCGAGGCGCTCCTCGACGGTCAGCCGGGAGTCCGCGAGCGCTTCGGCGGCACGGCGGAGGGTGCGGCGGTCCGCGGCGGTGCGCTTGGCGTCGTCGTCGGCGGCCTGGGCGAGCAGCGCCGCGCCCTCGGCGAGCATGAGCTCGACGTCGACACCCGCGGCGACCTTGATCTCCGCGTTGTGATGCCACGTGCCGTACCGGTCATGCCAGGCCTCGATGAGGAAGGTCCAGGCTCCCGTGGCGGTCGGCGTGAAGACGCCCTCCCACAGATCGGTGCCGAGGCCACGCTCACCACGGGCGGGATGAAGACGGACGGTCTCCCGGACCTTGCCCTTCGGATCCTTCAGGACGGCGGTGACACCCAGTTGATCGTGCCCCTCGCGGAAGACGGTGGCACTCACCACGAGGCCCTGGCCCGGAACGGCCTTGGCCGGGAACCGACCGCCCTCGACGCTCGGCTGCACATTCGTGATGGGGAACCTGCCGAATCGCAGGCCGCTCGGGATCCCGCTGGGCGCGGGGAGCTCGGACGTGGACTTGGCTCGGCTGGCGCTTCGTTTGGTGCTGCTCACACCCACGACGTTAGTCCGGACCAGGGCCGATTGCTAAGGGTCATTTGAAAGAAACCGCCGTCACGCGTCATTTACCAAAAAGAAACATCCCCCTGTTCCGATGGTCGGATGACTCGGTTAGTGTGGCGCACGTGAAGGCCATCCGCAGATTCACCGTCAGAACCGTCCTGCCCGAACCGATCGCCCCACTGGCCCGACTGGCGAACAATCTCCGCTGGTCCTGGCACCTTCCGACCCGCCAGCTCTTCGAGAGCCTGCATCCCGTGCTGTGGGACAAGAGCCGGCACGATCCCGTGGCCCTTCTGGGGGCCATCTCGGGCGAGGAGTTCCGGGCAATGGCGCGGGACGAGGACGTGGTGGCCAGGGTCCAGACGGCCGCGGCGGATCTGGACCGCTATCTCACGGAACCGCGCTGGTACCAGAGCCTGAACGGCGACGCCCCGGAGCGCATCGCGTACTTCTCCCCCGAATTCGGCATCACCGAGGTGCTTCCCCAGTATTCAGGCGGTCTGGGCATCCTGGCCGGCGATCACCTCAAATCGGCCTCGGACCTCGGCGTCCCCCTGGTGGGCGTCGGACTGCTCTACCAGGCCGGATACTTCAAACAGTCCCTCTCCCGCGACGCCTGGCAGCAGGAGACCTACCCGGTCCTGGACCCGGACAATCTTCCACTCACCCTCCTGCGGGAGGAGGACGGGACGCCCGTGACCGTCCGGCTCCCGCTCCCCCACGGACGGCAGCTGCTCGCGCAGATCTGGCGCGCCGAGGTGGGCCGCGTTCCCCTCTTGCTGCTGGACTCCAATGTGCCGGGCAACGACGACGCCGCGCGCGGCATCACGGACCGGCTCTACGGAGGCGGCGGGGACCACCGTCTCCAGCAGGAACTGCTCCTCGGCATGGGCGGCGTGAAGGCCCTGCGAGCCTACGCCCGCCTGACGGGCACCTCCGCGCCGGAGGTCTTCCACACGAACGAAGGACACGCGGGATTCCTCGGCATCGAGCGCATCCGGGAACTCATGGCCGGCCAAGGCCTGAGCTGGGACGAAGCACTGGCCGCGGGCCGGGCCTCGACGGTCTTCACCACCCACACCCCGGTGGCGGCGGGGATCGACCGCTTCGAACTCGCCCAGATCGAGCACTTCTTCCGGGCGGGGTTGGCTCCCGGTGTTCCAGTCGACAGGATCCTGGACCTCGGACGCGAGAACTACGACGGCGGGGACCCGGGCAAGTTCAACATGGCCGTCATGGGCCTCCGCCTGGCCCAGCGCGCCAACGGAGTCGCCAAGCTGCACGGCGAGGTGTCCCGGGGGATGTTCGCAGGACTCTGGCCGGGATTCGAGAAGTCCGAAGTCCCGATCGGCTCCGTCACGAACGGCGTACACGTCCCCACCTGGGTGGATTCCAGCATCGGCACCCTCGCCCGGGACGCCTTCGGGCCCGAGGCCGAGTCCCTGGGGCGCTGGGACCTGGCGTACAACGTGCCGGATGAGACGCTCTGGGCGCTCCGCCGGGAGCTGCGCGGCAAGCTCGTGGCGGATGTGCGGCGTCGTCTGCGGTCCTCCTGGAAGAAGCGCGGCGCGGCCGACGCCGAACTCGGGTGGACGGACGGCGTGCTCGACCCCGACATCCTGACCATCGGCTTCGCGCGTCGCGTGCCCACGTACAAGCGCCTGACCCTCATGCTGCGTGACCCGGAGCGGCTCCGGCGGATCCTCCTGCACCCCGAGCATCCGGTGCAGCTGGTGATCGCGGGCAAGTCGCACCCGGCCGATGACGCCGGAAAGAAGATGATCCAGGACCTGGTGCACTTCACGGACGACCCCGAGGTCAGGCACCGGATCGTGTTCCTCCCCAATTACGACATCGCGATGGCCCGGACCCTCTTCCCCGGCTGCGACGTCTGGCTCAACAACCCGCTGCGGCCTCTCGAGGCCTGCGGGACGTCGGGCATGAAAGCCGCCATCAACGGCTCGCTCAACCTTTCGGTGCTGGACGGCTGGTGGGATGAGATGTACGACGGCGAGAACGGCTGGGCGATCCCGACCGCGAACAACGGCGCGTCCCCCGAGGAGCGGGACGACATCGAGGCGGCCGCCCTGTACGAACTGCTCGAGACCCAGGTGGCGCCGCGCTTCTACGGCGCCGCGCTCTCCACCGACGCCGGCGCGGCCGGGCCCTCGTCGGCGGACGAGGACGGGCTGCCGACGGCGTGGATCTCCATGATCAAGCACACCCTGGCCCACCTCGGACCGGCGGTGTCCGCGGACCGCATGGTGAAGGACTACGTCTCCGGCCTCTACACGCCCGCGGCGGTCTCCGGCCGGGATGCCGCAGAGGACGGCTACGCACTCGCCAAGGACCTGGCAGCCTACGCCGAGCGGGTCCGGGCCTCGTGGCCGGGCGTGCACGTGGAGCACGTCGACAGCAGCGGCGTGAGCGAATCACCGCAGATCGGCGACACCCTCACGGTGAACAGCTATGTCGCGCTCGATGGCTTGACGCCCGAGGAGGTCCGCGTCACGGCCGCCTATGGCAGGGCCGGCCACGACGACCGGATCAAGGACCCCCGCAGTGTGGACCTGGACCCTGTCGAGGACCTGGGCGGCGGCCGCTGGCTCTTCCGGGGCACGATCCCGGTGGACCGTTCGGGCGCCTTCGGCTACACGGTGCGGATCTTCCCGCGGCACGAGGGCCTGGCGAGCAGCGCGGAACTCGGCCTGGTCGTCAACGCCTAGGGACGGTGCCGGCGTGGCCCGGGGAGCAGGATCAGCTCCGCTTGCCATCCCCACAGCGGGGTACTCGCCTTTCGCTGTGCAAGGGGTTGCGGGGCCCCTTGACGTAAGCTTCCGCTGATCCCGCTCCCTGGGCCGGGCCCTTCAGCCGAGGACGACGACGGCGAGGTGCGGGCTGCCCGCCTCCGCCTCGCCGAGGATGCTCTCGACGGCGGCCGCGGTGTCGGCGTCGAGCGTCGCGGAGCGCTGCCAGAGGAGAGCGGACGGCGAGCTGAGCGCGTCGGCCCAGTCCCCCAGGCAGTCGTTGAGCGCGTCCAGGTTGCCCCCGAACCAGTCGGGGAACCCGAGAGCCGTGGCGAAGGCTGCCAAGGTGCCCGTCTTGTCCGCCGCGGCGGGGACGGTGAAGGGCTCACGCCCGACGGCGAGGCTCGCGTGTGCGAGTTCGCTCAGCGTGTGCGTGGTGGCGGGATAGGTCCTCACTGGCCCTCCAGGATGAAGCGGAAGCTCTTGTAGTGATCCGGGGTGTAGTACTTCTCGTGCTCCGACCCCACGATGATGCGCCGGGCTCCACGGGTCTGAGAACCCGGGGTCGGCACAGTGAACTCCTGGTAGTAGCCGCTGCGCTTCTTGGGGAGCACGCCCTCGAAGTTCCCGAAGTTGATCCCGTCCCGGTCGTACGGGTACGGGCCGCCCTTCGCGATGAGCTCCAGGGTGCGACGGGCCTCCGCCGGCAGCGCGGACTCCTTGACGGTGTCCAGACTGCTCGGGTTCTTCACCCCCGGGCGCTGGGTGGCCGAGCTGCCGGGCGTGGCGTTCCCGCCGTCGCCGGCGAGCGGCTTGCTGCCCGATCCGCTGCCGCCGAGCCAGATCAGACCCGCCACGACGGCGGCGAGGACGAGGCCGGCCAGGCTCAGGAGCGTTTTGCGGTTCACGAGACCTCAGAGTCGGTAAATGGTCAGAGTCGGTAGATGTTCATGGAGAAGGCGTCCACCAGGTCCTTCTCCCCTTCCGCACGCCGCGTGCCACGGCGTTCGTCGTGGACCAGTGACGTCGACAGACGGAGTTCGAACTTGGCGGTGTCCTGCTCCGCGGTGACGCCGAGCTCGGACAGGCGCGGGAGCACGATCTCCACATCGCTCGGACCGCCGTTGATCACCACGAGACCGTCGACCTTGCCCTTCCGGGACCCGAGCAGCAGCTGCACGAGGCGCTGGCCCGGGTTGTTCCAGTCCTCGCCGGACATGAACTCGCCGTCCTGGTTGAACCAGTGCAGATACGAGTGCTCGTCCCGCTGGGGGTAGTCGAACGGCTGCGCCGCCATGAACTCACGGCGGATCCGGATGGCCCGCTGGGTGGCCCGCAGCATCTGCCGGCTCTCCCGCGTGGGCGTCCAGTCGATCCAGGTGATGGCGTTGTCCTGGTTGTACGCGTTGTTGTTGCCCTGCTGGGTGCGGCCCAGCTCGTCACCAGCCACGATCATGGGGACGCCCAGGGAGACCATGAGCGTGGTCATGAGGTTCCTGCTGGTCAGCGCGCGCTGGGCCAGGAGCGACTCGACCTCCGTGCGCCCTTCGTAGCCGTGGTTGTAGCTGAAATTGCTGTCGTTGCCGTCACGGTTGTTCTCACCGTTGGCCTCATTGTGCTTCCGGTCGTAGGAGACCAGGTCCCGCATCGTGAAACCGTCGTGCGCCGTGATGAAGTTCAGGGACGCGAGCCGGTTGCGGCCGGACGGCGCGAAGAGCGACGCCGAGCCGGACACCACATCGGCCAGGGCGGAGACGCTCCGGCCCTGGTGGCCGGCGTCGATCGCGGCGCGTTCCGACAGCCAGAAGGAGCGCACCGTGTCCCGGAAACGGTCGTTCCAGTCCACCCAGCCGAAGGGGAAGCGGCCCGTCTGCCAGGAGTCGCCCTGACCCACGTCCCACGGCTCGGAGATGAGTTTGACCTCGTGGAACACCGGGTCCGCGGCCAGTGCCACGAGGAAGGGGTGCTTGGGATCGAACTGGTTGTTCTCGTCCCGGCACAGCGTGGTGGCCAGGTCGAAACGGAACCCGTCCACGTGGTAGTCCTGCACCCAGTGGCGCAGGGAGTCCAGCACGAGCTGCACCACACGCGGCTCACCGAAGTTGAGGGAGTTCCCGCAGCCCGTGGTGTCGTAGTAGTTCCCGTTGCCGTCGTGACGGTAGTAGGTCCCGTCCCCCAGGCCACGGAAACTCTGCGCCGGCAGGTCCTTGCCGCCCTCGGCCGTGTGGTTGTACACGACGTCGAGGATGACCTCGATGCCCGCCTCATGCAGGAGCTTGACCATGCCCTTGAACTCGTCCTGGACCGCGCCGGGGCCCGCGGCACGGGCCGCCTCCGTGGCGTAGTCCGGGTGCGGCGCGAAGAAGGACGCCGTGTTGTAACCCCAGTAGTTCGTCAGACCGACGTTCTCCAGGTGGGCCTCGTCCAGGTGGAAGTGCACCGGGAGCAACTCGACGGCGGTCACGCCGAGCTCCTTGAGGTAGTCCAGCATGACGGGGTTCGCCAAGCCGGCGTATGTGCCGCGGAGATCCTCGGGGATGTCCGGGTGCAGCTTCGTGAGGCCGCGGACATGCGCCTCGTAGACCACGGTGTCCCGCCACGGCGTGTTGGGGCGCCGGTCGGCGCCCCAGTCGAAGTCCTGGTGCATCCGCATCGACACGAGCGAGCCGTCGACCCTGTCCACGCCCCTGCCGTAGGGGTCCAGCAGCAGGCCGGAAGGCACGCTGGAGTGCGGCGCGCCGTCGTCGTCGCGCCGCATGAGGTGGCTGCCCGTCAGACGAGCGGCCGTCTCCGGCCCCAGGAACCCGTACTTCGTGCCGAGCGGGAAGCGCGGCACGAGGCCGTGATGGACCCCGCCGCTCTTCTCGGTCAGGCGCGTCCGGTGCCATTGGCCGTCCTGGCCGAGGTGGTGGACGTCGACGGCGGTCAGGCCGGGCGCGAACACCGCCACGTTGACGGTGTCAGGAGCGAACTGGTCGGCCTGGCGGGCCGGCGTCACCCCCAGCGGAAACGGCCGCGAGGCCGTCACCACGAACTCCAGGGGCATGGTGATGGGATTGCTCATGGGACTGTCAGGTGTGAGAACGACGCCGGGAGACTTCGTACAGCGAGATGGCGACGGCCATGCCGGCGTTGAGGGATTCCATGGCGGAGTCGATCGGCACGGAGACGATCTGGTCGCAGTGCTCGCGGACCAGGCGGCTCAGGCCCTTGCCCTCGGAACCGACCACGAGGCAGATCGGCTCGGTGGCCAGCTCGAGGTCCGGCAGGGAGACCTCGCCGTCGCCGTCCAGGCCGAGCACGAAGATGCCCATCTCCTGGAACGCCTTCAGGGTGTTGTTCAGGTTGCCGGCCCGGGCCACGGGGACGCGGGTGGCCGCGCCCGCGCTGGTCTTCCAGGCAGCGGCCGTCATGCCCGCGGCACGGCGCTCCGGCACCACGACGCCGTGACCGCTGAAGGCGGAGACGGAGCGGATGATGGCGCCGAGGTTGCGGGGATCGGTGATGCCGTCCAGCGCGACGAAGAGCGGCGCGTTGGCGATGTGGCCCTTGCGCCAGGCTTCGATGGTCTCTTCGGCGAGATCGTAGGGATCCGCGTAGTCGTACGGAGGAACCTGCAGAGCGAGACCCTGGTGAACGGCGTCCTCGGTGAGGCGGTCCAGTTCCGGCTTGCCGGCTTCGAGGATCGGCACACCGCGTTCGGCGGCGAGCTTCAGGACCTCCTTGACGCGGTCATCGACATCGATCCGGATGGCCACGTACAGCGTCTTGGCGGGGATGCCCGCACGCAGCGCCTCGACCACGGAGTTGCGGCCCGTCACGAATTCCTCGGTGGCACGGCCCTTGGGACCGCTGGCACGACGCGGGGCACGGTTGTCCCCGCCGGAACGCTTGGCAGCGGCACGCTCGGCGAGGATCTTGTTCTTGTGCGCCTTGTGATAGGTGCGGTCCTCCGCCTTGGGCGTGGGGCCCTTGCCTTCGAGCGACTTGCGGCCATGGCCCCCAGTACCCACGGAGGCGCCCTTCTTGTGCTTACGGACAGCGCCGGAACGGCCGATCTTGGCCATGATTCACCTCTGCAGTAGTGTTGCGGACCTGCACCATTTTACGGTTCAACTCGTGTCAGTCCTGACGCAGGCTCCAGGAAGCCCCCTGAGGACCGTCTTCCACGACCACGCCGGCCCCCGTCAGAGCGTCCCGGATGGCGTCCGATGCGGCCCAGTCCTTCGCCGCACGAGCCGCGGCCCGGGCCTCGAGCTGCGCTGTCACCAGCGCGTCGAGCGCCTCCAGCGCCGGCCCCTCGGCGGCGCCGGCGGAGGCGACGTCGTCCAGCCCCAGCACCCGCGTCATGGCGAGCACCGAGTCCAGCGCGCTCCGGACCGTCTCGGCATCCCCTGCGGCGAGGGCGGCGTTGCCGGCCCGGACGGTCTCATGCAGCACGGCGAGAGCCTGCGGCACATTGAGGTCGTCGTCCATGGCCTTCGCGAAGTCCTCCGGCACCCCGCCGTTGCTGACGTGACCGACGGTGCCGTTCCACTGCGACTGGGAGCGGAGCGCGCGGCTGATGAAGCCGTCGACGCGTTCGACGGCGGACGCGGCCTCCGCGAGCGAGCCCGGGTTGTAGTCGAGCACCGAACGGTACTGCGCCTGGCCCAGGTAGTAGCGCACCACGCGGGGGCTCGCCTGGGCGAGCATCTCCTCCGGGCTGACCGTGTTGCCGATCGACTTGGACATCTTCTCGCCCTGGTACGTGACCATGCCGTTGTGCATCCAGAAGTTCGCGAAGCCGTCGCCCGCCGCTGTGGACTGGGCCAGTTCGTTCTCGTGGTGCGGGAAACGCAGGTCCAGGCCGCCGCCGTGGATGTCGAAACGGGGACCGAGGTACTTGGTAACCATCGCCGAGCACTCCAGGTGCCATCCCGGGCGTCCGCGGCCCCAGGGGGAATCCCAGGCGGCGGTCTCGGGGTCGCCCGCCTTGTGGCCCTTCCACAGCGCGAAGTCGCGGGGGTCGCGCTTGCCGCGCGGATCGGCGTCGGTGGCGGCTTGCATGTCGTCGATCCGCTGGTGCGTCAGCGAGCCGTATTCGGGCCAGGAACGGACGTCGAAGTAGACGTCGCCCGAACCGTCCGGGGCAGCGTAGGCGTGGCCACGGTCGATCAGCCGGGCGATCAGCGCGTGCATCTCCGGGATGTGGCCCGTGGCGCGCGGTTCATAGCTCGGCGCGGACACGCCCAGCGTCTCGTACGCCGTGCGGAACGCCTGCTCGTAGCGGTAGGCCAGAGCCCACCACGGCTCCTTGGCCGGACGGTCACCGTCCGGGACGAAACCGTCCTCGAAGGATTCGGCGGACTTGGCGAGGATCTTGTCGTCGATGTCCGTGACATTGCGGACCACGGTCACCTCGAAGCCCCGGTAGCGGAGCCAGCGGGTGAGCTGGTCGAACGCGATCGCCGAACGGACGTGGCCCACGTGGGGCAGGCCCTGGACGGTGGCGCCGCAGTAGTACAGGCTCGCCTTGCCGGGCTCGAGCGGCTGGAATTCGCGGACCTGGGCTGAGGCCGTGTCATAGAAACGCAGTGTCACCTGCCAAAGCCTATGCCCTGGGGTCCGTCCCCGCCATTTCCGGCGGGACGGACCCCAGGGGCGGTCTCAAGCCCCGTCCGCCGGGAGTGGATAGACAAGGGCCGTGGCCACCGCGGTGAGTCCCTCGCCGCGGCCCAGGAAGCCGAGTCCGTCCGTGGTGGTGGCGGAGACGCTGACGGGAGCCCCGGCGGCCTCCGTCAGCACCGCCTCCGCTTCGAGCCTCCGGGGCGAGAACTTGGGACGGTTTCCCAGGAGCTGCACGGCGACGTTGCCGATCCCGAATCCCGCCTCACGCACGATCCGGGCAGCCTCGGTGAGCAGCCGCACGCCCGAGGCGCCGGCGAACTCGGGGCGGCCGGCGCCGAAGTGGGTGCCGAGGTCGCCCACTCCGGCTGCGGAGAAGAGCGCGTCGGCGGCGGCATGGGCGACGACGTCCGCGTCGGAGTGCCCGTCGAGCCCTCGTTCGCCCGGCCAGTGGAGCCCTGCGAGCCAGAGGGGGCGCGGAGCGTCCTCTGGAGCGTAGGCGTGGGCGTCGACGCCGACCCCGGTGCGCGGGATGATCATGCCTCCCCCACCCAGCGTCCGGCGAGCGGCCCTTCGAGCAGGCCTTCGGCGAGGATCAGGTCCACGGCCGTGGTGATCTTGAGCGAATAGCTGGAACCGGCCACCACGTGGACCGGGATGCCGCGGGACTCCAGGAGCATGGCGTCGTCCGTGATGGCGGCGGCCTGCCGGTCATCGAGGTACCGTGCGTCCTCGTGGGCGGCCCGCAGCGCGGCCAGGCTGAAGCCCTGGGGCGTCTGGACGGCGCGCAGCGTCTCCCGCGCGATGTTGCCCGTGACGAGTTCGGGGGCGATCTCCGCGTCGGCACCATGGCTCGCATGCACCTGTTTGATGGTGTCCACCACGGGGATGGCGGGGATAACGGCCCGGGCGCCCGCCCGCAGGGCGTCGGCCACCCGCTGGAACACCTGGACCGGGACGAGCGGCCGGGCCGCGTCGTGCACCAGGACGTGTTCGACGTCGTCCAGCACGGTGAGCGCGCGCGCCACCGAGTCCGAGCGGGTCGCGCCGCCCTCGACGACGCTGAGGCTCCACGGCGCACCAGGGTGCTCCGCTCGGAAGGTCTCCACGACCTCCCTCAACGCCGCGCCGTCGCCGGCGTCCGTTGAAGGAAGCGCGACGACGATCGCGTCCGCGACACCAGCGGCGACCACTCCCGACAGGGCGTGCCGCAGAATCGGTTCGTCGCCCAGGAGGACCTGGGCCTTGGGGATGCCGAACCCCAGGCGCTGCCCGGAGCCGGCCGCCAGGACCACCACCCCGAGCCGTGAATCAGAAGTCATAAAGCCAGCGTAGTCGCGGCGGCGGCGCCCGGCGGCAGCAGACGCTTGACCTCAACCATGGTTGAGGCGGTTGGCTGGCGTCATGCGGATCATCTCAGTAGCCTTCAACACCTCCGACCTCCGGCGCGCGGAGACCTTCTACGGGGAGCTCCTCGGGCTCCCGGTCCGACGCGAGGACGACTGGCTTCTCGTCCGGATCGGCAGGTCAGAGCTGGTGCTCCACGAGGGGCCCACGGGGCCGGGCCGACAGCACCTCGCGTGGACGATCCCCCGTGGACAGCTCGCCAGCGCCAAGCACTGGCTCAGTTCGCGGGTCACGCTGCTCCGGAACGCCGAGGGCCAGGACGAATTTGACATGCCGGCATCGTGGAACGCCCGGTCACTGTACTTTGCGGACCCGGATGGGAACGTCCTGGAGCTCATCATCCGGCGCGACATCCCCGACGACCGCGACCACCCCTTCACGGCGGCCGACATCCAGGACATCAGCGAGGCCGGGGTGCCGGTCGCGGACGTGGAGGCCACCGCTGACGGGATCCGCGCGGCCTTCGGGATCCCCGACTACGGCCGCGGGTCGGCGTCGTTCCAGCCTCTCGGCACCGTGCACGGGATGCTCATCCTCGTCACTCCCGGCCGGTCCTGGTTCCCCACGGACGAGCCCAGCGGCACGTCACGGCTCGAGGTGACGATCGAGGCGGACCGGGACGGGCGGTTCACCCCCGCACCGGGGATCGTCCTCACGTCGCGGGGCGGTGCGGCCCTCTGAACGTCGGGCCGGCCTGGAAAAGAGGGGCCCGAACAGCGAAAGGCCCGTCCGGTGCTGGTGCACCGGACGGGCCTTTCAGACGACGGGTCTTTCGGAAAACCCGGCGGGGAGTGCTAGGAAGCCTTCACGTCCGAGGCGAGAACCTCGTCCAGGACGTTCGCCGCGTGCTCCTCGTCCGTCTTCTCCGCCAGGGCGAGCTCGGAGATCAGGATCTGGCGCGCCTTCGACAGCATCCGCTTCTCTCCCGCGGACAGGCCGCGGTCCTGGTCACGGCGCCAGAGATCACGCACGACCTCGGCGACCTTGATCACGTCACCGGAAGCCAGCTTCTCCAGATTCGCCTTGTAACGGCGGGACCAGTTCGTGGGTTCTTCGGTGAACTCGGCACGGAGGACGTCGAAAACGTGCTCCAGGCCTTCCTTGCCCACGACATCCCGAACGCCCACCAGATCGACGTTCTCGGCGGGCACCTCAATGGTGAGGTCGCCCTGGGCTACGCGGAGCTTGAGGTACATCTTCTCAACGCCCTTGATGGTGCGCATCTTGATCTCTTCGATCTTCGCAGCACCGTGGTGAGGGTAAACAACCGTCTCGCCGACTTCAAAAACCATGTGGATTATCCCCTTTCCCGACTTCCAGTTTACCACGTGTGAGCGCGGCAACTTCCCGGGCCGGATGCCGCTCTTCCTTGAAATATCAAGGATCCAGGCCCACTCACAGGTTCGTCACGTGACTTGACGGACCGGCAAAAAGGTGCATCCGGGTCCCCGTGTCACAGCGCACCGGCCCCGCTGAACCAGGGCCCGTCCCATTTGCCGATAAACTGTCAGCAAAGAGCTCTCATTCACTCGTGCAAGGAGTTACGTAAAGTGCGTTCCACTGCCCCCCAGACCGTCAAGCCCGGCAAGCGCGCCCTGGCCGCCGCAGCGTTGGGCCTCGGACTCCTCGCCGCCACCACCGCCTGCTCCGCCACCTCGGCCCAGCAGACGACCCACCAGTACGCGGCATCGGACGGCGTCAACGCCCAGTTCGGCGACATCAAGGTCCGCAACGTCATGCTCGTGAGCGATGGCGAGAAGAACCCGGGCCGCCTGCTCGGCAGCATCTTCAACGGCAGCAAGCAGGACGTCACGGTCACGGTGAACGGCGCTGAGGGCTCCCAGACCCAGGTCCGCGTCAAGGCGAACGACGAAGTCTCCCTCAACGAGAAGAGCGACGCCGCGATCCTCAGCACCACGGGTGGCGCTCCGGGCTCCCTGGTCAGCCTCCAGTTCTCCGGAGAGGGCAAGACCGACGACGTGAAGGTCCCCGTCCTGGACGGCACCATCAAGGAGTACAAGCAGTACCTGCCCGCCCCCAAGGCCACCCCGGGCGCCTCCACCAAGGCCGAGCCCACCACCTCCGCCACTCCGGAGTCGACCTCCACCACCGAGGGCGGCCACTAGCCTTCAGCCGGCCTCCTGCCCGGCACGACGACGACGGCGCGGCCCCGCGCGGTGACATTCTCACCGCCGGGGACCGCGCCGTCGTCGTTCCCGCTCAGCGATGGTTTTCCCGCCCGCGCGACCGGCCGAGCGAGCGCGTGAGCACCCTCGCCGGCACCCCGGAAACCCTGTGAGCAAACACACAGCCGCGCCAGCCGTCCAACAGGTGCCACGCACACGCCGGTACGGAAGAATATGAAGTACGGCGTGAGCCGCCCCTTCCCTGGAATTTTCTGTCAGAGGACGACTATGACCATTTTGAACCTGGTCCAGCCGCGGTCCATCAGCCGCCAGCTGGCACGCCTCGACACTCCCGGCCGCTTCTTCGGCGCGTACCTTCTGGCCCTGGCCATCCTGGCCGCCCTCATGGTCGGCCTGGGAGCGCTCGGCGGAGTGGCCCTGAACCTCGGCGTCACCGCCGTGTTCATGCTGCTTCTCGCGGAGCTCGTCCTGACGGTGGCCTTCCTGGCCGTCGCGCTGGGCGGGCCCCTGTACTGGAGCTCGCAGCGGCGCGGCCGCTGAAGCCTCCACCCGGAGCACGTCAGGCACCATCAACGCTGAAGGAGCGGACCCTGAGGGTACGCTCCTTCAGCGTTGTCGCGTCACCAGGCCCCGGGACTCCCGGGCCTGGTGATCAGCCAGTGCTCACGGCTCGAACTTGTAACCCAGCCCGCGGACGGTCACGAGGTACCGCGGCGCGGAGGGATCGGGCTCGATCTTGCTGCGCAGGCGCTTGACGTGGACGTCGAGGGTCTTGGTGTCCCCCACATAGTCGGACCCCCACACGCGGTCGATCAGCTGGCCACGGGTCAGGACACGGCCGGAGTTCCTCAGGAGCATCTCCAGGAGCTCGAACTCCTTGAGGGGCAGGGAGACCTGTTCGCCCCCGACGCTGACCACGTGCCGTTCGATGTCCATGCGCACCGGGCCGGCCTGGACGGTGGTGGTGATGAGCTCCTCCGGCTCGCCCTGACGGCGCAGCACGGCGCGCACGCGGGCCACCAGCTCGCGGGACGAGTACGGCTTGGTGACGTAGTCGTCGGCGCCGAGCTCCAGGCCCACCACCTTGTCGATCTCCGAATCCTTGGCCGTCAGCATGATGACCGGCACCGAGGACCGCTGACGCAGCTGCCGGCACACCTCGGTGCCGGACTGGCCCGGCAGCTGGAGGTCCAGCAGCACCAGATCCGCGCCGTTCCGGTCGAATTCGGTGATGGCGTCGAGGCCGTTGTCCACGACCTCCACCTCGAAGCCCTCCTTGCCGAGCAGGTAGGACAACGGGTCGCTGAAGGACTCCTCGTCCTCCACAATCAGAATGCGGCTCACGCCTGGACTCCTTCGTGATGAGCGCTGCTTTGATGAGCATTGCGGCGGCCGGTCCTCCCGGCCTCTGGGGTTTCCTCCGGGCTTCCCGCGTCGCCGGAGGACTCGCGGCCCTCCATCTCGGGAAGCCGGACGGTGAAGGTGGAACCCTGGCCCGGCTGGGACCAGACGGACACCTCCCCACCGTGGTTGGACACGACGTGCTTGACGATGCTGAGCCCCAGTCCCGTGCCGCCGGTGGCACGGGAACGGGCGGCGTCCACCCGGTAGAACCGCTCGAAGACGCGCTCCTGGTCCTCCGGTGAGATGCCGTCTCCCTGATCGGTCACCGAGACGGCGATGAGGCCTTCGCGCGAACGGATGCCGATACCCACGCGGGTGTTCTCCGGCGAGTACCGGATGGCGTTGTCGATGAGGTTGCGGAAGGCCGTGGTCAGGAGGTCCGGATCGCCGAAGACGCGGGCGTCGGTGCCTGCGCTGCCGACGACGAGGGTGATGTTCTTGCTCTCCGCAGGAAGTTTGGAGCGGTCGACGGCGTCGGCGATCACGTGGTTGATGTCCACCACCGTGCCCTGCAGCGCGATGTTCGCTCCCTGCAGCCGGGACAGTTCGATGATGTCCTGCACGAGGTCCGCGAGACGCGAGGCCTCCTTGTGCATGCGCTTGGCGAAGCGGCGCACGGCCACCTCGTCATCCGAGGAGTCCTCCAGTGCCTCGGCGAGTAGGGAGATGGCGCCCACGGGGGTCTTCAGCTCGTGGGAGACGTTGGCGACGAAATCGTTGCGGATCTCCTCGGTGCGGGTGATCTCGGTGCGGTCATCGGCGAGCAGCAGCACGTATTCGTCACCCAGAGCCGCGGCGCGCACCTGGACGATGATGGAGCCGGCGCCGAGCGGTCCGCGGGGCAGTTCGAATTCGCCTTCCAGGATCACGCCGTCACGGCGGACCTTCGCGGTCATCTCGAGCAGCTGATGGTGCACCACGGTGTGGCCGCGGACCAGGCCGTAAGCGTAGGCGGCAGGGCTGGCGCGCACGACGCCGTCGATGTCATCGACGATCACGAAGGCCCGTCCCAGGACGCTCAGGACCTCCGCGGCGCCCTCCGGAAGCTGCGCCTCGTCCAGCTCGTCGTCCACCAGGGTGCGCTGATGTTCACTCGCACGGAAGGCGAGGACGCCGAAGACACCGAGGCACAAGCCGACGAGGCCCGCGATGACGCCGATGAGCAGAGGATCCACATCCCCAGCTTACGGTCCGGTGTGACGGCATCCGGCCAGATTGCGGGGCGGAGCAGTCCGGTTCAACTAACGTTCACTTTCAGGACGTGCACTATTCACGGCCTGCTGACACTGTAAGTAGCTGGACCACCAGCGTGTTGGGGGCGCTCCCCGGACGGGGCGTCACTGCGGCACGCAGCCATACGAAAGGACGCCGTCAGTGCGCAAGGCTTTCCAGGATGAGCTCGCCCAGGTGGGCGATGAGCTCGTTGAAATCTCCAAGTTGGTGGCGACCGCCATCCAGAACGCCACGCAGGCCTTTGAAACCGCTGATGTGGACCTCGCCCAGGACGTGATCGCCGCGGACGCCCGCATCGACTTCCTGCAGAACGCCCTCGATGAGAAGGCCATCGACATCCTGGCTCTCCAGGGCCCCGTCGCCAGCGACCTGCGCATGATCGTCAGCTCCCTGCGCATGAGCGCCTCCCTCGAGCGCATGGGCGACCTGGCCCGTCACATCGCCCAGCTCACCCGCCTGCGCTACCCGGCCCAGGTCATCCCGGCATCCCTGCAGGACACCTTCCGCTCCTTCGCCGAGCTGGACATCCAGATCGCGAACAAGGTGGCCGAGCTCCTGGAGACCCACGACCTGAACGTGGCCCGCCAGATCGTCCGCCTGAACCTCGAGGTCGACGAACTGCACGCCGGCGTCTTCAAAGCCGTCGCGGCGGACGACTGGTCCGGCAACGCCTCCACCTCCGTGGACGTCGCCCTGGCCAGCCGCTACTTCGAGCGCTTCGCCGACCACGGGGTCTCCGTGGCCCGCAAGGTCAGCTACCTCGTCAACGGCGAGTGGCAGCCGGAGGAGATCGGCGGCGCCTGACACTGATCCGGACAGCACGACGGCGGCCCACCCCGGGCGGGTGGGTCGCCGTCGTCGTTAAGCTTCGAGAAACAGCGCGAGCCGCCATTTGGTGCCCTTTTCCACGCGGGATTCGGGCACCAAGTGGCGGCTCGCGGAGGCTGGGGCTACTTCTTGCCCTGGTTCGCGACAGCCTGGATCGAGGCCGCGGCAGCCTCGGGATCCAGGTAGCGGCCGCCCGGGTTGAGCGGGGCGAAGTTCTCGTCCAGTTCGTAGACGAGCGGGATGCCCGTGGGGATGTTCAGGCCGGCGATGTCGTCATCCGAGATGCCGTCGAGGTGCTTCACGAGCGCACGCAGCGAGTTGCCGTGGGCGGTGACGAGGACGGTCTTGCCGGCCTTGAGGTCTTCCTTGATGTCGGACTCCCAGTACGGCAGCAGACGGACCAGGACATCCTTGAGGCACTCGGTCCGGGGCACGGCGTCGCCGAGATCGGCGTAGCGCGGGTCGCCCACCTGGGAGAACTCTGAGTCGTCGGCCAGGGGCGGCGGCGGGGTGTCGTAGCTGCGGCGCCACTCCATGAACTGCTCCTCACCGAACTCGGCGAGGGTCTGGGCCTTGTCCTTGCCCTGGAGTGCGCCGTAGTGACGCTCGTTCAGGCGCCAGTCGCGCTTGACGTCGATCCAGCCGCGGTCGGCCTTCGCGAGGGCGATGTTCGCCGTGTTGATGGCCCGCTTGAGACGCGAGGTGTAGAGCACGTCCGGCAGCACGTCGTTCTCGACGAGCAGCTCACCGCCGCGGGCGGCCTCGGCACGGCCCTGATCGTTGAGGTCCACATCCACCCAACCGGTGAAGAGGTTCTTGGCATTCCATTCGCTGTGACCATGGCGCAGCAGGATCAAGGTGTACGTCATGCTTCAATCCTAGCCAGCCGCGGAGGCCCCCGGTCGTTTGCGTCTTAACGTCGCCGCGCATGACCGCGCCTACCATGGGACGGTGGTCCAGAAATCCGAACGCCTCCGCGCCCCCGCCCGCGCCGCGGGACGGACCGGGAGACCCTTGGGCAACGTCACCCGCGGGACCACCAACCCCAACCGCATGCGCCGCGTCGACCGGTGGATCACCGGCACGCAGGCCTGGCGGTTCCGGGATGCCGAGCGGCCACTGGCCGTGGACCTCGGCTACGGAGCGAGTCCGCGCACCGCGATCGAACTGTTCGAGAGACTCCGCACGGTGGATCCCGGCTTCCGGCTCACCGGGGTGGAGATCGAACCGGGCCGGGTGGCCAAGGCCCTGGAGGAGGCCCGGCCCGGTCTGGACTTCCGGCTGGGCGGATTCGAGCTCCCGGTGGAGGAGCGGCCGGTGCTGGTGCGGGCCTTCAACGTCCTGAGGCAATACGACGAGGGCGATGTCGCGGCCATCTGGGACACGCTGCGTTCCCGCCTGGCCCCGGGCGGGCTCGTGGTGGAAGGGACGTGCGATGAACTGGGCAGGACGGCCTGCTGGGTGGCGCTCGACGGCGGCGGGCCCCTCAGCCTCCACCTCTCGCTGCACTTCGGCTCACTGGAGCTGCCATCCCAGACGGCGGAACGCCTGCCCAAGGCTCTCATCCACCGGAACGTTCCCGGCGAGCGCATCCACGCCTTCCTGCATGCCGCGGATCAGGCCTGGCTGGCGGCGGCACCGTTGGCGAGCTTCGGGAAACGGCAGCGCTGGAGGAGAATGTGCGAAGTCCTGCGGGACACCGGCTGGCCCGTGCTCGACGGACCCCACCGCTTCCGACTGGGCGAGCTGTCCGTCGCGTGGGAGGCCGTGGCGCCCGGGGCGTGAAGCCCTCAGGCTCGGACCGTGCTCACCAGGTGCTCACCAGCTGCTCACCAGCCAACGCGCCTCACCAGCGCGCCCGGCTCACCAGCTGTTGTAGCCCCCGCTGCGGAGGTCCTTGATGGCGGGCCGGACATCAGCCAGATAGACACAGGATGCCGTCACGGCGACGAGCGCGAACAGGCCCAGGCCACCCGACCTCGACAGCACGGAGAGCAGGCCGACCGCGGCGGCCGCCCCGGTGACGGCGAGCCAGAATCCCTTGCTGCGCTTCATGGCGGCCTCGTAGTCCCCGGGCTTCCGGATCAAGGCGTCGATGAAAGCCCAGGCCTCCAGCCCGAAGGCCACCAGGCCCATCACGAAGTAGACGGCCATGGTGGCAAAGGAGATCAGCAACTGTCCGCTCACGCCTCCAGCCTATCCTCCGTGGCCCGGCAGCGCGTCGAGCGCCTGGGACAGATCCGCCCAGAGGTCCTCCGCGCTTTCGATCCCGACGCTCAGCCGCACCAGGTTGTCCGGGACGCTCACGGGCTCGGCGACGTGGCGCCGTCGTCGTTCGATGAGTGATTCGACGCCGCCCAGGGAGGTCGCCGGCACCCAGAGGCGCAGCGTGCGCACGAGGGCGTCGGCGTTCTCGGCGCCGCTGTGTCCGCCGGACGCGCCCACTTCGATGGCCAGGATGGAGCCGAAACCCTTCAGCTGGGCCGCGGCCCGTTCGTGACCGGGGTCCTGGGGCAGCCCGGGGAATCGGACGCGGTCCACGGCGGGGTGCGCGTCGAGCCGCTCCGCGAGGACCTGCGCGCTGGCCTGCGAGCGCTCCACCCTGAGCGCGAGCGTCCGCAGACCCCGCAGCGCGAGCCAGGCCTCCCAGGGGCCGGCGATGGACCCGTGCAGCGCGCGGTGGTGCAGGAGGGTGTCCCGCAGACCGGGGTCCCGGGCGACCAGCGCACCGAGCACCACGTCCGAATGTCCCGCGAGGTACTTCGTGACCGAGTGCAGCACCAGGTCCGCGCCCAGGAGCAACGGCTGCTGGACCAACGGGGTGCAGAAGGTGTTGTCCACGACCACGAGCGCGCCCGCCTTCCGGCCCTCGGCGATGAGGACGGGAAGGTCGGCGACGCCGAGCATGGGATTGGTCGGGCTCTCCAGCCAGAGCAGATCGGCCGCCCGGTCTTCTGCTGTCAGCGCCGCCAGGACGGCGTCCGTGTCCGCGATGTCCACGAGCCTCAGGGTGAAGAGACCCTTGTCCGCGAGCTCGGAGGCCATCTGCACGGTGCCCGCATAGGAATGCCCCGGCATCACGACGACCCCGCCGAGCGGCACGAGGGACAGCGCCGCGCTCACGGCCGCCAGGCCCGAGGAGAAGAGGAGCGCCGGCTCGGCGGACCCTTCCAGCCGGCCCAGGACGTCTTCGAACGCCTCCCACGTGGGATTCGCATACCGGCCGTAGCCGCGGTCCCCGGCGCCGAGCGGTCCCGTGCCGATGAAGGTGGAGGAGAGCACCACGGACGGGTTCACGGGGGCGTCCCGCTCCCGGTCCGGACGGCCGGCGGCCACCACGAGTGAGTCGGGGCTGAGGTCCAGGGATTCGTGCATGGACCTCACGTTACGGCGCGCTCCGGCACCGCGGGCAAGGGGATCCCGTCATGTGGGCAACGGGATCGCCCGTCATCCACATCGGAGCGTACTCTCCGCCTGCACCCAGCTTGGCCCGCTAGGCTGTGAGGGTGACTACCAGCGCAAACGGAACCGGCCTGTTCATCGCCTTTGAAGGCGGCGACGGCGCCGGGAAGTCCACGCAGAGCCGGCTGCTGGCCGAGGCACTGCGGGGACGCGGCATGGTGGTCGTCCAGACCCGGGAACCGGGCGGCACCGAGATCGGCGAGAAGCTCCGCTCCCTCGTCCTGGATCACGGGCACGGCGAGATCGATCCCCGCACCGAGGCCCTCATGTACGCGGCGGCACGCGCGGCCCATGTGGAACAGCTCATCCGCCCCGCCCTGGCGCGCGGCGAAGCCGTCATCACGGACCGCTACATCGACTCCTCGGTCGCCTATCAGGGCATCGGACGGGGGCTCGGAACCCAGGAGGTGCGGGACCTCAACGCCTGGGCCACCGGCTCCCTGTGGCCCGACTTCACCGTGGTGCTGGACGTGGATCCGGTCGAGGGGCGTGCCCGCCGGGCTCCCGGCGGCGAGGACCGTCTCGAATCCGAACCGGACTCCTTCCACGCCCAGGTCCGCAACGCCTATCTGGAAGCAGCGGCCGCCGCCCCCGAGCGCTATCTGGTCATCGACGCCCGCCAGGACGTCCCGGTGATCGCCGGCCTGATCCTGGACCGGGTGGAGCAGGTCCTCTCGGCTCATGGCGCCACGTCCGCCGTCGCGACGGGCGCCGGCCCGGGCTCGCCGGGAGCAGGCGCGTGACGGTCTTCGACGAACTCCGCGGCCAGGACGCCGTGGTCACCCAGCTCCGCCGGGCGGCCGCAGGCGACGGGATGACCCACGCCTGGCTCTTCACCGGCCCGCCCGGCTCCGGCCGGTCCAATGCGGCCACGGCCTTCGCCGCCGCGTTGAACTGCGAACAGCCCGACCCCGCCCAGCGCGGCTGCGGTCAATGCCACGCCTGCCGGACGATTCTCGGCGAAACGCACCCGGATGTGCAGCACGTCCGCACTGAGAAGGTCACGATCACCATCGACGAGGCCCGTGAACTGGTCTCGACCGCCGGCAACCACCCCGCGTCCGGCCGCTGGCGCATCATCATCGTCGAGGACGCGGACCGCATGGCGGAGCGGACCACGAACGTGCTGCTCAAGGCCATCGAGGAACCCACCGCACGCACCGTCTGGATGCTCTGCGCCCCCTCCCCCGCGGACGTGCTGGTCACGATCCGGTCCCGTTGCCGCGGCGTCGGTCTGCGCCTGCCCGCGGTGGACGACGTCGCCGCGCTGCTCGTGGCGCGCGACGGCGTGGACCCGGCTCTCGCGGCCAGTGCGGCGCGGATGGCGCAGAGCCACGTCGGGATCGCCCGGCGTCTGGCCCGCGACGCCGACGCCCGGCAGCGCCGCCTGGAAACCGTCCGGTTCCCCCTCGCCCTGAAGGGCATCACCTCCGCGGTGCTCATGGCGGAGCGGCTCATGTCCATCGCGACCGCCGAGGCGGACAGCTCGAACGCCGAGCGTGACGCCACCGAACGCGCCGCCCTCCTGGGGTCCCTCGGCCTTGAGGAAGGGGCCACCGTGCCCCCGGCCCAGCGCGGCCAGCTCAAGCGCCTCGAGGAGGACCAGAAGCGGCGCGGGAAGCGGTCGGTGACCGACTCGCTGGACCGGACGCTGACCGATCTCCTCTCCTTCTACCGGGACGTGCTCATCCTGCAGGTGGGCGCCACCGGGTCACTCGTGAACGAGGAGATCCGGGCGGACATCGAGGCCTTCGCGGCCGACGGGACGCCGGAGCAGACCCTGGCCAGAATCGATGCCATCAACCTCACCCGGCGGCGGCTGGTCACGAGCAATGTGGCCCCGTTGCTGGCCCTGGAAGGCATGGCGGCGGGGCTGGTCTGAAGCCGGCACGGAGCCGGGCAGCGAGACCGGGAAACGACTCACAGACAGAACCGCGGCCGGAGTGGACCGGCCCGCGGAGACGACACGGCGAACCACGACAGTTCGGAAGGCGGACGAGGATGAGGCAGAGCGTGAAGGGCACTGCGACGAGCACGGGGCGGAACCCGCGGACGGGACGGGCGCGCACCGGGCTGTTCGCCGCCGTCGTCGCGTCCGTGGCCGTGCTGGCACTGAGCCTGAGCGGCTGCGTGACCATCCCGGCTCCGGAGAAGGGCTCGAAGGCCCCCGCGGCCGGCAGCCAGCAGGAAGGCCTGAGCGACGGCGCTCCGGCCGAACTGAAGGACTTCTACGGCCAGAAGGTGAGCTGGACGTCCTGCGAGCACGATGCGAGCTGCGCCTCGGTGAAGGTTCCCACCGATTACGACAATCCCGGCGAGGGGAGCATCGAGATCGCCCTGATCAAGATCGCGGCCACCGGGAAGTCCCAGGGGTCGCTCTTCATCAACCCCGGCGGTCCGGGCGGGTCCGGCTTCGACTTCGTCAACGAGTCGGCTCAGTGGATCCTGAGCGATGAGATGCGCTCGAACTTCGACCTGGTCGGTTTCGATCCGCGCGGCGTCAAGCGCTCCGCGCCGGTCACGTGCCTCACGGACCAGGAGCGGGACGAACAGCGGGCCGAGTACTTCGACCCCGCCACCGCGGACGGCCTGGCGCTGGCGATCCAGGAGCAGCGCGACACCAACGAGGCGTGCCAGCAGAAGACCGGCCCCGTCCTGTCCCATGTGGACACCGCGAGTGCCGCCAAGGACCTGGACATCCTGCGGGCCGCACTCCGCAATGACAAGCTCAACTACCTCGGCTACTCCTACGGGACGTTCCTCGGCTCGACCTACGCCACGCTGTTCCCGAACCGCGTGGGCCGGATGGTCCTGGACGGCGCGCTGGACGCGACCCTGAGCCAGTCCCAGCTGACCGTAGGCCAGGCGAAAGCCTTCGAACGGAGCCTCCGGGTGTTCGTCGAATGGTGTCAGCGCAACTCCGGCTGCCCGCTCAGTGATGGGGTCGACGCCGGGATCGCCCGCATCCAGAAGCTCCTCGCCGAGTACGAGAAGAGCCCGCAGCCGGCCAATGACGGCCGTCCCGTGACGGTGAACAGCTTCGTCTCCGGCCTGATCGTCCCGCTCTACAGCAGTTCGAGCTGGCCGACCCTGCGGCAGGCCCTCGCCCAGGCGCTCGTCGGAGATCCGTCGCCCATGATGCAGCTCGCCGACTTCGGCGCGGACCGGGATTCGCAGGGCAAGTACACCTCCAACAGTTCCTTCGCCTTCAACGCGATCAACTGCCTGGATTACACGCCGGACTCCTCCGAGAGCGATATGCGCAAGGAGGCCCAGGAACTCCAGAAGGTCTCGCCGACGCTCGGCAAGTACATGGCCTACGGCGGCATCTCCTGCGAAGGCCTCAAGACCACCGGCATCCGCAAGGTGGCCCCGGCGTCGTACAGCGGCAAGGCGCCGATCGTGGTCATCGGCACCACCGGCGACCCGGCCACCCCGTACGAATGGGCCGGGAACCTGCGCAAGCAGCTCGGCAACGCCTCCCTGGTCACCTGGGAGGGCGAGGGTCACACCGCCTACGGCCGCGCAGGCGACTGCATCACCAAGGCGGTGGACAGCTACTTCGTGAAGGGCACGACGCCGGACGACGGCCTGCGCTGCACCTGAGCCTCTGCGCACCATGAGTGAGCGCGTGCGTGCGTGCGTGAAAAGGCCCCGGCGGATCCCGCCGGGGCCTTTCGCTGTCCTGGGACGCCTCGGTCGTCCTCAGAGCTGCCGGCCGCCGAGGAGCGGTCGGCTCCCCTCCCGCAGGAGGCCGGGGATGTCCCGGATGGACGGGACCACGGCATCGGCCCCGGCGGCGCGCAGGGCGAACTCGGAGTGGGCGCCGCTCAGCACGCCGGTGACGAGCCCGGCGCCGGCGCGCAGGCCGGACTGGATGTCCGCCGTCGTGTCCCCCACCACGAGGACCTCGCGGACGTCGTCCAGGTCGAGGGCGAGCACCGCGGTGAGGATCATGTCCGGATGAGGACGGCCTCGTCCGGCGTCCTCCGGGCACAGGCTCAGGTCGGCGAGGCCCATCCAGCCGAGCGATTCCAGGATGGTGTTCTGCGTGTGGCGGCCGAATCCGGTGACCAGGCAGAGCTGCATCCCCGCCTCACGGAGCCACTCCATCGTCTCCCGGGCTCCGGGGATGGCCTGGACACCGCCGCGGGCCACGAGCCGGTCGTAGGACTTCTCGAAGACGGCATTGGCCAGCAGCGCCCGCTCCGGCTCGCCCTCGTAGAGCTGCCGGAAGACGCCGAGCTTCGAGAGCCCCATGGCACTGTGAGCGAAATCCATCATGGATCCGAACCGCTGGCCCTCCGGGTCCTCCCCGGCATCGAGGAACGCGTCGCGGAGGGCCTCGTCGATGAGTCCTCCGTCGGTGACGGTGGTGCCGGACATGTCGACCACGGCGAGCCTCAGGCAGCTCGCCCGGCCCGTGATGTCCTGGGCGGTGGTCCGTCCGGCTACCGGGTTCACGGTCATCGTGTGCGCTCCTCTGCTGGTCCTCGCCACACGGGTCCGGCCGCGCGGCAGCACGTGCCCCCCAGGGCGCCGTGAGCTACAGGTTCCCGCGCGCGGGCGACGCCCAGCTGAACCGTGCAGGACCGGGACATGAACAGGCGACCGCGCCCGGGAGAAGGCCCTGCAGAGGGCCGTTTTGACCCACGGCCGGAGTGCACCCTAAACTTGTTTCCTGTGCGGTCAGGCCAGCAGGCCAGGCGCGGCATGTGCTTCCTTAGCTCAGTCGGTAGAGCGTTTCACTCGTAATGAAAAGGTCATCAGTTCGATTCTGATAGGAAGCTCGGACACGGCGAAGGCCCCCAGGAATTCCTGGGGGCCTTCGCCGTTCCCCTGCCCCTTCGGTCAGGGCCGGCCGGGACCGGTCGGGTGGATCACCGATCAGGCGAAGTCGGAGACCGCCGGGTCGGGGCCGATACGTCCCTCGGCGCCCCGGTCGAGGCTGCTCAGCGCCGTGATGTCCTCGTCATCCAGCGTCACATCCAGCGCCGCGAAGTTCTCCGCGATCCGGCTCTCCGTCACGGACTTCGGGATGACGACGTTGCCGATGGCCAGGTGCCAGGCGATGACGACCTGAGCCGGAGTGGCACCGTGCTTCTCCGCGATGCGGACGACCTCGGGGTCGCTCAGCAGCTCGCCGCCCTGGCCCAGCGGGGACCAGGCCTGGGTGAGAATGCCCTTGCCCGCGTTGTACTCGCGCAGTGCGGACTGGTTGAAGTACGGGTGCAGTTCGATCTGGTGGATCGCGGGCACCACGCCCGTGGCCTCGATCAGCTCGTCGATGGCCTCACCGGTGAAGTTGCAGACGCCGATGGAGGTCACGCGGCCGCGCTTCTGCAGCTCGACCAGGGCCTTCCAGGTGTCCACGTAGGTGCCCCGCTGCGGCTGCAGCCAGTGGATCAGGTACAGATCGAGGTGGTCCAGGCCGAGACGGTCCAGGGACTCCTCGAACGCCGCGAGGGTCTTCTCATAGCCCTGGTCGGAGTTCCAGAGCTTGGTGGTGATGAAGAGGTCCTGGGGGTCCAGGCCGGACGCCGCGATCGCGCGGCCCACGCCCGCCTCGTTGCCGTAGATCTTGGCGGTGTCGATGTGGCGGTAACCGGCCTCGAAGGCCTGGCCGACCACGGTCTCCGCGACGTCGTCGGCCACCTGCCACACGCCGTAGCCGAGCTGGGGGATGGTGTTGCCATCGTTGAAAGTGAGATCTGGGTTTGCGCTCATGGCGCCATCCTTCCAAAGGAAGCTGTCACGCCACCAGACACAAAGCTCCCGGTTCTCTGTCAGCGAATCCGGGAATAGATCCGGTCACCGCCCGGATTGCTCCGCTTCGGAGACCAGGGAGCCGACGACGGCGGCCCGCCGCCGCACGCTGTCCACATCAGTGGTGCCGAGCCGGGCCATCGTGGCCGCCTGGGCGGCGGTCGCCAGGTCGTTGCCCGCCCGCGAGAGCAGACGGTGCAAGGGGGCCAGCTCCGGCGGGATGTCCAGGCCATCGCTCGGGGTGCTCCGCTGCGCCTCGACGCAGATCGTCCGGACCCGTGGGAGCAGACCGGCCAGTTCGTCGGCGATCGGCAGCAACTCGGCGTACAGGGCGTCGTCGCTCACGCCGTCCAGCACCTGGTGGAATCGGTCGAGACCGCGCCGGAACCGGTCGTGGGCACGCCGCCAGAGGCCCTTGCCCAGTTCCGCGTCGTCACGACGGGCCTGCCTCAGTTCACTGAAGAGACCCATGGGTCAGAGGTACTGGCCGAGGCCGGAGTCGGGCTCCTCGGGTCCGGCATGCCGCGGGTTCTGCTGGCGTGCCGCCGGGGCGCGCTGCGGTTCGCCGTTGGCGCCGATGACCACGCCGGGCGCGACCATGGTGCCGGGCGGGAGCTGCCGGAGCTGAGCGGCCATCTGCTCGCGGGCGGCCTGCTGGGCCGCGATCACGGTCTGGATGCCATGGAAGAGGCCCTCGAGCCAGCCGACGAGCTGCGCCTGGGCGATGCGCAGTTCCGCATCCGACGGGGCGGAGTCCTCGGGGAACGGCAGCGAGATCCGTTCCAGTTCCTCCACGAGTTCGGGGGCCAGACCGTCCTCGAGTTCCTTGATGGAACGCTCGTGGATCTCCGCGAGCCGGCCGCGGGCCGCGTCATCCAGCGGGGCGGCCTTCACTTCCTCGAGGAGCTGCCGGATCATCGTGCCGATCCGCATGACCTTGGCCGGTTCATCCACGAGTTCGAGCATGTTGCGGGGCCGGCGGTCGCCCTCGCCGCCGGGACCCTGCTGTGCACGGGTCTCCTGCGGTACACGAGGGTCCTGCGATCCGGGCTCCTGCGTCTCCCCCGGACCGTCGACCGGAGTCCCCTCCACGGGACGCCCCTCGACGGGACCATCCTGCCCGGCCGCCGCTGCGGATTCCTGTGGCTTCGGCTCCTCACTCATGGCCCCATACTCTCACGGGCTCAGCAGCACCGGCCCTGTGGATTCCGGTCCTGCCGGTCGGTGCGGTCCCGCCAGAACTCCGCCTCGCTCAGCGGCTCGTGGTCGGGGTGATGCGCGGCGTGGAACTCCAGGTACTTCTCGTACGCGTCGGCTCCCAGGACACCCCGGATCCCCCGGCGCAGCGACTCCGCGCCACGGGTCAGCCGCTCCCACGGTGACGCGGACCGGACCGGCCGCACGCCCTGCGGCGCGGCCGGCGGCAGTGGCGCCTCGGGCGACGGCTCCGACGACGGCGGGGCGGCCGCCGTCGTCGGGCTCTTCCGGTTCATCAGTGGTGCCCCGCGTCCGCGAGGCGTTCCGACGCCGGCACCTCCGCCCACTCCGCGGCGAGTTCGCGCTCGGCGGCGGTGGGGATCAGGCCCGCGGGCGCGAAGACCTTCGACGGGACGAACGGGTCCTCGTGGTCCGTGACCGGCTCCCCGGCCCGGTGCGCCTGGAAGGCCCGGACGGTGGCGATCAGGGCCGTGATGATGACGATGATCGCGAGGACCACGAACACCACGGACAGGATCCCCTGGATCATGGTGTTGCGGACCACGGCCTCCATGGCGGGCACGGTCTTCGCGGTGCCGAACGACGTCTTGCCGTCCGCGAGCGCCTTGCTGAAGGCGGCGTTGTTCGCGAAGTACCCGACGGCCGGGACGGTCGAGAAGATCTTCTGGAAGCTGGCGGTGATCGTGACCACCGCGGTGAAGGCCAGCGGCAGCGCCACCATCCAGAGCGCTCCGAAGCGGCCCTTCTTCGCGACGATCGCCAGGCACACGGCCAGCGCGATCGCGGCCAGCAACTGGTTCGCGATGCCGAAGAGCGGGAAGAGCGTGTTGATGCCGCCCAGGGGATCCGTGACGCCCATGATCAGGACCGCGCCCCAGGCCGCGACCATGATGGCCGTGCAGAGCCAGGCGCCCGGGCGCCAGGAGGCGTCCTTGAACTTCGGGACGAAGTTCCCGATCGAATCCTGGAGCATGAAGCGGGCCACGCGCGTTCCGGCGTCGACGGCCGTGAGGATGAAGAGGGCCTCGAACATGATGGCGAAGTGGTACCAGAAGGCCGCCATCCCCGGACCACCGATGAACTGCTGCATGATGTGCGCCAGGCCGACCGCGAGGGTGGGCGCGCCGCCCGAGCGGGAGATGATCGTCTGCTCCCCCACGGCCGCGGCCGCGTCCTTGAGCTCACCCGGGGTCACGTTCACCCCGGCCAGACCGAGCGAATTCACCCACTGCGCGGCCTGCTCCACCGTGCCGCCGGTGAGGGCCAGCGGGGCATTCATGACGAAATAGAGACCGCGGTCGATCGAGACGGCCGCCACCAGCGCCATGATCGCCACGAAGGACTCCATGAGCATGCCGCCGTAGCCGATGTACCGGGTCTGGCGCTCCTTCTCGATCAGCTTGGGCGTGGTGCCGGAGGCGATCAGCGCGTGGAACCCCGACAGGGCGCCGCACGCGATGGTGACGAAGAGGAACGGGAACAGGGCGCCCGAGAACACCGGACCGTTGTCCCGGCCGGCGAATTCGCTGAAGGCCGGGACGTTGATCTCCGGGCGGACCACCACGATCGCGACGGCCAGCAGGCCGATCACGCCGATCTTCATGAAGGTCGAGAGGTAGTCGCGCGGGGCCAGCAGCAGCCAGACCGGGAGGATCGCGGCGACGAAACCGTAGACGATGATGCCCCAGGCGATGGTGGTCTTGTCCAGGTGGAAGAACGCCGCGCCCCACTCGGTGTGCGCCACCCAGCCGCCGCCGATGATCGCCGCCATCAGGAGGACGAAGCCGATGATGGAGATCTCCAGGACCTTCCCGGGCCGGATGTACCGCAGGTAGACGCCCATGAACAGGGCGATCGGGATGGTCATGGCGACGCTGAACACGCCCCAGGGGCTCTCGCCGAGGGCGTTGACCACCACGAGCGCCAGGATGGCGACGATGATCGCCATGATGAGCAGCGTCGCCAGCAGGGCCGCGGTGCCGCCCACCACGCCGAGTTCCTCGCGGGCCATCTGCCCCAGGGACCGTCCGCCGCGGCGCATGGAGAAGAACAGCACCAGGTAGTCCTGGACCGCTCCCGCGAGCACGACGCCCACGATGATCCAGATCGTGCCCGGCAGATAGCCCATCTGGGCCGCGATGACGGGGCCCACCAGCGGACCGGCGCCGGCGATCGCGGCGAAGTGATGGCCGAAGAGGACGTTCCGGTCCGTGCGGACGTGGTCCTTGCCGTCGGCCTTGTACTCCGCCGGGGTGGCCCGGCGGTCGTCCGGCCGGATCAGCTTCCTCTCCAGATACTTCGAGTAGAACCGGTACGCGATCAGATACGTGCAGACCGCGGCGAACACGAACCAGATCGCGTTGACCGTCTCCCCGCGGACGAGCGCGAGCATGACCCACGCCAGCCCGCCGAGCAGGGCGATGGCCGCCCAGAGCGCGATCCGCGCGGGGGTCCAGCGCCGGGATTCGGCGTCGAGTCTCTCCGGTGCGACGGCGGCGGGCGGCAGAGCGCCGCCCCGCTCTCCCGTGCTGCGTGTACCGCTCATGGGGGCCTCCTGGGTGCATACGTCAGCGGATGCGACCGTGCAGTGCTGCAGCGGTCCCACTAGGCACCCTAGTTCAGAGACACGTCACATGGTCAACAGGATCTTCCCCGTGTGCTGACCGGAATCGAAGTACCGGTGGGCTTCGGCCACCTCGGCCAGCGGGAACGTCCGCGCGACCAGTGGGCGGACGGAACCGTCGGCGATCAGCGGCCAGACCACATCCCGCACGGCGTCCATGATGGCCGTCTTCTCCTCCACCGGACGGGCGCGCAGCGTGGTGCCGATGACGGCGGCCCGCTTGCTCAGCAGGACGCCCAGGTCCAGTTCCCCGCGGGCGCCGCCCTGCAGGCCGATCACCACGAGACGGCCGTGCACCTCCAGCGCATCCAGGTTGGCGGAGAGGTACTTGGCGCCCACGACGTCGAGGATCACGTCCGCGCCGTGCCCGCCGTTCGCTTCCCGCAGGGCCTCCGGGAAGCTCTGCGTCGTGTAGTCGATCGCGATGTCCGCGCCGAGGAAGCCCCGAGCCGTGGCGACCTTCTCGGCGCTGCCCGCCGTCGTCGCCACGACCGCGCCCAGCGCCTTCGCGAGCTGGATGGCGAAGGCGCCGATCCCGCCCGTGGCCCCGTGGATGAGGACGGTCTCGCCCTCCTGCAGGCCGGCCGTCATGTAGAGATTGGAGTACACCGTGGCCGCCACCTCAGGCAGACCCGCGGCGGTCACCAGGTCGACGCCCTCCGGGATCCGGATCACCTGACCGGCGGGCACCACGACCTTCGAGGCATAGCCGCCGCCGGAGAGCAGGGCCACCACCTTCTCCCCCACGGCGAAGGGACGGGAGACGTCCGGGCCGAAGCCTGCGATGCGGCCGGAGACCTCCAGGCCGGGGATGTCGGAGGCGCCGGGCGGCGGCGGGTAGAAGCCCCGGCGCTGCTGCACGTCGGCCCGGTTCAGTCCGGCCGCGACGACGTCGATCAGGACCTCTCCGGGACCGGGCACCGGATCCGGCATCTCGGTCACCTGCAGGACTTCCGGGCCTCCCGGCTCGGTGATCTGGACGGCTCGCATGGTCTCCACTCTCCTCTGGACGCTCTGGCCCCCCGTCTATTGTGCACGGCGCCTCTGATGCACGGCGCACGGGAGGCGGCGTCTCCGCAGGTCCCGCGCTCGCCCCTCCCCCGGCGGCGCCGCGCACGTTTGGAGCGCGCGTCCGCGCTGTGAAACACTTTGACGCAGGGAAGGTTGTCCGAGCGGCCGAAGGAGCTGGTCTTGAAAACCAGTAGGCGGTAACCCCGTCTCATGGGTTCAAATCCCATACCTTCCGCGGACAAGGGCTCCGGGACCGTCAGGTCCCGGGGCCCTTTTTCATGCCCGGCCGCCGCTCACGGCCGGCTCCCCCGCCCGGGCCGCCGGGAGTTCACCCGCCGGCCGTCGGCGGACCGTTGAAGAATGTCGGACCCCGGCGTTAGCGTCATCACTATCAGGGCATCCGGGCGCCGCCCACCCTGATCCGCCGTCGCACGGCGGCACTTCCCGAGAAAGCGAGCGCATCATGACCACCCCTACTTTCGCTCCTGGTGATCCCTGCTGGGCCGACCTGATGACGGACGATGTGGAAGCCGCCCAGAAGTTCTATGGCGAACTCCTGGGCTGGACCTTCGAGAGCGGTGATGAGGAGAAGTACGGCGGCTACGTGACCGCCTCCAAGGACGGCCGGCGGGTGGCCGGCCTGATGGCCAAGCAGCCGGACCAGCAGGAGATGCCGAGCACCTGGGGCATCTATCTCAAGAGCGACGACGCCGAGGCCACCGCCGCGGCGATCACCGCAGCGGGCGGACAGGTCGTGGTGCCGCCCATGACGGTCCCCGAGATGGGCGTCATGGCGATCGCCGAAGATCCCTCCGGCGCCTTCGTCGGCGTGTGGGAGCCCCTCTCCCACGGCGGCTATTCCCTGATCAACGAGCCGGGCGCCGTCGGCTGGCACGAACTGGCCAGCCGGAAGTACGACGCCGCGGTGGACTTCTACCGCCAGGCCTTCGGCTGGGACATCTCCGTCATGGAGGACACCGAGGACTTCCGCTACAGCACCCTCGGCGAGGGTGATCAGGCACGTGCGGGACTGTTCGACGCCGCGAAGTTCCTCCCCGAGGGAGTGCCGTCGCACTGGCTCATCTACCTCGTGGTGGACAACGCCGACGAGGCCGCCCGGAAGGTCACCGAGCTCGGCGGCCGGGTGCTGGAGGAGCCGCGGGACGATCCGCATGGCCGCCACGCACGGGTCACCGATCCGTTCGGCGCGGTCTTCATGCTGCACCAGTCGCTCGTCTGAGACCCGTCCGGTCCTGTGCCGTCCCCGCCTTCGCGGGCGGTGACGGCACAGGATTTTTTTCGCGCCGAATCCTGAAACAACAGTTTCTTTTCCCCGCAACCCGGAGTTAACTCTCTCTTGGTGGACTAGGCTACGGACCCCTCGCTTTCCTGCTGGCGGTCCGAGCCCTCAGTCCGCCACAGGACACCGGATCACACCCGATCTCTGGACAGAAAGAACCCCATGAATCACTCGCTTGCGAAAGCAACCTTGGGGAGTGCCCTGACCGCCGCGTTGCTCGCGGCCCCCTTGGCGACCGCGCCGGCCTTCGCGCTGGTCAACACGGTCGCCACACCGGGCACCTCCTCCGTCATCATCGATGAGGCATATCTGAGCGGAGGCAGCGCAGGGGCTGCCTTCCGCAACAAGTTCGTGGAGCTGTACAACTCCTCGGACGCACCCGTCTCGCTGGACGGCTGGTCGCTCCAGTACCGTTCCGGCACCGGGACCGCCGCCCCCAACTCCGTGACCGCCCTCCGCGGCAGCATCCCCGCCAAGGGGACGTTCCTCATCAAGGGCGGCAGCAACAACGCGGCGTCCACGGCGGCGGAGCTGCCCACCCCGGACCAGGACGCGCCGTCGTTCAACCCGTCCGGCACCACGGGCACCGTCATCCTGGCCCGCCAGGCCACGGCTCTCAGCGGGCTCGGCACGGGCAGCCAGGTGGAGCCGACCAACGTGGCCGACCTCCTCGGCTACGGCACGAGCAACACGTACGAGGTCGAGGCGGCCACCGCGCCGTCGTCGAACACCGATGTCAAGGCGCTCACCCGCAGCAATCACGCGGACAGCAACGACAACTCGGCCGACTTCAGCCTGAGCACCTCGATCACCCCGACGCCGTCGGGCGGGACGGGCGGTCCGGACCCCACCCCGACGCCCACCCCCACGCCGACCCCGACCCCGGGTGGCACCGCCACCATCGCGGAGATCCAGGGCACCGGAGCCACGAGCCCCCTCGTCGGCCAGAGCGTGACCACCAAGGGCAAGGTCACCGCCCGCTACTCCACGGGCGGCCTGAACGGCTACTACATCCAGACCCCGGGCACCGGCGGCGACCTGACCGAGGCCGGCCACCAGGCCTCCGACGCCGTGTTCGTCTACTCGCCCGCCACAGTCGGCTCGGTCGCGATCGGCGACTACGTGCAGGTCTCCGGCACCGTCAGCGAGTACTTCGGCCAGACCCAGGTGAACGTCACGGACGCCGCCTCGCTGACCAAGCTCACCGACGCGGCCCCGGAGGTGAAGGCCACGCACTTCACCCTCCCGGCGAGCGAGACCTTCCGCGAGTCCCTCGAGGGCATGCTCCTCGCCCCGACCGGCGACTACACGCTCTCCGACAACTTCTACGCCAACCAGTACGGCGAACTGACCCTCGCCAGCGGCAAGACCCCCGCGGTCCAGCCCAACGCCGTGGCCCCGTACGGCACCGCCGAGAACAAGGCCGTGGCCGACGACAACCAGGCCCGCACCATCAAGCTGGATGACGGCGCCACCACGAACTTCCTCTCCAACGCCACCACCAAGGCGCTTCCGCTGCCCTACCTGACCACCAAGGACCCGGTCCGGGTGGGCGCCCCCGTGACGTTCAAGACCAACGTCATCCTGGGCTACGGCAACAACGCCTGGCGGCTGGAGCCCCTCGAGCACCTCACCCCGGCGAGCGCGGACACCGTGCAGCCGGTCTCCTTCGGCAACACCCGCGCGGATGTGCCGAACGCCGTGGGCGGCAACCTCAAGCTCGCCTCGTTCAACGTCCTGAACTACTTCCCGACCACCGGTGACAGCCTCAGCGGGTGCCAGTACTACACCGACCGCGACGGCGCTCCCGTCACCGTCAAGGGCGGTTGCGATGCCCGTGGCGCCGCGACCGCTGAGCACTTCAAGCGCCAGCAGGACAAGATCGTCGCCGCGATCAACAGCTCCGGCGCCGACGTGGTCACCCTCATGGAGGTCGAGAACTCCGCCAAGTTCGGCAAGACCCGCGACGACGCGCTGTCCAAGCTGGTCACCGCACTCAACGACGCCAAGCCGGGCACCTGGGACTACGTCCGCAGCCCGTCGGCTCTGCCGCCGCTGAGCGATGAGGACGTCATCCGGACCGCCTTCATCTACAAGAAGGCCGTGGCCGAGCCCGTCGGCGAGTCCGTGATCCACAACGACACCACCGCCTTCGCCAGCGCCCGCAAGCCGCTCGCCCAGGTGTTCAAGCCCGTGGGCGGCACCCAGGCGCAGGAGTTCATCGCCGTGGCCAACCACTTCAAGTCCAAGAGCTCCGCGGCCACCCCGGACGACACGGACAAGGGACAGGGCGCGTCCAACCTCGCCCGTATCGCCCAGTCCAAGTCGCTGCTCGGCTTCGTGGACACCCTGACGAAGGACAAGGGCACCGACAAGGTCTTCCTGATCGGTGACTTCAACGCCTACAGCAAGGAAGACCCGCTGAACGTCCTCACCGACGCCGGCTACGTCGACCAGGACGGCAAGGCCAAGAACGCCGACGGCACCCAGAAGCACTCCTACGTGTTCAGCGGCCAGTCCGGTTCCCTGGACCACATCTTCGCGTCCCCGGCGGCCGAGAAGATGGTCAACGGCGCCGACATCTGGAACATCAACTCCGTGGAGTCCGTCGCGCTGGAGTACAGCCGCTGGAATTACAACGTCACCAACTTCTACGCTCCGGACCAGTACCGTTCCAGTGACCACGATCCCGTGATCGTGGGCCTGAACACCACCCCCGCGCCCACCAGCGCGAAGGTGAACCTCCTCGGCGTGAACGATTTCCACGGCCGCATCGACAACAACACCGTCAACGTCGCCGGCACCCTGGAGAAGCTCCGCGCCGCCGCCACCCCGGGCAGCACCGCCTTCGTCTCCGCCGGTGACAACATCGGGGCCTCCCTCTTCGCCTCCTCCATGGCGAAGGACCAGCCCACCATCGACGTGCTCAACACGCTCGGCCTCACCGCCTCCGCCGTGGGCAACCACGAGTTCGACGGCGGCTGGGCCGATCTGCGCGACCGCGTGATCGCGGGCGGGACCAACGCGAAGTTCCCGTACCTGGGCGCGAACGTGTACAAGAAGGGCACGCAGGAACCGGCGCTGCCCGAATACGAGATCCTCGACCTCAACGGCGTGAAGGTGGCCGTGGTCGGCGCGGTGACCCAGGAGGTCCCCACGCTGGTCACCCCGGCCGGCATCGCCGATCTCGACTTCGGTGATCCGGTCGACGCCGTGAACCGCGTGGCCGCCAAGATCAAGGACGGCAAGCTCGCCGACGTGATCGTCGCCGAGTACCACGAGGGCGCCGGGGCCGGCACCCCGGACGGCGCGACCCTCCAGCAGGAGATCGCCGCGGGTGGCGCGTTCGCCAAGATCGTGACCGAGACCAGCCCGGCCGTCGGCGCCATCTTCACGGGCCACACCCACAAAGAGTACGCCTGGGACGGTCCCGTCCCCGGCCAGGACGGCAAGACCCGTCCCGTGGTCCAGACCGGCAGCTACGGCGCGAACATCGGCCAGATCGAGCTGACCGTGGACCTCGCCTCCAAGCAGGTCTCCGCGTACTCGGCCCGTAACGTCGCCCGCACCACGGACGCCGCCGCCGACCTCATCGCGGCCTACCCCCGCGTGAAGCAGGTGGACACGATCGTGAAGAAGGCACTCGCGGACGCCGCCGTCGTCGGCAATCAGCCGGTCGGCAAGGTGACGAAGGACATCACCACCGCGTTCACGAAGGACCCGACCACCGGCGCGCCGGTGCGTGACGACCGTTCCAGCGAGTCCACCCTGGGCAACCTGGTGGCCGACTCGCTGGTCGCCTCGCTCAAGGACCCGACCGTGGGCGGCGCCGAGATAGGCGTGGTCAACCCCGGCGGTCTGCGCAACGAGCTGTACTACGGCACGGACGGCACCATCACCTACGCCCAGGCCAACGCGGTGCTGCCGTTCGTGAACAACCTCTGGACCACGTCGCTCACGGGCGCCCAGTTCAAGACGCTCCTGGAGCAGCAGTGGCAGACCAACCCGGACGGCACCGTGCCGAGCCGCCCGTACCTGCAGCTGGGCCTCTCCAAGAACGTCAACTACACCTATGACGCCGCCCGCCCCGCGGGTGACCGCGTGACCTCCATCCAGGTCAACGGTCAGCCGCTGGATCCGGCCAAGTCCTACCGGATCGGGACGTTCAGCTTCCTGGCCACCGGTGGCGACAACTTCCGGGTCTTCAAGGACGGCGCCAACACCCGTGACTCCGGCCTGGTGGACCGCGACGCCTGGATGGCCTTCCTCAAGGCCAACTCCCCCGTGTCCCCGGACTTCGCCCGTCGCAGCGTGGCCGTCGTGAACTCGACCCCGGCCAGCGTGAAGGCCGGGGAGAAGATCCAGGCCGCGGTGTCGAAGCTGGATCTCACCTCGCTGGGCAGCCCGGTGAACACCTCGCTCGAGGCCACGTTCACCGACGCCGCCGGCAAGGCCACCGCGCTGGGCGCCGTTCCGGTCTCGGGTGGCGCCGCCACCGTGAGCCTGGCCGTTCCGGCCGGCGCCGCGGCGGGTGCGGGCGTCCTGCAGCTGAAGGCCGCGGAGTCGGGCACGACGGTGAAGGTCAGCGTCACCGTCGCCAAGACCGAGGTGCCGCAGCCGACCTGCACCAAGCCCGTTCCGCCGAAGCACTGGTGGGACGTGGCGGGCTGGGCCAAGTACGCCCTGGCGTGGATCGGTTACCTCACGTGCCTCGTGAAGGGCTGATCACCCATCACCTGAGGTGACGACAAGGGCCGGTTCCGATCGCATTCCGCGATCTGGACCGGCCCTTAGTTCTGTCCTGAGCAGCGTGTTCGGACGATGTCCTGTGCTCGGAACGTGCTTCAGAACGTGCTGAGGACCGCCCGCGCGATCTCGTCGGCGTCGCGCAGAGTGCGCTGACCGCTGCGGAACAGCTCGGTGGGCTCGCCGTCCGGTCCGGCTGAGAAAGCCTCCGCCGCGATCGCCACGCCCCACTGCACGGCGGAGAGCTGGAGGCTGAGCACGTGCAGATCCTCCTGGACGTCGCCGTTGCCCGCTACCGCACGATACGGATGCGCGACGACGTCGAGACCGGACGCCTCCGTCGGGCCGCCCTCGGGCCGCATCATGAGCCGTGTGCGGACGAGCCCGTCCTCCAGGAGCTGACGGAGCAGGGGCGACGCCGCGGCGGACACCCGGTTGGCCGGGGCCAGAGCCTCCACCAGGGTCCGGGCCCGGACCTCACTGCCGTCCACCCACGGCGAGGAGGCCTGGAACAGGCCGGCCGCGCGGTCCACCGTGAAGCGCGGTTCCGGTCCCACGAAGTGCACGACGCCGGCACGGGCCAGGGCGGCCAGCTGTTCGATGCGCAGGGCGGGCGGCCCGCTCGCCAGACCTTCTACGAGCGACTCGAAGCGCCCCCGCAGTTCCGTCACCCAGGATTCCTCGGTGATCCCGCCGTCGGCCACCGCATCCTTCAGCAGCGAGCGGCCCGCGTGCAGGATGAGCACCGCGCTCTTGACCGGGTCCTTCTCCCCCGCGGCCGAGCGGCGCACGTCCTCGTCGAGAGTGCTCACCACCGCGGCGTCGAACGCGGCGGCGGAATCGAAGCGCTGCAGCGCGAAGGGGGCCGCGAGCGCCCGCAGGTTCAGGCGCAGCCGCTCGGGAACGCATCGCTCGATCAGCGCCGTGACGGGGACCATCCAGTCCTCCGGGCTGTGCGCATGCGGACGGAGCAGTTCCTCGAGCTGATCGAGGAACTCGGCCGCGTCCCGGATCGCGTTCGGATCGGAGGTGACCAGCGTGTCGTAGTAGGCCCAGAGCACATCGCGCTGCAGCAGCGGCCACAGATCGTGACCGAAGCCGGGCTTCACGCCGGACCGCCGGAACCGTTGGACCGCGGACTCGGTGAGGTACCGGAGCTGGCGTTCCTTGGGGTAGTAGCTGGAGATCTGCGCCTTGGCCTTGTACGGACCGCCGCGGCGGCTCGCGGCGTGGATCACCGGCTCGTGGCCGCTGGGCAGGTAGTGGAGTTCGCCGTCGCGCCGTTCGAAGCGTCCGCCGCGCCCTTCGGTGAGCTGACCCATGACGTCGAAGAAGTTCAGGCCCATCCCGCGGACGAGGACGGGCTCGCCACCGGGCACGAGCGACCAGTCCACATCCGCCGGGCACGCGGGTGGGAAGTAGCTGAGGCCGAGGTCCTGCGCTGCGCGGTACAACTCACGCTGTTCCGGGTTGAGCTGGGCCGGGACATGGCCGAGAGCCAGCACGACGCGGTCCGCGGCGATGCTCCCCTCGTGGAGTTCGACCACGAACCCGCGGTCCCCGGTCCGCCGGACGGCATGGGCCTCGGTCCGGTGGTGCACCGGCTGGAAGCCTTCCAGGAGCGGGTCGCTCTCGATCCGCCCGACGACGGCGGCGAGGGTCTCCTCGAGGTACCGCCCGTAGAGCGCGCGGCTGGGGAAGGTGTCGGGCCCGAGCGCGAGCAGCTCGGCCCGCTCGTCCTCGCTCAGCCGGTCCCGTGCGTCCGCGTGGCCCGCGGCGACAGCGGCACGCCACGCGTTGAAGCTGCCACCCGCCAGGGGCGCCGCCAGGTCCGGGTCCTCGGGGATGAGAGTGGGGAAGAAGCTCTGGGTGTTCATGAGGAACAGCCGGGACTGGCCGGGCTGCCAGACGTGGCCGGAGCCGAGAGGGTACGGGTCCACGAGGTGCACTTCGAGACGGGCGCCGGCGTCGAGGGCGCCGTCCTCACGGCGGGCCTTCCAGTTGGCGGCCAGACGCTCCAGAACACTGCTGCCGCGCGGCCCAGCACCGATCACCACCACACGACGCACCGAATCCCCTGACATGGGATAAGCCTAATGGGCCGGGGCTCCCGCGGACGGCTCCGGCCGGTCCGGGGCGGGGACCACCGGGGCGCCGCCACAGGGCCCCGTGTGTCCTGCCGCGTCGGCCCGGAGCGTTCCAACGCCAGCGCCTCTGTCTAGGATGAATCCATGACGGCACATGACGTGGTGGACGAGAACATCTGGCTGGAAGACATCCATGGGGAGGGGCCGCTCGCCTGGGTGCGGGAGCAGAACGCCCGCACCGAGGAGGTCCTGGACGATGCCGAATTCCATCAGCTCCAGGACCGCCTGCTCGAGGTCCTGGACTCGACGGACCGCATCCCGATGGTCGGCAAACGAGGCCGGTGGTACTACAACTTCTGGCGGGACGGCGAGCACCCCAAGGGCCTGTGGCGGCGCACGACCTGGGAGAGCTACCTGACGGCCACCCCGGAATGGGACGTTCTGCTCGACCTCGACGCGCTGGCCGCCGAGGAAGGCGCGGAGTGGGTCTGGCACGGCGCCACGTTCCTCCGCCCGGCGCCGGGTGACGAGTGGCGTCACGCGATGATCGGGCTCTCCCCCGACGGCGGCGATGCCGTCACGTACCGCGAGTTCGACCTCGAGACCCGGAACTTCCTGCCGGACGGTTTCGTGCTGCCCACGGCCAAGGGCCACGTGAGCTGGGAGGACGAGAACACCCTCCTCGTCAGCACGACGGCGGAAGGCCGCCCCGCGACGCAGTCCTCCTACCCGCGGACGAGCGCCCGCTGGCGCCGGGGCACGCCGTTGTCGGACGCGGAGCAGCTCTTCGAGGTCCCGGACGACCACATGCTCGCCTCCGTCTCGCACGATTCGACGCCCGGCTTCGAACGACTGGCCGCGGTGGACTACGTCGACTTCTTCAATGACGAGATCTCGCTGTGGCGGGACGGGGCGTGGGTCCGGATCGAGAAGCCGGGCACCGTCAGCACGGCCTGGCACCACGAGTGGATCCTGTTCCGGCCGCGCGATCCCTGGACCGTGGGCGGAGCCGAGTACACCGCCGGCTCGCTCCTGGTCGCACGCCTCGACGACTGGCTGGACGGCTCCCGTGAACTCACTGTCTTGTTCGAACCGGATTCCCGGACCTCTCTGCAGTCCTACAGCTGGACCCGGAACCACCTGCTCCTGAACCTGCTCGTGGACGTGTCCTCGCAGATCCGGGTCCTGACGCCCCCGGCCGGCGGCGAGGGCGAGGCCACGGAAGAAGGCGCCGGCGGCAAGTGGCCCTCGGACCTCCTGGACGCCTGCCCGCCGCTGCACGACGTGAACGCCTACGCCGTCGATGACGAGGATGAGTCGGACGGCGACGACTACTGGCTCGTGGCCACCGGCTTCCTCACGCCCACGACCCTGACGCGCGGCACAGTCGGCGGCGATCACGCGGAGATCAAGCGCGCGCCGTCGTTCTTCCAGGAGGACGACTACGCCGTCGAGCAGCATTTCGCCGTGTCCGCGGACGGCACGCGCGTCCCGTACTTCCAGGTGGCCCGGAAGGACCTGGTGCTGGACGGCAGCAATGTCACCCAGCTGAGCGGCTACGGCGGCTTCGAGGTCTCCCGGACCCCCGCGTACAGCGGCGTCGTGGGCCGCGGGTGGCTGGAGCGTGGCGGCGTCTACGTGGTGGCCAACATCCGTGGCGGCGGCGAGTACGGACCCTCCTGGCACACCGCCGCCCTGCAGGAGAAGCGCCACCGCGCGTATGAGGATTTCGCCGCCGTCGCGAAGGATCTCGTGAACCGGGACGTGACGTCGCCGCGGCTGCTGGGCTGCGCGGGCGGCTCCAACGGCGGTCTCCTGGTGGGCAACATGCTGACGCAGTACCCCGAACTCTTCGGCGCGGTGTCCTGCGGAGTGCCGCTCCTGGACATGCGCCGCTACACGAAGCTGTCCGCGGGCGCGTCCTGGATCGCCGAGTACGGCGACCCCGAGGACCCCGAGCAGTGGGAGTTCATCAAGACCTTCTCGCCGTATCACCTGCTGCGCGACGCCGTGGACTACCCGCATTCCTTCATCTGGTCGAGCACGTCGGACGACCGGGTGGGGCCCGTCCAGGCCCGCAAGATGGCGGCGCGGATGCAGGCGATGGGTGTGCCGAACGTCTGGTACCACGAGACCATCGAGGGCGGCCACGCCGGCGCCTCCGACAACCGCCAGGCCGCGGCGCTTCAGGCCCGCAACCAGCACTTCCTGTGGAAGGCGCTGACGGGTCAGCTGCCGGGCTGAGCCGCGAGGGCTTCTGCCTGAGGCGGGCGCCCACGGGGCGTGTTCCCGCGGCTCCGGAACACGCCCCGGCGCCGTCCGGCCGCCGCTTCCCGGGCGACGGCGGGAGGGGCCGCGTCGTTTTGCGTTGCGGCGGGCGCTTCGGTACTCTTGCATGGCTAGCAAATAGCGAGGAGACGTGCCAGAGCGGCCGAATGGACTTCACTGCTAATGAAGGGTCGGGGTTAAACTCGACCGGGGGTTCAAATCCCCCCGTCTCCGCCAATCGAGCCCCGGGAAACCGGGGCTCTTTTGTTTGCCGGGCGACACCGGAACACTGCGGTACCGCCGAGTTCGGGGGTCCGTTCCGGAGCCGGCGGCTGCAGCCACCTGCTGTGGGACAAACCCCCGAACTCGCCGCGACGAGTCACGCGGACCGATCCGTCACGCGAAATGCACGACGACGCCGCGAGCCTCCAGCGCGGAGTCCTTCCCCGTTGCTCCGCCCTCCGCCGCCGGACGGCCTTCCAGCCCCTCGACGCTCTCCCTCAGAGTCACGCTGAGGACGCCGTCGGCATCCTGGGTCCAGTCGGCGACGGTAGCCCCACCGAGGGCCTGGACCTCCGCGACCTTCCGGGACAGCGGGATCCTGACGCCGTCGGCGGGACCGTCGAGGGTGATCAGGTGGAGCCGGCCGGGCGTCCCGGCGTCGGCGGGCGTCTCGGTCAGCCACCACGTGGTGCCGCCGTCGTCCCAGCTCTCGGCGAGACCATTGCCGGGGATCAGGCCCTCGGTCACGGCGCGGGTCCCGTACAGGGCCGGTCCGAACTCCTCGAGCCAGGTTCCGATGACCTCGAGTGCCGCACGGATGGACGGCGGGATCGCGCCGGTGGGATCCGGGCCGACGCCCAGCAGGAGATTCCCACCCCGGGCGACGACCTTGACCAGCATGTCGACCACCTCCCGGGGGTCCTTGGCCTGCTCGTCCGGAGAGAGGGACGTCCAGTTGTCCGAAAGCGTCACGCACGATTCCCACGGGTAGGACGGGCGGTGATCCGGGATCCGCTGCTCCGGCGTGCGATAGTCCTCGTTCGGCCCGTGGACTTCCCGGTCGACCACGAGAATGCCCGGCTGGAGTTCCCGCGCCCGAGCGGCGATCCGGTCGATGTCGATGGGCTCGAACGGTGCGAAGACCCATCCGGCGTCGAGCCAGAGCACGTTGACGGGTCCGTAGCCGCTGAGGAGCTCCTCGATCTGGGCGTGGGTGAAGTCCACGAAGCTCTGCCAGCGCTCGGGGTCCGCCTCGGCGTCGTAGTTGTGGAAGCGGTCCACGGTGTCGCCGTCCGGCGACCAGTAGCCCGGGTGATTCCAGTCCGCCTTCGAGAAGTACACGCCGGTCTCCAGGCCCTCGGAGCGGAAGGCCTCGAACGTCTCGGCGAGGACGTCGCGGCCCAGGGGGACGTCCTCCGCGGTGACCTTGAAGTCCGAGTGGGCGGTGTCGAACATGTTGAAGCCGTCATGGTGCTTGGACGTGAACACGAGGTACTTCGCCCCCGCCGCACGGGCGAGCGCGGCCCAGTCCTCAGGATCGTAATCCTGTCCCGAGAAGGCCGTGCGGGCGGCTTTGTACTGCTCTTCCCAGGCATCGTCGTCGCCCTGGAATCCGGGCGGCAGGAGCATCATCTCCTCGTCGCGGGACCGGCAGAGGGTCCAGCTGTCACCGAGGCCCTGGGAGGTGTAGATCCCCCAGTGCATGATGATGCCGAACTTGTGATCCTGCCACTCCTCCAGACGGGCACGGCTGAGAGGATCGGCCGGGAAGCTGTAGCCGGGGTCGTGCGCATCGACGACCGCACCGGCCGCCAGGCTGGGCTTGAGGGTGGGAAGGGACGCGTGGCCCTCATCGAGAGGGGAAGATGTGTGCTCAGTCACGATCACTATCCTTCCTCTTGAATCAGCTCCCGTCACCCCTTCGGGAGAATAAGTCGCCGATTCACAGCTTCCGCCCGGCCGTGCTCAGCCCGCGAGCGCGAGCACGAACGGCAGTACCGCGCCGGCCCCGGCCTGACGGAGGGAGCGCCCGGCCACGACCACGGTCCAGCGGGTGTCCACCGAGTCGTCCACCAGGAGGATCGTGGCGCCAGGGTGCGCCGCCAGGAATTCCTCGATCTGAGGTGTCGGCCCGAAGCGATCCCAGACCTCGGCCAGCCGATAGGCGCTGTTGCCGCGACGGCCTGCGCCACCCATCGAATGACGGACGCCGAGCGATCCCAGGTAAGGCATACGCCCGATCTCCGCGAGCCCGGTGGCGACGGATTCGATCAGCTGTGGGCGCCTCTGGGACGGCACGGAGACCACGGCGAGCGGGCGGTCCTGTCCGCTCCAGGGATCAACGCCACGCCCCTCCGGGCGGCCCCAGTCACGGAGCACGGCGACGCAGGCCCGGAGCATGTCCTCCCGCACGGGGGCGTCCTCCGCACTCTCGGCGAGCGCCTCCCGCAGGGGGCCGCCCCACCCCAGATCACTCAGGCGGGCGAGCGCCCGGCCCTCGGCCACGGCTTCAGCGGGCGGGATCTTTCCCTTCACCGGGACGCCCAGCCGGTCCATCCCGGTGGGCCACAGGGCGCGGGTCTCGACCACGGCCCCCACCTTGTCCAGTTCGGCCGCGGCGGCGTTGAGGGCCTCCCGGCTGACCCCGCTGGGGTACCAGGGCCCGGCGCAGTTGTCACAGCGACCGCAGGCGTGCGCGTCAGGGTCGTCCAGGACCGAGGTGATGAACTCCATCCGGCACCCGGCTGTCTCCTGGTAGATCACCATGAGGTCCTGTTCCTGCACCCGGGCCTCGGCGATGCGGGCGTACCGCTCGGCGTCGTAGAACCAGCCCTTGCCGGTGGACTGCCAGCCGCCCTGCACGCGCTCGACCGCCCCGTCCACGGCCAGGACCTTCAAGAGGAGCTCCAGCCGCGATCGCCCCAGGTCCACTCGAGGTTCAAGAGCGGGACTGGACAACGGCTTGGGCGAGGCCTCCAGGGCGTCCAGCACCGCCATGGCCTTCTCCTGCTCCGGCATGGACGCCGTGGCGAAGTACTTCCAGATCTCGCGGTCCTCCGCACCCGGGAGCAGGAGGACATCGGCGTTGGCGCCGCCGCGGCCGGCACGGCCCACTTGCTGGTAGTACGCCACGGGCGAGCTGGGGGCGCCGAGGTGGACCACGAAACCGAGATCCGGCTTGTCGAAGCCCATGCCCAGCGCCGAGGTGGCCACGAGGGCCTTGACCTGATTGTCCTTCAGCCGCTGTTCCGCGAGTTCGCGTTCCGCCGTGTCCGTCTTCCCGCTGTACGACAACACCTCGTAGCCGCGTTCGGACAGCATCCGCGCCGTCTCCTCCGCGGCGGAGACGGTGAGGGTGTAGATGATGCCGCTGCCGGGCAGATCCTTGAGGTGCTCGGCGAGCCAGGCGAGGCGCGCGGTGTTGTCCGGCAGCTTGAGGATGCCCAGGCGCAACGAATCACGACCCAGGGTGCCCCGGATGGTGAGCACGTCCGTGCCGAGCTGCTCCTCGATGTCATGCACCACGCGGGAGTTGGCGGTGGCCGTGGTGGCGAGGACCGGGACGTCACCGGGCAACTGCCGGATCAGGTCCGCGATGCGCCGGTAGTCCGGACGGAAGTCGTGGCCCCAGTCGGAGATGCAGTGCGCTTCGTCCACCACCAGCAGACCCGTGCGGCGGATCAGCTCGGGGAGCTCGCGTTCCCGGAACGCCGGGTTGACGAGCCGTTCCGGGGAGACGAGCAGGACATCCACGTCGTCCGCCGCGAGGCGGGCCGAGACATTCTCCCAATCGAGCTGGTTGGCGGAGTTGATCGCCACGGCCCTCACCCCGGCGCGCGCCGCGGCTTCGACCTGGTCCCTCATGAGCGCCAGCAACGGCGACACGATCAGCGTGGGGCCCGCACCACGACGCCGCAGCAGCAGCGATGCCACAAAGTACACCGCGGATTTGCCCCAGCCGGTGCGCTGGACCACGAGGGCCCGGCGCGAATGATCGACCAGCGCCTCGATGGCCTCGAACTGGCCCTCGTGGAACTCGGCATCCGGATTGTTCACCAGGTCCCTCAGAACCTGGACGGCCTCCTGATAGCTCCTGCTCTGGGTGTGCACCGCGTTCGTCTCAGCCATGGTCCCCAGTATTCCGCACGGCCTCCCGGCACGCGCCCCGGGTGGTCCCGTATGTGGACAAGGACACGTCCCGGGACCTCACCGCGGGCGAGGCCCAGGCCGGCCCATCGGCACAACGACCGACAGCCCCACATCGGCCCCGCCCCGCGCCAGGCCGGCCCGGTTCAGCCCCGCGAACTCCGCATGGCACGGACGTGCTGCACGGCGGGATCCGCGGCCAGCTCCGCATAGCGCTCGGAGCCGAGCGGGACGAGGGCGACGCGGCCGTCGTCGTCGTGGTGGATGCCCCAGCCGTAGCGCTTGGCCAGCGGCGAGGCCCGCAGGCAGGGCTGGCCCTTGGAGAAGAAGGCGGCGCGGGCTTCGGGCCATTCCTCCGGAGGAATCCCGGTCCGCTCCGCGTGGATCCGGAAGATCAGGTCGTCCGAGGTCAGCTGGTACGGGGCCTCGTCGATCAATTCGAATTGGCGCTGGGCCACGGTCGGCTTCGCCCGGGCCGCGGGCACCTCCGCGGACACGACCGGGCAATCTTCGGCGACTTCGATGAAGGTGGTCCGGTAATTGGTGGTGTGGCCGTCCTCGGTCTTCATACCGCCATTGTGCCGCGCGGTCATCCACAGGAGAAGGAAAAACCACCGGCGTCTACGTAAACTAGGCGGGTGACTGAACAGCAGCAGAGCATCGACCTTTCCCCGTCCTTCAAGGCCTACGACGTGCGTGGCCTGGTGGGCGAGACCATCACGGCCGAGATCGTGGAGGCCGTCGGCGCCGCCTTCGTCGATGTTCTGGGCCTGGCCGGACAGACCATCCTGGTCGGCGGGGACATGCGTCCGTCCTCCCCCGAGTTCGCGCAGAAGTTCGCCGAGGGTGCCGCGGCGCGCGGCGCCAACCCGCAGCTCCTGGGGCTCATCTCCACGGACGAGCTCTACTTCGCCTGCGGCGCCCTCGACGCCGCCGGCGCCACCTTCACCGCCAGCCACAACCCTGCCGCGTACAACGGCATCAAGATGGCCAAGGCCGGCGCCGTGCCGATCTCGTCGGAGACCGGCCTCCAGGAGATCCAGCACGCCGCCGAGGAGTACCTCGCCGCCGGCCTGATCCCGTCCGTCGAAGCTCCGGGCGCCATCACCGAGCGGGACGTCCTCAAGGACTACTCCGAGTACCTGCGCCGGCTGGTGGACCTCTCCGGGATCCGTCCGCTCAAGGTCGTGGTGGACGCGGGCAACGGCATGGCCGGCCTGACCACCCCGGCCGTCCTCGGTTCCGAGCTGCTGAGCCCGCTGCCGCTGGACATCACCCCCCTGTACTTCGAGCTGGACGGCACCTTCCCCAACCACCCGGCGAATCCGCTGGAGCCGGAGAACCTGGTGGACCTGCAGAAGGCCGTGGTCGAGCACGGCGCGGACATCGGCCTGGCCTTCGACGGCGACGCCGACCGCTGCTTCGTCATCGACGAGAAGGGCGAGCCGGTCTCCCCCTCCGCCATCACGGGCATGGTCGCCCGCCGCGAGATCGCCCGCGCCAAGGCACTCGGCGAGGAGACCCCGGTGATCATCCACAACCTGCTCACCTCCCTCGCGGTGCCGGAACTCATCGAGCACGACGGCGGCCGCGCCGTCCGCACGCGCGTGGGCCACTCCTTCATCAAGGCCGTCATGGCCGAGGAAGGCGCCGTGTTCGGCGGCGAGCACTCCGCGCACTTCTACTTCCGCGACTTCTTCAATGCCGACACCGGCATGCTGGCCGCCATGCACGTTCTGGCGGCTCTCGGCGAGCAGGACGGTCCGCTGTCCGAACTGGCCCGCGAGTACGAGCCGTACGTCTCCTCCGGCGAGATCAACTCGGAGATCGAGGACAAGGCCGGCGCCGTCGCACGCGTCCGCGCCGACTTCGAGGGCGAAGGCGTCACCGAGGACACCATGGACGGCAGCACGTTCAGCGCCGCCGACGGTTCCTGGTGGTTCAACCTGCGCCCGTCCAACACGGAGCCCTTCCTGCGCCTGAACGCCGAGGCCAAGGACGCCGAGACCATGGCGAAGGTCCGGGACCGCGTCCTGGCGCTCGTCCGCCGCTGATCCCCTGGCGCGGTGCTGCACCGTATCGCGTCACTGGACGACAAGCTCTCGAGTGGGGCCCGGAAACGGGCCCCACTCGCATGTCAGCCGGTCGCCACAATCCCCACGTCTGATATCCCGGACAGTGTCACCCGTCACAAGGCCTCCCGCGTCGCCCGCGTGCGATGTCCTGGTGTGAGAGCTTTCACGGCCCACACGTTCAAAGGAGATCGTGCCCATGACTTCATCCAGCAATGGACTGCGGCGAGGCCTCAACGCCCGCCACATCCGCTTCATCGCTCTCGGTTCCGCGATCGGCACCGGGCTGTTCTACGGTTCCTCCGCGGCCATCCAGACCGCCGGCCCGGCCGTCCTCTTCGCCTATCTGGTGGGCGGCGCCGTCGTCTTCATGGTGATGCGCGCCCTCGGCGAGATGGCGGTCCGGCACCCCGTGGCCGGCTCGTTCGGCCAGTACGCCTCCCGGTACCTCGGCCCGTACTCCGGCTTCCTGACCGGATGGACGTACGTCTTCGAGATGTTCGTGGTCGCTCTGGCCGACGTCACAGCCTTCGGGGTGTACATGGGCTTCTGGTTCCCGAACGTCGAACGGTGGGTGTGGATCCTGTCGGCCGTGTTCATCATCGCGGCGGTCAACCTGGTGAGCGTCAAGGTGTTCGGTGAGCTGGAGTTCTGGTTCTCGATCATCAAGATCACGGCCATCATCGCCATGATCGTGGGCGGCATCACCATCATCGTCTTCGGCCTGAACAACCAGCACGAGAACGCGGCCGGCCTGCACAATCTCTGGGATCAGGGCGGCCTGACCCCCAACGGCCTCTGGGGCCTGCTCAGCTCGTTCACCATCGTCATGTTCGCCTTCGGCGGCACCGAGGTCATCGGCATCACGGCCGGTGAGGCCCAGGACCCGAAGAAGGTCATCCCCAAGGCCATCAACTCGGTGCCCGTGCGCATCCTCTTCTTCTACATCCTGACGCTCGGGATCATCATGACCCTCCAGCCGTGGAACACCATCAACGGCGAGGCGAGCCCCTTCGTCTCCATCTTCAGTTCGCTGGGACTGACCGGCGCGGCGCACGTGCTCAACGCCGTCGTCATCACGTCCGCCCTCTCCGCCATCAACGCGGACATCTTCGGCGCAGGCCGCATGCTGCACGGCCTGGCGCAGCAGGGCCAGGCCCCCAAGGCCTTCATGAAGACCAGCAAGAGCGGGGTGCCGTTCCTGACGGTCCTCGCGATGGTCGCGTCGCTCCTGCTGGGCGTGCTGCTGAACATCTGGTTCCATGACCAGATCTTCTTCCTGATCGCCGCCCTGGCCACGTTCGCCACCGTGGTGGTGTGGCTTGTCATCCTCCTCTCCCACGTCCGGATGAAGGCGGAGATCAAGCGGGACGGCAAGCTTCCGTCCGAGTTCCCGGTGCCCCTGTGGCCGACGGGCAGCTACCTGGCCATCGGGTTCATCGTGTTCGTGATCGTGATGATCGGTGTGCTGCCGGACTCCCGGCCGGCGCTCCTGATCGGCGCCCTGTGGATCGCGATCCTGACCGCGGTGTACTTCCTCTTCCTCAAGGGCTCCGGCCGCACCCGGATCGAACTGGTCGATGAGACCGGCATGCTCCCAGTCGTCGATCCCGCCGAGGACACGACCACCCCGGTCCCTGTGCGCAACGCACCCTGACGGACCCCGGCCTTCCGCCATCAGCGCCGAAGCCCTCCCGCGCGATCCGCACGGGAGGGCTTCGGCGTCGCGCCCCTCTTCTCCTGAGGCGCGGTCCGTGATGCCATGGACCCATGACCTTCACCACAGCCCACATGTCCGTATCCCTGGACGGCTTCGTCGCCGGCCCGGATCAGAGTCTGGAGAACCCGCTCGGCAAGGGCGGTCCCCTGCTGCATCGCTGGCACATCGGACCGGAAGAGGAACGCCACGAGGTCGACGCCGACTGGACCGCCCGCCTGCTGCGTCCCCGGGGCGCCTACGTCATGGGCCGGAACATGTTCGGCCCGGTGCGCGGGTCCTGGGACACGATGCCGGACTGGCGCGGCTGGTGGGGCGAGGAGCCGCCGTATCACGCGCCCGTGTTCGTCCTGACCCATCACGAGCACGACCCGATCGAGATGGAGGGCGGCACCACCTTCCACTTCGTCACGGAAGGTTTCGCCCGCGCCCTGGAACTCGCCCGGGAAGCCGGCGACGGCGACGTCGACATCGCGGGTGGCGCTTCGGCCGTGCGGCAGGCGCTCGAGGCCGGCCAGCTGGACGAACTCACGCTGGACATCGCGCCCGTGGTGCTCGGCGCGGGTGAGTCGATCTTCCCGGAGGACTCCTCCGGCTACCGCCTGGAGATCGTCGAGACGGCCGGGTCGCCCCTCAGCACCCACGTCCGGTACCGGGTGGTGCGTCCGGCCTGATCCTCACCGCCGGCCCGCGCCCTGAACAGCCACCCGCCCGACGATCCGTCAGGGCGCCGTCACAGCGTGGCGGGCCGCTACAGCGTGGCGGCCTCGGCGTCGTCGTAGGCGTCCCGGGCGGCGAGGATCTGCCCCGCATGGGCTTCGGCCCAGATGCGGACGGCGTCCAGCGGCCCCAGCAGGCCCTCCCCGAGAGGCGTGAGGCGGTACTCGACCCGGACGGGCACCTCGGCGAAAACCTCACGGTCCACCAAGCCGTCACGCTCCAGGGCGCGGAGGGACTGGGTCAGGACTTTGGGGCTGACTCCGTCGACGGTCTGCCGGATCTCTCCGAAACGACGCGCTCCGCCCTTGAGGGCCTGGAAGATGAGCGGGGTCCACTTGTCCCCGATGCGCTGCAGGACCAGGCGCGAGGGGCAGTTCTGGTCCATGACGTCGAAGGGCAAAGTATCCATGAGGTAACTATATGACGTTGAAGTACTTGCTTTCCAATGGATACTGTTGATTCATCAAGCAGCACGCCAGCTACAGAAATGAGGACATCATGAAGATCGCCGTCTACGGTGCCACCGGAATGGTCGGAAGCCAGATCGTCAACGAGGCTCTCAGCCGCGGCCACGAGGTCACCGCCGTGACCCGCCAGGGCGTCGACGTCGAGGGCACGACCGCCGTCGCCGCCGAATTCAGCGACACCGCGACCCTGGAGCGCCTCGCCCAGGAGAACGATATCGTCGTCATCTCCATCCCCACCCCGCGCAATGGCGACTCCCACGAGCCCATCCTGCAGGCGCACCGCGATCTCATCGCCGCCCAGCCGGACGCCCGCGTGTACGTGGTCGGCGGCGCCGGATCCCTCATGGCCGACGCGACCACCCGCCTGGTCGACGCCATGGGCTTCCCGGAGGCGTACCGCGCCGAGGCCCAGAGCTTCACCACCATCCTCGGCCTGTACGAAGCCGCGCCGGAGGGTCTGGACTGGACCATGCAGTCCCCCGCCCCCGAGATCGCCCCGGGCGAGCGCACCGGCAAGTACCACGTGGAGCGCGATTCCATCGCCGGCCCGTTCATCTCCACGCAGGACTTCGCCGTCGCCGCTCTCGACGAGATCGAGAACCCGCAGTTCCGCCGCGCGCGTTTCAACGCCGCCAACTGAGTCCACCCCTCCCGCGAGGGAACAGCTGAGGCCCTTTCCCGCCCCGGGAAGGGGCCTCAGCTGTTCCCTCGCGGGGCGCGCAGCACGTGGGGCAGGACGAAACGCCCGTCCACCCGCTCGATCCGCCACGCGCCGCAGTCCGCGCACCGCTCGTAGAGGACGACCCCCTCGGACGTGGAGTGCCGGGACCGGATGGCCCAGAGATGGTCGTGGGTCTCGGCCTGCACGGCCGGCTGAAGCGCTGTTCTGGTGTCCATGGATCCAGCCTGATGTAATGGCCTTATGCATCTCAACCCTTACGGGGAGTATGCCGTCCTCCTGGCCGCCTCCCTCGCCAACGACTGGCCGGCCGACCGCGACGGCATCGTGTCCCGCACGCGCGACTTCGGCATGACGATGGAGTTCCCCGAGGAGCCCGGGGACCACGCCCGGCTCAGGGTCGCCCTCGACGAGTGGCTCGAGGTGGTGGACGCGGCCGAGGGACCGTCGCGGGCGCGCCTCCTCAACCGGATCATGGCGGACGAAGCGGCCTACCCCCATCTCACGGACCACGACGGCGAGGGCTGGCATCTCCACTACCGCGACGACGACAAGGGCCTCCCGAGCACCCTGAGAGCCGTCTTCGCGGTCGGCACCGCCCTGCACCTGACGACGCGCGGCATGCACCGGCTGTCCCGGTGCGCCGCCGGGGCGGACGTCGACGGCGAGTGCCGGAAGGTCGTCGTCGACGTCTCACGCAACGGCACCCAGAAGTACTGCTCGGTGCGCTGCGCGAACCGCGCCGCCGTCCGCCGGCACCGCGCCGCCCGCCGCTGAACCGGACCTAGAAGAGCTGCCGCCAGTTGGTCCGGGCCAGATCCAGCAGCTCATCGCCGCGGCCCGACATGACCGTGCGCAGGGCGTACAACGCGAAACCCTTCGCCTGTTCCAGCGACACCGACGGCGGCACGGACAGTTCCTGCCGCGCGGTGACGACGTCGATCAGGGCCGGGCCGTCGTAGGCGAGGGCCTCCTGCACGGCGCCTTCCAGGTCCTCCGCGTTCTCCACGCGGATGCCCTTGATGCCCAGCGCCTCGGCCACGGCCGCGAAATTCGGGTTGGAGAGGCCCGTGCCGAAGTTCACGAAGCCCGCGGCCTTCATCTCCAGCTCCACGAAGTTCAGCGAGGAATTGTTGAAGACCACCAGCTTGACCGGAAGCTTGTTCTGCGTGAGCGTGATGAGCTCGCCCATCAGCATGGTCAGGCCGCCGTCGCCCGCGAGCGCGACCACCTGACGCTCCGGCTCCAGGGCGGCGGCGCCGATACCGTGAACCAGGGCGTTGGCCATGCTGCCGTGGTTGAACGAGCCGATCAGGCGCCGCTTCCCGTTCATCGTCAGATACCGCGCGGCCCACACGACCGGCGAGCCGACATCCGCGGTGAACACGGCGTCGTCGGCCGCGAGACGGTCCACGACCCGCGCCACGTACTGCGGGTGCAGCGGCTGGCCCTTCCGGGTGGGGCTCGCGAGTTCGTCGAGCTTCGCCCGGGTCTTCACGTAGTGCTTCCGCGCCGAGTCCAGGTGCGAACGGTCGGTCTTGCGCTCCAGCAGGGGCAGCAGGGCCTGGGCCGTGTCCTTGACCGTGCCCACCAGGCCGAGGTCCAGACGGGTCCGGCGGCCGAGTTGTTCACCCCGCACGTCGACCTGGATCACCTTGGCGTGGTCCGGATAGAACTGCTGGTACGGGAAGTCGGTGCCCAGCATGAGCAGGGCGTCGCAGTCCTCCATGGCGCGGTAGCCGGAGGCGAAGCCGAGGAGACCGGTCATCCCGACGTCGAAGGGGTTGTCGTATTCGATGAACTCCTTGCCGCGCAGCGCGTGCACGATCGGAGCTCCGAGGGCGTCCGCCAGCGCCACGACCTGCTCGTGGGCGCCCTGGACACCGGCGCCGGCAAGGATGGTGACCTTGGACGCGGAGTTCAGGATTCCTGCGGCCTCCCGCAGTTCGGGCTCGGACGGGACGATCCGCGGCTCGGTCTTCCGGATGAGGGAGACGGCCTCGCTGGCCGCCTGCGCCAGCGCGACGTCACCCGAGATGACGACCACCGCGACGCCCCGCTTCTCGATGGCGGTCCGCATCGCGATGTCCAGGATGCGCGGCATCTGCGAAGGATCGGTGACCTGCTCCGCGTAGACGCTGCACTCCCGGAAGACCTCCTGCGGGTGCGTCTCCTGGAAGTAGTTGGAGCCGATCTCACTGGTGGGGATGTGAGCCGCGATCGCCAGGACCGGGACGCGCGACCGGTTGGCGTCGTAGAGACCGTTGATGAGATGCAGATTGCCGGGGCCGCAGGAGCCGGCACACACGGCGAGTTCGCCGGTGAGCGCCGCCTCGGCCGCCGCCGCGAACGCCGCGGCCTCCTCGTGCCGGACGTGCACCCACTCGATCGAGGGCGTCTCACGGAGCGCGTCGGTGAAGCCGTTCAGGGAGTCACCGGGGATGCCGTAGACGCGGTGGACGCCGTTGGCGGCAAGGGTGTCGACAATGTTCTTTGCGATGGTTGCCATGCTTCCGACCCTACGGCCCGGTCACGTCCCGCGGAACCCCGGCCGCGCGACTCGTTCCTCACAGTTCCCTGTGACGCGCTGGACACCGCGCTCCGCCGCGCGGCTGGACGCACGACGACGGCCCGGTCCGGCCGGGGTGCGCCGGGAACCCGCGCGGGTGCAGGGCCGGCCCGGGTCATCCCTGCCCGGCGGGCTCCGGAGTCCGGTCGCCTCCGAGCGGCGGGACTTCGGCGATCCCGGCCGGGGCAGAGGCCAGCACCGGGTCCGGGCCCGGGGAGGTCACGGCGCCGGGCGTCGTCGTCACGGCCGGCGTCGTCGCGGGCGCCATCGCTGCCGTCGGCACCACATCGCCCGTTGCACGGCTTCCCGGCGCCAGGAGCGCCCCACCTGACTGCGAGACGGCCACGCCCGCGAGCAGCACGGCCCCGCCCACCAGATCCCAGAGGCCGGGGATCTCGCCGAAGGCGAGCCAGCCCGCGAGCATGGCGATCGGCGGCACCACCAGGGTGAAAGGCACCACTTGCGCGGCGGGGTACTTCTGCAGCAGTCCGTTCCAGACCGTGAATGCCAGGAGGGTCGAGATCAAAACCGTGAACACCGTGCTCGCCCAGGCCACCGGGCTCATCGTGACCAGCGCCCGGGCCGGCGCGGCAGGTCCGTCCAGGAGCATCGACAGCGCGAGCAACGGCACCGGGACCACCGCCGCGGACCACACGACCAGGGAGAACGGCTTGGCTCCCCTCGCCGAGCGGGAAACCACATTGCCCAGACCCCAGGAGAGACCGCCCGCGAGCCCGAGCAGCAGCGGCAGCACATCCGCGGAAGCACCCCGCCCCAGCACCACGATCCCCAGGCCCAGCACTCCCGCGCCGATCCCCAGGAGCTGCACCCGGCTCGGCCGTTCCCCGAGGAACGCCGCAGCCAGCAGGACGGTGAACAGGACCTGGCTCTGCAGGATGAGCGGGGCCAGGCCCGAAGGCAGCCCCAGGTGCATCGCCAGGTAGATGAAGCCGAGATGCCCCGCGCTCATGAACAGCCCGACGCCCACCACGGTCCACCACGGGACCCGCGGCCGCGGGACGAACAACATCAGGGGGAACGCCACCAGGGCGAAGCGGAGCGCGGCGAAGGTCAGGGGCGGGACATCGCGGAGGCCCGCTTCGATGGCGACGAAGTTGACGCCCCAGATCAGCGCGACGAGCAGGGCCAGCAGGACATGACGGGTTTTCACCTCTTCATCGTGTCGCGGGTGAGCCTTTAGCACCAGCGTTGATTCCTACAGCCAATTCGGTAGCATTTCTGCATGATTGATCTCCAGGCGCTGCAAGCGCTCGTCGCGGTCCAACGGACCGGCAGCGTGGCCGCCGCGGCCACCGAACTCGGCTTCACACCGTCGGCGGTCTCCCAGCAGATCAAGAAGCTCGAACGGCACTCGAAAGCGGCCCTCCTCGAGCGGCATGGCCGCGGGGTGCTCCTGACCGAACGCGGCCGGGCCCTCGTCGAGCACGGCGGTCGGATCCTCTCCGAGCTCGAGGAGATGGAGTCGATCCTCACCGCCGGCGAGCAGCCGAAGGGCACGTTCACGGTGGCCAGCTTCTCCACCGCGGCCCGGGGGCTGCTGGTCAGCGTCGCCGCCCGACTGGCCGAGGAGGCACCGGAGATGCGCCTGGAGATCGTCGCCGTGGATCCGGCCGAGGCGGTCGGCAAGGTGGCCCACGGGGACGTCGACCTCGCGGTCGTCCACGACTGGAACTCCGTGGCCCTGGAGATCCCCGGGAACGTCGTGCTGGAGCCGCTCTGCCACGACGTCGCGGACATCATGCTGCCCTCCGCGCATCCCCTGGCCGCGCTCGACGCCGTTCCCCGCGCCGCGCTGCTGCAGGAGACCTGGTGCTCGCAGCCGCGCGGGGCGATCTGCCATGAAGCACTGCTGCGGCTCCTGGCGAGCGAAGGGGCCACCCCGCGCATCGCCTTCATCGACCCGGACTTCGCGACGCATCTGGAGTTCGTGGCACAGGGCCTCGCGCTCGCCTTCGTGCCGCGCCTGGGCCGGGGCGCCCTGCCCGCAGGGGTCGTGGCCAGACCCCTTGCCGGAGAACAGGCCCACCGTTCCGTCTCGGCGGCGTACCGGCAGACCATGTCCGCGAGCCCGGGGGTTCAGCTCCTCGTCCGGCTCCTGCACGAAGCGGCGGGCTCCGCACACGCGTGAGTACGACGGCGGACGGCGGCCCGGGCGGACAGCCCCGCCGCACGCTCCGGCGAGCGAGCCGCGGCGCAGCGAGCCGCCGCCGTCGTCGCCGCTGACCTCGCTGCGGGACGTCCCACCTCGCTGCCGCGCGCAGCGGACTCAGCCCGGGAACAGCGAGGTCAGTGAACCACCGCCCGGATTCCACACCCCGGAAACGCCAAGACCCCCGGAGATCCGGGGGTCTTGGCGTTTCACGGCTCAGGAGCCGTGGAGGTTCATTCAGGAAGCGAGGCGGCTCTTCAGCCCGTCCAGCTCGGCGCGGAGGTCCGCGGGAAGGGCCTCACCGAAGTTGGCGTACCAGTCCTCGATGCTCGCGGCCTCGACCTCCCACTCCTCCGGGCGGAACGCCAGAGCGGCGTCCAGTTCCTCGGCGGAGACGTCCAGACCATCGGTGTCCAGGGACCCGGCCGTCGGCACGAAGCCGATCGGGGTCTCGACGGCGTCGGCCTTGCCCTCGATGCGCTCGATGGCCCACTTCAGCACGCGGGAGTTCTCACCGAACCCGGGCCACGCGAAGCCACCCTCGGGAGTGCGGCGGAACCAGTTGACCAGGAAGATCTTCGGCAGCTTCTCCGGGTTCGCCTTGGCGGACAGCGAGATCCAGTGCTTCAGGTAGTCGCCGGCGTTGTAACCGATGAACGGCAGCATGGCCATGGGATCGCGGCGCACCACACCGACGGCGCCGGCCGCGGCGGCCGTCGTCTCGGAGGAGAGCGTCGAGCCCATGAAGATGCCGTTGGTCCAGTCGCGGGCCTCGGTCACCAGCGGGATGGTCGTCTTGCGGCGTCCGCCGAACAGGATGGCATCGACCTGGACGCCCTCGGGAGCGAAGTACTCCTCGGCGAGCATGTCGATCTGGTCGATCGGGGTGCAGAAGCGCGAGTTCGGATGCGCAGCGGGACGGCCCGACTCGGGGGTCCAGTCGTTGCCCTGCCAGTCGGTCAGGTGCGCCGGGGTCTCGTCGGTCATGCCTTCCCACCAGACACCGCCGTCGTCCGTCAGGGCGACGTTGGTGAAGATGCTGTTGCCCTTGGCGATGGCGCGCATGGCGTTGGGGTTGGTGCCCCAGCCGGTGCCGGGGGCGACGCCGAACAGGCCGGCCTCCGGGTTCACGGCACGGAGCTCGCCGTCCTTGCCGAAGCGCATCCAGTTGATGTCATCGCCGAGGGTCTCGACCTTCCAGCCCTTGATGGTGGGGTCGAGGAGCGCGAGGTTGGTCTTGCCACACGCGGACGGGAAGGCCGCCGCCACGTGGTAGTCCTTGTTCTCCGGGCTGGTGAGCTTGAGGATCAGCATGTGCTCGGCGAGCCAGCCCTCGTCCCGGGCCATCACCGAGGCGATGCGCAGGGAGAAGCACTTCTTGCCCAGCAGCGCGTTCCCGCCGTAGCCGGAACCGTACGACACGATCGAGCGCTCCTCCGGGAAGTGCACGATCCACTTGTCCGGGTTGCACGGCCAGGCGACGTCCTTCTGGCCGGGCTCCAGCGGGGCGCCCACGGAGTGCAGCGCGGGGACGAAGAAGGCGTTCGTGGCGGTCAGCTTGTCCAGCACGTCGGTGCCGATGCGCGCCATGATGCGCATCGAGGCGACCACGTAGGCGGAATCGGTGATCTCGACGCCGAACTTGGGGTCCTCGGCGTCAAGGTGACCCATGACGAACGGGATGACGTACATGGTGCGGCCACGCATGGAGCCGGCGAAAAGGGTGTTGAGCTTCCCCTTCATCTCGGCGGGGGCCATCCAGTTGTTGGTGAAGCCGGCATCGGCCTCCTTCTCGGAGCAGATGAAGGTCTGCTCTTCCACGCGGGCCACGTCGGCCGGATCGGAGAAGGCGGCGAAGGAGTTCGGGAAGGTCTCCGGGTTGAGGGGGACCAGGGTGCCGGCCTCGACCAGTTCAGTGGTCAGGCGTGCGTACTCTTCTTCGGAACCGTTCACCCAGTAGATGGAGTCCGGCTGCGTCAGTTCTGCCACTTCCTCGACCCAGGCCAGAAGCTTCTGGTGGGTGGTGGGGGCGTCAGCTGTCAGGCGAGACGTCGTCAGATTTCCCATAGTGAGTCCTTTTCGATGGGTTCCTGGGCGGGTGACTCAATCGTAGGTATGGACCACTGGACGGATTTTCAGCAATATTTGACGGCGAAGCCTCGTTCGGGACGTTTTCCGTGGTCGAATCACGCTTTTCGGCCGTTTTTGTGATTAAGGTCACGTAGACCGGTACATGTGCGGGGCGTCACCGGCTGTCGATTTGGAAGCCGCCAGAAGTTCCCGTAAAGTTTATGAAGGTTCAACCGGGAGTCGCTTCCGGAATAATGCCAAGCGCCCATAGCTCAGCTGGATAGAGCGTCTGTCTACGGAACAGAAGGTCAGGGGTTCGAATCCCTTTGGGCGCACCGAGAAGATGAATATCAACAATGCCCCGGTCCACGGACCGGGGCATTGTTGTTCCCGGATGCGCGCCCGCCACTTCCCCGGATCCCGGCCTTTCCCGGACCGCACTTCCCGCCGTCGTGCATCCTGAAGAGTTTTCGGGTAAAGTATCTCGAGGTTCGAACGGGAAACATCCCGGGAGAAACATGCGCCCATAGCTCAGCTGGATAGAGCGTCTGTCTACGGAACAGAAGGTCAGGGGTTCGAATCCCTTTGGGCGCACCGAGAAGATGAATGCAGAAAGCCCCGGTCTGTGGACCGGGGCTTTCGCGTTCCCGTCTCATTCCTCCCGGACGGCGCCGGCACCCCGGACTGCGCTGCTTTCCCGCCCAGCGCTACTTTGCCGGAATGCCCCTGCGAGCGGCAGGATCGCCAGGACCAGCACGAGGGGCAACGCGAAACCTAGGCGCAGCGAGTCAGCTCCCACCAAACCCGTCAGCACGGAACCCAACAGCGCCCCCACATAGTTGAACTGGTTGAACCGTGCGATCACGGAATCCACCCGGGCACGGCGCACCGGGTCGTCGGCGCCACCACCCCCGGCCTGGCCGAGCGCCGCGATCGAGCCCGCCACGGAGAAGGACAGCGGCGCGATGATGCCTGCCCCGAAGCCGAGGACGGCGAAGCCCAGCACCGCGATCGCCGCATCCGGGGCCAGGACCACGACGGCGAGCGCGGCGGCCGAGAGCACGGCTGCGGCCCTCAGGAGCCGCACCGCCCCGAACCGTCCCACGGCCCAGTCACCCGCGAGCCTCGCCAGAAGTGAGGCCACGAGATACGGCAGGGTCGCCACGGCCACATTGCCCAGGCCTGTGCCGAAAAGGTCGTGCAGATAGGCGGGACCCCAGGTGGAGGCGGCGGTGTCCACCATGTAGAAGAGCACGAGGACCAGCCCCACCAGCATCAGCCGCTTCCACGGGATGCTCACCTGAACGCCTTCGGACCCCGCCTCCGCTCCCCGGTCCCGGCGCAGGAACGGCAGCGCAGCCGCCACCACCGCGACCACCCCGAAGGGGGTCACGGACGCCGCCAGCACGGCCTCCCCGAAGGCGAGTGCCGCGAGCGTCGCGACGATCCCGCCCGCGGTCCACGCCGCATGGAAGCCGGGCAGCAGGGTGCGGCGCAGGCGGTGCTCGAGCGCCACGCCCTGCATGTTCATCGAGGCGTCCACCGTGCCCAGACCGACCCCGTACACGGCCAGGAACAGGCAGAACAGCAACAGGTCGGGAGCCAGTCCGACCCCGATCGCGCCGGCGCCGATCAGCCCGAGGCCCACCCGGAGCGCCTGGGCGGAGTCGAGCCGCCGCGCAATCTGGCCGGCGAGCACCGAGCCGACGCCCGCCAGCACCACCATGCCCAGGAGCACCAGGGACAGGGTCGCCGCATCCAGGCCGAACAGCCCCTGGATCTGCGGCAAGTGGGTGGTCATGGTGATGAAGAGGAATCCCTGCAGGAAGAAGGCGGCGGCGGTCGCTACCCGCTGTGTGGTCATCCCACCGGATCGCACGACGGCGGCTGGCTGGCTCATGTCCTTCTCCTTGGGATGTCGGAGCTCGGGTTTCGGCGTCGCATGTCAGAAGCCGTCTCAGGCGCCGAAGATGCGGCGGACGTGGTCATTGGCGAACAGTCCGGCCGGATCGAGTTCCCGGCGGACCCGCTGGAAGTCGTCCCAGCGGGGATATAGCTCTGCGAGCTGTGCGGCGGAGAGATTGTGACGCTTCCCCCAGTGAGGCCGTCCGCCGTAGGAGAGGGCCACGTCCTGCACGACCGTGAAGAACTCCTGCCACGGCATGCCGCGGTACATGTGCGCCGCGATGTAGCAGCTCTCCCGGTCGTAGGCCGGGCTGAGGAGGGAGTCCCGGTCCCCCGCGACGAAGCGGACCTCGAAGGGGAAGTTCACGTCCAGGCGCCGCGCCGTCACCAGCCGCCGCATCTCCGTAAGCGCTTCGACGCATGCCTCGCGGGGCAAGGCCCATTCGGTCTCCGTGAACCGGACGCTCCTTTTGCTGACCAGCACCTCGTGACTGACACCCGTCCGTGAGGTCGGCGTGACCAGGTCCGTCGCCAGCCGGTTGAGCCGGGGAATCAGGCCGGGGCGGGCACGGCCCAGGCGGCAGACCAGGTCCAGAGCCGTGTTCTCGAGCAGCTCTCCCTCGAGATAGGAGCGCAGCCGTCCCGGGGCGGGGCCGTCGTTCTCCGGGACGGGATCCGTGACGCGGTTGGTCCGCTTGGCCAGCACGGTGGCGCTGTGGGGGAAGGTGAAGAATTCGAAGTGGTCGTTGCCGTCCACGTGCTCGCCGAGTCGCCCGAGCGTCTCCTCCAGGGAGGCCGGCTCCTGGACACCGTGCAGCGCGAAGGCAGGCACCACCCGCAGGGTGTACGCCGTGACGACCCCGAGCGCCCCCACCGAGACCCGGGCGGCGGACAAGACGTCCGGCCCGGCGGTCGACGCCTGCAGCACCTCACCCTTCGCCGTCACGAGTTCGACGTCCTCCACGAACGTCGCCAGATTGCCGAGGTTCCGGCCCGTGCCATGCGTGGCGGTCGAGATCGCCCCCGCCACCGACTGGCTGTCGATGTCCCCCAGGTTCGCCAGCGCCAGGCCGTGTCCGTCGAGCAGACGGTTGAGGTCGCGCAGCCTGGTCCCGGCCGCGACACGGACGGTCCCCGCCTCACGGTCGACGCCGAGAAGACCGCTCAGCCGGTCGAGGGACAGGAGGTCCCCGGAGGTGAGGACGTTGTCGCCGAAGGAGTGGCCGGCGCCGACCACGCGGATCCCTCTCCCCTGCCGGGCCGCCTCACGCACCGACTCCTGGACCGCCTCCACCGAAGCGGGCTGGACGAGGTTCGCCGGGGTGCAGGCCTGATCTCCGGCCCAGTTCTTCCACATGGCCTCCATGCTCACGCCGATGTGACCTGGAGCACAAACACTGGATCAGGGCGAATTCACAACCACCGGATGCTCAATGCTGCGGACGAGGTCCCGTTCAGCGTCACGCACGTCCCTCGCCGCCTGCACGAACAGGGAGACGACCTCGCTCGGGGCGTCCTCGCGCCAGGCGAGCGCGACCTCCGAACCGGGGTGCGGTTCCACCGGGACGTACACGAGCCCCGGTCGCACCAGATACCTCGCCATCGCGGCCCCGGTGAGCGCGGTCGCCACCCCGCTGGCCACCAGTTCCGCCTCCTCCGTCGGTGACGAGGTCTCCACGATGCGCGGCGGATGCCCCTCCGTCCGGAAGGCTGACAGAGACCAGAAACCACGCCACGCGGCGTCGTGCCCTCCACCGACCGTGAGCGGCTCGTCCAGCAGTTCGGTCGGCGAGATCATGCTCCGGCCCGCCAGCCGGTGGCTCGAGCCGAGGCAGGCGACGACGGGTTCCACGAAGAGCGGCAGGCGCTGCACTCCGGCCAGGGAGAGCGGCGGCCGGAGGATCGCGAGGTCGCTGCTGCCGTCGGCCAGGCCGCAGCTGGGGTCGCTGAGGGCCGCCTCCTGAAGGCGGAGCTCCACATCCGGATGGCGCCGCGCGAACTCCGCCAGGATCGGCCGCGTCAGTTCCAGTGCCGCACCCACCACGAAGCCGAGCCGGAGGACCCGCTGACCGGCGCGGCTCGCCAGCCGGACCCGCCGAAGCCCGTCATCCCAGGCGTCCAGCACTCCCCTGGCCACCTCCAGGAAGTGTTCACCGTCCTCGGTCAGCTCGACCCGACGAGTGGTCCGGTTCAGAAGGGTGACCCCCAGCTCCGCTTCGAGTTCCCGGATCTGTTTCGAGAGCGCCTGCTGAGCGACGAACAGCCGCGCTGCGGCCCGGCTGAAGTGCAGCTCCTCGGCCACGGCCACGAAGTAGCGCAGGCGGCGCGTGTTGACGTCCATCACCTCCTCATTCTGGGAGCGCGTCTGTCGATTGACAACACCTCGATGTGAGTCAGGCCCACCCGGGTGTTTCCCCTCGAGGTGTGCGACGTGTCACAGTCGGGGTATGTCCGCCAGCACCCTTTCCTTCAGCCTCGCCCCGGACGGCTCCACGGCGGGGCGGAACGGTTTCACCGGCGCGGGTGGCTTCGCCGCGCTGGACCGCGCCACCGCACACCTCGAGGCTCCGTTCGCGGTCCTCAGCCTGCCCGCGCTCCGCCGGAACGCCGCAGACCTGCTGCGGCGGGCTCACGGCAAGCCCATCCGGGTGGCCAGCAAGTCGATCCGCAGCCGCGCCGTGCTGCGGGCCGTGCTGGAGCTTCCCGGCTTCCGCGGCATCCTGGCCTACGCCCTCCCGGAGGCGCTCTGGCTGACCGAGGAGTTCGACGACGTCGTGGTCGCCTATCCGACCGCCGACCGCGCCGCCCTGGCCGCCCTCGCCCACTCGCCCACCGCCCGCGAGCGCGTCACGCTGATGGTGGACTCCGTCGAACAGCTGGATCTCCTGGCCCCGTTCGCCGGGCCCGACGCGCCATTGCGGTTGTGCCTGGACCTCGACGCCTCGCTGCGATTCGCCGGAGGCCGCGCGCATCTGGGCATGCGGCGCTCGCCCGTCCACACCCCCGAGGACGCCGCCGCCGTGGCCGCCGAGATCGTCCTGCGGCCGGGGTTCCGCCTCGTGGGCATCATGTCCTACGAAGGGCAGATCGCCGGCCTCGGCGACGACACCGGTTCCGTCCTGCACCGCGCCCAGATCCGCGCGCTGCACGCCCTGTCCGGGAGGGAACTCGCCACCCGCCGTGCCGAGGCCGTGGAGGCCGTGCGCCGGGAACTGCCCGCCGGCTCGCCCCTCGAATTCGTCAACGGGGGTGGCACCGGAAGCTTCGAGACCACCGGAGCGGAAGCCGCGGTCACCGAACTCGCGGCCGGCTCCGGGCTCTACGCCCCCGCGCTCTTCGACGGCTACCGCGCCTTCCACCCGGAACCCGCGGCCTTCTTCGCGCTGCCCGTGGTCCGCAAACCCGCGCCGGGGTTCGCCACGGTGCTCGGCGGCGGCTGGGTGGCGTCCGGCCCGTCGGGACCCGACCGGCTGCCCCGCCCCGTCTGGCCGACGGGACTGAAGCTCCTGAGCACGGAAGGCGCGGGCGAGGTCCAGACCCCGGTGCACGGGCCCGCCGCGGACAGCCTGTCCCTCGGCGACCGGGTCTGGTTCCGGCATGCCAAGGCCGGCGAACCCTGTGAACACGTCGACACCCTGCACGTGGTGGACGGCGACCGGCTGGTGGCGTCCGTCCCCAGTTACCGCGGCGAAGGAAAGGCATTCCTCGGATGAGCACGTTCGATTCCCTCAACCCGGCCACCGGCGCCGTCGTGGCCACCTTCCCCGTGGACGACGACGGCGCGGTGGCGGCCGCCGTCGACCGCGCGCGGGAGGCCGCGGCCTGGTGGGACGGGCTGGGCTTCGACGGCCGGCTCCGCCGCCTGCTGGCGTTCAAGCACGCCGTGGTGGCGGGGCTGGACGAGCTCGCGCGTCTCATGCGGGAGGAGACCGGGAAGCCGGTGGACGATTCCCGGCTCGAGGTGATGGCCGCCGTCGAGCACATCGACTGGGCGGCGAGGAATGCGCAGCGGGTCCTGCGGCGACGCTCGGTGCGGCCCGGGGTCCTGGGCGCGAACCTGGCGGCGAGCGTCGAGTACCAGCCGCTGGGCGTGGTGGGTGTGATCGGCCCGTGGAACTATCCGGTGTTCACGCCGATGGGGTCGATCGCCTATGCCCTCGCGGCGGGCAACGCCGTGGTGTTCAAGCCGAGTGAATACAGCACCGCGGTGGGCTCGTGGCTCGTCCAGGCCTTCCACCGCGCCGTGCCGGAGCTGCCGGTCCTTCAGCTCGTGACCGGACTCGGCGCCACGGGTTCGGCGCTCTGCCGCTCCGGCGTCTCCAAGCTCGCCTTCACCGGGTCCACCGCCACGGGCAAGAAGGTCATGGCGGCCTGCGCGGAGACCCTCACCCCCGTGGTCATCGAGGCGGGCGGCAAGGACGCCGCGATCATCGCCGCCGACGCCGACGTCCGCGCCGCGGCCCAGGACGTGGCCTTCGGCGCGTGGGGCAACGCCGGGCAGACCTGCATCGGCATGGAGCGTGCGTACGTGGAGGCTCCCGTGTACGACGAGTTCGTCGCGGAGCTCCGCAGGATCGCGGGCACCGTGACGGCGGGGCCGGGCGACGCGGACCGCATCGGGCCGCTGACGATGCCCAGCCAGCCCGGCACCGTCCTGCGGCACATCCAGGCCGCCCTCGCAGACGGTGGGCGGGCCGTGGCCGGCGGAGAGGAGTCGGTGGCGGCGCCGTTCGTGAAACCGGTCATCCTGCTCGACGTTCCGGAGGACAGCGAGGCCGTGCGCGAGGAGACGTTCGGCCCGACGCTCACGGTGACCCGCGTCGGGTCCGTGGACGAGGCCGTGGAGAAGAGCAACGCGGGCGTGTACGGCCTGGGCAGCGCGGTCTACAGCAGGGACCTCGGGAAGGCCGAGGCGATCGCACGCCGAGTGCGGGCCGGCATGACGTCCATCAACAGCGTCATGTCGTTCGCCCTGGTCCCGGCCCTGCCCTTCGGTGGGACCGGGGATTCCGGGTTCGGCCGGATCCACGGGGCCGACGGGCTGCGGGAGTTCGCCCGTCCGCACAGCGTGGCCCGGCAGCGTTTCCCGCTCCCGGTGCCGGTCCTCTCGTTCCGGCGCGAGGCCTGGCAGGTACGGCTCATGGGGCGTCTGGTGACGCTGGTGCACGGCCGCCGTCGGTGATCCGCACAGGGGTTCGGTGCCTGCGAAGAACTATTTGAACTGACCAGTCAGTTTAGATACTCTGGTGTCAGACGTTCTTCACGAAAGGCACCTCCCCCATGCTCGACGCCCGTGCGCTCCAGGTGAACGGCCGCAGGACCGACCTCCTGCCCGCCACCTCACTGCGTGTCTCCCCCGGCGAACTGCTCCTGGTCCGCGGCGAGAACCAGGATGACCGCACCGCCCTCGCCCTGACCCTCACCGGACGCATGAAGCCGTCCTCGGGTCACCTGTCCTGGAACGGCAGCACCCGGCTCAAAGCCGTCCGCAAGGCCTCCGCCCTCGTGGACTCCCCCGGCATCAACGAGCCCGAACAGCACCTCTCCGTCTGCGACCTGGTCACCGAGGACCTCGCGCTGATCCCCCGCCGTTACCGTGGCGCCCTGCTCGCCAAGCCCTGGCTCAAGCTCAACTCCTTCGAGGACGTGGAGAAGCTCTGGGTCGACGAACTTCCGGCGGAACGCCGCGTGAGCCTCCTGACCCAGCTGGCCCTCGCCGATCCCGCCGTGGACCTGCTCGTGCTCGACTCCCCCGACCGACACAGCGCCGACCCCACCGTCTGGCTGGAGCGCTGCGAACAGCTCGCGTTCGACGCCGGGCGGCCGCTCGCCGTCGTCGCGGTCGTGGCGACCCTGCCGGACGGCTGGGAAGGCCCCAGCGCGGTGATCGGCAACTCCGTTCCGCATGCGGAGCTGCCGCCGGGAGCCGAAGAGGAGGCGGAGAAGGCCCTCGCCGCCGACGCCGCGCAGGTCGGCGATGCCGCGTCGAGTGAGACGAGTGAGACGCCGGATGCTGACAAGAACAGTGCGGATGAGAACGTGGAGGAAGCGAAGTGACCGTTCTACGCCTGGCCCGCTCCGAGCTCAAGCGCATGACCAGTGGTGTGCTGCCCAAGCTCACCATCGTCGCCCTGTCCCTGGTCCCCCTGCTGTACGGGGCCATCTACCTCTATGCGAACTGGGATCCGTACAACAACCTGAGCGGCATCAAGGCCGCCCTGGTGGTCGAGGACACCGGCGCCACCCCGTCCAAGCCCGACGGCACCAAGGGCGAAGAGCTGAAGGCGGGCGCCAAAGTCGCCGACTCCCTGGTGGACGCGCACCTCTTCGACTGGCAGCGCGTGCCCACCTCGCAGGAGGCCGACGAGGGCGTGCGGACGGGCAAGTACGCCTTCGCCCTGAAGATCCCGAAGGACTTCTCCAAGAACCTCGTGTCCCCGTCGACGTTCGACTCGGCGCACCAGGCCATGCTCAACGTCACCACGAATGACGCCAACAACTACCTGCTCAGCACGATCGTGGACAAGCTCACGACGGCCGTGCACGCGAGCGTCGCCCAGGAGGTCGGCGAGCAGACGGCCGATCAGCTCCTGTCCGGCTTCGGCGTCATCCACCAGAACATGGTGAAGGCGGCCGACGGCGCCAAGACGCTGTCCAACGGGCTCGCCCAGCTCCAGACCGGCACGGCTGATCTGCACAAGGGCACCACCGACCTCAGCTCCGGCGCCAGCCAGCTGGTCGACGGTCAGGGCCAGCTCGTGGCCGGCGCGAACAAGCTCTCCGACGGCGCGAACCAGCTGAGCAGCGGGCTGTCCCAGCTCAGCCAGGGCGCCGCGCCCCTGCCGTCCAGCACCAAGCAGCTCGCCGACGGCGCAGCCCAGGTGGCCGCCGGCAACGCGCAGCTGAACGCCAAGGTTCAGGGTGCCGTGAAGGACCTCCAGACCGTGGAGACCCAGGCCGACGCCGACGTGAAGACCACGGTCAGCAAGCTCGTGAAGGACCAGTTCATCACCCAGGAACAGGCGGACAAGATCCTCGCGGACCTGAAAACCGTCCAGGGCTCGAGCCCGGTCCAGGAGGCCAAGGCGAAGATCAACGGCGCCGCGGCGGACATCCAGAAGCTCTCCGATGGCGCCGCGGCGGTGTCCGCGGGTGCCAAGAAACTCTCCGATTCCGCGCCCACCCTGGTCAATGGCATCAACCAGGCCAACTCGGGCGCTTATCAGCTGGCCGACGGGGCGAAGACCCTCGCGGCGGGCGAGCAGAGCGCCTACCAGGGCGCCACCAAGCTCAACTCAGGCGCCACGCAGCTCAACGCCGGCGCGGCCAAGCTGCAGGACGGCGCCAAGACCGCCGCGAGCGGCGGCAAGGAACTGGCCACCAAGCTCGCGGAGGGCTCGGGCCAGATCCCCAACCCGAACGCGACCCAGCGGGAGAGCGTCTCCAAGGTGATGTCCGATCCGGTGGCCGTCGACAAGCTCGCGCAGACCAAGGCGACCACCTACGGCGCCGGCCTGGCCCCGTTCTTCCTCAGCCTCTCGCTGTGGATCGGCGCCTTCATGCTGGTGCAGGCCATGCGCCCGCTCACCCAACGAGCCCTGGCGTCCAACGCGCCGTCGTGGAAGATCGGCATCGCCGGCTGGCTGCCCTTCTTCGTGGTCTCCGCGGTGCAGACGGCCCTGCTGTGGGCCGTGGTCACGCTGGGCCTGAAACTCGAATCGGCCAATCCGGCGCTGACCTTCGTCTTCCTGCTGTTCGCGGCGATGGCGTTCACGGCTCTCATCCAGGGCATCTGCGCCCTGCTGGGCACGCCGGGCAAGTTCGTGGTGCTCATCCTGCTGGTGCTCCAGCTGGTCTCCTCCGGCGGCACGTTCCCGTGGCAGACCACCCCGGAGCCGTTCCACGTGGTCCACGACATCCTGCCGCTCGGCTACGTGGTGACCGGCATGCGCCACCTCATCTACGGCGGCGACCTGTCCATGGTGGCCCCCATCATGCTGGGCCTGGTGGGCTACGCGGCGCTCGGCATGGCGATGTCCACGCTCGCGGTCCACAAGCACAAGCTCTGGACCCTGAAGAGCTTCAAGCCGGAGATCTCGGTATGAGTCCCACCGAGCCGGCCACCCGCCCGGGGCTGCCGTCGGCGGTCGGTGACGCCGGCGGACCCGGCCAGGGTCCTGCCGTGGGCGACGACGACGGCGCGGGCCGCCGTCGTCGTCCCCAGCGGACGTCGGCCTCGCGGCAGAAGATCTTCGACGCGTCGATGCAGCTGATCGGCGAACGGGGCGCAGCCGAAGTGACAGTGGATGAGATCGCGGCGGAGGCCGGGGTCTCCAAGGGCACCGTGTACTACAACTTCGGCAGCAAGTCCGAGCTGATCGCGCAATTGCTCCGACACGGCGTGGACATCCTCCTGGCCCGTTTCGCAGCGGTGCCCGCTGTCGAGGACCCCGTCGCCGCGATGGAGTCCGTGGTGTCCGAGGCGATCGCGTTCCTCGACGACTACCCGTCCTTCGGGCAGCTCTGGATGAACGAGAACTGGAAGGCGGAGAACGAGTGGCGTGATCTGATGCGGGAACTCCGCTCGGAACTGCTCGACGTGATCTCCCAGGCCCTGGACCGGATCGGCCAGCGGTACGCCGTCAACCAGGACGTGTCGCGGAGCGGCCTGGAGGCGGCGATCTTCGGCGCCTGCTTCATCGTGGGCCTGGACCGCAAGAGCTTCCATCCGGGGCGCTCCCAGGAAGCCAGCGTCGAAGCCATCATGACCTTCGTGAAGGGCTACCTGGCGCGCTGACGCCAGCCGCTCCGGTCCCTCGGATCCGGGACCGAGGATACGGACCAGGAAAACTGTCAGAACCCTCTGAAAGAATGTCGCCATGCGGTTGCTCACCACCAAGATCATGCTCGGCGCGGCCCTGGCCTGCGCCGCGCTCCTGATCCAGACGGTCCTGGCCCCGGAGACCCTGGGCCTGGTCCTCCTGCTGGTGTGCGCGTTCATCGGCTTCGTCTGCGCCATCGCGTCCGTCGCCATCCTGCGCCGCAACAAGGTGCTGCTCGCCGCCGGAATCCTCACCACCGTGGCCGTCACGTTCGCCCTGGCGTACGTCCGTCTCTGGGGGCTGGGATTCTCCGAGGGCTACGACCGGATGCACACCACCGGCCCCGGCGCAGGAAGCGATCTGTACTTCTTCCTGAGTCTCGCCGCAGGACTGCCGGCCGCGCTACTGCTGTTCCTGGGCAGCGTCTGGCCCGTGAAGAAGGCTGGCGTCACCGGACGCAAGCGCCCCACCCGCACGGCGGGCAACCGGAGCGCTCGACCGACGGTCGGCGCGGCCGGCCGATCCGGGGGAGGCCGCTCGACGGCGAGGACTGCTGTCAGGCCCGCGGCACCTCGAAGGACACCAGGCGCGCGTCCTGACCGTCCAGCTCCGCCCAGGGCTTCACGCTCTCAAGCACGGTGATCCCGCTGGTGGGGTAATGCTCCGCCATGTCCATGTAGGCGGTCTGATCCGAGTCGCGGTCCGCCAGGAGCAGCGCGAGGTCCTGCACCCCCGGCATGTGGCTGATGATCATCAGGCTCGTCACCGTCTCCGGCACGTGGTTGAGGACCGTGAGCATGCGCCGCCCGGTCGCGGAGTAGAGCCCCGATTCGAGCTTCGGCGTCGGGGCCTTCTCCCCCAGCTCTTCGCACACCCAGGTGCAGGTCTGGCGGGTCCGCACCGCGGTGGAGCACAGGATGAAGTCCGGGACGTTGCCCGATTCCCGGAGCCAGGCCCCGGCCGCCGCCGCATCACGATGCCCACGGGGTTCCAGAGGCCGGTCGTGATCCTGGACCCCCAGGGGCCAGTCCGCCTTGGCGTGACGCATGATGATCAGGCGCTTCACGTGATGCTCGCTCATGGGAAAACACTATCCCTGCAGGGTTGGTGCGTGGTTCTCGCTGTGGGGGTGGGGCGCCGCGGGCATCCTTCGGCGCCTGCGCTTCAGCCCCGCCGACTTTTGCGGACAGGCTCGGCTCTAGCGGTCAGCGGCGGGGCTTCCACGCGACAACGGCGCTCTCCGGATACCCCCGGCACCCCCCACACAGAGCACCCGTCACGGTCGCAGGCCAGGTCACCCACTCGCTCGCACAGAACCGGCCCCACCCACGGGTGATCCCCCACCAAGCCGGACGCACTCCCTCTGACCGGGAACGAGCAGAAGGACGGGGGTCCCCGACAGCGCCGTTGTTGCGTGAAGGCCCCGCTGCCTCAAGCCCGACAGAAGCCGGAAACCTGAAGTGCAGCGGGGCCGGAGCGCAGGCGCGGAGGGGATCCCCGTCCTTCTCACAGAACCGAAAACGTCAGATGGAGTACTCCGGCGCGGCCCAGACGACCACCTCGGGGTGCTCGTAGAAGCGGTAGCCCTGCCCGCGGACCGTGCGGACCGTGTTGGCCAGGCGGCCCAGCTTCGAGCGGAGACGGCGGATGTGCACGTCGATGGTGCGCTCGTTGGGGACTTCCTCGGCGTTGCGCCACAGGTTCTCCAGGAGCTCCTCGCGGTCCACGGTGCGAGTGCCGTTCTCCACGAGGTAGTTCAGGAGCTCGAACTCCTTGAAGGTCAGGTTCAGGGTGTCGCCGTCGAGGTGGACCTCGCGACGCGCCAGGTCGATCAGCACACCACTGGGACGCTGATCGGGGACGGCGGCCGGGCGAGGTGCCTCGACGCGCTGGCGGTTGGCGACGGTCGGATCGCCGAAGGTGCTGCGCACGACGTCGAGGGCGGAGCCCGGAGCGCTGGCCGGCGCGACGGCGACGGCGGCATAGCTCTCGGCCCCCTGCACGAGCGACTGAGCGTAGGCGCGGATCTCCTGGGCGAGCTTGGCGATCGACTGCCCGGAGGCGGCTGCCGTCTCCTCATCGATGCCGACGTAGAGGACGAAGCCGCGGGCCACTGTGGGGGTCCCTGCTGCGGGACGGGCCGGTGCGCCATTGGCGCCGCGGGCGATCACCGGGGTGGGTGCGGTCACGGGGTGGCCCTCGACGGCCGGGGCGCCCGGCTGCGGAACCGCACGGAGCTGGCCGTATCCCTGCTGGGGGTAGCCGGGCTGCTGGGCCGGGGCGGGGGCTGCGAACTGGCCGTTGTAGCCGGCCGGGTACTGCTGCGGGGCCGCCACCGGGCGGTTCGCGAATTCAGGGCGGACGGCAGGTGCCTTGTTGGCGTTCCGCAGGGAGATGTGGACGTATCCGGATGCAACTGACATGTTGTTTCAAACCTCTGAGAGTGAATTTGCCGTCATCGCGGCTCGAATGTTGAGTCCCCGCAATGAATCAGGAAAGTGCCCTTCATTGGGCGGGGTGAGGACGGTTGCCTGAGCTGAGGGGTGGAGGTCAGGCGCACATTCGACAACAGCCAACCATCCGGCCAGCGGGTGCGCTGGAGAGGGTCGCTGCGGCTGCAGATGCTGTTGAGTTGGTATTCACATCTCCGAGTGTGCAACGTAACAAACACAACTTGCAAGTAACAAAGCTGCGGACCGTCCACATAGTGAGACAAATGTGTCCATTGTGACCGATCTCACCATTCTGGCAAGAGGCCTCGGGAGATGCGAATCAACCCTTTCACGGTCGATCTTGGCGAGATTGATCGAATTTTATGAACCAGATCAGGCATCCAGCGCACGAAAGTTCAACTGTGAACTGAAACTCATGCCAGATCCGCTTGACCGCATGGTGGACGCTTCGGCATCCACGAGGTCCCTGAGGCGAGATCTGAATCCGCGAAGCGTCGTTACCTAAATGTGACATGAGCGCGTCCGCCACCTAGACTGGTCCGTGGGGCAGAGCGTCCACCGGAAGAACGGGACGCCACCAGGGTGTCCGCGTCCGGAGTCCACGGACCCGCCCCTTCCAGAAGCATCGAAGGGTTGAGCATGACCGCGAACCGACCGCGGACCACCGACGGCCGAGCCGCCGTGGAGTCCCGCGCCGTGCGCGCCACCAGGAGCACCCGCGGCGAGAGCTCGACGACGGGAGCACGGGCCACGGCGTCCGCTGTGCCGAGCGCCCGTCAGAAGCGATCCGTCCTCAGCCAGCTCCCCAGCATCCTTCCGCGCACCCGCGGCGCCCGGGCCGCCGTCGTCGGCTCCGTTCTGACGCTCGCGCTGGCCGGTGGCCTCGCCACCCAGGCGTCCATCGCCGCGCAGGACACCCGCCCCGCGGCTCCCACGGCGCAGGCGGCCCCCGAGGTCAAGCTCAGCGCCCCCCAATTCCGCAAAGTCAAGAACGTGGGGCAGAAGTTCGACTTCTCCGTGCTGGCCACCCTGTCCTCGGAGAGCGTCTCGGCAGGCGCGGAGGCCAGCAAGTCGGCCCGGGAGGCCGCCAGTCAGGCCTCCGCGCTGAAGCAGGCGGTCGACGCACTGAAAGAGGAAGCCGCGCCGCCCAAGACGGTCGACGATCCGGCCGCCGCACAGGCCTTCGCCGCGAGCCAGCTCGGCAAGTACGGCTGGGGTGCGGGCGAGATGCCGTGCCTCGTGACCCTGTGGACGCGGGAATCCGGGTGGAAGACCACCGCGCAGAACGCGGACTCGGGAGCCTACGGCATCGTCCAGGCGCTGCCGGGCACCAAGATGGCCTCCGTGGCGCCCGACTGGCAGACGAACTACAAGACCCAGATCACCTGGGGCCTGAAGTACGTCTCCGAACGCTACGGCTCACCCTGCGGCGCCCTCGGCTTCCACTACGCCAACAACTGGTACTGAGCCGACCGTTGCCGGGCCCGCTGCAAGCGGGCCGGCGCTCCTCTCACCGCCCGCGCTGATCCGATGGGGCGCTCCGGCACCTCCTCCGGCATGTTCTTTTGATCGCCGTCGAGAGTTCGCGGCCTTCCGCAATTGTTTGACTTTGTCGCGTCACAGATCGCGTCAAGTCGTCTAACTCTGTTCAAGTGGGATTCGTGCGTCGATCAGATCGATGCCCGCGCCCACCCGGGGACAGCGGCATGGGGGCGTGCTTCTTCTCCTCGTTGCACTGCACATCGCCAACGGTGAGACATCATGTTTTTTCACATCGCGGTCCAGGAACTCGGCTTCCAGTCATCGGACCCGCTCGCGCGCCATCAAGGTCAGCCGCTTGAGATCGTGCGCATCTTCCTTCGTTCGAAGCTGCGCACCCTCTCCGCGTCCTCATCGAGTTGCGCAACAAGATATGAATGTTTCACCGCGGGAATCATCTAGGGGTGGAAATGAAGGACACGCAACTCGGCAGAGGGAGGCGCGCATCAGCTTTCGGCAGAAAGGACCGTTATCCGGTCGGCCCTTCGCGCCGAAGGACGCGACACGACGGAGCGGGACCGACGCACGGACACACGGCGCAGGGAATCCCCCACCATCCGAGTGATCGGGATCTTGTTGCTTAGGCGCAGCGACGTCGAACTTCTGGCCCTCACCCGTTCCGGGGACATGGTCGCTTTCGGGGCCCTGTTCGCCAAGCACCGCGCTTCCGCGTACCGCATCGCCTACGGCCTGACGCATGACCACGGCGCGGCCGAGGACGCCGTGAACGACACCTTCGCCGCCGTGCTGGCGGCCATCAAGTCCGGCCGCGGCCCCCAGGGCGTGTTCCTCCCGTACCTTTTGTCGAGTGTCTCGCGGACGGTCTGGAGGAATTCCCGCCGTCGACGCCGCGAAGTGCCTGCGGATGACCTGGATTCGGTGGGCGAAGCTCCCGAGGTGACCGATCGGGTGATCGCCGCGTTCGAGAATGAGTCGGCCCGGAAGGCCTTCGAGTCACTTCCCGAACGATGGCGCATGATCATCTGGTATCTCGATATCGAGGATATGCAGCCGAAGGATGTCGCGCCTTCTTTGGGCCTGTCGCCTAATGCCGCCGTCGTGCTGCACCGGCGCGCTAAAAGAGCCCTTCGGGTCGCATATCTCCGGGAACTTCTGGGACAGCAGGAATCGGAAGACTGCCAGTTCACTATCGAATATGTGCCGTCTTATCTGAGCGGAACTCTGACGGCCCGGAAAAGGGCCTGGTTTCACCGGCATCTGGAGACGTGCCGCACGTGCCGCAAAGCCATCACCGAGCTCCTCGACAGCGGCGTCTTTCGTGTTCAGGACGAGAACCGTCCCCCGGGCTGGCCGTGGAAGGACTACATGACGCACCTCATGATCTGGACGTCGGTCGCTTTGATCGTCGCCTCTCAGCCGTCGAACCACGGGCTCGATCCGACGGGGCTGCTGCATCGGATCAACGCCTCCGTGATCAGTCATTCCGCGGCTGGAAATCCCTAGTCGACCCGTCGATTCCACGGCGTGCGATACAATCAAATGGTATCCCGCAAAATGCCCGTTTTTGGGGGCATATTCATGCCAAGGAAGCACCTGAATGCCCGACGAGACCGGTCCACAGCAGTGCTGGCGAAACCTTTCCCTGCTCGGTTTCTCGACCCGTTGGATTTATGCATGGCGGGCATTGGATGTCGAAACCATTTCCACCCTCGTGGGTGAAAACATCGAATTCCATCAGAGCCCTGACGGGACGTCGGAACCGCTCAGAGGAGTGGCCGAACTCGTCGCGGCGCTCAGAGCTCCGGACTTCCGATGGGACCTCGCCGACGCCGTGCACCTCAGAGGTCTCATCACCGCGGAGGACGTGCTCGTCATCGACTATCGGAACGACGCCGGCATCTCATTCACCGAATCGCTGGAGTTCCTTGCCGGCCGGGTCAGTCTGCGCCGGGTCGAGGTCTACGCGCCCTGAGGCATCAGGCCCGGCGTCCTCAGCGGGCTTCTGCGACGGGACGTCCTTCCGCGCGTCGACGACCTCCTGGACCCGGCGGTCCATGTCGCGACGGGCGCGGATCATCCCGCCGGTCAGCTGCGCCAGGGCGAGCACACAGAAGGCGATGACGGCGGGCAGCACGGGGAGGATGCCGGCCGCCCACAAGGACAGGACCACGACGCCGCCGAACAGCGGGAGCAGCCGCAGCCAGGATGCCGCGGCCGTATGTCGCGGGCGCGGTTCGCCCGCTCGCCCCCTCGCGGTTGCCTTCATCGTGGACGCCTCGCCTCGCTCTCGGTCCTGTGGGAGCCGGTTCCGGTGGGAACGCGGTCGTCGAGGGCCCTGAAGGTTCTCTCCCCGACACCGTTCCTAAGCAGGCTACCGGCCGGAGATGACGCGATCCTGAACGAATTCCGCCCCTCCCCGGCCACGCGCCGTCGTGCGCTCACAGCGAGCACACAGCGAACGCCTAGGCAGAAGCGAAGGCGAGGGTCCAGAGTGGAGGTATGTCGCTGCCACCGTCACTCCAGTCCCTGCCTCGTCTGACCCGCCCCGACGGATCCCCGATCCGCGCCCTGGTCCTGGACGACGAGCCGATGCTCCGTGAGCTGGTCGCCATGGGTCTCAAGCTGAGCGGCTGGGAGGTCCAGTACGCGGAGGACGGCCCGTCCGCGGTGCGGGTGGCCCGCGAGTTCCAGCCGGACGTGCTCGTCCTGGACATCATGGTGCCGGTGTTCGACGGCGTCGAAGCCCTCCAGAAGATCCGCACCTTCATGCCCGAGGTCCCCGCGCTCTTCCTGACCGCCAAGGACAGCGTGGAGAACCGTGTCGAGGGTCTGGCGGCCGGCGGCGACGACTACGTCTCCAAGCCGTTCAGCCTCGAGGAGCTCACCCTGCGCCTGCACCGCCTCGTGCAGCGCTCCGGCGCCACCGCCAAGGACGCGTCCGAACTGGTGGTGGGCGATCTGGTGCTCAACATCGACTCGCGGGAGGTCCGCCGTGGCGGCGAGGAGATCCAGCTGACCGCCACCCAGTTCGACCTCCTCCAGTACCTCATGGAGAACCCGCGGCGCGTGCTGAGCAAGAACCAGATCCTGGACCACGTGTGGCATTACGACTTCGGCGGCCAGGCGAACATCGTGGAGCTGTACATCTCCTACCTGCGCAAGAAGATCGATGTGGGACGTCCCCCCATGATCCACACGGTCCGGGGCGTGGGCTACGTCATCCGGCCGGGTGCCGAATGACCGCACAGAGCATCCCTGAAGGCGCCGTTCCCCCGGCGCCCGGCAATCCACCGACCGGCGGCGGGCCTTCCGACGGCAGGCCCTCGAGCGCCGGCCCCTCCAGCACTGGCTCTTCCCCTGCCACGCCCCGTTGGCGGCGTCTCAAGTCCTGGCCTCTGCGCACCAAGCTGGTGCTCGTCACCATGGCGCTCCTGACGGTCATCGCCGCGGTGCTCGGCTCGGTGGTCTACGCGACCATGGACCGCGTCCTGACCAACGACGTCGACTCGCAGCTGCGGCTGGCCAACCACCGTGCGGCGGCGACCCTGGGCGGCCCGGTCGGGCCCGGCGGGTCCCCCGAGTTCCGCGGCCAGGCTCTCGGCACGATCACGGCCGTGTCCTTGAGTGACGGTTCCCAGGGCGCGGCGGTGATCCTCCGCGACGACGGGCAGTTCGCCCCGCTTCCCACGAGCGACCTCCGGAAGATCGCGCTCTTCTCGGCCACCCCGGAGGCCTACCGTCCGGGCGCCGCCCCCGTCACCAGCCGGCTCAGCGTCGGCGAGTACCGGATGCTGGCGTCCACCACCCCGAGCGGGGCCGTGGTGGTCACCGGGCTCCCGCTGGCCGGCAAGAACGACGCCCTCGGCGCCCTCGTCCTGACCACCCTCCTGGTGTCGGCGGGCGCCCTGGTGATCTGCGCCGTCGTCGGCACCTGGCTCATCCGCCGGACCCTGCGCCCGCTGGCCCAGCTCAGCGAAGTGGCCGGCCAGGTGGCGGAATCACGGCTCGACGTCGGCGAGGTCGCTCTGGGCGTGCGCGTCCCGGAGAGCGCCACGGACCCCGACACCGAAGTGGGCAGCGTGGGTCATGCGTTCAACCGGATGCTCGACAACGTCGCCGGCGCCCTGGCCGTGCGGCACGCCTCCGAGGTGAAGGCCCGGCAGTTCGTGGCGGACGCCTCCCACGAGCTCCGGACCCCGCTGACGGCCATCCGCGGCTACAGCGAGATGCTCGGTCTGACCGAGTCCCTCAGCGATCAGGGCAAGGAGTCCCTGTCCCGGGTCCAGAGCCAGTCCGTCCGGATGAACGCGCTCGTGGAGGACCTGCTGACGCTCGCCCGGCTGGACGAGGGCCAGGCGATCCAGGGCCGCCCGGTGGATCTCGTGCAGCTCGCGGTCGAGGAGGTCATGGAGAAACGCGCGCAGGACTCCGGGCATGACTGGCGGCTGGCGGTCCCCGCGGGAACCGTGGACGCCTGGGCCGATCCGGCCCGGCTGCGCCAGGTTCTGGTGAATCTGCTGACCAACGCCCAGAAGCACACGCCGGAAGGCACCAAGGTGGAGGTCGGCGTCGCGGTCTCCGCCGACGGCCGGCCGACGCTCACCGTGACCGACGACGGCCCCGGCATCCCCGAGGAGCTGCAGCCCGAGGTGTTCTCCCGCTTCACCCAGGCGGACAAGGCCCGGACGGGTGGCTCGTCGGGGCTGGGTCTGTCGATCGTGCAGGCGATCGTCCAGGCGCACGGCGGCATCGTCACGCTGGAGTCCCGGCCCGGACGGACCGTGTTCTCCGTGGAGCTGCGCCCGGCGTCGTGAACGGAGAAGGGCGCCTGCCGGCCGCGTCCGGAGGGACGACGGCGGCCAGGCGCCCTGGGCGCGACGGCAGTGGGGCTCAGGCCTCCAGGACGCTCGCGACGCCGTAGAGGCGGTCGCCGGCGTCACCGAGGCCGGGGACGATGTACGCCTTCTCATCGAGGCGCTCGTCGATCGAGGCGAGGACCACGGTGACGTTCGTGTCGGAGAGCTCCTCCTCGAGCTTCGCCAGGCCCTCGGGCGCGGCCAGCAGGCAGATGCAGGTGACCTCGTCGGCGCCGCGGCGGAAGAGGAACTTGATGGCCTCGCGCAGCGTGCCACCGGTGGCCAGCATGGGGTCCAGGACGAAGACCTGGCGGCCCGTGAGGTCCTCCGGGAGGCGCTCGGCGTAGGTGATGATGTCCAGGGTGTGCTCGTCACGGGCCATGCCCAGGAAGCCCACCTCGGCGGTGGGGACCAGCTTGGTCATGCCCTCGAGCATGCCGAGGCCGGCGCGGAGGATCGGGACCACCAGGGGCGTCGGCTTGGTGAAAGCCGTGCCGATCGTGGTGGCCACCGGGGTCTCGATGGTGACGGGCTGGGTACGCACCTCGCGAGTGGCCTCGTAGGCGAGAAGGGTGACGAGCTCTTCGGTCAGCTGACGGAAGACGGGCGAAGGCGTCGTCTTGTCCCGCAGCACGGTGAGCTTATGGGCGACGAGCGGGTGGTCCACAACGATGGTGCGCATGGGTCAAATTTACAGGACGCCGGCCGCATGCCGTCCCTGGCGAACCGCAGCACGTCCGCTCGCGAACCGCCGGTAGGCGCCCGTATCCATGGGGCATAGGGGCATCCTGTGGCGGTTCGCGAGCGCGGGAGGGCGGATACGCTGGTGGGCATGATCCCGCACGACGCCGACCACGAGCACTGGATGGGCCTCGCCCTCGCCGAGGCCCGGGAGGCGCTCCGCACCGAGGACGTGCCGATCGGCGCCGTGCTGCTGGGTCCCGACGGCGCCGTGCTGGCGACCGGCCGCAACGAACGCGAGGCCCTGGGCGACCCCACGGCCCACGCCGAAGTGGTCGCGATCCGGGCCGGAGCCGAGACCCTCCGCCGCAGGATGACCGACGACGGCGGCGAGTCTGACGGCTGGCGCCTGGAGGACTGCACCCTGGTGGTCACACTCGAGCCGTGTGCGATGTGCGCCGGGGCGATCGTCCTGAGCCGGATCCCCCGCGTGGTGTTCGGCGCCTGGGATGAGAAGGCCGGCGCCGCGGGCTCCGTCTTCGACATCCTCCGCGAGCGCCGCCTCAACCACTGGGTGGAGGTCTACCCCGGGATCCGCGAAGACGAGTGCGCCGCCCTCCTGCGGGACTTCTTCGCCCGGCACCGGGGCTGACCCGGGGACTGCTCCCCTCACGGCGCGCGGGAGCCGGGACGCGCCGTCGTCGTGCCCTCCTCATCCCTCAGCTCCCTCCCGCACACCCTCGCCCGAATATTAGTTTGACTAAGCAACCTTTCCACTTATATAGTTGCCATAAGCAATTACAGGAGGATCGGATGCCGGTAGAGCCAGCAACAGCGCGGGCACTCATCCGCGGGGTCGTGGATCTGCAGCGCGCACTGCGCTGCCTCTCGCACGACTCCCTGGCACCGGGAACCAGCACGGCCCTGCTCGGGGTGCTCCACATGATCACCGAACACGGTGGGCGTGCGGTGGACATCGCGCAGCGGCTCGGCGTGAGTTCCCCCGTGCTGAGCCGCCACCTCGCAGAACTCGAGGAACGCGGCTTCATCACCCGGACGCAGGACCCCACGGACCGCCGGGCCCAGTTGCTGGAGGTCACCGAGATCGGGCAGGAACAGCTCGCCCGGGCCGAGGAGGACCGCGTTCAGGCGCTCCTGAGCCTCCTCGGTGACTGGGATGAGGACCAGGCGCTCACGTGCCGCTCCAACCTCACCGACCTCACCGTGGCCTTGCAGTCCTACCGTCGCAAGCCCTCCCCGTACGCCGCCGCCACCCCCGCAGGAGACTGAAACTTGAATCCCACCCACGAGGCTCAGCCCATGAGCCACCGGCAGATCATGGAGGCCTTCACCGGCCTCCTTGCCGCGTTCTTCACGGCGATCGTGTCCAGCACGATCGTCTCGAACGCGCTGCCCACCATCATTTCCGACCTCAAAGGCACCCAGACGGACTTCGCCTGGGTCATCACGGCCTCCATGCTGGCCAGCGCCGTCACCACCCCGATCTGGGGCAAGCTCGCGGACCTCTACGACAAGAAGATCCTGGTCCAGCTGTCGATCGTCGTCTTCGTGGCGGGTTCGGTCGTGGCGGGCCTCTCCCCCGACATCCCGATGCTGCTGACTGCACGCGTCATCCAGGGCATCGGCATGGGCGGTCTGATCGCCCTGTCCCAGGCGATCATGGGCGTCATGATCGCCCCGCGTGAGCGTGGCAAGTACTCCGGCTACCTCGGCGCCGTTCTCGCCGTGGGCACCGCCGGCGGGCCGCTGCTCGGCGGTCTGATCGTGGACCACTGGGGCTGGCGCTGGACGTTCTACGTCTGCGTCCCGCTCGCGATCATCGCCCTGATCCTGCTCCAGATCACCCTGAAGCTGCCGCAGATCCGTCGCAAGGCGAAGATCGACTGGCTGGGCACCATCCTGCTCAGCGCGTCCGTCTCCACCCTGCTGATCTGGGTCTCCTTCGCCGGCAACCCGGACTACTACGAGTGGTGGTCCTGGCAGACCGCGGCGATGGTGGGCGGCTCGGTCGTCGGCCTGCTGCTCTTCATCCTGGTCGAAGCCAAGGTCTCCGAGCCGATCATCCCCCTGAAGATCATCTCCAACCGCACCACCGCGCTGAGCATCGTGGCCTCGGTGGCCATCGGTGTGGCCATGTTCGGCTCCTCCTCCTTCATCGGCCAGTACTTCCAGGTGGCCCGTGGCGCGACGCCCACCGAGGCCGGCCTGCTGACCCTGCCGATGATCTTCACCAACCTGGTGGGCTCCACGGTCGCGGGTCAGTTGATTTCCCGCTACGGCAAGTGGAAGGGCTACCTGGTGGCCGGCACGATCCTCACCGCGGCGGGCATGCTCCTGCTCGGCACGATCGACCACGAGACCGACTTCTGGATCACCGGGATCTACATGGCCGTCCTGGGCCTCGGTCTGGGCATGACCATGCAGAACCTGGTCCTGGCCGTGCAGAACACCGTCGCTCCGCGGGACATCGGGTCCGCGAGTGCCTCGGTGGCGTTCTTCCGGACCGTCGGTGGCGCGATCGGCGTCTCCGTGCTGGGCGCCGTGCTGGGGAACCGCTCCTCGGATCTGATCAAGCAGGGCTTCATCGACCACCACATCAAGGTCCCCGCGGGGTCCGGCGCGTCGAGCACGAGCCTGGACGTCAAGGACATGCCGGGCCCGATCGCCACGATCGTCAAGGCGGCCTACGGTGACGCCTCCGCGCAGATCTTCCTGATCGCCGGTTTCGTGGCCATCGCCGCCATCATCGCCGTGCTGTTCATCAAGGAGGTCCCGCTCCGCAAGACGGTCGAGATGCAGCCGGCCAAGGCGGCTTCCGAGGGCTCCACCGCGGAACCCGACACGACGACGGCGACCCTCGCCGCGGTCGCCGCTCCCTCCGGAGCCGCGGGCGAGGCCCTCGCCAACGGTCTGAACCCGAGCGACGCACCGGAGCAGCACGTTCCGGCTCACGTCGCAGGACATCAGCGCACCGCCCCGGCGACCCACGACGGCGGCCTGGAGGGCGGCCTCGACTCCGAGCTGCGGCTCCTGCTGGCTGAGCGCGAGGCGCCCGGCGTCGTGCCCCAGGGCGACACCGCGGCCACGCTCGCGGCGCTCCAGCAGACCCAGCTGCTGCTCGCGAAGCAGCAGGAGCAGCTCGCCAAGCTGAGCGAGAAGGTCAACACCCAGCTGCTGGCGCAGCTGGAGATGTCCGAGCGGCAGGGCCAAGCGGCCACTGAGCTGGCGAGGATCCAGGCCGAGCTCGACGCCGAGCGGCAGCTCCAGAAGGAAGCCGCGCTGTATCTGGCGACTCGAGGACGACACAGCGCGGGCTGAGTCGGCCGGCTCCTGAGGAGATGCCGAGAGGGGCGTCCACCGGCGGCGGTGGGCGCCCCTCGGGCGTTTCCGCGGGTTCTGGGAAGCTTGGTGGTTCGGCGAAAAGCCCTGGAACTCGCGGATCCGAGGCCCACGAACGGGTCCGCAGGTGCTCCGTTTGGGCGGGGGTGTCCGGCTACGGTAAAGTGGTCAACCGTTGGTGACGTGTCCGAGCGGCCGAAGGTGCAACACTCGAAATGTTGTTTGGTGTAACAGCCAACGTGGGTTCAAATCCCACCGTCACCGCCAGAGCGAAGGCCCTGGAACCCTGAGAGATCAGAGGTTCCAGGGCCTTTGTCATTGACAGACAGCTCCGCTCACAGCCCCAGCGTGCGGAGCTCGAAGCTGTTCGGTGTTGAGATAGTGGCATCGCAGGTTCCGGAGCCGACGGGCGTGCTCAGCACCGCGTGACCGTCGCCGTCGCTGACGAGCCGGAAGGTGACCTCGCCGTCCTTCTGCGGCGCGAATCCGGGCATCCTGGACGTGGGATATCCGATCACGAAGGTCCGCTCGGAGCCGCCGTCGTCGCGCGCATGGACGAGAAGGTCCGTGTGCTCCGGATGGGATGCCACGTCCTTCACGACGACCGTGATCTCCTGCCATGCCCTGGCCGTGGCAGCCCTCCTGGCGTTCCTGTAGGAGCGGACGCACATGACGCTCACCGTCAGCAGCCCAAGGAGCGGGATCGCGGAGACCAAGGCGATCATCGACGCGTTGGATCGCACCGTCTCGTCATGGCCGACGATCAGGACACCGGAGAAGTCGGCCGGGTTGTAAGCCAGGGTGACCTGGGTCTTGTATTTGGGCAGGCTGCCGCACCGAACCTCATTTTTCACACTCGCCTCGCGCGGGACGCCGTCGAGCACGAACCGCACCGTGGTGGTGCAGTAGACGCCACCCTTCGACGTGGTGCTCTCGATGTTCGCGACCACGGTCGCCTGCGTCTGCGGGTAGTTCCCCCAGACAGGGTTGGTTGCCCACGCAAGCAGGACTGCGACGCCGACGGCGACCACGGCGAACACGGCCGTGGAGATGACCGCGGCCTTGAGACGGCCCTTGCGGACTGACGCCGACTTCCACACCGGAGCGCCAGTGCCCGCGACCTCGCGAGAGGGGATGTCCAAATTCTTGGTGAGCTGCACCGTGTCCTTCTTCGTTCGTGCCACAGAGGTCTGTTGCGGGAGCGTCCTGGGGTGAGTCCGTCAACCGACCGAGGGCAGCCCGACGATCTCGAAGGCCGTCGCTCCAGGGGTGAGAAGGCTCTTGACCGGTTCGTCGGCGATGAGGAGCTGGAATCCGGAGTCCCGGGCTCGCGCCCAGGGGAACTCGGCGATGTCGACCCGCTCGCCACGGACCCGCGCCCGGCAGGTCCAGTTGGCCAACGGTGCGGATGCCAGCCAGGGAACGACCACGGTCTCGAGCAGACCGGACAGAAGATCGTCGGCCGGATGCTCGACGGTCCGTTCCCGGCCCACGGAATCAGCCGCGTGAGCGTCCAGCCGGCTCAGTTCAATTCTCATAGGCCAACTATCGCGCGAGGCCGGCACCCTGCCCAAGTGACACGGCCGGGCCCTCCCGAACCGTACGGACGGCCGACCCGGCTTATCCCCAGGCGTCCGGCCCCCACGAAAAACTCCCCCGGAGCCGAACCGATGTCTCGGTCCGGCTCCGGGGGAGCTTCGTCAAGCCTGAGAACTCAGACCTTGGCCCGGCGGTAGCCCTCACGCTGCGCCGCGGCTTCGGTGGCGAAGCACCTCTCCGGAGCGGTCCGGGTGTAGTAGCGCTGACCCGGCATGTGGTAGATCATGCTCGAACGATTGCCCTTGATGGGTGCCCAGGCGGGGCAGTTCCACTTGCTGATGGGAGCGGTGGCGACAGGCCGCGGCGGTGCCACGACGCGCACGTACTTCTGCACGCTCGAGCTGGCCTTCAGCGTGCCGGTCGACACGATCCGCAGCGACCACTTGCCCGAAACGCTCGCGTTGAACGAGGTGCGGACGAATCCCCGAGTGTTGCTATTCAGCGTGCGGACCGCCGCGTTGGGCTTGGCGCCGTCCGGGTCGAAGTACACAACCGCCTTCACGGTGCCCGTGTTGGCCCAGGTCCGCCCGTTCAGGCGCTGAGCCTGGCCCTGGATGGTGATCGGCTTGCCACGGGTGACCGTGGCGGGTCCGGCCGCGTAGTACGCGACGCGGGTGGCGACGGTCGGAGCCGCCTCGGCAGGCGCCGCCACGACCAGCGAGGCGACGACGGCGACCAGCGCCGTCAGGGCCGCGATGACCGCGCGCCCCAGAGATTTCATAGACACGGAATGTCCCCCAGTGAAAAAGTCCGGTTCAACCGGTGATGCGAGTGATGCGGTGTCAGCATATCCGGCTCTCCGCCACGAACACAGAGGGGGCTCCGAAACGTCGCTCCGCGACGGGCGGCGCCGACGCCGAAGGCCGGCGCCGCTCACACGAACGACGCCGGCCTCAACCCCGCGCGGCCCAGGGCCTGGGGTCATCCCCTCATGCGGAGGCGAACAGGCCCTCCCCTACGAAGCCGTCCGGACCGCACCCCGGGGGGATGGCGAAGACCGCCGAGCCTACCGGCGTCGTCCACTGATTCAGGATGTCCAGATCGTCCAGGCGCTTCTGGATCGGCACGAACTGCCGGTCCACATCCGCCTGGAACGAGGCGAACAGCAGCCCCGAATCGGACACCCCCGGGCCTCCGGGTGGGACGTCGTAGTTGAACGCCCTCCGGAAGATCCGCTGGGACGGGTCCTCCGGCCGCGCGCGGCGCAGATGGGAGAAGTCCGCGATCACGGGGAAGCCCACCGGGTTCAGGGCCTTGAAGTCCGGTTCGTCGTGTTCTTCGACTCCGGTGAGCGGAGCGCCGTTGGAGAGCTTCCGCCCCACCGACTCCTCGCGTCCGGAGCGGTCGAGCTCGTCCCACTTGTCGAGGTTCATGCTGATCCGCCGGATCACGAGGGACGTCCCGTTCTCCGCCCAGGGCCGGTTGGTCCCGTCCCCGAACACGACTCGCTCGAAACTCTCGCTGCCGGGCGCCGGGTTGGCGGTCCCATCCACTTGACCGAAGAGGTTCCGCATGGTCGTGCCCGGTTTCTCCGTGCCGTATGCCCGCCGGAAGCCCTGCTGGACCCACCGGACCGTGGTGAAACTCCGGCTGTCCTTCAGCAGCATCCGCTGAGCGTGCGCCACCGTGAGCGGGTCATCGGCGCAGATCTGCAGGAGCAGGTCCCCGTCGCTGTACTCCTTCACCAGGCGGTCGATGCCGAACTTCGGCAGCGGCCGGAGCCATGAGGGCGCCCGGTCCGGCGCCGCGACCCGGAAGAGCCCGGGCCCGAAGCCGAACGTGACCGTCAGGTTCGCCGGGCGGAACGCCAGCTCGGCCTCCGTGTCGGCGAGGGCGCCCTCCCCCTGCGTGAGGCGCGCGGCGTCCGAGGTGAGCAGCTTCAGCAGGGACTTCACCCCCGCCGCCACGATCCCCGGCTTCAGGTCCAGCGCCACGAAGGCGCCGTGGGCCTGCGCCGCGGTGCCGATCCCGGCCTGCCGCGGGCCGAAGAAGGGCACGGTGCCGGCTCCGTTGTCGGGTGCCGCGTCAGCAGCGGTGGACGACGACGGCGCCCCGCCCACCAGCTGCGTCCCGGCGGCGGCCAGCGCCCCCACCCCCGCCGCGGCGCCACCGAGGAGGAGGTTCCGGCGTCGTACCCCCTGGGAAGATCCCGCGGCGGAACCCGCGCCCGTCGGCTCCTCCGGACGGCCCTCAGGGGCGCCCGCCGGCTCCACGTCCCGCGGACTCACTTGGCCGGGGAGGTCGTGGGCTGCGCGTGCCCGGAGTGATCCTCACCGCCGTGACCCGAGTGCTGGCCCGAATCCCCACCGGGCGCGTAGTTCTCCTTGGCGCCGGAGAAGTCCTTGACCTGGGCGGTGAAGCTGAGGGTCGTGCCGTCGCTGGCCTTGAGCTCGAAGGGGATCTCGTCGCCGGCGCGGTAGGCCTTGGCGAGCTTCATGAGCATGATGTGGTTCGCCCCGGGCTCGAGCTTGAGCTCGCCGCCCGCGGGAATGGTGAACCCGCCTTCCTTGGCCCGCATCTGCATGCCGCCGCTGGGGTTCATGACGGTCTCGTGCAGCTCGGCCATGGACGATGCAGGGGTGGTCACGGTGGTGATGGTGATGTCCTTGCCGCTGCCGTTGCGGACGGTCCCGAACGCGGCGGTCATGCCGGAGGAAGCCGCCTTCACCCAGGGCTCGCTGATCGAGAGGGCCAGCGCCGGGCTGGCCGAGGACGCGGCCGGGGCCGGAGCGTTCCCGGAGGAGCAGGCACTGAGCGCGAGAGCAGCGGCAGCGGCGAGGGACAGCAGGGAAAGGGTCTTCTTGGTGGTCATGGTGACTCCTGATCTGTGCCCGTCCGGGCAGCGTGAGGCCGGGACGGGTGAAAGTGTGGGATGAAAAAGGGTGCCCGTCAGGCGGCGTCGTCGCGACGCAGGCGCTGGAGGGCCCGGACGGCGAGGAACAGGCCGAGGCCCACCGCCGCGCCGATGCCGCCGGCGATCAGCCAGCCGGGGACCCCGGCCGCCTGATCGGACTCCGACGCGGCGCCGGCTTCCGTGGACGGCGCGGACGCTCCGGCCGCGGGTTCGGTGCCCGGCGCGAGTCCGGGCGCCGGAATGGTGCCCGCCTTCGCGTTCGCTCCGACCAGGAACGAATAGCTGCCGCTGATGGGGTGGCCGTCGCTGGAGACGACCCTCCAGCGGACCTGGTACTCCCCCTCCGGAAGGTCCGGCGCGAGGGGCTGGGCCAGAGTCTCCCGTGCGAGCACGGGCTTCCCCTGGGCCCAGTTCTTCGAGGCCGCATCGACGACGCGGATCTCGTAGCCCAGGTCCATGAGGGCCGCGCTGAACGTGACGGACACCTGGGTGGGTGCTGCCGACAGGCGTTTGCCGTCGGACGGGATGGACGAAACCAGTTGGTCGTGCGCCGAGGCCTTCGGTGCGCCCGCCAGGAGAACGGCGAAGCACAGCATCAGAACGGCCGTCAGCACGGAGGCACGACGCCCCGGGTTCCGCCATGCAAGGAATGGCAAAGAACTCATGACTGCTTCCTGCCCTGCGGGACACAGGGGCCCGGCAGGGCGGCTGAGAAGTGTGGCGCGGAGACTCCGCGCAGGTCTCATGGCACCGGCGCACGAGGCAGCCCGGTGGCCGGGGTGGCTAGAACGACTCAGACAGCAGCGGCGGGCCGCGGTGCCGCATGACCAGCAGGGGCACGCCGAGATTGCGCAGCGGCGTGACGCGCCGGTCGAGCGGCATGGTCAGCGATCCGGGCACGACGACGAGCGGCGCCACCCGGGGAATGACAGGAAGGAGCCGCATCCGCAGAGCGGCGAGAAGCTTCAGGAGGGTCACCTCGCCATGGCGCAGCAGGGCGATGGTGAAGACCGCGGCGACCACGTGGCCCAGCCACATGAGCGGTGAGGAATGATCCATGAGCGCCATGGACCCGTCCGTGGCGACGCTGCCCGGGACCGGGGCCATCGACCGGGCCGCATGTCCGGCGTGACCCATCCGGGCCATGTCGTGCGCCATCGTGGCGGCCGGTCCCGTGGCCGCCCCGGCGGTCATCCCCGCGGGCGCCATGCTGAACAGGCCGTGGAACAACGCCTGGCTGAACAGGACGCCTGCGGAGAGACGCCAAAGAGAAAGGGGGCTTCCGGTATGGAATGCTTTCCCGGTGAGCAGGGTTTTCCCGGCAAGCACCGTGCACACCAGCCCGGACAGGACCAGGGAGAGCAGCAGGACGGCGGCCGCGGGAACGGCTCCGCCCGCGAGGACGTGCGAGAAGGCGGCGATCGACGTCGCGGCGGTGGCTGCGACCCAGCCCCGTGCGAAACGCGCTCCGCGTGCCGTCATGGTCCTTCCCCGTCCGTCCTGGAAGGGCGCACCGCCCGTCCAGGCCCGATTATCCACGAATTTCTACGAGCTGTCGAAGTGCCGGGGGCTCCCGGCGGCCCTCCTCCTCGACATGGCGCGGGGCGAACGGTCCAGATCAGAAATCTGAACAGCAGGTCAACTTTAAGCGCTGAAAGCCTTGACTGCATCGCAATCACAGGGTGAGACTTTTCTCACACTTGTTCAGTTTTCTCCTCGAGGCATACCGGAGGTTCCCATGCAGAGCACGACCACCGAGGCCAAGGCCCCGGATTCCCTCGCACCCGGGAGACTGGGTACGGTCGACATCGTCTTCTTCGTCGTGTCCGCGGCGGCGCCTCTCACGGTGGCCGTGAGCGCGGCGCCGCTGTCGTTCTTCCTCGGCGGGATCGGGGCGCCGGGCGCCATGCTCGCGAGCGGCGCGGTCCTGATCCTCTTCGCCATCGGCTTCACGGCCATGTCCCGGTTCGTCCGCAACACGGGCGCCTTCTACGCCTACGCGGCCGCCGGGCTGGGCAAGCCGGTGGGCATCGGCGTCGCCTTCGTCACCGTGATGGCATACGCGCTCCTCCTCATCGGCTTCTACGCTCTGCTCGGATTCTTCGCGGACCTGACGTTCGGGAATCTGTTCGGCATCCACCTGCACTGGGGCGTCTGGTCGGCGCTCTCGGTGCTCCTGATCGGGCTGCTCGGCTACCGTCGCATCGACGTCGGGGCGAAGGTCCTGGCGGTGCTGCTCACCGCCGAGGTCCTCATCCTCCTCATCGTCTCGATCGCGGCGATCGTGGAGAACGGCGCCCACATCGCCGACGCCACGGCCGCCTCCTTCAATCCCGTCAACATCTTCTTCGTCCCGGGCGCCAGCGTCCTGTTCGTCATCGGCTTCGGCGCGTTCCTCGGCTTCGAGGGGACCGTCATCTACGCGGAGGAGGCGAAGCAGGCCGACCGCACGGTCCCCCGCGCGACCTACCTGGCCATCGCGTTCCTTGCCGTCTTCTACGCCTTCACCTTCTGGGCCCTCACCGTCGCGTTCGGCGCGGACGGCGTGCTGGCGCTCGCCAACTCGGACAAGCTCGAGGAGATGATGTTCATCGCCGGCGAGCAGTCGCTGGGAGCCTGGGCCGGCGTCGTACTCCAGATCCTGGTCATCACCAGCTTCTTCGCCTGCGCGCTCGCCTTCCACAACGCCTGTGCGCGGTATGTGTTCTCCCTCGGCCGCGAGCGCCTGCTGCCGACGGTGTTCTCCCGCACGCACCACCGCATGCGGTCGCCGCATGTCGCGAGCCTGGCGCTGACGGGCGTCAGCCTGGTGGTCATGATCGCCGGGGCGCTCTCCGGAACGGACCCGTATCTCGGGCTGAGCCTGTGGACGTACGCCGTGGGCGTGGCGGGTCTGGTCTTCGCCCAGGGCGTGGCCGCGGTCTCCGTGATCGGCTTCTTCCGGAAGGACCGGCGGGGCCATGGGGTGTGGCGTGTGGTCGTCGCACCGGTGCTCGGCACCCTGGGGCTCATCGCCGCGTTCGCCATCATCGTCTCGCACTTCGATATCGTGTCCGGCATGACCGGCCCTGTGAATCTCCTGCTGATCGGCGTCGTGCCGCTCGTCTTCGTGGGCGGCGTGATCGCCGGCCTCGTGATGCAGCGGCGCTCCCCCGAACGCTACGCCGCCCTCAATTCCTCCGTGGTGGTCTCGGCGCCCGAAGACCGCGCCGCCGCCTCCGCGCCGGTGGCGGCCGAGGAGCCGGTGGCATGAGGGCCAAGAGCAGACAGCGCCGCCAGGACCTCATCGCGGCCGCGAGCAGCGTGATCGCCGAACACGGCATCGCCAACGCCAGCGTGCGCGCGGTCGCCGAACGCGCCGAGGTCAGCACGGGCAGCGTCCTGTACCACTTCGAGAGTTTCGACCAGCTGGTCATGGAGGCCGTGAAGGGCGTCATCGACGAGTTCAGCGAACAGCGACGGCGGCTGATCGACGGCGTCTCCGACCCGGTCGAACGGCTCCGCCTCATGATCGAGGCCGGGATCCCCGAGCACATCAGCGACGAACTGCGGATCGTGTACCAAGTGGTGTCCGCGGCCCAGGACAACCCGCACTACAGACGCAATCTGGCGCTCGTGGTGGAACGGCAGGTCGCCCTGTACGAGATCGTGCTCGAAGTCGGCACGGCCCTCGGCGCGTTCCGGCCCCGCATGGAGATCCACGCGATCGCGGAGAACCTGGTCGCCCTCGAGGACGCCTACGACCTCTACCTCATCGACCCCGACGACTGGCAGCGTGACCGCTATCTGCGGAACACCCTCCTCTTCGCCGAACTCGCCCTGGACTGCACGCTCATCACGCCCGGCCAGTCCGAACCGTCTACACCCGCATCGTCCACATCACCCACCTCCGAGGAGCAGCAGTGACCGCACCCCTTTCCGATCCGAGCACGAGCCGTCCGTCCGGGACCGCTCCGCTCGGCGCCGCGCCGCGGGCCCGGGATCTCGGCATCCCGTTCGACGGCGAGCCCGGACCGTGGAATGCGATCACCGATGTGCCGGGCCTGGAGGTCGGGTACGTGACGCTGATCGAGGACGGGCCCGTGGTGACCCGCACCGGCGTCACGGCGATCCTGCCGCGGGGCAAGGCGGCCGCCGGGTCGCCCTGCGCGGCGGGACTCGCCGTCCTGAACGGCAACGGCGAGCTGACCGGGAGCACCTGGATCGAGGAGTCCGGACAGTTCCAGACGCCCATCGCGCTGACCAACTCCCATGCGGTGGGAGCCGTGCACCGGGGAATCGACCGGTGGATGGCTGAGCATCACCCCGCGGTGGCGGCACAGTGGATGCTGCCCGTGGTCGGCGAGACCTGGGACGGCTACCTGAACTCGATCAACGCGGACACCGTCCGTCCCGAGCACGCCGCGGCCGCCCTCGACGCCGCCAGCACCGGTCCGATCGCCGAAGGCAATGTGGGCGGCGGGACCGGCATGAACTGCTACGGCTTCAAGGGCGGGACGGGCACGGCCTCCCGGGTGGTCCGTTCGGGCGACGACTCCTGGACCGTGGGCGTGCTCCTGCAGGCCAACTTCGGCTCCCGGAAGGAACTGCGCGTGGCCGGCCGACGGCTCGGGCGGGACTCCCAGGCCCCCGACCCCATGACCACCACCGACTGGTTCGAGCGCGACACCGCCTCCCCGGCCCACGCGGTGGCCGGGGCCGGGAGCGTGATCGTGATCGTGGCGACGGACGCGCCGATGCTCCCGGACCAGTGCCGCGCGCTCGCCCGCCGGGTGAGCCTGGGACTGGCGCGCACGGGCACCACGGGAAGCCACTTCTCCGGCGACATCTTCCTCGCCTTCTCCACGGCCAATGAGGGCGGCCTCGGCTCGCGCATGGGCGCCGGCGGGGTGGTCATCGAACAGCTCGCCCATGTGGCGTGGGGCAGTATGGATCCCTTCTACGAGGCCGTGGTCGAAGCCACCGAGGAGGCCGTCCTCAACGCCCTCGTCGCGGCGCGGGACATGGTCGGCCGCGAGGGCCACAGGAGCCATGCGCTCCCCCACGAGGAGGTCCGCGCGGCGTTCGCGTCGTGACCGTGCCGGCCACGGCTCTCTGAACGACGACGGCGGTGGGCCGGGCGCGCTGCCCGGCCCACCGCCGTCGTCGTGCTGCGGGAGCCGTGCCAGCCGCCGCGTCACTCGAACGTGAGCTTCGGGGGCGCCTGCCGGAATCCCTTCGTGCGGACGGCCAGGAAGATCACGCCCACCACCATCCAGCACACGCCCACCGTGAAGGACGTCGGCGCGAGGGAGGTCCAGAGCCAGATGGTCAGGGCGAACCCGATGAGCGGCAGGACCAGGTGGATCAGCAGATCCCTCGGGGTGCGGCCCTTGCGGTCCCAGATGAAGTACTTCACCACGGACAGGTTGACCATCGAGAAGGCGAACAGCGCGCCGAAACTGATCATGGTCGCGGCGATCTCCAGCGAGAGGACCAGGGAGAGCAGCGACACCACGGACACCGAGACGGCCGCGAGCACGGGCGTCCCGAAGCGCGGGTGCAGCTTGCCGAAGGCGCGGGGCAGGAGCCCGTCGCGGCCCATGGCGTAGATGATGCGGCTGACGCTCACCTGGCTGGTCATGGCCGAGCCGATGCAGCCCGCCACGAACACCGCGATGAAGATCGCGCTCAGCACGGGGCCGCCGACCTTCTCGATCAGCTCGATGCCCGCGGTGTCCAGGGAGCCGAAGGCGTGCCAGTCGGGGAAGACGAGGCCGCCGGCCCAGGCGACGGCGATGAAGATGACCCCGCCCAGCACCGTGGTGATGACGATGGCGCGCGGGATGTTCCGCTGCGCGTCCCGAGCGTCCTCGGAGAGGGTGGAGACGGCGTCGAACCCGAGGAAGGACAGGGCCAGCACGGCCGCGCCGGCGAAGATCGGGCCCACCCCGCCGGAACCGGTCTCGAACGGGGCGAGCACCGAGGGCGCGGGATTGCCGGAGAGGTACGAGACGGCCAGGGCGATGAACACCACGATGATCGCCACGGCCATCGCCACGATCACGCCGCTGAACTTGCCCACGAACTTCACGCCCAGCGCGATGAACGCCAGCACGACCACCACGCTCACCAGCGAGAACACCCAGCCCGGCACGGCGGGGAACGCCGAGTTCAGGTAGAGACCCACGAGCAGGAAATTGATCATCGGCAGGAACAGGTAGTCCAGCATGAGCGTCCAGCCGGTCACGAAGCCGAGATGGCCGCCGAACGTCTGGGTCGTGTAGGAGTAGGCGCTGCCCGCGGCCGGGATGACCCCGGAGATGCGGGCGTAGCTGAGGGCGGTGAAGAACATGGTCGCCAGGGCGACCACGTAGGCGGCGGCCAGGTGGCCGTCGGTGATCTGGGTGACGGTTCCGAAGGTCGTGAACACGGTCACGGGGGCCATGTAGCTCAGGCCGAACATGACCAGCGCGGCCAGGCCGAGGACGCGGCGGAGCTGACGGGGACGGTCGCCGGGAACCAGGCCGGCCTGCGCCGGGGGTTCGAGTGGGGTGGATGCCATGGGGAGGTCTTTCTGTCGGGGAGGCACGCGGGGTCTGCTCGGCGTGCGGCTCAGCGCGCGGCGGGGAGCAGCGCGGTGTGGGTGCGGCGTCCGGCCAGCCAGGTGCCTTTCACCTGGATGTCCTGGATTTCTTCCTGGGCCACGTCCCGGGGGTTGTGGGAGAGCAGCACCAGGTCGGCGCTCAGGCCGGGGCGCAGCGAGCCCCAGCGGTCTTCGGCGAACGCCTGATGGGCGACGCCCGAGGTGTACGCCGCGAGGGCGGCGTCGACGTCGACGCGTTCGGTGGGCAGCCAGCCGCCCGCCGGCAGGTGGTCGGGGGTCTGGCGGGTGACCGCCGTCGCGAGTCCGGGCACCGGCTCGTGGCAGGTGACGGGCCAGTCGCTGCCGAAGGACACCGCGACGCCCCGCTCCACGAGGCTGCCGATGGGGTACTGGCGCTCGGAACGCGGGCTGCCGAGACGCGGGATGGTGAGGAGGTTCATGACGTCGTCCTCACGGGCCCAGAGCGGCTCGAAGTTGGCCACGACCCCCAGCTCCGCGAAGCGCGGGACGTCCTCGGGGTCGATGACCTGCAGATGAGCCAGCACGGGACGGCGGTCGCGGGGGCCGTTGCGCCGCGCCGTCTCCTCGATGCCGTCCAGCGCCATGCGGATGGCACCGTCACCGATCGCGTGGATGTGGGCCTGGAAGCCGAGACGGTCGACGGCGGCGAGCGCGTCGTTCAGTTCGTCCTGGCTCCAGTTGGGGAGGCCCGTGTCCTCCGGAGAGTCCGCGTAGGGGCTCAGCATGCAGGCGGTGTGGCTTTCGATGATCCCGTCGGCGAAGAACTTGATGGTTTGCGCGGTCAGCAGATCGGATCCGACCGCTTGGACGGCCTCGCGTGCCGTGACGAAGGCATCCAGGTTCTCCCGCCACCGGCCGGGCTCGGCCAGGAATGCGAGGTTGAGGCGGGTGTTGAGCCGGCCCTGCCGCGCGGTCTCGAGGTACACGTCCAGGTGTTCGAGGGCGGCCCAGGCGTCCTGCACCCAGGTGATCCCGGAGGCGGCGAGCGTCCACGTGGCGCTTTCCAGGGCGGAAACACGCCGGCCCAGCGAGTATCCCGGAGCGACCCGCTCCACGAGTTCCAGCGCGCCGTACTCCTGCAGGGTTCCGAGAGGGCTGCCGTCCTCGCGCCGGACGATGCGGCCCCGGTCCGGGTCCGGGGTTCCGGCGTCGATCCCGGCCGCACGCAGGGCCGCCGAGTTGACCCACAGCGTGTGGTAATCCCAGGCCTTGAGCACCACGGGACGGTCCGGCACCGCTTCATCGAGCCAGGCGGCGTCGAAGAGTCCGCCCGGGGCGAGCGTGGCGTCGTAGCTCGCGCCGATGATCCATTCCTGGTCCGGATTCTCCTCCGCGTACGCGGCGACGGCGGCCACGATCTCCTCGACGGAACCGCACGAACGGATCTGGGGGCCGAGGTCCTCCATCCCGCCGAAGAGCGGATGCGCGTGGCCGTCCGCGAAGGCGGGCCCCAGGAAGGCGCCGTCCAGGTCCACGACGTGGTCCGCCTCGCCGAGCAGCGCTTCTGCGTCCGGACCGACGGCCTCGATGACGCCGTCGCGGACCGCGAGGGCGGTGGCGTCGCCCTGCGCTGCGCCATCGCCCTGTCCGGGGCTGCGGGGATCGGCCGCGACCACGCCGCCGTGGAAGACTGTCAGGACCATTCGAACTCCAAATATTTAATGGGATTAAATAATTGTGGATCACAGTAGTCTGTGATGTACGCAACACGCAAGAGGGGACAGTCATGATGTCAACCGCGCCACGACGGGCGGGACGGCCGAAGAGAAGCGTGCTGGATCGGGACCTGATCGTCCGGACCGCCTTTGACGTGCTCCGACGCACCGGCCCCGAGGACTTCACCATGGCCGCGCTGGCCGGCGAACTCGGCGTGAAGACCCCAGCGCTGTATCACCATGTGGGCAACAAGACCGAGGTGCTGAGCTCCATGCGCGAACTCATCACGTCCGGGATCGACCACTCCGGCTTCGGAACCCTCCCCTGGCTCGATGCCACACGCCGCTGGGCCCGCTCCTACCGCACCGCCTTCGCCGCCCACCCGCACGCGATCGCCCTCCTGGCCACGACGCCCGTCACCGGCGCCAACCCCACGCTGAGCATGTACGAGGCCGTCACCCAGGGCTTCCTCGACGAAGGCTGGCCTGAGGAACTCGTGGTCAGCGCCATCGTGTCCCTGGAGAGCTTCATCCTCGGCTCGGCCCTCGACGCCGTGGCGCCCGCCGACATCTTCGACACCGGCGACTTCGCCGAGCAGGTCCCCGTCTTCACGCAGGCCCTGGCCGTCCGGGAGCGCTTCCTCGGCCGGGAGGACGACGCCTCCTACGCGACCGCCGTGGCCGACCAGGCGTTCGATCTCGGTCTGGAAGCCTTCCTCGCCGGCCTCTCGGCCTCGCTCGAACGGCTCCGCAACAGGCCCGGGGACGCGACCGCCGCCCGGTAGAATGGCCCGGATGGCACTCGCCATCCACCCCGATCTCCGCGTCCCGGGCCGTGCCTGGTGAAGCGAATCCTGCCCGCAGAAGGAGGAGCCGTGCCCTCATCGCATCGTCTCCTCCGGCGTGCCGACCGTGGCGTGGCGCCGGCCGCCGCGGCACGGACCCGGCGCCCCGCGCCGTTCCATCTGCTGCGGACCGGACTCCTGAGCACCGGGATCCTGACCCTCGCGGCAGGCGCCCACACGCTGGCCGGCGGCGCGCTCCCCGCACCGGCGATCCTCGCCGCCCTGCTCGCACTGACCCTTCTGGCCTCGGTCCTGGCGACCAAGATCCGCCTCGGACTCACGGCCATGACCGCCGTGCTCGGCGCCGGCCAGGTGCTGCTCCACGAGGCGTTCACGGCGCTGGCCGACACGGGCACGCCCCAGACCGCCCTGCCGGCGGTCCACCAGCACGACGACGGCGCCGCCCTGGCCGGCGCGCTGCAGCACCTCTCCCCGGCTCTCGGACACTCCGCGGGGCACGGCTCCCTGACCCACGACCCGGGGATGCTCCTGGCCCACGTCGTGGCCACCCTGCTGACCGCACTCCTGCTGGCCCGGGGCGAGGCCGCCCTCTGGGCCCTGGCCGCGTGGCTGCGCCCTCTCTTCCGGGCCACGAAGACCCCGGTCCTCCCGGTCGCCGGGCGGGCACTCCGGGCTCCGTTCTCGCCCGAGCCGCCGCGGCTTCCGTGGCGCACCCTCCGCCGTGACAGGCTCCGCGGGCCGCCGCGCGTCGTCGTCCTCTGACGACCACCAGCATGCCCTTACCGGTATATACGCCGGAGAACACATTTTTTGGCGCGCCCTCGAGCGCGCCGCGAAAGGCCACCATGTCACGCATCCTGAAGTCCACCCTGTCCGTCGCCGGCGCCGCCGCCCTCCTCCTGGGAAGCGCCGCGGCCGCGAGCGCCCACGTCGGCGTCACTCCGGACAAGACCGGAGCCGGGTCCTACGCCCTCCTGACCTTCGGCATCCCCCACGGCTGCGACGCCCAGCCCACCACGAAGGTCACCATCAGCCTTCCGAAGGAACTGGACGACGCCACCCCCACGGTGAACCCGAACTGGACCATCCAGAAGGTGACCGAGAAGCTTCCCGAGCCGAAGAAACTCGAGACCGGCAACTCGATCACCACCCGCACCAAGGCGATCGTCTACACGGCCAAGACCCCGCTCGATCCGCACCAGCGCGACGCCCTGGTCCTGTCCGTGAAGGTGCCCAGCACCCCGGACGCCACGCTCTACTTCCCCACCCTCCAGGAGTGCAGCACGGGCTCGACCGACTGGAACCAGATCCCGGCCGCCGGCCAGGACGAGGAGTCCCTCAAGTCCCCCGCCCCGTCCTTCAAGGTCACGGCCTCCTCCGCGGGTGGTGAGCACGGCGGTCACGGCGCCGCGACCCCCGAGGCCGCCGCCCCGGCATCCTCCACGAGCGACGACGGCGCCTCCGCCGCCCGCTCGTGGGTGGGCCTGGGAGCCGGCGTCGCGGGCCTCGTGCTGGGTGGGGTGGCGCTCGTCCGCACCCGCCGCGCAGCCGCGAAGTAGACGCCACCGGAAGGGTTTCTGAGGCCTCGCCGGCCCGGGAGCCGGTCCACCGCATCAGCCGGTGGACCCGCCCCGGGCCGGTCGTGGCCTTTTTGTTTCCCCAGCTCAGGCGTCACAGGACTAGGGTGGGTTCCATGAGCACTCCGAGGAAGTTCCTGACGTCACGAACCCTCCCTCTCGGGGCCGCAGCGACGGTCCTCGTGCTGGGGATGGCCGCCTGCAGCACTCCGGGAAGCGGCAGCAGCCCCTCCCCGTCCAGCGACTCGCCGTCGCCCACCGTGACGACGCCTGAACCGAGCGCCACCACGCCGTCGAGCTCCCCGTCGGCCACGGCAACCCCGCCGCCCACGACCACCACCCCGCCCGTCGCGGCACCCAAGCCCTGCACGGCCGATTCGCTCGCCGCGTCCCTGAACACGGCAGGCGGTGGTGCGGCGGGCAGCGTCTACGGCATTCTGACGCTGAAGAACACGGGCGGCGTGACGTGCACGGTGAAGGGGTTCCCCAAGGTCGAACTGGTGCCCGGCACGGCCGCTCCCGCCATCGGCGCCCCCGCCGAACAGGACGCGTCCGTGCCGGCCGCCACGGTCACCCTCGCCCCCGGCGAGGCCGCGGGCGCCCAGCTGCGGTACAGCCAGGCCGGTCTGCACCCTGACTGCGTGCACGTGGCGGCGCACCAGTACCGCGTTTACGCCCCGGGTTCGAGCGATCCGCTGTTCATCCCGGTCACGGTGGACGGCTGCTCCAATGCGGCGGTGAAGCTCCTCACCGTCCAGGCGCTCAAGGCCGCCTGAGCCTGACCGCCGATTCCCGCGGCCTCGCCTCTCCGGGCCGCCGCCCAGCGGCCCGGAGAGGCGGCGTGCAATTCCTGTCAGTCCCCTACGGCAAGATGGTCCCATGTCAGACGAAGCCCTGAAGGACGCCGCCGGGAAGACTCCCGCGGAGGTCCTGTCGCGCTTCGGGAAGGCCACGCGCCAGTGGTTCCTGGGGGCGTTCGCCGCGCCGACCCGGGTGCAGGAGGAGGCGTGGCACGCCATTTCCCAGGGTCACCATGCCCTGGTGGTCGCGCCCACCGGTTCCGGCAAGACCCTCGCGGCGTTCCTGTGGGCCCTGGACCGGCTGATCCACGGTCCGCTCGCCGGGGACGCGGACACGGCTGCCCCCGCGCCTCCGCCGGAGGACACCTTGGACATCCCGGATCTGCCGGCGCCGGACCTGTCAGCGTCGGGGAAGCCGGCCGCGAAAGGGAAGGCCAAGCCTCGCACCAAAGTCCTCTACATCTCCCCGCTCAAGGCGCTCGGCGTGGATGTGGAACGCAACCTCCGCGCCCCGCTCATCGGCATCACTCAGACCGCCAAGGGCCTGGGCCTGCCCGCGCCGAACGTGAGTGTGGGCGTCCGCTCCGGTGACACCCCCGCGAACGAACGCCGCAAGCTGCTGAGCCATCCGCCGGACATCCTCATCACCACGCCCGAATCCCTCTTCCTCATGCTCACCTCCAGCGCGCGGGAGACGCTCACGGGCGTGGACACGGTCATCCTGGACGAGGTCCACGCGGTGGCCGGCACCAAGCGCGGGGCCCATCTGGCGGTGTCGCTCGAACGGCTCGACGCCCTGCTGGACCGGCCCGCCCAGCGGATCGGCCTGTCCGCCACCGTGGAACCCCGGGATCTCGTGGCGCGGTTCCTCGGCGGGGAGTCGCCCGTGTCCGTGGTGGCCCCTCCGGCGTCGAAAACGTGGGAACTGACGGTGAGCGTGCCGGTGGAGGACATGTCGGACCTCCCGGCGGCGGCCTCCGCCCACGACCTCGGGCCGGCGTCGGGGCTCCAGCCACAGGCTTCGATCTGGCCCCATGTCGAGGAGAAGATCGTGGACCACGTGCTGGCCCGCCGGTCCACGATCGTCTTCGCGAACTCCCGGCGCCTCGCCGAACGGCTCACCGCGCGGCTCAATGAGATCTATGCGGAGCGTCAGGTCGAAAGCGCCTGGGTGGAAGGAACAGACGAGGAAGGGCTCGACGGCGGGCTGGCTGACGACGGCCTGCCGGGCGAGGGACTGCCCCGCCCGGCGGCGGAGGCGGTCGCGGCCGCCGTCGAACGTCTGAGAGACGGGGAGGGTCTGCGGGACGGCGAGAATCCACGAAACGGCGCCCCGGCGTCGACCGCGACCCCGGCCCACATGATGGCCCAGGCCGGACAGACCACCGGGGCCGAACCGATCCTGGCCCGCGCGCACCACGGCTCCGTGTCGAAGGAACAGCGGGCGCAGATCGAGGACGATCTGAAGTCCGGACGTCTGCGCTGCGTCGTGGCCACGTCCAGCCTGGAACTCGGCATCGACATGGGCGCCGTGGACCTGGTGATCCAGGTCGAGTCGCCGCCGTCGGTCGCGAGCGCCCTCCAGCGCGTCGGCCGCGCGGGGCACCAGGTGGGCGAAGTCAGCCAGGGCGTCCTGTTCCCCAAGCACCGCGCCGATCTGGTGCACACGGCCGTGACCGTGGAACGCATGACGGCCGGGAAGATCGAGCGGCTCAGCATCCCCCAGAATCCCCTGGACATCCTGGCCCAGCAGACGGTCGCGGCGACGGCGCTTGGGCCGATCGACGTCGAACAGTGGTTCTCCGTCGTCCGCCGCTCCGCGCCCTTCTCGGCGCTGCCCCGCGGGGCCTTCAACGCGACCCTGGATCTGCTCGCCGGGCGGTACCCGAGTGACGAGTTCTCCGAGCTCAGACCGCGCATCATCTGGGACCGGAACGCCGGGACCATCGAGGGCCGGCCCGGCGCCCAGCGTCTGGCCGTGGTGTCCGGCGGGACCATCCCGGACCGCGGCCTGTTCGGCGTCTACCTGGTGGGCGAAGAGGATTCGAAGTCCAGCAAACGCGTCGGCGAGCTGGACGAGGAGATGGTCTACGAGTCCCGCGTGGGGGACGTCTTCGCCCTCGGCGCCACGAGCTGGCGGATCGAGGACATCACCTTCGACCGCGTCCTCGTCACGCCGGCCTTCGGACAGCCGGGCAAGCTGCCGTTCTGGAAGGGCGACTCCCTGGGCCGTCCCCTGGAGCTGGGCCAGGCGCTCGGCGCGTTCATCCGGGAGGTGTCCGGCGCAGACGAATCGGCCGCCGTCGCGCGCTGCGAAGGCATCGGCCTCGACTCTTACGCCGCGGGCAATCTCGTGGCTTATCTGACCGAGCAGCAGCAGTCCACCACGGTGGTGCCGAACGACCGGGCCCTGCTCGTGGAACGCTTCCATGACGAACTGGGCGATTGGCGCGTGGTCCTGCACAGCCCGTTCGGCATGCCCGTGCACGCGCCGTGGGCCCTCGCCGTGGGCCGCAGACTGCAGGAGCGGTACGGGCTGGACGGCTCGGTCATGGCCGCCGACGACGGCATCGTGCTGCGCGTGCCCCTCATGGAGGACGAGCCGCCGGGGGCGGAGCTGTTCCTCTTCGAACCCGAGGAACTCGAACGGATCGTCACGGAGGAGGTGGGCGGCAGCGCCCTCTTCGCCTCGCGGTTCCGCGAGTGCGCCGCGCGTGCGCTCCTGCTCCCGCGGCAGACGCCCGGCAAACGGCAGCCCCTCTGGCAGCAGCGCCAGCGTGCCGCGCAATTGCTGGACGTCGCCAAGAAGTACCCGCAGTTCCCCATCGTCCTCGAAACCGTGCGGGAGTGCCTCCAGGACGTCTACGACCTGCCGGCCCTCCAGGACGTGGCCGGGCGCATCGAACGCCGCGAGATCCAGATCTCGGAGACCACCACGTCCCAGCCGTCCCCGTTCGCCCGCAGCCTGCTCTTCGGCTACGTGGCCCAGTTCCTCTACGAGGGCGACTCCCCGCTCGCGGAGCGCCGGGCCGCGGCCCTGTCCCTGGACTCCGGTCTGCTGAATGAGCTTCTGGGGCGCGTCGAACTGCGCGAACTGCTCGACCCGGCCGTGGTCGAACAGACCGGGCTGGAACTGCAGCGGCTCCTGCCGGACCGCCGCCTGAGAGGCGTCGAGGGGACGGCCGATCTGCTCCGCCTCCTCGGCCCGCTCACCGTGCCGGAGATCGCGGAACGTCTGCAGGATCCGCAGGACGCCGAGGAGCATGCCCGGCAACTGGTCGCGACGGGCCGTGCGCTCCGATTCAGCCTCCGGGGGCGGGAACATCTGGCCGCTGTGGAGGACTCGGCACGGCTGCGCGACGGGCTCGGCGTGCCGCTCCCGATGGGTGTCCCCCTCGCCTTCCTCGAACCGGTGGCCGATCCGCTCGGCGACCTGGTGGGCCGCTACGCCCGCACGCACGGACCCTTCACGACGGCGGAGCTCGCCACACACCTCGGCCTCGGCACCGCCGTGGTGCTCTCCGTCCTGAAACGGCTGGCGACCGACGGCCGCGTGGTGGAGGGTGAATTCCGGCCGCATCCCGAGCTGGTGTCCGCGCCCGAGGCGGCGCCCGCGGACGACGCAGTGCCCCCGGGCGACGCCGCGGGCGTCAGTCACAGCGAGGCGTTCCCGGACCCGAGCCTTCCCGGCGGCGCGTCCACCGGCGAGCCGGCCCGCCTGGTCGGTGGGCAGGAGTGGTGTGACGCCGAGGTGCTCCGGAGGCTCCGCCGTCGTTCGCTTGCCGCCTTGCGCGCCGAAGTGGAACCAGTGGACGCCCAGGCGTTCGGCCGCTTCCTCCCGTCCTGGCAGAATGTCGGCACGTCCCGCAGCCCTGCGCCTCTCCGAGGACTCGACGGAGTCCTGACCGTGGTGGACCAGCTCGCCGGAGTCCCCATCCCGGCCTCTGCCTGGGAGACCCTGGTGCTCCCCGCCCGCATCCGCGACTACGCTCCCACCCTCCTGGACGAACTCATGGCGAGCGGGGAAGTGCTCTGGACCGGCACCGCGTCGCTGCCCGGCAACGACGGCTGGATCAGCCTCCACCTGGCGGAATCCGCGGCACTGACCGTGAATGCTGCGCCCGAATTCGAGCCGACGGCGGCCCAGGAACGCCTCCTGGAACACCTCGCCGGCGGTGGCGCCTACTTCTTCCGTCCCCTCAAGGAGAGCGCGGGAGGCCTCGATGCCGTACTCACGGATGAGGAGATGATCGCTGAGCTCTGGGGTCTGGTGTGGGCCGGTCGCGTCACCGGTGACACGTTCGCCCCCGTCCGCGCGCTCCTCGCTGGAGGCGGAACCGCGCACAAGCAGGCACCGAGGCCGTCCCGCGCGCGTCCGCTCCGCCGCTCGCGACTCGGCGGCACCAGTGGATTCCCCGGCGCAGGACTGGACGGCCCCGGCATGGCGACGGTCCCGCCGCTCGGGGCGGGACGCTGGTCCGCGGTCATGCCGCAGCCGCTCGATCCCACGGTCCGCGCCCACGCACTGGCCGAGCTGCTGCTGGACCGTTACGGCGTCCTGACCCGCGGTTCCGTCGTCTCCGAACAGGTGCCGGGCGGTTTCGCGCTCCTCTACCGCATCCTCAGCAAACTCGAGGAGAGCGGCCGGACCCGCAGGGGATATTTCATCGAGAAGCTCGGGGCCGCTCAGTTCTCCGTCCCCGCCACGGTGGACCGGCTGCGGTCGTTCTCCGAGGACGGCACCATCCTGGCCGCGGAGGACCGTCCCCACACCGCGGTGACGCTCGCCGCCACGGACCCGTCCAACCCCTACGGCGCGGCTCTGCCCTGGCCGACGCTCGACGGCGCGGCCAGCGGGCACCGTCCTGGACGGAAGGCCGGCGCCCTCGTGGTCCTGGTGGACGGGCGTCTGATCCTGTACGTCGAGCGGGGCGGGAAGACCCTCCTCGGCTTCACGGAGGATGAAACCCTGCTGACCGAGGCCGCGTCCTCACTGGTCACGACCGTCCGGCGCGGCGCGGTGGACCGGCTCGCGATGGAGAAGGTCAACGGCCGGGACCTCCTGGACACCCCGCTGGCCGCCGCCTTCCTCGCCGCCGGAGCCTATTCGACCCCCCGGGGAGTGAGGATCCGTGCCTGAGGGGGATTCCGTCTGGCGCGCAGCGTCCCTGCTGGATGCCTTCCTGCGCGGCACGACCCTGCGCTCCAGCGATTTCCGCGTGCCCCGCTTCGCCACGCTGGACCTGAGCGGGTGGCGCACCGACGAGGTCGTGGCGCGCGGCAAGCACCTCCTGCACCGGCTCTCCCCGCCGGAGGGGGTCGGCCGGGAGGGGCTGACGATCCACTCGCACCTCAAGATGGAGGGCGCGTGGCAGTGCTACGGGCCGGACGAGCGCTGGCGGAAACCCGGCCACACCGCCCGGGTGGTCCTGCGCACCGAGCGGGGCTCCGCCGTCGGGTTCTCCCTCGGCATCCTCGAAGTGCTGAAGACGTCCGCCGAGGCCAGCGTCGTGGGCCATCTCGGTCCCGATCTGCTGGGACGGGACTGGGACCCGGCGACGGCGGAGGCGAACCTGCGGGCCGACCCCGCCCGGCCGCTCGGCCTGGCGCTGCTGGATCAGCAGGTGATGGCGGGCGTGGGGAACATCTACCGGAACGAGCTCTGCTTCCTGGCCGGTCTCCACCCGGCGGCACCTGTGCAGGCTCTCCTGGACCGCGCGGAGCGCCCGGCCGGCGCGCTGGACCTGAGCGGCGTCGTGGCGGAGGCCCATCGTCTCCTGGACATGAACCGCGACACCCCCGCCCGGCAGACCACGTCGCTGCCACAAGGGATCCGGCCGGCCGGCGGAGGCTCCTGGCCCCGGTACCACGTGTACGGGCGGGCCCGACAGCCCTGCCTGCGGTGCCGGACGCCCATCCGGGAAGGCACGCTCGGCGAGCCCGGCACCTGGACCGGGGGCTCATCCGCCGGCCGAACGGGCGGCCCGTCCCGGGGACCTGCACGCGTGACGCAGGACCGTGTCATCTACTTCTGCCCGCGGTGCCAGCCGGTCCCGCTCGATCCCACACCCCGGAGGACCTCATGACAAGCCTGGAAGACCGACTCGAGACCATCTTCTCGGCTCGCGATCGGGAGAACATGCAGCCCACCATCGACGCGTTCCTCGAGGTCCTCGCCGAGCATCCGGACCATCCCGAGGTGCTCTATCACGTGGGCGGGGCCTACGACACCGACGGCCAGGAATCGGTCGCCGAAGGGTACTACCAGCGGGCCATGGAAGCCGGGCTCGACGGCGAGAGCCTCCGCAAGTGCTACCTCCAGTACGGGAGCACCCTCCGGAATCTCGGTGAACTGGAGCGGTCCGCCGAGATGTTCCGTGCGGGTCGCGAGCGCTTTCCTTCTTCTCTCTCGCTGGGTGTCTTCGAGCTGTTGACCCTGCATGCCCAGGGCCGTCATCATGCGACTCTGTCGTCGGCCCTGACGCTCTTCGCGGACCACGTCGACTCCCCGGAACTCGCCCGGTACGAGGCGGCGCTCCGCGGGAACGCCGAGTATCTGGCCGGCCTCGACCGCCAGACCAGCTGAGCTCCCGGCGCGGGCGCGGCAGCGGGGTGCGCTGTCCACACGGCCGTCCCACGGAGATGTCCACATGGACGGTCACGTGGCGACAGGTGACCGCGGATCTCGCTAGGCTCGGAACAGCATTGAACGACCCACAGCTCAACCCACAGCACCGGAGGTGTTTCATGGCCGCAGCCGTCCACGAAGTCAAGGCAGTCGTCGTCCGGGAGAAGGGTGCTCCCGCGAGCATCGAGACCATCCTGGTGCCGGACCCGGGTCCCGGGGAGGCGCTCGTCGACGTCCTGAGCTGCGGCGTCTGCCATACGGATCTGCACTACAAGCTCGGCGGCATCGGGGACGACTATCCGTACCTCCTGGGTCATGAGTCGACGGCCGTCGTGAGCGCCGTCGGGCCGGACGTCACCGATCTGAAGCCGGGCGACCGCGTCATCCTCAACTGGCGCGCCGTCTGCGGCACGTGCCGCGCGTGTGCCAAGGGGCAGCCGCAGTACTGCTTCGCCACGCACAACGCCACCCAGAAGATGACGCTCCAGGACGGCACCCCGCTGTCGCCGGCCCTCGGGATCGGCTCGTTCGCGGAGAAGACCCTGGTCGCCGCGGGTCAGTGCACCAAGATCGACGATGATGTGGACCCGGCGGCCGTCGGCCTCCTCGGCTGCGGCATCATGGCCGGCATCGGCGCCGCCATGAACACCGGCGAGGTCAAGCGCGGGGAATCGGTGGCCGTGATCGGCTGCGGGGGCGTGGGCATCGCCGCCATCGCGGGCGCCAAGCTGGCCGGCGCGACGACGATCATCGCCGTCGACCTGGATCCCGCCAAGGTGGAGCTCGCGAAGACGCTGGGCGCCACGCACGGCATCGTCTCCGGTGACACGGACCCCGTCGAGGGCATCCGTGACCTGACCGGGGGCTTCGGCGCCGACGTCGTGATCGACGCGGTCGGCCGTCCGGAGACCTACAAGCAGGCCTTCTACGCCCGTGACCTGGCCGGGCGTGTGGTCCTGGTCGGCGTCCCCACACCGGAGATGACCCTCGACCTGCCGCTGCTCGATGTGTTCGGCCGCGGCGGCTCGCTCAAGTCGTCCTGGTACGGCGACTGCCTGCCCAGCCGCGACTTCCCCATGCTCGTGGATCAGTACCGGTTGGGCCGCCTGCCGCTCGACGCCTTCGTGACCGAGCGCATCGGCCTGGGTGACGTCGAAGCCGCTTTCGACAAGATGCACCGCGGCGAAGTGCTGCGTTCGGTGGTGGAGCTGTGACGGCCCGCATCGACCACCTGGTCACGTCCGGAACCTTCTCCCTGGACGGCGGCACCTGGGATGTGGACAACAACGTCTGGATCGTGGGCGACGACGCCGAGGTGCTGGTCATCGATCCCGCGCACGACGCCGCGGCGATCGCCGACGCCGTCGCGGGCCGGAAGGTCCAGGCGGTCCTGCTCACTCACGGCCACGACGACCACATCCGGCACGCCCGCGAGTTCGCCGACCGGGTGAACGCGCCGATGTTCCTGAACCCGGCGGATCAGATGCTCTGGGAGGCCGTGTACCCGGGAACCACCCCGGACGCGGCGATCGCGGACGGGCAGCGCTTCGAGGTCGGCGGCACCGAGCTCATCGCCCTGCACACCCCGGGGCACTCGCCCGGGTCCGTGAGCTTCCACGCGCCCGGCCTCGGCGCCGTCTTCACCGGGGACACCCTGTTCTCCGGTGGCCCCGGCGCCACGGGACGGTCCTACAGCGACTTCCCGACCATCATCGATTCGATCCGGGACCGGCTCCTGTCGCTTCCGGCCGAGACGGTGGTCCACACCGGCCACGGTGATTCGACCAGCATCGGCGCCGAGGCTCCGCATCTGCAGGAATGGATCGACCGAGGCCACTGACCCCGCACCCATCGACTGCTCCGTAAGGTGCCGTTCCAGGTCCGAAGGGGACGTCTACGGAGCAGTCGATGGGAAGCGCTCGACGGCGGACGCCTCCACAGTCTCCCTGGGCTCCACGTCCGATTCAGCCACTCCGGCCGCCCCGGCCTCCGCCGGCCGCGTCGTCTGCACCGGAAGTGCAGCCTCCACCGACGCCGCCGCCTCCACCGGAACCGCCACCGCCTCGGCCACTGCTCCGTCGTTGGTCTTGACGGTCGCACGGCGCACGCCCGGGATGGCGAAGACCGGCATGAGCCACTGCACCAGCGGACCGATACCGAAGGCGTACGCGACCGTTCCCACACCGAGCACGCCGCCCAGAGCCCAGCCGATGGCCACGACGGTCACCTCGATGAGAGTGCGGCACCGCCACAGCGGCCACCCGGTGCGTCGAGCCAGGCCAGTCATGAGCCCGTCCCTCGCCCCGGGGCCGAAGTTCGCACTGATGTAGCACGCCGTGGCCACAGCGTTCAGCACGAGTGCCCCGAGCAGGAACAGGATCTGCCAGACCAGCCCGTCCGGCTGCGGGATGACCGGCATCGACAGGTCCACGAACAGCCCCACCAGGACGGCGTTGGCAAGAGTCCCCCAGCCCGGCTTCTGCCGCAGAGGGATCCAGAGCAGCAGGATCAGGAAACTCAGCACGATGATCACCACACCCGTGCTGATGCCCGTCAGATGTGAGACTCCCCGGTGCAGGACGTCCCAGGGTGCCGTGCCCAGTCCGGCGCGGACGAAAAGAGCGATGGAGAAGCCGTACAAGGCCAGTCCGGCAATGAGCTGAGAAATCCTTCGGAACATCATGGTTCCACTTTCCCAGGAAGTGGCTATGAAAAACATAGCCACTTTGGAATACTGGCTTCATGCATCAGGCCACTTCAGGAACCGTCTTCGTCAGACTTCTCGGCGAGTGGCGCCGCGGCTCGGCGCCGGCGTACCGCGAGCTGGCCGACGTCGTGCGGCTCCTCATCCTCGACGGCAGGCTCCCGCTCGACTCGGCGCTGCCCAGCGAACGGACGCTCGCACTCGCCCTGGGCGTCAGCCGCACCACCGTCACGGCCGCCTACAACGCACTGCGCGAGGAAGGCTACCTGTCCGCAGGACAAGGCACGCGTGCCCGCACCTCCATCCCCAGCCGGGCCGGCGAGGAGGACCCTTGGGCGGCGCGCGCGGATTACGCACCGGGACTCCGCGCCCCGCACGGCGTGGTCGACTTCGCCTACGCCTGCCTCCCCGCCAACGGAGCGGCCGTCCATCAGGCCTACACGGCGGCTCTCAGCGAGCTTCCCGCCCTGCTGCCCGGTTTCGGCTACGACTCGTACGGCCTCCCCGAGCTCCGCGAGGCCATCGCCGCGAAGTTCACCGCCGAGGGGCTGCCCACCACCGTGGACCAGGTCATGGTCACCGGAGGGGCGCAGCAGGCCATGGCTCTCGCCCTTGCGGCGTTCGTGACCCCGGGCAGCCGCGTCCTCGTCGAACACCCCAGCTACCCGCACGCGTTGGATGCGATCGGCGCCCGGCAGTGCAAGGCCGTCCCGCTCGCGTTCCCTCTCACGGACGGCTGGGACGTCGATGGCTTCGAGGCGGCCCTGGCGCGGCACCGGCCCGCCGCCGCGTACCTCATCCCGGATTTCCAGAACCCCACCGGGCGCCTCATGCCCGCCGAGCAGCGACGCCGCGTCGCCCGGGCCGCAGCGGCGTCCGGCACCGTGCTGATCGCCGACGAGACCCTGCGGGACATCGACTTCGACGGCACCGCTCCTCCGCACCTGGGGTCCTACGCACCCGGCGTGGTCACGATCGGTTCGCTCAGCAAGACCCATTGGGGCGGGCTGCGCATCGGCTGGGCCCGGTCTTCGGCGGAGAACATCCAGCGCATGGCACGGGCGCGGACGCCGCTGGATCTGGGAGGACCGGTCGCCGAGCAGCTGGCCGGCCGGCACATCCTCCAGCATGACCTGCCGGGACTCGGCCCCCGGCTGAATGAGCTGCGGGGACAGCGCGACACCCTGCTCGCGCTCCTCGAGGAGCACCTGCCCGAATGGCGGACCGAGGTCCCCGACGGCGGCTTGTCCGTGTGGTGCCGGCTCCCGCGGCAGGGTGCCCACGGTGAGGCCGTGAGCAGCGCGGCGCTCACCCTCCTGGCGGCCCAGCGCGGGGTGCGCCTCGCGGCGGGGCCAAGGTTCGGCGTCGGCGGGGCGTTCGAGCACTTCCTCCGGCTCCCGTTCACGCTTCCCGCCGGCGATCTCGAACGGGGCGTCCTGGCCCTCAAGGACGCGCAGGCCCAGCTGCTCCGCACCCCCGGCCTGCGTCGGCGGCTGCCGGAGCCACCCGCCGTCGCGATCGCCTGACCCCCGCCGCCAACCCCACCTCCGATCGACTGCTCCATAGGATGTCGTTTTCCGCCGGAATCGGCGTGGAAACGCATCCTATGGAGCAGTCGATCCATAGAGCAGTCGATGGGGAGTGAGGGGCGACGAGAGGGTCAGGCGTAGAGACCCTCGAGGTAGCGGCCCCACGCGGCGGCGGTGGCTTCGGAATCCCCCGACCCGGAGAAGTCGTGGATCGTCAGGCCGACCACCGAACCGAAGTGGTTCCGGCCGAAGAAGCGGTACAGCGCGTCGCCCGTGCGGATGCCGAAGAACCATTCATTGGCATAGTCGAGCTCACCCTTCAGCTCGCCGACCCCGGGTACCGACACGGCGACCTTGTCCCCAGCCTGCGCGTGGGTGATCCCGAAGGACTCCTTGAGCTTGTCGAACGCATCGGGAGCTCCGGAAGCGGCGGGGCCCTGGACGTCCGTGAAGACCACGGGCTGACCGTCGAAGAACTTGAGGTACTGCCCCAGGGTGTGCTGGTAGAAGAGCGTGTGCTTGGACGCGCCGTCGTACTGCTGGTCCCAGTCGTCCGTGAAGACGCCACTGTGCACATAGCGGATCCGGGACTTGCCACCCGGCAGCGCCTCGATGGTGTTCTCCAGCTGGTTGAACCACCCGTCCGGGCCGTCCATCCTCGAGATCACGTGCGTGGGGTACTCCTTGACGGGGTACTCGGCGGGCCACTGGTCCGTGGGGAACATCCAGGCGGCGGTGGCGTCGTTGATGGCCTCCCACACCCGCTCCGGCGTGGCCTCCACTTCGGTGGTGGCTTCGATGCGGAATTCGCGATTCTCACTCATGGTCCTGCTCCTTGTCCGGGGTGTCGGTGATGTCGTGCGCCGGCGTGGCGGGCTGCCCGCCGGTCTTCAGTTCGGGGTGCAGCGCCAGCACCAGGCGGTGCCTGCGCGCGCCGGGGGTGCCGGCGTCGTGATACTTCTCCACGAGGGAGTCGACGACGGCGGAGAGCTCCTGCGCGAACTCCGCGCGGTCGCGAGCGCTGGCGAAGCTGAGCTCGGCGTCGATCGCGAAGGTCGCCAGCGGCTTCCGCGCGGCAACGGCTCCCGCGATCAGCTTGCCCACCTCCTGGACGAGCCGGCCCGCGAGGGCCAGCATCCAGAAGGCGGAGAAACGGTCGGTGTACTTCTCGGGTTTCGGCGCCATGGACGCCAGGGCCAGCGGCGAGATCAGGTAGGAGCCGGCACTGGACTGCATGACCCTCTCGGTCATGTTGCCCTTGCGCCGCTCCTCGACCAGCTCGACGAGTCCGGCCGATTCGAGCGCCTTCAGGTGGTAGTTCACCTTCTGACGAGGCGCTCCGATCCGCCCGGCGACCGTGGCCGCCGACGCGGGTTCCACGAGCGCTTCCAGGATCCGCGAGCGCATCGGGTCCAGCGAGACCTCGGCAATCCGGGGATCCTCGATCACTTCGATGTCCTTCATGGCTCCATGATTTCACCGACAAATTTTCTTGTCAAGGACATTTTTCCCTCCGCCCATCGACTGCTCCATACGATGCGTTTCCGGGTCGGAAATCGGGGAAAACGGCATCCTATGGAGCAGTCGATCAGAAGGGGCAGTCTCAGAGCGCTTCGGCGACCTCGACCAGAAGTCCCTCGGGGCCACGGAGGTACGCCAGGAGGAAGACGTCCTGGTAATTGACCAGTTCCCGCACCAGACCGTAGCCCGCGGCCTCGGCGCGCGCCACGACGTCGCGCACGTCATCCACCTGATAGCAGACGTGGCTGAAACCGTAGGTGTTGACCGGGCGGCCCTCGGATTCGCCTTCGGCGGGCGGCGCGATGAACCGGGTGAGTTCGAGCTTCCCCTCTCCCCCGCCGGGCGGCCGGACCATCGCCATCTCCACCTGGGTCCCGTCGAGCCCGTTGACCCGATCCGCCCAGGGACCGCCGACTTCGGCACGGCCCTCCACCTCGAAACCGATCGCCTCGAAGAACGCGATCGCCCCGTCCAGATCCCGCACGGTCACACCCACATGGTCCAGCCTGAAAGTGCTCATGGCGCCAGCCTACGCCGGGGTCTTCGCGTCGGGGAGCCCCCGGAATGAGCCACCCGCTCAGGGTCGAGATTGCAATTTCTCGGGGTTCCGCGCCCACAAGCCCGAGAAAGTGCAAGGTCACGCGAGAGCCGGCCCGGCCGAGCCGAGCGACAGGCCGACTAAACTGTCCCGGTGATGAAATCCCCCCTGCCGGTCCGCGACGGCGTCAACGCCACCCGCCTGCGCCTGCCGCACGACGGCCCGTGGGACACCGCGCTGGAGTACATGCTGCACCGCTGGGGTCACATCGACCCGCAAGGGATTCTGGACCGCTTCGACGCCGGAGAGATCGTCGGCGAGACCGGCGCTCCCCTGGACCGCACCACTCCCCTCCGCGACCACGTCTTCATCTGGTACTACCGCACCCTTCCGCCCGAGGAGCGCCTGCCGGTCGAGCTGTCCATCCTGCACCAGGACGGCGATCTGCTCGTCGTCGACAAGCCGCACTTCCTGCCCACGACGCCGGGCGGCACCTACATCCAGGAGTCCGCCCTGGTCAGGCTCCGGAAACTGCTCGACATCCCGGACCTCATCCCCATGCACCGCCTCGATCGCATGACCGCGGGAGTGCTGCTGTTCTCCACCAATCCGGAGACACGCGGGAAGTACCAGGTCCTCTTCGAAAAACGGAAGGTGCAGAAGGAGTACGAGTGCGTGTCCGCCGTCGTCCCCGAGGACGGCTTCGCGGACCCGGAATTCCCGGCCCTCGTCCGCAACCGCATGACGAAGTCGCGCGATTACCTGCTGGCGCAGGTCGTCGACGGTGAGCCGAACACGGAGACGCGAATCGACCGCGTGGAGGTCATCGAGCCGCCGCATCGGACGGCAGCGCACGACGACGCCGGTCACCACCGCGGGCGCGCCCTCTACCGCCTGGAGCCGCACACCGGGAAGACGCATCAGCTGCGCGTGCACATGGCGTCGCTGGGGCTGGGGATCCTGAACGATCCCTTCTATCCTGTCCTGCTGGACCAGGCCCCGGACGACTACGAGCGTCCGCTCCAGCTGCTGGCCCGGGGAATCCGCTTCGTCGATCCGCTGTCCGGCAAACCCGTGGAATACCGCAGTGAGCTGACGCTGTCGGAGGCGCGGCGGAGCTGACGACCCGCGACCCTCACCGAACAGGACGAACGCGCCACTCCTCAGCCGCGCCGACGGCGCGCGATCTCCTCGGCGAGCGCCTGCACCCGGCCAGGGTCGGCGTCGCGGGCGAGAGCGACGTAGTGATCCATCACGGCCGGCCGGTAGCGCACGGGCATCGTCTGCCCCGGGACCAGCCGGGTGAGCTCGGTGATGCTCAGATCTTCATCGGCGATGCCGCGGAACGCGAGCTCGTCAGCTGTCTCCACGTCGAACAGGAGCACGACGCGGGGCCGGCCCTCGCCGCCCACTTCGCGCCAATCGACCAGGACGCCGAGGGCGAGCAGACCGTTGCGCAGTTCGGCGGTGCGTTTCCGTGCTTCGCCGCTCAAATAGGGGTTCGGCGCGACTCCCGGGAATGCCGGACCGACGCCGAGAGCTTCCCGGCTCAGATCAGGCCTGAGCGCCACGACCAGGTCTTCAAGCTTCCTCTTCCGGGAACCGAACATGCCGTCCCTCCTCGCCGCGGGCCGAATGCCGGCCGGATCTGAACCCTAACAGGGATTCTACGGTCCGACAGGTTCAGCCGACTCAGTAATTCGCCAAACGGCCGGCCACGCCCATGCCGAACCCCAGCACCCAGAGCACGCCGAAGCCGACGCCGATCCAGCCGAGGATTTTGCCCGCCGTCGCCGTCACGCCGAGTGCTTCGGCCCGGCTCGCCTGCACGATCGCCACGGGCCCGAGGACGATTCCCAGCACGAACAGCCCGATCACACCCGACACGAGGGACTGCGTCCGGTGCCCGACCCCCTGCAGATACGCCGTCTGGCTCTCCAGGGTCAGCTGCCCGTCACGCAGCCTGGCCAGATACGCGGCGTCCTGGCTGGGCCGGGACCCCGCGACCACCGCGAGGATGACGAGCGCGGCCACGACCCCCAGCGTCAGGACGATGATGAGCAGGACCGGCCACGGTCCGTCGAACAGTCTTCCCATGGAAATACCCCCAAGATCTCCGTACGAGTGATCCGCACCCGCGGATGATGCCCACTGTACCGGCCCTTCGCCATGGGCTCCCGGCCCCGCCCCGGTTCCCGGTGACGTACCTTGTTGCCATGGACTTCTCCGATCCCACGACGTGGAGCACCGCGCTCTACTGGTGGATCGTCCCCCTCGTGATGGCGGACACCGTCTTCCCGCCGCTCCCGTCCGAGGCTCTCGTGGTGGCGGCGGGCGCTCTCGCTGCCGAGGGGCACTGCTCACTCCCCCTGGCGCTGGCCCTCGCCGCGCTGGGGTCGTTCCTAGGCGAACTCGCGGTGTTCCTGCTGTTCAAGCGGCGCCTGGCGCACCTCATGGACCGGTGGAGCCTCACCTCGAAAATCCATGCGGGCATCCGACGTGCGCTGGAACGCGCCGGACGGACCCCCACGTACGGTGTGATCATCGGCCTGCGGTTCCTGCCGGGCGGCCGACTGGTCCTCTCCGCGGGCTCCGGAATCGCGGACATCCCCACCCGCACCTTTGTCGCGTGCTCGCTCCTGGGCAGCGTGCTGTGGGCGACGTGGACCGTCGGGCTCGGCTACGTCACCGGGCAGACCACCCGCCTGCCGTTCTGGGTCAGCTCACTGCTGGGCCTGGCGGTGGGTGTGCTCGTGGGCGCCGTGCTGGGGCTCGTGGTCACCCGCCGCCGTCGTGCTTCCTGACCGTGAGTTCGGCCGGCATGACGACGGCCGGTACGACGACGGCGCGGGGCCCGGTCTCCCGGTCCCCGCGCCGCTGGGCGCCGTGAAGCTCAGCCCGTGTTACGCAGGCCGGCGGCCACACCGTTGATGGTGATGAGCATGGCGCGCTGCAGGGTCTCGGCGATCTCCGACTCCCCGGCTCCGGCCTCCTCGCGGACGCGGCGCAGCAGCTCCACCTGGAGGTAGCTGATCGGGTCCAGGTACTGATCGCGGACGCGCAGGGACCGCTGCAGCGTGGGCTGGGCCTCGAGAAGCTCCGACTCACCCGTCAGGCGCTCGACCTCCGCCACCGTCAACGCGTGTTCGGCGCGGATGGCGTCGAAGAGGCGGTGCAGTTCCTCCGGCACCAGGGTGCCGACGTAGTGGCTCGCGATGTCCATGTCCGTCTTGGCCAGCGTCATCTCGACGTTGGACAGCACCGAGGCGAAGAAGTTCCAGCGCTCGGCCATCTCCCGGAGCTCATGCTCCAGACCGGCTTCCCGAGCCGCCTTCAGGCCCGAGCCCACACCGAACCAGCCGGGCACGATCTGCCGGGACTGGGTCCAGCCGAACACCCACGGGATGGCCCGAAGACCCCCCAGACCGGCCCCGGAATCGGGACGCTTGGACGGGCGGGAGCCGATGTTGAGCTGACCCAGCTGCTCCACCGGGGTGGAGGCGAGGAAGTACGCGGGCAGATCGGGATCGTCGATCAGCGAGCGGTAGCGGGCGAACGCGGCGTCGGAGATGACGTCCATGACCTGGCCGTACCGCTCGCGCTCCTCCTCCGTGGTGCGCGGCGCACGGTGCAGTGCCGAGCCCTGCATGACGGCGGCCAGCGAGAGCTCCAGGTTCTCGCGGGCCAGCTCGGGCAGCGAGTACTTGTCGCTGATGACCTCGCCCTGCTCGGTGAACTTGATCTCGCCTTCCAGGACGCCGTTCGGCTGGGCCAGGATGGCGTCGTAGGTGGGTCCTCCGCCACGGCCTACGGAACCGCCGCGGCCGTGGAAGAGCCGCAGTCGCACGCCGTGCTTGAGCGCCACGTCGCGGAGCTTGCGCTGCGTCTTGTGGATCTCCCACTGGCTGGTCATCACACCGGACTCCTTGTTCGAGTCCGAGTAGCCGAGCATGATCTCCTGCACGTCTCCGCGCAGCCGCACGAGTTCGCGGTAGGAGGGGTCGGAGAGCAGCTGGTCCACGATCTGCTCCGACGCCCGCAGCTCGTCCACGGTCTCCAGGAGCGGTGCGAAGCCGATCTTGGCGTACCGGGTCTCGCCGTGCAGCTGGACGAGTCCCGCCTCACGGGCCAGGACCGCGGGGGCCAGGACGTCGTCCGCGCCGCGTGTCATCGAGATGATGTAGGTCTCGATGACGTCCGGACCGTATGCCTTGAGCGCCTGGCGGATGACGCGGAAGACGTTGTACGTGTTGTCCGCGGCGCCGTCCAGCACGATCGGGTGGCCCGAGAGCGGGCGGTGCGAGGCCAGCTCTGCCCGCAGCACCTCCCAGCGTTCCTCCCGGGAGAGTTCGGAGTAGGGGCCGCTCAGCTCGCCGATGCGGTCGAACAGCTGCCCGACGGCGTCGTGGTGGTGGTCCGCGTGCTCCCGGATGTCCAGCGTGGCGAGCTGGAGCCCGATCGAGGCGACCGCACGCTGCACCCGGGCGAGCGCGCCGTCGGCGGCCAGGGACGCGGAGTGCTCGCGCAGGGAGTCCTCCACGAGGCGCAGATCCGCCAGGATCGCCTCCGTGCTGACGTAGTCGCGGCCCGGTTCGTGGGCGCCGCCCGCGGCGATCCGGCGGCCCGTGTTGAGCAGGCGCGCCTTGATGCAGGTCAGCTTGAGACGGTAGGGCTCCTGGGCGTTCAGTTCGAGGACGCGCTTGTCGAGGCCGGGCAGCTTCGCCAGGTCCTCACGAAGCGATTCCTGGAGCTCCTCGCTGGAGCCGGCGAGGGCCGTGGAGTTGGAGAGGACGGAGATCAGCTCGTCCAGGAGGGAGATGGCGATCCGGATCGCGTTCTGGTTCTGCAGCTGCAGGATCTCCCGGGTGACCTCGGCCGTCACATTGGGGTTGCCGTCCCGGTCGCCACCGATCCAGGACCCGAAGCGGATGGGCGCCTTCTCGGCGGGCAGCGTGACGCCGTGCTCGGACAGGAGCTCGCCGAGTTCGGTCATGACCTCCGGCATGGCGCCCGTGAGGATGTTGCCGAGGTAGTAGATGGCGTTGCGGGCCTCGTCGATCGGGGTGGGACGGACCTGACGCAGTTCGTCGGTCTGCCACATCTGGTCGATGATCTCGGCCAGTCGGCGGTCCTGGCGGCTGCGTGCCGCGGTGCCGTCCTCGGTGGGCTCGGACAGGACGTCGGAGAGGGCGCGGAGCTTGTCCAGCACGGAGCGGCGCGAGGCCTCCGTGGGGTGAGCGGTGAACACCGGGCGGACGTCGAGTTCGTTGACCAGGTCCTGGAGGGCCTCGGTGCCGGCGTGTTCGGCGATCTCGGTGACGGCCCGCGCGAGCCAGCCGTCCTTCTCGGCCCGGGAACGCAGGACGCGGACGCGGTGCACCTGCTCGGCGGCGTTCACCAGGTGGAAGTAGAAGGCGAAGGCGCGGACCAGACGGGTCGCCTCCTCGAGCGGCAGGGAGGACAGCAGTTCGCGGACCTGCTGCGCGACGTCGTCGGCGCTCCACGGCCCGGTGGCCTCGCCGACGCCGCGGGCGGCTTCCTTGGACTCCTTGGTCAGCAGGCGCACCTGCTCGACGAGCTTGAGGAGCTCGGGGCCGTGCTGGCGCACCAGGGACTGACCGAGAAGCGTGGAGACCCGGCGCACGTCGGCACGCAGCTCCGGGGCCAGTTCCTCACTGGGATCGGCCGGGTTCGGGACGGCGGAGGGCAAGGGGTTGTTCAACGGCATGGGCGCTTCCTCGGGGCAGGGATGGCCAGTACACGTCGCTGGATACTGAGAGCCAGATCGGCTGGCTGCTGAGCATGTGATCTTAGCCGCAAGCCACCCCTCAGGGGAACCGTCGGCCGCCGTGCGGACCGTTCAGGAGGCGGCCTGCACGGCTTTGATGCGGGGCGCGTAGCCGCTGCGCCAGACGTACACGAGAGCGAGCAGCAGTCCGCCGGCGAGGATCACGGCCCACCAGGGGAAGCCCGGGATGGTCGGAAGGGCGGCGGCCGCCTCGAGGTCCGCGGGAGGGGTCGGAGTGACCCGTTCGCCGGTGACGAGGATGCGCTGGGAGTTGATGCCGAGCGGGGTGCAGGTCACGAGCGTCACCAGATCCTTGCCCGGGACAGCCTGCAGCGGTTTGGTCTGATCCGGGTCCACCACCTGGGTGTTGATCACCCGGTAGCTGATCACTTCGCCGGCGACCGACAGGCTGAACATGTCGCCCTCCTTGACCCGGTCCAGATCGGTGAACATGGTGGCGTTCGCCAGGCCGCGGTGTCCGGTGATGACGGAGTGCGTGCCGGAACCGCCCACGGGCAGGGAGGTGCCCTCCAGGTGGCCCAGGCCCTTGAGCAGGGTCTCGTCCGAGGTCCCGTGGTAGATGGGCAGGTCCACCCCGATGGAGGGGACCATGAGGCGTGCCATGACGCCCGTGGCGGAGTCCTTGAGGATCGAGTCGTAATTCAGCGAGCTGTCGCTGCTCTTGCCTTCGCCGGTAGGCAGGCGCTGATTGGCGTCGAGGACGGCGCCGGAGGCGAGGGCCTTGTTGTAGGCGTGGGCGAGGCGGAGCTGTTCGTTCTCGCGGCCGCGGTCGCCGTCCACGGACGTCGCGCTGTTGGCGATCACGCGGGACTGCTCGAGCTGGGAGAACCAGGAGGCCGCGGTGGGGTACAGGAGCACCGCCATCCCGGCCAGGGCGATGACGGCGACCACCACGGCGGCCACCGGGAGACGCCAGGTGCGGGCGGGGCGGGCAGCGCGCCGGCCCCGGGCGGTGCCCGGGGCCGGCGCTGTGCTGGGAGTGTTCATGAACTCACCCGTTGGTGGTGGTCACCGGTCTCAGCGCTGTGCTGCGCGACGGCGGCTGATGACCAGCGCGGCGCCGACGGCGACCAGGACCAGGGCGATGCCGGTGACGGTCAGCAGGAGCTGACCCTCGGCGCCGGTGAACGGCAGGGTCACGGCGGGCTGCTGCGTGTTGGCGATCTTCAGCACGACCGGGGCGGTGTCACCGTTGGCCTTGACCGTGACCTGGGTCCACGGATCCTGGGGCAGGGTGTAACCGGCCGGAGCCTGGGTCTCCTTGACCCAGTAGGTCTTGCTGGTGACGTCGTTGTTGCCGACCCAGAGGCTGATGGAGGCCTTGCCGTTGGCGTCGGTCACGAGGGTGCCCACGGGCTGAGCGGCGTCCTTGGCGGTGTAGATCTCGAAGTGAGCGCCGGAGAGGGTCTTGCTCTCGTCCTGCTGGGCGTACTTGAGGATCTGCAGCGGGCCCCAGTTGGTGCTCGGCTTGTTGGTGTCGACCTTGGAGCCGTTGGTGTTCACGGTCGCGGTGTTGGTGATGACGCCGTTGTCGCCCAGGGAGGTGACCTTGGTGGTCACCTTGGCGACGACCGTCTGGCCCGAGGAGAGCTTGGCCACGCCGGCCGGGGTGAAGGTGATGGTGACGAGGCCGTTGGACTCGGTGACGGTGTAATCGGTGCCGGAGGTGAAGCCGTCCACGGTGGCGGAGGTGTAGCTCAGGCGGGAGTCCAGCTGGTCGGTGATGACGAAGGACTTGTAGGTGTCACCGGCGGCCAGGGCCGGCACCGGGGCGTTGATGGTCCAGGTGACCTGCGAGCCCAGGACCGGAGCGACCGGATCAGCCACCTCCTTGGTGGGGGTGGTGGTGTTGATCTTGTTCTTCGGGTACACGTGCACGTCGTAGAGCCAGTTGCCATTGCTCTGCGGCAGGGGCAGCGTCACCAGGAACGGCTGGGCCGGGGAGATGACGTTGTTGGTGCCCGGGTCGGTTTCGGTGACCAGGTACACGGCCTGTGGCAGGGACTGGGTCACGGAACCGTCGGCGCCGGTGGTCACGCTGACCGGGGTGCCGAACGCGTAGCCGTTGGCCGCCGTCACGTCTGAGGCCTTGACGCCCTGCAGGAGGTCCCAGCCGGCCTGCGTGTGCAGGTCCAGAGCCTGGCCGTTCTTCGAGGTCACCGGGGTGATCTTGAAGGTCACGCCGGCCAGCGCGTTGCCGAGCTGCGAGGTGTCGGTCTTCTGGGTGCCGTCACCGGCCGCGCCGGGCGTGCCGTCGTACTTGTGGATCGTCAGCGACGTCGGCGTGGACTCGTTGATGTTGCCTGCGGAGGGCGCCGGGGTGTCCGCCTGGGCTGCGGCGGCGCCGCCGACCAGTGCGAGCGCTACGGCGCCGGCCAGTGCGGCGAAGCGCCGTCCCAGACCAAACGTGGAGTGGCCCATGGTGTTGTTTTCCTTTCGGAGGTCACCGGCGTCGTTCGCCGGAGATGCGGGGATGGTGTGTCGTCTGTGGTGGAAGATCATGACTTGGCTGCCCGGCGACGGTGCAGGACGACGGCGGTGACGCCGGCTCCCAGCAGCACGGCGAGCCCGCCGAGGGTGAAGAGGTCCGATCCGGTGCCGCCGGTGAGCGGCAGCGTCACGGCCGCGCGCTGCACGTTCTTGAACGCCGTCGTGAACGCGAAGTCCTTGCGGTCAGAGGTGAGCGTGAAGCGGTGCGGGGTCGTGTCCAGGACATAGCCGGCCGGCGCGGACTTCTCAACGAGCGTGTAGTCACCCATGTCGAGTCCGGCCAGGTTGAACGCGCCTGCGGCCGGGTCCTTGTCGGCGCCGGTGCAGGACGCCGCGGAGGCGGCGACGCAGTCGGTGATCTCCTGGGTGGCGCCGCCCGGACCGGTCAGGGTCCAGACGGAACCGGCGAGGGCGCGACCGGACTCATCGGACTTCTTCCAGGTCACGGACCCGGCCTGGTCCTGGTTGGTGATGGTGCAGGTGACATTCGCGCCGGCCGCGACGGAGACCGTCTTGCCGTCGGCCGCGAGCGTGCCGCCCTGGCAGGTGATGCCGGCCTGCGTGTAGCCCGCCAGGAGGTCCTCGGAGATGACGTAGGAGCCGGTGGCCACATAGCGCTTCTGGCCGGTGTTGTAGCTCAGCACGTTCTGGCCCTGGGTCGCCTTGAGGTGACCGTTCCAGTCGGTCGCACTGCGGGTTCCGCCATGCGTGTTCTGGACGTTCTTGATCACGGTCAGGGTCTGGCAGGTCACGGTGTTGGTCACCTGGTAGACGTTCTCGGTGCCCGGGAGCTTTACGGTGGTGGGCTGCCCGATGGCCTGGGTGCCGTTGACACCCGGTCCGGAGATGGTGGCGGAGCTGAGGGTGCAGCCGGGGAACGCGTTCGGGTCGATGACCGTGGTCTCGCCGATGCCGACGCTCTGGCCGATCGTGAAGCCGGTGCGGCGCTGGCCCCAGGTCACGGAACCGGTGCCGGTTCCGCCGGGGGTGAGCGACGGCGTCGCGGAGATCCCCGCGGGCTGCTGGCCGTCGGCGTAGCTCTTACCGTCCACGACCCAGGTCTTGTTGACCGTCACCGCGGCGGAGCGCGGCGAATTGACGATCCGGCACAGGATCTCCTGCCCGGTGACTGGGATGGTGACGGAGCCGGACGTGCCGGTGCCGGAGACCGCGGGGGTCATGGGCTGGCCGTCGACGGTGCACTGGTAGCTGCTGGTGTAGCCGGAGAGGTTCGTGCCGCCGGCGCCGGTCTCGGAGAAGTTCACGGTGGTGCCGCGGACGGCGGGCAGCGGGCCCACCCGCTGCGACTGGACGCCCGTGGCCGTGCCCGCGGTGGTGGCGGTGCCCAGGGTGGTGGAACCCTGGGTCAGGCTCAGGGCGAACTGGTCGGTGTCATTCACCCGCCCCTGCACGTCCTTCTCCAGCGTGATGGTCGCCGGGGAGGAGCAGGAGGCGAGGTCGGTGCCGGAGTAACCGGAGGTGGACGACGCCACGACCGTGGCGTTGGTCCAGTTCGGCATGTCGTAGGAGGTGACCGTGTTGCCGGTGCCGAGATAGGCCTTGCCGGAGGCGTCGAAGGCCACGCCGTTCACGTTCGCGTTCGTGGTGAAGGAGTTCGACGTCGACGACGGGATGGTGCCGCCCGTGCCGGCCGCAAGGTTGGCCGCGGTCACGGAGAAGACCGTGGTGGTGCTGCCGACGCCGCGCACCACGAAAAGGTTGCCCGCGGCGTCGAACGCCATGTCACCGTTGGAGGCGGAGGCCGCGTTGGTGGAGGTGTCCAGCGTGCCCATGAAGGTGAAGCGGGGCGAGCTGCCCGGGTTGTACCGCCAGAGGTAGTACTGGGCGCCGTTGCTGGAGAAGCCGCCGAAGTAGTAGGAACCCGTCTTGAGGTCCACGGCGCCGGCCACGAGCTGGCCGTTGTAGCCGTCGTTCGCCGTGTTGTAGACGTCGCCTGTGTTGCTCCAGGCGAGGCTGACCGGGTCGAAGGAGAACATGGTGGCCGTTCGGCCGCTATTCGTGCGCTCGTAGGCCAGGACGGGGGAACCGCCCGTGCCGATGCCGAGGCCGTTGAAGCTGGAGACGCCGCTGGCCCGGGAGCCGATCGAGGTCACTGTGCCGGCGGTGACCTGCTGGAGCTGGCCAGTCGCCGAGACGCCGTACACGACCCCGGCGGTGCACTGGATGACTGAAGCGTTGGGTGCTGCGGGCACGGAACGTGGCACCGGGGTGGCGAGAGCCTGCGCGGGTGCGGCTCCTCCCACCACGGCGCCGGCGATCAGCGCACACAGCAGTGCGACGTGCACGATCAGTGGACGTCTTCTCCCGGCTGGTGGGTTTCCAGGCCGAAACGGCACGAACATCAGACTCTCCTTAGGGCGGGTACAGCGTCGGGCGACGGGGGCATCACGGATCCCGGCTGGGTTTCCAGCTGGGTTTCCGGCGCGGCTTCAGCCAGGAAGATCTCCTCGGTCGGAGGTTCCCGGTGGCACGTGCAGCGGCAGACCAGGCAGGCTTCATGCATCCCGTCCCGGCAGTCGAAGGTCATGTACTTCGGCAGCCCGTCTCCGGCACCCGCTCGATCAGAGCCCGGATGCGGAGCACGGCGTCCCGGTGAGGAGACGCGGCGCAGTGCACGCAAGATCCAGTTCACGTCCGTCCTTCCCTCTGGCTTCAGTGCTCTACCGAGCCGAGGGCGGCCGCCCCTTATCGCCTGTTCATAGGTCCTAGTGAGGGGTCATACGGATTCGTGACGGAAAAAATGCAGACTTTCACCACAAATTTTCGTGTCGTGCAAGTCACATAAAAGAATGTCGGAAATTTAAGTGATTTCCGCGACACGATTCGCGGGTTCCGCCCACTTAAAGCGCTTTCGGCGTGGCGCCGTGGACGCGGCCGGAGGCCGTCCCCGGCCGACGGTCGCGGAGCCGGATTCCAGAGCTCTCCCGAGAGCCCCCGCAGACCGACGGGACGACGACGGCGGTCCCAGGGCGCGGCGAAGTGCCCCCCGGAAGTGGGGTGACGGTGAGTCTGGGCACCGGCGGTGAGCCGCGGGGATCCGGGCCTGCGGAGGAAGAAGTGCGGGTGCCGGCTATGCCGCACAGGCGGCGATCTTAGGGAACGCCGGCACCCGCATCCCGGACACCGAGCCGCATCAGCTCAGCGCACGGAAGTCCCGGTCCAGGAGCAGAACGAGACCTGCATCGGGGGCCACGACCAGACCGTGACCCCCGACTTGTATGAAGAGCACCGCGACGGTGAATCGTGACGCGACCGCCGTCATCGGACGAAACATCGTGGTCGCCCGGGGTGGATCCGGCCCTCAGACGGCCCGTTCGGGCCCTGCGAGGCGGAGGACCGGGGTCCGGAACGCGGAACGGCTCAGAAGGTGCCGATGACCGGGCACTGCAGCCAGGGGAAGAACGGGCACGGCGTGGTCGTCGGTTCCGGAGTCGGCGTCACCGTCGGCGTGGGCGTGACGGTCGGGGTCGGAGTGCCCGTCGGGGTCGGGGTCGCCGTGTCGGTCGGTGTCGCGGTCTCGGTCGGCGTGACGGTCTCCGTCGGGGTGGGCGTCGCCGTCGTCGGAGTGGCGGTCCCGGTCGGCGTCGGGGTGACCGTGCGCGTCGGGGTCGGCGTCGAAGCAGTGGTCGGCCCGGAGGTCTCGGTCGGCGTGGCAGAGCTGCTCGGCGTCGCGCTCTTGCTCGGCGCCGGCGAGGCCGTGCCCGGCGTCGAGGGCGCCGGAGTGGGCGTGAGCGCGGGAGGAGCCGGGAGCAGCGGGGCGATCAGCTGCGGCAGGTCCGACGGGCTGGGCGCGGGATTCTGGGCCGGGACGTCAGGCTGCGCGGCGGCGGAGTGTGCCGCCGCCGGCTTCTTAGAGACAGGCGGCTTCACCGGGGGCTTCGCAGAGGTCTGCGACGACGGCGCCTGCGCCGCGTTCGGCGCGGCGGCCTGGCTCTGCGGAGCGGACTGCTGCGTCGCCGGGGACTGCCAGGCGGCCAGGACCGACGGCGCCATCACGAGACCGACGGCGACGACCGCGATGCCCGCGACCGCCGCTGCGATGCCGAGCGCACCCGCACCTCCCGCGGCGCCACCGGCAGCACCGCCACCGGCCGCTCCGCCGCTCGCGCCGGCCCCGCCTCCAGCGACACCCCCGCCGGCGCCCGCAGCCGCGGTGCCGCTGAGCACGCCGGCGCCCAGGCCACCGGTGGTGCCTGCGAGCGACCCCAGGACGGCGGTCTGGCCCGCGGAGGTGAGCCACCAGGCGGCGGGTCCCACGCCGATGACCAGCGGCAGGAGCACGGCCTTGATGGTCGCGCGCACATCACCGAGCTCGACCATGATGGCGGTGCACTTCGCGCACGTTTCCAGGTGGTCGCGCACCTTGCGTTCGGCGGAGCGCGGCAGGCTGCCCCGGACGTAGCCGCCCAGCTTGTCGCGGTACGGCTTGCACGCCTCCGGAACGTCACCCGTCACGTGGGCCTGGAGGTACTCGCGGCGAAGCGCGTCCCGGGCACGGACGCCCAGGGCGGAGACGGCATTGGGGGCCAGACCCATGATCGGCGCGACCGCGGCGGGCTTCTGGCCCTCGACGTCGAGGTACCAGATGACCTCCTGCCAGCGCTCGGGGAGCGCCCGGAAAGCCGTGGCCGCCGCCTGGCTCTCGAACTCCATCAGCGTGGGGTCGTCAGGGGTCTCCAGGCGGTCCAGCTGCTGCTCATCGGCCGTGGGGATGGCCCGTCCGGCGCTGCGGTTGCGGGCATAGGCAGTCCGGCGCACCACCTGGAGGAGGTAGGCGCGGAAGAAGGTGTCCGGGCCGTCGCCCGACCGCAGCTTGTCCAGCACGGCATGGAAGGAATCGGCGACGACGTCTTCGGCGTCGGCGTAGTTGTCGACGGCCTGGCGGGCGATGGAGAGCGCCAGAGGGGCGTGACGTTCATAGAGCACGCCGAAGGCTTCTTGGTCCCCTTCGCGGACCCGGAGACACAGATCCCCGTCACTCATCTGGGTGTCGTCTGACACGCCATACCCCCTCCGTTGCACCGCGTTCCCCTCCGAAACGCTCCCCATAGAAGAGAAGTAGTCTTGGAGTGCAGATCGTGATGCCGGATTGTCCGACTTTCTTAAATTGTGACACTTCACACGAATGAGGGAAGTAGCGTCACGATGTGCCAGCTGTGCACACTCAATTTTACGTTAGACATGCACGATCAGCACTGGACGGGAAGGGGGGCGCCATCATGCACCCGACGCCGGGTATGGAGAACCAGGACCACCTGTCCTGGCGCGAGTTGGTGGAGACGTGGCGCGCTGCCAGCCTCGGCGCCGGCTGGCGACATACCGGGGACTGGGACCTGGCTCCGGTGGAGTCGATCGCCCAGCAGCTGCTGACGGATGCACGGCTGTCCTCCGAATCCAGTGCCAGCCTGGGTGTCGCCCGGGCCTGGGCCGGCGTCGGCGCGCGCGAAGTCCTGCTGGACCTCAAGGCGCTCTACACGTCCATGGGCCAGGAGCTCGATCTGGATGCCACGGCCTGCGCCATCGACGCCTGGGCGGAGACCAGCCACGACACCGCGGAGCTCGGCTGCCTCGACGTCGCCACCGGCCTCTACACGCCGTCCCACTTCCGGCACACCGTCGGCGAGATGCTGGCCGCGGATTCCGGACCGGTGCTGGTGACCTCGTTCGCTCTGCGCCACAACTGCGCGGCCGCCCCGCTGAGCTGGACCGTGCTCGCCGAACTCGGGGACGCGGTGAACCAGGCTCTCGGCCCGGGATTCTGCGCAGCCCACATCGCCGGGACCGTGGCCGTCGCCGGACGCGACGACGAAGACTCCCTCCACCGGCTCCAGGAGTGCCGAACGGCCCTGGAAACCCTGCGGGACGGCGCCCTCATGCCGGTCGCCGCGACCCAGGAGGAGGCCTCCTTGAGTGGCTTCGCAGGGGCCCCCGGAATTTCTCTGAAAAAGATCTCCGGCATCGCGTCACGATTCGAGGGCTGACCCCACTCAGTAGTCGGGAGGTCCCGAGGCACGCCCCCCATCGTCTCGGGGCCGGGCGCCGTGGTTCACGCCGCGGCGCCCTCCTCTTTTTAATCGATTCAACCTGCGCAGCCCGTCTCCGGCATGGGGAATGAGCCGCAGCGCGGCATGGTTAGGTGGAGTGAGCTCTCGACCAGGAGGAACCATGAACCCCTCAGCCACGCAGTCATCCGCCACCGACATCACGCCTCAGGACGCCGCCGACCCGCAGGAAGCCCGCTGGCTCCGCTTCCGCGACAACCGCAACACTGCACTGGCCACGTCCCACGGCTGGCTCACCCTCACCTCGCTGCAGTGGCTTCCCGACACCCCGACCGCGCTGGACGGCGTCCCCGGGCTCTGGTGGACGGACGGGATCACCGCCTGGCTGCGCGCCACCGAGGAGGACGGTCTGCGGGCCATGGCCGACGGCGGCGCCGGCGCCGCGGACACGGACGGCGGGCGGCAGGGAGGCGTCGTCGTCGGCACCGTGAGCGCACGGCTGAACGACGAGGAATCGCTCGACTGGGTGACCTTCGGAGGGCCGGACGGCACGCAGGTCCTCGTGGAACTGGCGGTCCGGGGCGGGCGGTACGCGATCCGCACCCGTGACGACGCCTCCCCCGTCCTCACCGGGTTCCAGGGCGTCCCGGTGTTCGACTACCGCCCGGAGCTCGTGGTGACCGCACGGTTCGAACCGTACCCGGAACCGCGCGCCGTGCCGATCGCCACCGCGAATCCCCACGTGAACAGCGTGCATCACTCGGTGGGCGAGGTCGTCTTCACGCTGCCCGGCTCGGAGACGGAACACCGCCTTCAGGCCGAGGAGGAGAAGCTCGGCGCCCTCACCATCACCTTCCACGATGCGAGCAACGGCGACACCACGGACGAGTGGCGCAAGGTGTCCACGACCCGGCCGCGGCCGGACGGCACCGTCGTGATCGATTTCAACCGCGCCATCAACTACCCGAGCGCGTTCACCGACTTCGGCACCTGCCCTGCCCCGGTGCCCGGCAATGCGATCCCCTCGGCCGTCGAGGCCGGCGAACGGAAGGCGCGCTGAGCGCCGCCCTCAGTGGATCGCCGAGACTCCGGTGATCTCACGACCCACGATCAGGGTGTTGACCTCGTAGCTGCCCTCATAGGTGTAGATCGCCTCCGCATCGGCGAAGACCTTGGCGGCACCATAGCCGGTGACGATCCCATTGCCGCCCAGCACGGCACGGGCGTGGGCGACGGACTCCCTCATGGCCGTGGTGACGTGGGCCTTCGCGAGCGCCACCTGGGGCATGCCCGCGAGGCCCTGCTGGTCGAGCTGGGCGATGCGCGTCATCATGGTGGCGCCGGAGACGGCGTTGCCGAGGATCTTCACCAGGCGGTCCTGCACCATCTGGAACGAGGCGATCGGCTTGCCGAACTGCTCGCGGCGGATCGCGTAGGAACGGGCGACGTCGAAGGCGGCGAGCTGCTGCCCCACGGCCTGCCACGCGACGAGCACGCGGGAGCCGCGGAGGAGTTCGTTGGTGTCGGCGAAGCTGGAGATCCCGGCGAATCGGTCGGCTTCGCTCACCCGGACCTCCCGCAGCTCGATGTCCGCATTCTGCACCGTCCGGAGGGCCGTCTTGCCCTCGATCCGGGTCCGGGTCAGCCCCGGGAGGTCCCCGGCCACGATGAACCCCCGGATCGCCCCCTCCGCGCCGGGCGTCCGGTCCCGCGCCCAGAGCAGCATGTGGTCGCAGAAGGTGCCGTTGCCGATCCAGCGCTTGGAGCCGTTCAGCACCCATTCGTCACCGCGCCGGACCGCCGTCGTGGACAGGCCGCGGGCGATGTCCGAGCCGTGCTCCGGTTCCGTGAGCGCGAAGGCGCCGGTGGTGCGGAGGGAGGCGGCGTCGTCGAGCAGCCGGTCCTTCTGATCCTGCGAGCCGAAACGGTGCAGGGACTCGACGAAGAGGTCGTGGTGGACCATGAAGAACGTGCCCAGGGAGACGTCCGCCCGGCTCAGCTCCGCGATGAGCAGCCCCATGAAGAGGTGGCTGTACCCGCGGCGCGTCGGGGTGTTGATCTCCAGGGAGGCGAGTGTGGGCAGGAGTTCGAACGGGAACTCGGCGGCATCCCACCAGGCGGCCGCGTGGGGCTTCACCTCGGCGTCCAGGAAGTCGCGCACTTCCGCGAGCTTGGCCCGCTCCTTTCCGCTCAGAAGGTCTTCGACGCCGTAGAAATCGGCGGTGGGCAGTTCCGGGGTCATGGGACAGCCTTCCCGACGCCCCGTGGTCGACAGGGCGCCTGTGCCGGTGCCGGAGACCTGATGCGGGTCCGGCATGCTGGTGATCAACCGCATCGACGTCCGGCCGGATGAGGCCATTGCGTTAATGCATGTTAACTACATCACATTCCCGCCCGGGTATGGAACGGGCCGGACGGACCGCCGACGAGGCAGCCGCTAGGCTCAGCTCATGGACGCACAACACCGGGCCGCGGAGGCGGCCCGCTCGGTCATCGCCCGCCACGGCCGCCGTCTCGCGGGCCTCCCCGGAACCCACCTGGGGAGGGTCAAGGCGCCCAGCCGCGCCTTCAGCGAACTCGGCGTCTGGCACTACTGGTGGCAGGCGCATTACGTCGACGCCCTCGTGGACGCCGCGCTGCGCGAAGAGGACCCGGACGGCCGGAAAGCGGCCCTCGCCCGGCGCGTCATCCGGTCCATCCGCCTGCACAACGTTTTCCGCTACGTGAACTCCTTCACCGACGACATGGCGTGGCTCGCTCTGGCGGCCCAGCGGCTCCAGGCCCTCGACCCCGGAGCGCGTCACGCCCGCGGCCTCGACGCCCTGCAGCGGACCCTCAACCGCCAGCTCGTGCTCGCCAGCACGGCCGAGCTGGGCGGCGGCAGCTTCTGGAGCAAGGCCCGGGATTTCAAGAACACCCCGGCCACGGCCCCGGTGTCCCTGTACTTCGCCCGCAGCGGGGACACTGTCCGTGCCAGGGCTCTCGTCGACTGGCTCCGGGAACGCCTGCTGGACACGGACACGGGTCTCTTCCTCGACGGGATCCACCTCCAGCCCGACGGCAGCACCACGGTGGCCCGCGAGGTCTATTCGTACAATCAGGGCCCGGTGCTGGGTTCATATCTGGCACTCGGGACGGCGGATGACCTGCGGCACGCCGAGGAGCTGATCCAGGCCGTGGCGGACCAGCTCACCCACCCCGGCGGAGCCCTGCAGACGCACGGCCCCGGCGACGGCGCCCTCTTCACGGGCATCCTCGCCCGCTACCTCGCCCTTGCTGCCCGGGACGACCGGCTGGCGCCCACGGCGCGGGAGACGGCGGCCGCACTCGTCACGACGACGGCGGACGCGTTCTGGGCGGGCCGGCAGGAGTCCGCGGACAGCTGGGTCTTCCCGCGGGAGACGACGGGCGGCCACGACCCCGCCCTGCTGGGTGGCACGGTGGAGTTCGCCGCACAGCTTCAGGCGTGGATGACCCTCGAAGCCGCCGCGACTCTCACGACCGCTCGGTAGGCCCGTCCGCCAGGTCGCCCTCCGGACGCACGGCGGGCTGTCCGGACGGTCCTTTCGCACCGACCGCACCGGTTGCCTCCGTCGTCGCCACCGGTCTCCTGCTGAGCAGCAGGTCCCCCACCATGACGGCGGCGATGAACACGAGCGAGAGGCCCGCGGACGCAAGCACGTCCGTGAGCCAGTGATAGCCGAGATAGAGACGCGTGAACGCCACCAGGGCCGTGAACGCCACGGCGAGGACCGCTCCCAGCGCGAAGGCGTTCCGGCGGGCGGAGTGGGCCGCCAGGAGATAGGCGAGGGACCCGGCGAAGACCGCCGTCCCCAGGGTGTGGCCCGAGGGGAACGAGTACGACTGGTCGATGGCCAGCATCATCTGGACCGGGTCGGGCCGGGCCCGGCTCAGCTCGTGCTTGATGAGCGTCGACGCCAGCACCGCGAGACCCATCGCACCCATCAGCAGGACCGGACGGCGCCACTCCCGGGACACGATCATCCACCCGAACCCGGCGATCGCCGTGATGACGGTCATCCAGCTCGGTCCGGTCAGCGTGGTGATGAACGCCAGGATCGCCGTGGCCACGGGGGTCCTGAGAGAGATCGCCCAGTCGTGCACGGGCTGATCCGCGGCGCCCACCCCGAAGTTGTCCAGGAAGCTGAACATCATCAGCACGAACCATCCCGCGCCCACCACGACGAAGGCCGCTGCAAGCCACCGGACCCGTTCGGGACGGACCGTCAGGGGCGGGCTGGGGCGCAGGCGGGGCGTCGTCATCGGATCAATCTAGCGAGCCCACCTTGGGGAATCCCCGGAACGCCGGCCGGACGGGTGTCCCGCGACCTCTCGGCCGCCTCCCTTCCGCTCAGCGCAGCCGGGGCGGCACGTTCCCCGCGGACCGAGCCCGCTCCCCCGCCGATCGGGTCTGGGCCGGAGTCTCCCCGATCACCTTCCGGTAACTGCGGCTGAAATGCGCCTGGTCGGCGAAGCCGAGCCGGTGCGCCAGATCCGGCAGGGAGGCCGCGGCATCGGCGTACAGCACCGTGGCGGCCTCCTGCAGGCGGCGGCAGTCGATGAGCCACTTCGGCGTCACCCCCACGTGGTCCTTGACCAGCCGGTCCAGCGACCGGACCGGGAGGCCCGCGGCACCGGCGAGCTCGTCGACCCGGAGCATGCCCGGGTCCTCCTCCGCCAGGCGGCACACCTCGTTGCAGAGCCGCATCCGTTCATCGACGCGTGCCGCGAACGGGGCCAGCCAGTCCGCGAGCGCCGCGTGCAGCGGGGCCGGGCCGGCGTCGTCGCCCTCCATCACGGCGCGGACCGCGGCGACCGGCGCGCCGGGAAGGGGCGCCACCCGGCCCACGAGCGCAGCCGGCGGCCCGGCGCTCGAGAGTTCGGCGCTGACGACTTCGGCGCTGAACAGCCTCGTGACGGCGGGGCGGAGCAGCAGGCCCAGCGCCCAGGACTCGCCGTCGAGATCCCGCGTGGCGACGGCCGTGCCGAGACCGGACAGCACTGCACCGTCCGGCCCGAAGACCACGTTCGACGCCGGGTAGCTCAGCACGCGCTGCCGCTGGACGGCGCCGTCGGGCAGGGACCACCGGACGCGCCAGAGATGCCGCACCACGTCCTCCGTGCCGGCCGGCGGAGCGAAGCGGTCCAGGCGGACGCCGGCCGCGCCGGGGTTGAGGTGTCCTTTGGAAGAGATCACGGTCCCATTCTGCCCGTGTCGGGGATCACAGACCCTTGCCGGAATTATTGCAGAGTATGTAAAGTTGCAGAGTCTGCAAACTTGTCGCCGAATCCGGCACACTCTTCCCCAGAACCCTTCACTGAAAGTCCTGGTCTCTTTCATGTCCACAAGCACTGCTCACGCAGCATCTGCCGAGGCCCAGCAACCCGGCTCAGGCAATCCCGTCATGACGCATCGCCAGATCCTCCTGGTCATCTACGCGCTCATGGCCGGAATGTTCCTCTCCTCCCTGGACCAGACGATCGTCGGCACGGCCATCCGCACCATCGGCGATGACCTCCACGGGCTGGACCAGCAGGCCTGGGTGACCACGGCCTACCTGATCACCTCGACCATCTCGACGCCGATCTACGGCAAGCTCTCGGACATCTTCGGCCGCCGCCCGCTCTACCTCTTCGGTCTGGGCGTCTTCCTGGTCGGCTCACTCCTCTCCTCGTTCTCGGACTCCATGCTCATGCTGGCCGCCTTCCGCGGCTTCCAGGGCATCGGCGCCGGCGCCCTCATGTCCATTCCGCTGGCCATCATGGGCGACATCCTGGCTCCCCGTGAGCGTGCCAAGTACCAGGGCTACTTCCTGGCCGTCTTCGCCGTCTCCTCCGTGGTCGGCCCGCTGATCGGCGGCGTGTTCGCCGACGCCGACCAGATCCTGTGGATCGCCGGCTGGCGCTGGGTGTTCCTCATCAACGTCCCGATCGGCCTCGCGGCCCTCGCCATGGTGCTCGCCTTCCTGCACCTGCCCAAGTTCCACGAGCACGGCAAGGTCAGGATCGACTGGTGGGGCGCGACGGCGGTCATCGTCACCCTCGTCCCGCTCCTCCTGGTGGCCGAACAGGGCCGCGAATGGGGCTGGGGCTCCGCGGGCTCCATCGCCTGCTACGTGATCGGCGCCGTGGGTCTCGCGGCCTTCATCATCATCGAATCGATCATGAAATCGGACGCCATCATCCCGCTGCGGCTCTTCCGCTCCGGCACGTTCTCCATGGCCACGGTGCTCGGCTTCCTGGTGGGCTTCGCGATGTTCGGCGCCATGCTGACCCTCCCGCTGTACCTGCAGCTGGTCACGGGCCTGACGCCCACCGAGTCCGGCTTCGCCACGCTGCCCATGGTCGCGGGCCTCATGATCGCCTCGATCGTGTCCGGTCAGCTGATCGCGAAGACCGGCAAGTACCGGATCTTCCCGATCACCGGCACCTTCGCCACCGCGTGCGGCTACCTGGTGCTGACGTTCATGACCATCGACAAGCCGCTCTGGTTCCTCATGATCGGCATGTTCCTGATCGGTCTCGGCCTCGGCCAGCTCATGCAGACCCTGACGCTCGCCTCACAGAACTCGGTGGAGCCCCGCGACATGGGTGTGGCGACCAGCTCGTCCACCTTCTTCCGCCAGATCGGCGGCACCTTGGGCACCGCGGTGCTGCTCTCCGTGCTGTTCGCCGTGATGCCGAACAACATCACCACGGCCATGCAGAACGAGAACGATCTGAAGGCCTCCCTGGACGCCGCCCTCACGCCGTCCGTGGCGAGCGCCCCGGCGAACAAGGGCGTCATGGATCAGCTGTGGAACCCGATCGTGAACCCGGTCAAGGACGAGCTCCAGAAGGGGCTCGATCAGGGCACGGCCGCCGCGAAGAAGGCCGCGGATGACGCGGTGACCCGGCGGGTGACCGCCGCCGTCCAGGCCAAGGTCACGGCGGGTCAGCTTCCCGCGGAGGCCGCTCAGAGCTTCATCGATCAGCAGGTCGCCGCCGCGAAGCCGGCCACCGAACAGAAGGCCCTGGAGGCCGCCGCACGGCAGGCGAACGCCGCCGTCGTGAACGGCAGGCTCGCCATCGACTTCAGTGACGCCGGTCAGCGTCAGGCCGTGGTGGATAAGCTCGCGCCGACCATGATCGATAAGCTGAAGGAACAGAAGTCGGAGAATGGCGGCAGCGCGTCGACCTCGGACACCTCGTACCTCAAGGGTGCCGATCCGCGCCTGACCCGTCAGTTCATGACCGGGTTCAACACCTCGGCGGTCAGCATCTACTGGGTGGGCCTGGGCGTGATCGTCCTGGCGTTCATCCTCAGCTGGTTCTTCAAGGTGCCGCCGCTGCGCCAGCGTTCGGCTCTGCAGGAACAGGCCGATAAGAACACGGCCGCCCAGCTCGCCGAGAGCTGAGCGGCTCCAGGACTGAACCGTGATCCGGCCCCGGGACCTCCCGGGGCCGGATCACGGGCAGACCGGAGGAAGCATCCATGACCCCCATGACGTCCGAAACAGACGCAGTCCACGGTTCCCTGCGGGAACGCAAGAAGCAGCAGACCCGGCAGGCGATCCATGATGCCGCGCGGGCACTGGTGCTCGAAGAGGGACTGGCGCAGGTGACGATCGCGGACATCTGTGCCCGGGCTGGGATCTCGGAACGGACCTTCTTCAACTACTTCCCGTCCAAGGCGGCCGCATCCCTGGGACTGCCGAGCAACCCGCTCTCCGAGGCCCGCGCGCACCTGTTCCTGGACAGCGAAGGGCCGATCATCGATGACCTCTGCCACCTCATCGGCAGTCTCTCCAGCGGACCGGACAGCGTCCCGCGTCTGAAGAAGCTCGTGGATAACGAGCCCGAGCTCATGGCCGCAGTGCACCACTGGATGTCCGGGCTGCGGGCCGAGATCATCGCCCTGGCCGAGCAGAAGACCACCCCGCTGCGGGCCCGCGCCGCCACCTCCCTGGTGTTCGCGGCGCTCTTCCTGCATTCGGACAGCAGCCATGCCGGGATCGAGGACCGGCCGTCCGCCGAAGACCTCCAGGCCATGATCAAGGTCCTGGCCGAGGTGGCGCAGGGGCACTGAGCCCCGGGCCCTGCCCCTGGCCGATTTCTTCAAGACGCAGCCCCGTGCCGCGCGTCAGAGTGGTGTCATGAGCGAAACACCAGCACAGGATCAGCCCACCGCGCCCGCCACCGGCGAGTTCACCACCGACGGCCTTCCGCACGGCCGGACGTCCATCACGCCCCACGTCGTGGTCTCCCCGGCCCCCGCGGCCCTGGAGTTCTACCGCGACGTGTTCGGCGCCGTCGTCGTCTCCGACACGCGCATGGGCGACGCGATCGGCGAGGCCGAGCTGCGGTTCGCCTCGGGGAGCATCACCATCGGCGACCCCCTGCCCGAATACGGCCTCGTGGCGCCCCAGCCGGGCGGGATCAGCATGTCGCTGGCGATCTACGTCCCCGATGTGGACGCCGTCACCGCGAAGGCCGAGGCCGCCGGGGCCACGATCCGCGAAGCGCCCGCGAACTTCGTGTCGGGCGATCGGTACGCCTCCATCCTCGATCCGTTCGGCGTCCGCTGGGCCGTGATGACGCGCGTCGAGGACCTGTCCCCCGAAGAGAGCAAGCGGCGCGTCAACGAGTGGGCCGCCGGCTTCGCGGGCTGAGGCCCGCCCGCCGGTCATAATGGGTTCATGAGCGTACGCACCCCGGACCCCTACCCCGGCTGGCTGTCCGATGAGGACCTTTACGAGGCCAGGAACCGCCTCCCCATGGTGTATGTGGAGGCGGTTCCCGTGCGGCTGGATCCGCTCGGACTCGTGATCGAGGTCGGCTCCCTCCTCCAGGGCGACGCCGAAGGCAACATGGTGCGTTCCCTGGTGTCCGGGCGCGTCCTGTACCGCGAGACCATCCGCGCCGCGCTGCTGCGCCACCTCGAGAAGGACCTGGGCGCCCTCGCGCTGCCGCAGCTCCCGCCGAGCCCGGTGCCGTTCACCGTGGCGGAGTACTTCCCCGCGCCGTCCCACACCGGCTTCACCGACGACCGGCAGCACGCCGTCTCGCTCGTCTATCTGGTGCCCGTCACCGGAGAGTGCAGTCCTCGCCAGGACGCCCTGGAACTGACCTGGATGTCGCCGGATGAAGTGCTGAGCCCCGCGGTCCAGCAGGAGTTCGACGGCGGCCGCGGACAGCTGGTGCGGCAGGCCCTGGCGTTCTCCGGGATCGCGTCCTTCTAGGCGGCTTTCCGGCCGGTGGGGCGCCCCGGCGTGTCCTCCCTCCCGCCGAATTGTCAGGCGCGGTTTGTAGACTGTGCGGCGAACTGGACCGGACACCGGGAGGTAACCCACTGATGGAACATCACGAAGCGCTGCGCGTCGAGCTCGCAGCCGGCCTGATCACCAAAGGGGTCCGCGTGGTGCTGCCCGATGGCGCACTGAGCCCCCAGGTGCAGGCCGTGGTCACCGAGGATGACGACCTCGGCAACCCTCTGCAGAACCGCCTGATGTTCGACGACGGCGCCAGCCTCCGCGTGGCGCTCACCGCCACGGTGCTCGTGGTGGCGGGCGCGGGGGCGGGGCTTCCCGTCGGCGCCGCGGCCGTGGCCGGGTCCGGAGACGTGAAGGCCGCGCCCCCGGCCGGAGCCGAGGAGACCGCCTCCGGCCTGGTGGTCCCGCCGCCACCCGCGCCCCTCCCGGCGCCCGAGGAGGACGCCGCCGTCCGGGAGGCCCGCGAGAAGATCCCCGCCCCGGAGCTCACCCCGGAGCAGCTCGTCGAGGACCTCGCCGAGCAGTATCCCGGTCGCGCCGGGCTGCAGAATCTGGCCGAACGGCTGACCAAGGGCATCAACGTGAAATCGGGCAGCTGCCTGGCCGATCTGCGGGCCTTCTCCCAGGACCTCTTCCTGGAGCACCAGGACGCCGAGGGGGCTCTCGCGGTCGCCGATCTGCTGAACGTGCTGCCCTTCGACGGGAACCCTGCCCGCTGGACCCACACCGAGGCGAGCCTCGCGCTGTCCAGTTACCTCGCCGATCAGCTCGGCGACCGGGACCGCGCGGAGCGTTACCGGCTCCTCCTCAAGGCCCCGGAAGGGCAGAGCCTGGACCCGTTCCGCTCACGCCTCGAAGCGAAGATCCGCCAGCGACGGCTCAACGAACCCAATCTGTATGACAAAGAGGTCTTCCGCGCGATGGACAGCGGGAATCACGAGGCGGAGCGCGAATGGCGCATCCTGCGGCTCGAATCCCTGCTGCATCTCATGGCCCACGGCGGATCCCAGACACTCGCGCCGGACGAGGTGGAGCGCCGCGTGCGGCTGGAACTGGACCTCATCCGCGGCTGAGGGACCCGGCTGACCCTGGCCGGACCTGTCCGGGAGCAACCTTTGGCAGAATGGCAGGGTGTCTTCCACCGCTGAATCCCTGATCGACCCCGCCGTCCCCGAGCGCGGGCCTGCCCGCCAGGAGGAGTTCGGCTTCACGGTCGGGACCCGCCTGGCGGATGCCGAACCCGGCAAGCAGGGCCGCACCGGAACCATCCGGACGCCCCACGGCGAGATCCAGACGCCTGCGTTCATCGCCGTCGGCACCAAGGCCACCGTGAAGGCCGTGCTGCCCGAGTCCATGAAGGAGCTCGGCGCGCAGGCCCTGCTGTCCAACGCGTACCACCTGTACCTCCAGCCCGGTCCGGAGATCCTCGACGCCGCGGGCGGGCTCGGACGGTTCATGAACTGGCAGGGCCCGACCTTCACCGACTCGGGCGGGTTCCAGGTCATGAGCCTGGGGTCCGGCTTCAAGAAGGTCATCAACATGGACGTCGTGGACAACTCCGGTCCGGATGACGCGGTCGCGCCGGGCAAGGAGCGCCTGGCCCATGTGGACGAGGACGGTGTCTGGTTCAAGAGCCACCTCAACGGCGACAAACACCGTTTCACCCCGGAGATCTCCATGCAGGTGCAGCACCAGATCGGTGCGGACATCATGTTCGCCTTCGACGAGCTGACCACCCTCCAGAACTCCCGCGCGTATCAGGAGGAGTCACTCGAGCGCACGCGCCGCTGGGCGGAACGCTGCGTCACGGAGCACTTCCGCCTCACCGAGGAGCGGGTCGGCAAGCCGTACCAGGCGCTGTTCGGCGTCATCCAGGGCGCGCACTACGAGGATCTGCGCCGCAAGGCCTGCCGTGACCTCGGCGCCATGAACTTCGACGGGTTCGGGCTCGGCGGAGCGCTCGAGAAGGAGAATCTCGGGACGATCGTCGGCTGGTGCGCCGAGGAGCTGCCGGAGGACAAGCCGCGGCACCTGCTCGGGATCTCGGAGCCCGACGACATCTTCACGGCCATTGAGAACGGCGCGGACACCTTCGACTGCGTCTCCCCCACGCGCGTCGCGAGGAACTCCGCGTTCTACACGCCGGACGGGCGGTTCAACCTCTCCGGCCGCAAATACAAGGCGGACTTCGGCCCCCTCTACGACGGCTGCGACTGCTACGCCTGCGCCAACTACACGCGCGCCTACATCCACCACCTCTTCAAGGCCAAGGAGATGGTGGCGGCCACGCTCGTCTCCATCCACAACGAACGCTTCGTGGTGAAGCTCGTGGACGACGCCCGCCTCGCCATGGAGTCCGGTGACTTCGCCGCGTACAAGGCGGAGACGCTGGGCCGGTACTACTCGGCCTGACGGCGTCCTCTCCCCACGCCGCAGCGTGCGGAGACGACGACGGCGCGCGGCCGCCCGGCCGCCGTTGGACCGTGGGGGATGGTCCGCTCAGCCGGGTGCCGCGCGCCGTCGTACGCTAGACGCCGCGTGGGGGGATTCGCAGCGTCAGTCGAGGTCTTCCGGCCGGTCTTTCGGCAGGAAGAAGATGTACACCACGAGCGAGAGCGCGATCGTGATGGTCACGTAGGTGAAGAGCCATTCCTTGTGCCCCTGGGCGGACAGCCACTCGCCGATGAGCGGCGTCGTCCCGCCGAAGAGCGAGTTCGCCACCGCATAGCCCAGGCCCACGCCGAGGGCGCGCACCGAGGAGGGGAACAGCTCGGCCTTCATGATCGCGTTGACGGACGTGTAGTTCACGACGATCAGCAGTGCGGCGACCATGAGCAGGAACGCCGGGAGGGGATCGTGGACGGTGGCCAGGGTCGACATGATCGGCCAGGTGAACACGGTGCCCAGCACGCCGAACACGATGAGCAAGGTCCGGCGCCCGATCCGGTCGGAGAGCAGGCCGAACAGCGGCTGGATCAGCATGAACAGCAGCAGCGCCCAGAAGTTGATCACCGAAGTCTGCGACTTCGGGATGTGGGAGACGTTGTTCATGTAGCTGAGGATGTACGTGGTGTAGAGGTAGAACGCGCACGTGCCGCCCATGGTGAAGAACACCACCACCAGGAACTGCTTCCAGTGCTTCGTGAAGAGGAGCTTGAGGGTGCCGGGCTGGGCGCCGTCCGCACGGACCGCTTCGCGCTGTTCGGTGGTGATGGTCTCGTCCATGGTCCGCCGCAGCCATAGCACCAGGAGGGACGCCACCGCGCCGATGGCGAACGGGATGCGCCAGCCCCAGTCGTGAATGGCCTGCTCGCCCAGCGTCTGCTGGAGGATCACGAGGGTCAGGAGGGCCAGGACCTGGCCGCCGACGAGGGTCACGTACTGGAAGCTCGAGAAGAAGCCACGCTTGCCGCTGACCGCCGCCTCACTCATGTAGGTGGCGCTCGTTCCGTATTCACCGCCCACGGAGAAGCCCTGCAGCAGCCGCGACGCGTACATCAGGACGGTCGCCCAGACGCCGATCTGCGCGGCCGTCGGCAGCACGGCCACCAGGAGCGAACCGAGGCCCATGAGGCTGACGGACAGGGTCAGCGCGGCACGGCGTCCGCGGCGGTCCGCGAAGCGTCCGAAGAACCACGAGCCCACGGGCCGCATCAGGAACGTCAGGGCGAACGTCAGGTACGCGTCGATCTGGGCCTGCGCCGGGTCCTTCCCGTTGAAGAAGGAGCTCGCGAAATAGGAGGAGAAGGCGGCGTAGACGTAGAGGTCGTACCACTCGATCAGATTGCCGGCCGAGCCCTTGAGGATGTTCGCGACGGCGCGGCCCATCGTGGGCTGATTCGCCGGTGGGGCAAGACGTGTTCCTGACATACCGTTGCACCTTTCCGCCGCCACGCGCCGATGCGCCGCAGCCGCGGGCCACGCTACCCCCGAAGTGGTCCCGGTCACGGTGTATTGGTCATATTGGTCACAACTGCGACCGGAAGGCTGCGGGGTGGGTGCCGCGAGGCTTCACGCAGGGGGAACCGGTCGGGGCGGGCGCCACCACGATTCGTCGTTTCCGGGACGGTGACGACGACAGAAACCGCGATCGCCGACGGCGCTCCGTCTCCCCACTTCGAAGAACCGCTCAGTTGCGGCGTTGACTCAAAGAAGTTCGAGGGGCCGGAAACGCTCAACGAGAGGATTCGGCACGTTCACCTCATGACGCGCCTCTGACGCCGCGTTCAGTCCCGGAGAGCTTCCACCGTCGCAGATCCTTCGGTGCCCCAGAAGCGCACGCCACGCGGGGCGCGGCCAAAGCCCGAACCTCCCGCAGCCGCTTCTAGCTCGTGGGGTTCTGGGAGAGTGGGAGTGCCGTGTGCGCGGGTGTCGTCGGTTCCAATGAGCAACATGAGCACTCTCGATCACCCGCACCCTGAGCGCCCGAAGGTGCCGGGTGTTCGGCTGGGACACAACAGTTGTCGGCAGCGCCCTCTATATCAGTGGCGGGCACCGTGCAGCAGACATCGCCTTTCCAGGCGTTGAGGCCTTCTTTGACTGCGATTCCGGCGATCACCAAGGCGGCTCCGGCATCTGCCCACCACCAGCCGAACAGGCCGTTCAGCAGCAGCCCCAGCAACAGGACCGCCGAAAGATAGGTGCACAGGAGAGTCTGACGGGAGTCGGCGATCGCGGTCCGGGACCCGAGCTCGCGGCCAGCTCGGCGTTGCAGCCAGGACAGGAAAGGCATGATGGCCAGACTCAACGCGGCGATGATGATCCCGACAGGTGAGTGCTGGGCCTCGCCCCCTCCCAGAAGCGAACGGAGCGAATCAGCGGTCACGAACAGCGCCAACGCGAAGAATGACAGAGCGATCAGGCGCAGCGTCAGGTGCTCTCGCCTTTCGGGATCTTTGGCTGAGAACTGCCAGGAGAGCGCAACAGCGGAACTCACCTCGATCACCGAGTCCAGGCCGAAACCGATGAGCGCTGAAGAATCAGCCGCCCCGCCGGCCCAAAGCGCCGCTGCCGCCTCCATGACGTTATAGGTGATGGTGGCCGCTGCGAACAGCCTGATCCTGCGCATCAACACCAGCCTGCGATCCGGGGTGAAGGGGGCCAGGGCGCTCATGCGACACATGTCCCGTCGGGCGAACAGCAGTCCGGATCGACAGCCAGCACCACACCAAGTAAGTCCCGGAGCGCATGACCCAAGCGCTGGTCTGCGAGCTCGTACCGGCTCCGACGACCGTCCGGGACGGAGACGACCAGCCCACAGCCCCGAAGGCACGCCAAGTGGTTGGACATGCTCTGCCGCGTGACCTTCAGCAACTCGGCCAGATCCGAAGGGTAAGCCGGCGCATCCGCCAACGCCAGCAGAATCCGTGCTCTCGTAGCATCCGACACGGCATATCCGAAACGCGCAAGGACAGAAGCATGGGTCAGAACTTCCATCTTCCGATAATACATCGAACGATGAATTCATCGATATCTGAACTCGATGCCCTTCACCTTCGCACCCGGTTCCCGGCGATGGGTCAGAGCCGACCTGTTCCGGCTCCTGGCTGTGATTGGCCTGTTCATCCGCTAGGTCTCGGAGAGGGTTCGCGGAGTCGTGACGTCATCGGGTGAAGGAGGCGGCGAAAATTGGGGTATCAGACCGTCGGCAGTCGAGGCGCCTCTTGTCATGGTCCAGCTCTGTTCGTCTGCATCTTCCACGAGCGAGTCAGGCAGGACCCGGAGTGTTTTCGGTGGCTCGTTCTGTTCGAAGTCGGGCCACACTACCGGGTCTTCGGTTTCGGTGCTGTAGGTTTTTCGTCCGTATTTCCTGATCATGGTGGTCCTCATTCGGCCGTTCGGGGTGGCGAGAGCATGCCAGCCCACACCTGTGTGGTGGAGGGTGGCCTAGAGCCGCGACCAGTTGCTGGTGACGAATGAGACTTCGGAAGCTGCAGCTTCAACTTCGTGCAGCCTCCGTTCCTCCTCAGCTGCAAGAACACCGAGACGTTCTGCCTGCACGGCCCATTCTTGCTGGACCGTGGAGGAAATATGAGCGAAAAGTTCGGCGATGACCTCGGCCAGTCCCTGTTTGAGCTCCTCGAGGCTGGTGTTGGTGATGAACAAGCGCCGGTCGGCGACGTGCAGTTCCACTGCCGCGTATCCTGCATCGTCCAGTTTCTGACGAGTCTCAGGTGCGCCAAGCAGCAAGAGCTCGCGGGTTTCGGGACGCCGGGTGAATACCGCCGTCGCTGTGTATCTAGTGGGCGCGTGGTACGTACCGAGTTCGGGGGGAAGAGCGGAGACGACGACCCCATTAAGCGCTAAGGGGTCCTTGGAATGTTCAGTTGCCATGACGGGTTCCGCCGATTCGTATCGATGCGCTGTCGATTCCACGGGTGTGGGTGGCGGCGTGATGTTCGCGGGCTCAACTGAGCGGGCGAGATGTTAATCGTTCACCGAGTGGGCGTCGTCGTGTCCGCCCTCATTGTCCCAGCCTTCCCTCGCGTCCTGGTCGCTTGTCAGGGCGGCCAGATCATCTGGAGGGGGCCCGACTGGCGCGGAGTGCTGCTGAACGGTTGAAGGTCTGTCATCGTCATCGCTGGCTGAACGACCCAACATACTTTGAGTCTACGCCCCTTTTCGATGCCTGACCGACTCAATTATCAGGTACGCCTTTGAATGGCCCGCAGCGGGTTTCTGCAGGCTGCCTCGCGGCGGCGGGGAGGGCTCGGGGTGGCATTGTCATGCCCGCGGCCTGTAAGCGAGGTCAGTGGAACCTGATTTCTGCGGCGAGTTTCCTGAGCCGTTCGCGCTTGCTGTCCGTCAGGTTCGCCTGGGGGTTCGCCGTGGGATCTGGCAAGGTGCCGGCTCGGTCGGCCAGATCCCGGATCAGGGCCCCGAGCATCACAGCGAGCCCGTCTCGGAGTTCTTCAAGCGAAGTATTGGTGATGTTCAGGCGTCGGTCATCGAGGATGAGCTCGACGTCAGGGTAGCCTGCAGAGGCAAGGTGCCCGGTGGTTCCTATACGGCCGATCAGCTCTCGCTCAGCAATGGTGGGGCGGCGGGAAAGTACTGCGGGGACCGTGTATTTTTCCACGCGAGGGTCTTCCTCGATGCCATCCCGGATTCCGGAGAACAACACACCTTGAAGGCGCAGAGGCACTGAGGCCTTGGAGCGTCCGTTTCGCGGGGTGGACATGAATCTCTCCAGTTCTGTCGTCTGAAACCTCTTGCGTTGTCGAGTGGATGCGAGTGCCGGCTCCCGGCGATCCCGCGCCAACTGGTCTCTATTGCCGGTCGCGGATATTGATGGCCTGGAGGCCCTTGGGTGTTTGGACCGGGTCGAATTCGACTCGTTGTCCTTCGCGGAGATCCTGCCGGTGTTCACCGGTGATGGCGGAGTAGTGCGCGATGAGCTCTGACGAACCATCTTCCGGGGTGATGAAACCGAACCCCCTGACGGTGTTGAACCACTTCACAGTGCCGTACGCCACGATGGGCTCCTTCGATTGTCAACGGGCATCGATCCGGCCCGCGCCTGACCGTGAGCAGTGAGGTCTAGCCGGCGTAGGGTACCGGTTTCCTGCGCCTGGACTGGTACTAGCGCAAGGGCACGCCCCGGCCCGGCTCACGAAGGGCGCTCGCCACGGGGCATTCGAAGACCGATCCGCGCCCGTACCCGACTTCGTTGAGATATTTGATGACGATGCCGTAAGAGGTCAGGAGGTTCGTGCTGGTGTACGGGATGTTCTCCTCGGCACAGGTGCGCTGGACGATCGCAGCGGCCCGGCGCAAGGCAGGTCGGGGCATGGTGGGGAATAAGTGATGTTCGATCTGGTAATTCAGGCCCCCCATGAGCAGATCCATGGCCCAATTGCCGGTGATGTTCCGTGAAGACCGGACCTGCCGGGTCAGGAAGTCGACCCGATCACCGGAGGCGTACACTTTCATGCCCTTATGGTTGGGGGCGAACGTCGCACCCATGTAGAACCCGAAGACGCCCTGCTGGACCAGAACGAAGGCGATGGCCAGCGGCAAGGGGAGAAATATCAGTGCCAGCACCGGGACGGCGCAGATCCTGATCGTCAGAACAGCCAGCTCGAGCCCGCGACGTTCGACACGGCCTCGACTGAACAGGTGCCGGTAGGAGTCCACCTGAAGGCTGATGCCGAGAAACGGCAGAAGCAGGAACAAGAAGTACCCCTGGCCTTTGGCGATGAACCGTAGCGACCGCGGCCGGGAAGCTGCCGCTTCATCGTAGAAGGCGACGAATCCCGGACGGATGTCCGGGTCCTTACCGATCATGTTCGGCGTGGAGTGGTGCCTGGTGTGCTTCTGCTGCCACATGGCGTAACTGATCCCGGACAGGCCCGTAGCCACGAGCCGGGCGAACCAGTCATTGGCCTTCCACGTGGAGAAGATCTGCCGGTGTGCTGCTTCGTGCGCCAGGAAGCCGAACTGCGTCATCAGCACACCCAAGGCCACCGCGATCAAGATCTGAAAGCCCGAGTCGCCAATCAGACCGAAACCGGTCCACGCGGCACCGTAAGCCAAGAGAAGGATGGAGAAGAGTGCGAGGTAGAAGCCCCGGCGCCTCACCAGGAGTCCGCCGGATTTCATCTGGCCCTGAAGCGTCACGAATCGCTCCACCAGAGGGTTATTTCGCGCCGGCGGCGCGAGAAGATCAGTATGCATTTATCGCCACCAATGGCTGGGAGGCTCGGCGCGACCCTCGATATCGGGGCACCGTTCCCTCCCCTTCAATACTACGCCACAAACGCGTCAGTCGAGTCGGCGGCCGTAAGGCAGGTCATTCTCCCTCCACCGAGGCCGGTTCGTCCTTCGCCGCGATGAGTGCCTCGATGAGAGCTTCCAGATAGGCCGCAACCGTGGCCAGCTCGGCCGCACTGAAAGCGCCCGCTGCTGCTAGCAGAGCAGCCACTTGGTGGCACAGACGCGCATCGAGCCGGGCACAAGCAACCTCGGTCGCACGCAAGATCCGCCCCCGCCGATCAAACTCATCGACATCACGAGTCACATAGCCGGCTACCACCAACCGTTCCACCAAGCCCGACGTCGACGCCGACGTGATCCCCAGGTGCGCAGCGACCATCCTCGGTGTGACATCACAGGACTCGGACTCGTCAACGATGAACCGCAGTGCCTGCAGGTCATGAGCGTTCACCCTCAGCGCGGTCCGCAAGGATTCACGAGCACCCGCCTCCACGTGGCGGAACTCGCGCAGCAAGTGCAGTGTGTTCAGAACGGGGTCGCCATTCCTTCCCTCGAGCCAACGGCGATCAATCAGGTCCAACGCCACTACAACCTCCTGGTCGAACGCTTCGTCAACCGGAAGACCTCAAAGGTTCACGTCAATCGTGTTGCTGGGTACACCTACCCTAGACTCCGGACCTGGCAATGACGGACGGCAGCGAAAAGTGGTTCGCCAAGACCCACTCGGCGCGGCATTCCACGGCGCCTCGCCGGCGCCGGCAACCGGTGTTGCGTCCGTGCACTTGGAGCGCTGACACTGGCCATGGCCTTCACACAGATTCAGTCCTGCAGCCACAACGGGGCCCAGCCCGGAAGTCCTGTCCTTCCTCCACTGGCTTCAGCAACGAACCCAGCAGGCCACCCGCACCCCCGACACCAGCTCTGGTCAAGCATCGCCCGCCCACGGCCCGCCTTGCCACCACGAACCGTACGCTCCGCCACGCGCCTCACCCTTCAAAAACTCGCAGCCCCCAGCCATCGGACCCACCCGACGAATTAAACGCCAGAATCGGCTGGTTTCGACCCGTGCTTCACCCAGAACCGGCGCCCACCCGATTGTGCGAATCCAATGCCTGAACGGTGACTCGACACCTTCCGGCGGTGCCCTACATCGCTTCACCGTCCCCACGCCTCGCTTCCCTCCTTCCCTCTCGGGTGCCACGAACCTCCGGTCAAGATCGCTTGGTAACGACTTGTTACCTCCCGCCACAAGTGATATGCGGGCCTCCATATACTTCGCTCATGGACATCGAAGTTCGTCACCTGCGCATGCTCTGCGCGATCGAGGAGGCTGGATCGTTGTCGCAGGCGGCATCGGCCCTCGGAGTGACTCAACCGGCGATCACGGTCTCACTTCGTCGGTTGGAAGGGCACGTAGGCGGGAGCCTCTTCACCCGCAACCGAACCGGAGTGGTTCCGACTGAACTCGGGCAACGTCTGGTGGCTCGGGCGCGAGTCGCGTTGGCAGAGGTAGATCACCTCGCTGCGGGGACGCTGTCGGCATCGACCGACTGCCAGCTGGTCGCGGGCCTCAGTATGATGGCGCCGACGTGCGCCATCATGGCGGCGCTGGAGGAACGTCTAGGTTCGAGAATCCGCTTCATCGCCGACGGCTCAACGGCTTCACTCGCCCATGATCTGAAGCATCGAAAGCACGACTTCTCCGTGCTCCTGGTCAGTGAGGACGGCCTGAACGAACTGCCGAACGAAGTAAAGTCCCGGGTCCTGCAGCCATCCATTCCCGTCTTCGTAGCCATGCAACCGTCCAACCCTCTGGCATCCCTTGCCGAAATTCCCGTCGCGGCCCTCGCCCAGGAGACATGGGTCGCCCCCTCAGGATCCGATGACGGATCATTGGCCGATTTGAGGACCATGTGCGCACAGTCAGGCTTTCTTCCCTACGTCCGGTACATCGCTCCCCCTGGGACGGGGCGCAGCATCATCGAATACAACAATGCAGTCCAGCTCGCCGAACCGACCACCATCAACACGGATCGCGTGGTCACCCGCCCCATAGCCGGCGACCCGCTTCGGTGGCGTCTCGTACTTGCCTGGCACCACGGCCGCCTGGAACAGACCCTTCCCGATGAGATTCATCGCGTGGTCCTGGACACCTACCGAGACCACGCAAAGCAAAGCCCGACATACCGGAGCTGGTGGGAACGCAACCGGAGCAGCCAGATCTGGGTGCGGCAGCTCGACCAGATCTTCAAAGATGCATGATCCTGACAGTGAGAGAACTCCTGTCGAGTTGCCGGAGAGATCCGCTCCGCTGAAGGCCGTGAGCCGGCGGCCGCCCAGTGGCTCGGACGGTCAGTAGTCGATGCCATAGTTCTTCAGAACCGAGTAAGCACCGTCACGCCCTGCTTCTGGACGCGCATCGACATACTCAAAGGAGTAGTAGTCGTTCGTGGAGCCTTGGAGGGTGCACCAGGTGACAACGCGCTTGCCGTCGGCACCGGAGTGCCGCGAATAGAAGGTGAAAGTCAAAGGCCCGGGGGAAGGGATGCTCCAGTCTTCGAAGTCTCCAGATGAGTTGACGGTTCCTCTTTCGACGAGCGCCCTGCATTGACGCGGACGCTGCGCCACCAGGTGGAACCCTTAACACGGACATGAACAGGGGAAACGGAAGAGGAATCCGCAGCCCTCCTTCGTGCTAACTCGGCTCGACGACGGCACCCCAGTCCCAGTCCATTAAGACTCGACTTCGAGAGGGCCTCACGCCAGGTGCGCCGGCCATGAGCACGGCGTGTCCTCCCGGGAAACACCAGTCGGCACCTCAGAGGAGTTCAAGTACCAACCCAGGGACGCCATCAGTCGCGCAGCCGCCCTTCGATACGCGGTGCGCCCGACACCAGGCCGGCTCATGAACTCGAGTTATGTCCTCTGGACATATCCGAAGGCAAGTCAGCTAGAGGAACATAGTCTTCACCCATCAGTTTCGCGCGCTCTCCCAACCGAGAAGCGCGAAGACGGCCACAGAACCTCCGCACTCACGACCCACCCCGACGTGAGAACCACGGAAAGCTGAAACCTACGCGCCCAGCTTGTCCCCATCCAGGGCGCGGGGATGCTCGTCCCGTTTCTACAGAGACCAAGGACGCGCATTACGAGCCGAGGCCAGCCTCAGACTGCGCGTTCCAGCCAACGTTGACGGCCCAGTCCACGGAGGACGGTCGCGCACCTGGCGTGCCGGCTCGGTCCGGCGGCGGCAACGCCGCGGAATGGCGTTGCAGGAGCCGGATGTACCGGGTGTGGGGGGCGGCTCCTGCGACCCCCCCACACCCGTTGCCGCCGACGAACCACGTCCCGTCGCGACCACGGCATTGTGCAAAAGACCACGCAGGCTGCACCGCTACTAGCCAAAAGAGGAAACAGCCCACCCGACCAGCACGGCAAAAGAACTTCGCCAAGGAACCCGGATTGCCCTTGGACCAGGCACGCCCATCAACTAAACCGATTTAGTTCTGTGAGGAGAATATGCGAGTCGTCAGCAAGAGGCGCAACATCGTCGACAATCCGGTTCAGAGTCGGTACGAGATCTATCGGAACGGACAGGTGCAGGGCATCGCCAAGTACAGGATCGAAGGCGCAACCCTGCGTTTCTACTTTTGCCAGACCAAGGGCCTCCGGACCTTGTGGGAACGACGCGCTTTCTACCTTGCAGCCGCTCGGGACGCCCAACACCGCCGCTTAGACATCGACATCACCTCGCGCATAATGGTCGCCGAACTTCTATCGTTCACGGAATCCCAGCCCAAGACCCTGCCTCCGCTGCGCCCCCACCCGATGATGACCTGGTCTCCAGAGGACCGATTGGCTTAGCCGCCCCACTCCGTCAACCACGGCACCGCAGGGTACGCAGCGCATAGCTCGGTTATGACGGTATAAACCCCTCCCCTAGGCACCTCCAGCCAATGCGTAGATGTCAAATTTGTAAAATAGGCGCTTCGTGCCACTTTCTGTGAGCGATATAAACAGGCAGCATAAATGAGCTTCATACGACACGGAAAAATCCGCACGGTGGGCCGCTGAGCCGCGCCTCCTCGGCGAACTAGCGCCATTTCACTTGCGTAAAATTGTCTCGCGCAGATACTTGACAGGTTTCGAATAGGGTATTTACGTTAATGACATCTGCGCTCCACCCCGGAGCGAAGAAGTTGACAAGGAAGTTAATTTCACCATGAACAAAAAAGGCCTCTTTTCCGCCCTCTCCGTCATGACCGCAGCAGCCGCTCTCGTCTCGGGGGTTGGCGTGGCGCAAGCCGCTCCGCCCACTCCCACGCAGCACGCCGTGAAGACCACTCACGAAGTGCACGGCAAGGGTTTCGACTACAAAGCAGCACGGGCCGCGCACAAGGGCGCGCCGCAGGTCAAGCTCGACTCCCGCCGGTACACCGAGCTGCCCGCCGCGTACTCGCTGGAGCAGTACGCTCTCCCCGCCGGCAATCAGGGTGCCGTTGGTTCATGCGTCACCTGGGCAACCGGCTACACCGGCTACGGCATCCTCATGAATGAGGCCAAGGCCAAGGGCGCACCGATGGCCCCCATGTTCATCTACTCGCAGATCGTCAACGAGTACAACCACGGCCAGGACAACGGAACCTACGCTTCCATCGCCCTCCCCATGGAAAAGCAGCGCGGCATCGACACCCAGTCGCACTACTGGCAGGGAACCACCGACTACAAGACGCTCCCCACCGCCTCTGAAAAGGCCAACGCACTCCACTACAAGCTGGGCAGCTACACCGACCTGACCAACTCCAATCGCACGGCCGCGATCAAGAACGCCATCTCGCTCGGCCACCCCGTGGCGATCGGATTCCGAGGCCGCTCCAACTTCGAAGGACTTGACTCGAGCAATTCCTACTACGACCCCTCTGAAGGAACCCTTCAGGACTGGGGTCACGAGGTCACCATCATCGGCTACGACGCAGACGGCGTAAAGGTCGAGAACAGCTGGGGAACCGGCTGGGGCGACAACGGCTACTTCACCGCGCCCTGGTCCTGGGTCACCAGCAGCGACGTGGACGAAGTCCACTCCATGAACTCCCTGTCCCTGAGCTAGGAACTTTCACTCTGCCTTCCCGGTCCTCGCTCACCGTTGCGGACCGGGAAGGCAGAGGCCTCCCTGGCGCAGATCACTTCTGGGCGAAATCGTCGCCATTAACGGCCGTTACCGGTCCGGACACTGTCACCTTCCGACAGCCGACGAGATCAAGGCACATTCCCCGAACGGCGGATGCCGCCATGCAATACTGTCGCCATGACGGTACAGCCACCACCGCAATTCTCCGGCCCCATGGGGGCAGGACCCTGGCCGGGGGCTCCCAAGCCGGCCAGGTCAGGTGCCCAGATCGCAGACCTGATCGTCTCGATCAGCCTGATCATCGTCGGAGTCATCGGATTCGCGTTCCTCGGATTCCTGACCCTGTTTCTCTCGATGATGTCTGACGGCTGCTACGCGAATCAGTGCAATACGGGCCTGATGTCGGCCGGGTGGCTGATAGCTCTCGCCGTGCCGCCCACCGTCTTTGTCGGAGCGGTCATCTGGACCCTCATCCGCATCGCCCGTCGCAGGACTGCGTGGTGGGTCACCCTCGCAGGGGCCTTCCTCGCGATCCTGGTCTGGGCAGGCGGCGCCGGCCTCATGCAAGCGGGACTTGGACGCTGAAGGGATTCCGCCCCGCCGTCGTCGTCCGTTTGAAGATCGGGAGACCGGGCGACGCGACCCCGCCCCCGCGTCAGGCCCCGTAGCTCGGTTCGCGGCGCTTGATCCAGCGGATCACCAGAGCGGTGACGGGCACCAGGGCGTACTCGACCAGGGTCTTGTAGAGGAAACCGACCAGAACGTAGTTGATGAACGTCGGCGCGTCCGCGATACCGATGACGGGCGCCGCGATGGAACAGAAGATCAGGGTGTCCACGAATTCGCCCACACCGGACGACCCCATGAGGCGGGCCCAGAGGGTCTTCTCGCCCGTGCGGGCCTTCATCTTCACCAGGATCCAGGAGTTGATGGTCTGCCCGGCCAGGAACGCCAGGAGCGAGGCCAGCACGATCTGAGGGACCGGGCCGAGCGCCCCTTCCAGGGCGGCCTGCTTGGCGCGGCCGTAGTCGTCATCGAAACCGGGCAGCGCGATGATCACCCAGTACGACAGGGATGCGAACACGGAGATCGCGAACGTGGTGATGATGGCCTTCCGCGCCACCTTGAAGCCGTACACCTCGGAGATCACATCGCCCAGGACGTACGCGAGCGGGAAGAGGAAGAAGCCGCCGTCCGTCACCACCGGCCCGATCACCACGCCCTTGGACGCGCCGATGTTGGACAGGATCACGATCACCGCCATGATCGCGAGCAGAATCCCGAAGAACGGGCTGCCGATGGAGGCGTAGCTCGGGGCTTTGACGGTGGAACCGGTGGCGGCGCCCGGCTGGGAGGGAGGCACGGCGGTGTTCTCGGCGTTCATGTGATTCTCAATTCAGGTGAAGGGCCGTCAGCCCCACGACGTGCGCGGCAGCGTCGGGGTCGGGCCCGGAAAGTGGTTCGCCAGGGTCGTCGGACCCCGCTGTATTAGCACTTGGAGGGATCCCGGCTCGGCGGAATCCCTCCGGTATTCTCCCACGACGCGTGAGCCGGCCGCAGAGGGGTCGCAGGCTCCGGCAACTGCCGGCCCGCGCGTGCTCAGGCCCCGATGGGCAGCGCTCCCCATGTCCCGCCCGGCGGCGCCGTAGTACCGTGACCACAAACCCGGCGATCAGACGCCGAGGCGAAGAACCCCGGAGACGACATGACAGCCGCGATGACGGATCACTCGCTTGACCTGAATGTGCTCAGCTGGGCGCTCGCTGTGGAGAAGGCCTCCAGAGCCGCCAACGCGCTGCCCCCAGCTGGCGCACTGCCGGATCCGCTCGCGGATCTCACCGACGAGCAGCGTCAGGCGCTCGAGGCTGAGCTTCACGCCGCGGGCCTCACGGACGACGACGGCGCCCTCACCCCGGACTGGCAGCGGACGCTGACGCGGGCGGCCGAAGCCCCGCTCACCCTCGAGCTGGTGGCGCGGAGCTCCGGCGTCTCGGTGCACTGCGACGTGAGCCTGGCAGGTGGTTCGGGACTGGCCCGGACCACCTCGCGAACAGTGCGGGAGCTCCCGGACGGCAGGATCGTCACGGAGGCGGTCGGCGAGCGCATGGCCGTGACGGAGTTCTCCGAGGAATCGCTCTGGGCGGTGGTGTCCGCGGCGCTGCCCGACTTCGCCGAACTGACCTCCACCGCGATGCCCTCCATCGACCGGGAGGAACGCATCCCTGTCACGGCGTCGGAGCTGGCCGCGGTGAACGCCGCCACACGGGCCACGGTGCAGCTGTCCGTGGCCGCCGGGCGGCAGATCGCCACCGGCGTCCCGGACCCCGGGTCCCCGCTGTACCGCTCGGTGCATCTCTGGCTTCTGACGGATCGCCTGTTCGAGGTGCGGACGACGCCCGCACGGCAGGTGGACGGCGGTGCCGACGGACCGGATGCCGCAGGGGCAGCGCTGGAGGGCCGGCCCGGGGTCGTGCTCATCCCACAGGAACCCGGAACCCTGGCGCGGCAGCTCGTCTGGGACGTCCTGGGCGCTCAGCAATTCCTGAGCAGCGCCGCGGAAGGCGGTGCTCGCTCATGAGCCTGTTCGGCATGGACGTGGAGCAGGGCAAGGCCTTCGGCAAGAAGCTCGACCAGGGCGCCGACCGGCTGGCGCAGCTCAGCAAGGACATCAGCTCCTCGCTCGCATCCTCACCCTGGAAGGGGCCCGATGCGGACGGTTTCAAGAGCGAGTGGAACGGTCATCGACACACTCTCACCGCGGCGTCGCACGCCCTGCACGCCGCGGCCCGGACCATGCGCGAGCAGGTCCGCGAGCAGGAAGTGGCCAGCAAGAACGCCGGCGACGGGCGGCCGCACGGCGGGGGCGGCGGGAATCCGTTCGAGCAGGCGTGGAACTGGGTCATCAACGACTCCCACTCCCCCGTGCACAACCTGGTCTCGGCGCTGGGCCAGGAGGCGTCAGCGCTCGGGAACTTCGGGCACATGGCGTGGAACTCCCTGATCCACGCCGAGCCGCCGTCGCTCACGGAGCTGGTCGCGGGAGGGGCGCTCCTGGTGGGGTCCACCCTGAATCTCGCCGCCACCACCAATACGCTCGGTCTCGCCAACCCCCATCTCTTCGACGACGGCACCCCCTACGCCGGGGACCCGCAGTTCGTGGGGGTCTACGATCCGGCGTCGCACGGCAAGCAGCCCCCGTTGATCGACGGGCATCAGAACACCCCGCTGCCGACCAACCTGGCCAACATCCTCCGCGGGGTCACGGCCACGTATGACGACACCGGCAAATCCGGCGTCCCGGACAACGCCGTCCGCATCACCACGGTGGACAAGGGCGACGGACCGGCGTACATCGTCAGCATCCCCGGGACGCAGAACTGGAACCCGCTGTCCGGTTCGGACCCCATGGACCTCACCGGAAACCTTGAGACGGCCTCCGGGAACCTGTCCACCATGAGTCAGTCCGTGCGGCTCGCCATGGAGAATGCCGGCATCCCCGAAGGAGCCCCGGTCATGCTCGTCGGCCACTCGCAGGGCGGCATGACCGCGGCGGCCCTGGCCGCCGATTCGGGATTCCGAGACCGGTTCAACCTCACGAACGTCGTCACCTATGGCTCGCCGGTCGACTCCACCCACATCCCGGACAGCGTCAACACCCTGGAGATCCAGCACGAGACCGATGTGGTTCCCCAGCTCGACCTGGGGAACGCCAAGCCGCTCGGCCCCCTGGTCGTGCCCTGGACGAGGGACAACAGCGGCACCGTGGTCACGCTCCCGAATCCCCCGGGAGTGGGGCCCCTCGACGCCGCGGGCAACCACGACTTCAACAACTACGCGAACTCGGTGGAGCGCTATGCGAACACCTCGGACCTGTCCGCATACCAGAACGACCCCTCGACCCAGCGCTTCATCACCGACGATCTCAGCCAGGTGAGTTCGACGGTGTCCAACATCGGCCGGAGACAATGAAACCCATGAGAAGACTGAAACTGATCCTGCTCGCAGGAACCCTGATCGCCCTGCTGAGCGCGTGCACGGGCGGGGCGAAGCAGGACGACGGCGCGCTGGCTCAGAAGTACAAGGCCGCCGTCGCGTCGCTCCCGCACGTCTCCTCGGTGGACAGCCAGTACTCGACCAAACAGGGCATGGGCCGGACCGGCACGGTCGACATCAAGGCGGACACGAGCGACGACGCCGCGCTGAAGGAGCTCATGCGGCAGGCCTTCCCGGCGATCGTGAAAGCCGCGGACGGCGACCCTGAAGCGTCGCTGACGATCCTGGTCACCGCCGCGGACGGCTCGGGCTCCTACTCGCCGTCCGTCCTCGGGTATTCGGGCGGGAACACCCTCAGCAGCTACCGCGAGTTCCTCAAGGCCAACCCGAACCCCGGCATCGCGGGGTGACGCGGCGGCGGACGCGACGCGCCGGCTGACCCATCGCCGTCGTCGTCCGCTGTCCACCCGCACAACGCGCGGGGGCCGCGCGCAGTGGGAGGATGGTGCCATGACGTCGACCGAACTGCATTCCGAATCCCCCGCCATCGCGCTGACCATCGCCGGTTCCGAGGCGACCGGCGGCGCGGGCGCCCAGGCCGATCTGAAGACCTTCCAGGAGCTGGGCGTCTTCGGCATCGTGAACCTGACCTGCATCGTCTCCTTCGACCCGAAGGACAACTGGAACCACCGCTTCGTGCCGGTGGATCAGCAGGTCATCGCCGACCAGCTCGAGGCGACGACGGCGGCCTACGGTCCGGAGTCGGGCGCCGGGAGCGTCCTCGACACCGTCAAGATCGGCATGCTGGGCAGCCCGGCCACGATCTCCACGGTCGAGACGGCGCTCCAGGGCGGCGGCTTCCGGAACATCGTGCTGGACCCCGTGCTGATCTGCAAGGGTCAGGAGCCGGGCCACGCCCTGGACACCGACCAGGCGCTCAAGGCCCAGATCCTGCCCCTGGCCACGTTCGTCACCCCGAACCACTTCGAGTCCGAATCGCTCTCCGGCATGACCATCTCCACGGTCGATGACCTCGTGGAGGCCGCGAAGAAGATCCACGCCCTCAGCGGCGCTGCCGTGCTGGCCAAGGGCGGCGTGCGCCTGGCCGGTGACGCCGCCGTCGACGTCTTCTACGACGGCGAGACCCTGGAGATCCTCTCCGAACCCAAGGTGGGCGACGTCGCCGTCTCCGGCGCCGGCTGCTCGCTGGCCGCCGCGGTGACGGCCGAGCTGGCCAAGGGCGCCACCCCGCTGGAGGCCGCACGCACCGCCAAGGCCTTCGTGACCCGTGGCATCGAGAACCGCGTGACCTCAGGAGCCCCCTTCACCGCCCTCTGGCAGGGCGGCGCCGGCGCCTGACCCCGGCCCACCCCCACGCGAGAGAACAGATGGCGCCCCTACCCGGCCTGGGTAGGGGCGCCATCTGTTCTCTCGCGTGGGGAGGAGCCGCCTAGGAGCTGGTCACGACCTCGTTGAGGCTCGCAAGGCCCGATTCGAAGTCCTTGCCGACCATCTTGTCCATGTTGAACACCTTGGCGAAGATCTTGGAGAACAGGGTCTTGTTCTCCCCGCTCATGGTCCAGGTGACCTTGGTGCCGTCGCCCTCCGGGACGAACGTGAAGAGCGTGTGGTTCTCGTTCTTGAAGGGCTTGAGGAAGTTGAGGCGGATGTCGATGGACCCGGCCCCGTCGGTGCTGGCGGCCGGTTCGGTCACGGCCTCGATCAGCATGGCGCCCGATCCGGCCTTCTTCCCCTCCCACGAGTACGCCGCGCCGCGGCCCGACTCGGGGCCGCTGTAGTTCTTGGTCATCGCCGGGTCGAGCCTCTCCCAGGGCGACCAGGCGCCCCAGAGGTGGAAGTTGTTGACGTGGGCGAAGACGTCCTGGGGCGCGGCCTGGATGAAGGCGCTGCGGGTGACGGCGAAGGTGCTCATGCGATCAGCTTAAGCCCCGCCGCGAGCGCCGTCACGGGTGTTCTCCCCACGTGACCGTCATGACCCGCGACGCCGGCGCGTCCACCGCCGTCGAACGCCGCCGCTGCCAGCCGTCGCGTCAGCGCAACGGCCAGAGCAGGGCCCGGATCCCTCCGTCCGGCTGTTCCGGGACGGGCGGCGGCCACGGCGAACCGCCGCCGCCTGCCCGCTCTCCGGCCGGCAGGCCGGGCCAGCTCGCACTGCCGGACGGACCACTTCTGAACGGATCCACCGCTCCCCCTCTCAGATCTCCGAGGCGTCGACCACCGGCGCCTGGTACCGCACCCCGAGGGCCGCGAAATGCGCCCGCCCGCAGGCCATCTTGCGCTGCTCCTCCGGACGGAGGGCGTCCTGCCGGTGCGTGGACTTGGTCTCCGCCACCACGGCGACGTCCCGCAGCCGCCCGTCCCTGAGCTCCATCTTGAGGACCGCCCAGTCCGGGTTGTACCCGCCCACCGGGGTGGGGATCCGGAACCGTGGCGGGAGCTTGAGGAACAGCTTCACGTCACCGTCCGCGTCCCCATCGGCGAAGCGGTCGTCCAGCCCGCGGGCGAAGTCCCGCTCCACCTCGGAGTCGACCCGGACATGACTCACGATCGACCCCTCCACGTCCACCAGGTGCCGGGCGTCAGCCTCGCCGTCCAGATCCCGCAGGATCTCCAGCGGCCATTCGGCGTGCTCCGGCTCGTCCACCCGGTGGTAGCGGATGCCCTGGACCATGAGGGCACGACGGGACTCATTGACGACCCGTGCCAGCAGGTCCAGCACCGCCTGCGGGTTGACCGTCAGCTCCTCCGCCCGGCCCGACGCCGTGACGATGCCCGCGAGCGTGGCCCGGGTGAGGCCGGTCTCGCGCTGCAGGTGGCCCAGGACGTCGGGGATCCTGGGCGCTGTATCCACCTGCCCGGCGTCCTGGAATCCGTGCACCATCCGGGCGTCCACCCCTCCCGCGGCCCCCGGGCCGCCCCGCGTCATGCCGAGCACCGCGTCACCGACCACGAGCCGCGGCGCACTGACGGCGGGTTCCCGCCGCAGCCGGTCGACGACGTCGGCCCTGAGGGTTCCGGCGTCAAGGCTCACCTCGTACCGCGTCCGCGGGTTGATGCTCCGCCACAGCGCGCGGAAGGCCGGGTCGTCCGCGAGCACCTTGAGCTCCGGAACCTCGACGTGCACCTGGGCGCGCTGGTCGCGGATGCGGCCGCCGTCGAACGTCACGCCGGTCTCGTCCTCGATCTCCGCCTGCAGGGCGCGGGCGAAGTCGTCGTAGTGCTCATTGGCGATGACCGTGAGTCGGTTGACCGCAGGGTCGAAGCAGCGCTCGCCGTTCTCGTGCACCGGGAGGCGGAGGCCGCGCCCGATCTCCTGCCGCTTGCGCTCCACGGACACCGATTCGTTGAGGGTGCAGATCTGGAAGACATTGGGGTTGTCCCAGCCCTCCCGCAGAGCCGAGTGGCTGAAGATGAACCGCCGCGGGTTGCCGTGCTCCAGAAGCTTCGTCTTGTCCCGCATGATCTCGTCGTACGCGGTCTGGTCGTCAGCGGTCGTCCCCGACGTGTCACGGGGCCGTCCCGCACGGTCCGTGGCGAAGTAGCCGGTGTGGACCGCGTCGACGTCGGGCAGGCCCAGCCCGGCGAACCGCGGCTGCGCGGCGAGCTCCGAGTAGGCTTCTTCGAACCAGCGCCGGATCTTCGGCTCCTGCTCGCCGGTTCCGGTGTAGTTCGCGACCCGGTCGATGAACACCACGGACAGCACTTTGACCCGGCGGCCCGGCTCGGGGAATTTCCGGCGCAGCAGCACCTCGTGCTGCAGATGGCTCTCGACCGTGGCCCTGAGCTGGGCTTTCATGAGCGAGTCCCGGTCCACCCCGGTCCGCTCACCGACGCGGAGCACGCGGTCGTTGGCGAAGGTCACCTCGCCGGCGCCGGCGCGGATGTCCTCGACCACCCAGGTGGCGTACCGTTCCAGCCCTCCCGAGAGCTCCTGAAGGTCCTGGCCCGCCCGGTCCAGCCGCACCGTCCTCCGCGCCACGCCATCCCCGGCCCGGACGTCGATCTCGACCGTGGCACTCACCCCGCCCCGGTCCGCGTCGACGGAGCGCACCAGGATCCCGGCCCGGTTGGGGTCGTGCTCCTGGAGGACCGAGCGGACCACGATCTGCTTGACCAGGCCCAGGTCGTACGCCCGCACCGGGTCCAGCGTGTACAGCTGGTGGTGGCGGTCCTTGTGAGTGGCCGAGTAGCGGAGGGTGAAGAGCGGCCTCAGCTGGCGCAGCGCCTCCTTGCTCTTCCTGCTCTCCATCTTCTGCGGTTCGTCGAGGATGACGATCGGCCGGGTCTCCGCGAGCAGGCTGATGCCCCGGCCCAGCCCTTCGAGGTCTTTGTAGAGGACGTTCCCGGCCTTGTTGAAGGACGCCAGGGTCATGATCAGGACCTTGAGTTCGCTGTCCCGGTTGAAGCTGCGGATCCTGCTGATGTCCTTCGAGTCGTAGACCCAGGCGTCGAGGCTCTGATGGTCGAAGAGCTCTGCGAAATGCCCGTCCATCGCGCGGAGGCTCTGCAGCACGCCCTCGCGGATCGCGACGGACGGCACCACGATGATGAACTTCCGCCAGCCGTACCGCTCCCGGAGCTGCCGGATGGTGCGGAGGTAGACGTAGGTCTTGCCGGTTCCGGTCTCCATCTCCACGCTGAAATCGAGCGATCTCAGCGTCTCGTCCCGGGCCTCCTCGGGGACGAAGTTCTCCGTCCTGCCCTGCACGGCGCGTAGATTCTCCAGGATCTGCTCCGGCGGGATCGCCAGCCGGTTCCCCACCCCGCCCCCGGAGAACAGCACGCCTTCCTCCTCGAGCGCGGTGCCGAACGACCCCTGGGCGAGCGGCTGCCCGCTGAACAGCTCGACGACGGCGTCCACCGCCGCGAGCTGGTGCGGCTGGGTGGCGTCGAAGGTGAGTTCCATGGGCCTCTTTCTGAAAGGTCGGGTGAGTGAGGGGCGGCTGATGCGGCTCCCAGGTGAAACCGTGGCAGCAGCCAGAGGGACCGGCCGTCCCAGCCCCTCCGGCCGCGATCACACCGTCGCCGCGCACGACTACACTGTCCGGAGCGCGTGATCCCGGTCGGGGTCGGTCTCTCCACGGCGGGCGGCGAAGCGGAGGCGGGCATTGAGCTTGAGCGAGTCGTCCTCGCCGAACGCCGAGTCCAGCAGGAAGATCTGCCGCGGGGCCGGATCGAGGCCCAGGAGTGCTTCGATGAACTCCGGAGTGATCCTCCGGGCCGCACTCACGGCGACCGCTCCGCCCTCCGCGAGCACCACCACCTCGCCGGCCAGCGGCAGCACGTCAAGGGACGTGTCCAGGCGGACACCCGCCTTGAGGAGGATCTCGTGCACGATCTGTTCGTCCGTGGCCGACGCCTCGACGTTGTCCACGAACACCTCGAGGTCCTCCCCGAGCAGCGTGCTCACCTCCGGGGACCACTCCCGGAAATGGGACGCGCTCAGCCGGAAGGCCCGGAATCCGGTGTCGGTGGATGCGGTGTCGCCGGCCGGGCCTGCGCCGGCCTCGGCCTCCAGGCCGGCCTCCAGGCCGGCCGCCTCCGTCTCCGATCTCAGCAGGCGTCCAGCTCGCCGGACCCGCTCCCGGGTGACGGCGGCCAGGGTGGGGAACCCGGGCTGGCCGGACTCCTCGGGAAGCTGGACGAGCAGGTAGCGGCGGTCGCCGCCGTCGTCGGCATTCTGCCGGAGGACCGCCTCGGCCGTCGTGCCGGAGCCGGCGAAGAAGTCCAGCACCAGATCGCCGCCCGTGGGCGAGGTGGTGGCGCGGACGAGCTGCTGCACGAAGTCCACCGGTTTCGGGTAGTCGAAGGCGCCGCCCAGGCCGAGCCGTTCCAGGTCCTTGCGGCCCTGTTCGGAGAGGACCTTCACGATCGAGTAGAGCTTGGAGGACGCCTCCCGGACGGGGGTGCGCTTCGCGACGGCATGCTTGCCGCCGCCCCACGGCAGGAGGAAGAGCTCCCCGCGGGCGATCCGCTCGTCGACCTCCCGCTTCTTCGCCTCGCCCTTGTACTCGACGAGCTCCTCATACAGGCAGCGGCGTTCCACCCCCGGCTCGTACTTGCCGAACGTCTTGCGGATCACGTCGTCATCGACCAGGTACCGCACGCCGTCGATCTCCTCGACGCGGCCCTGGACCACCTTGTCACGACGCAGCGGCGGCAGGCTCCGCAGGGACTTGGCCACGACGAGCGCGTAGTCGTGGCCGCGCACCACATGACGGGCGTTGCCCCCGCCCTTGGCCCGCTGGTGGATCAGGGTGGCCACGAAGTTCTCCGAGCCGAAGATCTCGTCCACCAGGTGGCGCAGGGAGGCCAGCTCGCCGTCGTCGATCGAGACGATCAGCGCGCCGTCCTCGGCCAGCAGGCTCCGCGCCAGGACGAGCCGCGGGTACATCATGCTCAGCCAGTCCGAGTGGAACCGGCCCGACGTCTCCCGGTTGGCCGAGGTGCGGAACCCCTGGCCGTCCACCTGCCCGGAGCGCCGGAGGTAGGCCGCGGTGGGCTCGGCGAAGTCGTCCTCATAGATGAAGTCGTGGCCGGTGTTGTACGGCGGATCCAGATAGATCAGCTTGACGCTGCCGTAGTACGGCTTCTGCAGGAGCTTGAGGACTTCGAGATTCTCCCCCTCGACGACGGCGTTCCGGGTGCCGGCCCAGCCGACGGACTCGTGGTGCAGCGGGTCCAGGGCGCCCGTGGACGGCCGCTGCGCCAGCCGGACGGCCTCGCGCTTGCCGGGCCAGCTGAGCCCGTAGCGTTCCTGAGGCTCGTCGGCGCCCAGGGTGGGGACGGCGTCGCCGAGCAGGACGCGCAGCCGCGCGAGGTCCACGGCGCCGTCCGCGAAGGCCTCCGGGAAGAGCTCCCTCAGCTCCGCGACGCGGTCCGGGCGGTGCTCCTGCACAAGCTCCTCGACCGTCCGGATTCCGTCCGGCATCCCGTTCTCCTCCCTGCTGGACCGTTGCAAACAGTCACAGTGATCGATTTCGCACACTATGACAGTTATACATGTTACGAACAGGGGCTTTCTACTCTGTCATTGATGGGTGTCCAGTCATGCCAAGCTCACTCCGGAGGCCTCCAAGGCCCTCGGCCTGCGCTTGCAGGCGCTTCGCGCGGACTTCGGCTGGACGCAGGCGGAGGTCGCCGGGCTCATCGGCTTGTCCCGCGGCCACTACCGCACGCTCGAGCTCGGGCACCGTGACTACGGCGACCGCTCGACGTCGAACCCCACCATCGCCACGTTGCTGGAGCTCGCGCGCGTCTACCGGATCGATCCCAAAGAGCTGATCGACCTGGTCCTGGAGAACAGCGGCAAGTGATCCTCCGGTCATGACCGGAGCCTACGCCCGCCCTCCGACACTGTTTCCGGGCGGCAACGGCAAGGGCCGCCGGAAGGAATCCGACGGCCCTGCTTTTTACGGTCCAGTGCCCTAGTGTCCCGGGATCTCCGCAGGCACTCCGTGCTCCTCGAGCCCGGCGGCGCGGCGGGCCTTCAGCCGCTTGCGCACGAACGGCCAGCAGACGGCCAGGACCGCGACGGAGACGAGCGACGTCCAGACCTGGGTCTGACCGGACTCGCCGGAGAGCAGCATGACCACCACGATGCCGAGCACCGCCACGATCACCAGGATCCCGAGCCATGGGTGCAGCCACATCTTGAGCTTCAGCTGCGACTCCTCCTCCGGGCTCAGTGCCGCACGGGTGCGCAGCTGGGTCAGGGCGATGAACGCGTAGACGAACAGCGCCACGAGGCCGGCGGAATTCATGATGAAGTCGAAGATGCCGGAATCCGGGGCGGTGAAGTTGATGATCACCGCGGCATAGCCGCCCAGGGTCGAGGCGATGACGGCGGCTACGGGCACGCCGGAGGAGGACTTCCGCGCGATCAGCTTCGGCGCGTAGCCCTGCTCCGCGATCGAGGAGAACATGCGCGCGGCGGAATACAGGCCGGAGTTCAGCACGGAGCAGACGGCGGTCAGGATCACGGCGCTCATGACGACGTCGGCGCCCGGCAGGCCGTACAGGCTGAAGAGGTAGGCGAACGGCGCCTTCTCCTTCGGGTCCGGCAGCTGGTTCCACGGCACGATGGTGACGATCAGCAGGACCGCTCCGACGAAGAAGATCAGGATGCGCCAGATGACGGTGCTGGTGGCCTGACGCACGCCCTTGGCGGGGTCCTCCGACTCGGAGGCCGCCATGACGGCGATCTCGGTGCCGAAGTAGGAGAAGATCACGATGGCCACGCCGCCGACCACGGCATCGATGCCCTTCGGCATGAATCCGCCGTGTTCCCAGAGGTTCGGGATGGAGAAGTGCGCGTTCGGCCACAGACCGAAGGCGAACAGGATGCCGACCACGAGGAAGACCACGATCGCGGCCACCTTGATGCTGGCCAGCCAGAACTCGGTCTCACCGAAGGAGCGGAGCGACACCAGGTTCGCGCCCGTGAACACGAGGAGCAAAAGGATCGAGAAGACCCACTGCGGCACCCCGGGCACCCAGCCGTTCAGGATGGAACCGCCGACCACGGCCTCGTAGGCGATCACGCCCACCCAGAAATACCAGTAGAGCCAGCCCACGAAGTACGCGGCCCAGTCCCCGAGGCCCACCCGGGCGTACTCCATGAAGGAGCCGACGGCGGGACGCGCCGCGGCCATCTCGCCCAGCATCCGCATGGCCAGGAAGACCAGCAGACCGCCGATGAGGTAGGAGATCACGGCGGCCGGACCGACGGCCTTGATCACATTGGCCGACCCGACGAACAGGCTGGAACCAATGATCCCGCCGAGCGTGATCATGGTGACGTGACGGGAGCGGAGTTTCTTCCCCTCGGGGTGCGGGCTGTCCTGGGACATGAAGCCTCATTTCTGCAGAAGGTGGTGCGATGCGCCCGAGGGCACCCGGAATCCTACGCCACAATGGACCGGCTTTTCACGTCACGCCCCACCCCGGACCTGGCCCCACCCTGCGCAACCCGGCCGAAACAGTGGGTTTGCGCTGAAACAGTGATGTTCGCTCACTGTTTCAGCGGAAACCCACTGTTTCAGCGCGACGGGACTCGCGAGGCGACTCCCGAGGGCCGCGCCGGACGTCTTGGCACAGGACGCGTCAGTGGCGGGACGGAGTCACCGGCCCTCTTCGTGCGCCGCCAGGAAGCTGTAGACCTCGGTCTCGTCCACGCCGGGGAACGCGCCCGGGGGCATGGCCGCCAGGAGGTGCGAGTGCGCCCGCGCGGACGGCCAGGCGTTCCCGGCCCAGGCCTCGGACAGCTGCGCCGGGGGCTGCCGGCAACAGCTCGGATCCGGGCAGTTCGACACCGACCGCACCGTCGTCTCGCGCCCGCGGAACCACTTCACGTGGGCGTACGGCACCCCGACGGACAGCGAGAACTGGCCGCCCGCAGAACGCTCGGTGCGGGCCGTGCACCAGAACGTCCCGGCCTTGGTGTCGGTGTACTGGCTGTAGGGGCTGAATTTGTCGGCCACCCCGAACACCACCCGGCTCGTCCAGTTCTTGCAGCTCGGCTGGCCCTCGATCGACCCCGTGTGGTCCTTCGGGAAGATCACCCCGTCGTTCTCGTAGGCCTTGTAGATGATGCCGCTCTGGTGGGTCTTCTGGAAATGCGTCGTGATGCCGAGGTGGTGCGTGGCGAGGTTGGTGAAGCGGTGGGCGGCGGTCTCATAAGAGACGGCGAAATGGTCCCGCAGGTCCTCGATGGCGATCTCCTTGGCCGCCTTCGCGTGCTGCAGGAACTCGACCGTGGCGTCCTCCGGCAGCATGAGCGCGGCCGCGAAGTAATTGGTGGCCACGCGCTGGTGCAGGAAGTCCCCGTAGTTCCGCGGCGTCTCGTGCCCTAGGACGTAGTGGCCCAGCGCCTGGAGCAGCACCGAGCGCGGATCGTGGTCGCCGGACGAGCCCTGCGTGAGGTAGATCCGCCGGTTCTTCAGGTCCGTCACGCTCCGGGTGGAGTGTGGGAGGTCGCTCACATGATGCAGGGTGAAGCCCAGGTGGGCGGCGATGTCCGAGATGACGAACTGGCTGAGCGGCCCGCCGCTGTACCCGACGCCGGCCAGGACCTTCTTGGCCTCGGCCTCGTACTCCGGGAAGTAGTTGCCCCGCTGGCGCATCATCACGCGCAGCTCGCTGTTCGCCCGCCGCGCCTCCTCCGGGGTGGCGAGCTGCTCGTTGAGGCGCCGTTCGAGTTCCTTCAGCAGGCCGAGCTGTGCTTCGAGCACGTCATTGGGCAGCCGCGGCCCCACCCGGATGGCCGGCAAGTTGAGGGACTCGTAGAGAGCGCTGCGCTGGTAGCGCTCCAACTCGATCTCCATGGCGGCGCGGCGGTTGGGAGGTTCCGTGCCGAGCAGATCGTCCAGCCCGACGTCGAGCGCTCCGGCCAGCTGCTGCAGGGCGCCCAGGCGCGGCTCGCGCTTGCCGTTCTCCAGCAGGCTGAGCTGGCTCGGCGCCATGCCGACGACGCCGGAGAGCGCCTCGAGCGTCAGACCCGCCTTCTTGCGCAGGTGCCGGACCCGGCGGCCGAGCGCGATGACATCCACCCCGCCGCTGTCGCCGAGGGGCGCGGGCCTCTCCAGACCGGCATGCCAGTTGCCACGGACCGTGTGCTGCTCCGAACGCGTCATTTTTTGAGAATACGGGAAGAAGTGCATTTCTTTCCAGGGAAAACGTCTGGAAAGGGGGTTGAAACTGCGGAAATCTTGAAGCACGGCAAAGAACAGCCGGCATCAAGAGCTCAGCGAAGAGCCCTACTTGAGGAGACGGACATGACCGCAGAATTCACCACTTCCCCGAGCACCCCCGAAGAGTCGGCGGCGGCCCTGGAGCTGGAATGGTCTGCCAACCCGCGTTGGGAGGGCATCCAGCGCGACTACTCGGCCGCCGACGTCGTCCGCCTCCGCGGTCGTGTCAGCGAAGAGCACACGCTCGCCCGCCGCGGATCGGAGAAGCTCTGGGCTCAGCTCAAGGAGCAGCAGAGCAAGGGCGAGCACACCCACGCCCTCGGCGCCCTCACCGGCAACCAGGCCGTACAGCAGGTCAAGGCCGGACTCAAGGCCATTTACCTCTCCGGCTGGCAGGTCGCCGCGGACGCCAACAACGCCGCCCAGACCTACCCGGACCAGTCCCTGTACCCGGCCAACTCCGTGCCGCAGGTGGTCCGCCGCATCAACAACGCCCTGCTCCGCGCGGACCAGATCGAGTTCTCCGAAGGCAAGCAGTCCGTGGAGGACTGGCTGGTCCCGATCGTGGCCGACGCCGAGGCCGGCTTCGGCGGCCCGCTGAACGCCTACGAGCTCATGAAGTCCATGATCGCCTCCGGCGCCTCGGGTGTTCACTGGGAGGACCAGCTGGCCAGCGAGAAGAAGTGCGGCCACCTGGGCGGCAAGGTGCTGATCCCCACCCAGCAGCACATCCGCACCCTCAACGCGGCCCGACTGGCCGCGGACGTGTCCGGTGTCCCGAGCGTCATCATCGCCCGGACCGACGCCGAGGCCGCCACGCTCATCACGAGCGACGTGGACGAGCGGGACCAGGAGTTCATCACCGGCGAGCGCACGGCGGAGGGCTTCTACAAGGTCCGCAACGGCATCGAGCCCTGCATCGCCCGCGCCAAGGCCTACGCCCCGTACTCGGACCTCATCTGGATGGAGACGGGCACCCCGGACCTCGAGCTGGCCCGGAAGTTCGCGGAGGCCGTCAAGTCCGAGTTCCCGGACCAGATGCTCGCCTACAACTGCTCCCCGTCCTTCAACTGGAAGAAGCACCTGGACGACGCCACGATCGCCAAGTTCCAGCGCGAGCTGGGCGCCATGGGCTTCACCTTCCAGTTCATCACCCTGGCCGGCTTCCACGCCCTGAACTACTCCATGTTCGATCTCGCCCACGGCTACGCCCGTGACGGCATGAGCGCCTACGTGGAGCTCCAGGAGCGCGAGTTCGCCGCCGAAGACCGCGGATACACCGCAACCAAGCACCAGCGCGAAGTGGGCACCGGCTACTTCGATCTGGTCTCCACTGCCCTGAACCCGAACGGCAGCACCCTGGCCCTGGTGGGATCCACCGAAGAAGGCCAGTTCCACTGAGGTTCCCCGCACGAATTTTCTAAGGACAGTGACATGACCACCACATTCGAGCTCACCGCTCAGCCGATCCGGAGGCAGGGAGAGATCCTGACCCCGGAGGCTCTGGAATTCATCGAACGGCTGCACCGGGCGCTCGGCGAGCGCCGCACCGAACTGCTCGACGCCCGTCACGGCCGCCGGGCCCGGATCGCCGGAGGCGAGGACCCGCAGTTCCCGCACGGCACCGAACACATCCGGGAGGACCGCAGCTGGCGGGTCGCCCCGCCGGCCCCGGGTCTGAACGAGCGCCGCGTCGAACTGGCCGGGCCCACCGACCGCCGCACCACCATCAGCGCGCTCAATTCGGGCGCCTCGGTCTGGGTGGCGGACTTCGAGGATTCCCTGACCCCTAGCTGGCGCAACATCATCTCCGGCCAGCTGAACCTGATGGACGCCCTGGAACGGCGCATCGACTTCACCGCCCCGGACGGCACGGAGCTGCGTCTGACCGAGGGCACGCTCCCCACCATCGTGATGCGTCCCCGCGGCCTGCACCTGCCGGAGAAGCACCTCCTCTCGGGCGGCCAGCCGGTCTCCGGGTCGATCGTGGACTTCGGGCTCTACTTCTTCCACAACGCCCGTCGCCTGCTGGCCCAGGGCCGCGGCCCCTACTTCTACCTGCCGAAGGTGGAGACGCATCAGGAGGCGCGCTGGTGGAATGACCTGTTCATCCTGGCGCAGGACCTGCTGGGACTCCCCCAGGGCACCATCCGCGCCACGGTCCTGATCGAGACCATCTCGGCGGCCTTCGAGATGGAGGAGATCCTGTACGAACTGCGGGATCACGCCTCCGGGCTGGCCGCCGGGCACTGGGACTACATCTTCTCCCTCATCAAGACGTTCCGGACCCGCGGTCCGCGCTTCGTCCTCCCGGACCGCTCCCAGATCACCATGGAGCAGCCGTTCATCCGGGCCTACTCGGAACAGCTGGTGCACATCTGCCACAAGCGGGGCGCCATGGCGATCGGCGGCATGTCCGCCGAGGTCCCGAGCCGGCGCAACGCCGCGCAGAACGCCCGCGCCACGGCTGCGGTCCGCGCGGACACCACGCGCTTCGCCGTGGACGGGTTCGACGGCACCTGGGTGGCGCATCCTGATCTGGTGTCCTCGGCCCGCGAGGTGTTCGACGCCGCCCTCGGTCAGCGCCCGCACCAGATGGACCGGCTGCGTCAGGACATCACCCCGGACGCCCGGGCCCTGATCGACCTCTCACAGACGACCGGCACCATCACGGAGGCCGGCATCCGCTCCAACGTGGAGATCGGGATCCGGTACATCGAATCGTGGCTGCGGGGCAACGGCGCCGTGACGATCCGCCGCAACATGGAGGACGCGTCCACGGCGGAGATCTCCCGCTCGCAGCTCTGGCAGTGGATCCACAACCAGGCGATCACGGACCAGGGCGAAGTCATCACCCGCGAATGGGTGACGGAGATCTTCGAGGAGGTCTACAGCGGACTGGAGCGCTTCGAGGGTGACCGCTTCCGCGACGCCCGGGAGCTCTTCGAGGAAGTGGCCCTGGCCTCCTTCTTCCCGACCTTCCTGACCATCCCGGCCTACGCCCGGTTCCTCTCCACCTCCGCGGAGGATGCGAGGGAACGCCGGCTGGTGGCCGCCTGAAACCACCTGTCGGCGCCGGCGCCGCGACGGACTCGCAACACGTACCCCGAAGGCCGGGGGCGGCCCGGCCGACAGGGAACATCCGCCCCCACGACGACGGCGGCGCACCCGAGAGGTGCGCCGCCGTCGTCGTGCTGGGCCGGCTCTTTGTCCCCCGCTCCTCGTTGCGTGCACAGTTGTTGCGGGTTCCGACGCTTCGAACCCGCAACGGGTCGCCCGGCACCCCCTAGACTGTGACCATGCCGACCCTTGAGGCCACCACCACCGTCGCCATCGACCCGGAACTCGCGTTCGCGGTGTCCCAGACCCACGGCGAGCTGCGGCTCCGCTGGGACCGGTTCATCCGGGCCGAACGACTCCTCGACGGCGCGACCTCCCAGGGCAAGGGCGTCCGGACGTGGACGCGGCACCGCTGGGGGATGCCGATGGTGAGCGAGTGCGTGTCCTTCCACCCGCCGTCGCACACCGGCATGCACATGACCGAGGGGCCGTGGTTCTTCGAACGGTTCGCCGGGGGCTGGCGGTTCAAACCAGCGGACGACGGCGGCACGCTCGTGAGCTGGCGCTACAGCTTCGCGTGCCGGCCGGCATGGCTCGCGCCGCTCGCGGAGTGGATCGGCGCCAAGGTCCTGCAACGGGAGATCAGAGCCCGCCTCGACGGCTTCGCCGCCGGCTGCGCCGACCCTGAAGTCCTCGAAGCGGTCCGGAGCGGCCGCCGCTCCTAGGCCAGCTGCCGCTCCTCGCCGTTCCTAGCCGTGCTGCCGCGCGGCGGCCAGCTTGTTCGCCCGGGACACGCCCCACGTCGTGCAGACGAGGAACGCCGTCGTGGTCAGCAGCGGCACCAGGAGCGCGAGCTGCCAGCTGCCGGCGCTCACGTGGACCGAGCCGATCACACTCGGCGCGATGCCCGCGAAGATGTACCCGATGCCCTGCACCAAGGCGGAGATCCGGGCCGTCTGGGCCTGCGTGGAGCCGGCCTTGATGATCGCCGAGAGCACCAGCGTGAAACCGCCGCCCTGCGCGGTGCCGCCCGTGAACGCCCAGAGCCACCACAGCTGCGGCGCCAGGAGCAGCCCGAGCGGGACCGTCACCCACAGCGCGCCGATGACGAGCGTGCCGGCGATCCCGCCGAGCCAGCGCACCAGCAGCGGCGTGCCGAGCGCGCCGAGAATGCCCATCACCTGGAAGATCGACGATCCCGCCCCGGCTTCGGTGGGCGCCAGCCCGATGGTGTCGTGCAGATAGCTGGGCAGCCACGCCGTGATGCCGAAGTAGCTCGAGGACTGGCCCGCGAAGCCGATCACCAGGGCGATCGTCACCCAGAGCGTCGCACCCTGCAGCCGTGCGGCGGCCTTGCGTGCCGCCTTGCCGGCGGCCTTCTCCTCGGAGGCGCTGAGCCCTTCCTGCCCGGACCCCGGGCCGGAGATCGCCATCGGCTTGAGTGCGACGGCAGCGCCCATGGTCCAGATCCAGAATCCCAGCACCACGAGCGCGACGACGCCGGAAAGCGCCAGGGCGCCCTGCCACCCGAGCCACTGGGCCAGGGGGGCCGTGGCCACCGAGGCGAGGAACGCGCTGAAGTTGAGGGTGCCGGAGTAGACGCCCATGGTGAGACTCTGCCGCTCCACGGGGAAGTCCCGCCGGACGATCAGCGGCATGACGATGTTGCCGATCGTGATGGCCGCGCCGATCACCGCGGTTCCCCCGAAGAGCGCCCACTCGGGCCCGATCGACCGGATCGCCGCTCCCACGGCCACGCCGGCGACCGTGAGGGACACCGCCATCTCGGCGCCCACCTTGCGGCCCAGCCAGGAGGCCGCGGGTGAGAAGAACGCGAAACACAGCACGGGGATGCCGGTGAGGATGCCGAACTGGACCTCGCTGAGGCCCACCTCGTTCCGGAACACCGGCGCGAGGGGCGCCAGGCCGATGAAGGGTCCGCGCATCGTGAGGGCGACGCCGATGATCGCGAGCAGAAGGAGCCAGGCCGGCTGTCCATGGGTGGTGGAGTGCGTCGACCGGGACGCCACGGTCGTGGGGGTACGGGTCATGCTGCCACGCTCTCCGGGCGCGCTGAACGCCCTGTCTCGAACAAACCGCTATGGTATACCATAATCGCCCTAGGGGTCCCGGGCTCCCGCTCGGGCATGCTCCGAGGTCGCGCTCCCCCTGAGCCCACCACGGGAATAACGGTCATCTCCCCCGGGTTGATTCCTGACGTGAAGATTGAAATCTGGTCCGACGTCGCCTGCCCCTGGTGCTTCATCGGCAAGCGCCGGTTCGAAAAAGCCCTGGAGAAGTTCCCGCACCGCGATGAGGTGGAGGTCCAGTGGCGAAGCTACCAGCTGGATCCGAGCATTCCCGAACACTATGACGGTACCGAACTCGGGTACCTCAGCGAGCGCAAGGGCATGGCACCCGAACAGGTTCGCACGATGTTCGGTCATGTCACGGAGCAGGCCGCGGGCGAGGGCCTGGCGTACGACTTCGACACGGTCGTGGTCGCCAACAGCTTCACCGCACACCGCCTCATCCACCTGGCCGCACAGTCCGGCAAGGCGGACGAGGCCAAGGAACGCCTGCTCAGCGACCACTTCGAGCACGGCAAGGACATCGGGAACCACGAGTACCTGCGCACCCTCGGCGCCGAACTGGGCCTGCCCGCCCAGGACGTGGAGGAGCTGTTCACCACGGACAAGTACGCCGACGCGGTCCGCGAGGACATCGCGGAGGCCCGCGCCATCGGCGTGAGCGGCGTCCCGTTCTTCGTGTTCGACCGGAAGTACGGCGTCTCCGGCGCCCAGTCCAGCGACACGTTCTCCCAGGTGCTCGACGAGGTCTGGCAGGAGAGCCACCCGCTCCTGACGCCCGCCGCGGTGGGCGCCCAGGCCACCGGATCCACTGCTGACGACGCCGATCTCAACGGCCAGGCCTGCGGCCCGGACGGCTGCTGAACCGACTCCGTCGGCCGATGATGCCGGCCTGAGCGAGGGCGTGCGCGAACACACAGCCTTCTCCCAGGCCGGCATCTCCCTTTTGATGACACAATCCGGTAAAGTGTCTCTATGCCCAAAATCTCCGCGGCCAACAATATGGCCCAGCGCGCCGAGACCCAGCGGAAGATCCTCACCGCGTTCGGCGAACTCCTCTTCACCCAGGGCCTGCCTGGGCTGACCATGACGGACGTGGCCCGTCACGCGGGCATCGGCCGCACCGCGGTCTACAACTACTACGCGGACATGGAGGAGCTGCTGGTCTCCTACGCGCTGACCGAGACCGAGAAGTTCGTGGCCGAGCTCAAGGCCGGCCTGGAATCACTCGACAACCCCGTCGACCAGCTCTCCCTCTACATCCGGGCCCAGGTGGAAGACCTCACGCGTCGGCACCTTCCCCCGGGACCCGCCATGGCGGCGGTCCTCTCCCCTAAGTCGTTCGCCCGCCTCGCCGATCACGTCGGCGAGCTCAACGGCCTGCTGCAGCAGATCCTCCGGCACGGCATGGAGCAGGGCTTCCTGCCCCACGGAGACGTCGAGTCCCTGGCCCGCCTCATCCTCGGCACCCTGTCCTCGACCGCTTCCCGCGCCAAGTCCCACCAGCCCGGCTCGCCGGAGCTGGAGCTGCAGATCGCGGCCACCGTGCGGTTCATCGCCAGCGGTGCGGGCGCCGAGTTCGACGACGACGGCCGCCCCGTGGTGGTCGCACCCCTGCTGACTCCACTGGCCTGAGTCCGGCTCACCCGAGCGGGTGCGTCAGGTCCTGAGAGGGCCCCGTCTCGCGGGAGTCACTTCGCGGGCGTGCTCGCCGCCGCCAGCTCGCGAGGGCAGAGCAGCTTCCCCGGGCCCTGGACCACTTTGGCCGTGGGGGTCACGGCGGCGAATCCCTGGAACAGGATGACGTCCACCGTGCCGTCGCTCCGCCCGTCCTGGTAGTAGTCGGCGCCCTGCAACTGCCGCTGCACGGTCAGTGCCGCGGCATGGCCGTCCTTGCCGGAGATCACGGCCACGGGCGTGTTCAGGGAGAGATCCCGGTTCGTCACGGCGCCCACCACGAACTTCCGCGCCTTGAGCTGTGCCGCCACATTGCCGGCCAGCCCGCGCCGGTCCGTGGCGTTGAAGACGTTGACCTTCACGGCCGACGGCTTGAGCGGGGTGAAGGTCCCGGAGGGGCAGACCGAGGTCTTCTGAGGCGACGACTCCGCCTGCGGGATGCTCAGGTAGCCCTTCTGGATCGCGAAGGCCACGCCGATGCCGCCGGCCACCAGGACGAGCAGGACCACCAGCACCACCGCGTGACGCAGGCGCAGGCGGAAGCGGCGCCCGTCGCCGTCGTCGTCCGGGTCCTCCGCGAAAGCCGCCTCGAGTTCCTGGCGGGAGACCACGTGGCTCCCGTGCAGGCGCTCAGGATCCCGCGCCACCGTGCCTCACTCCTCGATGACCAGGACGCGGGCGTGAATGGCGGTCCGCTGGTGCAGGGCCGTGCGCACCGCCCGGTGCAGCCCGTCCTCCAGGTATTTCACGCCCTTGTACTCGACGACATGCGGGAACAGATCGCCGAAGAAGGTGGAGTCCTCCGCCAGGAGGGCCTCGAGGTCCAGGGTCCGCTTGGTGGTGACCAGTTCGTCCAGCCGCACGGGCCGGGGCGGCAGCGCGGCCCAGTCCTTGGGCGTGTTGTGCCCGTGTTCCGGGTACGGACGTCCTTCACCGACAGCTTTGAAGATCACCCTGCAAGCCTAGGCAAGAAACAGGTCCCGGGGAATCGGCACGCCGCCCGCACCACGAGTCGTAGTGGAACGGTGACCATTTGACGAGGGTGGATTGGAGGGCGCCGGAGCCCGGGTGTTGAATGGTGGTCATGACTGACAGCAGTGCCCCGGCCGCCCCCGACACCCACTCCCCGGAAGAGTCCTCCGGCACGGAACCGCGGGCTCCCCGGGAGGCGACCATCCCGGTGGAGCCGGGCGATGGCACCCGTCCCCCGCTGGCGCTGCTGCTCGACGTCGACGGGCCGATCGCCAGCCCCGTCACCCGCTCCGTCCCGGACGAGGTCATCGCGGAGCTGCTCTGGCTGGCCACCGCCGGCGTACCCGTCATCTTCAACACCGGCCGGTCCGCGGACTTCATCGAGCAGCAGGTGGTCCGGCCCATGCTCGCCGCCGGCATCCCGGATGGCCTCGAGTTCCTGGCCGTGTGCGAGAAGGGCGCCACCTGGTTCACTTTCGACCGCGACGGCGCGGGCAAGGTCCACGTGGACGAGCAGTTCAAGGTCCCCGCCAGCTACGCCGCGGCCATCCGCGAGCTGGTGACGCGCAAGTACTCGGAGTGGATGTTCTTCGACGAGACCAAACTCGCCATGGTCTCCGTGGAGCAGCACGTGGAGACTCCCAGCGCGGACTACCTGGCGCAGCAGCCGCACTTCGACGCCGACGCGCTCTCCCTCATGCCGGCCCACGCCATGCGCGGCCTCATCCGCTCCGCGGCCCCGGAACAGGCGAGCGGCATCAAGGACTCCCGGGCGAACCATTTCCTGGTGGACCCGACCATCATCTCGACCGACATCGAACACGCGCGCCTGGGGAAGGACCTCGGAGCGTGGCGCGCTCTTTCGTGGCTCCAGGAGCGCGGGCTGGAGCCCGATCAGTGGCGCACGGTGGGCGATTCCGGCACGGACTACGCCATGGCCGACTGGCTGCAGGCGCAGGGGCACGCCGTGGCGCATGTCGACGTCCGCCCCGCGGAGGAGCTTCCCGACAAGCCGTACCACGTCCTGACCTCCGTGCACGTCGGCCTCGGCGCGGATGTGGTGAACGACGAGGCCGGGCTGGCGTTCCTCCGCGCCTGGCACGAGCGCCTGGACGGCTGAGCCGGATTCCCACCGGGTGACCGGCGGGGTCCGGGCCTGTCCGGACCCCGCCGGACCGGCGGGTTCGCTCCGATCTGTCAGATCGGCGGAATCGGCGGGGCCCGCCGGAGCGGTCAGCCGGCCGCGGGCTGAGCGGCGGCGGTTCCCGGCGCCGCGAGCGCTGCCTCGACGGCGGCGACCAGTTCGGCGTCGTCGGGTTCGGTGCGCGACCCGAACCGTTCCAGGACCTCGCCGTCGCGGCTGATCAGGAACTTCTCGAAGTTCCACTTGATCAGGCCCGGCAGCAGGGGGTGCTTGAAGCGGGTCAGCTCGTGATAGAGCGGGTGCTGTTCTTTGCCGCGCACTTTCGCCTTGGCGGTGAGAGGGAACGTCACACCGAAGTTGAGCCGGCAGAACTCGGCGATCTCGGCGTCCTCGCCCGGCTCCTGCCCCGCGAACTGGTTGCAGGGCACGCCCAGGATCTCCAGACCCTCGTCCTGGAACCGCTCGTAGAGGTTCTGAAGCCCGTCGTACTGCGAGGTGAAACCGCACTTCGAGGCGACATTGACCACCAGGACCGCCTTGCCGCGGAAGCGTCCGAAACTCGAGGTGGCGCCGTCGTTCATGGTCAGGGGGATGTCATACAGAGAGGTCACCTCACGAGCCTACGCCGGTCCGGCAGCCGTGACGGACACGAAGGCCGGAGCCCCTGCCCTGTCAGCCGGGGTCAGCCGCCCAGCACAGGCAGGCAGATCTTGATGCCGAGCACGTCCACGATGCACCGGGTGCCCTGCGGCGGATTCGGGGCCGGAGTGACCGGCTGCGGCGCGGAGGGCTCCGGCGCCGGCGCCTGGGTGGCCGGAGGAGCCACGGGTGGCGGTGTCGACGGGATCGCAGGGGCGGACGGTCCCGGCTGCGCGGGCGCGCCGGGAGCGGGAGACTCCGCGCCACCATCGCCGGGCGCGGTTCCGTTCCCGCCGGTCTCCGATGCCGGCGTCGTCGGTCCCGGATCCGGCGAGCCGGCTCCGGGACCGGTCTCCGCAGTGGTTCCGGCGGCGGTTCCTGCGCCGGCTCCCGTGCCTGCGGCGTTCCCACCGGACGACTGAGAGGTGACGCGGCCCTGCTCGTCGGGGACCCCCGTCGGAGCGGCGACCGCGGGCCCCTTCGCAGAATCCTGAGCCGGGACGTCGGCCTGCTGCGCGGGCACGGTGGCGCCGGCCGTCCGGGTGCCGCCGCTGCGGTCCGCCGGCCGCGAGAGCACGACGCCGGGCGTGCCGGGTGTGGCGGCTTGGGCTTCGGCCTGCGAGGTGGAACGGTGGTCGGCGGCCGGATCCGGCTGTGCGGTCCCTCCCGACACCAGAGCGGTCGAGACGAGGAGCAGGGCACTCAGCGTGACCAGCGAGACGGTCTGGCGATGACCTGGCGCGGTGACGCCCCACGCGGCGAGCGTAGGGGTCTCGGCGCGGCGGGCGCCCCGGCTCCGGGTCCTGACGCGTGCCGTCCGGGCCGACGGCGGGGCGACGCGGCGGCCGCTCATGGCAGCCACGTCCAGGCACGGCCGGGCGTCACGGCGACGGCGCCGAAAGCCCAGAACTCAGTCATCACGCGTGGATCCCCCTTGGGCGGCCCTCCCCTGAAAGCCGTTGTCACTGATTCTCTCCCAGTGACATGGACCACGCCAACCTTGACATCGTTGTTGCACATTGCCGCCCACGGCAGCGGACCTCTTCAACTCAGGAGGGCACGGCGACGGCACGGCGGGATCCGAAGGCCGGACCTCCCGGATCACGCTGCGATCAGGCCGGGGCTCTCCCGGATCACGGTGTGATCAGCGGCAGCAGCACGCTGGGCAGCAGCGAGGGGCTCAGCAAGGAGGTGGGCGCCGGCGAACCGGACTCGCCGGCGCTCGTGCCCTGTGAGCCGGACGGCGAACCGCTCCCCGCGGGCGAACCCGTGCTCGGCGGCACCGCGGGGCTCGAGGTCGGCGTGCTGCTCGGTGTCGGCGCCGGCGTCGTCGGTACGGGCGTGGTCGTGGGGCCCGTCGGAGTCGGAGTGGGTTCCGGTGTGCCGGTCGGGCTCGGCGTGGGCGATCCGGTGGGGCTCGGCGTCGGGCGGGTCGGGACCGGCGTCGGATGCTCGGGCTGCGGGGGTTCCGGGCGGGCCGGCGGAACCTTGGTGCCCGGCGGGATCTTGCCGCCGTCCTTCTCCGCTTCGGGCGTGATGATCCCCTCGGTGCCGGACGAGCCGCCGGGCAGGGTCCACGCGGACTTGGCGCCCGCCCGCGAGTAGTCCGTGAACGCGATGCGGTCCAGCCGGTCCACCTGCTTGATGGGATCGAGGATCCACTGCAGCGGATTGACGTACTTGCCGTCCTTGATGGTCTCGAAGTGCAGGTGGCAGCCGGTCGATGAACCGGTGGTCCCCACCTTGGCGATCACCTGTCCCACGTCGATCCGCTCGCCCTTGTTCACGGCGATGCCGGAGAGGTGGTTGTAGGTCGTGACGAGCCCGTTGCCGTGATCGATCTCGATGCGGTTCCCTCCGCCGTACGGTGACCAGCCGACGTTGCGCACCCGCCCGGCGTCGGCGGCATAGACGAGAGTGCCGCACGCGGCGCCGTAGTCCTGGCCCCAGTGGATCTCGCCCACCTCGCCGGTGAGCGGATTGACCCGCGGACCGAAGGGCGACGTGGGGATCAGGACCTCCAACGGGGCGGAGAGGTGACCTGCGGCGGGACGGTGGCGTCCGGCCTGAGCCACATTGAGACGTTCCCGCGCCCCTTTCGGACGGCTCTGCAGAGTGGTGCGTTCGAAGGAGATGAAGGCTTCGGCTTCCGCGGTGACCGGTCCGATAAGAGGGTGAACCCCCACCTGATCGGTGGCCGCGCTCGGCGCCTGGCGTTCACTGACAGCGGTGAACTGCGCCAGACCGGACGGCGTCCCCAGTGCCAGGGACACGAGGACGACGCCGGCCATCACCAGGCTCGCCCTCATCGATGCTTTCACGGGCCCGCGGCCGCGATGACGCGGCACGTGGTGGCCCCTCACAGTGCTTCCATCCCCAAGACCTGCACAGCGCTGAACATCCCCTGTTGTCGTCTGTGTCGACCGCCCGACCGGGCAATCACTTCCCAGTGTGCCCCCGCCGCCGTCGCGAATTCAAGGGAATCCCGCGCCCCGTTTCAGAACCCCTCCAGGAACCGCACGGGAAGGGCCTTCACGACGCCCGGCGGTCCGGCCCTGAACCTGGAAAACGCCGGTGGGGCGCCCCGGGTCCCGGGGCGCCCCACCGGCGCGTGCAGCCGTCAGGAGACGTCATGCCCTCCGCAGGGCCGGGGTGCGTCCCAGGATCAGACCCAGGGCCAGCATCGCGGCGCCGAGCGCGAAGTGGAGGATGTTGTCCGCCATGTTGACGGGGACGAAGTTGCCCGCCGACTCCTCACCGAAGAAGAGCCCGTACACGAACAGCACCAGGTAGATCACACCGCCCCAGACCAGGAAGTTCCGGGCCCCGGCAGCGCTGCGGCCGAGGATCAGGCCGGCCACACCGAACAGGAGGTGGACCACGTTGTGCAGGACGGAGACCTGGAAGATCCCGAGGAGCATGGCGTGCGAATGGTGCCCCGCCGCCTCCATGTCCCCCGACGTGATGCCGGGGACGAACCCCAGGATTCCGACGAGCAGGAAGACTGCTCCCACCAGGGTCGCGGTCAGACGTACCGGGCTCTTGCCCTGGATGACATTGCTGGACATTTCGTGCTCCTCACCTCGTGTTCCACGGCGCCCGATGCGCCGTCCGGTGACTTCAGCCCCCGGTGCGGACTTCCCGCACCATGAGTTCGGAGCGGATGGCGAGGCGGATTGGAAAAGCCCGGGAGAATTTCTCCCGGGCTTTTCTCAGGTGCTTTCAGCGGACCTCAGGTGATGGACTCCACGAGGATCGGTTTGGTGGTCGGCTGCGCCGAACCGCCTTCCGGCTCGATCGTGACCCCCAGGAAGGACGCCGAACCGATCCCACCGGGCAGTTCGTTCCAGGTGGACGCCCCGCCGCCGCTCTCCAGCAGACCCGCCGGCTTGGCCGCGCCCGCCTGATCGATGAGCCAGAGTTCGTAGCTCTTGCCCTCGGGCGGCGCCCCCATGCCGAGGGTCATGACACCGCCACGGCCCTCCTTCTCCGAATGCATGACCAGCATGGTCGCGCCACCGGGGACCGAGAACTGCTTCAGCTTGGCGTCCGGAGCGGCGATGATCCTGTTCATCGCCTCGGCCGGGGAGTCCTGTGCCGCGGCCAGCCGCCGCTGCGCCTCATCCCGCTGCGACTGCGCCTGGAAGGCCCATCCCGCCGTCCCTGCGGCCGCTATGGCGAGCACGGTCGCGACCGCGGCGAGCCAGCGTGTCGACGACGGCGTCCGGCGGACCGGGAGCGGCACGACGTCGGCCTGAGCCGGCTCAGCCTCGGCGGCCTTCGCGGGAACGTCTTTCACAGGAACGTCGGCCTGCGCACCGGCTTCGGCGTCCGACGTCGCCGGCACCGGTGCCTGCTGCGCCTCCGGCGCGGATGACCGTTGCGCCTCCGGCGCGCTGACCGCCTCGATCTGAGGGGTGACGGCGATCTGCGCCATGAGGCGTGCTTTCAGGTCCGCGGGAGGCGCCACCGGCGTCGTGCCGGCGGCCAGCAGTGCGGCCACCTGGCTCAGTTCGCGCGCTTCCTCCGTGACCGGATGGCCCGGGGTCAGCGACGTCTCGAAGTCGCGGCGTTCGTCCTCGTCCAAGGCGTTGAGCGCGTAGGCGCCGGTCAGCAGATGCAATTGATCATCCATGGCCAACTCCTAACGTGTCTCTCAGACGGATCATGCCGTCACGAATTCTGGTCTTCACGGTGCCCAGGGGCAGGTCGAGCGCCTGGGCCACTTCTCCGTAGCTGTACCCGCCGTAGTAGGCGAGTTTGATGGCCTGCCGCTGGACCTCGGTCAGCGACTCCATCGCCTTGTGGACCCTTTCGCTCTCCAGGGCCACCTGGACGCGATGCTCCACGTCGTCGTAACTCTCGCGGTACTCCTTGATGCCTTCGCGCAGGTCCCGTTCCTGGGAGGCCTGCGCGGCCCGCACCCGGTCGACCGCACGGCGGTGCGCCATCACGGTGATCCAGGCCCGGGCGCGTCCCCGGTCGGCATCGAAGCGCTTGGCCTGCTGCCAGACCTCCAGGAACACCTCCTGGGTGACTTCCTCGCTCTGCGCCGGATCCCGCAGGACCCGCAGCACCAGACCGTGGACATGCGGGGCGAGGGCGTCGTAGAGACTGCCGAAGGCGGACTGATCGCCCTGCGCCACCAGTTCCATCAGTTCGTCGATGTCGGCGGAGGCGGCGGGCCCTGACCCGGGTGGATGCATGTACATCACTGTCTCATGTCCGCGCATGTTCCTCCGCCACCTGTTTGCCGGGATGGGAAGGGCGGCGGGCCTGACGGCCCGCCGCCCGGGTCTCACCTGGGGTCCTGCTCCGTAGGGACTACTTGGCCGGGGGCAGGAGGACCGAGTCCACCAGGTAGACGGTCGCGTTCGCGGTGCGGACGCCACCGCAGATCACGTTGGCCCCGTTGACCTTCAGGTTGTCACCGGAACCGGAGACGGTGACCTTCTGGCCCTCGACCGTGTCATGCGTGCCGACGATCGATGCCGGCTCGATCTGGCCCGGGACCACGTGGTAGGTCAGAATCTTCTTGAGCGCCGGGGCGTCCTTCTTGAAGCTGTCGATGGTGGCCGCGTCGATCTTCGCGAAGGCGCTGTCCACCGGTGCGAACACCGTGAACTGGCTGCCGTTCAGCGTGTCGACCAGGTTCACCTGGGGGTTCAGCTTGCCCGAGACCGCCTGGACCAGGGTCTTCAGCAGCGGGTTGTGAGAGGCCGCCACGGCCACCGGGTCGGTGGACATGCCCTGGACGGATCCGGGACCGCTCGGGTTGGCGGAGGCGTACGCCTGGCAGCCGGGGCCGACCAGGTTGGCGGCGGGATCCATGCTGGGGCTGGCGGCCGCGCTGCTGGAGGACATCGCCGGGGACGGCGCGGACGAGGTGGCGGCGCCACCGCTCATCCCGCCGCTGCATGCTGCGAGCCCGAGGGGCACGACGGCTGCGAGACCGGCCAGGACGGAAAGACGCTGGATCTTCTTCATGATGATGCTCCTCTTCAAAGGTGTGCGGTCCGCATCCAGAAGCTGGGCTGACCTGTTGGTGCCAGTACTTCGGAGCAGGGTCCGCAGACGGATTGGAGGAATTTCCGGAAACTTTCCGGGAGGCGCATTCCGGCTCTCCTGGGGCGCTGCGAACACTGCGAGCTGGCCGCCCCGGCGTCGGGCGGGAGGCCCCGGGTGAACGACGACGGCGGGCCCCGGCCCGCGGACCGATCAGCCGGCCGGGCTGCTGTCCGGTCCGCCGGCCGCTCCGCCGGCCGTTCCGCCGACTGCTCCGCCGGTCTGATGCACCGGGCGATCCATCGTTCCGGCCCGCCGTCCAATCCGCCGGGACGCGGCGCACCGAATACCCGGCATGGACACGAACATCATCATCGGCTTCCTGGGCGGTCTGGTGACCGGAATATCGCCCTGCATCCTGCCCGTCTTACCGGTCATCTTCTTCTCGGGAGGTCTGGACAGCGCACGGCGCGATCCCGGCGCCGCTCCCGGTGAGGACGACGCGCCCCCACGGGCCGTCTCCCGGTGGCGGCCCTACCAGGTGATCCTGGGGCTGGTGATCAGTTTCAGTGTCTTCACGCTGCTCGGTTCGCTGCTCCTCGGACTCCTGGGGCTGCCGCAGGACATCTTCCGCTGGGCCGGCATCGCGGTGCTGGCAGCGGTCGGACTCGGCATGCTCATCCCGCGTCTCGAGGAGTGGCTCGAACGGCCCTTCTCGTGGATCCCCCGCCGGCAGGTGGACGCCCGCAAGCGGGGCGGCTTCAGCCTGGGCCTCGCACTCGGGGCCGTCTTCGTCCCGTGCGCCGGTCCTGTTCTGGCCGCCATCACCGTCTCCGGCGCCACCGGCCGCATCGGCGCCGGGACCCTGGCGCTCACGCTGTCGTTCGCCGTCGGCGTCGCGATTCCTCTGCTGTTCTTCGCACTCGCGGGCCGCGGCCTTGCCGAGCGGCTCAAGGCGTTCCGCCGCCGCCAGAAGGGCATCCGCATCCTGGCCGGCGTGCTCATGATCGCCCTCGCGGCAGGCCTGGCCTTCGACCTTCCCGCCGCCGTGCAGCGGCTCATCCCGGACTACACCGCGTCCTTCCAGGAGAAGCTGACGCCCTCGCAGGGCAGCCCCCTGGATCTGGGCGGCGTGGCCACGGACGAGAACAAGGACCTCTCCAAGTGCACCCAGGGCTCCACGGAACTGCAGGACTGCGGACCCGCGCCCGAACTCCGCGGCATCAACGCCTGGCTCGGCTCGGATCCGCTGACGCTCAAGCAGCTCAAGGGCAAAGTGGTCCTCCTGGACTTCTGGGCCTACTCCTGCATCAACTGCCAGCGGTCCCTGCCCCACATCACCGCGCTCGACAAGGCGTACCGTGATGCCGGTCTCCAGGTGATCGGCATCCACACGCCGGAGTACGCCTTCGAACGCGAGACCCGCAACGTCAGCGCCGGCATCAAGGACCACGGCATCCAGTACCCGGTGGCCCTGGACAACTCCTACGCCACCTGGACCGCTTACCGGAACCGCTTCTGGCCTGCGCAGTACCTCATCGACGCCCAGGGGAACGTGCGGCACATCCAGCAGGGCGAGGGCGGCTATGCCCTCACGGAGAAGCTCGTCCGTTCCCTCCTGAGCTCCGCACAGCCGGGCAAGGAGCTGCCGGCGCCCGTGGAGACGGGGACGGCCGGACAGGACGGCGCGCTGCCGCAGAACACCACCCGCGAGACGTTCCTGGGGGTGTCCAAGCAGGTCAACTACTCGGGTGCGGCCACGTACCGCTCGGGGACGTCCCTCTTCGCCTACCCGGCGTCGCAGGCTCCGGACAGTTTCGCGCTCACCGGTTCCTGGACGCTTGAATCGCAGCGGATCTCGGTCCCGCGGAATGCACCCGCTCCGGGTTCCGGCGTGCGGCTGAGCTTCCATGCAGGGCAGGTTCAGGCGGTGCTGGGCGGCACGGGATCCGTCACCGTGAAGGGCCCCGACGGCGAGAAGACCCTCCAGATCTCCGGCCCGCCGAAGTCCTACGTGGTCCATCAAAGTGACACTTCCGGCGCCGGGACCCTGGAACTGCGGCCGACGCCGGGCGTCCAGCTCTACTCGTTCACCTTCGGGTGACCTGACGGTTGCCGTCTCCTGAGCCGTCTCCCGGCCCACGTCGCGTCGGGCCGGGAGACGGCAGGAAGACGGGAACGCAAAAGCCCCCTGGAACCGAGGTTCCAGGGGGCTTTCTGGCGGAGAATGGGGGATTTGAACCCCCGAGGGCGTTAACCCAACACGCGTTCCAGGCGTGCGCCATAGGCCGCTAGGCGAATTCTCCATTGCCCTAAGGGCAGGTATCAGCTTAGCGGACCTCTGGCGGGACCACCAAATCAAGGGCCGCCCGCCACCTCGGCCCGCCCCGATTTCCCCCTCTGCGTCCGGCCCGCTAAGCTGGTGTGCGACTCCTCGCGTGGCGTCATCCTGCCGAACTCCCCCAGGACCGGAAGGTAGCAAGGGTAAGTGGGCTCTGGCGGGTGCGCGAGGGGTCTTCTACGTTAAAGGACCGGCCCGTCCGGAGCCGCGGAACGACGGCTTCTCCTGTCAGCCTCGATTGATAGGGTTTCCCTGTGACCCAAGCCAGCGCTCTCTACCGCAGATACCGCCCCGACACCTTCGCGGACGTGATCGGTCAGGAGCATGTCACGGTCCCCCTGATGACGGCCCTGAAGAAGAACCGTGTCAATCACGCCTACCTCTTCTCCGGCCCCCGCGGCTGCGGAAAGACCACCTCGGCCCGCATCCTCGCCCGCTGCCTGAACTGCGAGCAAGGACCCACCGACACCCCGTGCGGCGTGTGCCCCAGCTGCGTGGAACTCGCCCGCGGCGGCGCCGGATCGCTGGACGTCATCGAGATCGACGCGGCCAGCCACGGCGGCGTCGACGACGCGCGTGATCTGCGCGAACGCGCCACCTTCGCCCCGGCCCGCGACCGCTACAAGATCTTCATCATCGATGAGGCCCACATGGTCACGTCGGCAGGCTTCAACGCCCTGCTGAAGATCGTGGAGGAGCCGCCGGAACACATCAAGTTCATCTTCGCCACGACGGAGCCGGACAAGGTGATCGGCACCATCCGCTCGCGGACCCACCACTACCCCTTCCGTCTGGTCCCTCCGGAGCCGCTGCTGGCCTACCTGGAGCAGCTCTGCGAGCAGGAGAACGTCCCCGTGGCCCCGGGCGTCCTGTCGCTCGTCATCCGCGCGGGCGGCGGGTCCGTGCGCGACTCCCTCTCCGTGCTGGACCAGCTCATGGCCGGCGCCGGTCCGCAGGGTCTCGACTACGAACTGGCCGTCTCCCTCCTGGGCTACACCCACGCCTCACTCCTGGACGACGTGGTGGACGCGGTCGCCGCCCATGACTCCGCCACCGTGTTCCGCGCCGTGGACCGCGTGCTGCAGACCGGCCACGATCCGCGCCGTTTCGTCGAGGACCTCCTGGAGCGTTTCCGGGATCTGATCATCGTGCAGGCCATGCCGGACAGCGCCGCCACCATCCTGCGCGGCATGCCCCAGGATCAGATCGCCCGGATGCGCCAGCAGGCGCTCACGCTCGGCCCCGCCGAGCTGTCGCGGTCGGCGGACGTCACGAACGCAGCACTCTCGGAGATGACCGGCGCCACCTCGCCGCGCCTGCACCTCGAACTCCTCTGCGCCCGTCTGATGCTCCCGGCGGCGGACAGCACCGAACGCGGTGCCGCCGCGCGCCTGGACGCGCTGGAACGCCGTCTCGCCCTGGGCGGGGCTCCGGCCCAGACACAGGCCCCCGCGCCGGCACAGGTTCCCGCCCCGGCCGCGCAGCCTGCCGCGCCCGCGCCGACGAGCTCGCCTGTCACCACCCGGACCGACGACGCCGGGGCCGCCCCCCAGCGGACCGCCCCCGCCCCTGCCACTGCCCCTGTGGTCGAGCCGACGCGTGCCGCGGAGACCACGAATGCCCCGGACCTCCCGGTTCAGCAGGCGTCCACACCGCCGGCCCGCGAACGGCCGGCCGAGACCGCTCCCGAGCCCGCCCCGGCTGCGTCCCCCACCCCGGAACCGGCGCCCCGCCCGCGTGAGGGGGCCGCGCCGTCGTCGGCCGGGATGCCCGCCGCATCCGCTCAGACCCCTCCCCCGGCGGCTCAGCAGCAGCCCGAGCCCCAGAGCGCGGGCGACGTCGAGGCGCTGCGCCGGGCATGGCCGCAGATCCTGGACCGGCTGGGCAAGATCAAGCGCAGCACCTGGGCGCTCGTGGCCCCCAACGCCACCGTGGCTCGCCTCGACGGGGACGCCGTGATCCTGTCGTTCTCCACGAACGGCCTCGCCGGGGCCTTCGGCCGCGGTGACCACAAGACGCACCTCCAGACGGCGGTGAAAGACGTTCTGGGCCTCGACTGCCGCGTCGAAGCCGTCGCCGGAGACGCCGCGGCGCCACCGCCGTCGTTCCAGACCGCCCGGCCGAGCGCCGCGGAGGAACCGGCGGCGCCGGCCCCCGCAGGCGCCCCCGCCTCCGTGGAGGAACCTCCAGGCTGGGGCGACAGCCCAAAAGCACCGGCTAGCCAGGAGAACATCCCCCCGGCTAGCGGCCCCGGCAGGACAGCGCCTCAGCGGGAGGTTCCCTCCGGGGACTTCCACCCGCTGGATCAGCCGCGCGACGAGGATGAGCCGCCGCTGGATGAGGAACCGCCGTACGACGACGGTCCCGCCGATCGGGGCTGGCCCTCGGCTCCCGCTGCTCCCGCGGCTCCGGCGGCGTCGGCGCGTCAGGCGGCGCGCTCCACGCCCCGGCCCACGACCCCGTCCAGGTCCGCTACCGTCGCGCCCGAGTCGGTCGCGACCGTGTCCGATCCGGCAGCATCCCCAGGTTCATCCGCCGCGCTCCAGGACGACCCCTGGTCACGGGCCCGTGAGGTGTCCCCCGGCCGCTGGACGGTCGGGACCGAGAGCAATGTGAGCACCGGGAACGGCGGTTCCGCCGCAGCCGCGGCCATCCCCGGACAGGGGTTCCAGGACCCCGAGTTCGAGGATGAAGAACTCTCGGACGAGGACCTGTCCGGCTCCGGCCCGGCCCCGGTGCCGGCAGCCGCTGGGGCTCCCGCCGGTGATCCCTGGGGACTGCCCGCCGAACCGACGAACGCCCCGGAGCGGGCGGACACGGCCGGCCAGGCAACCACGGCACCGGCCGCCGTCGCACCGGCGTCGCGGCCCGTCTCGCGGCCTGTGGAAGCATCCGCCCCCGAAGCCTCCGGCCCCGGACCGGACCAGGATTCACGCGATGGCAGCCAGAGTCTCTACCAGCGGCTCTCCAACAGCCCCCAGGCGCAGCGGGCCCGCGAGGAGGCCCGACGGGCCGCCCCCGCGCAGCCGCAGAACCCGGACGGCAGCGTGGCGGGCTACGCGGTGGACGAGATCAGCGCCGATGATGAGACCATCGAAGAATCAAGCACGTTCGGTCGCGCGGCCGTGGAACGTCTGCTGGACGGGACCCTCATCGAGGAGACCACCCTGGACGGCACCCCGATCATCCGTCGCTGACCGTGGTTTCCGAGCTGGGGCCCGCTGGGGCCCGGCAGGAACCGGCCGTCATGAGAACCGGCCCGCACCAAGAACCGACCCGTAGCAAGAGCTGAACCGCAGGAAAAGAGGACGCCGTGTACGAGGGCGCTGTTCAAGAGCTGATCGACGAGCTCGGACGCCTGCCGGGGATCGGCCCCAAGTCCGCGCAGCGGCTTGCCTTCCACATCCTCGAGGCGGACGCGGAGGACATGCGCAAGCTGTCCGAGGCGATCACCGCGGTGAAGACCCGCGTGAAGTTCTGCACCATCTGCGGCAACGTCTCCGAGCAGGACACGTGCAGCATCTGTCGTGACCCGCGCCGGGACGCGAGCATCATCTGCGTCGTGGAGGAGTCCAAGGACGTCATGGCCGTCGAACGGACCCGGAGTTTCCGCGGCCGGTACCACGTGCTCGGCGGCGCGATCAGCCCCATCGACGGCATCGGTCCCGAGAAGCTGCGGGTGCGCGAACTCCTCACCCGCCTGTCCGATGACACGGTCCAGGAGATCATCATCGCCACCGATCCCAATGTGGAGGGCGAAGCCACGGCGACGTACCTCATCCGCACCCTGAAGCCCATCGGGGTCAACGTCAGCCGCCTGGCTTCCGGCCTGCCGGTCGGCGGCGATCTGGAGTACGCGGACGAGGCCACCCTCGGCCGGGCCTTCGCCGGACGCCTCGCGGTCTGAGTCCACCACGCCTCGGCGGGACCCCGCGACGGAGCGCCGGACGGCGTTCGTATTAGATTGGCCTCATGGTCATCTCCGGGTCCCGCCTGGGCGTTCAGCCCACACCACCGATCGCTCCCATCACGACGGACCGGCTGGTGCTCCGCCCCACCGAGCTCTCCGACGCTCCGGCCCTGGAGAGGATCCGCGGCAGCGAGGAGACCACGCGGTATCTGTCCCATGAGGCACTGGATCCCACCCAGGTACGCGAACGGATCGCCTCCGATCAGGCGCGTGCGGCCGCTTCCACCACCACGGTCTTCAGGCACGCGTGGGCCATCCAGCTGCGGGACTCCGGACAGGTGATCGGAGAGGCCAGCACGTGGACCACCAGGAATCCCCCGGAACCCGAACACCTCGAACCCGGCCAGGCGGCTCTCGGCTACGTGCTGGACCCCGCCTTCCACCGCCAGGGTTACGGCCGCGAGGCCGCGCTGGCGCTCGTCGACTGGCTCTTCACCCAGCGGGACATCCGGACCGCGTTCGCCGGCGTCTTCGAACCCAACCACGCGTCCCAGGCACTGCTGAGGAGCCTCGGATTCACCCCCGACCGCTGGTTCACCGCGGAGCAGGACCAGAGTGGAAAGGGCCTGCCGTCCATCCGCTTCCGCCTGGACCGCCCGGACCCGGCCTGACCCCGGTCCAGCATGTGAGTCACATTTTCCGCACTGCGAGACGACGGCGATAAAATGGCTGCACGCGGCCTGTGCCCTGCCCCGGCCGCGCACGTCACGGACGCAGAGGTCCGCCACCCCCAGAACCTGGCGCCGCCCGGCGCCCGACCAGTAAGGGTCCATGCATGAGTCTGCCCACCAGTGAGCTGCCCGCAGCGGAACTGACCACCGAGCCCGGGGCCCCCACGCCCGCCACCGGCAAAACCAAGCAGCTCATCGTCCAGAAGTTCGGTGGTTCCTCCGTCGCCGACGCCGACGGCATCAAGCGCGTGGCCGCCCGCGTCGCGGCCGCCCGGAACGCGGGCAACGACGTCGTCGTGGTGGTCTCCGCCATGGGTGACACCACCGATGAACTGCTGGATCTCGCCGCACAGGTCACGGACGGTGCCCCGGCCCGCGAGATGGACATGCTTCTCTCCGCCGGCGAGCGCATCTCCATGGCCCTGCTCTCCATGGCCATCAACAAGCAGGGCGCCGTCGCGCAGTCCTTCACCGGCTCCCAGGCCGGCATGCTGACGGACGCGATCCACGGCAAGGCCCGCATCATCGACGTCGACCCGCACCGCGTCCGTACCGCCCTGGACAAGGGCCACATCGCGATCGTCGCCGGTTTCCAGGGCATGAGCCAGGACACCAAGGAAGTCACGACGCTCGGCCGCGGCGGCTCGGACACCACGGCCGTCGCCCTCGCCGCAGCACTCGACGCCGATGTCTGCGAGATCTACACGGACGTGGACGGCGTCTTCACTGCCGATCCACGCGTGGTCGGCTCCGCCCAGAAGATCGCCACGATCTCGAGCGAGGAGATGCTGGAGCTCGCCGCGTCCGGCGCGAAGATCCTGCACCTGCGCTGCGTCGAGTACGCCCGGCGCTTCGGCGTGCCGCTGCACGTCCGCTCATCCTTCAGCCAGCACGAGGGCACCTGGGTCCTGCCCAGCCCCGATGACAAGATCACCATCAAAGAGGGAGTTGCCTTGGAGCAGCCAATCATCTCCGGCGTCGCACACGACCGTTCCGAAGCCAAGGTCACCGTGGTGGGCGTGCCGGACATCCCCGGCAAGGCCGCCGCGATCTTCCAGGTCATCGCCAAGGCGCACTCGAACATCGACATGATCGTGCAGAACGTGTCCACCAAGGGCACGGGTCACACGGACATCTCCTTCACCCTCCCGATCGTCGAGGGCGCCGACGCGCTCGAGGCTCTCCGCGCGGCCCAGCCGGAGATCGGTTTCGAGAGCATCGACTACAACGCCGAGATCGGCAAGCTGTCGCTCATCGGCGCGGGCATGCGCTCCCACCCGGGCGTCTCGGCGACCTTCTTCAAGGCCCTCTCCGACGCCGGGATCAACATCGACATGATCTCCACCTCGGAGATCCGCATCTCCGTGGTCACCCGCGCGGATCTGCTGGATGACGCCGTGCGCGCGATCCACAAGGCGTTCGAACTGGACGGCGACGCCACCGCCACCGTGTACGGCGGCACCGGCCGCTGACAGCGGACGCACCGGCTTCACCACGCAGACGACGACGGCGGGGAACCGCCGTCGTCGTCGTGTTCAACCGCCTGCCGTCTCACCTCAGCGGTGGGGCTCCTGCGGGCCGGGCTTCCGCGTCGCGTAGTGATGGCCCTGCGAATCCGTCTCGATCTCGAAATGGCTGAGATCCTCTTCCGAGGCCTTCTCGAAATCGTCGTGCCGATGGACCACCGGAGCGGCCGCGTCACCCCGGGACGCCGAACCGAACAGCTTCGCGGCGTTCTCCGTCAAGTGCATGAACTTCTCGGTCATCGCGGTCATGCCAGCCACCTCCCTGCTCACGCCGGGCGGCCTCTCCACCCGGAGCGCTTAGGACGATTTTAAGTCCGCGGGGAGGGAAAAGAGCCGATGAATCAGGAAATCCCCCGGCCTCGGAGGCTCAGCGGAGCGAGTGGTCGTCCGGGTTCCTGGACACGACGTACGTGCTGCCGTCCGGCCGGGTCATCGTCTCCCACTGGAGGGTCTCGGCCTGACGCTGGGCCAGGAGGACCTTGTTCTCCTCGGTCATCTCGTGGTCCAGCGCACTGCGGTTCGCCGGCCCGAAGACCGCCCGGAATTTCCCGGTGGCCCGCATGAAGCGCTGGGTGAAGGTCTGGTCGCTCATCTCTCTCCCTCGGTTCAGGGCATCCTCGACTCCTTCAGCATAGCAACTTATTTAGTACACTAACTAATCTCGCTCCTTGGCCCTCTCGACAGGGTCTTGACAACCCGGACGATAGGATGGACCCGTGGATTCGAATGCAGACACAGACCTCTCGCTCGAGAACCAGCTGTGTTTCGCACTCACGGTCGCTTCTCGGACGGTCGTCCAGGCGTACCGCCCGGTGCTGGAACCCCTCGGCCTGACCCACCCGCAGTACCTGGTGATGCTGGCCCTCTGGGACCACAATCCGCTGAGCGTCAAAGAGGTCAGCGCGCAGCTCCTGCACGAGCCCGCCACCATCTCGCCCTTGCTGCGACGACTGGAGGACATGGGTTACGTCCGTCGCACCCCGAACGCCCAGGACGCCCGCGCGCTCGACGTCGAACTGACCACGGAGGGCCTCGCACTCAAGGAGAAGGCCCGCGCCGTCCCGCCCGCCATGATGCGCCGGCTCAAGCTCACGCGCGAGGAGGTCATGGTGCTGAACAAGGCCATGCACAACCTCATCGAAGCGGCCACCGCGGAGGACTGACCCGCCGGGCCCCGCGTGCCTACACTGGAATCATCGATCCGGAGCAAGGAGACGCCATGGCCCAGCACCTCTCATCCAGGAATCCTTCCGGCCTGCGGACCACGCTGACGGGCCTGGCCGCCGTCGCCACCGCTCTCGCCCTGGCGTCTTGCACGCCCTCCGGCAGTCCATCCCCGAACCCGACGACGCCGGGTGCCACCGGCTCCACGGGCCCCTCCTCCAGTCCCTCACCGAGTCAGCTGCCCACTACTCCCCCGGCCACGAACGACCGTCCGGCTCCCGACGCCTCCGTCACGGCCGACCTGGCCATCTCCGTCGTCGCGAAGCCCGGTGCGAAAGCGACGGAGACCCGGCTGCTGTGCTCGGGCAAGACGGCGAAGCCCGATTCCACCGTCCCGATCGCCGACGAAGCGTGCGCCCTCGTCGAAGCCCACCCGGCCTATCTGTTCCCCGCGGCGAAGAACACGGCCCAGGCCTGCACCCAGCAGTATGGCGGCCCCGCCTCCGCCACCATCAAGGGCACCGTCCGCGGCAAGACGGTGGATCTCTCCCTGAGCAGGTCGGACGGCTGCAAGATCAACCAGTGGACAGCCCTCGGACCCCTGCTCGGCGAAGCGGGGGCGAACGTCTGAAGGGTAGGGCCGGCGTCGTCGTCTGCGCCCATGCGACGACGCGGGATAATGGAGACGTGTCCACCGCAGCCCCCGCCACCATTCGCGTCCTGAGCGAGGACGAGTGGCTTCCCCACGCCGAGGCTCATGCCGCCCGCGTGGACCGGTACGCGGTTCCCTTCCTGGAGCGCCGCCACACGGGCCGCAAACACCCCGTGGAGGACTTCCTTTTCACGTACTACACCCACAAGCCCGGGCAGCTGCGCCGCTGGCATCCCGGTGCGGGCACCGTCCTGCTCGGCCCGGAGGCCCGCGAGTGCCTGACCTGGAAGCACTACCGGGCACTGTCCCCGGAGGAACTCGATGCTCTCGGCCTCTCGCCTGACGCGGTGGCGGTCACCGTCGACCTCGAGGGTTTCCTGACGGACCGGCGCGAGGCCGTCGACTTCGCCCGCATCATCCTGGGCGGCACGCTGGCCCGCCCGGCGCAGTTCGGTTGTTTCGGCCTCCACGAATGGGCCATGGTGTACCGGCAGGAGAAGTTCGAGCTGCGCCACGAGTACCTCGGGCTCCGGCTCGGCGGAGAGGCGACGGACCAGGTGGTCGAGGGCCACCGCATCCGGTGCAGCCACTTCGACGCCTTCCGCTTCTACACACCGGACGCCACCCCGCTGAATGAGCTCCAGCCCACCCGTGAGACCCAGCGGGACCTGGAACAGCCCGGCTGCCTGCACGCCAACATGGACGTCTACAAGTGGGCCTACAAGCTCACTCCCCTGCTGCCGAGCGAGTTCGTCATGGACTGTTTCGAACTCTCCTACCGGATCCGCGCCATGGACATGCAGTCCTCCCCGTACGACCTCGCCGCCTGGGGCTACGACCCGATCCGGATCGAGACCCCCGAGGGCAAGGCGGAGTACGTCGCCCGGCAGCGGGGTTTCGCCGAGGAGACCCAAGGGCTCCGCGCCCGCTTCCTGGAACTGCTGGACCGCACCGTTCCTTCGACCCCTCAGGAGACGCGATGACCTCCATGGATTTGACCGTCACCCTCGCACCCGCCGCCGGCGCGCCCGAGGTGACCTTCCGCCTGGTCGGCGGGCCGGACGGTCCCGGCCCCGCGTCGACGGTGCCGGATCCGACCGCCGCGTACGACGCCGTCGTGCGCCACGGCGAACGGCTGCTCCTCCCCGCCCTGCCGCGCAAGGGGGCGGCAGTCTCCGAGGCCCGGCCAGTCTTCGGCGGGGAGCAGCGTGCGCACGTCACGGGCACCTTGGAGGGCCGGCCGGTGGACCGCCGGTTCAGCCGCTCCGATTCGCGGGAGACCGCCCGCTGGGATGCCTTGGCTCCGTTGCTGGGCAGTTCGGAGGCCTGAGAGGCGCCATCGCCGGGCGACGCTCCCACGGCGACGCAGCGCATTCAGGGAGATGCAGCGAATCCGGCGTGACCTCCGGAAACGACGGAAGGGCCGGCGGGACATGTCCCACCGGCCCTTCCGCGTCACTCAGCGGTCGGGATCAACCGGCCGCCGGAGCGTCCTCCTGGTTCAGGTCGGGACGCTTCTGCAGTTCCTGCTCCGCCTTGGCGCGCACTCCCGCATCCGGGCTCTCCGCGGCGGGGGCCGCCACCGAGGCTCCGGTGCCCGTCACCACGACGTTCACGAAGGTCTGCACCGAGGAACCGGAGTAGCTGACGCGCCCGATGTAGGAGCCCGGAGTCAGGCCCTTCCACGCGAGCGTGACGTCGGCCGTCTTGCCGTTCTTGAGCACGAGCGGGTTCGGCGTCACCGTGGCGTTGCCCACGGAGGCTCCGAGCACCGAGGCCTCCAGGCTCGCCTTGACGGGCTGGTTGCCCGGGCTCGCGTAGAGGTTGGCCAGCAGGGTGTACTGACCGGGCTCGGGGTTCGTCAGGGAGACGGACTCGCTCGCGGAGGCCGTGGCCGCCGTGTAGACCTTGCCGTTCGGGCCCAGGACCACCAGGTCGAAGTCGGCGTTGTCTTGCGAGGACACCACCGCGAAGCGGGTGAACGGCGTGCCGGCCGGAACCGTCACGGTCTTGGACGCGTTGGAGGCGTCCGGCTTGTCACCGGCCGGTCCGGGGACCAGCTGGATCTGCGTGGCATCCGCCTTGGACAGGCCGTCCAGGGTCAGCTTGGTCGGACGGTCGCTGCCGGAGGTCACCGGGAAGGTGGCCTTGTCCGTTCCCTTGGCGGTGGTGAAGGACAGATTGGTGGCCGCCACGGCCGACTGCGGACGAACCGCGATCGGCGACGTCACGCTCTTGCCCGCGCCCTGCCAGCTCAGCTGGCCCATCGCGAACTGGCCTAGCGAAGCGCCCGCGTTCTCGAAGCTGACCTTGAAGGTCTTCTTCTGACCGGCGGCGTTGAAGTTCAACACCGACGGGGTGACCTTGACGTTCACGCCCGGGACGTTGACCACGGCGCGGTAGAGGCCGGGGGTCAGCGCGGTGAGCGTGCGGGTGACCTCGATACGGCCCGTCAGATTGCCGAGGGCGAAGGACGGGACGTTCATGTCACGGGACTTGGTGGAACCGAGACCCGGGATGCCGAGGTCGAAGCCCAGGCCCTGGATGTACCGCAGGTAATCGTCCTGACCCGCGTCGTACACGAGTCCGGGGTTCAGGTACCCGGCGGGGTTGACCTGACCGGCGCCCGTGGCGAACAGGTCCTTGTCCTTGCTGCCGTCGGCCTTCTTCAGGTCCGTCGCGGTGGTCATGAGTGCCGACTTGATGGTGGCGGGCGACCACTGCGGGTTCTTGGAGAGAGCCAGGGCGCCGAAGCCCGCGATGTGCGGGGAGGCCATCGAGGTGCCGGACATCATGCCGAACAGCGCGCCGTGCTCCGCGATAGGAGACACACCGGCCAGGACGGCGACACCGGGGGCGGCGACGTCGGGCTTCAGCAGATCGGAGCCGGAGGCCAGCAGCGGACCACGGGAGGAGAAGCCCGCGACCTGCGGCTGGGGCTCCGCCGGGAGACCGGTGGTGTCATGGTTGACCAGCCGGGCCTTGATGGCCGGGTTCGCGGTGACCTTGTCCTTGATCTGCTGCGTGGCCGGCGGGTTGACGTGGACCGTGGGCACGGCGTGCATGTCCACGTCCTCGCTGGAGGCGCTCAGGTTCACCAGGACCATGCCGACGCCGCCGGCACGCTTGACCTCGGCGCTCTTGGCGACGCGATCCACCACGCCACGGTCACACACCACGATCTTGCCGCTCACCTTGGCGGGGTCGAGGCTGTCCGGGGCGCACAGGTTCGCGTTGCCCTTGCCGGACGCGGCGTTCCCGGAGAGGACCAGGTTGCTGTACGGGACCTCCTTGGCCATGAGGCTGGCTCCGCGGAACTTGGTGCCGTCCTCGAACTCGACCGTGCCCTGCAGTTCGCTCGTGAAGGAGCTGGCCGCGACGGTGGTCAGCCACGGGGCACCGTGGTTGACGGTGCTCGCGGTCGGGCCGCTGTTGCCGGCCGAGACCGAGACGAAGATGCCGGCCGAGACGGCGGAGAGGAAGGCCAGGGACACCGGGTCGGTGGTGCTCGTGGCACTGCCGGAGATGGAGTAGTTCAGGACGTCGACGCCGTCCAGGATGGCCTGGTCGATGGCGGCCACGGAGGCGGAGGAGTAGCAACCGCCCGTGTCCGGGTCGTCGTCCTCCCAGCAGACCTTGTAGATGGAGAGCTTGGCCGCCGGGGCGACACCGCTCGTGATGCCCATGTCGCGGTCGCCCAGATTGGCGCGGACGTCGGAGTTGCCGGCCGCGGTGCTCGCGGTGTGGGTGCCGTGGCTTCCGACGTCGACCGGGGAGATCAGCTCTTCCGGTGCGCGGTGCTCCGGCGGGACGGTGTTGAGGAAGTCATCGGCGAAGTAGCGGGCGGAGAGCACCTTGGAGTTGCACTCGGTCCCTTCGAAGCCGTCGCCTGCCTGGCAGTCGCCGACGAACGTGTCGCCGTCCGACTTGAGCATGGCGATCTTGCCGTCCTCGTTGCGGTACGGGACGCCGACCTTCGGGGTGCCCTGAAGAGGCTTGACCTCTTCACCGGCGAAGAACGGGCTCGACGGGGTGTATCCGGAGTCGATCACGCCGACGACCACACCCTTGCCCGCATTCTTGACCCCGCCCAGCTGCTGCTGCCAGAGGCCGGTCTTGCCGGGAAGCTTGAGGTAGTCCGTGCTGGAGTAGTCCGGGGCGTACTGCCGGTCCGGGGCCACGGCCAGGACCTTCGGGTCCTTGGCGAGCTTGCTCGCCTGCTCGGCGCTGAGCTGAGCGGAGAACGCGTTCAGGGCCGTGGAGAAGCTGCGCTTGATGGCCACGCCCTCCTGGCCGGCGACCTGCTTCTGGACCGACTGGAGGTGCTGACGGTACCGCTGGACGTTCTGGTTTCCGGCGTCCAGCTTGCGGCCCGCCTCCGGCTTGGTGGGCGCGAGGCCCGGCGTCCCGCCGTCGTAGCTTGCGGCAGGCTTCTCGGCGAGGACCACGATGTAGCGGCCGGCCTGGAACTGCTGGATGCTGCTCTGCCCGGGGACCACGGTGGGTGCGGCCTGGGCGGGCGTCATGACGGCCGTGCTCAGGAGCACGGGGATGCTGACGCCGGCCGCGAGGGCCTTGGTGAGCGCCCTGCCGCGCAGGAGGCCCTTCCCTGTTCTTCTCATGGGTGCGTGAACCTTTCACGAAGGTCCTCCAGTCCCTTGACCGGAGGGGTCATGCCCGATCGGCCGCGTTGTTACGCGGCTCACACTCAGGTTGACTCTTACCCTAATGGAGCAGCACCCAGTTGTGACAGGGTTATTTCACAGTTTGTTATCAGTTGCGTTTCGAGTTGCGTTATCAGCCGGCCGGGTCATACGTGAGGCAGTCCGCGCGTTCCGCCCCGGGACCGATCTTCACGTCGTGCGCGCCGCACATGAGGTGGTCGTTGTGCCGGCACTCGCTGCGCTGGCACGCGCCGACGTGCGCCAGGACCTTGGGCAGCCCGCCGAGGGAGCTCGTGTCGATGAAGGTGGCGCATTGGGCGTGGTGGTCGCTGCCGCCGATCGTGATGCCGTAGGCCGTGCAACCGTCGTGGTTGAACGAACAGGCATCCACACTGCAAGCGGACACTTCGGTGACGTGAGTGCTCATCATTCCTCCTGCTGGTTCCTCGCGGCGGGGGTCCCCGCTTCTTCCACGGTACGACCGTCCGCCGCGGTTTGACCCGGCGGAATTGCGTATGTGTGTTTTCGCTAATGGGCCCAGGTCAGCCTCAGAACACGCTCATCGCACCACGGCGTCGACTCTCATTCAGCCGCATCGACGTAGTACCAGCGCCCGCCCTCCCTCACGAAGCGGCTCACCTCTTCCTGCACCCCGCGCACGGTGCGCGACGACGGCGCCCCCGCACCGCCGTCGTCCGCCGGGGCGCGGTAGTGGGCGCGGAAGGTGACGGTCCCCTCGGTGTCGAAGGGGCCGCCCGCGGTGGTGGCGGTGATGTCGAGCCTGAGCCAGCGGAGGTCCTCGTCCAGTTCCAGGTCCTCCGGCCGGGTGTCCGGATGCCAGGTGGCGAGCAGGTAGTCCTCGTCCAGCACGGCGAAAGCGCTGTACCGGCTCCGCATGAGAGCCTCAGCGGTCGGGGCCCAGGCCTCCCCCGCGTGGAAGCGCCCGCAGCAGGCGTCGTACGACTCCCCGCTCAGGCAGGGGCAAGGACCAGGTGCGGGGCTCTTCCGGGCGCTCATCCACATAGCCTAAACACGGCGCGAAGGCCTGGGCGCAACCGGTAGAATGGGAGGTGCAAGCTCGCGGAGCGTCGCTGCCACCGTTTTCCCCGCCTCTCATCTCCTTCCGGGAGCCCATGCGTGGAAGCGGGAAGCGCGTGAGACGGCAACACTTCCGTGACGGCCCTGGCCTGGGGCGACACCCGGCCCAGGTTCAACGCACGCACGCACACAGGAGTTGCCGGATGCCCCGGATCGTCGTCGACGTCATGCCCAAGCCCGAAATCCTTGACCCGCAGGGCAAAGCCATCGTGGGCGCGCTGCCCCGCCTCGGCTTCACCGATTTCGTGTCGGTCCGCCAGGGGAAGCGCTTTGAGCTCGAGGTCGAGGGTGAGGTGACGGACGAGATCCTGGCCAAGGCCCGTGACGCCGCCGAGACCCTGCTCTCCAACCCCGTGATCGAAGACGTGGTCAACATCCAGGTCGTCGAGGCCTGATCATGACCGAGATCCCCCTGATCGGTGAGGTCGCCGCCGCGGCCATCACCCCTCTCGCCGGCGCCCGGATCGGCGTCGTGACCTTCCCCGGAACGCTGGATGACCGCGACGCCGCCCGCGCCGTGCGTCTCGCCGGCGCCGAGGCCGTGCCGCTCTGGCACGCCGACACTGAGCTCGCGGATGTCGACGCCGTGGTGATCCCCGGCGGATTCTCCTACGGCGACTACCTGCGCGCCGGGGCCATCGCACGTTTCGCGCCCCTCATGGGCAAGATCGTGGACGCAGCGAACTCGGACGCCAGACTGCCGGTCCTCGGCATCTGCAACGGCTTCCAGATCCTGACCGAGTCCCACCTGCTGCCGGGCTCCATGATCAAGAACGACCACCTGAAGTTCATCTGCCGTGACCAGGTGCTCCGCGTGGAGAACGCGAACACCGCCTGGACCGCGGATTACACGCAGGGCCAGGAGATCACGGTTCCGCTGAAGAACCAGGACGGCCAGTACATCGCCGACGAGAAGACGCTCGACGCGCTCGAGGCGGAGGGCCGCGTGGTGTTCCGCTACGTCGGCTTCAACCCGAACGGCTCGCGCCGCGACATCGCCGGCATCTCCAACGCCGCCGGCAACGTGGTGGGCCTCATGCCGCACCCGGAGCACGCCGTGGAGGCCGGTTTCGGCCCGGAGCAGGACGGCGGCCACTCGGTGGACGGCCTCGGCTTCTTCACCTCCGTGCTGACCCAGATCGTGGGAGGAAAGTGATGACCCAGGAAACCACCGCCAAGTTCAACATCGACACCGTCGCCAACGCGGCGGGCACCCCCGAGGTCGAACTGCCGTGGGCCGAGCTGGGCCTGAAGCAGAACGAGTTCGAGGAGATCGTCAAGCTCCTGGGCCGCCGCCCCACCGGCGCCGAGCTGGCCATGTACTCCGTCATGTGGAGCGAGCACTGCTCCTACAAGTCCTCCAAGAACCACCTGCGCCAGTTCGGCCAGAAGGTCACCGAGGAGATGAAGAAGGACATGCTGGTCGGCATCGGCGAGAATGCCGGCGTCACCAACCTGGGTGACGGCTGGGCCGTGACCTTCAAGATCGAGTCCCACAACTCGCCGTCGTTCGTGGAGCCGTACCAGGGCGCCGCGACCGGCATCGGCGGCATCGTGCGTGACATCATCTCGATGGGCGCCCGTCCGGTCGCCGTCATGGACCCGCTCCGTTTCGGCGAGATCGACCACCCGGACACCGCGCGCGTCATGCACGGCGCCGTGGCCGGCATCGGTGGCTACGGCAACTCGCTCGGTCTGCCGAACATCGGCGGCGAGATGGTCTTCGACGCCGTCTACCAGGGCAACCCGCTGGTGAACGCCCTCGCTGTGGGCGTCATGCGCCACGAGGACATCCGCCTGGCGAACGCCTCCGGCAAGGGCAACAAGGTCGTGCTGTTCGGCGCCCGCACCGGTGGCGACGGCATCGGCGGCGCTTCTGTTCTGGCCTCGGAGTCCTTCGACGACACCAAGCCCTCGAAGCGCCCCGCCGTCCAGGTGGGCGACCCCTTCGCCGAGAAAGTGCTCATCGAGTGCTGCCTCGAGCTGTTCAAGCACTCCCTCGTGGAGGGCATCCAGGACCTGGGCGCCGCGGGCATCTCCTGCGCCACCTCGGAGCTGGCCTCCAACGGCGACGGCGGCATGCAGGTCGAGCTGACCAGCGTCCTGCTGCGCGACCCCACTCTGACTCCGGGCGAGATCCTCATGTCCGAGTCCCAGGAGCGCATGATGGCCGTCGTGACGCCGGAGAACGTCGAGGCGTTCGAAGCCGTCATGGACAAGTGGGCCGTGGAGTACTCCTGGCTCGGTGAGGTCACCGACACCGGCCGCCTCATCATCACCTGGGACGGCGAAGTGATCGTGGACGTGGACCCGAAGACGGTCGCGCACGACGGTCCCGTCTACGACCGCCCCTACGCCCGCCCGTCCTGGCAGGACGCTCTGCAGGCGGACACCTTCACCGGGTCCGTGCAGGACGCCGGCCGCCCGGCCACCTCCGGCGAGCTCGCCGCTGCCGTGACCGAGCTGGTCGCGTCGCCGAACATGTGCGACAAGTCCTGGATCACCAAGCAGTACGACCGCTACGTGGGCGGCAACACCGCTCTGGCCTTCCCGGACGACGCCGGTGTGATCCGCGTGGACGAGGAGACCGGCCTCGGCGTCGCGCTCTCCACCGACGCCAACGGCCGCTACACCTACTTGGACCCGTACCAGGGCGCCCAGCTGGCACTGGCCGAGGCCTACCGCAACGTGGCCACCGGCGGCGCCGTGCCGATGGCGGTCTCCGACTGCCTGAACTTCGGCTCCCCCGAGGACCCGGATGTCATGTGGCAGCTGGCCGAGGCCATCCGCGGCCTCTCGGACGCCTGCATGGAACTGGGTGTCCCGGTCACGGGCGGCAACGTCTCCCTGTACAACCAGACCGGCACCACGCCGATCCACCCGTCCCCCGTGGTCGCGGTGCTCGGCAAGCTCGACGACGTCGCGCGCCGCACCCCGTCCGGGTGGCGTGAGGATGGCCAGGCCATCTACCTTCTAGGCACGACGGCGGCCGAACTGGACGGCTCCGAGTGGTCCAAGCTGCGCGGTCACCTGGGCGGTCTGCCGCCTCGCGTGGACCTCGCCGCTGAGCGCACGCTGGGTGAGATCCTGATCAACGCCTCCCGTGACGGCATGATCGACGCCGCGCACGACCTCTCCGAGGGCGGCCTCGCCGCGGCTCTCGTGGAGTCGGCTCTGCGCTACAACGTCGGCGCCCGCATCGGCCTGGACGAGGTCGCGGAACGCGATGGCGTGGACCTGTTCACGCTGCTGTTCTCCGAGTCCCAGGCCCGGGCCATCGTGTCCGTGCCGCGGAGCGAGGAAGTCCGCTTCAACGACATGTGCACGGCCCGCGGTTTCGCCCACGCCCGCATCGGTGTGGTGGACTCCGCCTCCGGCGCCCTGGAGATCAACGGCGTGGACACGCTCCCGCTCGACGCCCTCCGCGAAGCCCACGAGGGGACCCTGCCGAAGTACTTCGGCTGACCCTCCCCTCCCCTCCCCTCCCCCTCGATCGACTGCTCCGTAGGTGTCGTTTTGAACCCTCAGAACGACACCTACGGAGCAGTCGTTTTTAAGAGCCGTGGCCCGCGCGCCATCCGGCCTGGATCAGAGCCGCCTGGATCTTGGCGACAGCGGAGCTGGCGTCGTTCTGCATGTGTCGCTTTGAGATCCGGACCTCGACCCAGCCCAGCTCGCGATAGCGTTCCGAACGCGCAATGTCCCGGACGATTTGCGATTCCTCGCCGTGGCCATCGCCCTCGTACTCAATGGCGATGCGGTATCGACGGTACGAAAGATCGGGGCGCACTTGCCTGCCGGGCGGCCCGTCGTCGACCGGGACGTTGAGCTCGGGTTCGGGCAGGCCAGCACGTCCTATTGCAAGCCTGAGCAGTGTCTCCTGCGGTGAATCAGAGCCCACACGGATGAGCTGGAGGGCGAGTTTCGCCTTCCGCAGCCCACGCTTGCCCTTGTGTCGATCGATCATCCGCTGAAGATCCGCCACCGTGCACAGCGGCACTATCCTGTCTTCGAAATCCGGATAAGGGACGCGGACCAGATGATCCCCGGCGACCACCAGCTCATCGACGGTAAGCGTGGCCGCTAGATCCAGCCACGTGCGCTCCGGCGTTGTGATCCTGATGCCTTGGTAGGTGGTTATTTCGTCGTCGTAGAGCTTCGCCCGGTGCACCACCACATGCGGCCGTTTAAGATCCGCTGCCCCTTCGGGCCGGATCACGTGAAATGTCGTGGTCTCGCGCACCCTTCTTCTACTCGGAAGACCTCCGAGCTCGGCCGCCGTGAGGTGTGAAACCGCACAGCGATCGTTGATCTCAAGAAATGGACGGACACGCTCCAGGAGCGGTATCCGCTCCAGAGAAGCCGCTGTTCGGAGCCCCTTCCCCAAAGAGGCCAGGGACACGTGTCGCAGCCGCCTCAGACTCACACCGCGGCGGCGGGCTTCCTCAAAGGTGAACGGACGGTCCTCCAGTTCCTGGGGCAGCCGGCTCGGGGTTTTCATTCGCCAATCCCAGCAGAGAACGGGGTCACCGCGCACGAGATATCCACAGGCCTCATCGACTGCTCCGTGGTTGTCGTATTGAGTGTTCAAAACGACAACCACGGAGCAGTCGATGGAGGGGACAGCAAAAGGCCCCCGCTCCTCGCTGTGGGGCGAAGCGCGGGGGCCCGGGGGCCGGGGTCTAACGGGAGGTGCCCTGGGACACCGAACCCTGCAACTGACGCTGGAAGATGATGTAGACCACCAGGACGGGGATCACCGTGATGGTGACCGCGGCGAACAGTGCGCCGAAGTCGACGGCGTAACCCATCTGCTGCGCGAAGGCGGCCAGGGACTGCGAGAGCACCTTCGGGCCTGCGGCGTTGATCGTCACCGGGATGAGGAACTGGTTCCACAGACCGAGGAAGTTGAAGATCGCCACGGACGCGAGGCCCGGCTTGGCCATCGGCAGCATGATCTGGAAGAACGTCCGCCACTCGCCCGCGCCGTCGATCGCCGCGGCTTCCGCGATCTCGCCCGGCAGATTCTTGAAGAAGCTGTGCAGGAAGAACACCGTGAAGGCCAGCGCGAAGCCCACGTAGGTCAGGATCAGGCCGAACAGGGTGTTCAGCAGGTGCATCCGCTCGAGCATCTTGAACAGGGGCACCATGGCCAGGAAGACCGGGAACGTGTTGCCCGCCAGCAGCAGGATGTAGATGAAGCGGTTGCCCCAGAACCTGAAGCGCGCCAGGACATAGGCCGACATGGCGCCCAGCAGCATCACGAGCACCAGGGACGCACCCACCAGCATGAGCGAGTTGCCGAAGGCCTGGCCGATGCCGGCCTCGGTCCACGCCCGGGTGTAGTTGTCGAAGCGCCACACACTCGGCAGCGCGAACGGCGAGGCGAAGATCTCCGCAGAGGTCTTGAAGGAGGACATGAATGTCCAGAGCAGCGGCAGGACGACGATGGCGGACCACAGGATCAGCACCACGTGGCTGCTTCCGGCCACCACACGGTCACTCGTCGTCGACTCGGCCTTGCGCTCCACGTGTCCTTCGGGAGCCTTCGTCTTGTTGAGAATGCTCATACGAGTTCCTGATCCTTACCACCGGTCAGCCGGTTCACCAGGAATACGAGTCCTGAGAAGATGAGCGTCGCCACGGCCATGACCACACCCATGGCGGTCGCGGTGCCGAACTGGCCACGCTGGAACGCGGTGAAGAACAGCTGCTGGGACATGACCAGCGTGGTGTTCTCCGGGCCACCGGCGTTCGGGAAGAGGGCCGCCATGTAGACGAAGGCGTCGAGGGCGAGGATGCCCAGGTAGACGTAGGCGGTCTGGATGTTGTCGCGGATCATCGGGATGGTCAGGCTCACCGCGGTGCGGAAGCGCCCAGCGCCGTCGATGCGCGCCGCCTCATACAGTTCGGCGGGGATGCCCTTGATGCCGGCGATGAAGAGCACCATGTAGAAGCCCACGAAGCCCCAGATGATGACGAACATGGAGGCGAACATCGCGGTGTTCGAGTTGCCCAGCCAGGCGAAGTCTTTGAAGTTCTGCAATCCGAACGCCCGGAGCAGGCCGTTCAGCAGGCCGCCGCTCGGGTCGTAGATCTGTCCCCACATGATGCCGATGGCGATCGCGGGGATGGTGTACGGGAAGAAGGAGACCACGCGGTAGAAGCTGGAGCCCTTCAGGCCCTTGACCTGGCCTTTGCTGCTGCCGCCCACGGTGACGACGACGGCGAGAGCCAGGGAGAGGACGATCGTCACGAGGGGAACCACGATCAGCAGCAGGATGTTGTTGCCCAGTGCCTTCAGGAACAGATCGTCCTGGAAGATCTTGATGTAGTTCGCGAGTCCGACGAAGTTGTATTTCGGGGAGAAACCGGACCAGTCGGTCAGGCTGTAGAAGAACGCTTGGAGGAATGGCCACACCACGAAAAGCCCGTAGATCACCAGGGGAACGCCAAGGAACACCAGCATGAAGCTGACCTTGTCCCAGGTGAGCGGCTTCCGCCGCCGCGGGGCGGCGGCCGGGAGGCCGCCGCCCGTGGTGGTGCCCGGAACAGGCAGGGTCACTTGATTTCAACCTTCTTGATGGACGAATCGGCAGCGACCTTGTCCGAGATCTTCTGCAGTGCATCGGCCAGCTCCTCCGCGGAGCTCTTGCCGTCCAGGAAGGCGTTCCACACGACCAGCTGGTCCTTGTTGGTGCCGTAGAGGTCGAAGACCTGCCAGTTGAAGACGTTCTTGCCGGCGGCGTCGAGCATCTTCGTCTGGGAGACCAGCGCCGTCGAGCCGAAGCCGTCGGCGGGAACGGTGCCCTTGACGATGGTCGGCGAAAGCTTGGTCTTGGCGAAGTTCGTGGCCGCTTCCTTGGAGAGCATGGCACGCAGCAGTTCCTTGCCGCCGGCCACGCTCTTGCCCTGGGACGGCACGATGAAGGGCTCGCCCGCGCCGGAGTGCAGCGCCTCGAACGGCAGCTTGGACCCGGAGGTGACGGTCGGCACCGGGGTGCCGGTCATCTGGAAGTCCGCCTTGGTCTGGTCCTTCATCTCGTTCTCGATCCAGGACCCGGACGGGTAGAGCAGGGCCTCCTGCGCGTTGGACCACTGGGCCTGGGCCGCGGTGAACTGCGTGCCCGAGCCACCCGGCTTGAAGTGCCCGGCCTTGATGTGCTTCTCAAGCGCCTTGAACACCTTCATGATGGCGTCCTGTTTCCAGGCGTCCGGCTTCAGGTTCTCGATGTTCAGGCGGACGTCCTGGCCGCCCTCCTTGATGGCGGAGGCGAACGCGAGTTCCTGGTAGTACGTCGCGGCTTCCTTGCCCCAGAGGAAGAGGAACTTGCCCTTGGCCTTGGCCTTCTCGCCGAGTTCGAACGCCTCGTCCCAGGTCTTCGGCACGGTCCAGCCGTTGTCCTTGAAGAGGGAGGCGGAGTACCAGAGGCCGTAGACGGTGAGCACGTAGTTGATCGCCGCGACCTTGTCACCGAAGGTGCCCGGAGCGAGCACACCCTCGTACAGGGTGTCGGAGATCTTGGTGCCCTCGTAGTTGTTGGCGTCGACCACGGACTTGAGGTCCTCGAGCTGGTCCAGGATGGTGGAGATGCCGATGGACTGAGCACCGGAGTTGTCGATCAGATCCGGCGGGTTGCCGCCGGCGAAACGCGGCTGCAATTCGGCGGAGATGGCCGAGGAGGCTGCGACCTTGAAGGTGCTGCCGGCGAACTTCTTCTCGGCGGTCTTGGCGGCGAACTCCACGTAGTCCACACCGTAGCCACCCTTGAAGATCACCGCGTCGACCGTGGCCTTGTCCGCCAGGCCGAAGGGGTTCGTTGCAGAGACGTTGCCGGTGGCGGCCGGAGCGGCACTGTCACCGCCGGACGCGCAGGAAGCCAATGCGCCACCCATGGGGATGACCGCGGCCGTGGCGAGCGCCCCCCGGAGGAATCCACGCCGCGCGAACGGCTGATTCTGCATTTTCATATCGTTACCTTCCGATGACTCAAAGGAACTGGGCGGGTCATCTGCGACTTCGACCAGCGTGACCTGGATCCAAGCAGACCCGCGTCTGTGTGATATGCAACACCATCTTTGAGCGAAACGCAATATTTCCCGGGAGTTTTGATCAACTTCTTTCATTGCGATTTCATAACCGCCAGAGGTCGGTGAGGTTTCAGAACGCCTCCCGCCCCGGGACCTCTCGAGGATCGCCGCAGTTCAGCGGCGCGATCCATGGGTCCGGACCCCGACCGCCCCTCCGTGTCGGGCCGGTCGCGGCCTGATGTCGGCTCGCGCACCGGTGAGAAACGGGTAGTCACTACTTGGGAGTGGACTCGGCACCCGGCGCTACCCTGCACAGTACGCGGCACGGTGGTCTCAGGGGTAGCCCTCGGGGGCGCGTGCGGTGCGCCCGTGGACGGGAATCGGGGGATTCCTGTCGCGGGTGGCAGGGTGACTGTTTTAGGAGGCGGTCACCCGGTGCCCAGGACCTCGTCCTGGGGACAGTGGTGGGGTCCGGCCAGGGCGTCCCTGTTGCCCGGCCCGGCCCCACCACCCGGCCCGTGGCCCGGACCGGATCGGACCGGATCGAGCGCCCGGAAAGCCGCCCGGACATGCCCCGCTCAGCCGCGCTCGACCAGGCCCTTCCAGCTCAGCTGTTCCTGCTGGCGCCGGCTCAGCCCGGACACGACGAGGTCATAGGAGTCCTCGATCATGTTCCGCAGCAGCTCATCCGGCAGCCCCTCCAGGAGCACGCCGTTCCAGTGCTTCTTGTTCAGATGCCAGGCCCCGGTGATCTGCGGGTATCCCGCCCGCAGCTGCAGTGCCAGCACGGGATCGCATTTCAGGCTCACGGACAGCGGCAGGCCGCGCAGCCGGGTCAGCGCGAACATCTTCGCCGGATGCCGGGCGCCTTCCACCTCAGACGCGACCTTGAAGACCGAGGTGTCCGGGTCGAACGGGAAGTCCTCGATGGCGCCCGGGAACCCCAGGCAGAACTCGCGCAGCTCACGGGCGTCCATGACCGCTCCTCTTCGCCAGGCCGCCGTCTGCGGCTCTCAACCGGGGTCGACGACGCCGGGGCCACCCGCCGTCATCGTGCGTGCGTGTGCGGGGCGCTCAGGCCGTCGCGGAGCCGTCCGTGTCCAGGCGCCGGCCCTCCTGGGCCCAGCGGTGCAGCACCCGGTCAGGGCACTCGTTCATGACGACGTCCAGCCCGGCGGCCTCGGCCCGTTCGGCGGCGGCCTCGTCCACGACGCCGAGCTGCATCCAGACGGCCTTGGCGCCGGCCTCGATGGCCTGATCCACCACCGCGCCGACGCGTTCGGAGTTCACGAAGCACTCCACGACGTCCACCTGGCCCGGCACCTCGGAGAGAAGCTTGTAGCCCTTCTCGCCGTGGACGTCCTCGCCCTTGGGATTGATGGGGATGATCTCCATCCCCATGCGGTCCCGCACGGTGAGGGAGACGTCATAGGCGGCGCGCCATTCGTTGGTGCTCAGCCCGACCACGGCCCAGCGGCCCTTCGTGGTGATGAGCTTCTCGATGACGGCGGGATCGTTGACGTGTGCCATGCCCCCTAGCCTATTCCTCCGCCCGGAGGATGCATTCCCACGCGGCTTAGACACACGCCTGCGCTCGTTCCTCGCTGCGGCGCGCGATGCGCCGCTTCCGGGAATGCATCCCCCGTCCCGAACGCCGAGGGCCGGCGGCGCCAACGCGCCACCGGCCCTCGAGAAAGGGATGAGGAAATCAGTCCTCGATCAGGTCGTGGACGACGATGGTCTGCTCGCGGTCCGGGCCCACGCCGATGGCGGAGAACCGGGTGCCGGAGAGGCGTTCGAGCGCGAGGACGTAGTCGCGGGCGTTCTCCGGGAGGTCCTCCAGGGTCTTGGCGCCGCTGATGTCCTCGGTCCAGCCGGGGAAGTACTCGAAAATGGGCTTCGCGTGGTGGAAGTCCGTCTGGGTCATCGGCATCTCGTCGTGGCGGACGCCGTCGACGTCGTAGGCCACGCAGACCGGGATCTGCTCGATGCCCGTGAGGACGTCCAGCTTGGTGAGGAAGTAGTCCGTGAAGCCGTTGACGCGGGAGGCGTGACGCGCCAGGACGGCGTCGTACCAGCCACAGCGACGCGGACGGCCGGTGTTCACGCCGAACTCGCCGCCGGTCTTCTGCAGGTAGAGACCCATGTCGTCGAACAGTTCAGTGGGGAACGGGCCGGCGCCCACACGCGTGGTGTACGCCTTGATGATGCCGATGGACCGCGAGATGCGTGTGGGACCGATGCCGGAGCCCACGGACGCGCCGCCCGCGGTGGGGTTGGACGAGGTCACGAACGGGTAGGTGCCGTGGTCCACGTCCAGGAAGGTGGCCTGGCCGCCCTCCATGAGCACCACCTTGCCCTCGTCCAGGGCCTTGTTGAGCTCATAGGTCGAGTCGATCATCAGGGGGCGCAGGCGCTCGGCGAAGGAGAGGAAGTACTGCACGATCTCCTCCACCTCCACGGCACGGCGGTTGTAGACCTTCACCAGGAGCTGGTTCTTCTGGTGCAGCGAGCCTTCCACCTTCTGGCGGAGGATCGACTCGTCGAAGACGTCCTGGACGCGGAGGCCGAGGCGGGCCACCTTGTCCATGTAGGCGGGGCCGATGCCGCGGCCCGTGGTGCCAATGGCGCGCTTGCCGAGGAAGCGCTCGGTGACCTTGTCCAGCACCTGGTGATACGGGGCCACGAGGTGGGCGTTGGCGGAGACGCGGAGGCGGGAGGTGTCCGCGCCGCGGGCCTCCAGACCGTCAATCTCCTGGAAGAGGGCCTCGAGGTTCACCACGCAGCCGTTGCCGATGACCGGGATGGCGTTGGGGCTGAGAATGCCAGCGGGAAGGAGCTTGAGCTCGTACTTCTCACCGTTCACCACGACCGTGTGGCCGGCGTTGTTGCCGCCATTGGGCTTGACCACGTAATCCACGCGCCCGCCCAGGAGGTCGGTGGCCTTTCCCTTGCCTTCATCGCCCCACTGGGCTCCGACGATCACGATTGCTGGCATTAGATCCTCCCCGAGGATTCGGCAGGGGCGTTGACCTACCCAGCTTAGTCGACCGGGGCCGACAGCCCGCATCGGGCCTCTTCGCGACGGTCAGCCGATGTTCGTGCAGGACCCGCCCAGACCGCCCACGAGGCCCGGATTGGCGCGGACCTTGACCGGCACGGAGGGCCAGGTGCCGCTGTTGATGACGATCGCCAGTTCCAGATCGGTGCCCAGGCCCAGGAGTCCCCCGAGGAGGTTCACGGGAATGTTGGTGGTGTATTCCGTGGTGGTGCCGGTGGTGTTCGCGGTCATGGAGAAACCTGTCAGAGGCGCCAGAACGGACCCCAGGCCGCTCTGGGAGGCATACACCGTGGCATCGGTGAGGGTGAACCCTGCCGGCGGCTTCCAATAGATGATGACTTTGGCGCCGAGGCCCGCGATTCCGGCGTTGTAGGCGCACGGTCTGGTCAGCGTTGCCGGCGGCACCGTGTACGTCCCGAGTCCTGCGCCCGCGACCCATTCGCGGTCACTCCACGCGGCGGAGGTGGGCACGGCGGAGACGACGACGGCGCACGCGGCCAGCGCTGCGGCGATCCCGCCTCGGGTCCTCACGATGCTCCTCCGCCCTTCTCCTCGTCACGTCCTTCGCGCGGGGTCGCCGCGGCCGGGCCCCGCCGGAACGCCGCCCACAAAGCGGCCCCGGCCAGCAGCGTCCCGCCGCCCAGCAGCGCGATCCGGCCGCCCTCGAAGCCCGTGTCGCCGAGGTGACCGCCGCCCGGAGGGGTGGTCCCGGCGTCGTCCTCCGACTGCGCGGTGATCCCGAGCCCGAGCCGCAGGCTGCCCCGCGGAGCCGCCGGGGTCCCGCGCGGAGCCTCCAGCGTGACCGCCAGATACGAGTCCTTTCCGCGCGGAAGTCCTGCCAGAGCCACGGTCGTCTGCGGATCCACTGTTTTCAGCGCCTCGCGGTCGATCCGGAGCACGGGACGCGCCGGACAACGGAGCTCCGTGCCCACCCCGCTCGCCCCGTTCCAGGGTTCGGAGCACTCACGCACCGTGACCAGATAGCCCCCGGCCCCCGCGAGCGCACCCGTGGCACTGAGCTTCAGCGAGGTCGCGGCCGGGTCACCGTCGGCCACCCGGAGCCTGAGCTGCCAGCTGTACTGCTGGCCCGGCCGCAGCGAAGGAAAGGTCAACGGGTACGGCGAGGAGGCGAGCTGGAGGTGACCTCGCTCGCCCGTCTCCGGAACTGGAGTGAAGACCGGATCCTGGCCTGCACCGCTCGCCGCCCCCGCGGGCCCGCCGAACACAGCAAGGATCGCGAGCAGGAGACCCGCGAAGAGCAGAGGGGCACGGCGTCCGGCCCGTCTCATGACGACTCCTGAGGACCTGCCTGCTGCCCTCCACGATGCCGTGGCACCCGATGCGGCCAGAACGCCCAGGTCACCAGCGCGGCGAGCACGAGCGTCGCGGCCCCGAGGAACCACGGGCCGCGGGTCGCCATGACCCAGGACCCCAGGACGGGAACCGTGAAGACGACGCGCTGCGCGGTCGTCACCTGATACGGCACGGGGTCCTGGGAACTGTTGGCGTCTCCTTTGAGCACCAGGGTCGCCGCGCCTTTGCCGGCCCCGGGCTCGGGCGCCACGGAGACCACGCGGTGCGTGACCAGAGTCTTCGTGCCCTGACGCGTCACGGAGGCCACCTCCCCGGGCTTGAGTTGGTCAGCGGGAACCCGCACCGTCAGGGACAGGGCGCCCACCGGGTACTCCGGTTCCATGGAACCGGTCCGGAAGACCACGAATCCCGCACCGAACAGCAGGGCCGCCAGGACGGACAGCAGACACACCAGGCCCAGGACGGCCGCGACGCTCAGGAGAACTTCGCGGACCGTCCTGATGCTGCGCGTCAGCACCGATCAGGAACCGACGGTGCTGGTGAAGCGCCAGAGCGGGGTGGTCTTCTTGCCCTGGAGCGACGGATCCGCGGTGGTCGGCAGCGTGATCGCCAGACAGATGTCCACCCCAGTGCCGGCCGTAGCGGCATCCGGGCCGGCAGGCAGGCTGATCGGAGTGGCCGAGGTGGCGGTCAGCGGCTGACCGGCGGCCACCAGGACGGTGCCATTGGCGGTGAAGCCCGTCGCGTTGCACTGGGCCTTGGTCACGCCGGTCTTGGCCGAATAGGTCAGGGCCGCGTAGAGCGCCGAGTTGTTGGTGGGGTCCACCACGGGGGTGGCCTGCACGCCTTCGGCGAGGGTCGCGGTCAGCGCCTCGGAGCCGACCGCCGCGCGGAGCTGCATCGGCGCGTAGACCGTGCTGCCCGGGACCAGCTTGTCCGCGTTGACGGCGAACGTCAGAGCGCCGCCGTTCTTGCTTCCCTGGTCGCTCCAGGATGCGGCGCCGGCCGTCCCGGTCCACGTGTTCTGCTCCATCTGATAGGTCTTGGTCCCCGGACCGCCGGTTCCGGCGTCGTTCTGGCCGAAGACCCATTCATTGTCGGTCCAGGCGGCGAGCGTGAAGACCGCGCCTACTCCCAGAACGAGACCTCCGGCCAGGATGGCGCGGACTTTCCGGGAACGGAATGGACGAGTGGTGGATTGATTCTCCATGGTGATGCCTTGTCATAGCAGTTGAGTGATGAATAAGCACCCGGCCCCCTACTGCTGCCATGCAGTGCTGATTTCAGTGCACCATCGGAGGCACACCGTGTCAACGGGTAAGTGATTGCAATCCGTCATCTTGTCAAGTCGCACCTCGGGGCCGGTCTGGACCTCTCGCCATTTCGGCCGGGATCACCCATACTGACCGGTAACCAAGGCACCGCGGCCCTGTCGGCGCCTGGCACCGGCACGCAGGAGGCACCGTGTTCAGCAGTCCGTTCCCCGACGTCGACATCCCTGATGTGAGCGTGTACGACTACCTTTTCGGCTCCCTGGATGACAACGACCGCGCGCGGATCGCCCTGGTCGACGGAACCACCGGCGCGCAGACCGACTACGGGACGCTCGTGGCGCAGATCGACGCAGTCGCGGGCTATCTGGCAGCCCACGGCGTGCGGTCGGGCGATATCGTGGGGCTCTTCGCCCCCAACATCCCGGCCTTCGCCGCCGTCTTCCACGGGATCCTCCGCGCCGGCGCTGCCGCCACCACCATCAACGCTCTCTACACCGCCGACGAAGTGGGGCACCAGCTCGAGGACGCCGGGGCCGGCTGGCTCTTCACGATCTCGCCGTTCCTGGAACGCGCCGCAGCCGCCGCGGCCCACCAGGGCATCCCCGCGGAGCGCCTCGTGGTCCTGGACGGAGCCCCGGGACACCCCTCCCTCAAGGACGTGCTGACCGCCGGCCACCCGGCGCCCGAAGTGCACCTCGACCCCGCCACCCACATCGCGGCGCTCCCCTTCTCCTCCGGCACGAGCGGCAAGCCCAAGGGCGTCATGCTCACCCACCGCAATCTGGTGGCCAACGTCCAGCAGAGCCGGGCTCTTCTGGAGGTCGACCGCGACGACGTGCTGCTCGCCCTGCTCCCGTTCTTCCACATCTACGGGATGACCGTGCTGCTGAACCTGGCCCTCGCCGAACGCGCACAGCTCGTCACGATGCCCAAGTTCGACCTCACCGAGTTCCTGCGCATCATCCAGGAACACCGCGTGACGTACCTCTTCATCGCGCCTCCGGTGGCCGTCGCCCTCGCGAAGCACCCCCTCGTGGCGGACTACGATCTCTCCAGCGTCCACACCGCCCTGTCCGGGGCCGCGCCGCTGGATGAGGAACTGGGCCACGCCGTCGCGGAACGTCTCGGCTGCACGATGCTGCAGGGCTACGGGATGAGCGAGATGAGCCCGGTCTCCCACCTGATCCCCCGCTCGTCCGAAGGCGTGCCGCTGGGCAGCTGCGGCTATACCGTGCCGAACATGGACATCCGGATCGTGGACCTCGCGACCGGGGAGGACATCGACCCGCCGGCCGAGGGCGTGAGCGAACCGGGTCACCTGCTCTGCCGCGGGCCCAACGTCATGGTGGGGTACCTGAACCTCCCCGAGGCGACGGCGGAGACCCTCGACGCCGACGGCTTCCTCCACACCGGCGACATCGCCACGGTCTCCTCCACCGGCGTGGTCAGCATCGTCGACCGGCTCAAGGAACTCATCAAGTACAAGGGCTATCAGATCCCGCCGGCCGAACTGGAGGCCCTGCTGCTCACGCACCCCGAGGTCGCCGACGTCGCAGTGGTCGGCGCCTTCGACGAGGACCACCAGGAGGTGCCCAAGGCGTTCGTCGTGCGGCAGCCCGGCTCGGAGCTCGACGCCGCCGCGGTCATGGAGTTCGTGGCGGCCCACGTCGCCCCGCACAAGAAAGTCCGGCAGGTCGAGTTCCTGGACGCCATCCCGAAGTCGGCGTCGGGCAAGATCCTGCGGCGCGAGCTGCGCAAGGCCTGAAGGGGACGGCCTCGGCCATCACCTCCGTCGACCGGATGCCGAGTCCGTGGTCCAGGTGGTGAATCCGCTACATGAGATAGCGGACTCGCCACCATGGCAGCGGACTCAGCAGGAGGGTTGAGGACGGGTACGACGACGGCGGGCACCTTTCTCACGAAAGGTGCCCGCCGTCGTCGAAGCCCGGCCGAAGCTCAGAGGGCCTCGATGGCCGCCTTCGCCGTGGGGTCCGAGTCGTTCAGGAATTTCTCGATCCGCTCGGGCTCGTCGGGCTCATTGATGGCCGCGGAGGCGCGGCCCAGGGCGTAGAGCGCCCGGAGGAAACCCTGGTTCGGCTCGTGCTCCCACGGGATGGGACCGGCGCCGCGCCAGCCGTTGCGGCGCAGGGCGTCCAGGCCGCGGTGGTACCCGACCCGGGCGAACGCGTAGGACTCGACGGTCCGGCCTTCGGTCCAGGCCTGCTCCGCCGCAAGGGCCCAGAGCAGGGACGACGCCGGGTACTTCGCCACGAGCTCCTGGGGGTGCGCGCCGACGGCGAGGTGCTGGTACACCTCGGTCTCGGCCGGCAGCTTCGTGGGCTCAGGCCCCAGGAGGTTCGAACGGAATTCGTCGGACATGCTTACTTGCCGCTCTTGCCGGCGGAACCGAGCTGCTGAGCGGCTTCGACGATGCGGGCCGCCATGCCGGCCTCGGCGGAGGCGCCCCAGACGCGCGGGTCGTAGGCCTTCTTGTTGCCGATCTCGCCGTCGACCTTCAGCACACCGTCGTAGTTGCTGAACATGTGGCCGGCCACCGGGCGGGTGAAGGCGTACTGGGTGTCCGTGTCCACGTTCATCTTGATGACGCCGTAGGAGACGGCATCCGCGATCTCCTGCTCGGAGGAGCCGGAACCGCCGTGGAAGACCAGGTCGAACGGGCTGGCCTTGCCGATCTTGGCGCCGACCTCTTCCTGGATCTTCTTCAGCAGCTCGGGACGCAGCTTCACACCGCCCGGCTTGTACACGCCGTGCACATTGCCGAAGGTGAGGGCCGTGATGTAGCGGCCGTTCTCGCCGGAGCCCAGGGCCTCGATGGTCGCCAGGGCGTCCTCGGTGGTGGTGTAGAGCTTCTCGTTGATCTCGTTCTCCACGCCGTCCTCTTCGCCGCCGACGGTGCCGATCTCGACCTCGAGGATCATCTTGGCGGCCGCGGTGCGGTCCAGGAGCTCACGGGCGATGCGCAGGTTCTCGCCGAGCTCCTCGTGGGAGCCGTCCCACATGTGGGAGTTGAAGAGCGGGTCGCGGCCGGCCTTGACCTCGGCCTCGGAGGCGGCAAGGAGCGGCAGGACGAAGCCGTCCAGCTTGTCCTTCGGGCAGTGGTCCGTGTGGAGGGCGATGTTGATGTCGTAGTTCTTGGCCACTTCGCGGGCGAAGGCCGCGAAGGCGAGGGAACCGGCCACCATGTCCTTGACGGAGGCGCCGGACCAGTAGGCCGCACCACCGGTGGAGACCTGGATGATGCCGTCAGAACCGGCCTCGGCGAAACCACGGAGGGCCGCGTTGAGGGTCTGCGAGGAGGTGACGTTCACGGCCGGGTAGGCGAAGCCGCCTGCCTTGGCACGGTCGATCATTTCGGCGTAGATTTCCGGGGTTGCGATAGGCATGCTGACTCCTGGTGATGCAACGGGATGGGCCGGACAGCAGGGATGGTGCCGACCGATTCGCGCTATTTCCGCGTGACTGAACCCATCCTAGCCAGCAAGCACGCGGGCATGGAATGTGGCCCGGATCATGACGCGCGGCGTGCCCGGCGCTCCGCAGGGGATCACGCGGCACGCCGGGGCCGTCGGCCGTGCCGCGTCAGGACACGTGCTGGCCGAAGACGTGACGACGCACCCACGCGTGCATCGCGATCGCCGCGGCCGAGGCCGCGTTCATGGACCGGGTGGAGCCGAACTGCTCGATCGACAGGGTGGCCTCCGCCGCCCGGTGGACCTCCTCGGACAGCCCCGGCCCCTCCTGACCGAACACCAGGACGCAGTTCTTCGGCAGCTCGTAGGTCTCCAGCGGCACGGAGTCCGGGAAGATGTCCACGCCGAGAATCGTGAGGCCCTCGCCCTGAGCCCAGGCCACGAAGTCGTCGACCGTCGGATGGTGCCGGATGTGCTGGTACTTGTCGGTCACCATCGCCCCGCGGCGGTTCCAGCGCCGGCGCCCGATGATGTGGACCTCCTTGGCCAGGAAGGCGTTCGCGGTGCGGACCACGGTCCCGATGTTGAGGTCGTGCTGCCAGTTCTCGATCGCCACGTGGAAGTCGTGCCGTCGGGTGTCGAGCTCCGCCACGATCGCGTCGTGTTTCCAGTAGCGGTACTGATCCAGCACATTGCGCCGGTCCCCGTGCTCCAGCAGCTCAGGGTCCCAATGGTCCCCCTCGGGCCACGGGCCCTCCCACGGGCCGACGCCCACTTCCGGAGCCGCGGCGGCGTCCGCTCCGCCCTCGGCATCCCGCGCGACGACGGCGCGGGCCCCGGCGTCGTCGTCCGTGTCCTGTGCGGGGGCGGGCAGGCCGGGGTCACCGGAGGTCTGATCAGTCACCCTTCAACTGTAGTGGGACGCGCAGAGCCCGGACCGAAGGCCCGGGCTCTGCGCGGAGTGCCGGTCTCAGACGAGGCCGAGCGGGAGATGAGGGCCTCTCAGGGCATCCGCCACTTGTTGATGCGGAAGGAGTTGGCCAGCTCCGCCATGAGGCCGGGGTGCTGGTCCCAGTAGCTCTGGTGACCGCTCACGCCAAGCAGCTGGGGCGTGCCCCACGGCGTGATGGTGAAGAGGTTGACGCCCTGGATGGCGTCGCCCTTCGAGGTCTTGCATTCGAAGCCGACCACCACGGCCAGGCCGCGGAGGAAGGACCGGATCTCCGGCTTCGTGGTGCGGAAGTCCGAGGCGCACTTGTGGCTCACCACCACGGAGGCGAGCTGTTCGGACGACATGCCACTGAGCTTCGTCTCGAGCTGCTTGATGAGGCCCTTGATCTTCTCCGGGTCGGAACCGTACTTCTGAGATTCCGATTCGGCGAAGAAGGAGAACGCGACGGACAGGCCGTCCGAGTCGAGCTGATTGGTGCCCGCGGCGGCCCGCTGCATCTCCTGGCCGCTTTCCGGGTCCTTCGTGATGCCGAGGCTGACGTCCGTGGACCATTCCTTCAGACGGGCGAAGCTCGACTCGCCGGTGACGAAACGGCTGAACGTGGAATCGCCGTCCGCCGGTGCGCCGTCCGGGCTCTTGTAGACCTTCCACTCCTCCGGGAGCGGAACGGCGCCGGCGGGCATCGACACGGCGGGGGCGCTGGAGTCCTCCGGCGACGGCTCTTCGGAGGGCTGCTCCGACGTCGTCTCCTCGGGACTGGACTCCGGGCTGCTCTGCTGCGACGCGGTGTCGATGGCGCGCGGCTCCTTGTTGCCGGACAGCGCCGGCACCAGCCAGGCGAACACGACCACGAGCACCACGACGAGCGCGGCGGCGATGCTGCCGAGCACGATCGCCAGGGTCTTGCGGTTGCCGGAGGACGGGGGCGGCGGCACGGGCGGCAGGCCGTTGCGGAGGACCGTGTGGTCCTCCTCTTCCGGGACGTGCACCTGGAAGGACTGCTGCTGACCGGGCTGCTGCCCCGGCTGCTGAGGATACGACTGGGTCGGAGCCTGGCCGGGGTAGGAGGAACCCGGGTAGGGGTTCTGCTGCTGACCGGCGCCCGGGTACTGGTTCCCCGGGTAGGGGTTGCCGGGGTACTGCTGGCCCTGATTCTGGGCACCCGGATTCTGCGCACCCGGATTCTGGGCGCCGGGGTACGGGTTCCCCTGCTGCTGTCCCGGGTTCTGCTGCGGATTCTGGCCGGGCCGGCCAGGGACATCGCGGGGGTCCAGGGGTCGGGTGCTGCCGAGGGGCGGCTGTTCAGGCTCGTTGTTCGGGTCCATGGGTCTTCTTTTCACGAGGAGGAGTGATGAGTCCCATTAAATCAAATCGTTGGATTCACTGGGAAACTCTCTCCCATTTCGCCATATTCCGGGCTGTCGCGCCAGTCATGACGGAGATTTCACGTTCCGTTCAGACGTGGGGCGGAACGTAGAGTGGAGACAGTCTCATCTGAGGAGGAATCATGAGCGACGCCGAACGCAGTCCCTTGCGCAATCACCGGAGCGGTCAGGAGATCGAATGCTGGCTCACCGACATGGACGGCGTGCTGGTTCATGAGAACCATGCGATCCCCGGAGCCGCCGAACTCATCCAGCGCTGGGTCGACACCTCCAAGCGCTTCCTCGTCCTGACCAACAACTCGATCTTCACGCCGCGAGACCTCGCCGCGCGCCTGGCGTCGTCCGGCCTGGAGGTCCCCGAGGAGAACATCTGGACCTCCGCACTGGCCACGGCCCAGTTCCTGAAGGAGCAGGTGCACAGCTCGGACAGCGGCAACCGCGCCTACACGATCGGTGAGGCCGGACTGACGACGGCGCTGCACGAGGCGGGCTTCATCCTCACGGATCAGGACCCTGACTTCGTGGTGCTCGGCGAGACCCGGACGTACTCCTTCGAAGCGATCACCATGGCCATCCGCCTCATCCTGGCGGGCGCCCGGTTCATCGCGACCAACCCGGACGCCACCGGCCCCTCCAAGGAGGGCCCGATGCCGGCCACGGGCGCCATCGCCGCGCTCATCACCAAGGCCACCGGCCGCGAACCGTACATCGTGGGCAAGCCCAATCCGATGATGTTCCGTTCGGCCATGAACCGGATCGACGCCCACTCCGAGACCACGGCCATGATCGGCGACCGCATGGACACGGACATCGTGGCGGGCATGGAGGCCGGTCTGCACACGGTGCTCGTGCTCTCCGGCATCACCCGGAGCGACGAGATCAGCTCCTACCCGTTCCGCCCCAACCAGGTCCTCACGAGCGTCGCGGCGCTCGTCGACCAGATCTAGGCCGGGCAGGGCCGGCTCAGGCGGCCGGGCCCAGCCTGCCCAGGCCCGTGGCGAAATCGGTCGCATAGACGAGCGTGACGTCACGGCCCGGGGGCAGCAGCAGGGAGGCCGCCTGCGTCATGGCGTCGGCCTGGATGTACACCGCGACGTGGCAGGAGCGGTCCGCCGGGATCTCGAAGGTCATGAACCCCCAGAACACCACGTAACTGCGCCCGTCGATGCTCACCACGGGCCAGAACCGGCCCGAGGCCATCACGTTCTGGGTGGTCACCTGAAGGGTCAGCAGGCGCCGCTCCCCCTCGTGGTGCTCGACGTACGGGATCACGCCGTTCGGCAGGGGCTGCCCGGAAACGCTCATGCCGCTCTCCTCAGGATGCTCTCGTCAGCGAGCCGGGACGGCGGACCGGAGGCCGGCCCGCCGTCGTGCTCCAGGGTCGAAGATCAGGGCTCAGACCGTCGGCTCGACCGGCGGCAGCGAGGACCACGGGAAGGTGATCCACTTGTCCGTGCGGCGCCACTCGAAGTCCGGCGCCAGGATGGTGCGGGGCTTGGTGTAGAGGCAGACGGTCTTGACCTCGGCGCCCCAGTCACCGATCAAGTCGACCACCTTGGCCAGGGTGCGGCCGGAGTCGGAGACGTCGTCCACCAGGAGCACCTTCTTGCCGCTCAGCGCGCCCTCGTCCAGCATGGGCGGCAGGACCACGGGCTCCGGCAGCACGGTGCCGATGCCGGTGTAGAACTCCACGTTCAGAGCGCCACACGCCTTGGCCCCGAGGGCGTAGGCGATGGAGCCGGCCAGGAGCAGGCCGCCACGGGCGATCGCCACCACCACGTCCGGCTGGAACCCGCTGTCCACCACGGTCTGGGCCAGCTCGCGCGACGCGTCGCCGAAGGTGTCCCAGGTGAGGACTTCGCGTTCGGGCTCGGGGAGGACGTCCACCCCGGAATCATCAAGGTTGTTTGCCATGTACCAAAGTTACCGGTGCGCCCGCTGCGGCGGGTAGTCGGGGCGGAACGCGACAGTGCGACGGCCACGGCGCGCCTGGGGGTACGCCTACCGGAGGTCACAGGGGGAAGTAGCGATTCATGATCCGCTCGAGGATCGGGTGGTACACCTGCGGGCTCCACTGCGGACTGGCGTGAGCGGGGACCGCCCCGAGCGTCTCGATGTCGGAGCTCAGCAGCTGGGAAGGGAAAGCGTTCCGCCAGCCCTGCCGGGCCGTGTCGTAGTCCACCGTGCCGTCTTCCGGATTGCCGATGAACACCAGGCTCGTGTACGGCAGCCGCTCCGCCAGCGGGCGCACATCGAAGCCGTACACGTAGGCCGCCTCGCTCTGGATGAGGAACGACGACGGCGCCAGCGGGCTCAGCTGCTCGGCCGTCTGTTCCAGGATCTGCCGCCAGGTCCGCTCGTGCTTGTTGACGATCCGCTCCCCCAGCTCGTAACCGCCCCGGACGATCGTGGGGATCGGCACGCCCTGCTCGTAGGTGTAGACGACGCCGCCGAACGAGTCCTGGTCCAGCACGTCGTAGCGGCTGGCCGGGCTGGAGTCGAGCAGGATGAACCGCACCTGGATCCGGTGGCGTTCCCACAGGAGCACCGCCGTCTGCACCGCGAGCATCCCGCCGAAGCTGTGTCCGTACAGGAAGACGTGACGGATCCCGCGGAGCCGGATCGACGCGGCGATGGCGTCCACCACGTCGTTCACGGACAGGCCGAGATTCGAGTACCCCACGGCGGCCATCCGTCCCCAGCGGCCGATCGCCGGTTTGAGGGTCGTCAGGATGAAGGAAGCTTCGTCCCAGCTGGTCTTGAATCCGGGCAGCAGATACCAGCCCGCGTCGGCCGGGGCGTCCCCGGGCGCGTCATCACCGAGGGTCAGGATCGTAGTCTGCCGTCGCTGCTCGGCGATGGCCCTCGTGTAGACGAGGTCCCCGGCGAGGAACGCGGAGGCGCCGCCCAGCCAGAGGAAACTCCGCCGCGAAAACCGGCGCATGCGGCCGGCCGTGCGCAGCAGGGACGCGAGATCGCGACGGCGGGCCGCGCCGTCGTCGTCGTGCCCTGTGCCCGGACCGTCCGGCCCGGGCGCAGGGGGCGGGAGATCAGTCGAGTCCGAGTTCATCCTTGGAGAAGGCGAACAGGTAGGGGACGCCCGCCTCGGCTTCGATCTTTTCCTTGGCGCCGGTGTTGCGGTCCACGATCACGGCCACGGCCTTGACGTTGCCGCCCGCGTTCCGGACGCCTTCGATGGCGGTCAGCGCGGAGCCGCCGGTGGTGGAGGTGTCCTCGAGGATCACGACGTCGCGGCCATCGACGCCCGGGCCTTCCACCTGGCGGCCCATGCCGTAGGACTTCTGGGCCTTGCGGACCACGAAGGCGTCGATGGAGCGGCCCGCGTCGCCGGCGGCGTGCATGAGCGCGGTGCCCACGGGGTCGGCGCCCATGGTCAGGCCGCCCGCGGTCTCGAACTCGATGCCGGCGTCGTCCAGCAGCTGGAGCATGACCTGACCCACCAGGCGGGACGCCTCGTGGTGCAGGGTGATGCGGCGCAGGTCGACGTAGTAGTCGGCCTCCTTGCCACTGGAGAGGGTCACCTTGCCGTGGACCACGGCGAGTTCCTTGATGAGGTCGAGCAGGCGGGCGCGGGCAGCGGCGGCGTCGAGGGCAGTCATACGAGAAGTTTATCGACTGGCGGCGGCCGCGCCGTCAGCCGGCTCCTGTACCGGCGGATTGCGGATGCCCACCGCGGAGACCAGACCTCCCACGACCAGCAGGAGCGCCGTGACGAGGAGGACCCGGTGGAAGCCGTCGAGGTCCAGCGTCGGCCCCACGATGAGGCCGAGCACGGCCACGCCCACCAGGCCCGCCACCCGCGCCACGGCGTTGTTCACCGCTGAGCCGATGCCCGATTGCTCCTCCGACACCGAGCCGAGGATGGCCGCCGTCAGCGGGGCCACCGTCACGGACAGGCCGACGCCGAACAGCAGGATGCCCGGGAGCAGCTGGGTCCAGTAGTCCACCGGCATGCGGGTCGTGACCATGAGCAGGTAGCCGGCGCCGCCCAGGATCGGCCCGAGGGCCATGAACCACCGCGGTCCGAAACGTCCCGCGAGGGAGCCGAACCAGCTGGAGAGCGCGATGTTCAGGATGCTGATGGGCAGCGTGGCCAGGGCTGCGAAGGTGGCCGGGAACCCCGCCACCTGCTGCAGGAAGAGCACCACGATCAGGCCGCCGATCGAGAGCGCCGCGTAGATGAAGGTGGTGGCGATGTTCCCGACGCCGAAGTTGCGCACCGTGAACAGGCTCAGGGGCATGAGAGGCTGCTTCGCCGTCGCCTGGCGCCAGAGGAAACCCGCCAGGCACAGCACGCCCACGACGAACGGGACCCAGATGCCGGGACTCCCCCAGCCCAGATTCCCCTGCTCGATCAGGGCGTACACCGGGCCGCCGAGGCCGAGCACGCAGAGGACGGCCCCCGCGTAGTCGATCCGGACACCCTGCGCCCGGGTGTCCTTCATCCCGAGGACGGCCAGCAGGTACAGGGTCACGGCGATGGGCAGGACGTTGATCCAGAACACGGAGCGCCAGCCGACGGTGTCCACCAGGACGCCGCCCAGGATCGGCCCCGCGATGAAGGCCACCGTGGTGCCCGCCGTCCAATGGCCGATGGCCTTCGCGCGGTCGGGTCCGCTGAAGTTCGCGGTGATGAGCGCCAGCGAACTGGGCACGAGGAGCGCGGCGGCCGCCCCCTGGAATCCGCGGCCCACGATCAGGACCTCCGCCGTCGGGGCGAAGGCGCACACGAGTGACGTCACCCCGAAGCCGATCAGACCGATCCGCAGGATCAGGATCCTGCCGAGCACGTCCGAGAGCGATCCCGCCAGCAGGATGAGGGCGCCCAGGGTGATGAGGTATGCGTCCACGACCCACTGCTGCGTGGCCAGTCCCCCGCCGAATTCACGGTCGATGGCCGGGAGCGCGACGTTGATGACACTGCCGTCCAGGAAGGAGACGAAGGACGCCAGGATGGTGATCCAGAGAATGAGCCGCTGAGCGGCGGGGCCGGTCTTCATGCCGAGGAACTCCGGTTCTGCAGCGCGATGCCCCCGGGGCGGGATGGGCCCGGAAGGACGGCGGCGGGTGCCGCCGGTTCCATTCTGCCCCTGTGGGGGCGGAACGGAGACCTGCTGGCGGCAGGACCTCACCAATCGTGCACGGTGCCGTCGTTGAGCCGGTTGTAGGGCAGGTACGCCTGCTGATACGGGTGGGCCGCGGCGGCCTCCTCGTTCAGGGTCACACCGAGACCCGGCGCTTCGGGATCCAGCCGGATCAGGCCGCCGCTGAACTCCAGGGTCTGCTCGAACACCGTGTTGGTCGCCTCGGAGTGCAGCATGAACTCCTGGATGCCGTAGTTGTGGATCGCCAGGCCCACGTGGCACTGCGCGGCGAAGCCCACCGGCGAGATGTCGGTCGGGCCGTGGAAACCCGACTTGATCTGGTACTGGGCGGCATAGTCCATGACCTTTTTCAACGGCGAGATCCCGCCGAAGTGAGTCGAAGCAGCCCGGACGTAGTCGATGAGCTGTTCCTTGATGAGTGCCTGGAAGTCCCAGACCGTATTGAACACTTCACCGATCGCGAGGGGCGTGGTGGTGTGCTGCCGGACCAGGCGCAGGGCTTCCTGGTTCTCGGCCGGGGTGCAGTCCTCCAGCCAGAACAGGTCGTACGGTTCGAGGGCCTTGCCGAGCTTGGCAGCCTGGATCGGGGTCATGCGGTGATGCCCGTCGTGCAGCAGCGGCAGATCGGGGCCGAACTCCTGGCGGACCGCCTCGAACACCGTCGGCAGGTGCTTCAGGTAGGCCCGGGTGTCCCAGTCCTCTTCCGCGGGGAAGGCCCCCCGTCCCGCCGGCTCGTAGTCGTACCGTTCCCCCGATGCCTGGACCTGGGACGCGATCCCATAGATGGCCTTGAGCCCGGGGATGGAACTCTGGATGCGCACGGAGGTGTGGCCCTCAGCCAGGTTCTCCCGCACCGAGTCGAACAACTCGGGCAGGTCCCGGCCGGAGGCATGGCCATAGGTCCGCAGTCCGGTGCGGGACGCTCCACCCAGGAGCTGGTAGACGGGCAAGCCGGCCGCCTTGCCTTTGATGTCCCACAGCGCCATGTCGACGGCGGCGATCGCGGCCATCGTGACCGGCCCGCGGCGCCAATAGGCCGAGCGGTACAGGAACTGCCAGGTGTCCTCGATCCTGTGGGGGTCCCGGCCCACCAGCAGCTGGCACACGTGGTCCGTGAGGTAGGAGGCGACGGCGAGTTCTCTGCCGTTGAGAGTCGCGTCACCGATACCCACCAAGCCCTCATCGGTAGTGATCTTCAGCGTGACGAAGTTGCGGCTGGGGCTCGTGACGATGACGTCAGCGGCGACGATTTTCATCTGGGGTCCTTAGTGTCGGGCTGAGCGGACGCTCAGTTCGGGGTCGATCAGGTGCAGCAGGGCTGCGCGGGGGTCGGAAGTCCGGAGCGCGGCGTCTATGGCGGGGTCATCCGCGTCGGCGCAGCGCAGGCCCCCGAGGATGGTCTCCACCCAGGCCTCCACCACCGCGCGTGCGGCTTCGCCACTGCGGCCCGCGGCCCGCTCCGCCCTCCACACGGGGAGCGCGCGGAACCGGAGTTTCGCCACCGAGTCCTGGGCGATCTGCTCGAGCAGGTGCGCGATCCGGCCATTGCTGAAGCGGGACACCAGTTCCGCGCCGTAAGCGACCGCTTCAACGTCGTCCGGCAGATTCCTGGCGGCCTCCGCCCAGAACGCCCGGACTGCCCGGAGCAGCTCGGGGTCGGCGATGGCCTGGGCCACCGTCTCGTGTCCGCGCAGGCGCCCCGCGGTGGCCAGGAGGGTATGGGCGCCATTCAGCATCCAGAGCTTGCGGCGCTCCCAGGGCTCCAGCTCAGTGACGAAGCGGGCGCCTGCGGTCTCCCAGGCCGGCCTGCCTGCGGGGAACCGTCCCTCCAGCACCCACGAGCGGAACGGCTCGCAGACCACGGGGGCCTCATCCCGCCAGCCGCAGCCCGCGAGGACCTCGGCCGCCTCGTGGGGCGTGGCGCGAGGGGTGATCCTGTCCACCGACGTCGACACGAACGACACCTGCTCCGCGAGCCATGCTTCGAAGCCCACGGGGACCGGGCCGTCGGACGTGCCGAGAACGGCACGCCGCGCCAGCTCACCGTTGGCGCCGAGATTGTCACATGGCACGACGGCGAGCGGGCCTGCCTCGGCGGCGAACCGGGCCTCCAGTCCGGCTCGCAGAACACGGGCGGCCGGGGCATCGGGCGCATAGCCTGCTTCGGTGACGGTCAGCGTCACGACGGCGGTCTCCGGCGACGCGATCAGCTCCACCATCCGGGCCCGGCCTCCGTCGCTGGAACCGTCACCGACCTCGACGAGTGACCAGAGTGTCTCGAAGCGATCGTCGGCGGCGCCACGCTCGATGAGGGTGAAGAGTCCCTCCTGGGGCGCGAGCACGGCCGCGGCGGACCCGCTGCGCATCGTGAACGCGGCGACGCCCCAGGTGGCCCCGTCCTCGGCGTGCTGGGTATACCAGAGCTGATGCGCCCGGTGGAACGCTCCCAATCCGAGGTGGACCATGCGGACCGGCGGCCGGGGGACATCCGCCGTGGCACGGCTGAGGCGCGCCGGCACGAGAGACGCGTTCACAGCCGGAACACCCGCCTCGGGGCGCCGTCCACCAGATCGACGATAATCTCCTGCGCCCGCTCCGGGCGGATCCGCCCCTCCACGACGAGGCGGGCGAGAAAGCCCGCCTCGACGCGACGTGACGCGTCATGCCGCGCGGGGATGGAGCAGAAGGCGCGAGTGTCATCGATGAATCCGGAGCTCCGGGAGAAACCCGCGGTCTCCGTGACCGCCGACCGGAAACGCTGCATGGCGTCCGGGGCGTCGAGGAACCACCAGGGCGCTCCGATGAACACTGAAGGGTAGAAACCGGCCAGAGGCGCCACCTCCCGCGAGAAGACCGTCTCGTCCAGGGTGAAGAGCACCAGGTGGAAAGGCTTGTCCGTGCCCTGCCCAGCCGTCCCGAAGTCGTTGAGCAGCGGACGGAGTCCCTCGGTGAAACCCACCGCGACCGGGATGTCATGGCCGGTGTCGGCGCCGTAGCGCTCGAAACTCGGTGTGTGATGATTGCGGAATGACCCCGGGTGGAGCGTCATGACCAGACCGTCCTCGGCCGACATCCGGGCCATCTGGTACAGCATGTGTGCTTCGAAGAGATCGCGGTCCGCTGCACTCAGACCGCCCCGGACCGCCGCGTCGAAGAGGTTCTGAGCCTCCGCTTCCCCGAGTTTCACGGCGGACGGTGTCCGGACTCCGTGGTCGGCCGACACCGCCCCGTGGCGGATGAAGTGCTGTCTGCGGTTCTGCAGCGCTCGGAGGTAGCCCCGGTGCCCGGTCATCCCCTCGCCCGCCTCGGAGATGAGCCGGTCGACCCGCTCCGCGAAGCCCGGGGCGAAGGCGTTGAGGTAGGCATCGGGGCGGAACGTCGGAAGCACCCGTGACCCGAAGGACGGATCCTCCGCAAGGGCGGCGTGATGCTCCAGGGAGTCGAGTGGGTCGTCCGTGGTCGCCAGCACCTCGATCCGAAAATCCTCCAGGAGCGCGCGCGGCCGGAACCCGGGACGGTCCAGCACGCGCTGGATGGCGTCATACGTCTCGTCGGCGGCGCCTGCGGTGATCCGGGCATCGTCCACGCCGAACACGCTCGCGAATTCGGTGCGCAGCCAGTACCCGGAAGCGGTCCCGTCGAAGAGCGGCCACGCCTCGCAGAAGCGCCGCCAGACAGCCCGCGGAGCGGTCACCCCGGCCTCACCCACTCCCAGTTCCTCCAACGGCACGCCGGAGGCATGGATCAGGCGAGTGACGTAGTGATCCGGACTGATCAGCAGACTCGCGGGGTCGCCGAATGGCTCATCCCTCACGAATACGGAGGCATCCACATGGCCGTGGGGTGACAGGATCGGGAGATCCTCCACGAGGTCGTGCAGTTCCCGTGCGATCGCACGGGTCGCGGGATCCGACGGGAAGAGCCGGTCGGGATCCAGAGCGCCACCACGAGCGGTCACGGTCTCATCGGGTGCGATGTCGGTGCTCACGCTGCGGCCTCCCAGGATCGCTGAAGATAGCTGAGGTTGAAGGCGGTGCGTTCCCGGAGCGGCAGCGAGGTCGAGAAGTCCTCCACCGTCACCCAGCCGTCGTAGCCGTGGCGTTTCAGCGTGCTGAAATACTCGGCCACCGAGTGCATCCCTTCGTTCAGAGGTGTCCATTCGTGGTGCCAAGCGGCGGTGGAGAACGGGGCACCGTTCGCCACGGGATCCCGGAACCAGGCGCCGTTCTTGACGTGGACGTGTGCCAGGTACGGGCCGAGCATCTCGAAGGCCGCCATATGGTCCTCATACCCCTCGATCTGCAGATTCCCCAGATCGTGGATCACCCCCACGTGTTCCGGATCCAACCCTTTCAGCAGGCGCAGCGCGGCCGACGCCGAGGACGTCAGGGTCCGGTGATGCAGCTCCACCAAGGCCTTGACCCCATGGTCGGCGGCCCGTTCGGCGACCCAGCGGAAGTCCCGCCGTGCCTCGTCGAACAGGTCCGGGTAACGGCGTCCACTCGCCGGCCGCCCACCCCACTCGGCGGTGCCGAGTGCCGGGACCACGATGCGGACCTGAGTCGCGCCCCAATCGCGCGTCGCGGCGAGCAGGCGTTCGACGGCGTCGTGCTCATGACAGGCGGCATAGCCGCCGACACCGGACACCGACAGGCCCACGGCCTCCCCAGCCGCGCGCAGCCGCCCGACCGAGTCCTCAAGTCCGGTGAGCGGGACGGTGGCCAGGTTCCCGGCCCAGAACCCCGGGCGGCCGTCCGGGGATTCCGGCTGGTCGACGACGCGCCATTCGATGCCGTCCCACCCCTGGGCCGCGAGTTCGGTGATGGCCTGCTCCGGAGTCCAGTCGGGAGTGGAGGCGGTGAACACGGAGAACTTCATGCCCGCCCCTCCCCTGCGTGGACGCGGATGCCGGCGGCGACGTCGGTGCCCGCGTACGCCCCCGTGAGGACGTCGTCGAAGAGCACCGGCTGACGGAGCGCTGAGGAGAGGTACACCGCCCGGACACAGGCGAGGGCGTTGACGGCGTCGCTCACGCGGACACCCGGCTTGCCTCCCTCCTTCAGAGCCCGGACGACGTCCTGGTACTGGCGCGCGTGGCCCACCGGGTAGACGGTCGGGTCGGCAACCTCCAGGGACTCCTCCGGATATCGGGTCAGCACCTCGGCGGACTGGTCGCCCTCGCCATTCATGCCCATCCGGAGTTCCGGGGCGTCCGCACCAGCGGCATGAAAGTAGGCCAGCCGGTCATTGTCGATCCTGGCTGAGCCGCCTGTTCCCATGATCTGCACGGACGCACTCAGGCCTGGATAGGCGCTCGTGGTGGCGTGCAGCACGGCCAGGGCGCCGGACTCGAAGGTGATGACCGCCGCGGCGGTGTCCTCCACCTCGACGCCTTCATGAGCCAAGAGGGCCGCGTGGCCGGTGATCGAGACGGGACGCCCCAGGAACCAGAGCAGGAGGTCGACCGTGTGCACGCCCTGGTTCATGAGGGCGCCGCCGCCGTCCATCGCCCAGGTGCCGCGCCAGGCGCCCGAATCGTAGTAGGCCTGCGAACGCCACCAGGAGACGGAGGCGATCGCCGAACACAGCACGCCGAGACCACCGGCGGCGACGGCGTCGGCCACCGCACGGCTGGCTGGATCGAAGCGGTGCTGGCTGATGACCGTGACCAGTTGACCGCGGTCCTCCGCCGCCAACGCGGCCGCTTCGATCTCCTGCGCCCGTTCCAGATCCACGTCGAGGGGTTTCTCGATGATCACGTGCCTGCCGGCGTCGAGGACTTCAAGTGCGCCTGCGATGTGCAGGCCGCTCGGCGTCGCCAGGACGTAGAGGTCCGCGCAGTCCGCGGTCAGTGCTTCCGCAACCGTTCCGTACTGTGCCGGATGCGCCCGGTCGCCGAGCCAAGTCGCAAGCGCGCCTCTGGCCTCCTTCACGGGGTCCACGAGCGCCGTCAGCCGCAGCTCGGGTTGTTCCAGGATCACCGCTGCGTGTGTCCGCCCGATCGCGCCGCAGCCGACGATGGCCACCCGGGTGATGTCCTGCCGCTGTTCTTCCGTCATCTGGATCTCCTCCGTCATTCCGCTTCCAGACCAGCGCCGGCCAGGACCTTGGCGAACGCCCTGCCGGCCACTCCGAACGCCGCCGGTCCGGAGAAGCCGCCCGTCGCGAAGGCGTCCGCGAGGTGCGGTTCCAAGGAGGCGAACCCGGAGTAGCCGGAGTCCTTCAGAGCCTGGATGGTCTCGGCCAGCTGCCCGTCACCCTCGCCCGCAGGGACCACCGAACCATCGGCGAAGAGGGCGTCTTTCACCTGCACGTAGTCGAGGTAGGGACGCAACGGCTCATACGCCTCGCTGAAGGGCTTCACGCCCACCTGGACGAAGTTGGCGGCATCCCACGCCACGCGCAGCGCAGGGGAATCGACCGCCTGCAGGATGTCCAGGATCCGTTCGGGCACATCGCCGAAGATGTCCTTCTCGTTCTCGTGCAGCAGCACGACGCCGGCCTCGGCTGCGCGGGCCGCGAGCGCCCGCATTCGCTCGACGACGGCGTCTCGCACGGCCGCCGGATCGCCGTCGTAGTAGAAGGAGAAGATCCGGATGTACCGGGTACCGAGCACACGAGCGGCGTTGATCGCCGCGTCCAGGCGTCCCAGTTCGTGCTCGACCGGCAGATCGACGGAGACCTTCCCGATGGGCGAGGCGATGGCGGAGACCCGCATCCCCCGGGCCTCGACGATGTCCTTCAACTCGTTGAGCCGCTCCTGCGGCAGTTCGACGATGTTGACCCCCCAGGCACTCCGCACCTCGAGATGCCGGGCGCCCAGGGCCTGCAGCACCGCCACTTGCACGTTCGGATCCTGGTCGATCTCGTCGCCGAACCCAGAGAGAACCCAAGCCATCACTTCACTCCTCCGGCGGTCAGACCGCCCACTAGATACCGTTGGAAAATCAGGTAGAGAATCACGACCGGCGCAGCGCAGACCAGCGCGGACGCCATCATCTGGCCGTAGTAGGGGATCGCACCGCCTTCCGTGCTGGTGGCGAAGAGCTGGAGCGCGACAGCCGCGGTCTGGCTCTCGGGCCGGGTCATCACCGAGGCGAAGAGCACGTCGTTCCAGCCGAGCAGGAAAGCGAAGATGCCGGAGACCACGATCCCGGGCCAGGACAGCGGCAGGATGATCCTGATCAGGATGCCCAGATTGCTGGCTCCGTCGATCTTGGCGGCCTCCTCCAGCTCACGGGGCAGGCCTCGCAGATACGTGACCATGACCCAGGTGGAGAACGGCAGGGCGAAGGTCAGGTAGGTGATGAACAGACCCCACTGGGTGCCGATGATCTTGATCCCGAGATAGGTCGACGCGGAGCTGAACAGGACGAACACCGGCAGGAGCATCAGGGTTCCCGGCACGCTCTGCAAGCCGAGCAGACCCCGGAGGATGCTCAGCCGCCCCCTGAACTGGAACCGCACCAGGACGTACGCCGTGGCCACGGAGAGCAGGGCGGAGACAATCGCCGTGGACCCGGCCACCAGGACGGAGTTCGTCAGGCCACCGGCCAGGCCCACACTCGACCAGATCTTGGAATAGTTCTCCCACGTGAAGCTGCTGGGCCAGAATTCTCCCCGGGCCACGCCGATGTCGCTGTTGAGCGATGCCAGGAAGATGTAGGCCAGAGGGACCAGAACGAGGGAACAGAGCACCAGGGCGACGACGGCGACGAGCCACGCGGGCAGCAAACGTGTCACTTCGTTCTGCCGCCGCGAGCCGGGGCGCTCGACGGCGGCCCCCTGCGCGAGGCGTCGGGTGGTGGCGGTGGTCATTTCCGCACCTCCTTGGAATCGGCGTCGTCGAGCCGGACGGCGCGCAGATAGACGAACAGAGGGATGGCCACGAGGATGAGCGACACGACGGCCATGGCCGCACTGAGTCCGAAGCGGAAGCTCTGGAAGCTCGTCTCGTAGGTGAGGTAGGGCAGCACCGCGACGTCCTGGGGAGCCGGCATACCGAAGAGCACGAAGGGAAGCGTGAAGTTGTTGATGTGGTGCAGCAGCCCGATGAGGATCGCCAGCGACAGCGGCCCCTTCAGGTACGGGAAGATCACATAGCGGAGCTTGCTCCACCAGAGAGTCCCGTCCAGGGCGGCCGCTTCGTGGACCTCGTGGTCCACGGCCTGCAGTCCGGACAGGGCCATGAGATAGATGAACGGCCAGGAGGCCCATATCTGCACCAGAATCAGGGTCCAGTAGGAGTTCGGCCCATTCAGAAACAAGCCCGGCTCGATCCCCATGGAGTGCAGGGTGCTGGTGATGACCCCGTCCGGCTGGAACATGGTCCGCCAGACGGTGGCGACGACGAAGCTCGGCAGCACGTAAGGGATCAGGAAGACCGACCGGATCAGGCCGCGGCCCTTGAACGTGTTCTGCGTCGCGATCGCTGCCGCGATGCCGAGTGGCAGGGTCACCGCCATGGCGATCACCGAGTAGGACAGGCTGAGCCACACCGAGTGCAGGAGGTCCGAGCGGGTGAGGGCCTCGACGTAGTTCGCCACTCCGACGAACGGCGCCGAAACCCACTTGCGCAGAGTGTACTGGTCCAGGTTCAGCAGGGACATGTAGACGCCCAGCAGGAGCGGCACGACGATGATGACCGTCATGAGCACGCCGCCGGGGATCAGCATCCAGAGAGGACGGTCCCGCTCGGAGAGGTTCTTGCGACGCCGCGTCCCCGTGGGGCGGGAGGGCGGAGGGTCCGGGGACTCCCCGGGGGACACGACGGCGTCCCCGGGGATCATGGTGTTGCTACTGGGGTTGTTCACGGAACCGCTCCGTCAGCCTTTGGAGGCGCGGTCAAGCGACGCCTGGGCCTTGGCCTGGGCCTCCTTGAGCCGCTGGGCCAGAGACGCTTCAGACACTCCTCCGTCGGCCAGATCCGGGATGCTCTGGACCGCCACGTTGACCATTGCGAGCTGGATGTCGGCCCAGGCCCCGGTGAACGGTGTGGCGTAGGACTTGGCCGCGGCATCCGCGATGGGTGCCAGGTGCGTTCCGGAGCCCACCTCCTTCAGCGCCTCTGCATTGGTGGGCAGGTCACCGAAGGTCTTCTGATAGCTCAGCTGCGCATCCTTCTCGGTGACCATCTTGACGAAGGCGAGAGCCAGGTCCTTGTTCTTCGTGTAGTCGGCGACCACGATGTTGTCGCCGGAGAGAATCGACGCGGCCTGCGTGCCGCCGCTGGGCTGCTGATCCGAGACGGACAGCGGCATGAGGGCGTAGTCGAATTGATCCTTGATGGCCGACTTCCCCAGAGTGTTCAGCGAGGTGACCGTGGTCATGGGGAAGTAGGCCGCCTTGCCGGAAGCGAACGCTGCGAGTGCGCTGGAGTTGGTCCACCCCACCGAGGCCGGGTCCACCGTCTTGTCCTGGCTGAGCCAGCCGAAATAGCTCTGATACGCGGCCTTCACGGCCGGGTCATCGAGCTTGAGCGTGGTGCCGTCCACGAGCTTGTTCCCGGACTGGAGCGACATGGCCCAGATGAACTTCCAGGGGTCGTAATTGTCCTTGTACCCGACGGCCAGGCCGTATTGACCCTTCGCCGGGTCGGTCAGCTTCTTGGCCTGCTCCCTCAGCCCGTCCCAGGTGGTTGCCGGCTTGTCGATACCCGCGGCTTTCAGCAGTTGCTTGTTGTACGCCATCACGAAGGGGCGGCTGGCGAATGGCACCCCGAACTGGTGATCCTTATCGGGTCCGGAAATGGCGAGTGTGGCGGGGTTGAACTTGTCCCGCCCGCCGATCTTGTTCCATTCGTCATCCCCGAGCTGGAGGAACGCCTTGGTGGACACCGCGGTGGGAGTGAAAGTGGTGCCCAGGGTGTAGACATCCGGGCCGTCCCCGGAAACCACCGACGCCTGGATCTTCTGGAGTTCTTCGTTGCCGGAGGCGAAGGTTTCGAACTTCACCTCGGAGCCGGTCTGCTTCTTGAAAGCGGCCGCCGTGTCCGCGAACCACTGCTTCTGCTGCTCGGGGTAGTTCACGTTTGCGCCGATCAGGACGTTCAGGGTCTTGCCCTGGCCGTCGGCGGCTCCGTTGCCGCCGGTTGATCCGCCGCAGGCGCTCAGGGCCAGGGCCGAGGCCGTGGCGACTGCCGCAAGGGCCGTAAGTGCTGACTTCTTCACTCGTCCTCCAATGGAGTTATGGCGTGACTGCTGATGAGTCGTGGCCTCGCCCCACCCCTTTGTGTGATGCGCGCCACATGTGGTCGTGGATCGAGCGTACGCAGTGGCAATCTGTTGCTGCAACCGTTTGCCAAAAGTTGCCAAAAGAATTTCACTGGTGACGATGACGCCTCGTCCCCTGCGGCAGCAGCCGATACGATGACTTGACGAAAGGGGCGCGCATGGAGAATGCAGCGGCGGGAGACCCTCGCCCGGAACTGGGGATTGGGCCTGACCCCCATCGCCCCGACGCGTCGCGCACCGTGACGATCCGCGATGTCGCGTCAGCCGCCGGCGTCGCCGTGTCCACGGTCTCCCGCGCACTCAGCAACCCCGACCGAGTCAACGCCGCCACCCGGGAACGGATCGCCCGCATCGCCCAGGACCTCAACTACGTTCCCAGCAGCCAGGCGCGAGCACTCAGCTCAGGGCGGACCCTGGCCGTCGCCATCCTGGTCCCGGACGTGACGAATCCGTTCTACTTCGACATCATCCGAGGGACCCAGAATCAACTGAAGGCTGCCGGCTACACCCAGCTCCTGGTCGACACCGAGGAGTCCGCGGAAGTCGAAGCCGAGGCACTCCATCGGCTGCGCCGCACCTGTGACGGGGTCGTGCTCGTGGCGTCCAGGCTGGACGACGCCGGCGTCGTCGACGCGGCGAAAAGGCTTCCGCTGGTGACGATCAACCGGGATGCGCCCGGCGTTCCCAGTGTCATCATCGACACGCCCGGTTCGCTGCGCCCGGCACTCGAGCACCTCGCGTCCCTCGGTCACCGCCACATCGCCTACGTGGCGGGGCCCACCAGTTCCTGGTCCAACGGCGTGCGTTTGACGGTCCTGCGGGGCCTGGCCCAGGATACGGGCCTCAAGCTCAGCATCGTCGGCCCGTTCACCCCGATGACCAGCTCTGGAGCTGCGGCTGCTGACGCCGTCCTCAATTCGGGCGCCAGTGCGGCTCTTGCGTTCAACGATCTGATCGCCATCGGGATGCTCCAGCGCTTCGCGTCCCGTGGAGTGAGGATTCCAGACGACCTGAGTCTTGTCGGGTGCGACGACGTGTTCGGCGCGGACTTCTGCAATCCACCACTGACCACGATCAGCGCGCCGACCGAACAGGCTGGCCGCGTGGCCATCTCCATGCTGCTCGGGCGTGTCGCCCCCGGACTGGGCGGCACCACGCGGGAGCGCGCGATCCTGCCCACGCACCTGACGGTGCGCGACTCGACAGGACAGCGCGAGGACCCGGTGTAACTCTCGCGAAACCTGGTGCGAGTACCCTGGGCGTATGCGCGCACTTCAGGCACAGATCATCGAGGAAATGGGCGTCAAGCCCGAGATCGACCCCGCGGCGGAGGTTGCGGCACGGGTGGATTTCCTGGCGTCCTATCTGCGGGCGACCAAGACCAACGGCTTCGTACTGGGTATCTCCGGAGGAGTGGACTCGTCGCTCGCCGGGAAGCTCTGCCAGCTCGCCGTCGAGAAGCTCTCCTTCGACGGGGTGGACGCCGCCTTCGTCGCGGTCCGTCTGCCCTACCGCGTCCAGCACGATGAGGACGACGCCCAGGCGGCGCTCGCCTTCATCAAGCCCCACACCGAGTGGACCTTCAATGTGGGGCCCGGCGTGGACGGTGTGGAGGAGGAGTTCCTGAAGACCACGGGCTCGGAGATCTCCGATTTCAACAAGGGCAATGTGAAGGCCCGCATCCGCATGGTGGCGCAGTACGCGCTGGCCGGCGAACACAACTACCTCGTAGTGGGGACCGACCACGGCGCCGAGTCGGTCACCGGATTCTTCACCAAGTTCGGCGACGGCGGGGCCGATGTGCTGCCGCTCTTCGGCCTCAACAAGCGCCAGAACCGTCAGCTGCTGGAGCACCTGGGCGCGCCGCGCCAGGTGTGGGAGAAGGTCCCGACGGCGGACCTTCTGGACGGCAAGCCCGGACGCACCGACGAGGACGAGCTGGGCATCACCTACGACCAGATCGACGACTACCTGGAGGGCCGCGAGGTTCCCGAGGGCGTCGCCGCGACGATTGAGGAGAAGTACCTCCGCACGCGCCACAAGCGCACCACTCCGGTCACGATCCACGACGAGTGGTGGAAGCAGGGCTGACCCCGTGGCCGTCATCCACCAGGCGACGCTGAGTCCCACCAAGCTGGACCTGCTCGCGTCGTGGCTCGGCGGGCAGCCCTGGGCCGGCAGTGGCGGCGAGCTCGAGCGCCTCGGCGCCTACCGCTTCGACGACCCGGCGGGCGAGGTCGGGATCGAGGGCTTCCTGCTCCGCCGCGGCGCGGAGACCCTCCACGTGGTGCTCACGTACCGTGGGGCTCCCCTGAGCGGCGCCGATGACTGGATGATCGGCACCATGGAACACTCGGTTCTCGGCACCCGCTGGGTGTACGACGGCATCGGGGACCCGGTCGGCCAGGACGCGCTGCGCCGCGCCCTCCGCGGTGAGCAGGAGCAGGCGATCCTCGAAGTCCACGACGACGCCGGCACCGTCGTCCAGCGCCTCGAACCGGAGGTGCGGGTCACGCTCGTCATGGCCGACGCAGCGGCCGGCGGAACTCCGGCGACGGCCTCCGTGGAGAACGCCTTCGACGCGGTGGGGACGGGAGACGAGCGGTTCCTCGTGGCCCGCAGGCCGTCCGGTCCGGGCGTGGGGCCAGGTCAGGGTGGATCCCGGCTCGTGGCCACCTGGGCGAACGGCGAGGCCGTCATCGCGTCCCTGGGCTGAGGACTGTCCGGACGGTCATTGGCGCTGCCTCCACCGACTTGTGTGCTCAGTAGTTGCGGGTCGCGGCGCCGAACACCCGCAACTGCTGAGCACACAACACCTCAGGACCCCGCCATCAGTCCCGGTTGAACTCGGCCGGGCGCTTCTCCTGGAATGCCGCCATGCCCTCCACCTGGTCGGGCGTGCCGAACAGGGAGTGGAACAGCCTGCGCTCGAAGACGACGCCCTGAGCGAGCCCGGTTTCGAACGCGGCGTTGACGGCCTCCTTGGCCATCATGGCCACCGGCTTGGACTTCCCGGCGACCGTCTCGGCGACCGCGAGCGCCTCTTCGAGGAGCGATTCCGTGGGCACCACGCGGGAGACCAGCCCGGACCGCTCCGCTTCCGCGGCGTCCATCATCCGGCCCGTGAGCACCAGGTCCATCGCCTTCGCCTTCCCCACGGCCCGCGTGAGCCGCTGCGAACCGCCCATGCCGGGGATGACGCCGAGGTTGATCTCGGGCTGACCGAACTTCGCGTTCTCGGCGGCGATCAGCAGATCGCACATCATCGCCAGTTCGCAGCCGCCGCCCAGGGCGTAGCCGGACACCGCCGCGATCACGGGGATCCGCACCCGGGAGAGCTCCTCCCAGCCGCGGAACCAATCGGTCCGGTACATCTCGAGATGATCCTTGGACGCCATCTCCTTGATGTCCGCGCCGGCGGCGAACGCCTTGGACGACCCCGTGAGGACCACGGCGCCGGTGCCGGGATCCGCATCCGCCGCCCGGACGGCCTCCACCACCTCGGTCATGGTCGCCAGGTTCAGCGCATTGAGCGCCTCCGGCCGGTTGAGGGTCACGATCGTGACGCGCCCACGGCGCTCCACCAGGATGTTCTGCACGGGTGTTTGCTCCTTCGCAATCGGCGTCTGAAGAATGGGGAATGCGGGCTGACTGCCGCGGTGTCGGGCTCTGGAGGCATGGCCTCCCGGATCAGAGGACCAGGTCCCCGCCGTCCGTCTCGCCGGGTGCGAACGGAGCGAAGTAGGAGGCGACGAGTTCAGGGCTGACCTCGGTCAGCCCGGGGTGCTCCCAGCGCGGGGTGCGGTCCTTGTCGATCACCTGCGCGCGGATACCCTCCCGCATGTCAGGAGAGGCCAGGCACCGGACGGCGACGCGGAACTCCTCCCGCAAAGCCTCCTCCAGCGTCCCGGAGCAGTGCCGGCGCACGGCTTCGAGCGCCACGGCCACGGAACGCGGGCTCTTGGTCTTGAGGGTCGCGGCGGCCTCCTGGGCCTGCGGGTCCGGATGCGTTTCGAGGCGGCTCAGGATGACGGCCGCGGACGCGTCGCCGGACAAGGCCCCCGCGTAGCAGTCCTCGATCCAGGGGGCGGCCCCATCAGCGTCCCCGGCCGCGGCGAGCACCGCCTCCGGCGCCATCCCAGCGAAGCGGGCCACGGCGTCGTCGGCCGTGTCGGTCTCCAGGAAGGTCAGGAACTCGGGGAGGTTCGCGGCCGGCACGAAGGCGTCCGAGAGCCCCAGGTGGATCGCATCCCCGGCGCCCACATGGTCACCCGTCACCGCAGCGTGCACACCCGCCACGCCGGCGTGGCCCAGCAGCCAGGTCCCGCCGACGTCGGGAACATAGCCGATGGTGACCTCCGGCATGCCCATCCGGGTGTTCTCGGTGACCACCCGGTGAGACGCGTGCGCGGAGATGCCCACACCGCCGCCCAGGACCAGGCCGTCCTGCACGGCGATCACGGGCTTGGGGTAGCCGAAGATCAGCGAGTTCATCCGGAACTCGGCACGGAAGAAGTCATGGGACGCCCGCTCTCCGGCCACGATGTCCCGGTACATCGCCACGACGTCGCCGCCGGCGCACAGCCCACGGTCACCCGCCCCGGTGATGACGACGTGCTCGATCGACGGATCGACCGCCCAGGCCCGCAGCTGCGCGTCCACCGCCTCCACCATCCCCTGGTTGAGCGCGTTCACCGCACGCGGCCGGTTGAGGATGACCACCCCGGCGTGACCACGCTGTTCGAAGGTCACCTCCGCGGGCTTCACCTCCGCGGCAGACTGCCCTGCCGTGGCGGCGGAGGCGGAGAGAGTGGACGGTGCGCTGGTACTGGAAGGCTCCATGGCTCTAGCTTGCCCGAAAGGCGGACCAGTTTCATCTGCAACGGCTCCCGATGTGGAAAAGCCTCCTCCTCCGTCGGTGGGCGGAGGAGGAGGCTGAGCCGGGCGCAGACCGCCCACCTCACCCCGGCGGCGAGGCCTCAGACGCGGACGTCCTGCGGCTTCTCGCCGAGGTCCTTGGTGCGGACCTTGTACGTCTCCCGGAGGCCGAGCACGCACAGGGCGAGGACCAGGCAGGCGGCGCCGGAGTACAGCGCGATGCCCAGGGAGCCGCGGTTGAACGCGATGAACAGGGCCGTGGCGATGCTCGCCGCCGTGCCGCCGCCCAGTGCCGCGCCGGTCTGGTAGGTCGCCGAGATGGACGAGTAACGGCTCTCCTTCGAGAACTGCTCACCCAGGAACGCCGGGATGCAGCCCTGCGGCATGGCCATGAAGATGTTCACCAGGATGAAGGCGACGGTCGCGAGGAACGCGACCCGGCTGTCGACCATCCCGAAGAAGAGGAAGAAGAACACCGCGTAGATCACGGCGCCGCCGGCGATCACCTTCTTCCGCCCGATCCTGTCGGAGAGCAGACCCATGAACGGGGCGGCGAGCATGAAGGCGAACGAGCCGGCGACCTGGAACAGCAGGGACTGCGTGTCGGTGTACCCACGCTCCTCGGTGTAGGTGACCGTGAACAGGGAGCCGATGTACGCGATGGTGTTGTAGCCGAACGCGACCCCGATGGCGAGAAGCATCTGCTTGGGGTGCTTCCGGATGGCCGCCAGCAGGGGAACGCGTGGGGCGCTCTCCGTGTTCACCGTCTCGTGCGGCATGCGGGTGCGGGCGATCAGGCCCACAAGGACCAGGAGACCACCCAGCCAGAACGGCACACGCCAGGCCCAGGCGGTGAGCTCGGACTCCGGCAGAAGCGTCATCACCGTGAAGACACCCGTGCCGAAGAGGCTGCCGATGCCGATGCCCGTGCTCGTGAAACTGCCCCACAGGCCGCGACGGTTCTCGGGCGAATTCTCGATGCCGAAGAGCGATGCCCCACCCCATTCACCACCGGCCGCGAATCCCTGCACCAGGCGCAGGACCACCAGCAGCACGGGAGCCAGCAGACCGACGTTCTGGTACGTCGGGAGGCAGCCGATGAGGAAGGTGCTGCCGCCCATCAGGAGCAGGGTCATGACGAGCATGGACTTGCGCCCGATCCGGTCGCCGAAGTGGCCCACCACGATGCCGCCCAGCGGCCGGACGATGAACCCGGCGCCGAACGCGGCGAAGGCCACGAGGGTGCCGGTCAGCCGGTCGGTCGCGGGGAAGAACAGCGTCGGGAAGACGAGGGCGGCGGCGAGGCCGTAGACGATGAAGTCGTAGAACTCCAGCGCCGTGCCGAACCCCGAGATGAAGAAGGTGCGCAGCGCGGTGGTGGCCTGGGTGCCCAGTGTCGGGGCATCCTGCGGCGCCGGGGCGGCGGCCGGTGAGGTCTGGGTGTGGGACATGAGAGTGGTTCCTTGAGGAGATGATGCGGGGAGGGAGGGGAGGTCAGAAGCGCGCAAGGCCGTGAACGGCGGCTTCGTCGGGGCGGCCGGCGAAATAGTCGAGAGCGAAGTGCTCGACGTCGACGCCGATCGTCAGCAAGGTGCCCCACTGATCGATGACGGGCTTGGTGGTGTCCGGGGACATGCAGATGGCGGCGGCGGATCCTTCGCCGCCGCACGCGGCACGGGCCCGTTCGACGGGCGCCAGGCCCGTGAGGTTTCCGCGGACGGCGTCGAGATGCTGGTAGCGCTCGGCGGTGGAGGAGTCGGCGGGCATGGTGTCGCCCTGGAAGAGGTCGTGATCGAGGAAGTGGTTGGTGTGGAAGAGCCAGCCGTCCTCGCCGGGCCGGACGACGCCGAGGCCGGCCGGGGCGAGTTCGAGGCTCACGGCGCGGGAGCCGCCGTCGTGGAAGTCGAAGACGGTGAAGACGGTGGACGCGCTGACCGAGGCGCTCGCCGCGATGGCCTGGGCCTCCTCCACGGTCGCGGCCTCCTCCAGGATGCGGCGGGCGATCGCGTGGACCGGAACACCGCCCTGATCGGAGTCGCTGCGGTGGGACAGGATGTTGAAGTGCAGGCCGAGCCCGGCGTCGTTGACCCCGATCTTCGCGGCGGTGCCGAATTCGGTGAACAGCTTGACCCGCCGGCCGGCCGGCGTGGTCAGGTCCAGCAGGAGGCCGTCCGGCACCAGGAATTCGTGCCAGTCCCAGGTCTGGAGGGTCTCCGGGGCGCGGTCCTCACCGGTGAGGACCGCGGTGGAGCATTCACCCTCACCGCGCGGCGGCTCGGCGGCGAGGACCTCGGTGCGGGCGCCGACGGCGGCGAGCCGCCAGAGCTCGAGACCGGCGGCCGCGGCGATGGCCTCCGCCTCCGCGGCCAGGGCGGGCGCCCAGTCGGCCAGTGCCGCGTGGCTCGCCTCGGCGATACGCCGCACGGTCTCCCCCGGGATCTTCAGCGCCGCGAAATGGTCGAGGTACAGCCCGGACACGTGCTCGAAGCGGTCGCCGAACTCCAGTCCGAGTTCACGGCCGCGGACAGCCGGGTCCTGCGTGGTGGAGGTGGCGGTGAAGAGCTTCATGAGGGGTTCCTTCGTGGGGGCGATTTCTGAGGTGCAGATCACATTAGGGAAGTAAAACGTTTTATGCAATGATGGTTTTCCACATGGCCTCCGTGACCCGTGTGCGGGCGGTTCCGTCCCTGGTGAAATGGGGGTGACAACGACTTGAGGAGGGTCCGTGGCACGTGGCAAAGGGGTGACGATCCGGGATGTGGCGCGCCGCGCGGGGGTGTCCATCACCGCCGTCTCGCACTCGCTGAACGGCAAGGGGACCATCAGCGAGGAGACCAGGGCCCGCGTGAAAGCCGCCGCGGACGAACTCGGCTACCAAGCGGATGCCTTCGCCCGTGGCATGCGGCAGGGCAGTATCGGCGCCATCGGCCTCGTGATGCGTTCCCTCGACGCCCTGGGCGATTACACCCCGGCCGGCGTCGACGTGTTCGAGCGCTTCGCCGGGATCCTGTCCTCCCGTGCCCTGGCCCGCGGGCTCAGTCTCACGCTCGTGCCGGACCTGACCCGCAGCCCGGTGCCACCACTGGCGTTCTCGATGGACGGGTACGTCATCATGAGCCCCAACGCCCAGGACCCCGTGATCGACCTCCTGGACCGGCGCGGCATCCCCTACGTCTGCTACGGCAAGCTCCTGGACAAGCCGGACTTCACGCGCTGGTCGTCCGAGGACGACCCCCTCGCCGCCCGGCAGATCCTGGCGCATTTCGAAGCGGCCGGAGCCCGTGAGATCGTACTGGTCTCCGGGACGGACCGGAACGCCTGGAACGCGGACTTCCTCCAGGAGTACCTGTCATGGTGCGAGCGCCACGGGGTGACGCCGCGGGTCTACGAGCAGTCGGAGCGGTCCGGCCTCGACGGCGGGCGCGACGCCGGGCTGCGCATCCTCGCGGACGGCGTCCCTGAGGCGGTGTTCTGCATGACGGGGCGGCACGCGGCGGGCGTCCAGCAGGAAGTCCTGGCAGCCGGACTGGCGGTTCCCGGGCAGGTCATGATCGCGGCGGCGTCGGACTCCGAGCACGCCCGGTCCAGCCGGCCCGCCATCACGGCCTTCGAACTCAACCCCGCCGGAACCGCGGACCTGCTCCTGGACATGCTGCAGGAACTGCTCAAGACCGGCGAGACCGTGGGCCCGCGCCTCACCCGGGCCCGGCTCCGCCCCCGTGCCTCGACGCGGAAGGACTAGTCCCCTTCCGCGCCCCCGATCGACTATTCCGCACGATGTCATTCGGCCCGGAAATCCGGGGATTTCAGCATCGTGTGGAGCAGTCAATTGGAGGGTGTCAGGGGGCGGGGCGTCAGCGGCGGGATTCGAGGATCCGCACGATCTCCGTGAAGCCCATCCGCCGGGCGTTGTCGAGGGCCGCGCGGCCCTGCGGATCCCGGATGCCGGGGTCCGCGCCCGCAGCCAGGAGGAGCCGGACGGCTTCCTGCTGCCGCGGCCCGCCCGTGTTCAGCAGAATCGCCTCCTGCATCCCCGTCCAGCCGAGACGGTTCACGTGGTTCACCGGCACCCCCGCCGCGAGGAGTATCCGGATCGTCTCGACATGTCCGTGCTCGCAGGCAGGGATGAGCGCTGTCCCGCCGAAGCGATTGACGCTCCGCACGTCCGCTCCCGCCGCCAGGGTGAGGCGCAGGATCTCGTTGAACCCTTCCGCCCCGGCGTAGAGGAAGGCGGAATCCTGGATCGAATCCTTGGCATTGACGTCACCGCCCTGCTCGATGAAGCGTTTCACTTCGGCGGCGTCGTTCCGTTTCGCGGCCCGGATGAGGTCCTGGTCCAATCGGGCGCGTTGAGCCTCGGTCAGGCGGGCACGGGCGGCCGCTCGGGCCCGGGCGTCGACCACGGCGGGCAACGCCGTGCGGCCGCTTTCGGCGGCGGGTGACCCATGCTGCGCCGGGGACGACGCCGGCGGCGACGGCGGCGCGGAGGGTGCGGCGTCGTCGTCGGGCGGCTGAGTATAACGCGGGGCGCACGCGCCGAGGAGCCCGACGGTGAGGACCGCCAGGCTCCCTTTGAGCACTGCGCCACGCGTCGGCATGGCTTCCATCATGGCTCCTAGCGGCCCAGGATCGCCTCGGCGCCGGCCGCGGCGCAGGCCTCGTCGAGGGCGCCGTCGGGTGCGCCACCGACGCCGATCCCCGCCACGGACACGCCGTTCACCTTGAGCGGGACGCCGCCCGCCAGGAACAGGGTGCCGGGCAGATCGGCGATGGAGGGCTTGCCGTTGCCGCTGATGCGTCCGGCCAGCTCACTCGTGGGAGCGCCGAAAGCCGCCGCGGTGTAGGCCTTCTGCTTCGACGCTTCGAGGGTGTGCTGCGCGGCGTTGTCGCCTCGGAGGACGGCTTGGACCGTGCCGAAGCGGTCCACGACCGTCACGGAGACGAACGGGAGCTTGTCTCCCACGCACTTGGCCAGGGCGGCCTGGACGGCCTTGGCCGAGGCGGTCGCGGAGATCCGGTTCTGCGAGACGGTGGTGCCCTCGCCGGCCGGGATGTCCGCCGTGGGAAGGCGCTTGGCGGTCTCCGCGGCGGGCGCGGCCGCAGGCTGGGAGACCTGTCCGGCGTTCGCGGCCGCCGTGATGCCGCCGGTCAGGAGGAGCGCCGCCGCCGCTGCGGAGAGGACCTTGATGTTGCTCTTGCTGATGGCCATGATGTGCCTGCCCTTCGGTGATGGATCGTGCGTGGATCGGTTTCGATGGTCTCGGTGCGAGCTCACGGACCCGGCGTGCCGGGTCTCCCCCGGCCTTCCTGACGGGTCCGTGAACTCCTGACATCCATCCTTCCGAGCGGCGCTTGCGGGCACATCGGCTCTTCCGGGAGGGGTTCGTCATGCCTTCGGGTGGCCGTCTCAGCCAAAAGGATGAGACGCGCTTTCCTGTCGGCCCGGTCTCGTAGAGTGGCCCCATGATCACCGCACCCCCGGCAGGCCGCGAGCGCTATCTCGGCGTGGCGGTGCACTGTGGCTTCGCGGTGCTCCTGACCGCCTCCCTGATCCGGTACGTGCTGCGTCACGGGCCGGACGAGAACTCCCTCGTCCTGGTCCTGGCCGCTGCGTTGTGCGCCCTGTACGCGGCGGCGGTCCGGATGCGCGGACCCGCCCGGCCTGCGGTCACGTGGGTTCTCGTCGCGGTCTGGGCGGCACTCGTCATCCTCGCCCCGAGCTTCGCCTGGTGTGCGTTCGCGGTGTTCTTCGTCGGGCGGTCCGCGGTGTCGGGGAAGGCCGCCGCGCTGGCGACCGGGCTGACAGCACTCAGCACCTCCGTGGGACTGTTCAAGCTCAGCGGGTACACCGACGTCGCGGCGCTGCTGGGCCCGGCGGCCGCGGCACTGGTCCTCACCCTCGTCTACGACCGCCTGGAGGACGCCCTGTCCCGCCAGGCCCAGCTCAATGCCGAACTGCGGACGGCGCAGGCCCAGACGGCCGCCGCGGAACGAGCCGCCGGCACACTCGCGGAACGGGAACGCGTGGCCCGTGAAATCCACGACACCGTGACGCAGGGCCTCGCCAGCACGGTGCTCCTGCTGGAGGCGGCGGATCGCACGGAGGGCCTGAGCCCCGAGGTCCGGCAGGCGACCGAACAGCTCAGGGTGAACCTCGCGGAGACCCGGGGGCTGGTCCACAATCTGGCCACCGCCCCGGAACCCGATCTGCCGCTGGAGCAGGCCCTGGCTTCGGCCGTCCGGCGGCACGTTCCGGCGATGCGGATCAGCGTGACCGGCACCCCGCGGGCCCTGCCGCCCGAGGTGCGGCACGCCGTCGTGCGCATCGCCCAGAGTGCCGCGGCGAACGTCGAACGGCATGCCTCCACCCAGGGGGCGAGCGTCACGCTCGGCTATCTGCCGGGGTCCGTCACGCTGGATGTGTACGACGACGGCGTGGGCTTCGTGCCCACCGCCACCTCGGCGCCGGGCCCAGGCGGAGGGTACGGGCTGCGTGCGATGCGGCAGCGGGTCGAACAGCTCGGCGGCACGTTCGCGGTGGAATCCGCGCCGGGCGAGGGAACAGTCATCGGCGTGGAGATCCCGGCCGGGGACACCGGCGCGGCGGAAGGAGGAACGGCATGATCACGGTGCTGCTGGTGGACGACCATCTGGTGGTGCGGAGCGGGCTCCGGGCACTGCTCAGCACCCAGCCGGACATCGAGGTGGTGGCCGAGGCGTCCTCGGGTGAGGAGGGCGTGTCGGTCGCGCTGGACCAGGCGCCGGATGTGGTGCTGATGGATCTGGCCATGGGTGTGGGGATCGACGGGATCGAAGCGATCCGGCGGCTGCGGGCCGAGCGCCCGGGGCAGGCCGTCCTGGTCTTCACCACCTACGACTCGGATGCGGACATCGTGCGTGCCGTCGACGCCGGGGCCATGGGGTACCTCCTCAAGGACGCCGCCCCGGACGAGATCTTCGCCGCTGTGCGGGGCGCGTCCCGGGGGCAGAGCCACATGAGCGCGCCCGTCGCGAGCCGGCTCTTCCAGCAGATGCGGAACCCCGACGAAGCGCTGACGCCCCGGGAGGCGGAGTTGCTGACCCTCCTGACCCAGGGGCTCTCGAACAAGGAGCTCGGCCGGAAGCTGTTCATCTCCGAGGCCACCGTCAAGACCCATCTGGCGCACATCTACGCGAAACTCGGGGTGGATTCGCGGGCCGCCGCCATCGCGAAGGCGCTGCGCAGGGAGGGGATGCGGTGACGGTGCGCGCTGAAGACGTCGCGGGGCTGGTGTCCCGCAGGCAGGGGCCGGTGCGGTTCCTGCTGTTCGCCCCCGGACTGGCCGGCCACCCCCTGGACGATCAGGATGAGGTGTTCGCTGCGGCCATCGAGGACCTGGGTGAAGAGGCCGTGCTGCTCGGCGAGACCCCACTGCTGTTCGCGGGGCTCCAGGCGAAGAACCTGTTCGCGCGCCGCATGGAGAGCGTGGGGTTCCTCGTGACCGACCAGGCCGTCCAGGTGCGGGATGCTCCGTCGACGCCGTTGGAGCCGGCCGCGGTGCGCACCGTGGAGTTCGGCTGGGCCGCGGACCCGGTCACCGAGGCCCGGCGGGTGGCCCGCCTCGCCTCGGCCACCTTCGACCGCCGCTGGGCGGAGACGCTGACGTCCCGTGAGGCGCTGCGAGAGTCGCTGGACGTGGTCCGGGATGTGGTGGAGCTGGTGCTGAAGGCGGGGTGAGATCACCCACGGTGTGCGCGAGTTCACCCTGAAACAGCGGATTTTCGGCCCCCATCCGAGCGCTCCGATGGAACACTCGTGTCATGCGCTCAGTTCACCTCACGTCCGCATTCATGGCCATGGGACTCGGCCTGGTCACCGGGATCCTGCTCTTCGTCCCGTTCGTGGCCGCCAGCTACCGTAGACGGGGCCGCCTCACCGCAGGGCGCTTCGTCCTCTGGGGCGCCGCGCTGGTGTACTTCTGGGCCATCTGGACCTACACGCTGCTGCCCCTGCCCAACCCGGCCGGTTATCAGTGCGTCGGGGCGAACGTTCAGCCGTTCGCCTTCGTCCAGGACATCCGGGATTCGCTCGCATCGTCCGGCGGAGGCCTCCGAGCGGCCGTCATGGACTTCGCGGTCCTGCAGGTGGTCTTCAACGTGGTGCTGTTCATGCCGCTCGGGTTCTTCATCCGGGTGCTGGGCGGGCGGGGCGTCGTGATCGCGAGCCTGACCGGCTTGGCGACGACGGCGCTGATCGAGTTCACCCAGCTGACCGGCGTGTGGGGGCTGTACCCGTGCGCCTACCGGTTCTTCGACGTCGACGACCTGATGGCCAACACCCTCGGCGCCCTCCTCGGCTCCCTCATCGCCCTGCCGTTCGTCGGGCGACGACGCAGCGTGGCCCCGGCCGCCGACGTCGCGCGTCCCGTCACCAAGCCACGGCGCTTCCTGGGCGTGCTGTGCGACTGGCTGGCGTTCGTCCTGCTCAGCGTGTCGATCACGGTCGGCATCCGCGCGGTCCTGCTCTACGTCCTCAACGACCGCGAAGCCCTCAACCAGGACGACTACTCCGGCGTGGTCGGCACCGGCGTCGCGTTCCTGGTGTGGCTGGTGGTCACGCTGGTGAGCGGACGCACCGTCGGCGACCAGGCGGTCCAGCTCCAGTACGACGGCGGCCCCCTCCCCCGCCCGCTTGCCCGGCTCCTGCGCCTGCTCGGCGGGATCGGCGGCTATGCGCTGCTCGGCCTCCTCCCGGAGGGGTTCGGCTGGGTGGAATCCCTGTTCGTCCTCGTGTCCCTCGGGGCGCTGGTGTTCAGCACGAAGGGCCGCGGCCTGCCGGGCCTGGTGTCGGGCCAGCAGGTCCGGGATGCACGGGAGGCACCGGCTGCCGAGCCTGTGAGGCCGGTCGCCAGGGGCTGACCCGGAGTTCCCCGGCCTCACCTCCGTCCCACCCCGAAACAGTGGATTCCCGCCGAAACCGCGTGTTAAACACACTGTTTCGACGGGAATCCACTGTTTCAGCAGGTACTCACCGCAGGACTCACCTCACCAGTGCGCGCGCCAGTACTGCGGTGCGAACGGCGTCTTGTCCAGGGGTTCGCCGAGGGAGCGAGCCGCGAGCGCGGGCCAGTTCGGCTCCTTGAGGGCGGCGCGGGCGATCGAGACGCCGTCGGCCTGGCCGTTCACCAGGACCTGCTCGGCCTGCTGCGCCTCGTTGATCATGCCGACGGCGCTGACGAAGGCGTCGTTCTCCACACCACGCTCCTCGGCGTCCGCCGCCAGGGCCTTCTTCACCTGGGCCGCCAGCGCGATCTGATACCCCGGGCCGGTGGGGCCGTGGTACGCGCCGATGCCGCCGCTGGACAGGTCGAACACGGTCACGCCCTCCGCGCGGAGCTCCACCGCGAGACGGGCGGTCTCCTCGATGGTCCAGCCGCCCTCGACCCAGTCGGAACCGGAGAAGCGGACACCCAGAGGCTTGTCGGCCGGCCAGACCTCACGGACCGCGGCCACGACTTCCCGCAGGTACCGGGTGCGGCCCTCGTACGAGCCGCCATAGGAGTCCGTGCGCGTGTTGCTGAGCGGGGACAGGAACTGGTGCACGAGGTAGCCGTGGGCGGCGTGGATCTGGATGAAGTCGAAGCCGGCCTCATCGGCGCGACGGGCGGCCGCGGCCCAGGACGCGACCGACTCCTGGATCTCCTCGACGGTCAGCTCATGCGACTCGGCCAGGCCGTGGATCGAGGTGACGGACGGCGCCACGGTGACCCAGCCGCCGTCGTCCACCGGGACCGACCCGGTCAGACCCCGGTCCACCCAGCGCGGCAGCCAGCCGTACGTGGAGGCCTTGCCACCGGCGTGCGCCAGCTGCACACCTGCGGCGGCGCCCTGGCTCTTGATGAACGCGGTGATCGGCTTGAAGGCCTCCACCTGCTCGTCGTTCCACAGGCCGAGGTCCTCCGGGGAGATCCGTCCCTCCGGCACCACGGCGGTGGCCTCGGTGATCACCATGCCGAAACCGCCGGCGGCGCGGGCGCCGAGGTGCGCCTGATGCCAGGCGGTCGGCACGCCGTCGCGCGCATCCACCGAGTACATGCACATCGGGGCGAGGAAGGTCCGGTTGCGCAGCGTGAGCTGGCCGGACGGGGCTGACAGGACTGCTTCAGTGAAAAGTTGGCTCACGATAATGGGCAACCCCGCGTCGCCGGAACGTATTCCGATGGTGACGCCGCGGGTCACCAAACTGTCGGTCCGCTTTGATAGCTTGGGAGCGTGAAGATCGCCACCTGGAACGTCAATTCCCTCCGTGCCCGCGCCGACCGTGTGGAGGCCTGGCTGGAACGCAGTGACTGCGATGTCCTGGCCATCCAGGAGACCAAGTGCAAGGACGAGAACTTCCCCTGGGAGCTCTTCGAGCGCATGGACTACGAAGTGGCGCATTTCGGGTTCAGCCAGTGGAACGGTGTGGCCATCGCCTCCCGCGTGGGCCTGGAGGACGTGGAGCGCACCTTCCCCGGGCAGCCGACGTTCGGCAAGGGCGGGGTGAACCCGGAGCAGGAGGCCCGTGCCATCGGCGCCACCTGCAACGGCGTCCGCGTCTGGAGCCTGTACGTGCCCAACGGCCGCGCCCTGGATGACGAGCACATGCCGTACAAGCTCGAGTGGCTGGACACTCTGAAGGCCAACGCCGAGGCCTGGCTGGACACCGACCCCGCCGCCCAGATCGCGCTCATGGGCGACTGGAACATCGCGCCCCAGGATGACGACGTCTGGGACATCGACTTCTTCATCGAGGAAGGACTCACCCACGTCTCCGCCCCGGAACGCGCCGCCTTCCACGCCTTCGAAGAGGCCTCGTTCACGGACGTGGTCCGCCCGCTCAACCCCGGCCCCGGCGTCTACACCTACTGGGATTACAAGCAGCTCCGTTTCCCGAAGAAGGAGGGCATGCGCATCGACTTCGTCATGGCGTCCCCGGCCCTCGCCTCCCGCGTGACCGGAGCCGTGATCGACCGTGAGGAGCGCAAGGGCAAGGGCGCCAGCGACCACGCCCCCGTGATCGTCGAACTCGCGGACTGAGCGATGCCCAGCGCGCGGCCGGGAAGCCGATGACCTTTTACGACTCCCCCATGGGGTTCCCCTACATCTCCGCCCTGCGCGTCTATCAGCCGCTCGACGCCTTCGGCGCCCCGCAGCGGCGCGCCATCGTCGCGCAGTACGGCGATCTGACGGAGCGCGCCATCCTCAGCGCCTCGGAGCTGCGGCAGATGCGCGACGACGTCGAGCGCCGCGAGCTCCGCAGCACCCTTCACCGGCTGCTGCGGAAGCCCAACGACCCCTACCCTGGCAGCCGCGCCGAGCTTTCGCGCGCCGTCGCGGATCCCAGCGAGCGGGGTGTTCTGCTGTACTGCCCGAACCAGACGGTGCTCCGCTCCGCGCTGGCGGCTGAGGAACTGGCGGACGGGTCGAGCTCGGAGAGCCTGCAGCGGATCGTCCCCGTGGACGCCACCGAACGGCATCAGGAACGGCTCAAGACGCTGGTGGACTCCGGCCTGATCGACTCGGATCTGCTGTTCACCCGCACCGCCACCTGGGGAGTTCCGTTCGCGTGGTTCATCTTCTTCCACGAGGCGGACCGCCAGGAGATGATCAACAACAGGGACGGGAGCATCGCCACCCTGCGCCTCTACGCGCCGGTGGCGGAGGCGATCTCGCGTTCCCGGACCCTGATCGCGGCGCTGTCCCTCGGCGCCCCGGAGCTGGATTTCCTGGACGAGATGACCCGTGTGGTCGGGTGGCTCGAGCGGTTCCACACCAGCAGTGTCCTGGAACTGGACTACGGAGCCCTCGCGGACCGCGTGTACCCGGACGAGTCCCCGAGCGATGTCCGCATGGGCATCGAGTGCCTCGCGGAGGGCGACATGACGGGCGCGGCCGCCGCGTATCAGCGCCTCATCACGCGCTGGGTGCCGCTGCGGCACCTCGGCCGCGCCAGCTGAGCCGGGCCCGCGCCGTCCGTACCTGAGACGACGCCGGCCGTGCCCGGGCCCGCGCCGGGAAAAGAGCTAGGACAGCTGCGCGGTGGACGTCCGGCTCTTCAGTTCGAAGTCCGCGTGCACATCGTGGACGGACCCCGCCTTGCCGGCCAGCTCGTCGAGCAGCATGCGCGTCCCGAGCCGGGCCTGCGCCACTGGATCCTGGGCCACGGTGCTCAGCCCCATGACCGGGGAGAACTCGTGGTCGTCGATCCCGATCACCGAGAGATCCTCCGGCACCCGCAAGCCGCGGCGCTGCGCCTGCAGGATCACGCCCATGGCCATCTCATCGGAGGCGCACATGAGCGCCGTGGGCTTGGGACCCGGCCGGTTCCACAGCTCCTCGAACGCCTCGGCCCCGCTCGCGAGCGTGAAGTTCCCCCGCACCTCCCACTCCGGGTGGTATTCGACCCCGGCGCGCGCGAGTTCCTCGTGGAACCCGTTCACGCGCAGTTCGGGGACCTGGAAATTGAGGTCCTCGTCGTCGTCCTGGCCATGCAGGACGCCGATGTCACGGTGCCCGAGGTCCAGCAGGTGGCGGGTGGCGAGGGCCGCGGCCTCCACGTCGTTGATGCCGATGCTGGAGCAGCCCTCCACCGGCCCGCCCACCGCGACCAGCGGGATGTCGAGCCGGCGGAGCTCCTGGATCTCGTCCATCGACAGCGCCATGCAGAGCACCAGGAGGGCGTCGATGTGTTTGGCGACCATGGTCTTGCTGAAGGTCCGCTGCCGTTCGCCGGAGCGGCTGTCGAGGCTGAACAACGACAGGTTGTAGCCCTGTTCGTGGAGTTCGCGCTCCACTCCTTCCAGCGCCTTGTAGAAGAACCAGCGGTCCACGTAGGGCGCGAGCACCCCGATGGTGCGGGTGCGGCCCGTCGCCAGGCCGGACGCCGCGGACGATGCCACGTAGCCGAGCTCGGAGGCGACGTCGAGGATGCGCCGGCGGGTCTGTTCGGAGACCCTCGGAAGCCCGCGGACGGCCCGGGAGACGGTCGCCGTCGAGACGCCGGCCGCGGCAGCCACATCCTCGATGCTCACGCCATGATGCCCACCACGGGCGGCACGCGCAGCCATGCCAGTCACACTCCTCAGGTTCGCCGGATCATGAATTGAACCACGCGTGCCATGTCACGTCACAGTCGATGACGCCTCGTGCTCAGTTGCGACGGCCCATGGCCCGGGACGGCAGACGCCTGCGGAGCCTGATGAGTCCCCAGACGGCGAGCACGGCCGCGAGCAGGCCGAGCGCCCAGCCGAGCGCCGGCTGTCCCGTGAGCTCCATCCAGACCGTCGTGCCGAAGAGGACCAGGGTCCAGAACCCCAGCATCCCCAGGACGATGTCCAGATCCTCGGCGCTTCTGAGGAGGCGCCGGCTGGGTTTCCGCTCCGGCTCCTCCCGGGCCGGGCCTTCCCAGCCGCCCACGGTCCGCCCGCGGGCGACGGCGGCGCGGCGGCCGTCGTCGTCCGCGGAGGACTGCTGCTTGCTCACTTGACCGCGCCTGCGGTCAGACCGGCCACGATCTTGCGCTGGAACACCAGCACCAGGATGACCAGCGGGATGGTGACCACGGTTCCGGCGGCCATGACGGCCGTGTACGGCTCCTGGTGCGGCTGGGCGCCGGCGAAGGAGGCGATGGCCACGGTGACGGTCTTGGTGGAATCCACCGAGAGCTGGCTGGCGATCAGGAACTCGTTCCAGGCGCCGATGAAGGTCAGGATCGCCGTGGTGAACGTCGCGGGGGCGGCCAGCGGCAGGATGACCTTCCGGAACGCCTGGCCCTGCGTGCAGCCGTCGATCCGGGCCGCCTCCTCCAGCTCCCACGGCATCTCACGGAAGAAGGACGTGAGCGTGTAGACCGCCAGGGGCAGGGAGAAGGAGATACTCGGGATGATCAGCGCCTGGTAGGTGCCCATCCACCCGATCCCGGTGAAGAACTGGAACAGCGGGGTGATCAGGGCGACGGCGGGGAACATCGACGCGCCCAGGATGAACCCGAGCACCAGTTCCTTGAAGCGGAACTTCAGCCGGGCCAGGGCGTAGGCCGCGAACACACCGACCACCAGGGAGATCACGGTGGTGGTGCCCGCCACGATCAGGCTGTTCAGGAGGTTCTGGGCGAAGTGGTTGCCCAGGCTCTCATCGAACACCGTGCGGAAGTTGTCGAACGTGACGTGGGTGAAGAACGGCGTCGGATCGAAGGTGAAGCCGACATCGCGGAAGGCCGTGACGATCATCCAGTAGAAGGGCGCGAGACACCAGACGAGGATGACGGCGGCCTGAAGGTACGTGCGCGCGGGAGCCCAGCTGAAGGCACGACGGCGCGTGGTTGCGGAGGCGGTGCTGACTGCGTTGCTCATGTCACTTCTTCTTCGGTGCGGCGGACTCCACGGCGTTGGCGCCGAGGAAGCGGACAAAGATGAATGCCACCAGGAAGATCACCAGGAAGGTGATGGTGGACAGCGCGGACGCCCCGTTGAGGCCTTGCCTGACCTGCTGCACCACCAGGATGGAGAGCGTGGTGGTGTTGTTCGCGCCACCGGTCATGATGGCGGGCAGGTCGTACATGCGCAGCACGTCGAGGGTGCGGAACAGGATGGCGACCATCAGGGCCGGCCGCACCAGCGGGAGCGTGATCTGGGTGAAGCGCTGCCAGGCACTGGCGCCGTCCACCTTCGCGGCCTCGTAGACCTCGTCCGGGATGAGCTGGAGACCCGCCAGGATCAGCAGCGCCATGAACGGGGTGGTCTTCCAGACGTCGGAGATGATGATGGCCCAGCGGGCGGGCCCTTCGGAACCCGTCCAGAGGATCTGCGTGCCGAAGAGCTGATTGATGATGCCGTCGAAGGCGAACATGAAGAAGAACAGCTTGGCCGTGACGGCGGTGGGGATGGCCCACGGCACCAGGACGGCGGCGCGGATGACGCTGCGGCCCTTGAAGGCGCGCGCCATGATGACGGCCATCCAGAAACCGAGGATGGTCTCCAGGATCACCGTGATGACGGTGAAGAAGAAGGTGGTGCCCATCGCGTTCCAGAACTGGGAACCGAGGGTGCCGGGAGGGCAGGCCTGGCCGTTGCACTGCTGCAGGAGCCAGTGGACGTAGTTGTCGGCTCCGGCGAAGCCGCCCTGGACGAAGAAGCCGGTGGCCGGGTCGAGGCCGGCGTCCTTCTGGAAGGACATGATGATGGCGTTGATGATCGGGTAGACGATCACCACGGCCAGCAGGATCAAGGTGGGTGTGAGCAGCGTGTAGGCCCAGCGGCCCTGCGTCACTTCGCGCCGGTCGGCGCTCTCCGCGCCGGCCAGGCCGGGTCCGCCTTTGGACCCTTTCCCCGCGCCGCCGCCGGTGGTGGTGCCCCGCGTCTGCGAGGGGGCATCTGTGGACATGGTGACTCCTCTGTGGTGTTCCCCTGGTCGATGGCCCCGCGCAGGGGGCGATGGTGGGGCCCGCCCGGGAGCGGGCCCCACCAGTTCGGCTACTTGGAGGCGCTGGCCGCGTCGATGGCGGCCTGCATGTCGCTCAGTGCCTGATCGACGGTCTTCTCACCCTTCATCGCGGCGTAGGAGTTGTCCTGAACCGCCTTGGTGACTGCCGGGTAGAAGGGGGTCACCGGACGCGGAACCGCGTTCTGGATCGAGGTCAGCAGCGTCGGCATGTACGGCAGCTTGGCCACGATCGTCTGATCCTTGTAGAGATCAGCGGTCACCGGGGCCAGGGAGCCCTGAGTGGCGAAGAACTTCTGCTGCTCGTCCTGGATCAGGAAGTTCGCGAAGTCATGCGCGGTGGCCTTGTTCTTGGAGTACACGCTGATGGCTGCGCTGTGGCCGCCCAGCGAGGAGGCGCCGGGGCCGTCCTTGCCGGGGAGCGGCGCGACGCCGAAGGTGTCCTTCACCTTGGAGGCGCCGTCACTCTTGGCGAGGTTGTAGACGTACGGCCAGTTGCGCAGGAAGAGGAGCTTGCCGTCTTCGAACGCCTGACGGCCCTGTTCCTCCTGGTAGGTGATGCCTTCCTTGGGGATGTTGCCGCTCTTGTAGGCATCCACGAGCTTGGAGAGACCGGCCTTGGCCTCCGGAGTGTTCACGGCGGCCTTGCCCTGGTCATCGACGATCTTGCCGCCGAAGGTGTTGATGGCCTCGGCCGCATTCACCGTCAGGCCCTCGTACTTCTGGAACTGGCCCGCGTAGCAGCTCATGTTGTGCTGCTTGGCGATCGAACACATGGACATCATCTCGTCCCACGTCTTCGGCGGGTTGGGGACCAGGTCCTTGCGGTAGTACAGGAGACCGCCGTCGGAGGAGGTCGGCACGGCGTAGAGGGTGCCGTTGTAGGTCGCGGCCTTGACCGTCGCGGGCAGCAGCTTGGTGGAGTCCACCGCCATCTTGTCCTTGAGCGGCTGGAGCCAGCCCTTGGCTGCGAATTCTGCGGACCAGACGACGTCCACGGTCACGACGTCGTAATTGGCGTCGTTGGCCTGGAAGTGCTGAACCAGATCGTCGTGCTGCTGGTCGGCGTTGTCGGTCTGTTCCTTGAGCGTGACCTTCTGGTCCGGGTGGGCCGAGTTCCAGCGGTCGATGGTGGGACGCCAGACATTCGAGTTGTCCTTGCCGGTCACGAAGGTGATCGGGCCGCGTCCGTCGAGGCCCTGTGACGCGGCATCGTTGCCGCCCCCTCCGTTGCCAGACCCACTCCCGCCGCCACAGGCGGTGAGGGTTACAGCCAGAACAGCGACCGCTGCGGCCGGCACAAGGAATTTACGTGGTTTCATTGCAGATGACTCCTCAGTGAGCGAAGCAAGTCTTCCCAGTCGGGTTGATGTTGCGTAGATCACATTAGTAAGCTTCCATCGTCCGATGCAAGCGTTTACATAGAATCGTTAGGAAGGTTCTCCCGTGCCGCAGACCGCACCCGAATCCCACGAGGCACGCCACGGCACCTGGTGGTCCGACGCAGTGGTATACCAGGTCTACCCGCGTTCGTTCGCCGACGGGAACGGCGACGGCATGGGGGACATCCCGGGCATCACGCAGCAGCTTCCGTACCTGGCGGAACTGGGGGTCGACGCCGTCTGGCTGAGCCCCTTCTACAAGTCGCCGCAGGCGGACGCGGGGTACGACGTGGCCGATTACCGCGTGGTCGACCCGCTCTTCGGCAGCAACGAGGACTTCGACGGAATGCTCGACAAGGCCCATGAGCTGGGCCTGAAGGTGATCGTGGACCTCGTGCCCAACCACACCTCGGACGAGCACGTCTGGTTCCAGGAGGCACTCGCCGCAGGCCCCGGCTCTCCCGAGCGCGCCCGCTACATGTTCCGTCCCGGCAAGGGCGAGAACGGTGAGATCGAGCCCAACAACTGGAATTCCATTTTCGGCGGGCCGGCCTGGACTCGGACCACGAATGCCGACGGAACCCCCGGCGAGTGGTACCTCCACCTCTTCGACACCAAGCAGCCGGATCTCAATTGGGATAACGAAGAGGTGCGCGAGGAGATGCGGTCCGTCCTCCGTTTCTGGCTGGACAAGGGCGTCGACGGCTTCCGGGTGGACGTCGCCCACGGCATGATCAAGGCCAAGGGTCTTCCGGACTGGGAAGGCGCCGCCGCCATGGTGGAGGGCTCCATCACCGAAGGCGAAGCCACCCAGGAGAAGGGCACCGGCAGCGGCCAGGACCTCTCCAAGGCTCCCTTCTTCGACCAGGACGGCGTCCACGAGATCTACCGCGACTGGCACCGCCTCCTCGCCGAGTACCCGGGTGACCGGATGCTCGTGGCCGAAGCCTGGGTCGAGCCCGCCGAGCGACTGGCCCGTTATGTGCGGCCCGATGAGATGCAGCAGGCCTTCAACTTCGACTTCCTCCTGGCCGGCTGGGACGCCGAACGCCTCGCCACCTCGATCGACGCCTCGATCGAGGCCGTGGCCGCCGTCGGGGCGCCTGTCACCTGGGTGCTGAGCAACCACGACACCGTGCGACACCCCAGCCGTTTCGGTCTGAGCGATCCCACCACGTTCCCCAAGGGCATCGCGGCCGAGGACGAGCAGCCCGACGCCGCGCTCGGCCTGGCGCGCGCCCGCGCCGCGACTCTCGTGGAGCTGGCCCTGCCGGGATCCGCTTACCTCTACCAGGGCGAGGAACTGGGGCTCCCGGAGCACACCACGCTCCCGGCCGAGGCACGCCAGGACCCGTCCTTCTTCCGCACCCACGGCGAGGAGCGCGGCCGTGACGGCTGCCGCGTCCCGCTCCCGTGGACCGCGGACGCCCCGGGCTACGGTTTCAGCCTGCACGGACCGCGGGACGGCGCCAAGCCGTGGCTTCCGCAGCCCGCATCCTTCGCCGAACACGCGGCGGATGTGCAGGACGGCGTCGACGGCTCCACCCTGGAGCTCTACCGCGCGGCGCTGGCGTTCCGGCGGGAGCACGGTCTGGGGCGCGGCTCCCACCTGTGGTCCGCCCTGCACGACCCGGCCCACGGCGTCGTGGCGTTCCTGAACAGCGGCGTGCTCGTGCTGACCAACATGGGCGACTCCCCCGTGGCGCTGCCGGCCGGGTTCTCCCTGGCTCTCGCCAGCGGACCCGTCGAGGACAAGGTCCCATCCGACACCACCGTCTATCTGGTGCCGAGCAAGAGCTGACGACGGCTCACCTGCCGCGCACGACGGCGGGGCGCATGACGAAGGGCGGGTCCCGGATTCCTCCGGGGCCCGCCCTTCGCGGCGTTCTGGTTCAGGCGGCGCGTCTTACTTGTCGCCCTTGAAGAAACCGGCGATCTTCGCGCCGAGACCCTTGGCGTTCTCCACGGCGTCGCCCGCGAACTCCTTCACGTTCTCGGCGGCGTCGCCCGCGAATTCCTTCACGTTTTCGACGGCGTCGCCCGCGAATTCCTTGACGTTCTCGGTGGCGTCACCGGCGAACTCCTTGACGTTGCCCACAGCGTCCTCGGTGAAGTTCTTGACGTTCTCGACGGCGCCGTCCACGAATTCGCGGGCGCCCTCGGGGGCGTGCTCCGCCGCGGTGTCGGCGGCGTTCTTCACGGCTTCGCCGGCGGTGTCGGCCGCGTTGTTGACTTCCTCGGCGCCCGGAATGTTCTCACTCATGATGACTCCTGCATGCTCGGTGGCTGTGCAAGCGCTGGTCGGCGGCTTGCCCGGTGTCAGGCTGACTCCACCTTCAAGCTAGACGGCGCACCGCTCAGGAGCAAGGCCGATCCGGCATCGGACGTGGTCACCGGCGGTGACACGTCTTTCTGAGACACACTGCCGCACCCGGGACCTCAGAGCACCAAGAAAACTCAGAGCACCAGGAAAACTCAGAGCACCCGTTCCTCGCGCGTGAACAACGCCCGGGTTCCCGTCCCCAGGTGGAGAAGCACCGGGGTGTGCTGCCCGACCGTCGCGTCGAGCCCTTGCAGGAGCACGCCGACCTCCCGGACCAGTTTCTGCGGCGAGGCGCCCTTGCGGGGATACAGCCGGACGCGGAGCCCGGTGACGCCGCGGTACTGGTAGGTGCCCACCGACAGGCCGAGCAGATCGCTCCGGCCCGCCAGCGCGGCGCGGAGCATCTGTTCGGCGACGTTGCCGCTGATGGTGACATCGCCCGGCGTCGGCGAATCATCGGCGTGATCCACCAGGAGGCTGACCCGGCCCTGACCCTGGACGGAGATCCACCGGACCGTGAGCAGCACGATCACCAGCAGCACGGCGACGGCCACCAGGTAGATCCAGCTGCTCGCGAGCAGCGGCGTGGACTCGTAACGGCGATGGAACCACTCCACCCACTGCTCCGCCACCCGGTGCCAGGCCTGTGCCACGGCCGGGACGGCTGACACGACCATCAGGAAGACCCCGGCGGCCAGCACCACCAAGCCCACCAGGCCGGTGAAGAAGCGGTTGATCCTTCTCGGCGTGCCGTTCATGCGCCCACCACCCCCGTGCTCGCGATGTTGACCGTGACGCTGGGCCGGGGTTCCAGGCCCATGGCGCCGAGTTCGTCCGCGACGGCTCGCTCCACCGCCTCCGGGGCCACGCGCAGGCCCGAGGTGGGACGGACGTTGACGACCACCTGCGACTGGGCCACGGTGACCATGACCTGCGCGGAGGAGACGTTGGCGGCCAGCCGGGCGCGGCGCGCCAGGGTCGAGGCCACCACTTCGCCATCCACCACCACGGCCAGCGTGGGATGAGGCATGCTGTGCCGGGCCCGGCGACCCGGGACGACGGCGACGAGGAGGAAGATCAGCCCGATCATGGCGAGCACGGCTCCGCCGAGGGCCAGGACCGGGGCGGGCCCGCCGGCGGGCAACGTCGCGATCCAGTCGAGAGCGCGATCCGGGTCGATCAGCCAGCCCGGCAGGCGGAACAGCGCCAGCACGGACTCCAGCATGAGGTAGACGCAGAGCACGATGACGAGGATCCCGGCGAGGAGTGCCGCGACAGACCTCGACGGCGTGAGCTCCCGGCGGGTGATCTCATCGAGGAAACGGCGTTCCTCCTCTGCGGACAGCGGTTCAACGGACACGCCCATTCACCTCACCCTTCCCGCGGTGCGATGCACCACGCCGGAGATCCGGATGTCCACGCGGCTCAGCTCGGAACCGCTCAACTGCATGACGCGCGCGCGGATGGCCGATTTGGCGTGGACGGCGCGGTCCCAGATGGTGCCGCCGGCGAGTGCCGAGGGGTCGCGGACCACCTCGCTCAGCGCGGGGATGCTCACGGGGCTCACCACGCTCAGGGCGAGGAGGCCGTCGTCGTCGCGCCATTCGACACGCACATCCTGCGCCGGCACGTCCAGGGCTTCGGCGCAGGCCGCTTTTGCCAGGCTGGTGAGGGCCTGCGTGCTGAATCGGTTGTGACCGGCCAGGACACGCTGCTGCGGTGCGGGGGTCCCTGCCGGTGCCACGGCGGCGTCGGTCATGAGGATGAGCGCCGTCCCGTCAGGGCGTCCAGGACACGGCGGAGGTCGATCCGGCCTTCGGCCGCGCGACCCAGAATGGCGCCGACGGCCATGAAGATGAGGGAGACCAGGAAGCCCCACCAGCCGAACTGGAAGGACATGAAGGCCAGGAATGCTCCGATGGCGATACCGCTCAGGGTGTGGTTCATGGGACTCGCTTTCCTTCGACGACGACGGCGTCCGGCCCGGTGCCCTGCGGAAGTTCCTGCGGGGTCGGGGCGGCTGCGCCACGGGCGGGGCGGTTCTCCTGCTTGGCGCCGGGCAGCTGAACATCGTTGATCTCGATGTTGACCTCGATCACGTCCATGCCCACGAGGTCCTCCACCGCCTGGTAGACGGCGGCACGGACGGCGTTGGCGATGTCGTGGAAGCGGTAGCCGAACTCGGCCACGAGGGTGAGGTCCACCGCCACCTGGGTCTCGCCGACTTCGGCCCGCACCCCGGGGACGTGGTCCGGGTTGCCGACGGCGTCACGGATGGCGCCCAGCGCGCGGGGCGTGCTTCCCGTGCCGAGGGCATGGACACCCGCGACGGCGCGTGCCGCGAGCCCGGCGACCTTGGCCACCGCTGAATCAGAGATCACGGTCCGTCCGCCTGCTGTGTGCTGCTCGAATTCAGAGTCCACTGTGCTCCCTTTCCCTTGGCTCAAGCCTAGTACGCGAGGGGCCCCGGACGAGCGAAGCGAGTTCGGGGAGCGTACTAGGCGCTAATACGGGAGGGGCCCCGGACTGGGGCCCCGCCGGCGAGGGACCCGACACGAGCGAAGCGAGTGTTGGGAGCCGGTGGGGAGCGAAGCGAGTTCGGGGAGCGGACTAGGCGCTAATACGGGAGGGGCCCCGGACTGGGGCCCCGCCGGCGAGGGACCCGACACGAGCGAAGCGAGTGTTGGGAGCCGGTGGGGAGCGAAGCGAGTTCGGGGAGCGGACTAGGCGCTAATACGGGAGGGGCCCCGGACTGGGGCCCCGCCGGCGAGGGACCCGACACGAGCGAAGCGAGTGTTGGGAGCCGGTGGGGAGCGAAGCGAGTTCGGGGAGCGGACTAGGCGCTAGTACGGGAGAACGCCGAGGTGGGGAGCCCGCCCTGCCGGAGCGGCCGCGGAACGGCTGATTCCGGCCCCGTGTGACGAGGCTCCCAGGATTTCTTCAGGAGCGTGGAAAAACCGCGGAATTCCGGGGTTTCTCCGGCAGTCATACCGCCTCACAGACGGCGTCTTGAGCGCCTCCGATTCCATCAAATTGCGTCAACGGGACTAAACTTGAACGTCATCGCGGGGCTGGACCCCGCACAGAAGTGCAAGTCGCAAGCAAATGACCTCCCTCAAGGAGAAGCCCAAATGCCCACAGACCCAGACTCACAGAAGACCGTGACGGCCCCTGGTGACCGACCCATCGAGGACGCCCGCGGCGCCCGCTCGGCCTTTGCCGGCGGCACCGACACCGTCGTCCCCGCTGCCGCACCGAGGCGCCCTGGGGGGCCCGCCCGCAAGTTCCGTCTTCCCAGCTACCGGCTGAAGGTCTCCGACGTCAACGTCGTCGACAAGCCGATGCTGAAGAAGGCCATCGGCGGCACGATCGTCGGCAACACCATGGAATGGTACGACGTCGGCGTGTTCGGCTATCTCGTGACGGTCATGGGTCCGGTGTTCCTTCCGGACGCCGACCCCGCCATCCGTACCCTCTTCATGCTGGGCACCTTCGCGGTCACCTTCATCGCCCGTCCGCTGGGCGGCATCGTCTGCGGCTGGCTCGGCGACAAGGTGGGACGTCAGCGCGTGCTCGCGGCGACGCTCACCATGATGGCCGCCAGCACCTTCGCCATCGGCCTGCTGCCCGGTTACGCACAGATCGGTGGCTGGGCCGCGGCTCTGCTCGTCACCCTGAAGCTCGTGCAGGGCTTCTCCACCGGCGGTGAATACGCCGGCGCCACCACCTTCGTCTCGGAGTACGCCCCGGACAAGAAGCGCGGCTTCTTCGCCAGCTTCCTGGACATGGGCTCCTACCTGGGCTTCGCCGTCGGCGCCGCCCTCGTCTCGGTCCTCCAGCTCACCCTGAGCCCGGCCGACATGGAAGCCTGGGGCTGGCGCATCCCGTTCCTGCTCGCCGGCCCGCTGGGCCTGGTCGCCATCTACTTCCGGAGCAAGATCGAGGAATCCCCGCAGTTCCAGGCCACCCTGGATGCCCAGGAGGCCAAGGTCAGCAGCGCCACGGAGAACGATCCGACCACCAACACGGGTCCCATCACGCTGGTGAAGACGTACTGGCGTCAGATCATCCTCGCGATGATCCTCGCCGCCGCGGCCAACACCGTCGGCTACGCCCTGACGTCCTACATGCCGACGTACCTCACGGATTCGAAGGGTTACGACCCCGTCCACGGCACCCTGCTGACCATCCCGGTCCTGGTGATCATGGCCGCCTGCATCCCGCTGACCGGCCGCCTGTCCGACCGGGTGGGCCGCCGCCCGGTCCTGTGGGTCGGCGCGGGCAGCACCATCGTGCTGTCGATCCCGGCCTTCCTGCTGATCGGCGTCGGCGAAGTCTGGTCCACCCTGCTGGGCCTGGCGCTGGTCGCATTCCCCGTGACCTTCTACGTGGCGAACCTGGCCTCCGCACTGCCGGCCCTGTTCCCGACGTCGAGCCGTTACGGCGGCATGGGCATCGCCTACAACTTCTCCATGGCGATCTTCGGCGGCACCACGCCGTTCATCGTGGCCTCGCTCATCCAGGCCACGGGCAACGACATGATGCCCGCGTACTACCTGATGGCCACTTCGGTGATCGGCGGCATCGCGATCTACTTCCTGCCGGAATCGGCACGTCGCCCGCTGCCCGGCTCCATGCCGAGCGTCGCGACCGAAGAGGAGGCCCGCGAGCTCGTGGCCACCCAGGAGGAGAACCCGCTGCTGGACCTGGACACCCTCCCCTTCGAGGACCGTCCGCTGGCCGGCGCCGGGAAGTAGCCTCCCCCTCTCATCGACTGCTCCGTACGATGCCTGAAACGCCCGGAAAGGGCGTGGAACGGCATCGTACGGAGCAGTCGATCGTGTTTAAGAGGTGCTGTCAGGGCTGTTCGACCGGTCGCCGCGCCGGGCCACGGGCGAAGCGGGCGGGCAGGAGCCTCGTCGCGGCCACCACGGCCTTGTACCGGAGGCTCGGAATCGACACGGCCTTGCCGCGCGCGTTGTCGGCCAGGCCGTCCCGCACCACCCGGCGGGCGTCGAGCCACATCCAGCGGGGCATGGCCGCCTTGTCGATGCCCATGCGCTGATGGAACTCGGTATGAGTGAAACCCGGGCACAGCGCCGTGACCTTCACCCCGGCCGGTCCGTAGTTCACATTGGCCCAGCGGCTGAAACTCAGCACCCAGGCCTTGGCCGCGCCGTACGTGCCACGGGTCGCGAAGGCCGCGACGCTGGCCACGTTGATGATCCGGCCCGTGCCGCGCGGCAGCATCTCCTGCAGCGCCGCGTGGCAGAGCTCCAGCGTGGTCTGCACATGGAGCCGCAAGTGGTTCAGCTCGTCCTCGACCGGATTCTCGTCGAAGGGCTTCTGCAACCCGATGCCCGCGTTGTTCACCAGCACGTCCACCGGCCGGGAGGCGTCCCGCAGACGCGCGACGACGGCGGCCACTCCGGCGTCGTCGGTCAGGTCCGCGGGCAGCACCTCCACGGTCACCCCGTAGTCCCGCTCGAGGTGGCCGGCCGCCGTGGCGAGCCGCCCGGCGTCACGCGCCACGAGGATGAGGTGGTGGCCCTCCTCGGCGAGCTGCCGCGCGAACTCCGCGCCCAGCCCCACCGAGGCGCCCGTGACCAGGGCCGTGTAAGCATCCGCTCGTGCCGTCATGACCCCAGGGTAACCCTCGCGGACCCCCGCTGAGCCGGTGCGATCGCCGCCCCGCCACGGGGACGGCGACCGCACACGCGTCAGCGGTCCCGGAACGCCGCGAGCGGGTTGCGGAGCATTCCGGCCTTCTGGAGGCCTCCGGAGGGGTCGTCCAGATCCAGCATGTGCTGGTTGTTCCGCAGCTGGAGCCGGTTCAGACAGGACAATTCGAACTCCCCCACGAACAGGTCGTGCGCCGCGAACTGGTCGGCGAGCTCCGGGTGCCGTGCCTGGTACTCGTGCAGGGCCTCGGCCGCGGTCCGCCAGAAGGCGTCCTCTCCCAGCACTCCGTCCTCCGCGAGCTGTGCGGACAGGAACCGGAAGATGCAGTCGAAGACGTCGGTGAAGATCGCCGCGGCCTTCTCGTCTTCGGGGATGGGCGCCTTGATGCGGGCGACGTCCTCGGGGACCTCCACCCGGTCGCCCATCAGGACGATCTCCTCGGCGATGTCCTTCATGATGGCCCGGACGGGCATACCGTCCTCGAGCACGAGGATCACATTCTCGCCGTGTGGCATGAAGGCCAGCTCATAGGCGAAGAGACAGTGCGCCAGCGGCACGAGATAGGCGTCGAAGTACCGGCGCAGCCAGACCTCCGGAGACAGCCCCGAGCGCTCGATGAGTGCCGAGACGAAGGACGTGCCCGACTGGTCGACGTGCAGCAGCGACGCCATGGTCGCCAGCTGCTGCCCTTCCCGCAGCAGGTGCACCGGGCTCTCCCGCCAGAGCGCCGACAGCATCTTCCGGTACGGCGAGCCCTTCGCGGAGGCCGCCTCGTAGTAGTGGTTGTGATAGCCGAGCGCGGCCTTCTCCTTGATCAGAGCCAGGCCGTGGCGCTGCAGTTCGTCGTCCTGGTCGATCAGTTCCTCCAGCCAGTCATTGATGGCCGGGGTGGCCTTCATGTACTGCGGAGACAGGCCGCGCATGAAGCCCATGTTCACCACGGACATCGCCGTCTTCACGTAGCTCTTCCCCGGGGCAGAGAGGTTGAAGAACGTGCGGATGGACTGCTGCGCCTGGTAGGAATCGGTGCCCGTGCCGAGCAGCACGATCCGCTGCTGAGCGATCTCGGCGGCGAACGTCACCGTGATCTTGTGCTCCCACTGCCACGGATGGACCGGCATGTAGTAGTAGTCCTCCGGATCCAGGCCGGCGGCGGACAGCTCCGCGTCGAAGAAGGCCATGGCGTCGAACCCGAGTTCATCGGTCAGGTGACGGCGGTAGTCCAGCCCTTCCTCCGAGCTGAACACGGCACGGCTGCGCTGCACGGCGATCCAGCGCAGGCGCACCGGGGCGCCCGTCTCCGGGGCGAAGGCGTGATAGTCCGAGATCCCGAAGCCGAGCCGGCCGTTGTTGGCCACGAAGCACGGGTGTCCCTCGGTCATCCCCCGTTCGATGGCCTGGAAGTCCTGGGCCACCTCGGCGCCGTTCGTCACCCCTCGCGCCAGCAGTCCGGACGGGACGCCGTGGCCCTGCTTGTAAGCGTGGCCGGACAGGGTGCTGCTGATCTCCTCCAGGTAGACCGGCAGCTGTTCCAGCCGGATCGTCAGGCTGGTCTGGAACTCCGCGATGAAGTCGAGCGCGTCGAGCGGGAGCTCTTCGTCCTGGCCCGCGCGGTGGCGGGTGATCGACTCGGCCGGGATGCTCCAGTGGTCCAGCCCGCGGAGAGTGGCCTCGAAGCGGTACTCGGTGCCGCCGTCGTCGCTCAGGAGACGGTAGGCGCCGCGCCCGTCCGCGCCGTCGCCGGTGCGCTCGGGGACGAGGAGCCGCTCGTGCGAGAACTCGGCGAGCGCCTTCCGGATCAGGTGCCGGTTGGCCACCGCCCACCGGGCGGGCTCCAGGTGGGCCACTCCGCCGGCTTCCAGGCCCGGCGCGGCGGGCTCACGGAGTCCGTCCTGCTCGCGGGCCTCATGAGCACGGCTTTCCTGAACAAGAGAGGTGGAGGTCATGCGGAGGCTCCTTCGGGGGCGGGGGCGGAGAGCGGGGTGAGGGTGGCGAGGAAGTCATCCCGCGTGCAGAAGCTCAGCAGGGCCTCCTTGGTGCTTTCGGCGGGATCGACCGGGGGCAGCGTCACGACGGAATGCGCGTGGAAGCCGACCCGTTCGTTCAGGACGTGGATTTTGTGGTTGCGCACATCGGGTTCGACGACGACGCGCTCGGCCCCCGTGTGCTCGAACAGCCAGGCCATGACGGACTGCATCACGCCGAGGGTGAAGCCGGGGATGGTGCCGGACGACGACGGCGGCGCCACCAGCAGGTGCATGCCGACGTCACCGGGCTGCACCTGGTAGACCGCGTTGAGCGGCGATTCGGCCGGCCGGTACCGCTCGACCAGGAATTCCGGAACGCCGTCCCGGAGACCCAGGAACGCCTCGTGGTGACCGGTGGCGGCCAGGCCGTCGTACTCCTCCCGGACGTCCTCGACGGACGCCGCGAGCATCCCCCAGAACCGGGCGTAGGGCTGCGTGACCCAGCCGTGCAGCAGCTCCGCGTCGGCGGCGGGATCGACGGGGCGGAAAGTGTGGTTCATGCCGTCACCGCCAGGGACTCGGCGGACTCGGTGGACTTCGCAGACTCGGTGGACTCCGCGCGCTCCGTGGCCGGGACCCCGAAGTGCTGGAAGGCGATGCTCCGCTCCACCGGGTAGACCTCGGTGCCGAGGATCTCCCGCAGGATGCACGAGTTGCGGTAGGCGGCCATGCCGAGGTCCGGGGTGACGAAGCCGTGGGTGTGCAGTTCAGCGTTCTGGACGAAGATCTCTCCCGGCTCGACGCCGATGCCGTACTGCCGGTCCACGTCGAAGCGTCCGAGCTCGTCGCGCCGGATCCGGTCCGCGATCCCCTCGAGGAAGGCCGGTTCCTGGTAGGAGTACCCCGTCGCGAAGACCACGGCCTCGGACTCGACGGTGAACTCCCCGCCCTGTTCGGCGTGGCGGAAGGTGAGCGTGTGGGTGCCTGCCTCCGCGCCCCACGCGGCGCTCGTGAGTTCAGAGTGCGTGAAGAGCCGGGTGTCCACCATGCCGTTAAGGCTCTTCGCGTAGAGCAGGTCGTAGATCTCGTTGATGAGCTCCGAATCGATGCCCTTGTAGAGGTTCTTCTGGTGCGCGATCAGGTGGTCGCGCTGCTCCGCGGGCAGGCCGTAGAAGTAATCGACGTACTCGGGGGACGTCATCTCCAGGGTCAGCTTGGTGTATTCGAGGGGGAAGAAGCGGCCGCTGCGCGTCACCCAGGTGAGCTGGTAATCGTGGACGTCGATCTCCTGCAGCAGGTCCAGATACACCTCGGCGGCGCTCTGTCCGCTCCCGACGACGGTGATGCTCCGCCGCGCCTGAAGCTCCTCCTTCCGCTGGAGGTACTCCGCGTTGTGCAGGGCCGGGCCGCCGGCGTCGAGCACCCCGCGGCCTGCTTCCGGGACGCCGGGGGTGGTGCCGGTGCCCAGCACTAGCCGCCGCGTGCGGACCTGCTCCGTGCCCTGGGGACCCTGGACGGTGAGGGTGTAGATGCCGTCGTCGTAGCTGGTATTCAGCACATCTGTGCTGAAACGGATCGAGTCGAGCTGACCGGCCACCCACTGGCAGTACTGGTTGAACTCGGCGCGCAGCGGGTAGAAGTTCTCCCGGATGTAGAAGCGGTAGAGGCGGCCGGTCTGCTTGAGGAAGTTCAGGAAGGAGTAGGGCGAGGTCGGGTCGGCGAGCGTGACGAGGTCCGCCATGAACGGCACCTGGAGGTGGGCCGGTTCGAGCATCATGCCGGGGTGCCAGTCGAAGCTCTCCCGGCGTTCCAGGAAGAGATGGTCCAGGCCGTCCAGCGGCTCGCTCAGCGCGGCGAGTCCCAGGTTGAACGGGCCGAGGCCGATGCCCACCAGATCGTGGATGCGGCCGTCTGCGGTGTTCTCGGTGGTGGTCATGCGGAGAGGTCCTTCTGGTCGGAGGAGAGGGAGGAGACGGCAGCGTCGTCGCGTGGTGCTGTCAGAGTGCCGAGGAGGTCAGCACCGGTGCGGCGCAGGAGCTCGATGATGTCCTGGATGTCGCTGAGACGGGTCTCGGCGTTCAGGAGCGTGAACTTGAGATGGTGACGCCCGTGCACGGTCGTCCCGGCCACCACGGCCTCACCGGAGGCGAACACGGCGGCGCGGATGGCGGGGTTGAGGCGGTCCGCGAGATCCTCGTCCAGCGGGACCCCGTTCAGCACGGGGCGGTAACGGAACACCAGGGTGCTGAGCTGGGGCGCGGCCGCGATTTCGAAATCCGGGTCCTCGTCGAGGAGGGTCCCCACGCGAGCGGCGAGGTCGATGGCTTCGTCGAAGAGCGCCCCGACGGCATCCGCGCCCATGGTGCGGAGCGTGAGCCACAGCTTGAGGGCGTCGAAGCGGCGGGTGGTCTGGATGCTCTTGTCCACCTGATTGGGGATCTGGGCCTTGGCGGCGCTCTCCGGGTTGAGGTAGTCCGCGTAGTAGGTCACGTGGCGGAGCATCGCGCGGTCCCGGACCAGGACGGCGCTGGAACTCACGGGCTGGAAGAAGGTCTTGTGGAAGTCGACCGTCACCGAGTCCGCCAGGTGGATGCCGTTCAGCAGCCCGCCGTGGCGCGGCGAGACGAGCAGCCCGCCACCGTACGCGGCGTCGACGTGCATCCAGGCGTCGTATGCCTTCGCCAGCGCGGAGACTTCGTGCAGCGGATCCACCGCGCCGAAGTCGGTGGTGCCGGCCGTCGCCACCACGGCCATCGGGATCAGACCGGCCTCCTGGGATTCGGCGAGGGCGGCGCCGAGGGCGGCCGGGTCCAGGCGGTGGTCCGGCGTCGTGGGAACCGGGATCACGGCGTCGAATCCGAGGCCCAGCATCGCGGCGGACTTCTGGATGCTGAAGTGGCTGTCCGCGGAGGTGAAGATCCGGAGACGGTCCAGGAGCAGCGGCAGCCGCAGCTCGCGGTGCTCGGCGGACTCGGCCCGGAGACGCGCGACGGCGTGGTTGCGGGCCATGAGCAGGGCCTGGAAGTTGGACTGGCTGCCGCCGGAGGTGAACACGCCGTCCGCGTCCCGGCCGAGGCCGATCCGTTCCGCGGTCCAGTCGATGAGCCGCCGCTCGATGAGCGTCGCGCCCGCGCTCTGGTCCCACGTGTCCAGGGAGGAGTTCACGGCGGAGAGGATCGCCTCCCCGACCAGCGCCGGGATCACCACGGGGCAGTTGAGGTGCGCGGCGTACCGGGAATCGTGGAAGTAGACGGCGTCCTTCAGATACAGCTCGTCGAGCTCCTCGAGCGCAGCGGTCAGATCCGGGAGCGGCTGATCGAGTTCGACGGCGGCGACCTGGCGTTCCAGGCCCGCGGGCGTGATGCCGGTGAACGGCTGCGAGGTGCGCTGGATCTTGGTGGCCACGGCGTTCACGCCCTGGAGGACCTGCGCCACGTAATTCGGGGAGTTCCTGGCGTTGAGGAGCTGGTTGCTCGCCGCCAGCGCGAGTTCGACGCCGGAACCGAAGTCCTGGCCTGGGGAGAGTTCGACTCGGGACGATGTCACAGGACACTACTTTCCGTCGGGGATCGGGGTTGCCCAACGACCGCAAGCAACGTTAGGCAAGCCAAGCCTTACTTAGGCTTGCCTTTACGTCAAATTAGTGTGCTGTAATTCACGCAGTATATGTCACTCCGCGACCACTACGATCACCTCGTGACCACTGAAGCCTCCTGGAACCTGTCCACGTCCCGCCCGCCGGTGCCACTGCTCGACCCGCAGGTGCTGGACGCTCACCGGCTCGTGGACGGAGGCGGCCTCCCGCCGTCGTACGGGTCGTTCGTCCGGGCCTTCGGGTGGGGACGCCTCTTCGGCCTGTGGCTCGTCTACACGCCGGTCCCCTCCGGGCGGGCCGACGGGCTGCTGGGCCGGGGCGGCGCCCTCACCACGCGTCTGCGAGAGGAGTTCCGCGAATGGCAGCAGGAGGGATACAACTGGGCGATCGAACCGGACGGCTCCTGGGATCTGCCGTCGCGGCTGGAAGTCTTCGCCATGAGCGACAACGGCGACTACCTCGCCTGGGACACCGGCAGCCGTGACGCCGAGGGTGAACTCGCGATCTACCTCACCAGCCGGTTCACGTCGCTGACCCGGATCGGGGACGATCTGCACGAGGTGGTCGAGCGGCTCCGCCCGCAGGATGCGGGGGCGGAGCCCGGGGCCGATTTCGAGCCGCTGGAGCCCGTACTTCTCTAGGGTCAGCCTTCTCTAGGGGGTCAGCCGGCGCTGCGAGACGCCACAGGCCACCGGGGGATCCAGCAGCGGACCGTCTCCCGGTACCGGCGGTACGGGTCGCCGAACCGCGCCTCGAGGTCGCGCTCCTCCAGGGGCCGGATGCCGACGTTCCAGAGCAGCGCCCCGCCCACGGCGTACACCACCACGAGCCAGGACCCGAGGATCAGCCCCACCGACGCCGCCTGCGCCACGCCCGCCACGGCCATGGGGTTGCGGACCCAGCGGTACGGGCCCGCGATCACGAGCTCATTGGGCATCACCGATGGCAGGGGCGTGCCGCGCCCCTGGGAGGACATGACGACCGCGGAGCAGATCCCCAGCAGACTGGCCACGACGAAGACCGTCCAGCCGACGACGGCGGCACCCTCCGGCGCGTCCAGGCCCACCTTCCAGCGATCCTCCAGAGCCCGGATGATCAGCGGGAAGACCCCGAGGAAGAGGCCCCAGACCACGACGAGCTGCGTGAACGTCCAGCCCACATGACCGGCCGTGGTCCGCCGTCGATCCGCCGGCCGGAAGGCGAGCGGCCCGCGGGTGACCCACTCGAACGGAATCCTGCCCAGCCACATGAGGCTCAGCGCGAGCAGCGAACCCAGCGCTGCGGCGCCCATCGCGACCACACCCCACCCGGCTTCGGTGGTCACGGAGGCGTACAAGGCCATCAAGACCGTCACCAGGAGCGTCCAGGCGGTGTTCACCAGGGCCGCCCCTCGCGATCCCGCCGCGGCCAGGCCGGCGGCGACGACGAACAGCGGAAGGTCGAAGACCGCCACCAGCGCCGGGTCCAGCGAGCCCAGGGTGATGTGGCGGACCAGCGGCGACACGGGGACGAGAATCCACCAGAGCAGGCCGGCCACCGACTGCAGCGCGAAATAAGCGCGGCCCCACCGGACGGTGGGTGGCACGGGCGCGGTCATCAGCGGTCCCCCAGGGCTGCTTGGAACTGTTCTTGCGGTCAGCACGACTCTAGCCGCGGAGCGTCCTGTCACGGGCGAACGGCGGCCCGGGGCCGGACGGCGATTAAACGAAAAAGCCGCCCCGGAGGGCGGCTCGTGAAGCGGTTTCAGGAAATCGCCGTTAAATTGAAGAAGCCCTCGCCATGTAGAAGCTAGGCGAGGGTTTCAGTGGCTCCGACCGGCGTCGATCCGGTGACCTTTCGATTTTCAGTCGAACGCTCTACCAACTGAGCTACAGAGCCTCGGTGACTTGTCACCATGATCGCCGGATAACTCCAGCCATCAAAGCGACCCTGACGGGACTTGAACCCGCGACCTCCGCCGTGACAGGGCGGCGCGCTAACCAACTGCGCTACAGGGCCTTGGTGGTATTTCTACCGTTGTTTTCACCGGAATCGCTCCCGGCTCACAAGATTTCATCTTAGCAGATCTTTCGATCCGCTTTCAAATCGCATCTCATGCGTACCCCCAACGGGATTCGAACCCGTGCCGCCGCCGTGAAAGGGCGGTGTCCTAGGCCGCTAGACGATGGGGGCCTTGACACACCTGCTCAGTTCCCGGCTGCTGCCGCGTTCCTCGCGAAGTGGACCAGTAAAACTTTAGAGCATGGTCCGGGAATTTCCAAAATGCGGTCCGGCGCCCCGGAACCGCCGCGGACGGCTACCGTGGAAGCCATGGACAGCAGACCGGAACCGGCCTCTTCGCGACCGCTCCCCCGCGGCCTGCCCATCCGCATCTGGCCGCCCGGGCCGCGGTGCACGCTGCGCGGCGAGCCCGGTTTCGAACACCTCGAGCGCACGGAAGCCGCCACGCTCAGCCTCGACGAGTTCCAGGCCCTCGCGCAGCAGGCTCTCGAAGACCTCCCGCCCGAAATCTCCCGGCACATGGACAACGTCATGCTCTTCATCGAGGACGACGGCGTCGATCCGGCCACCGGCGAACCCCTGCTCGGCCTCTACGAAGGCACTCCCCTCACGGAGCGGGGCGAGGGCTGGGCCGCAGGCTCGCTCCCCGACCGTATCTCGCTCTACCGGCGCCCCATCCTCGAGATCTGCGCCAGCCGCTCGGAGGTCCTGTTCGATATCCAGGTGACCGTGATCCACGAGATCGCCCACCACTTCGGCGTGGACGACGCCCGCCTTCACGAGCTCGGCTGGGGCTGACCCGGCCGACGTCGGGCGCCTCCCGCGAACACCTCACACGCACCCTCCGTGACCGCCTCCCGCAGCTGCCCGGACCCCCCCAAAATCCGCGCCAGCACTGCGAATGAGTCGCATTCCGGACATGCATTCCGTGCCCTCCGAAGCTAGCCTGAACAGCATGGGCCACAACCACGATCACACTCAGGGAATGACCGGCACCGGCAAGCACCGGAAGCGCCTGATCATCGTCCTCTCCATCACGCTCAGCGTCGTCGTCATCCAGGTGGCCGGCGCGGCCCTCTCGGGTTCGCTGGCACTGCTGGCCGACGCCGGGCACATGCTCTCGGATGCGGCAGGCGTGTTCATCGCGCTCCTCGCCTCCTGGATCGCCACGCGACCGGCCACGGATCAGCGGACCTACGGCTATCAGCGCGCCGAGATCCTGGCCGCTCTGGCCAATGCCCTGATTCTGATCGTGATCGCGGTCATCATCGCCCTGGAGGCCTTCCGCCGCTTCGGCGAGACTCCGGAGATCCGGACGGACACCATGCTGATCGCTGCGATCATCGGCGCGGTGGCCAACGGCGTCTCGCTCCTGATCCTGCGGGGTGGGCAGGAGGAGAGCCTGAATCTGCGCGGCGCCTACCTCGAAGTGCTGGGCGACCTGCTCGGGTCCCTGGCCGTCATCGCGGCGGCACTCGTCATCATGTTCACAGGATTCACCGCGGCCGACCCCATCGCCTCGATCTTGATCGCGTTCATGATCCTGCCGAGGGCCTGGAGCCTGCTCAAGGACGTCGTGGACGTGCTGTTGGAGGCCACCCCGAAGGGCGTCGACGTCGGCATGATCCGTGAGCACATCCTCGCCGTGGAGGGCGTGCAATCGGTCCACGACATCCACATCTGGACCATCACCTCGGGCGTCCCGGTGTTCTCCGCTCATGTCGTGGTCGATGACCACGCTCTCAGCCCCGAATCCGCCGACAGGATCCTGGACCGCATGCAGCGCTGCCTCGGTTCGCACTTCGACACCGAGCACTGCACCTTCCAGCTGGAGCCGGCGTCCCACCAGGCTCACGAGGCACACCAGCACGCCTGAGAATCCGGGCCCTCCGGACCGCGGAGGAGATGCCGCCCGACGGCGGGATTTCGCGCGACACGCCGTGTGATCAGCGGCGAAATGACAGTGATGTTGTTTATGTTGATGGTGGGACCAATGTTGCCAATGTTACTTTTGAGGCCGTACTCTCGGTAGGGCTGGGTGTTCTCCCAGCGGTCTCGAGGCAGGTGTACATGGCAGTGGCGAAGCGCAGGAAATACGCAGCGATCCTTTACTCCTCCGCCCTGAGCGCGAGCGTTCTGCTCGGCTCCGGCGGCATTCCCGGCGCCGTGGCCGCGCCCCTTCCGGCGTCGCCGGCCACCGTTCCGGCCGACCAGTCCGACACCATTCCCAGCGAGTCGGAGATCGCCGCCGCGAAGAAGAACGAGAGCAGCGCGAAAGCGACCCAGGCGCGCCTGGAAGGTCTCATCGGAACCCTCGCGGACCGCCAGTCGAGCGCCATCACCGCGAGCATGCGCGCCAACGACTCCTACACGAACGCGCTGCTGACCCTGAAGGCCAAGCAGGACGCCGCCGCGGCCGCCAAGGCCAAGGCCGCGGCCGCCAAGGATCAGGCGGCCAAGAGCCGCAAGGATCTCGGCACGCTCGCCAGCTCCATCTACAAGACCGGCGGCGTGAACCCGGCCGTGGAAGGCGTCCTGAACGGCGACGACGGCGATCTCCTCGGCCGAGCGACCACGCTCGACGCCATCAGCCAGAAGCAGAGCGAGACGTTCAACAAGGCCATCGCGTCCGGCCAGGCCAACTCGGCGCTGTCCGCCGATGCGGCGGCCGCCCAGAAGGCCGCCGACGACGCCGCACGTGACGCCGACCAGGCCCGCGCCGCCGCGGAGTCGGCTCAGACCTCCGCCACTCAGGCACTCCAGAGTGCATCCAAGGACCGCGAGAAGGTCATCGCCCAGCTCGCGTCCCTGCGCAACACCACCGTGGCCCTGGAGACGCAGCGTGTCCAGGGGCTCGAGCAGCAGCGCGCCGCGGCGGCGCTGAAGGCCCTCCAGGAACGCGCCGCCCAGCAGCCGGTCCCGTCCCCGCAGCCCCCGGCGCAGGGTGGGGACTCGGGAGGCGCCACCGACGGCGGTTCCACTGGAGGGGGCTCCAACGGCGGCCAGCCGTCGCAGCCGCAGCCTCCGGTCGTGCAGCCCCCCGTGGTTCAGCCGCCGGTCGTTCAGCCTCCCGTCGTCACGCCTCCGGCTCCCCGTCCGCCGGTGGTCCAGCCGCCCGCGCCGCAGCCACCGGCGCCCCAGCCGCCGGCTCCTCAGCCCCCCGCGCCGAAGCCTCCCGTGGTCACCCCGCCCGCCCCGTCGCCCGGCGGTGGCGCGGCTCAGACGGCGATCAACTTCGCGATGTCCAAGGTGGGCGGCCCGTACGTCTGGGGCGGCAACGGCCCGGTGGGCTACGACTGCTCGGGCCTGTCGAGCGCTGCCTTCGCCGCTGCCGGCGTCTACATGCCGCGCACGGCCACCGATCAGTACTTCTCCGCCCCGCGGTACATCCCCATGGGTCAGTGGCAGCCCGGCGACCTCATCTTCTGGGGTGACGGCGGATCCTTCTACCACGTGGGGATCTACATCGGCGGCGGCCAGGTGGTCAACGCCCTGAACCCTGGCTCCGGCATCACCGTGTCGCGCATCGACTGGATGATCGGCATGCAGCTCTGGCCGACCGCGGCCCGCTACTGGTGACCGGATCAGACCCGATCTGACCGGCGTCCGCCCCCACCGGTGACGACGAAGGCCCGGCCTGTCCCGTGGAGATCCACGGGACAGGCCGGGCCTTCGTCATGCCTGCGGTTCTCGAAACCCGCGGAGGTCAGCCGCCCAGCACCGGGCCGAAACTGGCGCGGTCGGCGAGCCGCGGATCCTCCCGGTCCGGCACCACCATGACCGGTCCCTGGGCGTGATGCAGGACGCCGTCCGAGGTGGAGCCCAGCAGCATGCCGGCGAATCCGCCGCGACCGCGCGTGCCCACCACCACGAGCTCGGAGTCCCGGCTGGCGTCCACCAGGACCTCCACGGGCGAGCCGTCGACGAGGCGCGTGGTGATCTCGAGTTCAGGGAAGTGGCTCTTGAGCCAGAGGACGCCGGCGTCGAGCTGGACCTGGATGTCCGCGAAGATCGCCTCCCGGTCCATCGCCGCGGGGACCCAGGCCAGGCTTCCGCTGTACTGCGGCACGGCGCACAGGATCTGCAGTTCGACGCCGAGCCGCTGGGCCTGTGCCGCGGCTTCCAGCACGGCGACCCGGGCCTGATCGGAACCGTCCGCGCCGACCACGACGCGGGGCTTCACAGGCTCCAGAGGGTTCTTGGCGAGCTCGGCCTTCAGATGCTTGTCCGTCACGTCCTGACCGAAGCGGCCGGCGCAGATCATGGGCACCACGACCGTGGGGCAGCTCGCATGCGCGGGCAGCGCCGAACTCACCGAGCCGAGCAGGCGTCCGACGAAGCCGCCCCGTCCCCGGCTGCCGACCACGAGCAGATCCGCCTCGCGCCCGAGTTCGAGCAGCACGCCCGAAGCGTCGCCGTTCTCCACGGACGCGTCGACGTCGATGTCGAAGTCCTTGATGCGCTCCAGCGCATCCTTCAGGACGCTCTCCGCACCCTCCCGGATGACGGAGTCGTCGACGGCGGCGTACCCGCCGTCCAGACCCGAGGCCGCGTAGATGGGGACCGAGTAGGCGGTGATCAGATGGAGGGTGGTCCGGCGTCGTTCCGCCTCGCGCGCGGCCCAGCTCAGAGCGCATTGCCCGTGCTCGGACCCGTCCACTCCCACGATCACTCCGCCGTGGATTCCCTGCGGTGCTGTCTCCGGCGTATCCGTGCTCACGACTCTCGCCTCCTCATCCCCTGTGGGCGGCCTGCGGAGACGGTCCCTGCAGCTCTCCTACCACCCACGCTGGCTTATGTCCCACTATTGCCGTTTGTGCTGGTCGTTTCAAGAAACGCCGACGCCGGAGGACGCGCCGCCACTCGTCAGCGGGCCTGAGGGAAGGGGTCCGGAACGTCCGCGCAACCGCGGATTCCCGGGCCACGCCCGCGGCACCCGGGACGCCCGTCCACGGAGACCGAAAAAGGTCATCCGGTACCGTTCACGAATTGCTTCACATCACCCTCCCGGCACCCTGTTCAGGTGACCCCGAGCGGAGTATTCTCAGTTGCACAGTGGGAGGGGACCCATGGTGGATCGTGACGATCGCCTGGGTCTTTTCTGCGCGCTGACCGTTCCGGCTTGACCGGGACCCCCCGCCCGTGCGTGATGCCGGGCAGCCATGCCGCACCGAAGGAGGATCGAATGCCACGCAGTGCCACGCGCAGTGCCAGCAGAGTGTCCGGTGGACCTCCGGAGGGCGGCGTCACCGTCACCGACGTGGTCGTCGTGGGCACGGGGATGGGCGGTCTGGCGGTCGCGACGCAGCTGCACCGCAAAGGCATGGCGGTCGTGGTGATCGACGGTCTGAACCAGGGCGACCCTGTCGCGGCAGGAGCCCTGCGGCACGCCACCACCGAAGAACTCGAACGGGTCGCGATCGGCGATCCGGCGTCCCACCGCGAGCGCCGGGACATCCTGCGTCAGTTGCACGGCTACGCGAAGAGCCACCAGTTGGACATCCGCCGGGGCGTGGTCGCCGGTGCTCTGAACCCGGCATCTCCGGAGCAGGGGGCATCCCGGTCGTCCGCAGCGCCGAGTGGAGCCGCTTCCCGCCGCTGGGCTCTCCCGACGCCCGGCGGTCTGATCCTCTGCGACTCCGTCGTGATCACGGGCGTCTCCGGCCGGCGTCGTGTACGGCAGTTCCTCAAGGCCGTCGGCCAGGAGACCAGCGACAACATGGCCACGGCCCTGCGCCATGTGGGCATCTACCTGGTGGGCGTGGGACAGCAGGTCTCCGCCGGGCACCGGGAAGTGCTGCATCAGGCGCGCCTCGTGGGCAATGCGATCGCGGGCGGCGCCCAGCGCATCCCGGCCTGAGCCGCGCCTGTCCACAGGCCTCACAAGTTCCCCTCCACATAGGGCGAATCCACTATCGAAAGGCCATCGTCTTTAGATAAGCTGGCGGGAACTAGCACCAGGAGACGCTCATGACACACCCCGCCCCTCCGGCACGCCAACGCTCACGCACCGCCACGATCGCCCTCGGCCTCTCGATCACCATGCTCGTGGCCGCGGCCGTGCTGGGCGGGATCTTCATCATCCTGGGTGACCAGGCCAATGTGGCCGGGCGCGCCTGGCTGACCCTCCTCCTGGTCGGTCTGTTCGCCGGCGCGGTGGTGCTGGACGGCAGCATGCCCGAGGGCCGCAACCGCTGGTACCTGGCCGTCTCGACCATTCTGAACGTCGTGCTCCTGGCGATCGGTCTCCTCAAGATCTGGAACGGCTGGCTTCAGCCCGCGGACACCGCCAGCGCCGCGGTGTGGACGGGCCAGATCGCCCGGTTCGTGTCCATGATCCTGCTCGTGCGGGTGGCTCTGCTGCTCACTCAGCTCTACGTCCCCCGCTTCATCACGGGCGCGAGCAAGACCGGCGTTCGGATCTCCTCGATGGCCACCCTCGTGTTCGCGTGGCTGACCGTCCTGGAACTCGTCCTCCCGGCGGCCTTCCCGGCGATGGACTGGCCCTCCTGGTGGTGGCGCACGGCAGGCGCGACCTCGTTGATCGCCATCGTCGGCCTGGTCATCCCGCTGGTCCTCCGCGCGTTCGAACCGAAGCCCCCGGCGGATCAGCTTCCTCCGCAGGACTACACGCAGCAGCAGTGGAACCCGAACCCCCAGTGGAACGGCTACGCGCAGCAGCCCCAGCAGGGGCAGCCGACGGCCTACCCGCAGCAGTGGCAGCAGGAGTACCCGCAGCAGTATGCCCAGCCCGGGTATCCGCAGAACGCCTACCCGCAGGCGGGATACCCCCAGCAGGGCTACGCCCAGGAGGCCTCCCAGCAGTTGCAGGCTCAGCAGCAGGCCTACCCTCAGCCGGATCAGCAGGGCCAGTACGGACAACCCCAGGCCCAGGAGTGGCAGCAGCCTTCCGAAGCCCCGCAGCCGGCCTCGGAGGCCCCGCAACAGCAGCAGCCGGGCCAGGGCCGGCAGGCCGACCAGCAACCGCCGGTTCAGCAGCAGACGCCGCAGCCGCAGCAGGAACCGGAGACCGCGCCCCGACCGGAGCAGCAGCCGTAACCGTCCGACGAGACCCCGGCCCCTGAGCCCGCCCGCCCGAGAGTGCGGCGTGGCTCAAGGGCGGGTCAGGTCCGCGAAGCTGATCGCGTCGGATCGTGCCGTCAGGAGTCCTCGGATCCTCCGGTGAGCTTCCGGCGAGCCAGCACGCCGACGATCACCAGCAGGACCACCGCCACGGCGCCGAACACGACGATCATGACCGGGAACGGCTCGCCCTCGGCCTGTGGCTGCGGCGCTTCGGTCTTGGTCTGCAGCGGCTCGGCCGTGGAGGCGCCCGGGGCGGTCGCCGCGGAGCCGGTGGTCACGACGTAGGAGAAGGTGTTCTCAATGGGGTGTGAGTCCGAGGAGACCACGCGCCACTGCACCGTGTAGGTCCCGGCGGGTGCACCCGGCTTGAGTTTCTGGGTGACGACGTTGTCCAGGATGTCCACACCGCCCTCGGCCCAGTTGGTCCCCGAGGCGTCCTTCACCACGATCTCGGAACCGATCGCGATGGGGTTGTTCGAGAACGTGAGCGTCACCTTGTCCGGTGCGGCCCCCACCTTCTGCTCGTTCTTCGGCGTGGTCCCCTCCAGGACGTCGTGAGCCGAGGCGGGTGCGGCGAACCCCAGCGTCAGCAGCGCCGCCCCGAGCAGTGCGACGACGGCGAGCCCGGCCCGGCGGACCGCCGCTCCCCAGGCGGCAGGTGAGGGGGTCCGCGCCGGGGTGGCCGTCGCCGTCGTGAACTGGGGCTGACTGGGCATGAAGAGTCTCCTGAAGGGGTGTGGTCCGGGCGGCCGAAACGCCGCAGATTCCTACACCACCCTATTCCGCTTTTCAAGTGTTGCCCTGGGGGGAATATGATTTTCTCGGAAATCCCCAGCAAATTCCCTGGAAGGCATCCCCATGTTCAAAGCCGGTTCCGCACTGGACCGCTACTTCAAGATCTCCGAGCGTGGCTCTAGCTACTCCCGCGAGATCCGCGGCGGCTTCGCCACCTTCTTCGCCATGAGCTACATCGTGGTCCTCAACCCCCTCATCCTGTCCGGCAAGGACGCCAACGGCGACATTCTGGGCTTCACCAGCGTCGCCGCCGTCACCGCCTTCGTGGCGGGTGTCCTGACCATCCTCATGGGCGCCTGGGCCAAGCACCCCTTCGCCCTGGCCACCGGCCTGGGCGTGAACGCCTTCGTGGCGGTCACCATCGCCACCACCCCGGGCCTGGCCTGGCCCGACGTCATGGGTCTGGTGCTGCTCTCCGGTCTGACCATGATGGTGCTGGTGCTCACCGGCTTCCGGACCGCCGTGTTCAAGGCCGTCCCGGAAGGCCTCAAGACGGCGATCGTGGTGGGCATCGGCCTCTTCATCGCCCTGATCGGCCTGGTCAACGCCGGGTTCGTGCGCCGTATCCCGGACGTCGCCGGCACGACCGTGCCCGTGGGTCTGGGCTTCGACGGCAAGCTGCTCGGCTGGCCCACCCTGGTGTTCGTGTTCGGCCTGCTGCTGACCGTGGTGCTGCTGGTCCGCAAGGTCAAGGGCGCGATCCTGATCGGCATCATCGCCTCGACCGTGCTGTCCGTGATCCTCGAGTACACCCTGCACATCGGGCCGAGCTTCGACGGCAAGAACCATAACCCTGCGGGCTGGTCTCTCGTGGCCCCGCACTTCACCGAATGGGGGCTGCCCGATCTCTCCCTGATCGGCAAGGCGAACCCCGTCGGCGCCTTCCAGCACATGGGCACGATCGCCGCCCTGCTCATGGCCTTCGTGATCCTCCTGTCCATCTTCTTCGACGCCATGGGCACCATGGTGGGCCTGGCCAACGAGGCCGGGAACGTCGATGAGAACGGCGAGATCCCGAACGTGGACCGCGTCCTGATCGTGGACGCCTTCGGCGCCATCGCCGGCGGCGGTTCCTCGGTGTCCTCGAACCAGATCTTCGTGGAGTCCGGCGCCGGCATCGCCGAGGGCGCGCGGACCGGCTTCGCCTCGATCGTCACGGGTCTGCTGCTGCTGGCCTCGATGTTCCTGACGCCGCTGATCAACCTGGTGCCGTTCGAGGCCGTGGCCCCCGCGCTCGTGGTGGTCGGCTTCATGATGGTCTCCCAGGTGTCCCGGATCGACTGGAGCGACTGGGGCATCGCGATCCCGGCCTTCCTGACCTTCACCCTCATGCCGTTCACGTACTCGATCGCGAACGGCCTGGGCGCCGGTTTCATCGCCTACGTGGTGCTGCGTTCCGCGCAGGGCCGCGCCAAGGAGGTCCACCCGCTCCTCTGGGTGGTCGCCGCCGCCTTCATCCTGTTCTTCGGGATCGGCGTGATCGAACAGGTCCTCGGGGTCAAATAGGCTCACGCCTCCCCCTCTCCCTCCCGCGAGCCGCCAGTAGGTGCCCCTATCCGCCACGGATTCGGGCATCCACTGGCGGCTCGCGGCGTTGGGAGGGTGGTTCGGCGCGTGGGAGTCCCGCGACAAAGCGTGGCCCGCAGCGGGCGTAGGGTGGAAAAGCCATGACAGTTGCCGAACAGCCCTTCAACTTCCGGTCCGTCGCACTCTCCGTCTACCTCCCGACGATCCTGTTCTCCACAGGTGAGGGCGCCGTGCTGCCCATGATCCCCGTCATGGCGCATGCGCTGGGAGCGTCCATCCCGCTCGCCGGCGTGATCGCCGCGATGGTGGTGGTCGGCGAACTCCTCGGAGACATCCCGGCCGGCTGGTTCGTCGCGCGGTTCGGGGAGCGCACCTCGATGATCGGCGCAGCAGGGCTCGCCCTGACCGGCATCGCCCTCAGCCTGCTCGCGACGGCGCCGTGGACGCTCATGATCGGCGTGCTGCTGATCGGACTCGCCACGTCCGTGTTCGCCCTGGCACGGCACGCGTTCATGACGACCCGCGTCCCGCTGCGGTACCGGGCCCGGGCCCTCTCCGCGCTGGGCGGCATCTTCCGGGCCGGCTGGTTCATCGGCCCGCTCATCGCCGCGGCGGTCATCGCGGGCACGGGCACCCCGCAGGCCGCCTTCTGGATCTTCGCGATCGGGTGCGCGTCCGCCGTCGTCGCGCTGCTCGTGCTGCCGGACCCGGAGAAGCAGGTCGGCCCACCGCCGTCCGTCGCGGAGGCGGCGCCACGGCCAGGCCTCTTCCGCACGATCCACGCGAACCGCGCCATCCTCGTCCGGATGGGCTCCGGCGTGGCTCTCGTGGGAGCGACCCGCGCCGCGCGGATCACCCTCCTGCCCCTGTGGGCCCTCAGCATCGGCATGAGCGAGGCCCACACGGCGCTGGTGATCGGTCTCGCGGGCGGCCTGGAGTTCGCCCTCTTCTACACGAGCGGGCAGCTCATGGACCGGCGGGGCCGGCTGTGGAGCGTCATGCCGTGCATGGTCGGACTGGGCATCGGCTTCCTGGCGCTGGCCTTCCTCCACGACGTCCCCGGCCGTGAGGCCTGGTTCACCGCGGTCGCCTTCGTTCTGGGCGTCGCGAACGGGATGGGCAGCGGGATCGTCATGACGCTGGGCGCGGACCTCGCCCCGAAGCACAACCCCGCCGCCTTCCTCGGCGCCTGGAGGTTCTCCAGCGACGCCGGTCAGGCCGCATCGCCCCTGTTGATCGCGGCGCTCGCCACGGTGTCGCTGTCTCTGGCGAGCGGCGTTATCGGCGTCCTCGCGCTCGTGGGCGCCGGGATCCTCGCCCGCTACATCCCCCGCTACATTCCGCACCGCCCGCACCGCTGAGACCGGTGCCGGCCTCGGCGCGACGCTCGGCTGCTCGCGAAACGCCAGTAGGCGCCCGTATCCGGTGTGGATACGGGCGCCTACTGGCGTTTCGGGGGTCAGAAGGCGAGCAGCACCTTGGACGACACCGAGGCGTCCGCCGCCGTGGCGAAACCCTCCAGCGCGTCGGCCGCCGGAACCACGTGGGTCACGATCCCGTCCGTCCGGAGACTTCCATCGCCGAGGGCCTCGAGGACCGCGTCGAACTCGCCGGCGAAACGGAACGATCCGGTCAGCGTGAGCTCCCGCGTGATCGCCGTCGCCATGGGCACCTCGATGTTTCCCGCGCGCTGCAGGCCGAGCATCACGACGGTCCCGCCGCGCACGGCCGCGGAGATGGCCGCTGAGAGTCCGGGCACCGTCCCGCTGGACTCGATCACGACGTCGGCGTGCAGCTGGGCGATCGCCTCCGCGTCCCGCGCGTCCAGGGTCCGCGCCCCGTGCTGTTCCGCGATGGCCCGCGGGACGTCGAACAGGTCGGTCGCGATGACCTCGGAGGCGCCATGGTGGAACGCGGCGGCGATCACGAGCTGCCCGATGGGCCCTGCACCGATCACCGCCACCCGCTTGCCACGGACGTCACCGGCCCGCTCCAGGCCGTGCCAGGCGACGGCGGCCGGTTCGGCCAGGGCCGCCACCTCGAGCGACAGTCCGTCCGGGACAGCATGCAGCATGCGGGCCGGCAGGGCGACGCGTCGGGCGAAGGCGCCCTGCGTGTGCGGGAGGTGCATGGCCGAGCCGAGGTAGGTGGAGGCGGGCGCGAGATTCGGGCGGTCCTCCGGGTACGGGGTGACGCCGTCGCCGTGCGGGGTCAGCGGGTGAGCGGCCACGCGGGTTCCGGCCGTCGGGCCCGAACCGTCCGCCGCGGCCTGCACCACCGTCCCGGACACCTCGTGGCCCAGGATCATGGGTTCGCGCAGGATCGACGCCCCGGCCGCGCCGTGCTTCCAGTAGTGCAGATCGGATCCGCAGACCCCGCCGAAGGCGATCTCGACCACGGCCTCGTCCGCCGCAGGGACGGGCTCCGGCAGCGCCTCGATGCGCAGGTCCTCGGCGGCGTGGGCCACCACTCCCAGGTTCTCAGTCATGTTCATTCCAATCATCAGGATGGCACCCGTCTGCTGAAACAGTGGTTTTCCGTCGAAACAGCGAGCACAACACACTGTTTCGACGGAAAACCACTGTTTCAGCTGGGTCCCGGGGTGTTTCGAGCGGACGCCCGCGGAGGGACTCAGCCGGTCTGGGTGGTCAGGACCATGCCCGCCACCTCGATCTCCACGAACGCCCCCGACTCCACGCTGAAGTTGGAACGCGGGGCGCCCGTCATGATCACGTCGCCCGGGCCGAGCCGCAGCCAGTGAGTCACGTAGACGAGGCACTCCCGGATCGAGGCGGGCAGGTCCCAGGTACCCGTGGACACACGCTCCACCCCGTCGATCCGGACCGTCATCGGCACCTGGTCGATGCCGGCCTCGGTGTCGATCCACGGACCCAGCGGGGTGTACCCGGCGCCGCCCTTGCCCTCGAAGTTCCGGGGGTCCAGGACGGCGCGGTCGGGGCTGGACACGTCGTTCACGGCCGTCACGCCCAGGACGTACTCGTGGGCGTTCTCCGCCGTGAGACCGTCGGTGTCCTTGCCGATGACGACGGCGATCTCTCCTTCGATCGCGGGAACCCCGGCGTCGCGGCGCAGTGTCACCGGGGCCCCGCTCGGCACGACGGTCCGGGGGCTCTTGAGCCAGGCCTGCACCGGGCTGTGGTGCTCAGGGCCGTTCTGGGCGATGCCGATCACCAGGAGCGGTTCGCACGGAGGCAGGAACGCCCCGGTCACCGTCCCACCGGGAAGGTCCCCGGGAGCCTCGCCGCGCGCGAAGGCGGCGAAGGGATCCTCGACCGGCACCCAGGTGTCGCCCTCGGCACGGACCCAGCGGGCGGCGCCGTCGTGCGGCGAAGACGGGGCGGCCAGACGGGCGAGCCGCATCAGACGACCGCCGTCATGCCGCCGTCGACGAACAGCGTCTGGCCGTTGACGAAGTCGCTGGCGGAGCTCGCCAGGAAGACGAGCGCGCCCACGAGGTCCTTCGTGTCTCCCCAGCGGCCGGCGGGGGTGCGCCCGCGGACCCAGGAGGAGAATTTCTCGTCGTCGACGAGGGCCTGCGTGAGTTCGGTGGCGAAGTAGCCGGGGGCGATCGCGTTGGCCTGGATGCCGAGCGGCGCGAGGTCGGCGCAGAGGCCCTTGGTCAGCATCACGATGGCGCCCTTGGTGGCCGAGTACGGCGCGATGCCCGGCCGTGCCAGCTGGCTCTGCACGCTGCCGATCTGGATGAGCTTGCCGCTCCCCCGTTCCACCATGCCGCGGCTGACGCGCCGGGACAGGTAGAACGCGCTCGAGAGGTTCGTCGCCAGTAGGGCGTCCCAGTCCTCATCGCTGAACTCGCCGATCGGGGACCGGCGCTGGATGCCCGCGTTGTTCACGAGGATGTCCGGCGTGCCGAGATCGGCCTCCAGTTCGGCGATGCCGGCGTCGACGGCGGCGGCGTCGGTCACGTCGAAGGTCACGCTGCGCGTCGTGGCGCCGGTGGCCGCGGCGATCTCCTGCGCGGCTCGGGCGGCCTTCGCGGCGTCGCGTCCGTGGACGACCACGGTGGCGCCCGCCGCGGCGAGCCCCTCCGCGAGGGTGCGGCCGATGCCCTGGCTGGATCCGGTCACGAGGGCCGTCCGGCCCTCCAGGCTGAAAGCGGAGATTCCTGTGGGAGTGCTCATGCCTCAACCCTTACCAGGCGCTGGGTGGTGGCTTCCACACCGTCGCCGGCCTCGTTGCGGGAGACCTTGACGGCGTCGTCGGTGCGGAGGAGGTCACGGCGCAGCGTCTCCGGGACCAGGAAGGTGGAGCAGGTGGTGATGAGGGCGAGAGTCGCCATGTACACGGCGAGCAGGAGCCAGTTCCCGTTGCTCACGGCGATGATGTAGGCGCCCAGCACACCGGCGAGGCCGCCGGCCAGGACCGCCGAGATCTCGCGGGCCATGGCCACGCCCAGGTAGCGGTGCTTGTTGCCGAACAGCTCGGGGAGCATGGCGCACTGCGGGCCGAGCATGGTGTTCACGGCGACGCCGATGCCCACCGCGACGACGGCCACGGCCAGCGCGTGGTTGCCGAGGGACAGGAGCCACCAGGCCGGGAACGAGTACAGCAGCATGAAGACGGCGCCGAAGCGGTAGACGGTGCGGCGTCCGAAGCGGTCGGACAGCGCGCCGGCGAACGGCACGGAGAACACGCCGATGAGCGAGCCGAGGGTGACGCCCCAGGCCAGCAGGCCCTTGTCCGCGTTCTTGCCGACCACGGAGACGAAGAAGCTCAGGGCCAGCGTCTGGAACATGTAGGAGCCGCCGTTCTCGGCCATGCGCAGGCCGATGCCCACGATCACACCGGGCAGGCCCTTGGTGAAGATCTCCTTGACGGGCTTGTCCTGCACCTGCTCGTGCTTCTCCAGCTCGACGAAGGTGGGGGTCTCACGGAGCTTGGTGCGGATGAGGATGGCGACGATGATCAGCACGAAGGACATCAGGAACGGCACGCGCCAGCCCCAGGTCATGAGCTGGTCCTTGGGCAGCAGCGAGATGGCGCTGAAGACCAGACCGGCGAGCAGCGTGCCCGCCTGGATGCCGATGAACGGCAGGGCGGAGAAGAAGCCGCGGCGCTTGACCGGCGCGTACTCGGCCATCAGGACGGTGGAACCCGCCTGCTCGGCGCCGGCGCCGAAGCCCTGCAGCAGACGCAGCGTCACCAGCAGGATCGGGGCCCAGATGCCGATGGCGTCATACGTGGGCAGGAAACCGATGGCCGTGGAAGCGCCGCCCATGAGAAGGATGGTCACTACCAGGACCCACTTGCGGCCGAGGCGGTCGCCGAGGCGCCCGAAGAACAGGCCGCCGAACGGCCGCGCCAGGAAGCCGACACCGTAGGTGGCGAAGGCTGCGACGGTCGCCATGGCCGGATCACCCTGCGGGAAGAACAGCAGGTTGAAGATCAGGGCCGTGGACAGACCGTAGAGGGCGAAGTCGAAGTATTCGAGGGCGCTTCCGACGCTGGAGGCCAGGGTGGCGCGCTGGAGGTTCTTGGCGTACTCCGGGTCCGAAGACCCAGGATGCTGGACCGAGTCCTGAGTGGTCACTGCCATCTCCTTTGATTGGCTGAAACGTGGTTGCCGGCGCGTCGATGCGCTGCGGCCTGTGATCGAGATTACCAACCCTTTGAACCCGGTTCAATACTTTGAACAGAATTTGTGTGGCCGATGCCACAGGGGCGTTCACAAAGGAGATGGTGGGGTAGCTCGGCGGCGAAGCGCCGGTGAGCACGACGACGGCGAGCGGCAGGGCGGCGAGCGGCGCGGTACTGGGGGCGACGCCGTCGTCGTGCCGGTCGATGCGGTGATGCGCCGGCGAATGCGCCGACCTCGCTACGAGACGGCCGAACTCGCGACGCGGGGTAGCGAGTTCGGCTCTTCGACAGCGAGGTCAGCGGCCGGCGGGCAACCCGGAACCGCGAGTGAAACTCCGCCTACTTCCGGGCCGAGGCGCCCAGGGGGTTCGTGAGGCGGCGTGCCGCGTCCTTGAGGGCGTCCGCGACGCGCTCGATGTGCTCCGGGGTCGCCCGGGCCTCCTGGATGGCCACACCCAGGGCGAGGGGCGGATCGCCCGGGGCCCAGCCCTCGAGCGGCACCGCGACGCCGTACAGACCCTGCATACCCTCGCCGGGATCGAGGGCGTACCCGCGAGACCGCGCGGCGGCGAGCTTCTCCAGCAGGTCCGGCATCTCCCGGACGCTGTTCTCGGAGGCGCGCGGGAACGGCACCTGATCGGCCATGATCTCCTCCACGCGGGAGTCGTCCATGACCATCAGCAGGGCATTGCCCGTGGCGCTGAACGCCGCGTGGATCCGGGAGCCCAGCGGCGTGCCGAACCGGACCGTCCGGGAGCCCTCATGACGGGCCAGGTAGAGGGCGTCGTGGTCGTCCAGCATCGCCACCTGCACCACCTCGTGACGCAGGACCGGCGAAGCCTCGCAGACCGCGTAGAACTCACGGATCTGGTTGAACTGGGCGGCGAAAGCCCCTCCCAGCTCCGCGTTACGGCGACCCAGCTGGTACCCCGCGGGGACCCTCTGGATCATCCCGCCGTCCTCCAGCGCGAGGCACAGGTTCATGGTGGAGGACTTGGCGAGCCCGAGCGCCGTCGCGATCTCCGTCAGCGTCTGCGGGCCGTCGGCCTCGGCGAGGACGCCCAGGATCTTCAGGCTGCGGGTGACGGCCGGCGCGGGGTCGCGCGTCACGCGGTCCGGAACGTCGACGGCGGCGGGCTCGGCCATGGAGGTCTCCCTTGAACGGTGGTCAGGACGCGGTGGTCGGGGTGCTGATGCCGCGGGAACCCTCAGTAGAACTCCACGGTGTTGACCACATTACGCAATGGCCGCCCGTCCAGCAGCCGCGTGGCGTTCTCGGCGAAGAGGCGCGCGATCCGCTCCTCCTCCTTGGAGTTCAGCGCCGCGGTGTGCGGGCTGACGAGCACATCGTCACGGCTCCACAGCGGCGAATCGGTCGGCAAGGGCTCCACCTCGAAGACATCCAGGGCGGCGAAGGACACGCGGCCGGCTTCGAGGGCAGCCAGCAGGGCCTCCTCGTCGATGACCGTGCCGCGGCCGACGTTGCTGACGATCGCGCCCGGCTTGATGTTCCCGAGAACCTCGTGGCCCACGAGGTGATGCGTCTGCTCGGTGCCGGGAAGGGTGACGACCAGGGCGTCCGCCTCGGCCGCGGCCTGCGCCAGCTCCTCGACCGGGATGAGACGGTCGACGCCCTCGACGGGCTCGCCGCTGCGAGTGGTCCCCCACACGGTCGCGCCCAGCGCCTTGAAGCGACGGGCGCACTCGGCCCCGATCCCGCCGAGCCCGACCACGAGCACCGTCATCTCGTCGAGCTGCTTCATCTCCCAGCGGTCGCTCCACTCGCGGTCACGCTGCTGCGCCTGGAGACGCGGCAGCGATTTGGCGCCCGCGAGGACGCCGAACACCGCGAATTCGGCGAGCGGGCCGCCGTGGACGCCGGCCGACGTCGTGAAGGTGATCCGCTCGAGCGCCTCAGAGGGGAGGTCGGCCGCCTTGACCTGGCTGCCGCCGCCGGCCGCCGTGGTGTGGACCCAGCGGAGGTCCGGGTTGGCGGCGACGGTGCGCGTCAGGGCCGCGGCGTCGACGTCGGGGATGCCGAAGAGGAACTCGGCGGAGTCGACGAGCCGCTCGAAGGCGCGCTGCTCCTCGTCGGAGCGGACGTGATCGGGGTCGCCGGACCAGTCGGCCGCGCCGCGCATGGGGTGGTACAGCTCGTGCTGCCGGATCACGTCGAGGCGCGGCTCCAGACGCTCGATCAGCTGGCAGTGCTCTTCGGAGAGCGGGACCGCGACGACGGCGCGGGCTTTCTCAGACATGGTGTCCCCTTCTTTGCGGCAGTCCGGACGTCGCCCCGTGACGGGGCACACAACTTCTCCAAGGGTAACGCGAATTCAACCAGTTGAACACTGTTCGAAATATTGGATTTGCCTTAAGCTGGGCTCATGACCCACACGACACTCGGCATCATCGGGCTCGGCGCCATGGGGGCGCCCATGGCCCGGCACCTGCTCGACAGCCATGGAAGCCTGACGATCACCGCCCGCCGCCCACAGCCGGACCTCCTGGAGGCCGGCGCCACCTGGGCGGAGACGCCACGCGAACTGGCGGCCTCGGTCGACGCCCTCCTGGTCATGCTCCCAGATCTCCCCCAGCTGGAGGAAGTCCTGTCCGGCGACGACGGGCTCCTCGCCGGCGTCCGGGACAGCGGATTGCTGCTGTTGATCGGCTCCACGAGCTCCGCGACCGGCGTCCGCGCCCTGGCCGAACGGCTGAGCGCGGAGACCGAGGGGCGCGTCCGCGTGGTCGACTGCCCCGTCTCCGGCGGCGAGGACGGCGCGAAGGCCGCCACGCTCTCGATCATGCTCGGCGGCGCCGCCGACGACGCCACCCTGGCCGCGGAGCTGCTGGCCCCCTGCGGCAACCCGGTGCACCTGGGGCCGCTCGGCGCGGGACAGGTCGCCAAGGCCTGCAATCAGATGGTGGTCTCCGCGACGATCCTCGCGCTCGGCGAGGCCACGGTCCTGGCGGACCGCTCGGGCATCGACCTCGACAAGATGTGGGGGCTGCTCGCCGGAGGGTATGCGGGGTCCCGGCTGCTCGACTCGCGCCGGGAGAAACTCGTCACCGGCGACGACTCCCCGTCCGGCGTCGCGAAGTACATGGTGAAGGACCTCGCCTCCGCCGCCGAGATCGCGGACGCGACCGGGACCCGCCCGGTCCTCCTGCCGACCCTGCGCACGGCGTTCGACGAGATCGTGGAATCCGGGCTGGGCGACCAGGACATCGCGGTGAGCCGGAGGTTCGTCGCGGAGCGCTGACGCCGCCCGCCTGCCTGGCTTGAGCGCCCCCTTGCGTGCTCAGTTGTTGCGGGTGTTCGGGCGCGGAACCCGCAACAACTGAGCACGCAAGTGGTGAGGCGGGGGCGGCGAACAGGCCCGAGGCGGCGCGGCACTTGTATCTCCTGACTGGTACAAGCAGAATGGCTTTGTACCAGTCTGCGGATACAAGGGGGAAGTCATGTACTGGGTGTTCTTACTCGCCGGGGCAGCACTGACGCAGTTCGCGTATTGGGTGGAGAAGCGGCCGCATCCCCGATCACACTTTCGTTCCATGGCTCTTGCCGCGGCGGGCGATCTCAGCATGGTGACTGCGATCGCCTGGATTTTCACGACGTCCATGCCCACCTGGCACGGTCTCCCCCTCGCCTGTGCACCGGGGCTGGCAGCAATCCTGATGCTGATGGATCTGGGCATGCGGTCTCGGGATAAGGGCGCGATGCCCGCGGTTCGTTCGGCCAGCCTCACTCCCCGGCCTCCGGTCGCAACGCTCACGCCGGAGCGCTTCATCCGGCTCGTGCTCCTGGGCACGGTGATCATCGTCGGCTCCATCATTCTCGGACAAGGTTCGTCGGCCGCCGAGGATGGTCTCTTCACGGCCTACACGTACGTGTCGAGCCAGGGTCCGGTGATCGTTCAGCCCTATCCAGGCTGGCTGTTCGCCTTCAGCTTGATCGGCTTGCTTCCGCTTCTCTATCTCAGTTCCTGGCTCGCTGCGCGGCGGGTCAACCTGCTCCCAGTGCTCTTCACTGATCCGACGCATGACTTCGTCTGGCGCGGTCGGCTCGGCGAACTCGTTCTGCGGATCCTCGAGGCTGGTCTTCTGTCCGAGATCGGCGTCCTGCTCTGGATGCTCGGGCCACTGTTCAGGACCATCGGAGCCGACGGCGGCACATTTTTCGGGGCACCGGCAGACATGTGCGGCACGGCCCTCCAAGGCGTGGCGGTGATTCTCTGGACGGTCGCTGCACTCCGGGTGGCCCACCAGACCGTCAGGGTTCGCTCCGCCATCCTGCCCCAACCCGCGCTTCAGGCGGCTTAGATGCTCATCACCATCGACGTCACGAGTCCCGTGCCCGTCTTCGAGCAGCTCCGGGAGCAGATCGCGGCCCAGATCATGCTCGGGGCGCTGCCCGTCGGCGAGCGCCTGCCTCCGATCCGGCAGCTCGCCTCCGATCTGGCCCTCTCCCCCGGAACCGTCGCCCGCAGCTATGCCGCCCTCGAAGCCGCGGGCATGATCGTGACGATGCGCGGGCGGGGCACCCGGGTCGCGCCGCGGGACCGGGTCGTCGACGCGGACCTGCACAGCGCCGCGGACGCATATCTCCAGGCCGGCCGGAAATCCGGGCTGGGCCTCAACGAGCTCATCGCCCTGCTGCGGGCACGGCACCGCTGAAGCACCCCCTTCACGGTTAGCGTGCTCGGTAGATGCGGGTTCAGGGCCGGAACACCCCCACCTACTGAGCACGCAAGAGGAACGGGGGCGGCGCAGGGACCCGCTAACACCCCCTGTCCGGGACCCCGGACACGCTCCACCGGGACCCTCTCGGCTTCCGGGCCTGAAACGGGTGGAATGGAACCATGACCCTGCGCGCACCCTCCGTCGACGTCCCGCCTCAGCCCTGGACCGGTCGCCACGATGGCGACGGCCCCGAGCACGCCCGCCACTGGCAGCGCGTGCAGGCCCTGCCCGCCACGGCCGACGCGGGCACCGCGGTCGGCGGTGCGGCGAGCGCGGGGCGGCCCGCCGTCGTCGTCGGGTTCGCGAGTGACGCCGGGGTGGCCCGCAACAAGGGCCGCGTCGGAGCCGCCGCCGGGCCCGCCGCGATCCGCGCCGCGCTTGGTCCGCTCGCCGTGCACGACGGGCGCGTGCTCGCCGACGCCGGGGACGTGCGCGTGGAGGGCGACCGGCTGGAGGACGGGCAGGCGCGGTTCGGCGCCGCGGTCGCGCAGCTGATCGACGACGGCGCGCTGACGGTCGGCCTCGGCGGCGGTCACGAGATCGCATACGCCAGCTACCGGGGCGTCGCCGGAAGCGCGAAGGTCACCGGGGGTGCGCGCTGGGGTGTGCTGAACCTGGACGCGCACTTCGACCTCCGGGACGAGGAGAACCCCAGCTCCGGCACCCCGTTCCTGCAGATGGCCCACGAGGAGAAGGCCCTGGGCCGGGAGCTGCACTATGCCGTGCTGGGCATCAGCCGGCCGAACAACACCCGCGTGCTGTTCGACGAAGCCGACAGCCTCGGCGTGACGTACCTCCTCGACGAGGACTGCTCACGGGAGGCGGCGGAGGCTTTCGTCCGTGAGTTCGTGGACGGCCTGGACGTCGTCTACCTGACGATCGACCTGGACGTGCTGCCCGCCGCCGTCGCGCCCGGGGTCAGCGCCCCCGCCGCCTACGGGGTGCCGCTGGAGATCATCAACGCCGTCTGCCGTCAGGTCGCGGCGAGTGGGAAGCTCCTGCACGTGGATGTCGCCGAGCTGAACCCCGGTTTCGACATCGACGGCCGCACCGCGAAGGTCGCCGCGCGACTGCTCGACACCATCCTGGGCGCGGCGCTCACGAGCTGACGTCACCGGCTGCCGGGGCTTGAGGTGTCGCCCCCGGCGGCGGTGCCGACGACGGCGAGGTGGTGGCGGGGCGGTTCGCGTCGTCCTCCGCCACCGTGAACCTCCGCGCGGCGAACGCCCCGGACACCGTAGTGGCGGCGATGGTCAGGAGCGCCCCGAGGATCAGGGCGCTCGCCTCTCCGGGCGCGAGCAGATGGTTCTGCGTGCCGATGGTCGCGGCGGCCACGGGAACCCCGAGCTGCGCGCAGGCCAGGACGGCGAGCGGCAGCGGCGCACCGAGGAACCGTCCAACCGCATGGCTCACGACCGCCCCGAGACCCAGTGCGACGCCCAGCCCGATCATCGCCGGATTCACCGCCAGCTCCCGCATGTTGAGGGACGCCCCGAGCCACACGAAGAACAGCGGACCCAGGAATCCCTCGGTGATCGCGAAGAGCTGCCGCGCCAGCCGCCGCGGCTCCCCCACCGCGGACACCGCGAGGCCGAAACTGAACCCGGCCAGCATGATCGAGACGTGCGTCAGCGTGGCCAGCGCCGCGAGGGCGAACAGCACCGCCAGCTGCACCCTCAACTCCACCGCGAACAGCCGGTCCTCCGACACCGTGTGGATGCGGCGCCGGATCCCGCTCCGCTCCCCCTGCCGCAGGACGAAGAACAGCACGACGGCGCACGCCCCCACCGCGATCGCGCCCAGGGCCGCGCGGGGTGCGTGCGCCGGGTCGATGGCCAGCGGCAGCGCCACGATGGCCGCCGTGTCCGCGAGGGCGACGGCCGCAATGGTCTGGAGCACTTGGGGACCCCCGAGCCGCAGGCCGTCCACGATCGGCAGGACCAGAGCCGCCGAACTCGAGGCCAGCAGCACGGCGTACAGCGGGGCGTGGGCGAGTCCGAAAAGCGCGGCGATGCCGAGCCCCAGGAGCACCGAAACCACCGCCGTCACCCCGAAACGGACCGCGCCCCGGCCCAGCGCGCTGCGGATCCGGGCGTCCCGCACGGGGACGTGGGTTCCGGCCACGAACATGATGAGAGCGAATCCCAAGTCCGCGAGGAACGTGAAGGTCTCGTCCGAGGCGTCCACCAGCCCGAACCCGGTCCGCCCGATCACGAGGCCGGCCACGAGCTCCCCGAGCACCAGAGGCAGATGCCATTTCCGGGGCAGCGCGAGGAGCGGGCCGAGCAGGGCCACGAGCACCACCAGCGACAACGCAGGAAATCCCATGGGGCAACTGTAGGCCGCCGGACGCGCCCCGCGCCGAAACAGTGAGTTCCCGCTGAAACCGTGTGTTCTGATCACTGTTTCAGCGGGAACTCACTGTTTCGGCTGGACGGGGGTGCCGGCTTGTCAGACCCGCGCGCCCCGGGCCGCCGCGCCCCGCAGCAGCCCGGTCAGGACGTCCGCGTGCGTCAGCTGCGGGTGGTGCCCGGCGCCTTGGATCGTGACCAGCTCGACGTTGCCCCGCGCCTCGAGTTCCTCCACCCTCTCGGGAGCGAGCGGATCCTCGCTGCCCGTGATGATGCGGACCGGACCGGTGTACCGTCCCAGCGCGTCGCGGAGGTCGGCCCGCCAGCGCTTCGATCCGGCGCGGACGAGCTGCGAGGCCACGCGAGGAGCCGTGCCCCTCTTGAGGTCGCTGACACTGGATTCCAGTGCCGCGGCACTCGCATCCGACCCGGTCAGACGGCGCGACAGCTTCACCGCGTCGGTCCGCCGCAGGTACGCGCTGACGAACGGCTTCAGGGCCGCCGGGAGGCCACTCGGGGCCTGGAGGAAGAACGGCGCGACCAGCGTGAGGGACCGGACCTGCTCGGGGAACCGCGCTGCGGCGCGCACGGCGGCGCCCGCGCCGATCGAGTGGCCGACGAGGTCGACGTCGTCGCCGCGGAGGAGCGCCGGCAGCCACTCGTCCCAGTCCTGGACGCCGGTCCCGCCGCTGAGTCCCAGGCCGGGCAGGTCGACGGCCCGCGCGCCGCTGCGCGCGGCGACTCCGGCCCAGGTGTCGGCGTTGACCGGCAGACCGGGCAGGATCACGCGGGAGGCCTCGGGGTCACCGAGCTCGAAGGTGCGCACGCCGGCGACGTCCACGAAGCGCCGGTCCCCGCCCTTCGCGGCGCCGAAGCGATGCGCTGCCAGGTAGTCGACCCACCGGTCGATGGAGAGCAGGACGTCGGGCATCGGGATGCCGTGCCTCGCGGCGAGTTCGACGGCGGGTCCGGTCGGGTAGCGGTCCGAGGACAGGAAGCCGAGCGTCTCCGGATCGGCCTTGGTGACCCACGCCGGGAGCCGCTTGATGACGCCGACCGGGACGTGCAGGCGCGGGACCTTCGCGCCCAGTCGGTTGCCGGCACGGGTGAGCAGTTCCCTCAGCGGCGGGGTGGCGTCGTCGAGAACCCAGAAGGCCCGGTCCACGGCCTCGGGATCGACCGCAGCCGCGGCCATGAAGGACGCCATGTAATCGACCGTCAGGACCGGGAGGAACGTCGAGTCGCCGGCGGGGAGTGCCGCCGCGGTGCCGTCCCAGATCTGTTCGATGGTCTTCGTCATGCCGATGTACTGCTCGGTCTCCCCGGTCGAGCTGTCGCCGATCACGGTGGCCGGGTTGATGATGGTCCAGGGGACGCGTCGCTCGATGGCCCGGGCCTGGAAGACGGCGTCGGATTCCACCTTGGAGGCCTCGTAGCCGCCGAGTTTCTTGTACACCGCCGCGCGATGCTCCTCGGACCACGGAACTGCCGTGGGGTCCTGTCCGCCGACGCGGTACCCCGAGATGTAGACGAGTCGCTGCAGCTTCGGAAGGTCCGCGGCGAAGTCGACGACCTTCTCGGCGATGCCGACGTTCGCACTGCGGGCCTCCTCGGCGGACATACCGAAGCGGAAGGCCCCGGCGCAGCAGTGGATTTCGGTGATGTGGGGCAGTACGGCCGGGCCACCGGCGATGATCCCCGGGGCGTCGAAGTCGGCGATCACCGTGCCGACCTGCTGCGTCAGGCCGTGGTCCGCGAGCCACCGCCGGACCCGTTCCGCCGACGCCTCGCTCCGGACCGCGGCCGTGACGTTGGCGCCGGCCTGCGCGAGGGTGAGGACCAAGTGGCGTCCGATCAGGCCGGAGGCCCCGAAGACGAGGGCCTGGCGGGATGCTCCGTGCGAGGTCATCGCGCACCCCCTGCGGCCTGGAGACGCTGGGTGATGAGCTCGGCCACGACGTCAGCGGCCGTGAGCAGGGGCTGAACGGTCCGGGTCGCGCGGGAGACGATCACCGCGCCCTCCGTGGTCGAGACGACGACGGTCGCGAGCGCGCGGGCCGCCTCGGCGTCGAGACCTCCCGATTCGAGGAGGGCGGCGGTCGGGGCGATCCATGACTCGAACGCGGTGGCGCAGGCCTCGCGGAGGCGTTCACTGTCCGCACCCATTTCGAGGGTCACCACGGAGACGGGGCAGCCCAGGCGGTAATCGCTCTCGCCGACGATCGCGGCCAGCGCCTCGATCGCGGTGCGGGCGGCGTCGGCGGGGCCGCCAGCGGTGGCGGCGGCTTCGGCGATGAGTGTTCCGAACTGCGCCGCGGCGAGTTCGATCGCGGCGACGCCGAGGCCTTCCTTCCCGTCAGGGAAGTGGAAGTAGACCGAGCCCTTGGGCGCCGCGGCGTGTTCGGCCACAGCGTTCAGACCCGTGCCGCTGTAACCGCTGGTCTGGATGAGTTCGAGCATGGACTCTGCGAGCCGTGCCTTGGTGAGCGTTCCTTTGGATGCCATACGAAAATAATAGACCAGTCTATATATTTTTCACAACCAGGAGTTCCGAGAGTCCACGCGATCCATCCGAAGGCCCGTTAAACGCCGAAACAGCGGGTTTCAGTCGAAACAGTGCGCACAACACACTGTTTCGACGGAAACCCACTGTCTCAGCGGGCGGAGCAGGCGGAGCGGGTGCCCCGGGTGACCAGGGATCAGGCGAGCGGGCCCACGGCCTTCTCGGCGGCGTCGCGCACGGCGCCGGCGCCCACGAGCTGGTCGGCGGCCTCCAGCTCCGGCGAGAGGAAGCGGTCGGTGCCCGGGCCCTCGACGACGGCGCGCAGCACCTCGAGCACGGCGGTGCCGGCCGGGCCGGGGGTCAGCTCGCCGTCGGAGAGCTGGGTGCGGATGTCGAGGGCACGGCAGCTGGTCACCAACTCGATCGCCAGGACACGGCGGAGGTTCTCGATGGCCTTGCGCAGCTTGCGGGCCGCGTGCCAGCCCATGGACACGTGGTCCTCCTGCATCGCGGAGCTCGGGATCGAGTCCACCGAGGCCGGGACGGCCAGACGCTTGTTGTCCGAGACCAGTCCGGCCTGGGTGTACTGGGCGATCATGAGGCCGGAGTCCACCCCGGGGTCGCCGGCGAGGAAGGCGGGCAGGCCGTGGGAGCGGGCCGGGTCCAGCATGCGGTCGGTGCGGCGCTCGGCGATGGAGGACAGGTCCGCCACGGCGATGGACAGGAAGTCCAGCACGTACGCCACCGGGGCGCCGTGGAAGTTGCCGTTGGAGGAGACGCGGCCGTCGGGCAGGACCACCGGGTTGTCGATCGCGGCGGCCAGCTCGCGGGTGGCGACCAGCTCGGCGTGCGTCACGGTGTCGCGGACGGCGCCGGCCACCTGCGGGGCGCAGCGCAGCGAGTAGGCGTCCTGCACGCGGGAATCCCCCACCTTGTGGGAGGCGACGATCGGCGAGTCGGAGAGGACCCGCAGCATGTTGTCGGCGCTGGCGGCCTGGCCCGGGTGCGGACGCAGAGCGGCGTGCAGCTCCGGCAGGAACACCTGGTCCGTGCCGAGCAGGGCCTCGACGCTGAGCGCAGCGGTGATGTCCGCCGTCGTCATCAGGGTGCGCAGGTCGGCGATGGCCATGAGCAGCATGCCGAGCATGCCCTCGGTGCCGTTGACGAGGGCCAGGCCCTCCTTCTCGGCGAGCGTGACCGGCTCGATGCCGTGCTCCGCGAGCAGCTCCGCGACGGTCGGGCGGCCGGCGACGCCGTAGAGCTCGCCGTCGGGACCGAAGGCCTCGCCCTCGCCCATGACCACGAGGGCGCAGTGCGAGAGCGGGGCGAGGTCGCCGGAGCAGCCGAGCGAGCCGAACTCACGGACGAGTGGGGTGATGCCGGCGTTGAGGACCTTCACGAAGGTCTCGAGGACCTCGGCGCGGACGCCGGTGCGGCCGGACGCCATGGTCTTGGCGCGCAGGAACATGATGGCGCGGATGACTTCGCGCTCGACGGCCGGGCCCATGCCGGCGGCGTGGCTGCGGATCAGCGACTTCTGCAGCTGGGTGCGCAGCTCGTTCGGGATGTGGCGGTTGGCCAGGGCTCCGAAGCCGGTGGAGATGCCGTACGCGGGGGTCTCGCTGACGGCGAGCTCGTCGATGTGGGCGCGGACCGTGGCGACGTTGTCCAGGGCCTCCTGCGAAATGGTGATCTGGGCGCCGTAACGCGCGACGGCGAGCACGTCCTCGGCGGTCACGCCGCTGGAGTTGAGGACGACGGTGGTCTCGGAAGTGGTGAGGGTCATGGGAGGTCTCTCTTCAAAAGTCTGGATCGACTGCTCCGCAGGATGCCGGAATCCGGGATTTCGGCCCGGAAACGGCATCCTACGGAGCAATGGATAAATAGTTAGCCCTGCATCGGTGGGGCCCCGTGAGCAGGGGTCCCTAGGCGAGGGACGAGCCTGGGGTGCTCATCGGGATGCGGACGCCGCGCTCGGCGGCGACCTCGATGGCACGCTCGTAGCCGGCGTCGACGTGGCGGATGACGCCCATGCCCGGGTCGTTGGTCAGCAGCGCGGTGAGCTTGGCGGCGGCCAGCTCGGTGCCGTCGGCCACGGAGACCTGACCGGTGTGGATGGAGCGGCCGATGCCGACACCGCCACCGTGGTGGATGGAGACCCAGGTGGCGCCGGAGGAAGCGGCGGTCAGGGCGTTCAGCAGCGGCCAGTCGGCGATCGCGTCGGAGCCGTCCTTCATGGCCTCGGTCTCGCGGTACGGGGAGGCCACGGAACCGGAGTCGAGGTGGTCACGTCCGATGACGATCGGGGCCTTGACCTTGCCCTCGGCCACCAGCTTGTTGAAGAGCAGGCCGGCCTGGTGACGCTCACCGTAGCCGAGCCAGCAGATGCGGGCCGGGAGGCCTTCGAACTCCACGCGTTCCTGCGCGGCGTCGATCCACTTGTGGAGGTGCTTGTTCTCCGGGAAGAGCTCCTTGATGGCCTCGTCGGTGACGCGGATGTCCTCGGGGTCACCGGAGAGGGCCACCCAGCGGAACGGGCCGAGGCCCTCGCAGAAGAGCGGGCGGATGTACGCCGGGACGAAGCCGGGGAACTCGAAGGCGCGCTCGTAGCCGCCCTTGCGGGCCTCGTCGCGGATGGAGTTGCCGTAGTCGAAGACCTCGGCGCCGGCGTCCTGGAACTCGACCATCGCCTGGACGTGGCGGGCCATGGAGACCTGGGCTTTCTTGGTGAAGCCTTCGGGGTCGCCCTCGGCCTCGCGCTTCCACTCGTCCACGGTGATGCCCTCGGGCAGGTAGGACAGCGGGTCGTGGGCGGAGGTCTGGTCGGTCACGACGTCGACGACGAACTCGCCGGCCTGGTGGCGGCGCAGGATCTCCGGGAACACCTCGGCGGCGTTGCCCACGTAACCGACGGACCAGCCGCGGCGCTCCTCCTTGGCCTTGAGGACCTTGGCGATGGCGGTGTCCAGGTCGGTCTCCACCTCGTCGAGGTAGCGCTTGCCGACGCGGCGGCGCAGGCGGGACTCGTCGACGTCGACGATCAGGCAGGCGCCGTCGTTCAGCGTCACCGCGAGCGGCTGGGCGCCGCCCATGCCGCCGCAGCCGCCGGTGAGGGTGAAGGTGCCGGCCAGCGGACCCTCATGCTCGCGGCCCTCGCCCTGGCCGCCGTCGGCGCGGCCTTCGGCGATGAGCTTGTTGCCGAGGGCGGCGAAGGTCTCGTAGGTGCCCTGGAGGATGCCCTGGGTGCCGATGTAGATCCAGGAGCCGGCCGTCATCTGGCCGTACATCATGAGGCCCTCGGCCTCGAGGCGGCGGAATTCGGGCCAGGTGGCCCAGTCGCCCACCAGGTTGGAGTTGGCGATGAGCACGCGCGGCGCCCACTTGTTGGTGCGGAAGACGCCCACCGGCTTGCCGGACTGGACCAGGAGGGTCTCGTCCTCCTCCATGTCCTTGAGGGTCTCCGTGATGGCGTCGAACGCCTTCCAGGAACGAGCGGCGCGGCCGGTGCCGCCGTAGACCACGAGGTCCTCGGGGTGCTCGGCGACCTCCGGGTCCAGGTTGTTCATGAGCATGCGCAGGGGCGCTTCGGTCTGCCAGCTCTTGGCGGAGATCTCGGTGCCGCGAGGCGCCTTGACCGGGCGGGTTCCGGTGGTGAAATCGGCGGGTGCCATGGTGACTCCTTGTGTGGCCAGTGGTTCGGGGCACCTCGCCGGGGGGCGTCGTTGCCGTTCCGGGTGCGGTGCTGTGCTTCCCTTCAATGACACCGCACTCCGCGCCCTGTCACGAGAGGCTTTCCGGGGGTCTTGTCCGGGATTCCGGACACGGTGCCTCCGGGCGGCGATCCCCCGTTAAACGGTCATTCCCCGGTGCCGCAGCGCCGGGGAATGACCGTCAGACCGGGGAGAAGCAGGAGGTCAGAACGCCCGCAGGATCCCGTCGACCAGAGCGTCCGGGAAGCCCGGCTCGGCCTCGAGCACCACACGGCACGTGGCGCCGTCCTGGTCGCCGTCGCCGCGGTAGCGTCCGCGCAGGTCACAGACGGTGGCGCCGCGTGCGGGGCCCTGCCCGGTCTCGACGGCGACCCGCACCACCGGCCCGAGCGTCACCGCCACCTCGCCCAGGGCGATGGCTGCGGCGAGGGGGTCGTGCATGGCGGACGAGGGGCGTCCGAAGATCCCGCGGTAGAACTCGAAGTAGTGCTCGAGCATGCGGGCCAGGGCTTCGGGAACGGCCTTGCCGGAGTCGAGCAGCCGGCGCCGGTGGTCCTCCTCCATGACCTCGGTCATCGTCACGTCGAGCGGCACCAGCGTCACGGGCCACGGCGCCGCGAGGACTTCCGCGGCGGCTTCGGGGTCGTGGAAGATGTTCGCCTCGGCCGCCGCGGTGATGTTCCCGGGGGCCAGCGCCGCACCGCCCATGATGGTCACGTGCGCCACCAGCTCCGGCAGACGCGGCTCCCGGCGGAGCGCCTCCGCGAGATTCGTCAGGGGCGCGACGGCGATGACGTGCAGCTTCCCCTCCTGCTCCCGCGCCAGCCGGATCAGCATCTCCGCCGCGGATTCCGCTTCCGGCTCACGGTCCGCACGCGGCAGCTCGACCCCGCCCAGGCCGTTGTCACCGTGCACGTGCGGCGATCCCCCGCCGTAAGCGACCGTCTGGAAATCGTGGCAGCCGACGGCCACCGGGATGTCCGGACGGCCCGCCAGCGCGAGCAGATCCAGCGTGTTCCGGGCGCACTGCGCGGCGTCGCTGTTGCCGCTCACCGTCCCGACACCCAGCAGCTCCGCCCGCGGCGAGGCGAGCAGATGCGCGATCGCCAGGGCGTCGTCGATGCCGGTGTCGCAGTCGAGGTAGACGGGGATCGTGTCCATGGGGAGCCTTTCGGTGCTGTTCAGGGGCCGGTGCTGTTCAGAAGCCGGTGCGGTTCAGCGATCTCGGAGCGCGACGACGTCGGCGTCCGTGCCGTAGGAGGCCTGGGCGCCACGGCCGGTGGCGGCGTGAGCCGCGGCGACCGAGGCGTAACGGGCCGCCTCCACGAGGGAGTCACCGGCCGCGAGCCGCGTGGCGAGTCCTCCGGTGAACGCGTCGCCCGACCCGGTGGTGTCCACAGGCTCGATGCGCGTGGCGGCGATCCGCTCGATCGCGGCGTCGTCCCCGGAACCCGCGCCGTCCAGCACCACGACGCCCTGCGCGCCCAGCGTCACCAGGACCCGGCGGAACCCGGCCTCGGCGAAGGCCGCGGCCACGGCGGCCCAGTCCTCCCCCTCGGCCGCGGGAGCCTCACGGCCCAGGAGCTGACCGGCCTCATGGGCGTTGACGAGCAGGATGTCCGTCGCCGCCACGAGGTCCGCGGGGATCGGGGCGAACGGGGACAGGTTCAGGATGACCGAGGCGCCGGCCGCGCGGCCCGCCCGGGCCGCCGCGAGGACGGTCTCCTGCGAGACCTCGAGGCACAGGCAGACGGCCGCGGCGCCGTCGAACACCGAGGAGGCCTGTTCAACATCCTGCGGGGAGAGCTCTCCGTTGGCGCCGGCCACGATCACGATGCTGTTCTCGCCCTGCGCGTCCACGGTGATCCCCGCGACGCCGGTCGGCACGCCGTCGATCCGGCGCACCGCCGAGACGTCCACGCCGGAGGTCCGGGAGGAGTCGAGGAGCATGGAGCCGTTCGCGTCGTCGCCCACGGCCCCGATGAGCCGGACGTCGGCCCCGAGGCGCGCCGCGGCGACGGCCTGATTGGCGCTCTTGCCACCCGGCTGGATGACGAAGTCCGTGCCGAGCACGGTCTCCCCCGGCAGCGGCATTCGCTCGGCGTACAGGGTCAGGTCCGCGTTGAGGGACCCGACCACGACCACATGACTCACTGCTGCACCTCTGCTTCTGCGGGACGGGGGATGAGGAAGGAGACGGCGAACGCGGCCACCGTGATGACCAGGCCCGTGAGCACCACCGTGAGGTAGGACAGCTTCGGGTCGGCCAGGGACTGCGTCGCCTGAAGCACGGCGGGCAGGACCAGGAAGCTCAGACCGGCGCCGAGGTTGAAGGCGCCGGCGTTCATGCCGGGCAGGAAGCCGGGGTTGCTCTGCGGCGAGAGCACGACTCCGAGCCCGTTGAGCATGATGTTCACGGTGCCAGCGTAGGCGATGCCGAGCAGCGCGGTCGCGATGATCATGACCGGCAGGCTGCCGAGTCCGAAGAACGCGATGACGGCCAGGGCCACGAGGCTGCCGCCCATGCCCAGGTGCAGTGTGCGGCGGTAACCGATCACCGGGGCGAGGCGGCCGCTGAAGGGTCCGACCAGCCAGCCGAGCAGGGCGTACGGGGTGAGGATCATGAGGGACATCTCGGTCGGGCCGACGGAGAAGCCCGGGGACGCGGCCTGGACGAACGCCGGGACGATGCCGTTGATGACGGCGAAGATGCCGGTCATGGTCAGGGTGGTGGTGAGGAGCAGGGCCCACATGGAGCGCTGGCGCAGGTGGGCGATCTCCACCATCGGCTGGGCGGTGCGCTTCTCCACCGTCCAGAAGCCGATGAACGCGGCCACGCCCACCAGGGCGAGGACGATCGAGAAGGTGAGGGTGCCGGCGTCGAACGCGGAGACCAGTCCCGCGGCGCTGTTGAGCGCCGTCAGCACGGCGCCGACCGCCACGACGATGAAGAACACGCCCGCCCAGTCCATCCGGGTGCCCTCCTGAGGCTTGGACTCGGGGGCCAGGACGAGGACGAGCACGGCGGCCACGACGGCCAGCGCGGTCATGATCCAGAAGAGACTGCGGAAGCCGTAATGCTCGGTGAAGAAGCCGCCCACGAAGGAGTCGACGCCGGCCACGCCGCCGTTGACCGCCGTGATGAGACCCATGAGGGAGCCGTAGCGGCGCGGATCGTCGACGGCGGAGCGCAGCATGAGCAGGCAGAGCGGCACCGTGGGGCCGGAGACGCCCTGGATGATGCGGCCCACGAAGACCCAGCTGACGTCCGGGGCGACGGCGGCGATGACCGAGCCGATCGCCATGAGCGCCATCATGCCCACGAGGACGCGCTTGCGGCCCACGATGTCGCTGAGACGCGGCAGGAACAGGGAGAACAGTGCCGCGGCGGTGAAGAACCAGGTCTGGCTGAGGCCGATCGTGGCCTGGTCCGTGTGCAGCTCGTGTTCCATGGAGACCAGCGCGGGGCTGAGCATGGAGGCGTTGAGCTGGAAGGCGATACAGGCGGTCAGCAGCGCGGCGGTCAGGACGCCGACGCCGGGCCCGGACTTGGTGGCGGTGGTGGTGCTCATGCCGCGGCTCCTGCCTGCTCGGGCTCGCCGATCGCCTGAATGGCGTCGATGACGAGGTTCCAGAACTTCTCGCGGTCCAGGTCCACGGCCACGGAGGTCGTGCAGTCGTCCGGCGCGGGGGCGCGGAAGTCGGCGACGGTCATGCCGAGGGTCAGCGTGCCGTTGAGTTCGATGTCCACGGGGACGCGCTGCGTCGTCATGACGGTCGGGTCGATGACGTAGGCGACGGCGCACGGGTCATGGACCGGCGGGAAGTCGAAGCCCTGCGCGTCCTTGTAGGTGGCGGCGAAGAAGTCCATGAGCTCGACGACGAACTGCGCGGGCTTGGTGCCGATCGCGGCGATGCGCTCGACGACGTCCGGGGTGGCCAGGGCCTGGTGGGTCAGGTCGAGGCCGACCATGACGACGGGCCAGGACTCGTTGAAGACGATGTGAGCGGCCTCGGGGTCGATCTTGATGTTGAACTCGGCCACGGCGCTCCAGTTGCCCACGTGGTAGCCGCCGCCCATGAGGACGACCTCGCGGACGCGCTCCACGATGCGGGGTTCCTTGCGGGCCGCCAGGGCGATGTTGGTCAGACCGGCCGTCGGCACCAGGGTCACGGTGCCGGGCTCGTGGGCCATGATCGTGTCGATGATGAGGTCCACCGCGTGCCGCTCATCCAGGCCGAAACCGGGTTCCGGCAGAGCCGGGCCGTCGAGGCCGCTCTCCCCGTGGATGTCCGGCGCGGTCTCGATGGTGCGGACCAGCGGGCGGGCGCAGCCGGCGGCGAAGGGGACGCCCGTGATGCCGGCGATCGTCGCGACGGACAGGGCGTTGCGGGTCACCTTCTCCAGGGTCTGGTTGCCCACCACGGTGGTCACCGCCAGGAGGTCGATGTCCGGATTGCCGTGCGCCAGGAGCATGGCGACGGCGTCATCATGGCCGGGGTCGCAGTCCAGGATGATCTTGCGGGGGCTGTTGTCTGCGGTGACAAGAGGCATGGTTGCTCCACGTCGTCGGGGGCGGGCCGCCAGGGGTGGCGGCGAGGGTACACCAAGGAGTGTGACACCGTTCACGGAGCGGCGTCAAACGCTTAACGTCAAACGCTTGATCCCACGCGGGCCGGACAGCGTCGCCTCGCCTAAGATGGACCGCATGGACGACGACGCCGCGAACGCCCTCCCCGGCCCCCGCGCGGGCACCGGCCGGGTCACGGCCGCCATGGTCGCCCGCGAAGCCGGGGTCTCCACGGCGACGGTGTCACTCGTGGTCAGCGGGAAGGCCCAGGGCCGCATCTCCGCCGCCAATCGCGAGAAGGTGCAGGCCGCCGTCGAACGCCTCGGCTACGTGGTGGACACCGCGGGCAGCACTCTCTCCAAAGGATTCAGCCCCGTGGTGGTCCTCGTGGCGACGGACATCGCGAACCCGTTCTACGCCGAACTCATCTCGGAGGCCCGCGCGGCGCTCGGCGACCGCTATGAGCTGCTGCTCTCGGTCGGCGGGCCGGGGCGCCAGATCGACGCCGCCAGCATCCGTAAACTCCTGTCCCTCCGCCCGGCCGGGTTCCTCATCGACGCGCCGAACGCCGAGCTGGTCGCGGCGCTGCCGTCGGGCACGCGCGCCGTGCTGCTGGACGCCCCCGGGCTTCAGGGCGGCCTGCCGAGCGTCAACCTCGACGTGGCCGACGGCGCCGCGCAACTGGCCCGGCACCTGGCCGACCAGGGGCATCGCCGGGTGGGCTATCTCGACAGCACCATCGACGCCGCGACCTTCCGCGTGCGCCGCGACGCGTTCCGGGACACCGCCGCGGAGCTCGGGATCGAGGTGCTCGACGGCGCCGCCTCCCTGACCGACATCGACGCCGCCGCGGAGACCTTCACGGAGGCGTGGCCCGGGTGGGATGCCGCCGGAGTGACCGCCGTGGTCGGCTGCACGGACACGCACGCCTACGGAGTCCTGGGGGCAGCCGCCGAGGCCGGCGTCGCGGTGCCGGGGCGGCTCGCCGTCGCAGGCTTCGATGATCTGCCGTACTCGCGCCACACGAGTCCGCCTCTGACGAGCGTGAGCCTGCCGTCCGGCGAGCTCGGCTCCGCGGCCGGCAGGACGCTGCGGGCGCTGATCGAGGGCGGGTCGCCGGAGACGGAGCACGTCGAGGTGCCGAGCCGGCTCGTGGCACGGGCTTCGACGGCCACGAATCAGGGTGCCACGGACTGAGACGTCTGGCGGCTGAGGCGTCTCGCCCGTCAGGCTTTCGCGCGGCCGTAGAGGCGCGTGGTCAGCTCGTTCGCGACCTTCTGGATGCGGGCCGCGAGCGCGGGCCACTCCTCCGCCGGCACCCGGTCCTCGATGAACGTCACGGCGATGGCCGCCGTCGGCCAGCCGAGGTGGTCCGTCACGGCGGCCGCGACGGACCCGAAGCCCGGCGTCACCTCCCCGTGTTCGGTGGCGAAGCCGCGCGTGCGCACGTCGTCGAGGTGGCGGGACAGGGCCGAATAGCCGGAGATCGGGCTCGTGGTCTCGTGCCGGGAGACGAAGGCGGCCGCGTTCGGGTACAGCGCCCTGACCTGCGGCTTCGGCAGCGCGGCGAGGATCGCGCGACCGCTGGCGGTGAGGTGGGACGGCAGGCGGACGCCGACGTCGGTCACCAGGGACGGGCGCCCCTTGGCGCGCTCCTCCACGATGTAGAGGACGTCGCGCCCGTGCAGCACGGCGAGGTGGGCACTCTCTCCCAGGGCGTCGACGAGGCCCGCGAGCAAGGGCCGGCCCAGGCGCGAAATCGGTTCCTGACGGCTGTAGGCGCTGCTGAGTTCGAAGGCGCCCAGCCCCAGTCCGTACCGTTTCTCCTCTTTGAGATGCATGACGAGGCCGTGGTCTTCCAGCACCGCGAGCAGCTGGTAGACGGTGGAGCGGGGCAGTTCGAGGGCCGTGGCGATCGCACTGGCCGGCTGCGGCCCGCGCCGCGAGCTGAGGAGCCTGAGGATGCGCAGCGTGTTGTCCGCCGCGGGGACTTTGGGTTTGGGTGCACCCACGGGGCAGTCCTTTCTGCGTGGCCGCCGCCCCGGAGGTGAAAGAGGGGGCGAAGGCTCACACCATTGTGACAGGCGATGCGCGACGGCGCGCGGCCGGGTCGGATGTGACGCGGGCCGGCGGCAGAGAGCGGCGGCGGGCCGGGTTCTCCGCGAGCGCGCTCACCCCGAGACGCGCACTCGGCGTCGTCGGGGGCGCCGACAAGCGCCCTCAGACGAAAACCCTCAGACGAGAAGCCCGTTGCCGATCGCGATGGCGGCCTGACGGACTTTCCGGCCCATCTCGGCCGTGTGCTCGTCAGGGAAATCGTCGACCGTGCCCGTGACCTGCACGGCGGCGAGGATGCCGGACTCCCGAGGAACCGCGGCCGCGACGCTCGCGACTCCGGGCTCGCGCTCTTCGCGGGAGATCGAATAGCCGCGCTCCCGGATCCGGGCGAGGTCTTCACGGAGAGCTCCAGGGTCCGTGACCAGGTCCCCCGAGGTGGCCAGCACCTGCTCGATCTGCGCGTCGTCGAGCTGCGCCAGGAGTGCCTTGCCGCCGCCGCTCGTGAGCGGCAGGCGCGATCCGACGACCAGCTCGTAACCGAAGTGGCTGGAGACGCCCGCACGGGAGAGTGCGACGCGCTGGCCATGATGTTCGCGGTACAGGGTCGCCGCGAGGCCCGTGAGATTGGCGAGTTCGATCAGCACCGGGCGCGCGGCCCTGATGAGGGGGTTCGTGGTGGAGAAGGCGTGCGCCCCGAAGGTGAGTGCGATGCCCGGCCGGTATCCGTAACCATCACGCTCCACCCGGTCACGGGACTCGAGAACGGCGAGGATCCTCTGAGTGGTGGCGACCGGGAGATCCGCGCGACGGGCCACTTCGTTGAGCCGGAGGGATCCTGCGGCACTGTCGAGCACCTCAAGCACGTCGATAGCCCGTTCCAGCGAGCGCATCGGGGAGTTCGCAGCCACCATCTCATCCTCTTCGTTGCACGCATCCGGAACCTCCGGACCACGCCGAACGACCGCACCGGTACCGGCCATACTCCCGGCATGACCGTTGAGCGAAGGTGCGGCTTCGTCGGGACCAGCTTATCCGTCCCGCACCGGCCGCTTCACTGCTCCGCGGCGACCTGTCGCAAACCGTCCCGCTGCCCACTTCCGGCACAAAACCCTTGCGGAGGGCGAAACCCAGATTTACCATACAGTGAGATGTTCTCCCATAGAATGGATGCAAAGATGCATGTAGCGATCATCGGACTCGGCGAAGCCGGGACCCTGTATGCGAAGGGCCTGCTCGGGCTCGGCTGGACGGTCGCGGGTTTCGACCCCGCCCCGGTCCCCACTCCCGAAGGGGTGGCGCGTAAGGCGACCGCCCAGGAAGTGGTGGAGGACGCGGAGGCCGTGCTGTGCTTGGTGGGCGGCCGCGCGGCCGTGCCGGCGGCGACGTCGGTGGCCGGGTATCTCGAGGAGACGACGCTGTTCATCGACATGAACTCCGCTGCGCCGGAGATCAAGACCGACGTCGCGACCCTCGTCGGCGAGGCACGCTACGCCGACGTCGCGGTGACCGGGTCGGTTCCCGAGCACGGCGCGGCCACACCGGTCGTGATCAGTGGCGCGGCGTCGACGTCGGCGGCCGAGGTGTTCGCCGCACTGGGCGCTCCGGTGGAGGACATCGGCGGACTCCCGGGGGACGCCGCGCGACGGAAGCTCCTGCGCAGCTCGTTCATGAAGGGACTCGGCGCCTTGATCGTCGAGACGCTCGACGCCGGCGAGGCCATGGGCGCCCGCGACTGGGCCCTGGAACAGCTCGTGGCGGAGCACGCCGGCGGCGTGGCGGGCGTCGAACGGCTCTACTCGGGAACACTCAAGCACGCCGAACGCCGTGGGCACGAGGCCGAGGAGGCCGCGGCCATGCTGGACGCACTGGGCGTGCGGTCCGTGATGTCGCACGCAGCCGCGGCATCGCACCTCCTCGCGGCAGCGGGGTCGGCCTCGGACCGGGCGGAGCTCACGGAGGCGTACGCGCGCATCCCGGTGGCGAACATCGGCGACGCACGGGATCGCATGGGCATGACCGACGCCGGGATCCACGCTCTGTGGAGCGGCGCCAAAGCCGTGGGCTGGGCGCGCACCGTGTGGGTGCCGCCGGGAGACAACAAGCTCCTGCATGCCGCGCTGGAGAAGGTCCAGCCGGGCGACTTCCTCATCGTCAACGGTCAGGGCCACACCGACCGGGCGCTGCTCGGTGAACTCATGGCGGAGAAGGCGCGCAAGCGCGGAGCCGTCGGGATCGTCGCCGACGGCGCCCTGCGCGATGTGCGGGATCTCGAGGAGATGGGCTTCCCGGCGTGGGCGCGTGCCGTCAATCCCGCCGGCCCCTACAAGAACGGCCCCGGACAGATCGACGTGCCCGTCGCCATCGGCGGCGTCGTGGTCACCCCTGGCGACCTCATCGTGGCGGACGACGACGGCGTGATCGTGGTGCCGGCCGCGGAAGCACGGCAGACCTTGCCGCGGGCGCTGGCCGTCCAGGAGGACGAGGCGAACCGCCGTCGGGCGCTCCTCGAAGGGAGCCTCGCATGATCGCCATCATTGCGCTCGTCGTGTTCATCGTCGTCATCCTCGTCTGGAACGCCGTGCTGAAGCGCAACATCGGGGAGGCGATGGCGCTCGGGTTCGTCGCCGTCTGCGCGATCGCGTTCGTGGCCGGGCCCAGTAAGAAGGCCTCCGTCCCGACGATGATCTGGACATCCATCACCGACGCGCTCACGGAAGAGATCATGTTCGCGGCCCTGGCGTTCGTGTTCGTCTCCTACATCCTGGAACGCACCCCGGTGCTGATGAAGCTCGTCGACCTTCTCAACTCCCTCCTCGGACGGTTCCGCGGCGGCCACCTCTACACCACGACCGTGGCGGGCGCGATCTTCGGCGCCATCGCGCACATCGGAGCGGCGATCACCGCGGCGGTCGGTTCGATCACCATCCCCTGGATGAAGAAGTCCGGCGTCAAACCCGAGATCGCGGCGACCGTGGCCTCCGGGCTGGCCGGCTTCGGCGTCAGCTTCCCGTTCTCGGGCACCATGTTCATCCTCGTCGGCGGCCTGGTCGCGCAGGGCGCGATGCAGTCGCACGAGATCGTCATGCCGCTGTTCTTCGCCGGGCTCTGGGCCCTCGTCTACCGCCTGGTGGTCGCGTTCTGGATCGTCCGCAAGTACGGCATCCCCGCCGTCCCCGCCTCCGACCGGCTGCCGGTGCGCACGAGTCTGGCCCGAGGCTGGACCACGTCCTTCCTGCTGGTGCCGATCTTCGTTCCACTGGCCCTGTCCTTCGGACCTCTCGCCACCTGGCTGTCCGACGCCACGGGACTGAGCGCCCATGAGCAGCCGGGCCGGAAGCTCGGCGACGGCACGGTGCTCGACCCGGTCCCGTACCAGATGAGCGACGCGCTGAGCCTGCTCACCTGGATCCCGGTGCTGATGCTCATCGTGATCCTGATCCTGGGACGGTCATCGCTGCCGAAGTCGCCCTCCGGGTGGTGGACGCTCGTGCAGGGCGCGGCCCGTCCGTTCGGCGTCATCGGGATCACGATCTTCGCCGCGTTCGCCGCGTCGAACCTCCTCGGCAAGATCGGACTGGCCGGCGAGCTCGAATCACTGTTGTCCCACCTGGACGTGCCCAAGTGGATCATGGTGTTCGCCATCGGCGCGATCATCATCCTGATCGCCGTGCCCCTCACGGCAAGCGCGACCATGGCCGCGATCGGCCCGGTCGCGGTGATGACCATGGCCAGCGTCGGCGTCCCGGTCCCCATCGCCGCCGCGGCCGCCCTGATCTTCGCCTCCACCGAAGGCGCCTCCCCGCCGTCGGGAGCGCCGATCTACGTCGCCGCCGGCATCGCGGAGGTCAACCCGGGGAAGACCTTCATCCCGCTGCTGAAGTACTACTGCATTCCACTGCTGGGAGTCGGCGCCCTGATCGCACTCCAGATCCTTCCGGTCTGAACCATGACCATCCACACCTGCGACGCCACACCCGGCGGTCGCCGTCAGAAGGGAACGTGTCCATGACCAGCCACGCTCACAAGAAGCGCAGCGGCGTCGAGGCCGCCTGCTCACACCTGTTCGCCGCAGCCACCGTGCTGTTCCTCCTCGGGGGCGCGGTCATCGTGTTCGGTCAGAGCGTGCTCGTCGCGCTCGGCCAGGGCATGGCCGCGATGGACCTGGCTGAGACGATCGGCCCCTATGCCTTCGGGCTCTCGTCGGCGGCCGGCCTGCTCGCCTTCGTCCTGACCTATTTCCACGACGGCGAGCCCTCCGATGGCCACTGATCCGACGGGCGCTCCATGGCCCACCTACTCGGAACTTCAGGGCAGGACACCTCCCGGGTCGTCGTGGGGAGTGTTCACCCACGACCCCGGGCGGGGCGCCGCGAACTTCGCGGGCCCCGCGGAGGTGGCCGTCGCAGCAGCCACCGTGACCCGAGGGGCCGTGTTCAATCTCGACTACCCGCTGGACGCGTTCGACCCGCCCATGTCCCGGGCCAGGCGCGCACCCCGCCATGAGATCACTGCGGCTCATGCGGAGGCGCGCGACGACGTGCTCCACGAATTCTTCCCGCAGGCCAGCTCCCAGCTCGACGGACTCCGTCACCGCCGGGCCTCCGGGTACGGGTTCTACGACGGCGTGCCCGACGAAGCGATCCGGCCCGGGACCCCGGAACTCGGCGTGCAGCTGTGGGCCGAGAAACCCATCGCCGGCCGCGCGCTCCTGCTCGATGTCGCCGGGCTGCTCGCCGCGCAGGGCCGCCCGGTGGACCACCGCGAAGGACCCGCGCTGGACGCCGAGCTGCTGGACCAGACGTGTGCCCACCAACAGGTCGACGTCCGGCCGGGTGACATCGTGCTCGTCCACACCGGATGGGCCCGGTGGTTCCGCGAGGCGCCGTCCGGGATCCGCGATGAGGTGCGATCGGGGCGGCGGGCGACGGGGTTCCGGCAGAAACGCTCCCTCGCGCAGTGGATCTGGGACCACCGGGTCTCCGTCTTCGCCACGGACACCTTCGCCGTCGAAGTGCTCCCCGTCGCCCCCGACAGCGACTACATCGACACGGCGCCGGAAGATGCCGGGATGATGCATCAGGAGCTCATCGCCAAACTCGGCATCCCCCTGGGTGAACTCTGGAACCTCGAAGACCTCCTCGCCGATTCCCAGGCGACGGGCCGATGGGACGCGCTCTGCGTCATCAAGCCCCTGAATCTGGTGGGTGGCGTCGGATCGCCGCCGAACGCCACCGCCCTCCGGTGACGAGGCCTCAGCGCGCCACCGGAGGTGAAGTGGCGATGCGCGACGGCGCGCGGCCGGGTCGGATGTGACGCGGGCCGGCGGCAGGGAGCAGCCGCGGGCCGGGTTCTCCGGGAGCGCACCCTTGACCGCCAGGCGTCCGACGGCCATAGTGTGGCGAGGTGGCGCCCTCAGGCCGCCCACGACCCGTGAGGACCCATGAACGTCGACATCACCGTCAGGACCCTGATCAGCCGGCCCGTCGCCGTCGTCGCCGAGTACGCCGCCGACCCGCTGAACGCGCCGGAGTGGTATGCGAACATCAAGGCCGTCACGCTCCACACCCCGGAGACGCCGCTCGCCGTCGGCGCTCAGATGGACTTCGTGGCGCACTTCCTGGGCCGGCGGCTCAGCTACACCTACGAGATCACCGAGTACGACCCCGGACGACGGCTGGTCATGCGGACCTCCGACGGCCCGTTCCCGATGCGCACCGCCTACACCTGGTCCGCCGAGGGTGACGCGACCGTGATGACCCTGCAGAACACGGGCACTCCGTCCGGGTTCGGCGCGATTCTCACGCCGTTCATGCGCCTCGCGATGAAGGCCACGACGACGAAGGACCTCGCCCGTCTCAAGAGGATCCTGGAGCAGCGCTGACGACGGCGGCTCGCACTCCGGATCGCCGTCGTCGCCCCTGAAACGCGGAGGCCCCCGGAACCATGACGGCTCCGGGGGTCTCCGCGCAGGAACACCTCAGGCGACGCCGAGGTACGCCTCCTTGATCGCCGGGTTGGCCAGGAGTTCCTTTCCGGTCCCCTCGTGCGTGATGGTCCCGGTCTCCAGGACGAACGCACGGTGCGAGCGGGCCAGGGCCTGATTGGCGTTCTGCTCCACCAGCAGCACCGTGGTGCCCTGCTCGTTGATCTCCGTGACGATCTTGAAGATCTGCCGGATGAACTGCGGAGCGAGGCCCATGGACGGCTCATCCAGGAGGAGCAGCTTCGGGTTGGACATCAGCGCCCGCCCGATGGCGAGCATCTGCTGCTCGCCACCGCTCATGGTGCCGCCGAACTGCTTGGACCGCTCCTTCAGTCGCGGGAAAAGGTCGAAAACCCTCTCCAGGTCCTTGGCGATCCCCGAGCTGTCCTTGCGGCCGTACGACCCCATGCCCAGGTTCTCCATGACCGTCATCCCCGGGAAGATCCCGCGGCCTTCCGGCGCCTGGGAGATGCCCTTGACCACGCGGAGGTGGGCCTTCATGGACGTGATGTCCTGACCCATGAAGGTGATGCTCCCGGAGGACGGGTTCAGCAGGCCGGACACGGTCCTCATGGTGGTGGTCTTCCCGGCCCCGTTCGCGCCGATGAGGGAGACGATCTCCCCCTCCTCCACGGTGAAGGACATGTTGTGAATGGCCTGGATGCGCCCGTAGTGGACGGACACGTTCTTCAGCTCAAGCAAGCTCATCTTCAGGCTCCCCGAGATAGGCGGAAATGACTTTCGGGTCCTCGCGGATCTCCTTGGGCACGGCGTCGGCGATCTTCTTGCCGAACTCCAGCACCACGATGCGGTCCGTCACGCCCATGACCAGCCGCATGTCGTGCTCGATGAGCAGGACCGTGTAGCCGTCATCCCGGATGGTCCGGATGAGCGCCATGAGCTCTTCCTTCTCCGCCGGGTTGAACCCGGCGGCCGGCTCATCCAGGCACAGGACCTTGGGGTCCGTCGCCAGCGCGCGGGCGATCTCGAGCCTGCGCTGGTACCCGTACGGCAGGTGCCGGGACAGGTACTGAGCGTGATCGGCGATGCCCACGAATTCCAGGAGGGCCATGCCGCGTTCGATGGCGGACTTCTCCTCCCGGACGTGCGTGGGGAGCCGGAGCAGCGCACCGCCGACGCTCGTCTTATGACGGGCGTCGAGCCCCACCACCACGTTCTCCAGGGCGGTCATCTCGCCGAAGAGGCGGATGTTCTGGAACGTGCGGGCCAGGCCCCGCCGGGTGATCTTGTGCTGGGCCAGGCCGTTGAGAGGCTTGCCTTCCAGCGTGACCGTGCCCGACGTCGGCTTGTACACGCCCGTCATCGCGTTGAAACAGGTGGTCTTCCCGGCCCCGTTGGGACCGATCAGGCCGAGGATCTCACCCCGGTTGATGTCGAAGGTGACGTCGTCCAGGGCCGTGAGACCGCCGAACTTCATGGTCAGGTTCTCCACCCGGACCAGCGGTTCTCCCACGTTGACCGTGATGTCCCGCTCCGGCGCGACCCGTTCGGCCACCTTGAGGTCCACGCCCTGCTCCTTGAGCGCTTCGACGTCGATTTCCGGTTCGACCGCGTCATTCATGGCCGCCCGCCTTCCCGCCGTCGGTGACCACCTGGGCGCGTCGGCCCGTCTGCGGTTCCTTCAGCTTGTTGTACGCCAGCCGCCCGTAAGCCAGCAGACGCTGGCGGGCCGGGAGGAGGCCGCCCGAACGGAAGATCATGATGAGCACGAGTGCCACACCGAAGATCAGGTACTTGAACTCCGCGATCGCGGTGAACCTCAGTGGGATGTACGCCACCAGGGCGCCGCCCAGGATGGCTCCGACCTTGTTGCCCGTGCCGCCCAGCACCACGGCGGCCAGGAACAGGATGGAGGTGGCGATGTCGAACTTCTGGTTGTTCACGAAGCCCACCTGGCCGGCGAAGAGCGCACCGGAGAGACCGCCCACGGACGCGCCGATGGCGAATGCCCACACCTTGTACTTGAAGGTGGGGACGCCCATGATCTCCGCGGCGTCCTCATCCTCGCGGATGGCGATCCAGGCGCGGCCCACCCGGCTGCGCTCGAGGTTTCCGGCCAGGAGCAGCACGATGATGATGATCGTCAGCGTGAGCCAGTACCAGGGGGTGCCGTTCGAGTTCAGGAAGATCGGCTGTCCGTCGGCATCCGTCCCCGGAGGGTGACCCACGTTCTGGAAACCCACCTGGCCTTTCATGGCCGGGATGATGGTGGCCAGGATGCGGACGATCTCACCGAAGCCGAGCGTGACGATCGCCAGATAGTCACCGCGGAGACGCAGGGTGGGCACACCCAGCATGACCCCGAAGAACATCGTGATCGCCATCGCGAGCGGCAGGGTCCACAGATAGGGGATGTGCAGGTAGGGCGAGTCCGGACTGGTGAACATGGCCGCCGTGTAGGAACCCACGGCGAAGAACGCTACGTAGCCGAGGTCCAGGAGGCCCGCGTAACCGACCACCACGTTCAGGCCCACGGCGACGAGCGCGTAGACCGCCATCTGCGCCAGCGCGATCTGCCAGTTGTTGCCGGGCTCCGTGGTGATGAGCGGAGGGTTCAGGATGGGCAGCAGGTACGCGATGACCACGACCACCATGAGCCAGAGCCACTGGACGTGGCGCGGGAGGGCGTTCCATTTGTCGCCGAGGCCGGGGAACCAGCCTTGACGACGGCGGCCCTTGGCTTCGCGGTCGGCCATCGCCTGCTCGGCGGCGGAGTCGGGGATGAGAGTGGGACCGTCTGTGGTGCTCATGCCTTACTCTTTCCAAGCGAGCTTCCCAGGATGCCCTCGGGACGCACGACCAATACCAGGACCAGGACCACGAACGCCACGACGTCGGTCCACTGGGAACTTCCCAGCAGGACCTGTCCGTAGTTGCCGATCAGACCGATCAGCAGACCGCCCAGGAGGGCGCCGCGCACATTGCCGATGCCTCCCAGGACCGCCGCGGCGAAGGCCTTGACGCCGAGGATGAATCCGCCGTTGTACTGCACGCCGGACGGGATCTTCATGACGTAGAACAAGGCGGCCGCACCGGCCAGGACCCCGCCGATCGCGAAGGTGGTGAGAATGATCTTCTCCTTGTTGACGCCCATGAGGGTCGCCGTGTCCGGGTCCTGCGCCACGGCACGGATGCCGCGGCCGGTTTTGGACTTCCGGATGAACTGGTCCGTGGCGATCATCAGGATCACCGCGGCGATGATGATCACCAGTTGCTGGGAGTCGATGATGGTGCCGAACACCTCGAAGATCGGGGTCGGACGGAACATGGTCAGCGCCGCTTCCGGGCTGGGGCCGCGCCACCAGTAGATGAGGTACTGGATGGCGAAGGAGACGCCGATGGCGGTGATGAGGAACGCCAGCCGCGGGGCCTTGCGCTTACGCAGCGGCTTGTAGGCCACACGCTCCACGACGACGGCGGTCAGGGCGGACGCGATGATCGCCACCACGAGGGCCAACAGCAGATTGCCCACGATCGCCCAGAACGGCAGATGGGGTGCGGACGGACCGAAGTTCAGGGCGCTGAGGGTGAAGAACACCCCGTAGCAGCCGACGATGAAGACTTCGGAATGGGCGAAGTTGATGAGGTTGAGGACGCCGTACACGAGGGTGTACCCGAGGGCCACCAGAGCGTAGATGGCGCCGAAGGTCAGGCCGTCGAACGTGGAGCTCCAGAAGTTCTGGGCCAGGGAGTCGACGTCGAAGGTGATCCAGGTGTCGTCCGTGGGCACTGCGAGCGGCACGGCGTGGATGAGGCTGGGGATTGCTTCACTGATCATGGGAGCTTCCTGAGGTGATCAAGAGAAATGCTGGGGGTACAGATGGCACATACCCCCAGCATTCTTTTGAAACTGCCGACCTTACTTGCCGATCACGCCGATCGGAGCGATCTTGCCGTTTTCGACCTTGTAGCCGTAGACGTCAGGAGTCGCCAGCTCGCCGGTGCCGTCCCACTTGTAGTGCTTGGACAGACCATCAGCGTCGTAGGCCTTGACCCAGGCGAGGAGATCCGCGCGGGTCTGCTTGCCGTGATCGATGCCCGACAGCAGCACGGTGGCGGCGTCGTAGCCTTCAATGGAGTAGGTGCCCGGTTCGGCGTTGGCCAGCTTCTTGTACTCGGACTCGAACGTCGGGATCAGCTCGCCGGGGATGCAGGGGCAGGTGAAGAAGGAGTTCGACGACGCGTCGCCGGCCTGCTTGATGAACTGGTCATCCTTCACGCCGTCCGGACCCACGAAGGATCCGGTGAAGCCCTTGGCCACCAGCTGCTGGTCGAAGGGCGCGGCCTCCGCGTAGTAGCCGGCGTAGTAGACCGTGTCAGCCTTCGAGTTCATGATCTTGGAGATCACCGCGGAGAAGTCCTTCTGACCGGTGACGACCTTGTCGGAGCCGACCATCGCGGACCCGAGGGCCTGCGAGGTCTGGGTGCCCAGGCCGATGCCGTAATCGGAGTCGTCCTGCACGACGTAGACCTTCTTGGCCATCAGCTTGTCTGTGAGGAACTTCGCCGCGGCCGGGCCCTGAACGGCGTCATTGCCCAGAGCACGGAAGAACGTGGTCCAGCCGTTCTTGGTGAGGTTCGGGTTGGTGGCGGACGGGGTGATGTGCACCAGGCCCTTCTGCTCGAAGATGTTGCCGGTGGCCTTGGACTCGCCGGAGAACGGGAGGCCGACGACGCCGATGATGTCCGACTCCGACACGATCTGCGTCACCGGGCCGGTGGCCTTGTTCGGGTCGCCTTCCGTGTCGAACTTCTTGAACTTGACCTGGCAGTCGGGGTTGGCGGCGTTGTGCTGGTTCACGGCCAGCTGGATGCCGTTGAAGATGTTGATGCCCAGCTGGGCGTTGGGGCCGGTTTCCGCACCGGCATAGGCGATCGTGGTGGTGGCAGGGCACTTGCCCTTGCCATCGCCGGCCGGGAGCACCGCGGCGGCGGGGACATCCACCTTCGAGATCGCGGGGATGTTCACCTTGCTTCCATCGCCACCTGAGGTGGCCGTGGAGCCCGAGCCGCTCTGGTTGGCGCAGCCGGACATCACCATGCCGAGTGCCACCGCCGTAGCCATGACTGAGAGGGCTTTTTTCCTGTACATAAGTGGCCTCCGCGCCAAATCAGGGTCTGATCCATGCACCCGCGGCGGTGTTGCCGCGAGCACTTCCAAGAGAGTACTCCCAGGAATGTGACATAGGCCACACTTTGGCGTCAGGGTTTGATAACGAATACGTCGCCCCACCAGCCAAAACCCCGTGGGGCCTCAGCCAGGGACGCCAGAGCGCCCCGTTCAGGAGGTTCGCGGCCGCCGTCGAGCCTGACCATCGGGGCTCCGGTCCGCCAGGCGACGGAAGGAGAACGATGAAGCGCGGCACCCCCTTTCGTGGTGTGCCGCACCCGCTGAAGTGAGCGTAGGGCTCCCGGAACGGCGCTTGGATTCGGGGAGATCACTTTCGTGTAAAGAGTCGGTTACGCCGCCTGGTGTATGGCGGGGGTCCCCGACAGTGGTCCGACGCCCGCAGCCCGTCGAGTTCTCCGGAACAGCGCTTTGTAAGCTGACTGCATGAACGACGACGGCCGCCGTACCGGCCCTGCCCAGGCCGGTCGTCCGCCGGGGGCATTGAGTATCCGGGCGTTCCGGCTCTTCTGGAGCGCAACGACCCTCCGCGCCGTCGGAAGCTCGATCGCAGGAGTCGCTTTCCAGGTTCTGATCGTCACGGTCATCGCCGCCACGCCGTTCCAGATCGGAATCCTGAGCGCCCTCAGCGTCGTCCCGTATCTCTTCCTCGGCTTGGTCATCGGCGCCCTGATGGATCGCTGGAATCGTCAGCGGACCTTGATCCTGACCAGCGTTGGCCGGGCGGTCGTCCTTGCTGCCGTTCCCGTTCTGCTTCTCTGCGACGCACTCAGCTTCTGGACCCTCGCGGCCGTGGTCCTCGCGCTGGGTGTCCTGACCCTGTTCGCCCATTCCGCGGAGCAGCCGCTTCTGCCGCATCTGGTCCCTCGGTCCTTGCTGGTGTCGGCGAACGCACGCCTCGGGCAGAGCGAGACCGTGGCGGGCACTGCCGGGCCGGCCCTCGGCGGAGCACTGTTCACTCTCCTCGGGGCCCCGGTCCTCTTCGCCTTCGAGGCGGCGATGCACGCGGGCTCTGCCGTGCTGCAGGCGCAGATCAAAGTCGCTGAGACGGCCCCTCCGCCACGCCCGCAGGGCCGGCACATCGGCCACGACATCGCAGAGGGCCTGCGCTTCACCTACGGCCACAGGACCCTGCGACCGCTCGCGCTCTCGGTGCACACGTGGTTCCTCGGGAACAGCATCGTCGCCACGGTCTTCGCCGTGTTCGTGCTGCGCGAACTCGCTCTGCCCGCATGGGCGCTGGGTGTCGCCCTGGCGTTCGGTGGGGTCGGAGGCTTCCTCGGAGCAGTGCTCGCCCCTTCGATTGGAGCCAGGATCGGCGCAGGCCGGGCCATCCTTCTGGGCCGCTGTCTCGTCGTCGTCCCCTGGGCACTCCTGGCGCTCGTTCCGTTGGGACCGTCCGGCGATCCTTCCGGGCCCATCGCCCTCACCGCAGCCGCTCAATTCCTGTACGGCCTGTCAATGGGAATCGAGGACGCCAACGACATCTCGTACCGTCAGGCGGCCGCACCCGACGAGATTCAGGGCCGGATGAACGCGACCATCCGCACCACCAACCGCGTCGTCTTCTTCTTCGGCGCCCTGGCCGCAGGAGGACTCGCGACGTGGCTCGGATACCAGGTCAGTCTCGGTCTGGCGGCACTGGTGTTCCTGATCGCCGCGCTGATCGTCGTCTTCTCACCCCTGCGCGGTGCCCGCCACGAAGATTTCTCGCGAACGGCGGCCTGAGCAGACCCTTCACCGACTCGGATGCGCCTGCCACGACGCCCTCGGCAGCTCGGGTGTACACGGCCCTCGCCACAAGTCCCCTCACTCCCCGGGCAGCGCCACCAGGTGGCCGCCTCCGATGTCCCGCAGTTGGCGGCGAGGTCCCCCGGGAACGTCCCAGGAACGGTCGCTGCCCCGCCGACGTCGCTGCCCGCGCTCCCGCGGGCTCACGATCGGCACCGCGTCCAGCAGCTCCCGCGTGTACGGGTGGCGTGGGTCGTCGAAGATCTGCTCGCGGCTCCCCTGCTCCACGATGGCCCCGCGATACATGATCGCCACGGAGGTGCACATGTGCTCCACCACGCTCAGATCGTGCGAGATGAACAGGAAAGAGGTCCTCCGCTCTTCCTGCAGATCGCAGAGGAGGTTCACGATCTGCCCCTGAACCGAGACGTCGAGGGCCGAGACGGGCTCGTCCGCCACGACGAACTCGGGCTGCAGCGCCATCGCCCGCGCGATGACGATCCGCTGGCGCTGCCCACCGGAGAACTCATGCGGGTAGCGGTCCAGGGCGTCAGCACCCATCCCGCACTGTTCCAGCACCTCGATGACCCGTTGCCGTTCGTCGTCGCGGGACGCCAGCCCGTGGGTCCGCATCGGCTCGCCGATGGCCGTGACGATGCGCAGCCGCGGGTTCAGCGCCCCGAAAGGGTCCTGGAACACGTATTGCATCCGCCGTCGGAGTCCACGGAGTTCGGAACGCGGCAGGTCCAGGATCTCCTGGCCGCGGAACCGCACGGAACCGGCATCGGGCTCGTGCATCCGCAGGACTGCCTGGCCCAGGGTCGTCTTGCCACTGCCCGACTCACCGACCAGTCCGAACATCTCCCCCTCACGGATACTCAGGCTCACCCCGTCCACGGCACGCACGGCCTCCCGTGGAGCCCGACGCCCGCCGCCTCGTGCGCGGAACTCCTTCACGACGTCGCGCGCTTCGAGAAGCACCGGCGCAGCATTCCCCGTCACGCGTTCACCCCCGCCGCCTCATGACCGTGCGCGGCCAGCCGGCGCACGTCTTCCGGGATCGTGGGCAGGCGATCCAGCCGTTGACCGAGCAGTGGACGGGCGCTGAGGAGCGCCTCCGTATATGGGTGTTGCGGCTGTTCGAAGATGCTGAACACGTCTCCTCGTTCCACGGTCCGTCCGCCGTACATGACGAGCACCGAATCGGCGACCTCGGCGATGACGCCCAGATCGTGCGTGATGAACAGCATGGCCATCCCGGTCTCGTCGCGAAGCTCCAGCAGCAGGTCGAGGATCTGGGCCTGAACGGTGACGTCCAGCGCCGTCGTCGGCTCATCCGCGATGAGCAGCCGCGGTCCGCAGCAGAGCGCGACGGCGATCATCACCCGTTGCTGCATCCCGCCGGACAGCTCATGGGGATAGGAACTCATGATCCGCTCCGCAGCGGGAAGGCCCACCCGGCGGAGCCATTCCACCGAGCGGTCGCGGGCCTCGGCCCGCGAGACGGACTCGTGAGCCCGGATCGTCTCGCTCAGCTGCCGGCCGATCGTGAAGACCGGGTTGAGGGAACGGGCGGGCTCCTGGAAGATCATCCCGACCTCGCCGCCCCGGACACGCTGCAAGGCGGTGCGCCGCAGCGTGAGGACGTCGGCGCCGTCGAACAGCACCTGACCGCCGGAGATCTCCCCCGGTTCGTCCACGAGCTTCAGGAGCGAAAGCGCGGTCAGGCTCTTGCCGGAACCGGACTCCCCCACGATGCCGAGGACCTCTCCCGGGCTGATCTCGAAGCCGACGCGGTCCACCACCACGCGGTGGCCTCCGCCCTCAGCCGGGAAGCGCACACTGAGATCCTTCACCTGGACCAGAGGCTCGGCCGCCACGGCGGTCACCTCCCCATCCTGGGATCGAGGACGTCCCGCAGGCGGTCGCCGAGAACGTTGATCGCCGCCACCGTGATCAGGAGCGCGACGCCGGGCGGCACCCACAGCCACCAGTGCTGCTGGAAGTCGATCAGGTTGTTGGCGGCGTTGATCATGTTCCCCCAGGAGGCATTGGGCGGAACGACGCCGAGCCCCAGAAAGCTCAGCGCGGACTCACTGAGGATCCCCGACGCCGTGCTCAGGGTGGCCACGACGATCAGCAGCGGCATGACGTTCGGAAGGAGGTGACGGAACTGGCGCGAAGCGGCGCTCAGGCCCAGCACCTCCGCCGCCCGCATGTACGGGGCCTCGCGCAGGGACAGCACCTGACCCCGGATCAGGCGGGCCAGCGACGGCCAGCCGATCACGCTGAGCAGGACCATCACGATGTAGATCCGCGACTCGGGCGCGACCTTCAGCTCCGAGAGCACGGCCGCCATCACGATGAGCAGCGGCAGGCCCGGAATGGACATGAGGAGGTCCGCGAACCGCATGATGAGCGTGTCGACGATCCCGCCGTAGTACCCCGCCACGAGGCCGAGCACGGCGCCGAGGATCAGGGACAGCAGCATCGAGGCGACCCCGATCGTGAGCGAGATCCGTCCCGCGAGCATGAGCCTCGTCAGGACGTCCCTGCCGTACTCATCGGTGCCCAGCCAGTGATTCGACGCCGGTCCGTGCTCGGCGATGCGCAGGTTGATCTCCTCGCCGGTGTAACCCGTGAGCAAGGGTCCGAGGAAACTGAAGAGCAGCATGAAGACGAGCAGGCCGATGCTGATGCTCGCGGCCGGGATCCGCAGCAGGCGGCGGAGCTCCGCCGCACTCCTGCTCGAGGGCGCCGTGTCTTTGGTCGAGGGCGGGCCTTCTGTCGAAATCCCTGCGCCTCTGGTCGAAAGCTCTGTGTCGATGTGGCTCATGCCGCCCTCCTCGACCCGAGAAGGCGCACCCGGGGATCCGCGACGGCATAGAGCACGTCGGCCAAGAAGCTGCCCAGGATCGTGAGGAACGCCAGGAGCATGGTGACGGTCATGAGCACCGCGTAGTCGCGCGTCTGCACCGATTCGAGCTGGATCCGCCCGACACCCGGCCAGTTGAAGATCTGTTCCGTGATGATGGCCCCGGAGAACAGCGCCGGAAGCTCGAAAGCCAGGAGCGTGATCGCTGGCAGCAAGGCATTGCGCAGCGCATGGGAGAACACCACGCTGCGCTCCCGCAAGCCCTTCGCCCGGGCGGTGCGGATGAAGTCCGCGTGCAACGCCTCCAGCATCCCGCTCCGGAAGTAACGGGTGAGCGCACCGGCCCCGAGGAAGGTGAGGATGCCGACCGGGAGCACCATGTGCCGGGCGATCTCCAGGAGCTGGGCGAAACCATCGGAGGAACTCGCGGTGTCGAGCATGCCGCCCGTCGGCAGCCACCGGAGATCGACCGCGAAGACCTTGATCGCGAGCAGACCGATGAAGAACGACGGCACCGACAGGGAGGCGAACAGTCCCGCGGTCACGAGCCGGTCGAACCAGGAGTACTGCCGGGTCGCCGAGAGCACGCCGCACACCAGCGCGATCGCCCAGGTCAGCACGAATCCTGCGAAGGCGATGACGAAGGAGTTTCCGATCAGCGGCCCGAGGAGTTCCGTCACCGGGCGGTTGTACACCAGGGAGTACCCGAACTCGCCGCGCAGCATGTTGCCCAGCCAGATGAAGTACCGCACCGGCACCGGCTGATCCAGGCCGTTCAGGGCGCGGAGCTCGACCTTGCGCTGCGGCGTGAGCTGGCGGTTCGAGCTGAAGTAGTCGCCCGGCATGAGGGCGAAGAGGAAGAACACCAGGATGGAGACACCGAACAGCAGCAGTGCCATCAGTCCCAGTCTCTTGAGGACGTAGCGGGTCATGGGAACCGTTCGTAGCGGGTGACGGACGACGCCGGGGCTAGCCCGCGATCTTCAGCTTCGACAGGGCGAGGGCCGCTTCGTCGCTGCCGGTCGTGTACAGCTCGCCGTTCTGGATGCGGGCGTTCCAGGCCGACAGGGACTTGCGGTAGTCGAGCAGGATGATCGGCGGGTCCTGGCTGAGCTTCTGGTACAGCTCGGTGTAGATCTTCTGCCGGGCCGCCCGGTCGAAGGTCGAGACGCCCTTCTTGATCAAGGCGGTCACCTGCGGGTTGGAGTACCCGGTGACATTGATCGCGGGATCAGTGGTCCCGAACTCGGACACGGCGTCGTTGGGGTCGCTCAGACCGTTGCTGCGGAAGCCTGCGAGGTCGTAGTCCCCGTTGTTGAGGCGGTCGAATGCCGTGTTCGAGTCGAGCACCTCCGGCACGAAGTCGATTCCGAGGTCCTTGTAGTCCTTCTTCGCGATCGGGATCACCGGGTCGTCCTGCTTGGTGGTGATGTAGGACAGAGTGAGCTTCTTCCCGTCCTTCTCCCGCGTGCCGCCGGCCTGGGCCTTCCAGCCGGCCTCGTCGAGCAGCTGCCCCGCCTTCTTCGCGTCGAAGCCGTAGGAGGTCACGCCGTCGTTCGTGTAGGACCACTGGGTCGGGGCGGCGAAGACGTCCGCCACCTGTCCCAGCCCCTTGAACTTGGCGTCCACGATCTGCTGCCGGTCCAGGCCGTAGTACAGCGCCTGACGGACCTTGGTGTCGGCGAGCGCCGGCTTCTTGTTGTTGACCCAGATGGCGCCGTAGTCGGAGACCACCCGGGCGCGGATGTTGGCGAAGCCGAGCCCTTGCAGCTCTTTGAGGGTCGCCGGGTCACTGCCGAAGCCGCCGTGGTCGATGTCGCCGTTCTGGAAGTTCTGCAGAGCGGAGTCGCTGGAGACCACCTTGAAGATCACCCGCGCGATGGAGGGCTTGCCGTTGTAGTAGTGCTCATTGGCCCGGTACCGGATCTCCTGGCCCTCCACGTACTGTTCCAGGGCGTAGGGGCCGGCGCCCAGGGGCTTGGAGTAGAGGCTCTTGAGGTAGTCGAGCTTCCCCTTGACGTAGCCCTTGCCGTAGTAGGCCTTCGAGATCACCGGACCGCCGAGGGTGCGCAGGGCGAGCGGGTTCGGCTTCTGGGTGACGATCCGGATCGTCGTCGGGTCCACCACCGTGATCCCGGACAGCGAGCTTGCGGAGCCCTTGCGGAACTCCTTGGTGCCGGCGATGACGATGTCGGAGAAGTCCACGCCCCCGGCGTAGGCGGGATCGTTGAGCAAGGTCAGCGTGAACGCGACGTCCTCGGCCGTGAGGGGCGAGCCGTCGCTGAAGGTCAGCCCCTTGCGCAGGTGGAAGGTGTAGCTGAGATTGTCGGAGGACACCTCCCATTTCTCAGCCAGATCCGGCACGGGCTCGCCCGCGTCATTGAACACCACGAGGGAGGCGAAGATCGGCTGCACCGCGTTCCCGTCCCAGCCGTTGTCATAGAAACCGGGGAGGAACACGCCACCCGGCTTGTTGATGGTGGTGACGAACGAATCCTTGCGCTGCGTGGCGGCGGCCGGGCTCTTCCCCGGGTCGGAGGCCTTGTAGAACTCGTCCTTCAGCTTGCTCAGGTCCGCCTTCTCCGTGCCCGGGTCAGACTCGACGGCCGGGGCGCAGGCGCCGAGGAAAAGAGCACCTGCGAGCAGTCCCGCGATGGCTGCGACCGGCTTCTTGATGAGCGTCATTCTGAGACCCTTCTGGGGGCAGGAGGAATCCACAGGCGGATTAGTGATGTTCCTGTGAACGAATACCCGCACAGCCTAAGCAGGCCTCGGAAATCTCTGAAAGTGATGTTTCACGTGGTGAACGAATAAGAAGCCCGGTTGAAAAAGAAGTCGATATGAGAACCGTCAGGTTCATGATTCGTCACACTGGCCAGGCGATTCACCCGCCCGCGAGCAGCCCTCTCAGCCGCTGCCGTTTCCCCTGGATCTCCCGCTCCTGTGCGGTCAGCCGCTCGGCGAGGCCGTCGAGTTCAGCCCGCAGTTCCGGGCACAGCTGCAGCGCGACGCCGTCCCCGCCGTCGCGCAGGCAGTCCAGGTAGCGCCGGATCGTCGCCGTGCCCACGCCGGCCGCGATCATCGTCCTGATCTGCTGGACGCGCACGACGTCGGACGCCGCGTAGTCGCGATAACCGGCGCGCGTGCGGCCGGGAGACAGGACGCCCTGCTCCTCGTAATGGCGCAGCGCCCGCGCACTCACTCCGCTGGCCGCCGCCAGTTCGCCGATCCGCATCCGGCTTCCTCCCGTCTTGACCTTCACACGGGCGTGAAGGTTTAGCGTCCCTGTCATGGCATCTACGACAACGGGCCGAAGGGCTCTGATCTTCCACGGCTACGGCGCCACTCCCGAGGACCACTGGTTCGGCTGGCTGGCGGAACGACTCGAGGACGACGGCATCCCGGTGACGGTGCCGGCGCTCCCGGACCCTCTGGACCCGGATCCCGTGGTGTGGGAGGACGCCGTGCGGACGGCGCTCGGGACGCCCGACGCCGGGACGATCGTCGTCGCGCACAGTCTGGGCTGCTTGACGGTGCTGCGTGCGCTGGGCTCGCTCGCCGGTCCGTGGCGGCTGGGCACGCTCGTCCTCGTGGCCGGATTCCTGGATCCCCTGCCCGCTCTTCCGGGGCTCGACGGCTTCATCGCCGACGGCACTCCGGTGGACGGGCTGGCGGAACACCTCGACCAGATCGTGGTGCTCCGCTCGGACCGTGACGAGTTCGTGCCGACGGCCCACACGGACCGTCTGGCCGCCCTGCTCGGCACGGAGCCACAGGTCGTCGACGGGGCCGGGCACTTCCTGGCCGACGACGGCGTCACGGAAGCCCCGGCGATCCACGACGCCGTCGGTTCCCCACGGCTCTGAACCGCACCGCGCTGAGCCGCACCGCACCGGGCGGGGCCTCGACAGACCCGGACCACCCCGGCCTACGATGAGACCCATGCAGCCCTTGGGACCGGCCCCGTGGCCACCTCCGCCGATCACCACCGAGCGACTGACCCTGCGCGTCTCGGAAGCACGGGACCGCGCGGGCCTCATCGACCTGTTCGCGTCGCTGGAGGTCGGAACCTACACCGGTGGGGCGAGGCCCCGGGAGGAGCTCGGGCGTCCGTGCCGGAGATCCCCGGGCGGCGCGAGGGCTTCTTCGTGGTCGAACGGGAGGGCGAGTTCGTCGGGATGGTGACCTTCGACCGGCGCGACGCCGAGCATCCCGGCCACGTCCGTCCGGAGGGGAACGAGGCCCGACTCGGGTACTTGTTCCTGCCGAGCGCCTGGGGTCAGGGCTACGCCACCGAGGCCTGCACGGCCGCCCTGGAGTGGTTCGGCGCGGCGTTCCCGGGCGAACCGGTCGTCCTGCCCACGCAGACCGCCAACGGAGCCTCGCTGCGCCTCGCACAGCGGCTCGGTTTCCGCGAACTCGAGGTGTTCGAGGAGTACGGCGCCGAGCAGTGGTTCGGCGTCTGGACCGGCGAGGTGGCCGGCTCCCCCACCGTCTGAGCCACTACCCGGCGGCCGTCCACCGGAAGCCGTACTACGACGACGGCGCGTCGTGCCGGACGGCGGCGTCGCGGGCGAACTCGCGCACCCGCGCGTCGTCCAGGTATTGAGCGGGAACGCCACCACCCAGCAGGGTCCGGACCATGGACGCCGAGCCGGGGAAGGCAGTGAAGCTTCCCGCGATGATCACATTGCCGAAGCGCCGGCCCTTGAGCATGGGGGCGTCCGCGACGATCGCCGTGTGCGGGAAGACGGAGGCGATGGTCGCGGCCTCCTCGCGGGCGGCTTTCAGGTCCGGAGCGGAGCCGCAGTTCACGACGTACATCCCGTCCGGCCCGAGGACCCGTGCCGCGTGCTCGGTGAACTCGCAGCTGGTCAGCGAGGCGGGGGTGACCCCCTGCGCGAACACGTCGCGGATCACCACGTCCCGGCTGGCGGGACTGAGCGTCTCGGTCACGGCGCGGGCCTCGCCCACGCGGATGCGGAGGAACGGCGCCCTGGGGAGGTCGAACCAGTCTCGCACCGCGGTGGCGAGCGCGGCGTCGAGCTCCACCACCACCTGACGGGAGTCGGGATACACGTGGTGGAAGTAGCGGGCCAGCGAGCAGGCGGCCCCGCCGAGGTGCAGCAGGCGGACCCGATCGTTGGTCCCGGGCGCCCAGCGGTCTTCGACCAGCGCTGCGATCCAGCGCATGTACTCGAAGCTGAGGTGGCCCGGATCGTCGAGGTCGATGTGGGAGCTCTGCACGCCGTTGAGCCGCAAAAGCCAGCCGTTCGCCAGGTCGAGGTCCCGGATCAGTTCCGCCTCACCCTGATCCACAGGAAACACGCCCTCCACGGGCCCCGTCGGCTGCGCCTTCTGCCCCTGTTTCATAGCGCCCAGCGTACTAGGCGACGGGACGCGTGAGGTCCCCGGGTCAGCGCAGCACGGCCAGCGCGAAGCCGTCCCAGCCCTTGGACCCGACCGTCTGGAGGACCGTGGCATCGAAGCGCGGGTCCTTCCCCAGCAGTTCCAGGGAATCCCGGATCGCCGGGGCGTTCACCGGGTCCATCTCGGGGTGCAGCGGGGCGCCCTCCCAGACGGTGTTGTCGAGGACCACCACGGTGCCGGGGCGGCCCAGCCGCGCGGCCCAGTCGAGGTAGTTCGAGTTGTTCTGCTTGTCCGCGTCGATGAACACCAGATCGAACGGTTCCCCGCCTTCCAGCGTGGGCAGGACGTCCAGCGCCGCGCCCACTCTCAGGTCGACGCGGGAGCCGACGCCGGCGTCGTCGAGATTCTTGCGTGCGACGGCGGCGTGCTCGGCCTTGAACTCGATGGTCACGAGCCGCCCGTCCTCCGGGAGCGCGCGAGCCATGAAGAGCGTGCTGAAGCCGGCCAGGGTGCCGATCTCCAGGACCCGCCGGGCACCACGGATACGGACCAGGAGTTCCAGCAGCTTGCCGGAGTTCGGGGCCACCTCGATGGGAGGCATGCCCGCGTCCTGGGCGGTGCGGATGGCCTGGTCAAGGGCCGGATCCGGGTGGACGACCGTGCCGGAGATCCACTCCTCCATGGCGACCCATTCCGGCTGGGACCTGTGCTCGAATGCGCTCATGAGGCCATGCTAGGCGCGCGGCCGGGCCCGCCGGTAGAGGTCGTGAGGAGGTTCACGAGAGGTCGTCGAGGGCCTTTTCGAGCCGTTCCACCTTGCCGCTCAGTTCGCCCGTGTAGCCCGGACGGATGTCGGCCTTGAGGACCAGGGAGACGCGCGAACCGTACTCGGCCACGGCGAAGGTCGCGCGCTTGACGACGTCCATCACCTCGTCCCATTCACCTTCGATCTCAGTGAACATGGAGCTGGTGTGATTCGGGAGACCGGAATCGCGGACGACCTTGACCGCGGCGGCCACCGCGTCATGAACGGAGGCGTCGCTCGGGGCTTCGGATCCCTCGGGCGCGCCGGAGGGGGCGACGGAGAATGCGACGATCATGGGGCTGCCTTTCGTCGGGGTCATGTCATGAAAGCGGTACCTTCGACCGCTTCCGCCCTTAGTGTGCCACGGCTGGCTATGCTGATCAGATGGAATACCGTCAGGGGGGCCGACCGCTGCGTGCAGACGCGGCGCGGAACGTCGAGAAGATCATCACGGCCGCCCGCGAATGCTTCCATGAGCGTGGCCCGGAAGTTCCGCTGCAGGTCATCGCGGAGACCGCCAAGGTGGGCCCGGCGACGCTCTTCCGGAACTTCGCCGACAAGGAAGCCCTGGTGCTCGCGGTCATTTCGCGGCAGCTGCGGGAGCACGTGGATCCGGTGGTCGTGCAGGCCCTGGCCGCCCCGGATGCCGGCGACGGCCTCCTGCAGGTCATCGAGTCGATCGTCCAGGTGGCGGCCGAGGAATCCGCGCTGCTGGACGCCCTGGTGGGCCGCCGCGGCGTCCTGACCACCATCAGCGGGAACATCATCGAGGCCCTGGGGATGCTCCTGGGCCGTGCGCAGCGTCAGGGCACGATTCGCGGCGACGTGTCCCAGGAGGACGTCATCCGGATCGTCGCCATGCTGATCGGCTCCGTGGACACCATCGAACGCGGCACGAGCGCCTGGCGCCGCCCGGTCGCCCTCATCGAGGACTCGCTGCGCCCCGCCGCGGCGACCCGCGAGCTCCCGCCCCAGACCCCGGTGCCGAGTCTCCAGCTGCCGCTGGGGTAGGGAAGTCGGCGATGGCGGACGACGGCGCCGATTAGTGGGGCAGACGCCCAACAGGACGAGCCGCACCGACCCGCAGGCAAGGCTCAGCCAGGTCGAACAAAACACAGGCGATTCCCTCGCGCGTGATGGGGATGGTCATCCTGCCGCGTGGCGGAATGTCACGTAGTTCCCGTCATCAATGTGTCCGACCGGATACTCGAGGGTCAGCTCGTCTCCGGCGCTGCCCACGATGAACTTGGTTCCGCCCAACCTGCCCGTAATATCCACCTTGACATAAAACTCATTGCTGGCGGAGTCCTTCCAAAGGTCCCACGTTCCAGCAATCCTGTCTTGTGAGCCCCAGTCAGCAGGGCCGTCTGATTCGGCAGTATTGCCGCTGAAGAAGTCATTCCCCGGGAGCTCGTTCCCCACAAAGGTTCTATCGCCGTCAAAATCGATGGTTCCTTGTTCACCGTGGGGGCCTTTGGTAACCCATCGCCCAACGGTCTCCCTTGTAGACAGGGAGGCTGGGCGTGCGGCGCAGGACACAAGAAGGACCACCACGACGAGAAGCGATGCGATTCGCTGCAGCCTCACCAGGCGATCGCCTCCCTTCCGAGAAAACCCTGCTCCTCCACTGAAAAGGGCACATCGCGGCCAACTATCCCCCGTCTTCACGGGACCCTCTTTAGAGGTTACGCCCACTGGTCCCAGGTTTTCTCATATCACCTCGGCCTGATGGAGACCACACTGAGCCAGCCCGCCCGCTCGACAGCGTCAGTTCAACTGTCCGAAATCTTGTATTCGAGACCCAGTGCCTTCGAAAGCGCGATATTCACCGTCCCGTGCGAACCGCTGGCGTACCTCCCGAAAAACTCGGCAGGATCAGACTCGTTGCCGTTCTCATCGAAATACTTGCCCTCATACCGAGCCATCCCGGGGAGACCTGGAGGGATTCTGAAACGATTTCTCTCAAGGAGCTCGCCCGGTCCAAACTCGGAACGCTCAATGGTCCGAAAATACCGTTCACTCCATGCATATCTCTCAACAATCTGTGGGGAAAGCATGAGGTTGCTCACCTGCAGCGGGGTTCGATCATCAGGTGCCCATTCCGCCGAGACCGGGTTGAAGAGGTACACCACAATGCAGTCAGGAATGCCGGTCACGACCATCGACGTCGAGACGACTCGCCCCGGAACCCTGAAGTCACCGATCTGCACGTCAAATATGTCGCCACGCCTGGGCTTGGTCCGAGGACCTTCAAACTTGCGAAGATTCATCTCAAACTCTTCACGCTTTAGCCAAGTCACCCTAGTTCTTTCAATTCGATCCTTCGCACTAACACCGCAACGATGGACTCAAAATTCTTCGTCAGATCAATCTCCACGCTCGGAATATTGGCGATATTGGCGAGGCTGAAATGATTCTTACCACCATCAGCATTTTCTCACTTGACAAGAGTACGCTGACCAAGAAACTTAAGCGCTACAAGCTTTCCTTGGCCCCTTGAAGAACCATTCTAGAACATCAAGCGGAATTTCTCCTCTAAACAAGGTGACGGTTCGAGCACCGCCATCCTCATTCTCGAAAACTTCCGCAATAAGCGTTCCATCTTCGAGAGCGAGTTCAACAGACACTCCGTCACGTTCACCGACCGAGCTGACTAATAGGATCTTATATCCAGATCTCACGGCCGAGGCTCCAATAGTCCCATAAACATTCCGTCACACTGACACTCCCACTAACCTTTGCCATCGAGCAACATGAGTAGCGAGATGATCTGAGCGCGATCAAGACTACCGTCAATCTGATCCCCAATTTCATCAAGCCGTTCAATGACCGTGGAAATCTCGTCCTCCTACGCCTCTTCAAATTCAATATCAAGCGGCCTTACAGCCCCATCGATCTTAGCGGTAGTGATATAGCCCCATCTAACAAAAGAATCCCACTCTTGAATCCGCAGCAGCGGGAACCGCCCCTCCAATAGATCATGGAGAACCGCAACAACGGCGCTTCGCTTCAAAATTAGAGGAAAGCTAAGCTCCATCCGAGCAGCTTCTACCCGTGGCCACGGGATCACAAGTAACCGATCCATTGCGGAAAGGGCTCCGTCGATCACTGCAAACAAATCGAGCGCGGTCCCGGCCAAACCCAATCTTCTTTCAGGAGGGATCGAAATTAGTCATCAGTGCAAATCACTACGGTTGGCCCGTAGTGATCGTCGACCCAGGATAGAAACTTCCTGTTCGGATATTGTTTTTCCGCGCACAGTTTCCAGACATATGAGATTCGCCCAGCCAGATCCACAAGCGCCCTCTCCTCTATGTCACCCTGAGGATCAAACCAGTCCCATAGAACGAGCCTGTTAATCGAACTCTCAATTGAAATTCGATCACCCTTCGCGAGTTTCTTCCATTGACTGAAATTGGCGTCCGAGGTCAAGAACTTGACGAGAATGCAGTCTTCCTTTTCGAGGAATTGGGGGAGCATCATTCGCGCGAAGAACGTGGCAGATGTTATCGACAGATTATTGATCAGATAGTCCATGCCGCCCAGTGGCGTCGCGAAACCACTTGCCCACGATTCAAAGGCGGGAAGTTTCTCAGGATCGAATGGTTCACGGTAGTCCATTGAGCTCCTCGGGAGTCGCCGCCCGAACATTCTTGTCGGGCTTAATAAATGTTTCTCCGGTATTCGGATTCACATCTCTCCTAAACTCCAACACGTGTGGCGTTGGCACAGGCCCATGGGGTCTGCCGGTCACGTCAACACGCTTGCTGGGGAGCCCATCTGAGCCATAGACTTGGTAGCTTGTGACTCTACCACTAGGATCTTGGCGGAATAGAGTCTGATTAGGCTCGGCGGAACGAGGGAATTTTCCCGAAACCTTCTTAGCGCCATCCAACACAGAGCGTGCCGCCACCTTCTCGGTCGCTTTAGCGACACGCATTCCCGCCTTCAGCGCTTTGCCGCCCACAGGAATGCCACCCAGAACTGCTCCGCCAAGCCCTCTAGCCAGTGCTCCCCCAACGTCGTTGGGGTTTTCGTTCAAGTTGTCTGCAATGCTACCTACGGCGTACAGAACTGTGACGGCCGCACATACACCGTTGGGAGTATTGCATGCGAGGTCCTGAACCCATGAAAGGACTTCGGTCGCATTGTGAACGAACGACTTGGCAGTTTGTTCGGCAACCTTCTTGACAGGATTCGCAGTTGGAAGATTTCCGATCGTAGCGGCCCCCGTGTATCGCCAATAGGGGTTGTTCGTCCCGTAGTAGTAGTTTCCAGGGCCTCCCGGTGCGACGGTCAAAGTTCCGTACTGGGCTTGCTCCCACTTCTTGCCATAATCCTTGATCGGGCCCTTCGTGTGGTTGATCGGCACGTTGGGACGCGACTCGTACCCGTTGCAGACGTCGCACAGGAACAGGCCGCTGGGGTCCGAGAAATTGATCGGGTCAGCTCCCGAATACATGTAGGGGCTGAAGAGCCGCTGGTCAGAACGTTCAAGGATTGGGTCCGGCGCAGTGAACACCCCCAGCGTCGGGTCGAGTTCTCGGGCGCCCACCTGAACGAGCTTGGACTGCGAGTCGGCCAGCTTGCCAATGTAGCCGTTGACGGCGCCGAACCCGGCAGGGTTGGCGGCATTGCTTCCCACTCCGCGTGCGCCAGCGGGCGCGGCTACGAAAGCGGCGTTGGCGACCGCCGATTGGGTCGGGCCACGGGCCAGACCGTACGGATCAGTGAACCTGACGAGAGCGGTGGTACCCGCAGTCGCCGTCGTCGGCAGGACCATCGTCTGGCCGGTGTTCACCCGATCACTGAGGATGACAGTCAGCTGGGAAACCCCGGATTTGGCCGTGCGCTCGGCGACTGCCTTTCCGGCGAAACTGTACGATCGCGTCGCCGTGACAGCGCCGGCCGTCGTGGCGTGCGCCGTCGTCATTCCCAGAGTGAACGTCGTTCCAGTCCCGTCGGTGATTCCGATGAGGTCTCCACCGGCGGTGTAGAACCGCTGAGTGTCACCTGTCGCCGTCGACGCGGGAGGGTTGCCCGAAGCACTGTTCGGGTTGGGGTTACCAGACAGCGTGGTGTTGCCTGACGTGCCGGCGAGCTTGCCGTCCGCCGTGTAGTTCAGCGTCTGCCCGGCCCTCGTGGTCATCCGTCCCGCAGCGTCCCACCCGAACGATGCGGAAGTCGCAGTTCCCGTGGCTGGGGTGCTCGTCATCCCGGACAGACGGTGGCTGGTGCCCTGATAGGTGTATGCCTCAGTGGACGCCAGGGCACCGGTGGGACCGAATCGCTTGACCTGCGCACGATCCCCACCTGCCGTGTACGTGTAGGTCTGGGCGTAGGCCGCCGGCCCTCCGAGGCCGGTGACCGAGGTGGCGCTGGATGCCGGGGCGGCACCGCAGGCGGCGGTGGGGCTCCAGGCAGCAGCCAGACGATCCGCGTAGTCATAGGCGAAGCACTGATTGTCGACCGGCTTATTGGTCCGAGCGGACCACGACTGATTCCGGTTGGTGATCTTCCCTGCGGCGTCGTACTTGTAGCTCGTCTTGCCGAGGTCGGCTATCACACCCTTGGAGTTATTGTCACTCCTGACAGCGACAACTCGCTGCGTGGTCGCGTCATAGTCGAAGTAGGTGGCTGTGGTGCCGACAGTGGGGTTGGTCGAATAGACCGAGTTCTTGTCCCACTGCTGGAAGGAGCCCAGCCATCCCAGGTTGTTGTACGCGCCGTTCGTGACGATGTTGTCGCCAAGGTTGCTTTCGAGGGCGATCGGTCGATCGGCGCTGTCGTACGACGACGACAGCTTCTCCGCCGCGAGGCCTCCCAAAGCCGGAATGCTCTGCGTGTTGGGAAGACCGTTCTGCCGGTAGCTTGCGGTCGTGGTGTACGTTCCGGCGAAGCTTCCCAGCCCGGATGGAACGGTCACGGTGGACGTTCCCGGCTGGTTATTGGCGTTGTAGTTCGCGTAGGTCGAGATGACGGCCTGATCGTAGTTCGCCCCGTTGTACCGGGTTTCGGAACTGAGCTGACCCTTTTTCTCGGTGTCGTAACTCCGGGTGACAAGAGTCTTCTCCGTACCCCCACTGACCGTCACGGTCGTCTTGATTGACCGGTCCAACGCGTCGTACTCGTTCTTCGTTACCGTGCCGAGAGCGTCGGTGGAGGTCGCCAGCCGACCGCTCGCGTCGTAGCTCAGGGAGCTCGCGCCGGCATCCGGGTCGGTGGCTGAGACCTGGCGCCCCGCGGCGTCGTAAGTCCAGCTCCACGTGTTGCCTGCGACGTCCTTCATCGAAGTCATCTGTCCGAGCGTGTCGAAGGTGTACGTGCTGGTGTCCTTCGCCGACGCTGTGGTCGGACCCCGGAACAGGACATTCGCCACAGCGTTGCCGTTGAGGTCCGTCACGCTCTGCTTCGCCGACGCCGCAGCCGTGCCTCCCGGAGGAGTGGGGCCGGTGCTGGTGACCGTGTCGGTCCCCGCGTACGCGAGCGTCGTGGTCCACAGGGTCTGGTTGTCGTTGGCCACGTCCGAGGTCGTCGTGACACGTCCTGCGGCATCGTAGGCATAGGTGGTGGAGGACGGGACCGCGATGGTGGGGATGAACAGCGTCCCCGACGGGGCATTCGTCATGTAGTACTCGTGGACGCTCTTGGCGAGATCTCCGGCACTGTTGTAATACGTGTCCGTGGCGATGGTGCCACCGATCGGCGAAGCCGTCTGCGTCTGCCGGGACCGTCCGAGACCGTCGAAGATCGCATACCCGCTGACGATCCCACCCGAGTTGTTGACCCGGTCGGTTCTGATGGACGACGGCGCCGTCTGCGACACCGCGTAGCTGATGGCGAGCGACGGAGTGGGATAGCTCGCCTTGGGGCGCAGGGCGTCCCACTGCTTGACCAGGCGTCCGGAAGAATCGTATTCGCTGGTGGACACGTTGCCGTTGACATCCGTGGCGCTGAGGGCAGAACCGCGGGAGGCGTCGAAGGTCTGACTCGAAGTCCAGCCCAGGGGATTGGTGGAAGTCACCGTCGTCGGGAGACCCGTGGCGGGACTGTACGTCGTGGTGGTGACGCGGTCGGTCCCGGTGGTCGGATCGGTCGAGCTGATGGCACGGCCCAGAGGGTCATAGCCGATGGTGTCGCCGGTGAGCCACGTCGACACCGAGCCGCCGTTGGTCTCCGTCGCCGTGTCGGTCCGGGTCACCTGGCCCTTGGTGGGGGCCTGGTACCCGTTGCTCCCCGGATCAGCGGAGGCTGACGAGTCGTACAGCGTGCGCGAAGCGGTCAGAACATCCCCCGTGCTCGTTCCGCCGGAACACTCACCCTTGCGCGTGGTCTGAGTGGCGGGCAGTCCCAGGAGATTCGCGGCTGTGTTGTCCGCAAACACGGTCAATTGGCACGAAGCATCCGTGCCACCCGTCTGCGCGGTGTTGCTCGTGGCCGTGACACGGCCGTAACCGTCGTGGGTCAGGGTCGTGGTCCGGGACCTCGATCCGTTGATGGGAGCGGTCGTCTGACCCGACGCCTGGACCGTCTTCTGCATGGCGACACCGATGTGGCGAGCCGTTGCCGAACCAAGCGCTGCGGTCGACGTCGCCGTCGGCGACGAAGCCCAAGGGACGGTGATGGAGCTGGACAGGCGCGTCGTGGTGTCGCCCAGGAAACTCTGAGTCTCGACCTGCATGCCTGTCAGCCACGGCGAATCCGTGATGTCAGTTCCGTCGGTGGTGGTCACTGTGGAGGATCTGGTGCCGCCGCTGGAGTTGGACGGGGTGCCGTCCAGCCCTCTGAGATAAGTGGTGATCGACGTGGGGTTCGCCGTGCCTGAGTTGTTGCCCTTGATGGTCTTCACTTGGGCCCACCCGGCAGCGACGGACCACGTCATGTCCGTACCGCCCTTGCCCGCCACGAACTTCTGTTCGGGGTACTTCCAGGCGGGAGTGCCGATGTACTGATACCGCGTCAGCATGTCCACACCGCCACCCGGGCCCGCCGCGATGCCGATGGCTGCCACCGGGTAGATGTGGAAGTAATCGGTACGGGCCGTCTCCGGAATCGGAGTCGTCGGGGCCCATCGCTGCGGGAAACAGCGCTTGTTGTTCGTCTCAGGAGACGCAGGCAGATTCGTCGGCGTGCATTCCGCCGCGAGGTAGCTCACCGAGACCACGCCACCGGTGGGCAGCTTGATTCCAGAGATGCGGTAACGGTCCAGAGGCGCCTGGCCGTCCACCACCCACACCCTGTTCTGCAATGTCTGGCCCGAGAAGACCACGGCGGGATCGGTCACGGCCGTGCGTCCCGACGTCGTGTCCGCGGCGGTGTGCGTGACGGAGCCCAGCCAGAGGGCTGGCTTGGTCCCGTCCCCCGGGTCCGGGAAAGTGTGTGCCAGGGTCCAGGTGTCGATGTTCTGGTAAGCGGATCCCACCAGCGTCTTCGTCGTGATGGTCTGCAACCGCTGGTCTGAATAGAACGTGGGCGACTGCATCTCACACGTTCCCGTGGCGGTGCACGAGTAGGTCGCGGGAATGTCACTGCCCTTGCTGCAATCGGTCCCGGTGCAGCGTCCGGTGTAGCTGAAGACATACTGCAGCGGGGCCGCATTCGCCTCGAGCTCCCCGCCGGCGCGCATCCCGTAGTCCACCCTGACCGGGCGGGACGACCGCACATAGGACAACCGGGATCCGGTGCCCTTCTGCGAGGCATAGAAGTTGTTGTCCTGGGCGTAGTAGACCGCCTGGGAATTGCCGTGGACATCCACGACGTAGTCAAGGTTCCACGCAGCTGCCTGCTGGCAGAGCGAAGCACCGAAGGACCCTGCCGCACATGGTTGGCTGGAGTCCGCCGCGCCCACGGGGACCGTGTCCACCGAGTTGGTCGTCGCCGATCCGCTGGCCCATCCGGGAAGCTTGTTCCGGCCGAAGAAATACTGGGTGCCGGCGGTGTCAGTCAGTTTCCAGTAACCGCCGTCATACGAGCCGTTCTGGCCGGAGGCGGTCAGGTATTCGATCTTGGTGTTGTCATCGTTCTCTAGCTTGAAGACTCCTGACGCGGCGTCCTTGATGATCTTCCCGGAACGTCCGCCGAACGCGATGGAGAACGACTGCCCGCCCTTGTTACCGCAGAGGTCGTAGGAATCGGTGACGTCCTGGTCCAGACACGAGCCGAACTTCTGCCGGATCGATCCCAGTCCCGCGAGAGCCCATCCGTCACCGACCGTGCTGGCCTGGTTGTTGGTCGCCGCCGTCAATCCATCCACGCGGGAGGAATCGTACGACAGAGACAGCGACGGCGACCCGCCCGCGGGAGCTTCCCGGCCCGGCAAGGGATATGACCAGGTGAACCCGCCCGTCTGGGACGTGGATCCCCACTGGGAGGCACCGGTTCCGGGGAGAGCGGAGAAGTCGCCCGCGCCCTTGTCGTTGGTTGGCGAGGCAACGGTCCTGGGCTGAACGGCGGTGGCTTTTCGTCCGGCCCCGGAGAACGACGCCGGCACGACCGTCACCGTAGACTGCCCGTTGTGGGCGCTAGGAACCGAAACCTGCTCAGTCCCCGCCACTTGGCCCCGTCGGTCGTGAGCCTGCGTGGCGCCTGTGAGGAAGGGCAGCCCCTTCGATTCCCCGTTCGGAGCCCACGGCACCGCCGACACCGCAGGCAGGTCCTGCGCCTTCAGCTGCTCCTGGGGCGACTCAACCGTGTCCGGGAGGGAGTACAGTCCCGCACCTGCGAGAAGTACCGCCGCCACCGATGAAGCGGCGAGCGCGCCTTTCAGACCTTTGAACGTCCTCGCGGGGAATCTTCTGCTCATCTCATCAGCCCTTGTTCGCCGTTGTCGTTGAAGCTGCTCGTCAGATTCTTGATCTGTTCAGCCGTGAGGATTCCTTGGGCGAGTACCGGACGGTAGACCGAGCCGAGGAACTGGTCCTGAGTGGACGTCGAGAGATACCCGAGCCGAACCGGCTGCGCTGCCGAGGAGGCAAGGAAGCGGGTCTGAGCTGTTGCGGTGATCCACGTCGTCACCTGTCCACCGCTGGTCACAGTGATCCGCAATTGCTGGTTCAAGGGGTCGTAGGCGCTGACCACGTAGGCCCACTCACCGTCCTGAATACCACCTGAGGCGTTGTTCAGCACTCGGGTATCCGCCGTCGCACTGGTCCAGCCCTGCAGGCCGAACTGTGGTTTGTTCGCCGCATCGGGCAGAATGCCCAAGCGCGCCCCAGGGCCTCCCGAACCTGCAACCTGGGTGATCACCGATCGGATACCGGTTCCGCCCTGCGGCTTCACCCAGGCCGCCGAGGTGAAGGCTTTGGAGGTGTCGACGGCGCCGCTTGCAACGTCGCCCCTGTCCCCCGCCGCTGCGAACTGGAGCACCTTGCCGCTCCGCTGGTCCGCCGTATCGGGGCAGAGAGCCACATTCGGCGAACCGGAGTTGCATACCGCTTGATCAGCCCAGGCGGCTCCTCCAGAGACGGCCACCGGTTGCAGGTCGTGGGGCAGTGGCGCCTGAGCCCCTGTCGACAGGGTGTAGGTGGTGGCGCTGGTGCTCTCTTTGAGGAGATTGACATTACCGGCCGTGTCGACCGCCCACGCACTGATTACCGTGTTCTGATCGATTGGACTCACGTCAATCGTGGCCTTGTTCGAGGTGGCACAAACGGAGACGAAAGGCCCACTACGGGTGTTGCACGCCATCGAGACCGGGTGCGACGTCAGCTGTCCGTCCTTGGTCACGGCGTAGATGAACTTTTCGACTCCGTACTCGCCGCCGTCACCGAGGGTGAACGAAACGGTGTCCTGTCCTGGAACAGCCGAGGTAGAACCTTGGTTCGGGCCCGTGGACGTCACTGGGAAACCACCGGTCGGAGTGATGGTGGGCGACTTGGGCGGAGTCGTGTCCACGTAGAAGATGAAGGTCATCGTCCCGGAGCTGTAGCCCTGGGCGTCTGTCGCAGTGGCCGAGAGTACATACCGACCGTCGGGGAGCGACCCTCCCTGCCAGGTGAAAAAGGTGCCGATCGTCGGGGACCCCGGTGCCGAAGTCCCCGAGAACATCAATGCTCCGTTCGCGGCCTGGGTCACTTTCATGGACACCGTGATGTTGCCTCCGACAGCCCCATCGGGATCGCCCGAGCGAACCTTGTAGAAAGGCGCCGAGAACCTGGTGACATACCGCGACCCCGTCGCGTACGGGTCGCCATCCCAGAGGCCACCGTCAATGGTGTAGATGGTGGGAGTCGTCGGTGGGGTGTCATAGGTGACAGTCAACGTCGCAGCGTTGCTGAACCTCTTCCAGCCCAGAGAATCGGTCTCGTCATCCGCCTTGAGGCCCACCGACCACTGAGCATCGGTGGACAGTGCGCTCTTAGCTGCCCCCATGTCGAAACCGACAGTTCCTGCCGGGCAGGACGCGGAATTGCCCTTGGCCACGTTCGCCGTGCTGAATTTCGTGCCCCACGTCGGCTGGGAATTCCATGTGGTGCCCGAGCCGACCGTCGTCGTCGCGTAAGCGCTCACCGGACGTGCCGTGCACGACGGCGACCACACTTCAGTCGTGTTCATGACGGCCTTGATGATCTTCTTGCCCGCCAGAGCAGACGTCGTGAACTGATAGTGGCCACGCGTCACATGAGCGGCGCCATAGGTGTAATCCCATTCCGGGGGCAGATACCCGACGTGGACACTGCCATCCGAGCCTCCGCCGCCATTCCAATAGGCCATGGTCGGCCAGAAGGAGTCCACATAGGTGTACCCGTCCCGGTTGGTAGTCCAGTCCGGGTCCACGAAGACAGGGAACGTCAGCTTCTTCGCCGACAGAATCCCGCTCATCCCCAGCTTCTGCACCTGCTGACCGCCCTCAGCCCCCAGGCTCAAGCCCAGCGGATACATCAGCCCCGGACCACCAGGACCCGATGCCGAAGACCCCTCCCACGACGAATCCCACCACTGCCCCTCGGCCGTCTCCAGCGCCGCCTTGCCCTCGGCAGTCACCGCAACCAGACCCTTGCCATCACCACGATCCTTCACCGTGGCCCCATCCGCATGAAGGAAAAACCTCATCTGCGCCACCCGAGGATCCTTCAGAGCCTCCCGCGTCTTCACCTTCAACACCTGCGAAACACCGGCGGACCGGGCCAGCTGCACGAGATCGACGCCCGGAAGTACTTCGGAGTACGTTGCGGTGTCACCCTCGACCACGGGCTCCGGCAGAGCCCCGAAGGGCCACTTCTGCGTCACGGCGGCGCCTCGGTGATCGCCCACGTAGGCCATCACATCGGAACCGCCCTTGGCCAATGACACGTCAGCGAAGACGTGCTCCGGCACAAGCCGGGCTTTCCCGTCCTGATCGACCGACTTGAGGTCAGTGTCGATCTGATGCCATGCCGACCCCTCTTTCACCCGAACAGGCTCCGAGGAGATCTCGGCCTTCACCGTCCCATCCGGCTGAGCGGTAGTCAGCGACGACTCGGTCGTGAGTGAGTCCACCACCACGGGGGCACCCGATGATCTGGCTTCCTTGACGGCGGCGGCCTCCGCTTTCCCCAAGGACGGCGACTCCGTCGCGGCCTGGGAGGGCGCTGCAGGTGTTTCGCTCGTCGCCGGCGACGGCGCATCCTCCGCATGCGCGGGCGCCATCCCTGCGGAGAGACAAGCGGCAACGATGGCCGCCGACATGATGCGGAAGCGGCGGCTTTTCAGTGATCCCACGCTGTGCTCCTCAAGCTCAAAGTGGTTCCGGTGATCCCGGAGGGAGATGGATGGTGGGTGGTTCAGGGGGTCGTGTCGACGGTGAAGTCGAAGGACATGACTCCGGATCGATAGCCCTGCAGATCCGTGGCGTAAGCCTCGAGCAGGTAATCGCCATCCGCCAAGGTGCCACCCTGCCAGGTGAAGAATGTTCCGGCCGTCGGCGACCCCGGCGCCGTCGTGCCTGATGACCTGACCGCCCCGGTCACGCGGTCCTTGACCGTCATCGTCACCGTGATGTCACCGCCCGGGGCTCCATCCGGGTCGCCCGCCCTGACCTTGTAGGACGGGGCTGGAGTCGCGGTGACGTACCGGGAGCCCGGCGCACCAGGCTGTCCCTCCCAGAAGCCCCCGTCGATCGTATAGATGGTGGGTGTGGTCGGCGGAGTGTCGTAGGTGACGAGCAGAGTCGCGGAGTTGCTGAACCGCTTCCAGCCCAAGGAGTCGCTCTCGTTGTCGGCCTTCAGCCCGACAGACCATTGGGACGCCGTGGACAGCTGTGATGTGGCGGCACCCATGTCGAACGCCACTGAACCGGCCGGGCACGACGCCGAGTAACCCTTGGCGACGTTCTGAGTGCTCACTTTCTGGACGAAGGCGGGCTGCGCGTTCCAGGTGGTGCCGGCGCCGACGGAGCCCGTCACATAGGCACTCACCGGTCGCGCCGTGCACGTCGGCGACCAGGTCTCCGTGGCGTTCAGCTTGGCGGAGATGATCTTCTTCCCGGCGAGCGCCGAAGTGTTGAACTGGTAGAACCCTCGCGTCACGTGCGAGCCGCCGTAGGTGTAATCCCATTCCGGGGGCAGATACCCGACATGGACCGTGCCATCCGAGCCTCCGCCGCCATTCCAATAGGACACGGTCGGCCAGAACGAATCGACGTAGGTGTATCCGGAGCGACTCGTGCTCCAGTCCGGGTCCACGAAGACAGGGAACGTCAGCTTCTTCGCCGACAGAATCCCGCTCATCCCCAGCTTCTGCACCTGCTGACCGTCCTCAGTGCTGAGACTGAGGCCCAGCGGATTCCGCAACCCCGGTCCACCGGGGCCCGACGCCGTCGAACCTTCCCAGGAAGAGTCCCACCATTGACCTTCGGCGGTCTCGAGCGCCGCCTTGCCGTCGGCAGTGACCGCAACCAGACCCTTGCCATCACCGCGGTCTTTCACGGTGGCGCCATCGGTGTGAAGGAAAAACCTCATCTGCGCAACTCGCGGGTCCTTCAAAGCTGCTCGCGTCTTCACCTTCAGCACCTGGGATACGCCGCTGGGGCTCGCGATCTGGACCAGATCCACATCAGGAAGGACTGAACGATATGTCGCGGTGTCTCCCTCAACGAGAGGCTTCGGGAGGGCGCCGAAGGGCCATTTCTGAGTGACGGCGGCTCCCTTCCGGTCACCGACGTAGGACATGACATCCGAACCGCCCTGGGCGATGGCGATGTCGGCCACAGCGTTCCGGGGAACCAATCGGCGTTCCCCACCTGCTGCCGTAGACCTGAGTGTCGTGTCGATCGGACGCCACCCGTCGGCACCCTTGACACGAACAGGCCGCGAATCGAGCTGGGCCTGGAATGTGCCGTCCGGAAGTGCGACTGTGCGCGAGGTCTCTGTCGTCAGAGAGTCGACTTCAACGGCTGAACCGGAGGCCTTGGCCTTTCGCGCGGCCAGCTCAGTGGCGCTCGGCGCATCGACCCCAGCGTCTGGGCTTTTCGCGTGAACAGCGCCCGCTCCCACCACCAGGACGAGCGGAAGGCCGAGGCCTGCGATGAAAAAAGAGACAGCACGATGTAGCGGCTTACGCCGGAAAGTCCCCAATATGATCCCCATGAAGTTGTGCGAGTGGCAGGCTTCAGGCCCTCCTCCGAAGCCCCTGATGACTGAACCATATGACCTGAATCACGTGATGGCAAGACAAACGAAAGCGTTCCACCGGTATTTTTTACGGCGGTGTGACTGACCTCTACTCGTCGATCGTGGACAGGTTGCCTCGGTCTCGCCCGGCACCGCGCGGTTCGCCAAGGTAGGTCGACGGTCCGCTTCGAGGCGGCATCCGACGCCGCAGCCCGCGCGGCCGTCGTCATCCACTACGCGGGCCCGCCGCCAATGCGAATGCGTCCCGAAGGGTCAGGTACGCAACGTCACCATCGATCCTGAGTCGATCCTTCGGAATCGCCCAGAATGGAAACGATCGCCAATACGCATCAGGTCGAAAGGTCTCAGCGGCCGTCGGCCACTCAATCTCCTCAACCTCTAGATATCCGAATTCTTCTCTGATCGCCGTAGCCCAATCACCAGGTGCCGCAGGATCGCCCGAAACTCGGTCACCCCTAGGACATTCCCCTCCGAGCAGGGTCACCAGAACATTGCCGGCTCGCCCCCGGTAATCGGCAACAAAACGAAGCATGACCCGGTAGGTTTCGGCAAGAGTGAGTTCTTCAGGGCACGATGTTCGGGCCACTGTTCGAACTTCCATTCCACGGGTCGAATGCACTGAGCACAGGCCCCAACAACTCACGCAACCATGCCCCGCGATCGCCTGGGTTTGGAATCATCTCGACTCCGCTCACGACGATCAAGTCGCGCACGTCCCGGTTGCCTTGCTCGTACGCACGTTCCAACCATGCAAGGAGCGGTCCAGCCAGCTCACGGCGTTGCGGGCCTCCCCGCGCGAGCCACCGCACGGTGTCAGCGAGGATCAAATGAGGCAGAGTCTCGCCGTAGTTATCTTCACGAGACTCAGCCACCACCGGTTCCAAGGCCGGAAAGGCGAGAACCAGCTCCTCGATGAACTTCTGCATTGCATCATTCATCTGTCCCCTTCAAGCTTTCGAGAGTTCACATAAGCCCTCGACCGGGCTCTGATGCGACGCTATGACACGGCCTCTTGAAAAGCTAGTCGCACGAAGGCCACCTCGAAGGCGCCCCTCAGACCGCCGGGACCTCGCCCAGCGCCACGGAGATCCGCCGCAGCACCTCGGCCGGGCGGTTGGTGGTGATCTCCTGGATGCCGAAGGTCACGCAGTAATCCACGTCGGCGTCGTCGTCCACGGTCCAGACCCGGAAGCGGCGCCCGTCCGCCAGCCACTGCCGTGCCTGGTCGGCATGTGCCTTCAGGTAGTCGATGCCGGGGCCGGCGATCCCTGCGGTGCCTTCGTCCAGCATCCTCGCGGCCCGCTGAACGGCGGCGCGGAGCACCAGCGCGACCGCACTCGCCGCCAGACTGCCGATCTCGAGGTCTTCTTTGACCTCGTCCGTGTCCACGTCGTCCACGAGCTGGCACACGGCATCGGCGGGGACGGTCTCCAGCAGCTGTTCGGTGGCTTGCGGGTCGAAGCTCATGAAGGAGACCCGGATGTTCCCGAGCATCCCCGTCGATGCTTTCCACCCCCGCTCCGACAGCAGCTCCAGCGTCTTCTCCTCCAGCCGGAACCCGAACGGCGAGGGGTGCTTGAACTCGATCGCCAGCCCGATCCCCCGCCCGGCGCCCGCCAGGATGTCCAGGAGCTCGCCCAGGGTCAGGAACTGCTCACTCGGGGAGCCGAACTCCTGCGGGATCACGGCGCCCTTCCACGAGTGGAAGTCCAGTTCGCGCAGCTCTGCGAGGGTCTTCTCGGCCACGGGCCCGGTGCCGTTCGAAGTGCGGTCGAGGTCGTCGTCGTGGAGCAGCACCACATGGCCGTCCTCGGTCAGGTGGACGTCGCACTCGACACCGTCCGCCCCGTCCGCGATCGCCTGCAGGTAGGCGGCGCGGGTGTGCTCGGCGAAGAGCTCGCTGGCGCCCCGGTGAGCGTAGACGAGGGGGCGGCTGATCTGAGTCATGGGATAAAGCTACCCACATTCGTGTCAGGGCAGGGGCATAGGGTGGAGGCATGGACGTGAACACTGCGCCAATTTCCCGGGACAGCGGCACGCTGCCCTCGCCGGGTGACGCCGCCAAGGCCGCCGCGCTGGCCCGGATGAAGGGCATCGCCCTGGCACTGCTCATCGCCCTGGCCGTGGTGTTCGGGGTGTCCTTCGCGCTGCAGCACCAGTACCCGTGGCTGGCCTATGTCAGAGCCGCGGCCGAAGGCGGGATGGTGGGCGCCCTCGCCGACTGGTTTGCCGTCACGGCGCTCTTCCGGCACCCCATGGGCCTCAAGATCCCGCACACCGCGATCATCCCGCGGAAGAAGGACCAGATCGGCGCCTCGCTGGGTGACTTCGTCGGCACCAACTTCCTCTCCGAGGACGTCATCCGCACCAAGCTCGCGGCGACGGATCTGGCCCGCTCGGTGGGCCGCTGGCTCTCCGGCACGCGCGACGACGGCGCGCCCACCACCGGTCCGACCGGCGCCGACCGCATCGCGAAGGAGGGCGCGGCCGCCATCCGCGGCCTGTTCACCGTGCTGCGAGACGACGATGTGCAGGCCGTGGTCGAAGCGCTGGTCCGCAAGCACGTCGTCGATCCGCCGTGGGGCCCGCCGGTCGGCAAGCTCGCTGAGCGGGTGTTCGACGAGGGGCATCACCGGCACCTCGTGGACCTGCTGATCGACCGGGCCGCGGACTGGGTCGGCCGGAACCACGAGACGGTGAACCGCCTGGTCAGCGACCGTTCCCCGCTCTGGGTGCCTGGCTTCGTGGACTCGCTCGTGGGCGACAAGGTGTACATCGAGCTGGCGAAGTTCGTGAAGGGCATCCAGGCGGACCCGGATCACCAGGTGCGCCAGGCCATCGACACCTACCTCAAGGAACTGGCCCAGGACCTCCAGCACGATCCGGCGATGATCGAACGTGCCGAGGGGATCAAGGCGCAGATCCTGGGCGATCCGCAGGTCCGCGACATCGCCGGACGCACCTGGGAGACCGTCAAGAAGGCGCTCCTGGAAGCCGTGGACGACCCGCAGAGCGAGTTGTACCAGCGCTTCGTGGGCGCGATCCGGGACTTCGGCCGCCGCCTGGTGGACGACCCCGAGCTGGCGGCCAAGATCAACACCTGGGTGGCCGACATCGCGGCCTACGTGGTGTCCAACTACCGCGACCAGATCACCGGGCTCATCACCGACACGGTCGAGCGCTGGGACGCGGAGGAGACCTCACAGAAGATCGAGCTCCAGGTGGGACGCGATCTGCAGTTCATCCGGATCAACGGCACCGTGGTCGGGTCACTGGCCGGCCTGCTCATCTTCACCGTGGCCACGCTGCTGCTGGGCTGAGGGCCCTCCCACAGTCCGGGTCAGCGCGGTTCGGCGCCGGGCGTTCCGGGAACGTCCGTTCCAGCGGCGTCCACTCCGGGGGCGTCGGGGAGCCGCCGATCGGCACTCGACGGGTCCAGCTCCAACGGCGCGCGCTGCGGGGGCTGCGCGTGCGACGGGAGTTGCGCGGCGCCGTCGTCGGACGGGAGAGCGGGCTGCTCGCCGAAGGGGGCCACGAGCGGGAGCGCCCCGAAGGCCTCGCGGGTGTTCGCGATGACCGCGCGGCCCATGAGCAGATTGCCGCCGCCGCCCATCACCGCGCCGACGCCAAACGGCAGGAGCCGTCCGAAGAAAGCACCGCCCTGCTTCTTGACCAGGGACTTCAGGAACGCCTTCTGGATGGCGGCCTTCACGGGTTCGAAGGTGGCGGCCGACGTCTTCTTCGTCAGGACGCTGCCCCACACCTGGCTCGCTCCCCGGCCTCGGCCCATGGTCTGGCCGGTGAACGCACTCAGCAGCGAGGTGCCCTCCTCGCCCAGCATGATCGCCATGACCATGGTGCGGGCCTTCTCGGGGTCGGTCACCCGGACTCCGTGGAGCTCTGCGACGCTGGAGGCGAAGAGCGCGGTGGCCTCGAGGAACGCCGCCGTCGCGACGCCGGAAACGGCCAGTGCGGTCCCGGTCCCGACGCCGGGGATCACCGCGGTGGCGCCGGCGCCCGCGCCGGTGGTCGTGACTGTGGCCAGATACTGACGCTCCAGGCGGACGACGAGTTCCGCCAGCGAGGCGTTCGGGTGCTTGCGGCGCAGCCGTGAGATGTGCCCGACGACGAGCGGACGCTGCACATCCACCGCCTTCAGCAGCATGTTGTGGACTCCGGAACGGGGCTTGCCCTGTTCATCGAACATGGCGTTCTGTGCTGCGTTCTGAGCGATTCCCAGGGCGGGGTTCTTCTTGCGCTTGGCCATGGCCCTAAGCCTAGTCCGCGAGGGGCCCCAATTGAGCTTGCGAAATTGGGGAGCGGACTGGGCGCTAGTCCGCGAGGGGCCCCAATTGAGCTTGCGAAATTGGGGAGCGGACTGGGCGCTGGTCCGCGAGGGGCCCCGGTCAGGAGGCGGCTTCGGCGGGAGCCGTGGACTTGAGCACGTAGTACTTGAGGAACGCGCTCACATCGACCATCTCCTGCACCGCCATGTAGTGGCCCAGTCCGGGATAGCTGCGCGACGTCAGGGCCGTGTTCTCCTCCAGCCACTCCTCCGTGAAGAGCGTGGCGTCCTCATTGATCACCAGGTCCTCCTTGTCGCGACCCCAGAAGAAGGGCGGCCGCTGCGTGAAGGACTCGGTGAGCGCCAGCAGGTCGTTGTCGAGGACGAACCCCGACAGGCCCACGGTGGCGCGGAACTGTTCGGGGCGCAGCCTCAGGAGGCTGCTCGCCATGGCCATGCCCTGGGAGAACCCGAGGAGCGAGACGCTGCTGTGCTGCGCCTTGATCCCATCCAGCCAGGCGAGAACCTGCGTGCAGGAGGCCATGACCTGGGAGAAGTCGTTGGTCAGGAAGTAGTCGAGCAGGAACCACCCGTGCTGATCGCCGATCTCCATGACACCCAGGGGCGCGGCACAGGTGAATTCCTGTGGCAGGTGGGGGAACAGCTTCTCCATGCGTTCCGGCGAGGATCCGTAGCCGTGGAACAGCAGCAGCAACGGTGTGCCGGCACGTTCAGATTCCGGCTTGGACCACAGGACCTTCTCCATGGCCCTAAGCGTAGTCCGAGGGGTCCCCTGCCGAGGCACGAGGCCGGGGAAGGACGCAGCGGTAGTCCGAGGGGTCCCCTGCCGAACCCGGCCCCTCCCCCGGATCCCCCCGCTCGTTTCCGGTTTTCGCCACGCACCCCTTGACTTCCAAAAACAAACACAGATAAAGTCAAGCAATCAAAGATTCCTGTGACAACTGTCACAACCTCAATGGCGCGGAAAGGAGACGGGTATGTTCGCAGAAGAACGGCACAGCACCATCGCCGACCTCCTGACCGCGCACGGCCGCGTCACGGTCACCGAGCTCGCTCAGCGGTTCACCATCACCCCGGAAACGGTCCGTCGGGACCTCGCGCTCCTCGAAGAGCAGGGTGAGCTGCGACGGGTCCACGGCGGAGCGGTGGCGGTCGACCGCGGGAGCACCGCCGAAACCTCGGTCCCCGAGCGCCTGGCCACCCACTCCGAGCAGAAGCAGCGGATCGCCGCGGCCGCCTTCGCCCTCCTCCCCCGCACCTCCGCGGCCAGCATCGTGCTCGACGCCGGCACCACCACGGAAGCTCTCGCCGGCCTGATCGCCCAGCGCGACGCCGACGCCCCGGCCCTGCTGGTCCTCACCAACTCGATCCCGATCGCCGCCGCACTGTCCGACACCCCCGGCGTCGCGCTCCACATCCTCGGCGGCAAGGTCCGCGGGGTGACGCAGGCGGCCGTCGGCGCGGGCACGGTGGCCGAGCTGCGGAACGTCCGCCCGGACATCGCGTTCGTGGGCACCAACGGCATCCATGCCGACTTCGGATTGAGCACCCCGGACCCCGAGGAGGCCGCCGTCAAGACGGCGTTCGTCCAGGCGGCCCGGCGGACGGTCGTCCTCGCCGACGCGAGCAAGCTCGACGCCGAAACCCTGGTCCGCTTCGCCACCCTGGAGGACGTGGACACCCTGGTCACCGACGGGACGCCGTCCCCGGAACTGGCCGAAGCCCTTTCAACCGCAGAAGCAGAGGTGATTCAGGCGTGATCATCACACTCACCGCCAATCCCAGCCTGGACCGCACCGTGGAACTCCCCGGGGCGCTCGCGCGGGGCGAGGTCCAGCGCGCCACGGCCGTCCGGAGCGAAGCCGGAGGGAAGGGCGTCAACGTCTCCCGCGCGCTCACCGCGTCGGGCCTGAAGACCGTGGCGGTCCTGCCCGGCGACCCCACGGACCCGGTGGTCGTCGGCCTGGCCTCCACGGGCATCCCGCACCACGCGCTCCCCATCGGCGCCCCGCTCCGCAGCAACATCACCCTGACCGAGCCGGACGGCACCACCACCAAGGTGAACGAACCCGGCCCGGAGCTCAGCGCCGAGCAGCGGGACGCCCTCACGGCGCTCCTGCTCGACGAATCCCGCGAGGCCTCCTGGGTGGTCCTGGCCGGTTCGCTGCCGCCCGGTTTCCCGGCCGACTACTACGCGCGGCTGACCCGCTGGCTCCGCACCGAACTCGGCAGTGACGCCCCGCGCATCGCCGTCGACTCCTCCGGGACGCCGCTCCTGGAGGCCATCAACGCCGGCGCCGACGCGGCGCCGGACCTCCTCAAGCCCAACGGCGAAGAACTCGCCGAGCTCGCGGCCCTCGCCGGGTTCAGCGAGCAGCACAGCGGAGACGAGCTGGAAGCGGACCCGGTGCTCGCCGCCCGGGCCGCGACCGCCGTCGTCGAACGCGGCGTGGGAGCCGTGCTCGCGACGCTCGGCTCGAAAGGCGCGGTGCTCGTCACCGCCGACGGCGCCTGGCACGCGAGCCACGCGCCCATCCAGGCGGTGAGCACGGTCGGCGCGGGAGACTCCTCGCTGGCCGGCTACCTCCTGCGGGCCGAGAACGGTGGATCCACCGTCGAGTGCCTCACCCAGGCCGTGGCCCACGGTGCCGCAGCCGCCTCCCTCCCCGGTTCCACCGTCCCCGGCCTGGACCAGACCACCCCCGACGCCGTGACCGTCACGGCCCTAGCAAAGGACTCCCTGTGAGCCAGATGATCACCCCGGACCTCGTGGTCCTCGACGCGGACCTGGGATCCACCCCGGCCGACGTCATCCGAACCCTCTCCGGCAAAGTCGCCGCGCTGGGCCGCGCCGAAGCGGAAGGTCTCTTCGCCTCCGCCCTGGCCCGCGAGGAGAAGACGCCCACCGGCATCCCCGGCGGCATCGCCATCCCGCACGCCAAGACCGACGCCGTCACCGAACCCGCCCTCGCCATGGCGCGCCTGGGCAACCCGGTGCCGTTCGGCGCCAAGGACGGCCCGGCGGACCTCATCTTCCTGATCGCGGCACCGGCCGGCGCCGACCAGGAGCACCTCAAGCTCCTGTCCAAGCTCGCCCGCTCGCTCATCAAAAAGGACTTCACCGCCGCACTGCGGGCCGCCGCGAGCCCGGAGGAGATCGTCGCGCTGGTCGAGGGCGCGCTGTCCGACGCTCCCAAGGCGGCACCGGCCGCCTCGACCGCCGACGCCGGGGCACCGGCTGCCGCAGCCCCCGCGGCAGGCGCCGCCTCCGCAGCCTCCGCGGCGCCGTCGTCGGCTCCCGCAGCCGAGGGTCCCCGCCGCATCGTGGCCGTGACCGCCTGCCCCACGGGCATCGCGCACACCTACATGTCCGCCGACTCCCTCGCCGCCGCCGGCAAGGAGATGGGCGTCGACGTCCAGGTGGAGACCCAGGGCTCCGCCGGCGCCACACCGCTGCCGGCCGACGTGATCGCCAACGCCGACGCCGTCATCTTCGCCGTCGACGTCGACGTCCGCGACAAGGACCGCTTCGCAGGCCTGCCGTACATCCAGTCCCCGGTCAAGCGCGGCATAGACGAGCCGAAGGAGATGATCGAGGAGGCCCTGGCCGCCGCGAAGGACCCGAACTCCCGCCGTGTGAGGGCCACCGGTTCCTCGTCCTCCTCGGACGCGGACACGGCCGGCGAGTCCGTGGGCGCCAAGCTCAAGCGCGCGCTCCTGACCGGCGTCTCCTACATGATCCCGTTCGTGGCCGGTGGCGGTCTGCTGATCGCGCTCGGCTTCCTGCTGGGTGGCTTCGACATCACCAAGTTCGCCGACACGATCGTGGTCAAGAACAACCTCTTCAGCCTGCCGACCGAGTTCGGTGACCACGCGCTCGGCCCGCTGGGCGCCTACCTCGGAGCGGTGCTGTTCAAGATCGGCGCGCTGTCCATGAGCTTCCTGGTCCCGGCGCTGGCAGGCTACATCGCCTACGCCCTGGCCGACCGGCCCGGCATCGCCCCCGGTTTCGTGGTCGGCGCCGTCGCGGGCTTCATGGGCGCCGGCTTCCTCGGCGGCATCGTCGGCGGTCTGCTCGCCGGCTACACGGCATCCTGGCTCGGCCAACGGCCCGCACCGCGCTGGCTGCGCGGCCTCATGCCCGTGGTGATCATCCCTCTCGTCGCGTCGATCGTGGCCTCCGGCCTCATGTTCGTGGTCCTCGGCGGCCCCATCGCCTGGCTGACCACCGCTCTGAACAACTGGCTGACCGGCATGAGCGGCGCCGCGGCGATCGTGCTCGGCATCGTCCTCGGCCTCATGATGTGCTTCGACCTCGGCGGCCCCGTCAACAAGGTGGCCTACTCCTTCGCCGCAGCGGGCCTGAGCGCCGGCACCGCGGACAACCACGGCCCGTACCTCATCATGGCCGCCGTCATGGGCGCCGGCATGGTCCCGCCGCTCGGCATGGCCCTGGCCACGGTGCTCCGTCCGAAGCTGTTCACCGCCGCCGAGCATGAGAACGGCAAGGCCGCCTGGCTCCTGGGCGCGTCCTTCATCTCCGAAGGCGCCATCCCGTTCGCCGCAGCCGACCCGCTGCGCGTCATCCCGGCCTCCATGCTGGGTGGCGCAGTGACGGGCGCTCTCTCCATGGCCTTCGCGGCCGGCTCCCGCGCACCGCACGGTGGCGTCTTCGTCTTCTTCGCCTTCGACAACTTCCTCCTCTGGATCCTGTCGATCGCCGTCGGCGCCGTCATCACCGGCTTCGCGGTGGTGGGCCTGAAGGGGGCCGCGGCTCGAAAGGCCGAGGTCCGTCAGGCTCAGGAGGCCGTCTCCGTCTGATCCTTCGGATCGCTGGACCTCCAGGATCCCGGGACGCGAAAACACCCCCGGTTCCGTTGTCCACCCACTGAAATTTGAGTGGGTGAGCAACGGAACCGGGGGTGTTTTCGTCTGTTCCGCCGGTCAGTGCGAGTGCGGCATCTGCGGACGGCTCGTGCGGTGGACCGCGTTCACTCCGGCGGCGTTGCCGGAGCGACCAGGGTTGCTGAAGTGGTCCTTGGGGTGCCGGTGCTTGCCGTTGCCGTCCGGCCAGACCGGGCGGGCGCTGTCACCACCGACCGCCGAGGCCCCCAGTGAAATCTGCGGAACCGCCGCGGGCCCGTCCAGGGACGCCGTCATCTTCTGAACGATCTCGCCGTCCAGGCCTGCGGGGGTGGAATCATGTTCTGCCATGGTGACGCCTCCTTGGGAGTTCGATGCCAGGAACCGGCCGCGTCCGGCCACGAGGGTGGGAAGGGCCGTCCCAGCAGTCTCCGCCCGCGCCCCCGGAAAATCAAGGGATCACGGGTATCCGGAACCGAAAATCATCCTCCCGGGGAGGGGTGCGGAGCGCGGTTTCCGGGCACGACGAAAGAGCCGCTCCGGACGACGGCGGCCGCACTTTCCGGAAGCGCCGGACGTCCCGTGGATGGGGGGCAGCCCCTGCGCGTCAGATCTACGGCCAGTCGATGAACTGGTCGTTGGCGTGGTGCTTCCGCAGATAAGCGGCGATGAACGGGCAGTGCGGCACGACGCGCTGGCCGGCCGCGACGACGTCGTCGATCGCGAAGTGCGCCAGCACCCCCGCCAGGCCCTGCCCACTGAATTCCTGGGCGACCTCGGTGTGCACGAAGTCCACCCGGCCCGGGGTGAGCTGGTACTGCGCGAAACCCGCGAGCTTGTCCCCGACGAACACCTCGTAGCGATGCAGTTCGGGGTTGTTGCGGGTGGTCACGTCGGCGTTGAAGGTGTCGTCCTGACTCATGGGTCCAGCCTCGCACCCCGTCGCCGGGGTGGCAAGGAATCACCCCCTGATCGACTGCTCCCTACGATGCCGGAATCCCGGGATTTCAGCCCGGAAGGACATCGAATGGAGCAGTCGATCGAGAAAAGGCAGGGCTCAGATGGCCTTGCCGGGGTTGAGGACGCCGTGGGGGTCGAAGACGTCCTTGATGCCGCGCTGGAGTTCCCGGACCCGCTCGGACTGCTCCCAGCCGAGCCAGCGCAGCTTGAAACTGCCGATCCCGTGCTCGCCCGTGATCGTACCGCCCATCGCGAGGGCCACGCGCACGGAATCATCCAGGGCCCGGTCCAGATCGGCCACCGCGGCCTCCTCCTCGCCGGGCTGCGGTTCGGCCCAGAACGTCGGGTGCAGATTGCCGTCCCCGGCGTGGGCCACGAGTTTCATCCCCACCCGGTACTCGGCGGCGATCCGTTCCAGCTCGGCCGCGTAGTCCACCAGGAGCGACCGCGGCACCGCGACGTCCTCGCCCACGCGCAAGCGGTCCTCGGCCCCGGACCCGCGGTTGTTGCGCCGGATCAGCACGAAGCGCTCGGCGTCCGAGTCGCCGTCGTCGGCCAGGGCGCCGCCCGCCTCCCGCAGGACCTCGCGCACGACGGCGGCCTCGGCGTCCGCGCCGAATCCATCGGTCTGGACGAGGAGCAGCGCGCTGCCGCGGCTGGCGAAAGCCGTGCCGTTGAGGGCGTCGGCGTCCTCGATCGAGGCGCGGTCCATCAGCTCCATGATGGCGGGCTGGACGCGGGCCCGGCCGATCGCAAGGACACCCGCGGCCGCGGACGGGAGATCCGGAAAGAAGGCGGCGATCGTCACGACCTTGACCGGCAGATGCCGCAGCCGGACGGTCGCGCCCACCACGATGCCGAGCGTCCCCTCGGAGCCGACCAGGAGGGCGACCAGGTCATAGCCGGCCACGCCCTTGAAGGTGGCGTGCCCCAGGCGCACCAGCTCGCCGTCGGCCAGCACGACGTCGAGCGCCAGCACCGAGTCGCGCGTCACCCCGTACTTGGCGCAACGCAGCCCGCCGGCGTTCGTGCCGATGTTCCCGCCGATCGTGGCGAACGTGAAGCTGGCCGGATCCGGCGCGTACATGAGGCCGTGCTCCGCGGCGGCGGCGTTGAGGTCGGCGTTCACCACCCCCGGCTCGACGACGGCGACCTCGTCCTCGGCGCGGACGTCCAGGATGCGGTTCATCCGTTCGAGGCTGATGATCACGCTGTCCTTGACGGCATGCGCCCCGCCCGAGAGCCCCGATCCCGCCCCACGCGGCACCACCCGGACACCGGCCGCAGCGCAGGCGCGCACCGTGGTCTGAACATCTTCGGCGGAGCCGGCGAAAACCACTGCGAGGGCGGGTGCCTCCGGACGATCCGGGGCCCGGTCCTGGCTGTATTCCCGCACCAGGACGGGATCCGTGGCGACCTTGTCCGGTCCGAGCTGCTGAGTGAGGGTGGCCGCGATCTCGTGCATGGTCCTAAGCGTAGGCCGCGTGACAGCCCGCAGGGTTACGGTGGTCCCAGCGCATCATCCCCGATGGGCCGGAGAGAAAGGATCCTCATGTTCGGAAGCAAGAAGCGCGAAGAGGAACACGAAGAAGAGGTGGCGGAGGTCTCCCGGCGCGAAGCCGAGCTGGCCGAGGACGCCACCGAGACGGACGATTCGTTCTCCGACACGGACGAAGCCCTCGAAGCCGAGGAAGAACCCAACCCCTGAGTCGCTGCGGGGCGGGCGCGCACGCACCCGCCCCGCTATCGGCCTCGGTCGGCTGCTCAGGACCGCCAGCCGCTCGACGTCAGCTGCTCAGGTCCTTGCCCCGGGTCTCCGGAAGCCGCAGCACCACCAGGATCGAGATGATGCTCAGGACCACCGCGTAGAGGTTGAACATCCACGGCTGCTTCACCACATCGGTGAACAGGGTCTGGAGGTACGGCGCGGTGCCGCCGAACGCCGCCACCGCGAGGGCGTACGGGATGCCGACGCCGGCCGTGCGGACCTTCGCCGGGAACAGCTCCGCGTACACCGCAGGGGCGATCGCGGCGCCTGCTGCGATGAAGACGAGCATGACGGCCATCGAGACGAACAGCTGCCACACCGAATCCCGGAGCAGCCAGGTCATGGGGAAGTGCAGCGCCGCGCACCCCACACCGCCGATGATGAGGACCGGTTTGCGACCGATCCTGTCGCTCAGACGGCCCCAGAACGGCAGGGCGATCAGGAAGACGATGTTGGCGGCGAACCCCGCCCAGAGCGCCTGCCCCGGATCCAGTTTGAGGCTCGTGGCCGCATAGGTCGGCGCGACGATGGCCCACACGTAGTAGATGACCGTCAGGCCCAGCGTCATGCCGATCACCTGTGCCGCCTGCTTCCGGTGTGCCACGATGTCCCGCATCAGGGCTCCGAACCCCTGCTCCCGCGTCGCGCTCCCGGTCTTCAGCTCCTCGAAGGCCTCGGTCTCCGGCATCCGCGCCCGCATCACCAGGCCGTACAGCCCCATGAGGGCGCCGAGGATGAACGGCAGCCGCCAGCCCCACGCCGCCATCTCGGCCTTCGGCAGCAGCGCCGCCAGGATCGCGCCCAGCAGCGCGCCGAGCATGTTCCCCAGGGTGCCGGAGAAGTAGATGAGCGTGGCCCAGAAGCCTCGCTTCTCCCGCGGCGCCATCTCCGCGAGATACGTCTGCGACGACGGCAGCTCACCGCCGTGCGCCAGGCCCTGGATCAGGCGGGCCACCAGGAGCAGCAGGGACGCGAATGCGCCGACCGCGGCGAAGGTCGGGGCGATGCCGATCAGCAGACTGCCGACCGCCGCCATCGCGACCGTCAGGGTCATGGCGTTCTTGCGGCCGAAACGGTCGCCGACCCATCCGAAGACGAACCCGCCGAACGGCCGCGCCACGAAGCCGACCGCGAAGATCGCCAGCGTCGAGAGGATGGCCGACGTGGGATCCGCGGGGTTGAAGAGCTGCTTCGAGAAGTACGGCGCGAAGGTCGCATAGATCGCCCAGTCGTACCATTCGGCGGCATTTCCGATACCGGTGCTGATGAGGGTGCGACGCGCGGAGGGTTTGGCGGCGTCGACGGCGGGGGCTGAGGGGATGCTGGCGGTCATGACGGTCTCCTGAGGTTCCTGGGGCGGGTCAGCGGACGGCCGGCTGAGCGGAATCCGGCTGCGCTGAGTCCGATGGCGCTGAGCCCAATGACGTTGAGCCCGATGGCGCAGTGTCGCTCGGGGCTGTCGCAAGGAGCGCGGTGCGGGACAGCGCGAGCTGCGCGTAGACCGCCGCACCGTCGGCGAGCACCGCGTCGTCGAATGTGGCGTAGGGCGAGTGGTTGAAAGCGCTCGTCCGGGGATCGACGCCCTCCGGCACCGCGCTGAGCCCGACGAAGCTGCCGGGCACCTCCGCGAGCACGCGCGAGAAGTCCTCGGAGCCGCTGAGGGGCTGGGCCAGCCGCGAATGCCGTCCGTCGAAGAGCTCCGTGATGGCGGATTCCGCGAACTCGGTCTCGGCGGTGTCCGTGACGGTGAGCGGGTACTCGGGGATGTACGTGACCTCCACGTCCAGGCCGTGAGCGTGGGCGATGCCCTGAAGGAGACGCGGGATCGCGGTCTGCATACGCTCCCGGTTCGCTTCGGAGAAGGTGCGGATGGTGGCATCGAACTCGGCGGTGTCCGGGATGACGTTGCGCTTGGTCCCCGCGGCCAGGCGGCCGACGGTGAGGACCGTGGGGTCGAACATGTCGAACTGGCGCGTGACCATGGTCTGCAGGGCGAGGACCATTTCGGCGGACACCGTGACGGGGTCTTTTGCAGCGTGGGGAGCCGAGCCGTGGCCGCCGGCGCCGAGCACCCGGACGAACAGGCCGTCGGAGGCGCTCATCATGACGCCGGGGCGGGTGACGAAACGGCCGTGCGGCTCAAGCGAGGAGAAGACGTGCATGCCGAAGGCGGCATCCACCCGGCGGCCGGCGGCGTCCAGGACCCCTTCGCGCACCATGACCGACGCGCCGTCGTAGCCCTCCTCCCCCGGCTGGAACATGAAGACGACGTCGCCGGCGATCCGGTGCCGGCTGTCGGCCAGGAGGGTCGCGGCGCCGAGCAGCATGGCGGTGTGGAGGTCGTGGCCGCAGGCGTGCATGGCGCCGTCGATCCTGGAGGTGTACTCGACACCCGTGCGCTCCTGGACCGGGAGGGCGTCCATGTCGGCGCGGAGCAGGACCGCGGGACGCGCACCCCTCCCGGCGGTTCCGGCGGGGCTCCCGGCGGGGAGGCCGGCCGTGCCGCGGAGGACGGCGGTGACCGAGGTGGTGTCCGTGCCGGTGGAGATCTCCAGCCCCAGGCCGTCCAGTGCGGCCAGGACCTTCTCCTGCGTCCGGGGCAGCTCCAGCCCGATCTCGGGGGCCTGGTGGAAGGCGTGCCTCCACTGGATGAGCTGGTCCTGCAACGTCCTTGCGTCGTCCGTGATGGCCATGCACCGTCTCCTCATGTGTGATCCACGCCATAGTCTGGCGTATGAAGAGTGTGCGCTTCTCTTCCAGTCCAGAAAGTCAGGTGCAACAATTTTTCAGATGAGCGTGCCGCGTGAACGTTTTCATCCACTGCCGGGTTTTCATCCCCTGGGGGTCCCCGCCGTCGAGCTGTCCGAGGAGGATCTGCGCCTCCTGCACGCCCTCCAGATCGCCCCGCGCGTCTCCTGGCTCGACGCCGCCGGCATCCTCGGTTCCCACCCCGCGACGCTGGCCCGCCGCTGGGAACGGCTGCGCACCTCGGGACGGGCCTGGATCACGGCCCATCTCGCGGGCGACCCCGCCGTCATGATCCTGGCGTTCGCCGACGTCGAGTGCGAGCCGGGGCTCCGCGAACAGGCCCAGGCGGCGCTGGCCGCCATCCCCGAAGTCGCCACGATCGACGTGGCCACGGGCAACCCGGACCTCGCGCTCACCGTCCTGGCGCCGTCGCTCGCCGAATGCACGGAGCGCATCCTGCCCCAGGTCGCGTCCGCGCCGGGAGTCCTCCACGTGCACAGCGAACTCTGCACCCGCCTGCACTCTGGCGGACATTCGTGGCGGCTCGCCGCGCTCGACCGCGAGGAGATCGCCGCCTTCACGCGCCTCGGCGCGGTCGAACCGCACCACGGACCCGTCCCCGACGCCGCACTGGACCTCCTCCCGTTCCTTGCGCTCAACGGCCGGGCCGGTGTCTCCGACATGGCCCGCGCCCTCGACCGGAGTCCGGCCACCGTGCACCGCCAGCTCGCGAAGATCCTGGGCAGCGACCTCCTGACCTTCCGCTGCGAGGTCGCCCAGGGTCCCGCCGGATACCCTGTCGCGTGCCGCTGGCTCGCCAAGGCGCCCGCCGGACAGCACGCCCAGGTGGCCGCGGCGCTGAGCGGGCTGCGGAACGTGCGCCTCGCCGCGTCCACGACGGGACGGACCAACTTCATCATCATGATGTGGCTGCGCACGGTGGCCGACGTCCTCACCGCCGAACTGACGCTGCAGGAACGACTGCCTCAGATCGAACTTGTGCAGAGCACCGTCATGCTGCGCAGTGCCAAGCGCGTGGGCTTCATGCTCGGTCCGGATGGCACGGCCACGGGCCAGGTGGTCCCCGGGCCCGGGATGCCGCAGGAGCTGCCCGGCGGGGGACCCGGCATCATGGACGCATGAGCATCCTCAAGTCCGTCCTCCTCTTCGCCCTCTCCGCCGTGGCCGAGATCGGCGGCGCGTGGCTGATCTGGCAGGCCGTGCGCGAGGACAAGGGCTGGTGGTGGGCCGGTCTCGGCGTGATCGCCCTGGGGATCTACGGCTTCGTCGCCACGCTGCAGCCGGACGCGCATTTCGGGCGGATCCTCGCCGCGTACGGGGGCGTGTTCGTGGCCGGGTCGCTGGCGTGGGGCGTGATCGTCGACGGCTTCCGCCCCGACCGCTGGGATCTGATCGGGGCCTTCCTGTGCCTGGCGGGCGTCGCCGTCATCATGTTCGCACCGCGCGGCGCGGCCTGAGAACCGGCGGTGGAACGCGGGCGACGACGGCGGGCGGCGTGCGCCGTCGTCGAACGTTAACCGGTTCGCCACCTGCCCTTCACCGAAGTCACCGGCGCATGACGCGCAGGAATCCTAGAGTCATCCCGTCATTCGCACGGGGGTTCGGGGCATTCACGCTGTCATGGCGAACTTTGGAGCAAGCATGAAATTGCGGATCACCAGCCGCCTCGGGAAGACCTTGGCCGGAGTGCTGGCCGTGGGCGCCCTGAGCGCCTCCCTGCTGGCGGGCGGCACGGCCGCCACCGCCGGAACCACCCTCCCCGCGCACGATTCCCAGCATCAGAACGACCAGGGCCAGAACGGTCAGGGCCGGGACGGGGTGTCGAAGATCGGCCACGTCTGGACCATCATCCTCGAGAACAAGTCCTACGAAGCCACCTTCACGGGCCTGAACCAGAACGACTACCTCTGGAAGACCCTCCCGTCCTACGGCGCGCTGCTCACGCAGTACTACGGCACGGGCCACTTCAGCCTGGACAACTACATCAGCCTGGTCGGCGGTCAGTCCCCCGCCCCGGACAATCAGAACGACTGTCCCCAGTACACGGACGTCTCGCCAGGCACCCCCGCGGCCGACGGCCAGGTCCTGGCGTCCAAGGGCTGCGTCTACCCGGCCTCCACCAAGACGCTCTTCAACCAGCTCGACGACAAGCACGTCAGCTGGAAGGCCTACATGCAGGACATGGGCAACGACGCCGGCCGTGAGGACGTCTACCGCTGCGGCATCCCGGGCGACCCGTCCGGCGCCGGCGTGAAGGACCCCTCCGGCGCGACCGCCACGGACCAGTACGTCGCCAAGCACAACCCCACGGCCTGGTTCCACTCCGTGATCGACAACCCGCAGGACTGCAAGAACGTGGTCCCGCTCTCCGGCTACCACGCCACCCCCGGCCACCCGGCCCTCACCGGCCTGGAGGAGGACCTCAAGTCCGTCCGCACCACGCCGAAGTTCAACTGGATCACTCCGGGCAACTGCTCCGACGCGCACGACGCCACCTGCAAGGGCCCCGGCCAGAACATGAGCGGCGACCCGAACAGCCGCCAGGGCGGTCTCTACGCGTCGGACAACTTCCTCAAGAAGTACGTCCCGATGATCATGAACTCCCCCGCGTTCCAGCAGGACGGCCTGATCCAGATCATCTTCGATGAGGCCATGCCGCCGTACAAGATGTACGGCAACTCGATCGCGGACCTGAACTTCGCCGCGGATTCCCGCCTCGGCACCGACTCCGGCACCGGCGCGTCCGCGCAGGCCGAGGCCAACACGGGCCAGTCCGTGGTCGCGTGCTGCAACGAACTCCCCGGCCCGAACACCAGCCAGCCGGGCTTCCAGGCGTTCAACCAGGACACCACCCCGGGCGGCGGCATCACGGGCGCCGTCATGATCTCCCGCTTCATCAAGCCGGGCTCGGTCAGCAACCAGCCGTACAACCACTACAGCTGGCTGCGCAGCATGGAGGACCTCTTCGGCGTCCACGACGGCGGCACGGACGGCCGGGGCCACCTCGGCTACGCGGCGGCCGACGGGCTCCGCCCCTTCGGCGGCGACGTCTACAACAACCCGTCCGGCCGGGCCCTCCAGCCCACGCCGTCCGGCGCGATCACGTACCCGGCCGTGGCCGGCGTGAAGGACACGGGCATCCCGGTCATCCCGGCCGGCAGCGTCTACGCCCGCCACTGACCCTCACGCCGTCGCTTCACCCCTCCTGCCCGCGAGCTCGCTGGGGAGGGTCTGACCTCGCTGCACCGTGTAGCGATCTCGGCCCCTCCCCAGCGAGTTCGGCGGACCAGACCGTCAGCCAGTCAGGCCGTCAGCAACCCAGCCCCCAGCAGCCCAGACCCCAGGAAGGCCATCGTGCGCTCCCGCTCCCTCCCCGCTCTCCTTCTCGCCGCCGCACTGGCGGTTCCACTCGCCGCGTGCAGCGCACCGGCGTCGTCGGTCCCATCAGAGGCGCCCACGGCCACCGCCGAGGACTCCGCCCAGGCCGTGGTGCGGTCGCTCGGTGCGGTCCCGGTGCCCTCCGCCCCGAGCGCGGAACCCACCGCGAGCGCGAACGCGAGTCACGGCGCCGTGCTCGCCATCGGCGCACCGGTCGCCGCCACCCTGCCGGACGGGTCCTCGGTGATCCTGACGGCCCTCGGCCCCGACACCGCGCCGGTCCCCGTCCCCACCTCCCATCCGACGGCCGCCCCGGACATCCCGATCGAGGGCACCATCACCGTGCGGGTGAAGGCGACGTCGGGATCGGTGACGATCAACGCCGGCGACCTGGACTGCCGCGATCAGCGTGGCCGCACCGTGGCACTGAACCCGGTCGGCCCGGCGACGGTGACGGTCGCCGCCGGTTCGCAGGCGGACCTGGTGGTGCGCGGAACGTTCCACGACGGCGCCGCCCAGGTGACACTGCGTCACGCGGGTCACGCGCTGGCCCTGTGGACGTTCAACATCGAGAACGACTGACCTTGTGACCCGCGTCACCTCATGAAATAGTAAGGGTCAACTATTTCTGCGAGGAGGCGGCCGGTTCCGGCGTGCCCGCCGCCCTGCCCGTCACGAAGGTGAGCGACATGGCCGAGAGCCCCAGCATGGACAGCACCAGCACGGACGCCCACCAGCGGGAGGCGATCGCCCAGGCGATCAGCCGGCTCAGCCTCGAGGACAAGGTCCGGCTCCTGACCGGCGAGACCGCGTTCACCCTGCCCGGGAACGACGCGATCGGCCTCGCGCCCCTCGCCTTCTCCGACGGACCCACCGGCGTGCGCGGGCTGAAGTTCATGGGCGGCGACGCCGTCGCGCTTTTCCCCAACGCCACCCTCATCGCGTCCTCCTGGGACGACACGATCACCGAGGAAGTGGGCGGGATGCTGTCCGAGGAGGCGCACCGCCAGAACATCCACGTCGTCCTCGGACCGACCATCAACCTGCACCGCACCCCCTTGGGCGGCCGGCTCTTCGAGGCCTACTCGGAGGACCCGTACCTGACCGGCCGGGCGGCGAGCGCCTATGTCCGCGGTCTGCAGGACGGCGCCCCCGACCCCGACGGCACCGGACGGCGCGGCGGCGGCACGGGGGCGTGCCTCAAGCACCTCGTGGCCAACGAATCCGAGATCCTGCGCAATTTCATGAACTCCCAGGTCTCCGAAACGGCCCTGCGCGAGGTGTACCTCCTGCCGTTCGAGATGGCCGTTCAGGATGCTCGCCCGTGGGCCATGATGGCCGCGTACAACGACATCAACGGCATCACCGCCACCGAGCAGGACCACATCCAGAACGGGATCGTGAAGGGCGAGTGGGACTGGGACGGCCTCATCATGAGCGACTGGTTCGCCACCAAGCGCACCGTGGAGTCGGCCAATGGCGGCCTGGACCTGGTCATGCCGGGTCCCTCCGGCCCGTGGGGCGAGCGGCTCGTGGCCGCCGTCCGGCGCGGTGACGTGGCAGAGGGCACCGTGGACGACCACGTCGCCCGCCTGCTCCTCCTGGCCCGGCGCACCGGCGCCTTCGGCGCGGACGGGGCCTCGCCCTTCGCATCCGGCATGCCGGCCCCGGACTCCGCCGAGCGACGCGAGCAGCTGCGCCGCATCGCCGCCCGCGGCATGACCCTGCTGAAGAACGCCGACGGCGCCCTCCCCCTGGGCGGCGACGGCCCGGTCGCGCTCGTGGGCCGCTCCGCCGTGGCCACCGTGTGCATGGGCGGCGGTTCGGCGCAGGTCACGCCGCCGTACCAGGTCACCATCGCCGAGGGCCTGGGCGCCCGGCTCGGGGACCGCCTGACCGTGGTGGACGGGGTGGCCATCCGTCGCCGCCCGGTCGCCGCGTCCGCGGAGTTCCTCAGCGATCCGGTCTCGGGCGAACCCGGGATCCGCGTCACCCAGCTCGCCGACGGCGGCCGGGAGATCTCCAGCGCTCACTCCCCCGTGGCCTCCCTCAGCACCGGCTTCGACGACCCCAGCCAGGAATCGCCCGCGGCCGTCCGCCTCGACGCCGTGCTCGGCAGCGGCGGGACCGTCCGCGTGGGTGGCATCGGCGCAGGCCACTGGCGCCTCGTCGTCACCGGGCCGGACGGCGCGGTGCTCGCCGAGCTCGACCGTGACGTCACCACCGAAGGCTTCGACCCGGGTGAAGGCATCCTCCGCCCACCCGCCTTCTCCGAGGTCCTCGACCTTCCCGAGGGCAGCCGGATCAGTGCCACCCAGACGTTCCGGCCGGTGGACTGGCGCACTGTCCTGGCCGCGCAGCCGCACGTGCGCGTCGCCGAGGAGAGCCACCTGTTCTCGGCGTCCGGGGTGGGGCTGGCCACCCTCGTGGCCGAGCCGATCCACGTCAGCGACGACGACGCCCTCGCCGCCGCCGAGGACGCCGCGCGCCGGGCGGGGACCGCCGTCGTCGTGGTCGGGCTGACGGAGGAGGACGAGACGGAGGCCGCGGACAAGCACACCCTCACCCTGCCCGGCCGCCAGGACGAGCTCGTGACCCGGGTCGCCGCGGCGGCCGAGCGGACCGTGGTGGTCGTCAACGCGGCCACCCCGGTCCTCATGCCGTGGCTCGACGCGGTGGACGCGGTGCTGATCGTGGGCCTGCCGGGACAGGAGGGCGGCCATGCCGTGGCCGACGTCCTCACGGGCGAGGCCGAGCCCACGGGCCGCCTCGTCACGAGCTACCCCTCCGCCGACGGTGCGGCCCCGGCCTGGAAAACTCAGCCGGACGAGACACTGACCCTCGATTACAGCGACGGCACCGCCATCGGCTACCGCGGCTATCACGCCGGGGACGCCCCGGAGCCGCTGTTCTGGTTCGGGGCGGGGCTCGGCTTCGGTGCCTGGGAGTACGCGGACGCCGCTCTCACGGACGACGACGGCGTGCCCGCGGTGTCCCTGACACTTCGGAACGTCTCGGCACGGGACAGCCGTGAGGTGGTGCAGCTCTACTACGCCCCCGCGGAGGCCGGGCAGCCCGTCCGCCTGGCGGGGTACAGCACCGTCGAGGTCCCGGCAGGCGGCTCGGTCCCCGTGACCGTCCGCGCCGATCCGCGGCTGTTCCGCCGCTGGGACGAGGCGGTCGGCGCCTGGCGGGACCTCACGGGCGGCGAATTCCTCCTGGCCCGCGGCCTCGGCGATGTCCGGGCTCGGGTGTCGTGGGGATGAGCTCCACGGGCACGGCGGACGGCGATTCCGTCGAGTCCGACGATGTCACCGGCGGCGCGGACGGGACCGCCGGCGGGATCGCCCGCCGTGCCAGCGGCCGGCCCAAGGGTGCGGACAGCGCCGCCCGGCGGGAGGAGATCCTGGCCGCCGCGGCGCGGGTCTTCTCCGAGGACGGGTACCGGGGCACGTCGATGAGCTCCCTGGCGCGATCTTGCGGCTTGAGCCTGACAGGACTGCTTCACCACTTCCCCACCAAGGACGCGCTCCTGGCGGCGGTCATGGAGTGGCGCGACGCACGGGACTTGGCGCTGCTGAGCGGTCGGGACCGCGAGGAGCCGCGGGGCTGGGCCGCCGTAGAGCGGCTGGTGGACCTGGTCCGGCACAACACCCGGCAGCCCGGCATGGTCCGGCTCTTCACCACCCTGGCCGGGGAGGCGACAGCCCACGACCACCCCGCCAGTTTCTGGCTCCTGGAACACCACCGGCTGGCGGAGGCGAAGATCCTCCGGGCCTTCCAGGAAGCGGCCGAGGACGGCCGGCTCCTGCCCGGCGCCCCCGTGGAATCGCTGGCGCGGTGCCTCGTGGCGGCCATGGACGGGCTACAGCTCCAATGGCTGTCCGATCCGGACGACGACGGCTCGGCCATGGCCGACGACTTCGCCGTCCTGGTCGAGACCATCCGGGAGCGCTGGGGCCGCTGAGCCACCCAGCGCTCCCGGCGGCCAGGCCGTCCGGCCCCGGGGGGCCGGGGCCCCGCGCCGAGGAGCCGGCGCTCAGGAGTCGAAGCCCAGCCCGACGGCGTCGAGGGCCTTGAGGATGAAGTTGCGCTTGCCCTCGTTGTGGTCGGCGCGGTCCATCGACCAGCGGGTGAGGTTGATCCCCACCGAGGCGAACGGTTCCGGGGGGAACGGCAGGGGCCGCTTGCGGACCATCTCCACGCGGGTCCGTTCGGTGTCCGCGCCGCTCAGCAGGTCCAGCAGGACGTCGGCGGCGAAGGCGGTGGCGCCCACGCCCAGGCCGGTGAACCCGGCGGCGTAGGCCACCCGATCCTTCCGCGCCGTGCCGAAGAACGCACAGAACTGGGTGCTGGAGTCGATGGGTCCGGCCCACTTGTGCGTGAACTTCAGGCCCTCCAGCTGGGGGAACGTGGTGAAGAAGTGCGAGGCCAGCCGCTCCCACGTCTCCGGCTGGTACTCGTGCCCCTCGTCCACGCGGCGGCCCCAGAAGTACAGCGCGTCGTAGCCGCCGAACAGGATCCGGTTGTCCTGAGTGATCCGGTAATAGTGGAACTGGTTGGCCATGTCCCCGATGCCCTGCCGGTTCGTCCAGCCGATGGCCTCGAGCTGCTCCTGGCTCAGGGGCTCGGTCATGAGGGCGTAGTCGTAGACCGGCACCGTCATGAGCGAGTTGCGCTTGAGCAGCGACGGGAACACGTTGGTCCCCAGCACCACCTGCCCGGCGCGCACGGTGCCGCGGTCCGTCACGACGTCCACGCCGCCGTCGACGTCCACCAGCTCCCGCACGCGGGTGCCCTCGTGGATCGTCACGCCCAGCTCGGTGACCACCCGGGCGAGCTCGGTGGCGAGCTTGTACGGGTGCACCATGGCCACGGAGTCCTTGAGCCAGACCGAGCCGAGGAACGTGGGCGAGTTGACCTCGGCCCGCGTGGCCTCCCGGTCCAGCACGTGGCCGCCGCTCTCCTCCGCCAGCCACTCCAGCTGATGGGGTTCGACGGCGACGTTCAGTTCGCCGGTCCGCTCCCATTCGCAGTCCATGCCGTAGCGTTCGATCGCCTCCTGCATGCGCTCGAGGTTCTCCAGGCCCAGCCGTTCGAGGGTCTCGATCTCCTGCGGCCAGCGGCTCTTGCCGTTCTCGTAGCCGTGGGTCAGGCTCGCCTCGCAGAAGCCGCCGTTGCGGCCGGACGCCGCCCAGCCGATCCGCTCGCCTTCGAGCAGGATGACGCTGCGCTCCGGTTCACGTTCCTTGGCCCGCAGCGCGGTCCACAGGCCCGTGTAACCGCCGCCCACGATCACCAGGGCGGCGCTCGCGTCGCCTTCCAGCTGCGGGTAGCGGGTCACGTCCGGACCCAGGTCGTCGATCCAGAACGGCCGGTGAACGGCCCCTTCCAGAGAACGCGCGACGACGGCGGGCTGGGGGACGTTCCGTTCGAAAACGGTGGTATGCACGGGAGTTTCTCCTGTTTGAGGGTGCGATGGATGAAGCGGTGTGGAAGGACGCTTGAGCGGAGAAAGCGTCAGGGGTGGCGGGCGACGGCCTCAGAGGGCCGCCGGTTCTGCGTCCCAGAGGGGCCGCGGCCGGGAGCCGAGGAGGTTCCGGGTGTAGTCGTCCGCGGGAGCGGCGAGCACCTCGGACGTGGGGCCCTGCTCCACGATCCGGCCCTGGTGCATCACGAGGACCTGCGAACAGATCCGGGACACCACGGCGAGGTCATGGGTGACGAAGAGGATGGTCAGGCCGAGCTGGTCCCGGAGCTCCTCGACAAGCGCGAGCACCTGGGCCTGCACGGAGACGTCCAGGGCGCTCGTGGCCTCGTCGAGGACCAGGAGCCGGGGCTGTGCCGCGAGCGCCTTCGCCAGCGCGACCCGCTGACGCTGACCTCCGGAGAGCGCCCGCGGCTTGGAACCGAACCGCTCCGGCCCGATGCCGACCCGTTCCAGCAGTTCACGGGCGCTGTCCGTGGCGGCCTTGCGGGACTGCTTCCGGTGCAGCCGGAACACGTCCGCCACGGCGTGGCCGACGGGGATCCGCGGGTCCAGCGAGAGGTAGGGATCCTGGAAGACGATCTGCACATCTTTGGCCAGGAGCTTGCGTTCGGACGCCTTCAGGGGGCGGGCCGGGCGCTCCGTCCCGTCCAGGTGCAGCTCGCCGTCGCTCGGGGTCTCCAGCGCGACCACGAGGCGGGCCAGCGTCGACTTGCCCGAGCCGGACTCGCCCACCACGCCGAGCGAGCCGCCGCGCGGCAGGGTGAACGCGGCGTCGTCGAGGGCCGTGATGACCTCGCCGTGGGCGAGCTCGTACCGCTTGCTCAGGCCGGAGACCTCCAGCAGCGGCGCCTCCGCCGACGGGGCGGGCGGGGCGGGGATCCGGTCCAGGTCGATCGTGGGGGTGGCCCCCACGAGCTCCCGCGTGTACTCCTGCTGCGGACTCACGAACACGTCCCGGGTCCGGCCGTGCTCCACCACCTTGCCGCGGCGGAGCACGTAGACGCGCTCACACAGGCTCGCGGCAAGGTTGAGGTCGTGGGTGATGAAGAGCATGCCCATGCCGCGGGCCTGCTGCTCGTCCCGCAGGAGCCGGACGATCCCGGCCTGCGTGGTGACGTCGAGCGCCGTGGTGGGCTCGTCGCACAGCAGCAGCTCCGGGGAGTCCAGGAGCGCGGCGGCGATCATGACGCGCTGCAGCATGCCGCCGGACAGCTGATGCGGGTACTGGTTCACCAGGTCCTTGGCGCGGCGCAGGCCGACCTGCTCCAGCTGGGTCACGGCCCGTTCGGTGGCCTCGGCGCGGGAGAGGCCGCGCCAGCGGACCAGGGTCTCCGTCAGGAAGTCGCCCACGGTGCGCACCGGGTTGATGCCCGCGCGGGGGTCCTGGAAGATCATGGACGCCCGCTGGCGGCGAAGGTCCAGGAGCTGCTGGCGGCCTGCCGTGAGGGTGTCGAGGCCCCTGACGGACACCAGCCCGGAGTGCTGGGCGCGTTCCGGGAGGAGTCCCAGGGCGGCCCGCGTGGTCAGCGACTTCCCCGAACCGGACTCGCCCACGAGCGCCACGGCCTCGCCGTCGTCGACGTGGAGGGAGACGCGGTCCAGCAGCGGGTCGCGGCCCGCGAAACCGAGGGTGAAATCCTGCACTTCCAGCAAGTGACTCATGAGAGCTTGCCTCCGATCCGATCCGAGATCTCCTCGCCGATGACATTCACGGCGACCACGACGACGACCACCACGAGCGCCGGCCAGAACGCCGGCAGGATGTAGCCGCCCAGCAGAGCCCCCCGGGACTCCTCGATCATGGCGCCCCAGTCGCTCGTCGGCGGCTGGACACCGAGGCCGATGAAGGACAGGGCCGCGAGGTCCGCCAGGACGTAGCCGAAGTTCAGCGCCGACTGGGCCCCCACGGTGGGGATCAGGTTCGGCAGCACCCGGCCCAGGACCACCCACGGCGTCCGGAAGCCGAGCACCCGGTACGCCTGGACGTAGGGGCGGGACCGTTCCGAGGCCACGAGGCCCTGGGTCAGACGCGCCACATAGGGGACGTAGGCGATCGTCATGGCGATGATCGGCGCCACGAGACCTTTGCCGAACAGCGCCACGGCGAGCATCGACACGAGCAGGGCCGGGAAGGCGAAGAGGATGTCGAACACGCGGCCCAGGACCTTGCCGAGCCAGCCGTCGGACCAGCCGGCGGCCAGGCCGAGCAGCAGACCGAGGACCGTGGAGCCGAGCACCACGAGCGTGGGGCCGAGCAGTGAGGTCCGGCCGCCGAACATGAGGCGGCTGAGCAGGTCACGGCCCAGGGCGTCGGTGCCGAGGAGGTGCTGGGCGCTGGGCCCGGCGAGCACGTTGTCCAGGTCGACGTAGTCCGGGTCGTACGGCGCGAGCGTCGGGGCCAGGACGGACACCACGACCACCACGGCCGTGACGATCACGGCGATCCAGGCCGTCAGGGACAGGGCGGAGGTGTAGCGCCGGAACCCCGTCTGCGGGAGCGTCATTGAGAGGGTCATCGGGTCTCCGATCCAGCGGCGATACGAGGGTCGATGAGGGGCTGGACCAGGTCCACCACGGTGTTGACCACGACGAACGCCGTGACCACCACCATGACGATGGCCTGCACCACGCCGAAGTCCAGCCGGTCGATGGACTGGACCAGGAGCTGGCCGATCCCGGTGAGGCCGAAGGTCTGCTCGATGATGGCGCTGGAGACCAGGAGGCCCGCGATCAGGACGCCGCTCACCGTGAGGATGGGGCCGAGGGCATTACGCAGCACGTGGCGCAGCACCACCGTGGGACGCGTCAGGCCGCGGCTCGTGGCCACCTCGACGTGTTCCCGGATGAGCTGTTCGTTCATGGAGGAGCGCGTCACCCGGGCCACGAACGCGATGTACGTGACGCCGAGGGCCAAGGCCGGCAGGGTGAGATGCCAGATCCGGTCCCAGAAGCCGTCACCGCTGCCGAAGGAGGGGAACCAGCCGAGGTTGACGGAGAACACCGCCACCAGGCCGATGGCCGCCACGAAGGGCGGGACCGCGCCGGCCGCGGTGAGGGAGATGAGGATGAACTTGTCGCCGAACCCCTTGTTGAGGCTCGCGATGATGCCGGCCAGCAGACCCAGGACCGTGATGAACACGGCGGCGAGCGCCACGAGCTGCAAGGTGGTGGGGAGCCGGTTGAGCAGCACGTCCGAGACGTCCTGGCGGTAGGTCAGGGACCGGCCCCAGTCGCCGTGCAGGATGCCGCCGAGCCAGTTCACGTACTGCTCCCACGGCGGCTTGTCGAGGCCGTACTGGCGGGTGATCTCCGCGAGCGCCTCCGGCTTGGGACTGCGGCCGCGCAGCAGGAAGCGGGCCGGGTCGCCGGGGACCAGGAAGCGGGAAAAGAACACCGCGAGCGAGGCCACGAACAAGGTCAGCAGCAGCGTGCCGATCTTCACGAGCACGAACCGCAGCCGGGAACCGCCCTTGCGTCTGCGGGCCTTGCCGGAGGCGCCCGGAACGCCGGGGCCATCCGCGCCGCCGGACGCGCCGGAGCCACCGGGGCCCGGGGTGTCGGGCGAGGGTTTCACGTCAACAGCAGTCATGGTCAACGGCCTCCGATCTTGGCAGCCCACGGGAAGTACATGTAGTTGATGGACGGGTCAGCCCCGGTGATGCGCTTGCCCAGCCACATGGACGTGACCGTCTCGTACAGAGGGCCCCAGACCACCTCGTCGCTGGCGATCTTCGCCGCCTGCCCGGTGAACTTCGCGCGCTGGTCCGGGTCCTTGGTCCCGATCGCCTGATTGACGAGCTTGTCGTACTGCTTGTTGACCCAGCCGCCGTAGTTGCTGAAGTCCCCTTCCCGCAGCACGCTGTACATCTCGAGCGGTTCGGTGCTGGAGAGGTACCAGGAGGTCAGCACGAGGTCCGTGCCCTTGCGGGCCTCCGGGTCGGAGAACAGGGTCGTGTATTTGTCGTTGGACATCGTGCGGATCTCCGGGTTGAGCCCGATCTCCTTCGCCGCTGACGCGATGGCCCGGGTCTCGATGTCGAAGGCCGCGCTCAGCGAGGCCGTGGAGAAGACCACTTTCTTGCCGGTGGCGCCGGCCTCCTTGACGAGCTTCTTCGCCTCGGCCAGGTCGTACTTCAGCGGCTCCAGGTCACCGAAGGCCTTGTCCACCGTCGCCGGCTTCGCCGCGTTCCACACATTGCGGGTGGTGAGGGCGTCGGTCGGCCGGGCGTACCCCTGTTCGGCCGCCTTGATGAGGGCGGGACGGTTGATGGCCATCATGAGCGCCTTGCGGACCCTCACGTCCTTGAAGGTCCCGGCCAGGTCCGTGAAGACGAGGCTCTGGACCGTGCTGTCCGCGCCGAAGTAGAGGTTCCCCGCGTCCGTGTTGGCTCTAAGGATGTCCATGGCGTTGGACGGGATCATGAAGGCCCCGTCGATCTCGCCGGTCTGGAGGGCGTTGATGCGCGAGTTGGCGTCCGCCAGCATCTTGAACGTCACCTGCTTTGACTTCGCCTTGAGGGACGGGTCCCAGTAGTCGTCGAAGCGCTTGAGGGTGATGCTCTCCCCCGCCTCCCAGCTGACGAAGGAGAAGGGACCGGTGCAGTTCACGCCCTTCGTGGAGTTGCCGTAGTCCTTGCCGTCCTTGGCGAGGGTCTTGGCGGACTCGACGACGCCGGGGGACCCGACCAGCGCCGCGTTCAGGGTGTAGTCCGGCTTGGCCATGGTGATGGTCACCTGGTCGGCCGCCGTCTTGTCGATGCTCGCCACGTTCTGGAACGCCGACGCCCAGAAGGACCCGACCTTCTCATCGAGGTGCCGGCGAAGGGACGCCACCACATCGTCGGCCGTCATGATGGTCCCGTCGTGGAATTTCACGCCCTGCCGGATGGTGTAGACCCAGTGCAGCGGGTCCGGGTTGTCCACCTTGGTGGCGAGACCGGGCGACACCGTGAGGTCCTTGTTCCAGCGGAAGAGGGACTCGCAGACGTTGGCCAGGACGGTGTTGTCCGGGTAGTCGAACGCGTAGGCGTAGTCCAGGGAGAACGGCTCGGCGTACATGGCCCAGGAGAAGCCGTCGATCTCCTTGGTCGGCGCCGGGGACCCCTGGCTCAGGGTGAACTTCGCTTCGCCGGAATCGCCCGTGGCGCCGGGCCGTGCCGCACAGCCGCTCAGGACCAGGCCGCCGACCACCGCGAGGGTGATGGCCGTCTTGCCGCGGGCCGCCGTCGTCGGGCGTTCAGCGGACGACGACGGCGCGCCGAACCGCTCCCGCAGCCGCCGGAGCGCGCTCACGCGGCGTCCCTGGGGCGCGGCGCCGAGCAGGGTCTTCCTCATGCTTCCTCCTCCTGGGCGGTCCTGCGGTAGACGCGGGTTCCGTCGATCCAGGTCTCCTCGACCCGGGCGGTGTGGATCTGCTCCGCCGGGAGCTGGAAGACGTCGCGGTCCAGGACCACGAAGTCCGCGAGCCGTCCTTCCTCCAGCGTGCCCGTCAAGTGGTCGAGATGGTTGATCCACGCCGTGCCCTGCGTGTACGCGTTCAGGATCTGCTGAAGGCTCAGCTTCTGGTGGTCGGGGCCGAGGGGCTTGCCGGTCTCGCCGGGCGAGGTCCGGTTGACGGCCACGTGCATGGCGGCGAGGGGATCCGCGGTGGAGACGGGCCAGTCGCTGCCCGCCGCGAGCCGCGTCCCGTGGGCGGCGAGTTCGCCGAAGGGGTAGTGGCGTTCCTCGGCGTCGGGCTCCAGGAACGGCAGCGTGAGCTCGTCCATCTGGTCCTCGTGGCAGGCCCAGAGCGCCTGCATGTTCGCGGCAGCCCCGAGCTTCGCGAAGCGCGGGGTGTCCTCGGCCCGGACCAGCTGCAGGTGGGCGAGGTGGTGGCGGCCGTCGGTGGCGCCGTTCGCGGCGCGGGCCTGTTCCAGGGCGTCGAGGGCGTCGGTGACGGCGCGGTCCCCCAGGGCGTGGAAGTGGAGCTGCATCCCGGCGGCGTCCAGGGCGGTGACGAAGCCCTTCATCTCCTCCGGGTCGAAAAATTCAATGCCCCGGTTGTCCGTGTGGTGTCCGTGGTGGTCGCGGTACGGCTCGTGCATGGCGGCGGTGAAGTTCTCCGCGACGCCGTCCACCATGATCTTGACCGTGCTCGCGGTGAGGCGCTCCGGAGCGACCGCCTGGGCCACCTCTTCGCGGCGGGCCAGGATGGGTTCCAGCTGGGCGTCTCCGGCGGTGCGGTCCCACCACTGGCAGATGCGGACGCGCACCTTGAGGTCCCCGGCCTGCGCGGCCTTCAAGTAGACCTGGAGGAGATCCACGCTGCCGTCCTCCGGGATGGTCACCCAGGCGTCCTGCCAGGCGGTGATGCCCTGGGAGAGCAGGAGTTCCTGGGCCTTGAGGAGCCCGGCGTAGGCGAGTTCCTCGGAGGTGCCCGGGCGGACGGAGGCGAAGAGGTCCATGGCGCCCTCGTGCACCGTGCCGGCGGGGGTGCCGTCCGCTTCCCGTTCGAATCGCCCGCTCTCCGGGTCCGGGGTGGTGGCGTCGATGCCCGCGAGCTCCAGGGCCTTGCTGTTGACCCAGGCGCCGTGGTGGTCGCGGTTCTGGAGGAAGACGGGGCGGTCCGGGACCACGGCGTCGAGGAGCTGCCGGGTGGGCGTGCCGCCCGGGAAGTGCTCCATGGACCAGCCGGCGCCGAGGATCCACGGCTCATCCGGGTGCTCCTCGGCGTAGCGGCGGACGGTGTCCACGGCGTCGTCGGCGCTGGTGACTTCGGTGAGATCGCACTGCAGCAGCTCCACCCCGGCGAAGACCGGATGCATGTGGGAGTCCTGGAAGCCGGGCACGATCAGCTTGCCCGCGACGTCGAGCCGCTCGGTGGCGCCGTCGGCCAGCGGCGCCAGCTCCTCGGCGGCGCCCACCGCCAGGATCTTTCCGTCGCCGATCGCCAGGTCCGCACGGCGGGGGACGTCGTCCCTGCCGGTGTAGACCCATCCGTTCTCCAGGATGGTCTGCGCAATTGCCATGAGCTCCTCGAATCTGTGTGCGGGGCTGGATTGGACCTGACACTATGATGCGGGTCACAGTTAAGTCAACAGCGTTGACATCGTTAATGACATCAAGGCTGACTCCCTTGACGTGCCGGCCTCGGCATCGTGTACCGTGGGGTTCCAGAACCGAGGCATGGAAGCGGGGTGGATAGATGGCGCAGGCCGCGCAGCCCAGTGATCGCCGCGCACGGCTTGACCCGGAAACCATCATCGACGCAGTCCTGAAAATCGCCGGACAGGATCCCGGCGAGCGCTTGACGTTCCGCCGTCTCGGCGAGGAACTCGGAGTGGACGCCACCGCGGTGTACCGGCATTTCCGCAATCGGGATGCCATCATCCGCGCGGCTCTGGACCGGCTCTTCGCCCTCTCCGTGGAACGCACGCTGGCCGCGGGCCGGCAGCACGGCTGGCGGGCCCGGCTCGAGGCTTATCTGGACGAACTGCTCAGGGTCTTCATGCAGTACCCCTCCCTGGGCAGCGAATCCTTCGCCACGGACACCTACGGTCCCGGCGAGCTGAAAGCCATCGAGTTCGTGCTGCAGTGCCTCACGGACGCGAAGCTCCCCGAGGAGCGCGTGGTGCATTACTACGCGGCTCTCGAAAGCTACACCCTGGCCCTCGGCGCCGGGATCGCGCTGGAGATCCAGCGGCTTCCCGACTCCCAGGGGCACGACCCGTGGCTCAACCCGCGGGTGTTCTCCCACCTGTCCGGGCACCCGTTGCTCGAAAAGCATCACCGGGCCCTGCAAGGGCTCGACTCCCTCAGCACGTTCCAGGCCGGCCTCGCCGCCATCCTGGACAGCGCTGAGCTCGAAAGCGACCTCTCTGCCACCTGAGTGCTCAGCCGTGGCGGGTTCCGAGGCGATCCACCACGGCTGAGCACTCACTGTCAGAGAAGGGCGCACCATGCACCAGTTCATCAACGGCAAGGCCGTCACCGGCGCCTCCGGAGCCACCCAGGACGTGATCAACCCGGCCACGGGTGAGGTCACCGCCACCGTCACCCTCGCGGGTCTGCGCGACCTGGAGGCCGCCGTCGCCGCCGCCCGCGCGGCGTTCCCGGCGTGGTCCCGCACCACCCCCGGCGAGCGCTCCGCGATCCTTCAGCGCTTCGCCCGCATCCTGGAGGCCCGCGCCGAGGAGTTCGCCCAGGCGGAGAGCTCCCAGACGGGCAAGCCGCTGCGCTTGTGCCGCGAGTTCGACGTCCCGGGCACCATCGACAACGTCGACTTCTTCGCCGGCGCCGCCCGGAACCTCGAGGGCAAGGCCATGGCGGAGTACTCGGCCGACCACACCTCGGCGATCCGGCGCGAGGCGATCGGCGTCATCGGGTCCATCGCGCCGTGGAACTACCCGCTCCAGATGGCCGCGTGGAAGATCCTGCCCGCCATCGCCGCGGGCAACACCATCATCCTCAAGCCGGCGGAGATCACTCCCCTGACGTCGGTGATGTTCGCCGAGGCGCTGACCGAGGCGGGCCTGCCGGACGGCGTCGTGAACGTCCTGGTGGGCAGCGGCAGCACCATCGGCGCCGCGCTCATGCGTCATCCTCAGGTGGACATGGTCTCCTTCACCGGTTCCACCGCCGTGGGCCGCACGGTGCTCGAGGCCGCCGCCGTGAACGCCAAGCGCGTGCACCTGGAGCTGGGCGGCAAGGCGCCCTTCGTCGTGTTCGACGACGCCGACATCGACGCCGCGGTGCACGGCGCCGTCGCGGGCTCCCTGATCAACTCGGGCCAGGACTGCACGGCCGCGACCCGCGCACTGGTGCACCGCAGCGTCTACCAGGAGTTCGTGGACAAGCTCGCCGCACGGTTCGACGGGATCGTCCTGGGCACTCCGGAGAACGACGGCGCGGACATCGGCTCGCTGTCCTCGTTCCGCCACCGGGACCACGTGGCCGGCATGGTCGAGCGGGCGCGCGGTTACGCCCGGGTGGTGGCCGGCGGATACGTCCCCACCGAGGACGGGCTCGGCGACGGCGCGTTCTACCGCCCGACGCTGATCGTGGACGCCGCCCCGGACTCCGAGATCGTCAAGAACGAGGTGTTCGGCCCGGTCCTGGTGGTCCTGCCCTTCGATGACGACGACGAGGCCATCGCCCTCGCCAACGACACCGTCTACGGCCTGGCCGCCTCCGCCTGGACGTCGAACATCCAGCGCGCCCTCCGCGCGACCCGCGAGATCAAGGCCGGATGCGTGTGGGTCAACGACCACATCCCGATCATCTCCGAGATGCCCCACGGCGGCTTCAAGCAGTCCGGTTTCGGCAAGGACATGTCCGCCTACTCCTTCGAGGAGTACACCCAGGTCAAGCACGTGATGTTCGAACTGGGCGGCGTCGTGGAGAAGGACTGGCACCGCACCATCTTCGCGCTGCGCTGACGGACGCGGGGCGCCGACGGACGCAGGGCGCCCGCGCCCCGGAGACGGCACCGCCCGAAGCGGCACCGCCCGGAAAAGCAGAGGCCGTCCCTCGCCTTGGGATTCACGGTGAGGGACGGCCTCCGGCGACTAAGCCTCCGGCGTCCGGCCCGTCACCCCTCGGCCGCCTGGACTTCCTCGCGGGCGGCCGCGATGGCGTCGGTGAGCTTCGTGATCATCTCTTCGAACAGGGCGATCTGCTCCTCGGAGTATTCGCCGAGCACGGGCATCATGTGCTCGACCATCGGGTCGAACATCTCCCGGCCCGTCGCCCGGGCGCTCGGGGTGGAGCTGAGCACCAGCTGCCGGCGGTCCACCGGGCTCGGATGCCGTTGCAGGTGCCCCGAGGCTTCAAGGCGGTCGAGCACGGACGTCATCGCCGCCGAACTGAGGATGAGAAGCCTGCGGAGGTCGCGGGGCGTGACGGTCGCGCCGGTCCGATCGGCTTCCACGACGGCGTTGATCGCGTGGATGTCGTTGCGGGCCAGGCCGTGATGACGCCGGACCACTTCGGAGTAGCGCTCCGCCTCGGTGGTGAACTTCTGCAGGAGGAACAGCACCTCGAATCCGGGCGTGGCGGCAAGGCGCTCACGTTCTGGGGATGACTCCACGCCGAAGGCGCTTTCTTCCGGATGCATGCGATACATCTTAGGATCTCCCTGCCGTTTGAGCCTGATGCGCCCCGGATTCGGACATGATCCTCAGACGGTCCAGAGCGTCCTTCCGCGAATCCAGGAGGTCGACGCAGGGCTGCGGGTACTCGGGCGTGTTCAGTTCCGGGATCCACTCCGCGAGGTACCGGCCGTCCGGGTCATGGGTCTTCGCCTGGGTCTGCGGGTTGAAGATCCGGAAGAACGGCGCCGCGTCCGCGCCGCTTCCGGCGGCCCACTGCCAGTTGAAGGGATTCGCGGCCGGATCCGCGTCCACCAGGGTGTCCCAGAACCACTCCTCCCCCAGCCGCCAGTGGATCCCGAGGTTCTTCACCAGGAAGCTCGCACTGACCATCCGCACCCGGTTGTGCATCCACCCGGTGTTCCACAACTGGCGCTGGCCCGCGTCCACGAGAGGGATGCCCGTCGTGCCCCGCTGCCAGGCGTGCAGCAGAGCGGTCATGTCGCCATCCCCGCCCCCACCGCCCTGCGAATCCTCGCCCGGGAGCCACCAGGGATGGCGGTCGAACTCCGGGCGGAGGTTCACCGTCGCCAGCCGTGGATGGTGATAGAGCTGATGCCACGCGAACTCCCGCCACCCCAGTTCAGAGGCGAACGTCGCGGAGCTCTCCGGCGCTTCCCGGCGCAGCGGCGCCAGGCCGGCCCACACCTGGAAGGGGCTCACGTGCCCCCAGCGCAGATAAGGGGAAAGCCGGCTGGAGCCGTCGACGCTGGGCCGCTCCCGCGCCTCGCGATAGTCGGCCAGGCGCTCGTCCAGGAAGTCCGCGAGCGACTCCTGCCCGGCCTGCTCGCCGGGTGTCCAGGCCTCGGCCAGCGGCCCCGACCAGTCCGGGTGGCTGGGCAGAAGGTCCAGGTCCTCCAGCTCCAGTCCGTCCGGCACGGCGAGGTTCCGGGCGTCTTGCGGGTCCGGCACGGCCAGTGGCGGACGGACATCGTGGGCGCTCAGCGTCTTCCAGAACGGGGTGAACACGCGGTACGGGTTGCCCTGCTGCGTGGTGATGCGCCAGGGTTCATGCAGGAGCGTGGCCTGGAAGCTCTTGCCCGTGCGGCCTGCCGCCGCCAGGAGGGCCTTGACCGCCTGGTCGGCCCGTCGCTCGGGAGCGCCGTAGCGACGGTTCCAGAAGACGGCGCCGGCACCCGCGCGCGACGCGACATCCGGCACGACGGAAGCGGCCGACCCGCGGCGGATCACCAGCGGCACACTGAGCTCGGCCAGCTGCTCCCGCAGGTCGGCGAGCGCGTGATGCAGCCACCAGCGTGCGGCGCCTCCGAGAGGCCGCACACCGGGCGACTGCTCATCCAGCACATACAGCGCGATCGTCGGCCCCGCGTCGAGGGCGGCATGCAGGGCGGGATGGTCCGCCGTGCGCAGGTCGTCACGGAACCAGACGATGGAGACTTCGGGCCTCCCGGTCATGGCATCACCTCTTGAATCGCTCGATCATCTACAAATATGATCGTCTAGTAAACGAAGTGTGTCCAGACAGGAGGAGTCCGATGTCCGCTGAAGACCACGGGAACAGCACGCGCCGGACGATCGCCGTTGCGGGCGCCACCGGCTATTTGGGCGGACGGCTCGTCCCCCGGCTCGTCGAGGCGGGGCACCGGGTCCGGGTGCTGGCCCGCACGCCGGAGAAGCTCCGCGACGTCCCCTGGCGGCACGACGTCGAGGTCGTGCCCGGGAGCCTCGAGGACGCCGACGCCATGGACGCCCTCTGCCGGGGCGCCGAAGTGCTGTACTACCTCGTGCACTCGATGGGTGGCGGATCCCATGAGCGCTTCGCGGAACGGGAGCGCGTGGGGGCGCAGACCGTCGCGCAGGGCGCCCGCCGAGCCGGCGTCCAGCGCATCGTCTACCTCAGCGGCCTCAACCCCGGGACCAACCTGAGCCGCCATCTGCAGTCCCGGCGCGACGTCGGGCGCATCCTTCTCGCGTCCGGCGTCCCGACCGCGGTGCTCCAGGCCGGCCTGGTGATCGGGTCCGGATCGGCGAGTTTCGAGATGATCCGGCACCTGACGGACGTCCTGCCGGTCATGCCCGCGCCGCGCTGGGTCCTGAACCGGGTCCAGCCGATCGCGGTCCGGGACGCCCTCTACTACCTCGAGGAGGCCGCCGATCTGCCACCCGAGGTGAACACGACCTTCGACATCGGCGGACCGAGCGTGCTCACGTATGCGGACATGATGAAGGACTATGCCCGGGCCGCCGGGCTGCGGCCGCCCGTCATCCTGCCCCTGCCGGTGCTCACCCCCTGGCTGGCCGCGCAGTGGGTGAATCTCGTGACGCCCATCCCCCGGTCCCTCGCGGTGCCGCTCGTCGAATCGCTGCAGAACGACTGCGTCGTGCGCGAGCACTCCATCGACCAGCACATCGCTCCCCCGCCCGGCGGGCTGACCGACTACCGGCGGGCCGTCGAACTGGCGCTCGTCAAGATCGAACGCGGCGAAGTGGAGACCACCTGGGCCGGATCGAGTGCGGTGCAGACGCCGTCCGACCCCCTGCCGAGCGACCCCGACTGGACCGGCGGCACGGTGTTCACGGACACGCGGGTCCAGAAGACGGACGCCTCCCCCGAGGAGCTGTGGGACGTCATCCAGGGCATCGGCGGCGAGAACGGCTGGTACTCGTTCCCGCTCGCCTGGTCGGTGCGCGGCTGGATCGACAAGCTGGCGGGCGGCGTCGGTCTGCGCCGGGGCCGCCGTGATCCACGACTGCTCCACCTGGGAGACGTCCTCGACTGGTGGCGCGTGGAGGCGCTCGATCCCGGGCATCTGCTCAGGCTCCGAGCCGAGATGAAGGTGCCCGGACGCGCGTGGCTGGAGCTGTCCATCGAGCAGTCCGACGGCGTCACGGAGTACCACCAGCGCGCGATCTTCCTGCCGCACGGGCTGCCCGGCCGGCTGTACTGGCTGGCGGTCCTGCCGTTCCACGGCGTGATCTTCAAGGGGATGGCGGTGCGCATCACCGAGGCCGCGGCCGCTCATCGGGCGAGCGGCGGTGGGCACCCGGACGGGCAGACCTCCGACCCGCGCGTTCCTGCCGGCCAGGAGGCTCGCAGGTAGCCCGCAGGTGGCCCACACGGGGCGGCGGCCCGGCACGTCCGCCGGAGGCGCCGGAGCGGCAGTCGCCCGCGCCGGGCAGGCACGGCCGTGTGCATCTGCGGTCATCTGCGCCCGGGCCTCCGGGCGCCCGCCTAGGCTGGCCTCATGCCCGACCTCACCCTGGGACTCTGCTCCGTCACCTTCCGGCACCTCGACGTCCCCGGCGTCCTCGCGGCCGCGACCGACGCCGGCCTGGCGGGGATCGAATGGGGTTCCGATGTGCACTGCCCGGACCCGGCCGCCGCGCGCGAGGTGCGCCACCTCACCGACGCCGCGGGCCTGCGCATCCTCTCCCTGGGCTCGTACTTCCGAGCCGACTCGCACGACGACGACTTCCGCCCCGTCCTCGACACGGCCCTGGCGCTGGGCGCACCCCGGGTCCGCGTCTGGGCGGGCGCTCTCGGCACCGACGCGTCGGACCCGGCCCACCGGACGCGGGTGACCCAGGGCCTCCGGGACGCCGCCGACGCCGCGGCGGAGGCCGGCGTCGAACTCGCCCTCGAGTATCACCGCAACACCCTCACGGACACCCTGGACAGCACGCTGGGGCTACTGGACGAGGTGGACCGGGCGAACGTCGGTGTCTACTGGCAGCCGAACGTCGATCAGCCCACCGAGGACGCGCTGCGCCACCTCGACGCGCTGCTGCCCCGGCTGTCCGGCGTGCACTGCTTCTCCTGGTGGCCGTTCGACGCCCGGCTGCCCCTGGACGCCCGCGAGGACCTGTGGATCGGCGCCGCAGAGGTGCTGCGCGGCGCGGGCAGGCCCGTGGACGTGATGTTCGAATTCGTGCCGGAGGACTCTCCGGAGGCCCTGACGCGCGACGCCGCGTGGCTGAGGCGGGCGGTCGGGCAGGACTGACGCCCAGCGGGGCGGCGTAGACTTGTGTCGCTATGCTGCGCACCATGTTCAAGTCCAAGATCCACCGTGCCACGGTGACCCACGCCGATCTCCACTACGTCGGTTCGGTGACGGTGGACCTCGACCTGCTGGAAGCCTCGGACATCCTGCCGGGCGAACTCGTCTCGATCGTGGACGTCACGAACGGTTCCCGCCTCGAGACCTACACGATCGCGGGTGAACGTGGTTCCGGCGTGATCGGCATCAACGGCGCGGCAGCTCATCTCGTGCACGTGGGCGATACGGTCATCCTCATGAGCTACGGCCAGATGACCACCGAAGAGGCGAAGGCCTTCGTCCCGAGCGTGGTCCACGTGGATGGCGCCAACCGCATCATCCAGCTGGGCTCGGATCCCGCCGAGGCGGTCACGGCCGGCTCGGTCCGCCCGCCCCACGCACTTTAGTCGCCCAGCGGTCCAGCCCTCCCGGCTCCCTCCCCGCCGGACACCCGGATCCCTGCACACCTCTCCGGCGCGATGACGCCGGCGTGCCGGCCCCGGACTTCATGGCACCGCCGCACTGCCCTCGCCCCATGCATTTCGTGCAATCCTGACGACGCCGAAGGCCCCGCCGCTCCAGGTGAGGAGCAACGGGGCCTTCAGTGGCCGCAGCGAGGGGTCAGTGCTGGCGGCGACGGCGGAAGATCAGCAGCGCGGCGCCACCGAGGAACAGAAGTGCTCCTGCGGCGATGGTGCCCATGCTGAGGTTCGCGCCGGTGTAGGCGAGGTCTCCGCCCGGTGCCGGATTCCCGGGGTCGGCCGGGTTGCCGGGTGCCGGCTGACCAGGCTTGGGAGGGTGGACCGGGGACCCGGGGGTGCCCGGGTGGCTCGGCTCCTGGGCGACGTAGGTGATGGTCACCTTCGCGCCGGTCTCGTTCCCGTTACGGTCCTTCACGGTGTAGTTCACCGGGGTGGGGTTACCCGTGAAGCCCTTCTCCGGGGTGAAGGTGATGTCTCCGGTCTTGGGATCGACCGTCCACTTACCCTCACCGGCAACAGTCAGGGAATCAACGGGGTTACCGTCCTTATCCTTGATCTTGACGGTGGAGGGATCGAGGTCACCCTTGTCGTTTTTCAGGGTGGGGACGGTGACGGTGGTTCCCTGCTTGTTGTTCAGGGACTCGTCATCGGTGGCTTCCGGCTTGTAGGTCACCGTGACCTTCGCACCGGTCTCATTTCCTGCGTGGTCCTTCACCGTGTAGTTCACCAGGGTCGGGTTCTTAGTGAACCCGGCCTCCGGGGTGAAGGTGATGTCACCGGTCTTCGGATCGACCGTCCACTTACCCTCACCAGCAACAGTCAGGGAATCAACGGGGTTACCGTCCTTATCCTTGATCTTGACGGTGGACGGGTCCAGATCGCCCTTGTCATTGGACAAGACCGGCACCTTCACCGCCGTACCCTGATCGTTGTTCAAGGACTCGTCGTCGGTGGCTTCCGGCTTGTACGTCACCGTGACCTTCGCACCGGTCTCCTGCCCGTTCTTGTCCTTCACCGTGTAGTTCACCGGAGTCGGGTTCTTAGTGAACCCGGCCTCCGGAGCGAAGGTGATGTCACCGGTCTTCGGATCGACCGTCCACTTGCCCTCGCCGGGAACGGTCAGGGAATCGACGGGGTTACCGTCCTTGTCCTTGATCTTCACCGTCGACGGATCGAGGTCACCCTTGTCGTTTTTCAGGGTGGGGACGGTTACGGTGGTTCCCTGCTTGTTGTTCAGGGACTGATCGTCGGTGGCTTCCGGCTTGTAGGTCACCGTGACCTTCGCGCCGGTCTCGTTTCCTGCGTGGTCCTTCACGGTGTAGTTCACTGGGGTCGGGTTACCGGTAAAGCCGGCTTCCGGAGCGAAGGTGATGTCACCGGTCTTCGGATCCACCGTCCACTTACCCTCACCAGCAACAGTCAGGGAATCAACGGGGTTACCGTCCTTATCCTTGATCTTGACGGTGGACGGGTCCAGATCGCCCTTGTCATTGGACAAGACCGGCACCTTCACCGCCGTACCCTGATCGTTGTTCAAGGACTCGTCGTCGGTGGCTTCCGGCTTGTACGTCACCGTGACCTTCGCACCGGTCTCCTGCCCGTTCTTGTCCTTCACCGTGTAGTTCACCGGGGTCGGATTGCCGGTGAATCCAGCTTCCGGAGCGAAGGTGATGTCGCCGGTCTTCGGATCGACGGTCCACTTGCCCTCGCCGGGAACGGTCAGGGAATCGACTGGGTTACCGTCCTTGTCCTTGATCTTCACCGTCGACGGATCGAGGTCACCCTTGTCGTTTTTCAGGGTGGGGACGGTGACGGTGGTTCCCTGCTTGTTGTTCAGGGACTGATCGTCGGTGGCTTCCGGCTTGTAGGTCACCGTGACTTTCGCCCCGGTTTCGTTGCCGTTCTTGTCCTTCACCGTGTAGTTCACTGGGGTCGGATTGCCGGTGAATCCAGCTTCCGGAGCGAAGGTGATGTCGCCGGTCTTCGGATCGACGGTCCACTTGCCCTCGCCGGGAACGGTCAGGGAATCGACGGGGTTACCGTCCTTGTCCTTGATCTTCACCGTCGACGGATCGAGGTCACCCTTGTCGTTGCCCAGCACGGGAACCTTGACAGTGGTGCCCTGAGCGTTGTTCAGGGACTCATCATCAGTGGCTTCCGGCTTGTAGGTCACGGTGACCTTCGCGCCGGTCTCGTTGCCGTTCGTGTCCTTCACGGTGTAGTTCACCGGGGTCGGGTTCTTAGTGAACCCGGCTTCCGGGGTGAAGGTGATGTCACCGGTCTTGGGATCGACCGTCCACTTGCCCTCACCGGCAACGGTCAGGGAATCAACGGGATTGCCGTTCGGATCCTTCAGCTTCACCGTCGACGGATCAAGATCACCCTTATCGTTCTTCAGGGTGGGCACGGTGACGGTGGTTCCCTGGTCGTTGTTCAGGGACTGATCGTCAGCAGCAACTGGCATTTCGACATAAGTGACGGTCACCTTTGCGCCGGTCTCGTTGCCTGCGTGGTCCTTGACCGTGTAGTCGACCGGAGTCGGGTTACCCGTGAACCCGGCCTCCGGAGCGAAGGTGATGTCGCCGGTCTTGGGATCAACGGTCCACTTGCCCTCACCAGCAACAGTCAGGGAATCGACGGGGTTACCGTCCTTGTCCTTGATCTTCACGGTGGAGGGGTCGAGGTCTCCCTTGTCGTTTTTCAGGGTGGGGACGGTGACGGTGGTTCCCTGCTTGTTGTTCAGGGACTCGTCATCGGTGGCCTCCGGCTTGTAGGTCACAGTGACTTTCGCCCCGGTTTCCTTGCCGTTCCTGTCCTTCACGGTGTAGTTCACCGGGGTCGGGTTCTTAGTGAACCCGGCTTCCGGGGTGAAGGTGATGTCACCGGTCTTCGGATCGACCGTCCACTTACCCTCACCAGCAACAGTCAGGGAATCAACGGGGTTACCGTTCGGATCCTTCAGCTTCACCGTTGACGGATCCAGATCACCCTTGTCATTGGACAGGACCGGAACCTTCACCGCCGTACCCTGATCGTTGTTCAAGGACTCGTCGTCCGTGGCGGCCGGCCCAGCGGTGAACCCTGCATCGATGTCATCCTGCTCCGGGGTGTCGGAGTTCAGGTCGATCACGCCAGTTTCGCCTGACGAGTTGATATCGGAGTCTTTGCTACGGTCATCACCGGCTGCCTGCACTGTGGGAGACATGCCTGCCGGTGCCCCACTGAAGCGCACCGTGTATTTGCCCAGCGGCAGGTCCTCGAAACGGTACGCACCATTGGCGTCCGTGGTGGTCGTGATGGGGTTGCCGTCGGTGTCGAGGACGGGCTGGCCGTTTTCGTCCAGCAGCTCGACCTTCACACCAGCGATGCCGGCTTCACCGGCGTCCTGGATGCCGTTGCCATTGGCGTCATTCCAGACTTTGTCACCGATGGCGCCGGTCTGGGGAAGGCGCACAGAGAAGTGCGCCTGGTCATTCTGGACTTTCCAGGTGTTGTTCGGCAGCGTGGGCGATTCGCCGTAGGTCGAGTTCAGCCCATTGATGCCATCTGTCATCTTGCGGTCACTGGCAAACCAATCGCTGCCGGTGCCGTACTCCGCGCTAGAGAAGGCCGTGAACGGTGCGACATCGTGATCGATGCGGAAAGTGACCGAGTCAAATGTGCCACGCAGCAGCACCGATCCACACGCACCTGGAGCGGTCCTTGGGGTGGAGTTCGTTTGGCCGGCGAAGTCCTGAGTTACTGAGTAGCACGTACCGTTTGCATTCCGGCTCGAGGGCTTGAAGCTGTCCGATGTGATCGTCAGATTGGAGGGGTTCGTCCCAGCAGGCGCCTGCAGGGTCACGCCTTGAGTGAGCAGATTCCACTGCTGCTGCAAGAACCCACCCCGGTAGGAGTATGGGACGTTGGTCGAATCCCGCGCCCAAGTACCGGCGTAGCCGCCCAGACCACTCACATCGAGGATGGGGTCCGTCACGGCCTTGTCAAAGCTGATCGTCACCTCGGACGTGTCCTTGCAGACCCCATTGAAATCGACCTTGGCCGCAGAGTCGAAGGCGCCACAATTCGAGGGGTTCGTCTCCAGCGCAACCCCGGACAGATTTGCCACGGTGGGGGAGCCAAGGAACGTGCTGGAGTTGGCCTTCCAGTAGTCCTGATTGTTGACGCTGTCGAGATAGTTGGTTCCCTTGACAGTGGCGTCGGATTCCTTGACCTGCATGCGGATTCCGATGTTCCCAGTTCGCATGGGCAACCGGGACGTCGCAGAGTACGTCGCGGCGCTGCGCTGATTAGGAAGGGTGTTGTCAGTCGCGGCGGAGCCGGGAGCCACAAGCTGCCACGTGTCATTGAACACATAGCCATTCTCTGCGGCAGCGGATGCGGCGGGGGCCATGACGAGCGACGCGCCAAGCGTGCCACTCACTGCGACGGCGGTAGCCAGCACCGAGGCGCTGATCTTCCGTGCCCCGCGCAGCGGCATTCTTCGTCTATGACGCATGGGCTGTCCCATACTGGTCTCCTTTGGGGTGCAAACATCTCCAATGTGGAAGCACGAGCCCGCCCACGAACCACGGATACGCCTCACGCATCCGCTTGCCCGACTCCGTCAGTCCACACGACTCCCCCATCCGGTCTGAAGCAGATGACAGAGAACAGATAAGCCCGCGTAGCTCGTACTTGCCTCTCAGGATAGTGTTTATGCAAATGTCGGGCAATTGCACGATGCTCCTGATAGGCCACCACTAGACCGACCGAGCACCTCAAGGAACGTTCAAACCCTCTTCTCCCCCCCCAGAATTTGGTTCCGGCACAGGAGAGAAACGGAACCCACCGCCGCGCAGACGTACTCAGAATCGGCGCAGCAATGGTTGCCAGGCGACCCCGAACCCCTACGCGGCTTCCCGCGCGACTCGCCCGCGCACTACGCCCGACTACTCGGCCGGTTGACAGTGGGCGTTCGATAGTGTCCTTGGCCTACCCTTGGAACTGTGACATCTCTGCGCCCCGCCACCCGTAACGTCCCCCTCTCTGTCCAGATCGGGGACCAATTGCGCGAGAACATCACGAATGGCACCTGGCCGATCGGCACCAAAGTTCCCGGCGAATTCGAGCTCATGAGGACCTTCGAAACCAGCCGGAACACGGTACGGGAGTCGCTGCGCGCCCTGGTTCACCTCGGCCTGCTCGAGTCCCGGCCCGGCGACGGGACGTACGTCCGTTCGACCAGTGAACTCGGAGCCGTCCTCGCCCGCCGCGTCAAAGACGACGGGGCGGAGGAAGTGCTGGAGGTGCGCGCCGGGCTGGAGATCCAGGCATCGAGGCTGGCCGCGGCTCGCGTCACGGAAGATCAGCTCGACCTGATTTCAGGGCATCTGCAGGACCGCGAAAACGCCGGCGACGCACAGGAGCGGCTCCTGGCGGACATCCGCTTTCATCGGGCCATCGTGGAGGCCTCGGGCAATCCCCTGATGGCCGAACTCCATTACGGCCTCGAACCGGCCGTCCTCGAAAACGCGCAGAACTACCCGAAGATCGAAGACCCGGCCGCCCTGGAGCAGGAGCACCGGGACCTTCTGAGCGCACTTCAGCAGAGGGATGCCAGCGCAGCCGTCGCCGCAGCACAGGCGATCGTGGACGGCTTCAGATAAGGGTCGGCTCGGCCCGCGCCCTGCTTTCGCACACCCCTGAGTCCTGCCGTTCAGGCCTCTCAATTGTCGTACACTTGACAGGTGAATGTCGATCACACCACCCCTCCGGCAGACGGCGCTTCGTACAGCTTTGCGCAGCGTCTGGAACACTGGATCAGCTCCGGCGTGTGGCCCACTGGCACCACTCTGCCCAGCGTCCCTGAGCTCGGCCGCATCTTCAAAGACCAGGACATGGCGAGCATCCAGGAAGTCCTGGACGGCTTCCTGTCCCAAGGGGTTCTTCTGCACGACGCCGAGTCGGGCCGCCTGTCCGCTCGAGACCGGGGCTCTTCCCCCGGCAGCGACCAGGGACATGCCGACCTCGACCAGCCCTTCGTCAGCGTTGCGGACCGGGCACATGCCCTCGGGGAGGCCCGCAACGCACTCCTGTGCCAGTGCGTCCGGCGCCTGGCGTCACAGGCGACCCAGGAGGACCTCGACCACCTGGAGTTCGCTCTTGCCCGCGCCACGGAGAACCAGACGGCGGAGAGCCTGGCGGCATTCGACCGTGAACTCGTCCTCCGGACCGGCAACGGCCTGATGCTGCGGATCTACGACCGGTTGAGCGACCTGGGAACGGCGGAGTCCAGCGCCGTTCCCAGCGCCCCATCACCCTCTCAGGCACTCGCCCGGACCGAACTCCTGACGGCGATCGGCGCCCGGGAGACGTCCGCCGCGGTCCGATTCACAGAAGGGCTCCTGACCTCGCGTCAACGCGCGGCCTGAGGTCTGCACTGCTGCCGGCCTTCGCCTCCAAGCCACCACCCCATCGGTCTGCTCCTCAGTTTTCTGCGGCGCCTGACCTGAGAAATCAGCACGCCGGGACCGCGTACCGGCGCTTGAATGCCTGAAGCCCGCCAGCGTTGACACTGGCGGGCTTCAGGCATCTCACGCCGTTTTTGGCACGGCCGTGCTTCTCAGCAATCGGTCTCCGCGGCCTCCCGACGGCGGAGTGCGACCACGAGCGCCAGTCCGGTGAGCACCAGAGCCGCCGCACCGAGCGCCAGGCCCGGACCGCTGGCCGCGCCCGTCTCAGCGAGGGGCGGTGCCGTCGGCGCCGTCGGCGTTCCCTTGAGCGTCACCGACGACGGCTGCGAGCCGACGGCGGAGCCATCCGGAGCGATGGCGGATGCCGTCGCCGTGTTGCTCAGCTTCCCCTGGGCAAGGTCTTCCCCCGTCACGACATAGGCGGCGGTGCACCGTACCGAGGCGCCGGGTGCCAGCCCTGTCGTTGCCTTCGGGCAGGAAACCGGAGACAGCTTGCCGCTCCCCGAGAACGATCCCTCACGCACGGCTGGCTCCCTGAGGGTGACATCGCCCGTGTTGGTGATCGTGAACGTGTAGACGACGCGCTCCCCCACGTGACTGAGCACCGTCCGGTCAGCCGTCTTCACCAGGGTGAGCGCCGGCGTCGGCTTCTGAGGCACGGAGACCTCGGAAGGCTGTGAGCCCACGGGCTGCCCCGCGGGGGTCTTCCCGGAAGCGGTGGCGGTATTCGTCACCGAGCCGCGGTCGACATCCGCCTGTGTCACCAGATAGGTGGCCGTGCAGGTCACCGATGCTCCCGGCGCCACGGACCTCGAGGCCTCCGGACACGTGATCCCCGACATCCGGCCCGAGCCCGTGAACGAGCCTTCCTGAATGGTCACATCCGTCAGGGTCACGTTTCCGGTGTTCGTGGCCACGAAGGAGTATGTGACCTTCTCCCCCGCCTTCAGGGTGGTCTTGTCGGCCGACTTCACCAGCGACAGCCCAGGATGAGGATCCTGAGGGACGGTGACTTCCGACGGCCCCGAGGTCACGGGATCGCCCGTGGGCGGGGTCCCCGTGGCCGTGGCGGTGTTGTGCAGCGAACCACGGTCCACATCAGCCTGCGTCACCTCGTAGCTCGCAGTGCACGTGGCGCTGTCCCCGGGAGCCAGAGGCGTCTTCGGGCAGGACGTGGCGCCGAGCGCGCCGGAGCCGGTGAACGTTCCCTCGGTGACCTTGAGGTCGTGCAGGGTGACGTTGCCCGTGTTGGCGATTTTGAAGGAATAGGTGATCGTCTCGCCCGCCTTCAGCTCGGTCTTGTCTGCGGACTTGGTCATCGTCAGGTCCGGTTTCGGGTCTCCCGGAAGGGTGACCTCGGAGGGAGATGATCCGACCGGCTTACCCGAGGGATCGTCACCGCTCGCCGTCGCCGAGTTGTGCACCGCGCCGCGGTCCACATCCTCCTGAGTGACGGTGTACGTCGCAGTGCAGCGAACCGACTCTCCAGGCGCCAGGATCTTCGCCGCGTCAGGGCAGCTGATCGCGGAGAGCTTCCCGGAACCGGTGAATTCCCCTTCGGTGATCTTCACGTCGTGGAGGGTCACGTTGCCGGTGTTGGTGGCGTCGAAGTAGTACGTCACCTTCTGGCCCGCGACGAGTTCCGCCGTGCTCGCACTCTTCTGCAGCGCGATCCCGGGCTTCTGATCCACGGGGACGGTCACCGACGACGGTGAGGATTTCACCGGCGAACCCGCGGGCGGTGTCCCCTCGGCAGTCGCCGTGTTCTGGACGGAGCCACGATCCACATCTGCCTGCGTGACCAGGTAGCTCGCTGTGCAGGTCACGGAAGCACCCGGGGCGAGGGACTTGGCTGCGTCAGGACAGTCGATGTCGGACATTTTTCCGCTTCCGGTGAAGGAACCTTCCGCGATCGCCACGTCATGCAAGGTGACGTTCCCGGTGTTGGTCACCGCGAAGGAGTAGCTGATGGTGTCACCCACGGCGCCCACCCGGGAGGGCGAAGCGCTCTTCTGCAAACTGAGGCTCGGCTTCGGATCGGACGGGACGGTGGCCTGGGACGGCTCCGAGGTCACCGGATCCGCGCCGTTGGGCGGCGTCCCCGCCGCCGTGGCGCTGTTCTCCACGGACCCCCGGTCGACGTCGGCCTGGGTGACCTGATACGTCGCAGTGCACGTGACCGAGTCACCGGGTGCGAGGGACGTTTGCGGGCAGGAGATGGCCGAGAGCTTCCCGGAACCGGTGAAGGATCCCTCGTTGACCTTCACATCCTTCAAGGTCACATTGCCCGTGTTCTTCACGGCGAAGGAGTAGGTGATCGTCTCACCCACGACGAGCTCCGTCTTGTCGGCGGACTTGGTCAGGGTGACAGCAGGCTTCTGCTGCGCGGGGATGCTCACCTTCGACGGGTCGGAGGTGACCGGATCCCCGGTGGGCGGCTGACCGCCGGCGGTCGCCGAGTTGTCCAACGATCCGCGGTCCACATCGGCCTGGGTGACCTGATAGGTGGCCGTGCACGTCACCTGCTGTCCGGGCGCCAGCGAGGAAGCCGCGTCCGGGCACGAGACCTGGGGCTTCGCGCCCGATCCCGTGAACTCGTCCTCATTGATGTGGACGTCCTTCAGGGTCACGTTGCCCGTGTTCTTCACGGCGAAGGAGTAGGTGACCGTCTGACCCGCCACGAGCTCCGTCTTGTCCGCCGTCTTGGTCAGCGCGATGCCCGGCTTCGGGTCCTCGGGGATCTTCACGGTGGACGGATCGCTGGTCACCGGGTCCTTGCCCGGAGGGGTGCCGTGGGCCGTCGCGGTGTTCTCCACGGTGCCCTGGTCCACATCGGCCTGGGTGACCTGGTAGGTGGCGGTGCACGTGACCTGATCTCCCGGCTTGAGCGCCGACGCCGCGGCCGGGCAGCTGACCACGGGCTTCTCACCGTTCCCGCTGAACGCGGTCTCGTCCACGCCGACGTCGTTCAGCAGCACATTGCCCGTGTTCGTGATGACGAACGAGTACGTCAAGGTCTCCCCGGCGACGAGTTCGTTCTTGTCCACGGACTTCACCAGCGTGAGGGCCGGGGAGGCCTTGGTCACGGGGGTCCGGGTCTCGCTGGTGGCCGACTTCACCGTGGCGGCGCTGCCGGGCGGGTTGCCGCTGGCCGACGCCACATTGTGCACTTCGCCGGCGTTCTCATCGTCCGCGGTGATCGTGTACTGCGCGGTGCAGGTGGCGGACGCACCGGGAGCGAGATCCCCCGACGGGCAGGTGACCGGACCGACCTTGGGGTCATCGACGGCGATGTTCGTGAGGGTGGTCTTGCCGGTGTTGGTCACGTCGAACGTGTACGCGATCGTGTCGCCGGCGTCGGTGATCCCGTCGCCGTTCGCGTCCACGGGAGCGCCGGCCTTCTTGGTCAGTGAGATGCCCGTGCTGAGCGCGGTGTTGGTCAGGGTGCACTCGACGTCGTCGCCGATCGCGACGAAGATGTCCTGCGACGTCCCGGCGTCCCCTTGCGGCAACGAGGGGTCCACTTGGTCGAAGTTGGTGCATCTCCACGACGCCGAGTAATTGTTCAGATCACCCGCCACCGCGCTCTCGCGGAAGTGGAACGGCATGCCCGGCACGGGCGTGACCACGGAGTTCTTGCCCGTCGTGGCGCTGGTGCCGGTCGGGCCCGTGGAGCCGTGGGCGACGTCGGCGGCATCACTGCTGATGTCCACCTGGAAGTCATCGCCCGGGAAACGCGAGGCCACGGTCTTGTTCATCTTCACCGAAGAGACCAGGACCCCGAAAGCCACGGCCTCGCGGCCACCGCCCACCATGGTCTGCGAGAAGGTGACAGGACGCTGCGAGGCGAGGATCGCCGTCCCGGTCTTGGTGTCCGTTCCGGCGCCGGTGCACTTGACCTGCGTGGTCCCGACTCCGGTGAATCCGCCGGCGCAGGCATTGCCCAGCCCGTTGCCGGTCCGGGTGGCCGTCAGGGACGTGATCGGATTCGTGGAGTTCCAGGTGATGGACTCATTGACATCCGTCGACTCGGCATCTGCGCCGACGATGGACCACTGCAGCACTTCCATGCCTTGAGGCGTCACGACCCGCATATTGCTCAGGGTCAGCGTGCTTTTCGGACCGGTCTGGCCCGCGTCGGCCTGGTACAGCGCGGGCTTCCCGGCCGTCCCGGAGTAGAAACCCCTGTTCCCCAGATAGGCGCCACCCCAGGTCGGGAATGCCGCCGCGCCGACGGCCGCCCCGCTGCGGGTCACCGTGGCATAGAGGGTGTTCCCGCCGTCGATCGTGAACGCGAAGTCCTGGCCTTTGGCCGCCTGCGCCGGGTCGAGTCCGGAGAAGTCGAGCCAGCACAGGGTATCGGCGTACTTTCCCGTTCCAGACGCCGAGAAATGACACGAGGTGTTGGTGGCGGCAGCGGCGGCCGGCGCGCTCAGGGTGACCGCGGCGAGGGTGGCGGCGAGACCCAGGACCACTGCGGCGAGCGCCGCGGTGATGCTCCGGAGGCGCCGGGCGGGGGCGCCCAGGAACAGCCCCGACGATGGATCTCCACCGCCTCGAAACAGCCGGCGCCGGCTCCCCCTGGGGCGCGACAACATGCGAGTGAACATTTTCCCCTCCTTGGCGGCGAACCGCCGTTCGGATGCGAACGAGAATCCTCTTGCAGTCCATTCATGGTTCCCTCAAATGCACGGCACGTCAAATGTCCGACATTAAGTGGATGAAGATGACAGAAGTTCACCAACGGGCCACGCTCGAGGTGTCACCCGAGGTGGGCCTCGTGATATAGCTTGCATATGCAGATGTCGGACACTTCTAGTGTGCCGATGAAAGCACTCGAACACAGACGACGGCGGACTCGCCGGCAGGACGAGAGGGAACATCATGGGTGGGGACATCATGAACGACGTCACGAGCTGGCTTTTCGCGATCGGGCTGATGGTGGGCGCGGTCTCGCTCATCACCTTCATCGGCATCGGGGTCGCCCCGCTGTTCCGGAAGGATGCCGCGCCGTCGCACGCTCGGCCCCAGCGGCGCCGCTGAGGACCACCGAGACCGCCGCACGCACCCAGGGGGAACAGTGACCGACGACGCTCCACTTCTCTGCGGCCCCTGGTCGCTCGACGAGGCTCCGCCGGCCACGGACAGCGCGTCGATCGCGACCGTCCGCGAGCGCCTGATCGAGGCCTACGCGCCGGGCCTGCCACCCGCCCAGCACCACCGCCTCCTCGGGAGCATCTCGCTTCCCGAAGCCGTGCTGGTCCGCCTCGGAAGCCAGACGCATCGGACCGACGCGGTCGAGGAACTCGACTCCGCACCCTGCCGCGACTACCTCCAGGCGGTGATCCCCGCCGCGGGCGCCTCACTCCGCCTGGGCCGCACCGACATCACCGGCGACCTCGCGAGGATCTGGTGCGCCGGCGAAGCGGAGCATGACGACTCCCACGCGGCACGCGTGCAATCCGTCCATCTCGCCAAGGTCAGGCAGCACTGGAAGATCACGGCGATCGTCGCCCGAGCGCCGCACACCACCTGAACCGCCCACGGAACGTGAAAGACCAAGGCGGACCCCTCCCCGGCAGAAGACCGACGAAATCCCGGCCGTCACATCCTCATGACGCCGGTCACTTAAGTTGAGGTAAGGCTTACCTTCCTATAGCGTGTGTTTTCAGTAAATAACGACACGTTTTTATTTGCTATTTCACCCGCATCTCTGGAGGAAGCATGACCTCGCGTTTCAAGACCCTGGCCGCCGGCACCGCCGTCGCCGCAGCACTCTTCGGCATCACCGCCTGCGGGCAATCCGGTGACACCACAGCTGCCGAGAACGCGAGCTCCACCATCACGATCCAGACCAACACCGGCTCCATGGACGTCAAGACCAAGCCGGCCCGCGTGGCCGCCCTCGACAACACGTCCATGGCCACCATCAAGGCCCTCGGCGTCGAGCCCGTCGCGATCCCCAAGCCCCTCCTGCCCAAGGACGGGTACCAGGACTGGATCAACAACACGAACATCAAGGACGCGGGAAGCCACCGCGAACCGAAGATGGAGGACATCAGCGAGGCACAGCCCGATCTGATCATCGGCGGCTACCGCTTCGCCAGCCAGACGGAGAAGCTGAGCAAGATCGCCCCCGTGGTGGACATCGCCCCGAGCGATGAGAAGGGCTCCAGCTACCTCGAGGGCCTGAAGAAGCAGACCCTCACGCTCGGCGACATCTTCGACAAGAAGGAGGAGGCGAAGAAGATCGTCGCCGACCTCGACGCCGCCGTCGCCGACGCCAAGAAGGCCACCAACGGCCAGACCGTCTTCCTTGCCAACTCCTCCGGCGGCAAGATCGACAACGGCGCGGGCCGCATCGGCCGCATCCTCGAGGGCGTGAACCTCAAGGACGTCTTCGCCCAGGACGACGCGAAGCTGAAGTCCGACTCCGTGCACAACAACTCCGGTCTCTCCCCCGAAACCGTCGCGGCCGCCAAGCCCGAGTGGATGATCGTGATGGACCGCGATGCGGCCGTCACCGAGGAGGGCAAGGAGTTCAAACCGGCCAAGGCCGTCGTCGAAGGTCTCGGCAAGGTGTGGAAGGACGTGCCGTTCTACGCCAAGGACCAGATCGTCTACCTGCCCTCCGACTTCTACCTGACCGAAGGCATCCAGGCGTACACCGACGTCTTCAAGACCATCGCCAAGGACTTCACCGCCAAGTCCGGCGCTGCCAAGTAGCCCTTCGCTCGGGCAGCACCGCATCGTGACCTCGCGCCTCTTCAGGATGGCGACGGCAGCCGCCGTCGCCATCCTGCTGCTCGTCTCCCTCCTGGTGGGCGGCTACGACATCTCCCTCGACAAACTCTTCAGCTACCCCGCGGCCCAGGAGATGTTCTGGCTCTCCCGGGTGCCGCGCACGCTCGCCCTCGTGTTCGCTGCGGCCGCCATGAGCATCTCCGGCGTGATCATGCAGCTCATCACGCAGAACAAGTTCGTGGAGCCGAGCACCGCCGGCACCAGCCAATGGGCCGGGCTGGGCATGCTCGTCATCCTGCTGGTGGCCCCCGAGGCGACCCCCATGGTGAAGATGGTGGTGGCCACCGGCTTCGCGTTCCTGGGGACGTGGCTGTTCCTCGCCGTGCTGGACCGGGTCCGCGTGCGCTCCTCCGTGGTGGTCCCGCTGGTGGGCATCATGCTGGGCGCGGTGGTCGGCGCCGCGACCACCTTCCTCGCCGGAACCTTCAACCTCATGCAGGCCCTCACGGCCTGGCGTTCCGGCGGCTTCAGCGGGATCGTGCAGGGCTTCTACGAACCACTCTGGATCGTGGCCGGGATCGCGGTGGCCGCGTTCCTCGTGGCGGACCGTTTCACGGTCGCGGGCCTCGGCCAGGACATGGCGACCGGGCTCGGCCTGAACTACCGCCGGGTCGTGTTCCTGGGGGTCATCATGGTGGCCCTGGCGACCGGCGTCACGAGCGTGGTGGTCGGTTTCATCCCGTTCCTCGGCCTGATCGTGCCGAACATGGTGTCCATGATCCTGGGCGATGACCTGCGGCGGAACCTGCCGTGGGTCGTGGCCACGGGTGTCGCGCTGCTGCTCGCCTGCGACCTGCTCGGCCGCGTGGTGGTGGCGCCCATGGAGATTCCCGCGTCGGTAATCCTCGGGGCGCTGGGGGCGGTCGCCTTCATCATCATCCTGCTGCGGACCCAACGGGCGTCCGCGGCGGGCCCGTCGCTGTCGAGGGAGCGCGCATGAGCACGACCGTCTCCCCCGTGACCACGGCGCCGGCCGCCGAGAAGCGCACACGGCGAGCGCCGCTGAGTCCCCGCGCGCGCATCCTGCTCACGACGGCGGCGGTGCTGCTCGCCGTCGTCGGCTTCCTGTTCCTGTTCATCCGGGGCGCGGTCTGGTTCGCGCTGGACGCGCGGCTCTCGATGCTCGCGGCGATGGTGATCGCCGCGTTCACCCAGGGGGTCGGCACGGTGGTGTTCCACACGGTGACCGGCAACCGGATCCTGACGCCGTCCATCATGGGCCTGGACTCGATGTACACGCTGTCCCAGACGCTCATGGTGTTCGTGTTCGGAGGGGCGGCGGTCGCGCAGCAGGAGGGGATCGGGAAGGTCCTGGCGCAGACCGCGCTCATGGTGGTGTTCGCGACGATCCTGTACCGCTGGCTGTTCTCCGGGCGCAACGGGAGCCTCTACATCCTCCTCCTGGTCGGGGTGGTGTTCGGGCTGGCGTTCGATTCGATCGCCGTGTTCGTCCAGCGCATGCTGAACCCCACCGATTACGACCTCTTGTCCGCCAGACTGTTCGGCCGGATGGGCGACGTCAATGTCTCCCATCTGCCCGTGGCGTTCGCCGTCTGCGCGGTGGTGGGCGTGATCCTGTGGCAGCGGCGGTACCGGCTCGATGTGCTGCTGCTGGGTCGCGACAGCGCCCAGAGTCTCGGCGTCGACCACAAGCGCGAACTGACGCTCATGCTGGTGCTCGTGGCGGTCATGGTGGCGTTCTCCACCGCCCTGGTGGGTCCCATGACGTTCTTCGGCTTCGTGGTCGCCACGCTCGCATATCAGGTGACCGGCAGTCACCAGCATCGCTATGTGATGCCCATGGCCTTCCTGCTGGGCCTGCTCACCCTGGTGGTGGGGCAGTTCATCATGCAGCACGTCTTCTACGCGGCAGGCTTCCTGACCGTCATCATCGAATTCCTGGGCGGCATCCTGTTCCTGGTGCTGCTCCTGCGGAAGGGCAGAGTGTGATCTCTTTTTCGGATGTGACCAAGAACTACGGCGACACCCGGGTCCTCGGGCCGGTCACCGCCACCATCCCGGAGGGCGGCATCACCAGCCTGATCGGGCCGAACGGCGCCGGAAAGTCAACGCTTCTGACCATCATGGGCCGTCTCATCGAGGCCGATGCGGGCTCCGTGTCCATCGGCGGACTGGACGTGCGCCGGGCGAAGAGCGCCGAACTGGCCCGGAAGGTCGCGATCCTGCGGCAGGAGAATCACCTCTCGGCCCGGCTGACGGTCCGGGACCTCGTGGCGCTCGGGCGGTTCCCGCACTCCCGTGGCCGGCTGACCGCGGAGTGCGTGGCCGCCGTCAAGTCGGCGCTGGAATTCCTGAACCTGACCGCCTTGCAGGACCGTTTCCTCGATCAGCTCTCCGGCGGGCAGCGGCAGCGGGCGTTCGTGGCGATGGTGCTGGCCCAGGACACGGACTACATCCTGCTGGACGAGCCGCTCAACAATCTCGACATGAAGCATTCGGTCCTCATGATGAAGCAGCTCCGCCGCGCCGCCGACGAGCTGGGCAAGACCGTGGTGCTCGTCATCCACGACGTGAACTTCGCGGCGGCCTACTCGGACCGGATCGTCGCGCTCAGGGACGGGATGCTGGTGCACGAGGGGACCGTCGAGGAGACCATGACCGCCGAGGTCCTGACCAGTGTCTTCGACACCCCGGTCACGGTCCACACGATCGGCTGCTACCCGACGGCGGTCTACACGCACTGAGAGTCGGGGCCGGTTGGCGCGGGTCGCGCCGGCGGGCTCGAGGTCAGGGGGCCGGCGCGGTCTCCGACACTGCGGCGGTCGGCACCCGCACCGCGAGCAGCACGAGAGCGAGGACGATGAACCCGGCCTGGACGAGCAACGCGAGCGACGGGTGCTGCGTGGGCTGCAGTCCCAGCGCGAGCCAGCTTCCCACCACAGCCCCGAGGGCCGTGGCGGCGAAGGACCAGCTCATGATCCGGGCGAACCGGGTCCCGCGGTAGTCCTGCTGACGAAGGGTGGTGGTCAGGACCGCGCGGGTGCGTGAGAGGATTCCGAGCACCAGTGCGTACACGAGGCCGCTCCACCACGTGGCGGCGGCGTCGACGACACTCAGGATGCCTGCGACGACGAGCAGGAACGCCACGGTCGTCACGAGCACGAGCCAGACGAGCCGCCTGATGTCACCGCGCGAGCTGAGGGCCCGCCCGACCCACGGCCCGATGGTCGCGCCGATGCCGAACGTGGCGATCACCGAGGCGAGGGCGACTGCGGGGTCCATCGGAGCCTTCTGGGCGATGGCGAGGTACACGAAGACCCCTCCGATGGTGCCCCCGACCTGCAAGAGGAAGCTGAACAATGGCGACGCCGCTCCGGTGGCCCACAGGTCCTGCAGGAACACGCGGGCGGTCATCCGCTCCCCCAGAACGCCGAAATCCTCAAGATCCTGATCGGTCGCCGGCGGCGTCACCACGGTGCGGGAGCTCACCAGGCGCAACAGGGTTCCGAGCGCCGAGAGGATCAGGTTGCCCGCAATCAGCACGGTGATGGACGCCCCGGCCAGGATGTTGCCCAGCGGCATCGCGATGACGATCCCGACGAAGGCCAGCGCCGAGTAGACCGAGGCGTTGAAGGTCAGGGCCTGCTTCACGTCGACCTGAGCGAGCTGCTGCCCGTAGAACTCCTCGACCACATCGGTCACGGCCGGGAAGACGGCGGCGAGCAGGAGGTACACGATCATCACGGGCATGGTCCAGCCCGGCTCGATCAGCAGCGTCACCAGCGCGACACCGCTGAGCAGCGCCTCCGCGAGGTCGGAGGCCACCAGGACGCGGGCCGGACTGAAACGGGCGGTCAGCCTGGCGATGAGCGGCGAGGCGAAGGACACCAGTTCACCGAAGGTGGTCAGGACCGCGACCCACAGAAGCGGAAGCACACCGAGAGCCACGAGGCCATCGGACCCGCCCTCAACGAGACGCGTGCCGAGAATCGAAACGACCAGGCCGGCGGTCATCCACCGGCGTGCGCTCAGGAGACGTGCCGTGGACACGGCCGGGTCCCTGATGGAGGCCTGGACGGAAGGAGCGGAGGTCACAGGGTCAAGCTACGGCCCGAACCGCGCTGGGCAAAGTCACATCGGCCACCGGGGCCTGGCCGCAAAGCACGGTCTGGCGTCAGCGGACGGGCTCAGCGGGCGCGTTCCCCGGGGCGCCCGTGCGGCTCACGGTCGGGCGGAGCGGCTTGGGGCGCAGCGTCACGCGGCCCATCAGCCACTCCACCGGCCCGGTGCCGACCCAGCGGTCCCAGCACCAGGACAGCACCAACGGCAGGATGACCACCATCGCCCAGCCCAGCGGGTCGAAGTGCGACGGCAGCACCCGCTCGTGCGTCGCGACCCACCAGGCGATCAGGCCGACGTGCAGCAGATACAGGCTCAGGGCGTGCCGGCCCCAGACCTTGAGGGGCGCGAAAACGCGGTCGCTCACCGTCCGCAGCGCGCCGGACGACGTCGCCAGCAGCACGACGGCGACCGTCACCGCGAGCACCAGGCCGGCGTCGTGCAGGGTGTCGACGTAGCTGCCGGAGAGCCGGAACTCGCGTCCCGCGAGCTTTTCGGCGAGAGGCCGCGCCACGTAGGCGAGAGGCGCTGCTGCAGCCATGGCCCACAGCAGCGGTCCGCGGCGCAGACCGTGCCGGATGAGGAGCCCTCCGAGCAGGAAGAACGGCAGGAGGTTCGTCAGCCGGTACGAACCCCCGAGCGCGACCATGTCCGCGAAGAAGCGCATCACGGGATCCGCGGTGTAGATCCAGGTCTGCGTCCGGGCGAAGGCGTTGAGCGGGTCGCTCGCCAGCACCACGACGAGCGCCACCGCCGCCACCCAGGCGGTCCGGAGACGGAGCACTGGCACGCCGATGATCAGAAGCAGGCCGAGGTAGGCGAGCACCACCATGACCCAGGTGCCCCAGGTCGCCATCCACAGGCCCAGCACGATCAGGATCAGCCCGCGGAGCACCTGCTGCAGGTAAGTGCGGCCCGCAGGGGACGAGACGTTCCAGGTCAGTTGGGCGGACATCCCCATGACGAGGGCGAACAGGGGCGAGGCGAGATCATTGATGTTGCCGACCGCGAACTCCACCGCCCGGGGAGCATTCGGATGGAATCTCGCCGCATGGGCGATGAGCATGGCGATGATCGCGACACCGCGCAGCACATCGGGCACGGGCAGGCGCTGAGACAGTGATTTCATGTGTTCCCCCTGACATGGTCCCCTTCATCCTAAGGGCGCTGTCGAGGGTCCGGGCAGCCCTCGGTGCCCCAAAGCCGCCCAATAAATGAGACAAAATAGTCCACACTTTGGACTTCGAGCTACGCTGGGAACGTGTTGGGAGTTCTCGCCGGTTTCTTCGTGGTCTGGGCCATCATCGGGGTGGGCTGGTTCGTCGGCCGCCGCGGAATCCTCGGACCGAACGCCGGCCAGACCCTCAGCCGTCTGGCCTTCTTCGTCGCCAGCCCCGCACTGCTGTTCGAGACCCTGTCGAAGGCGCGCCTCGAGGACGTCCTCGGCCCGCAGCTCGCGGTGGCCGCCATCAGCGGCACCGCCGTCGGGATCGCCTACCTCCTGGTCAGCAAGCTTCTCCTGAAGCGCGACAGCCCGGAGAGCATCATCGGCGCCATGAGCGCCAGCCAGGCGAACAGCGCCAACCTCGGCATCCCGATCGCGGTCTACGTGCTCGGCGACGCCTCATACGTCGCTCCCCTGCTGATCTTCCAGCTGGCCTTCTACAACCCGCTGAACCTCATGCTCCTGGATGCGACGCTCGGCGGGCGCAGCACGCGGCAGAACCCGGTGCTCAAATTCCTGCTGATCATCCTCAGAAACCCTGTCATCGTGGCGTCGGCCCTCGCGCTGGCACTCTCCGCGCTGCACCTCCGGCTCCCGGATCTGGTGCTGCAGCCCATCCACTTCATCGGCGGCGCCGCGGTCCCCGCGATGCTCATGTCCTTCGGCATGTCCCTGAACGGGAACCGGCCACTGTCGGCTGCCAGCGGGCGCCGCACGGACATCCTGGTGGCGTCGTCCTTCAAGCTGCTGCTGCACCCGGTGCTCGCGTTCCTGGCCGCACACTTCATCCTGGGACTCGACGGTCACGCCCTGTTCGCGGCCACGATCGCTGGGGCACTGCCCACTGCGCAGAACGTGTTCGTCGCGGCGAACCGCTATCAGCAGGGCGTGACGATCGCCAAGGACACGGTGCTGATCACCACGATCATCGCCGTCCCGGCCATGCTGGTGATCGCCGCATTCCTGCACTGAGGCTCCAGACCGCTCACAGATCCCGGCCGCGGCTTCCCTGGCCTTACGGACACTCCCCGCGTCTTCGGCACCGGGGGATGTCCGTAACGCCGGGGACGCCCGGGTGCCTTGGGTGCCTCAGCGCCGGAGTCGCCACCCACCCAGCTGCCCGAGCAGCATCGCCCCGAAGGCCAGAACCAGCCCGACCACCTGCAGCGGCCCGAACGTCTCACCCTTGACCAGGACCCCCAGCCCGGCCGCCATGAGGGGCGAGAGGAAGCCGAGGAGCGAGGCCCGCGTGACCGGCAGTTTCCCGATGGCCCAGAACCACAGCGCGTATGCCAGCAGTCCGCCGACAAGTCCCAGCCAGAGGTAACCGCCCAGGGCGCGGGGACCGACGTCGGCGGGCAGGCCCTCCACCAGCAGCGTGAGCGGGAGGAGAAACAGTCCGCCGGCCGTGAGCTGCCAGCCGGCCATCGCGAGCGGCCGGACGCCTGCGGGACGCCCCCACTTCTTGGTCAGCACCACGCCCAGGCCCATCGAAGCGGTGCCCGCGAGACCCGCGAGGACGCCCACGGCGTCGAGCCCGGCGGACCGCCCCAGGACCACGAAGCCCACGCCGACCGCACCCACCACGGCCCACGCGAGGCGCCAGAACACCAGCTTCTCCTGGAGCACCGCGACTGCGAGGAAGGCCACGAGCAGGGGCTGCGCGGCGCCGAGCGTCGCGGCCACTCCTCCCGGCAGATGCGCGGCGGAGATGAACAGGAACGGGAAGAAGAAGCCGATGTTCAGCAGCCCCAGGACGGCCGCCCGGAACCACCACACGCCATGCGGGAGCGCGCGTCCGAGAGCGAGCGCCACCAGCCCGGCGGGCAGCGCGCGGGCCAGCCCCGCGAAGAGCGGATGGCCGGCCGGCAGGAAGTCGGTGGTCACCAGATAGGTGGTGCCCCAGGACAGCGGGGCCACCGCGGCGAGCACGGTGACGAGCGCCAAGGGCAGCGCACGACGCCGCGAGGCCGAGCCGGGCGCTGGGGCTTCGGCCGGGCTACCCGGGCTTCCCGGGCCGGGGGCGCCGGGGACCGTCACGCCGGCGCCGGCAGGAGTCTCAAGAGCTGGTGAAGTGGTCATGCCTCCACTCTCGCCCCGGTCCTGTCAATGAGTCCAACACATGGATTTCATGCCAATCATGAATATTATTGATGCATGGACTTGCAGCAGATGCGGTACGTCGTCGGCATCGCGGAGACCGGGAGCTTCACCCGCGCCGCGGCCCGGAACTTCGTGGTCCAATCGGCCCTGAGCCACCAGATCGCGGCGTTGGAACGCGAGCTCGGAGTGCAGTTGTTCGTGCGCTCCAGCCGCCAGGTCCGGCTGACGGAGGCCGGCGAGGCGTTCCTGCCCCACGCCCGTGCCGCACTCGACGCCGCGGACCGGGCCAGGGATGAGGCGGCAGCGGCCCAGGGTACGGTCCGGGGCACCCTCCGGATCGGCGTGATCCCCACCGTCACGGCCGTCGACCTCCCCGCCGTGCTCCGCGCATGCCGCACGCGCTTTCCGGAGCTCGTGCTCGCAGCACGGGTCGCCAACAGCGAGGAGATGATCGCGGAGGTGCGGGCCGGGACCCTGGACATCGGCTTCCTGGGACTCCTCGACGGCACGCCCGTGGAGGGCGTGGCGCAGCGCGTCCTGACGCGGGACACGCTGGCCGCGACCCTCGCTCCGGAGCACCCCCTCGCCACGCGGGACAGGCTCTCCCTCGCCGAACTCGCGGAGGAGCCGTTCGCCGATTTCCCGCGCACCTCCGCCGGGCGCAAACAGAGCGACGCGGCGTTCGCGCGGGCCGGCGTCGAACGCCAGGTGGCCTACGAACTCGGATCCATGGACCTGACCCGCGAACTGATCGTCAGCGGCCTCGCCGTGGCGCTCCTGCCGAGCCGGTACGCTGCGGCGATGCCCGGCGTCGTCGTGGTGCCGCTGGTTGAGGAGACCGTGCGGCACGAGATCCTCATCTGGGACCGGCTGCACCCGAGTCCGGCCGCGCGCGCGTTCACCGAGCTCGTCGCGGAACTGCGCACGCCCTGACCGACGACGGCGGTCCCCCGCTGCTGCTCATGCGTCCGGCAGGACGTCGAAGCCGGATCCGCCGGTCGGCGGCACCGGCTCGGACCGGACCGCATCCACCCGGGCCCAGCGAGGCCCGTGGTGCGCCCACGCCACGAGGTCGGCGAGGCGCTTCGGATCGCCCTCGGCTTCGGCCTCGACGGAGCCGTCCGCGCGGTTCCGCACCCAGCCGCTCACGCCGATACCCTCCGCCGCCTAGCACATGGCGAAGCGGTAGCCCACGGCCTGGACCCGCCCCGTGATCAGCAGTCGAATCCGTTCCATGTCCTCATGATGACCCGCGGCGCGGCCGATGGCGAGACCCCGCCCTGGTCAGCCCTGGCCGAGCGCGATCTGCCCCAGCAGTTCGGCGGAGCGCAGCTTCGCCTCAGTGCCCGGGGCCTGGTGGGCGACGATCAGCTCGTCGGCGTCGGCGTGGCCACGATGACCCCACACACCAAAATAGGCCTCACTCAACACAACATCCCAGGGTCACTTCTTCTCGTCGCGATTGCGATGACTTCGGCACCCTTCCCCACGCACCCCGAACGCCCGATGCATGCGAACGAAGGGCACGACCTCCCAAGGTCGATCCGCGACTATCGACTGACCAACAGAGCGCAACTCTGCCGCGCTCTCAGAACAGGCGTCGAACTCATCCCATCGCTACCCATTCACATTCACACACACATCTGACCGGCCTATCAGCTCACCCACCAACACAAGCAGTGGCGGACCTTCGGGGAGGAAGTTGAAAGACGCAAGTCACAGCGTAATAACTCCACTTGTTTGTGAAATATTTGTTGACTTCCTTACCTTGCACTGCCAGTCATGCTTAAGTGATGTCAGGCACTCAGTTGAGCCGCTAAAGGCACATCAGAATGCTTGCGACGGGCAAAGTTCGCCGCAAAACCGGCAGCATGTTTAGCCACAAATGAAGGGATAGAAATATGTCTGTTCTCGAAATGGCAATGAACTCCGCTGATGATCAGGTCATCACGGCTTGGGCGTTCAGCACCGATCCGATCAAGCCCTGATAACTGTCGGGACTGCAAACAACTTGGGGTGCGCCATCTGGCGCACCCCAAGTTTCTCTGGAGGCAAGCATGGCATCAAACACGGGGATTGACACCTACATCATCAAGACCGTCGAGTGGTGCAATCTGAACTGCACCTATTGCTACTTCTACAACGGCCAGGACACGAGCTTCTCCGGAAGACCGAAGCACATGTCTCGCGCGGTCCTGGCCTCAATGGTTCCGAAGATCATCGAGCATTGCCAAGCTCATGACATCTCTGAGGTCCAACTAGTGATGCATGGCGGGGAGCCCTTACTCCAGAGCAAGGACGACTACCGCTACATGATGGCCGAATTCGATGCGATCCAAGAAGCCGGTATCAACGTCGTGTGGAAATGCACGACGAACGCGGTGACGCTGACCGAGGAATGGGCAGAGCTCCTCGCGGAGCGTCGGGTTTTCCTGGGCGTAAGCATTGACGGCACTAAAGAAGTCCACGACTCCATGCGCGTTGACCATGCCGGCCGGGGGTCTTACGACCGGGTGGTGAGGGGTCTGAAGACTGCTCAGCAATGGGAGTCAAAGGGCTTGGCGGTGGGAACGATTTCAGTGATCAACCCTTCGGAGTCCGGTGCGCAGACGTACCGCCACTTACGGTCGCTGGGAATCCGCAACATCAACCTGGTTCTTCCGGAGGCGAACTATGTGCAGCCCTTCCCCGAGGATCAACCGGCCGGATCGCATGGCGAAACGCTTAAGGAGATCTTCGACGCGTGGGTCGAAGAAGACAACAGCACCGTCAACATCGGATTCTTCCGCGATGTCATCAGGGCCGTATCCGGGCTTCCCTCATACAGCGACCAGTTCGGATCCGCGCCAGTCAACGTCGCGGTAATCGAAACCGATGGTTCCATCCAGCCAACTGACAACTTTCGGGCATGCGCCGACGGAATGACGGACCTCGGTTTGAACATCTTCACTCACTCTTTTGACGACCTGCTGGAACATCCGTTCTTCGCTCACTGCAATCAGCAGCAAAGGTCGATTCCCGCGGAATGTTCCGGTTGCAAATTCCTGGAGATTTGCGGAGGTGGCCGTGTGACACATCGCTACTCAGACGTTGACGGCTTCTCGAGAAAGTCAGTGCACTGCCAGTCGCTCTACTCGCTCTTCGAGCACGTAGACCAGACCCTCGGGCTCCACGGATTGAGGAGGGAAGTTGCCTGACACCGCTCCAGTCGGCTCGCCCAAGCAGAGATCCATCGTGTCGGACTGGCGCTCGTTCTACATCGTTTGGGCCGGCCAGCTCCTCTCAGTCCTCGGCGGACCAATGCAAACGATCGCGCTCTCAGTCTGGGCGCTCCACACCCCCGATGGCGCGATCGGCGTATCGTGGATCGCAGCGGCCGGCACCCTCGGAGTTCTCGTCGGGACCCTAGCTGGGGGCGGACTCGCGGATCGCTACCCGATCATGAGGACGCTGCTCATCTGTGATGGCATCGCCACGGTGCTCAGCCTCGTGGTTGCGATTCTGGTATCAGTTCAAGCCCCTGTTGTGTCAGTGGTTCCCGTGCTCTTCCTTTCTGGTATCTCGGCCGGTATCTTCTCGCCCGCGATGCGGAGCGTGGCGCCTACCCTGTTGCAAGAGCGCGACTTGGAACGCGCCAACAGTTTCATCGCTTTCTCCGCCAACGCCAGCATGCTCGGAGGTGGGCTGGTCGGTGGCGCGCTGGCCGGACTTTTCGGCCCTTCTCTCGTCATCATGGTCAACGCCGCCGGCTACCTCGCCGGAGCGGTGTCGACCTTTGCTACGATATTGCGCCGTCGCCGCATGGACTCACCATCAGGGCCGCCGCACGCCAACCCTCAAGAGCGTCTCTTCTCCAAGGTTGTGGACGGCATCCGGTATGTCTGGCGGACACCGTGGATCAGAACATTGATCATCGTGGACGCCGTCATTGACCTCGTGACTGCGGGACAGCTGGCCGTGGGCCTTCCCGTCCTTGGAAATAACGCGGGTGGAAGCATCGGCATCGCAGTTCTCTTTGCCGCTTTTGGAGCAGGCGCACTCGTGGGGGCCACGTTTTCCTCCCGGGTCTCCAAGAGAATCAATGTCACTGTGCGAACAGTGCTGTGGCTCGACATCATCCAGGCCCCATTTCTCGCCATCCTGCCATTCGTTGACCTCTGGACCGCTATGGCCTGCCTGCTGATCAGCGGAATCCTCAACGGAGCAGCGAACGTTTACTACATCTCGTTCCTCCAGAGGAATTCTCGTGAAGACATGCGAGGTCGAGTGATGTCCCTGTTGCTCTTCGCTAGTCTCTGTCTGCAACCGGCGGGTCAGCTTCTATCCGGCGTCTTATTCACGTCCCATCTCATGGGTGCAGCCTTCATTGCAGGAGGCATCGTCATGGTCGCCACAGCGGGGATCGCTCTCACCTCACGGAGCCTACGAAATGGAGAACTAGCAGGCTCTCTCGCCGCGAAATAGTGCGACATTCCCACCAGAGGATGCCGACAGACGCTCGCAATGTGCAGGCTTGGGTCGGTGCCTCCGTTGGCGCGACTCGGTCCAGATGACCCCCGCTCAGCCTTGGCCGAGCGCGATCTGGCCCAGCAGTTCGGCGGAGCGCAGCTTCGCCTCAGTGCCCGGGGCCTGGTGGGCGACGATCAGCTCGTCGGCGTCGGCGTGCTTCGCGAAGCCCTCAAGGTACTCCAGAACAGCTGCAGGCTCGCCCACGGCGGAGTACTTCACCATCTCCCGCAGGTGCTGGCCCTGCGGGGCGTCGAGCACCAGATCGGCCTCTTCGTCGGTGAACGTGTGACCCCGGCCGAAGAAGGTCTGCACGCGCTGGCGGAGCGCGTCGCGGAGGAGATCCTGAGCCTGCGCCGTGGAGTCCGCGGCCACGACGTTGACGCCGGCGATCACATAGGGCTCGGTCAGCTGCGCGGAGGGCTTGAACTGCTCGCGGTAGATGCGGACCGCGTCCTGCAGGGCGGCAGGGGCGAAATGGGAGGCGAACGCGTACGGCAGACCGAGCGCGGCAGCGAGCTTGGCGCCGAACAGCGAGGATCCGAGGATGTACAGCGGCACCTGCGTGCCCTTGCCCGGAGTGGCCTCGACCCCCGGGATCAGGGTGCTGTCGCCCAGGAAGGCCTGGAGTTCCTGAACGTCCTGGGGGAAGGTGTCGGCGGCCATCGGGTCGCGGCGGAGGGCCCGCATGGTGTTCTGGTCACTGCCGGGGGCGCGGCCCAGGCCGAGGTCGATGCGTCCGGGATGCAGTGATTCGAGGGTGCCGAACTGCTCCGCGATGGTCAGCGGCGAGTGGTTCGGCAGCATGATGCCACCGGCGCCGAGGCGGATGGTCTTCGTGTGGGCGGCGACATGCGCGATCAGCACGCTTGTGGCCGACGACGCGATGCTGGCCATGTTGTGATGCTCGGCGTACCAGACGCGGCTGTAGCCGGCGTCCTCCGCGAGCTGCGCCAGGGCCACACTGCCATCCAGGCTCTCCTTCACACTCTGGCCGGGGCCGATCGTGGCGAGGTCCAGGATGGAGAGCTTGAGGGTCATGACTGCCTTTCGTCGACGTTGCAGGCCGGGATCACCGGCCCCATGGGCGACAACGACGACGCGCGGCCGGGCATTCCTGTGAGATCCGCCGCGTGCCGCACAGGACGGTTCAGCGCACCCGATCGGCGCCCCGGATCCGGTCGAGCTCCTCACGGATCAGGACGACGGCCCACCCGGTGTCCGCGTCGGCCGGCTGATGCAGCAGATGGAGTCCCAGGCCGTCACAAAGGGCGAGCAGGCGCTGTCCGTCATGGCGCGGGCCCTCCCCGGACGGGTCCTCGTCCCGCAGGAACCCGGCCAGCCGGATGAACAGGTCCAGGAGGCTGGCATGGGCGTCGTCGCGGGCGCGGGCGAGTCCGGGGTGACCCGGGGTCTCCGCGATCAGGGCCATGTTGAGTTCGAATTCGCGGCGGGTGTCCGGGGTGAGCGGCAGGAGTTCGCTGATCACGGCGAGGACGTACTCCACCAGGTCCGAGCCCGGAACCAGACCCGAAACCCGCTCCGTGGCGCGGTCCATCATGAGTTCAGCGGAGAACTCGAGCAGCTCGGACTGCGTCGGGAAGAGATGCCGCAAGGAACCCACGGCCACCCCGGCCCGGGCCGCGACCGTTCGGACGGACACCGCGCTGATCCCCTGCTCGAGGACGATCTCCCAGACCGCCTCGGCCAGTCGTGCTTTGCGCTCCTCGCGCGGCGTGTATCCCACCCCGTCATCCTAGTACGCTCGTGCTAGCCTCAAGTTGGCACGACCGTACCAACTTCTGTCCAAGAACACTGCTGCTGTGAAGCGAAAGAGGAGACCCGATGATCATTCCCGGCGAAGCAGCGGGGGCACTGCTCCTGCTCGCCCTCACGGATTCGCTCAGCTTCGGCACGCTCCTGGTGCCGGTGTGGCTGCTCATGGCTCCGGGACGGATGCGACCAGGACGGATCGCGCTGTACCTGGGGACGGTGGCGGTCGCATACTTCGCCGTGGGCATCGTCCTCATGACGGGCGGCGGCCTGCTGCTCAAGAACGCGTCCGGCCTGCTCGACTCCACCCCGGCTCAGTTCCTCCAGCTCCTCCTCGGCGTGACGCTTCTGGTCCTCAGTTTCGCCCTGGACACCAAGGCCGCGAGGGCACGGGCAGCGGAGCGCGGGGCGCAGTCCGGGAGGCTGCGGCGCTGGCGCGACCAGGCCATGGGCGCGGACAGCGGGGCCGCCGCGCTCATGGGGCTCGCGGTGAGCGCCGTCGTCGTGGAGATCGCGTCCATGCTGCCCTATCTGGCGGCCACCGGCATCATCACGACGCAGACCCAGGACCAGCCGACGGCACTGCTGGTCCTGGCGCTCTACTGCCTGGTGATGATCGCGCCCGCGCTGGCGCTCACCGCGGGCCGGCTGTTCGCGCGGCGGCTCGTCGAGAAGCCCCTGAAGAGACTCGATGCCTGGCTCACACGCAGCGCACGCTCAACCACGCTCTGGATCGTCGGGATCGTCGGGTTCCTGCTCGCCGTGCACGCCGCCAAGGCGCTCGGGTGGGTAGCGTGAGGCCCGGCCGGTGCTGTACGACCGCTAGTCTCATGTCATGACTGCCGCCCCGCGCCGAATCCCCGCAGGTCCCGAACTCGACGTGCTGATGCGGCTCTACGGCTACCGTTTCACCCGCACGGGCGGGGTCGCCGGCGCTGAGGCGAGCACGGCTCCGGAGGATCTGACGGCGGCCGGGACGCACGCCTGGCCGATTCGCGAAGCGGAGCACTTCACGGCCGCCGAGATCTTCGAACGGTCGGTCACCGCCGCTGCCGCGCTCGACGAGGACGCCGTCCTGGCCGCCTTCGTCGCCGGCCTCGGGAGCGCTCCTTCCGCACGACAGGTCGCGATCTCCTTCGCGTGGGCGCGGCACCTGTCGTCGGCTCCCCGGGACGGCGACGCCCTTCCGGACTGCGGCCTCGTCCCCCGCGACGGTGACGGGTTCGACGTCGACGTCACCGAAGTGCTCCTGCGGCTCGCGCTCGGCTGGGCCTGGAACGAGCTGCCGCAGCGGTACCTGCCCGATCTCGAAACGGCCGTCACGGCCGGCCTGCCGTCGCCGACGGCGGAGGACCGGGAGCGCCTGCGCGCTCTGCTCGACGTGGCGGCGGCGCAGCCCGCCGGGACGAGAGTGGGCGAACTCGAGAAAGCGGTGGCCCGCGCCAAGATCGTGCCCGGGACCGACAAGTACCAGCGCTATGGCATCCTCATCGGCCTCGCCGAGATCGGGGTCCTGCCGAGCACGATCGCACCCGCCTGGGACCGCTTCGTGTCCCGCACGGAGTTCGCGGACGCCTGGGCCGGCGGGCCGAGGTCGGACATCACACCGCCGCTCTCCGGCTGGCGTGGAGGCATCGACGCGGGCCGTGCGGAGCGCCTCCTCACGATCTGAGGATCCTCGGCCCTCTCAGAGGCGGGCCTCGAGAATGGCGATGCCACGGCGCAGCACAGCCGTCAGGGCGTCTCGTTCCTCCCCCGAGAAGACCGGGGTGAAATGCTCCTCCGCAGGCGTCAGCGACTCCAGATTCATCCCGGCGAACAGCTTGTCGTAGCACCGCTCGGCCACCGGTCCACGGTCGGCCAGGTCCGCACCCACGCTGGAGACCACGTCCCCGAGGAGGTTCCACGTCTCCACGAGGCGGGAACAGGCGTCGTCCCGTAAGGGCCCGGCCGGCACATCCTCCACCGCATCGAAATCCACGATCAGCGATTCCTCGTCCCGCTCGAAACCGAAGCGGGCGGCGAGCTCCTCCAGCCCTTCCTCGGTGCGGGCGTGGACGATCCGGCCCTGCTCCACCGCGACCCCGTCCGGCAGCGCGGCGGCGTCCGCCACGTCATCGGACTGCCAGACCAGCCACAGCCGCTCACCCCGGAGAGTGACGCCCACGGGATACGAATTCCTCATCCCTGCACAGTAGTCCCACCCCTGGTTCCCGGGGGGTTTCTGCGCTCCGGAGGCCCGTCACGGAGGGACCCACTCCCCGGAACCACACGCTTCAAGATGACCTTTCCGCACGCCCGATGACCCGTGTGCGACGCTCGGTGACGCCGTGATTCCCCGTGTTTCCGCGCGTCTCGCATCGTGTCGAACGGCTTTGACGAGGCACTCCGGCGACCGTGAAAGTTGCTGCACCAGCTCTACTTTCGAAAGGTCATCATGAGCTCTGCAAGATCAACCGCTGCGGCCGCCGTCGTCCTCCTCGCCAGCGTTTCCGTGGGGCTCAGCGCCTGCTCAGACCCCGGCGCGAACGCCGCCGGGAACAAAGACGCGTCGCCCGCACCCTCCGCCACCGTCTCCGGCAAGGTCTTCAACCTGACGCCGCAGCAGGACCGTTTCCCCGTCACCGCCGATCCCGCGGCTGCCGCCCTCGTCCCGGACGCTGTGAAGGCGGACGGTAAGCTGACCGTCGCGGTCAGCCCCTTCGCGGCGCCGCTGGCCGTCTACGCCAACGACGACAAGACCCCAGTGGGCAACGAAGTGGACATCGCCTTCGCCGTCGCGGAGAAGCTCGGCCTCAAGGCGGAGGTCGTCCCCACCACCTGGGAGAACTGGCCGCTCGGCGTCGCCTCCGGCAAGTACGAGGCCGTCATCTCCAACGTCACCGTGACGGAGGAGCGCAAGGAGAAGTTCGACTTCGCCAGCTACCGCAGCGACAAGCTCGGCTTCTACGCCAAGAGCGACAGCTCCATCGGCTCGATCCAGAAGCCGGCCGATGTGGCAGGCAAGAAGATCATCGTGGGCTCCGGCACCAATCAGGAATCGATCCTGCTGGCCTGGGACGCCGAGAACAAGAAGAACGGCCTCGCCCCCGTCCAGTTCCAGTACTACGACGACGACTCGGCCTCATCGCTGGCCCTCCAGCCCGGCCGCGCGGACCTCACCCTCGGTCCCAACGCGACCGCCGCTTACAAGGCGGCCAAGAACGGTCAGACGAAGCTCGTGGGTCTCCTCGACGGCGGCTGGCCGCTGAAGGCGAACATCGCCGTCGGCACCAAGAAGGGCAACGGCTTCGCCAAGGCCGCGCAGGCCGCCCTGAACGACCTCATCAAGGACGGCACCTACGGCAAGATCCTGGACCGCTGGGGTCTGAAGGAGGAGGGCATCCCCGCCTCCGAGCTGAACCCGCCGGGCCTGCCGAAGAAGTAGCCCCTCACCGACGACGCGAGCCGCCAGTAGATGCCCGAATCCTGCACGGATAAGGGCATCTACTGGCGGCTCGCGGCCGTGAGGGGAAGCGCTGCTAGATCAGCGCGTCCGACAGGTGGTTCGGCGTGCCGAAGCGGTGCGCGGTGATGGAGACGGCCTGCTCCTTCAGGAAGGTCAGCAGCTCCACCCGGCCCGCGGCGACGACGTCGTTCGCGTAGATCGCGACGTCCGGCTTGCCGTCGGCCGCCTCGGCGGTCGGCAGCACCGGAGCGCCGATCAGGCGGATACGGGCCGAGGACTCCGGGCCGTTCTTCGCGGCGAGACGGCCGACGCGGGCGGCCCATGCGGCGTCGTCCTCCAGGACGACCGGCATGCCGGCGGCGCTCAGTGCCTGCACGACGGCGGCGGGCAGCTGCTCCGCGGAGCTCACCACGGTGCCCTCCGGAGTGCGTCCGCCCCACGCCGTGGCCGCGGCGGCCGCAACGCGGACCAGCTCCGCGAGGCCCCGGCCCGAAGCACCGGACTCGAAGCGGATCGTGGCCGGAACGGCGTGGTAGCGGAACACGTTGCGCTCGGCGGTCAGGCCGGAGGCGTCACGGGCGGCGCCGAATTCGGCGCCCCAGGCGACGGCGTCGGAGGCGAGGGCGCCTTCGAGCCACGCGAGGTCCTCGGCGCCGAGTTCTGCGGAACGGGCGGCTGCGAGGAGGCCACGGGCCGCAGCGGTCGGGGCGCCGGCGGCGGAAACGTCAGCGTCCTTCCAGGAGCCCAGACCCACGAGGTAGTTCGGGCCGCCGGCCTTGGTGCCCGCGCCGACCGCGGACTTCTTCCAGCCGCCGAACGGCTGACGGCGCACGATCGCACCCGTGATGCCGCGGTTGACGTACAGGTTGCCGGCCTGGATGTTCTGCAGCCAGTAGTCCAGCTCGGCCGGGTCCAGGGAGTGCAGTCCGGAGGTCAGACCGTAGTCGATCTCGTTGACGATCGCCACGGCCTCCTCCAGGGTCTCGGCGGTCATGACGCCGAGGATCGGGCCGAAGTACTCGGTCTTGTGGTACTCGCTGCCGCGCTTGACGCCGGTGCGGACGCCCGGGCTCCACAGCTTGCCGGACTCGTCCAGCTTCTGCGGCTTGAGCAGCCACTGCTCACCCTCGCCGAGGGTGGTCAGGCCGCGCAGGAGCTTGCCCTGGGCCGGCTCGATGACCGGGCCCATCTGCGTCTGCGGGTCCACCGGGTAGCCGACCTTGAGGGACCGTGCGGCGTCCTCGAGCTGCTGGTTGAAGCGGCGGGACGTGGCGACGGAGCCCACCAGGACCACGAGGGAGGCGGCGGAGCACTTCTGACCGGCGTGGCCGAACGCGGACTGGACGACGTCCTTCGCGGCGAGGTCCAGGTCGGCGGACGGGGTGACGATGATGGCGTTCTTGCCACTCGTCTCGGCCAGCAGCGGCAGGTCCTTGCGGAAGCTGCGGAACAGCTCGGCGGTCTCGTAGCCGCCGGTCAGGATCAGGCGGTCCACGGCCGGGTGCGAGACCAGGCGGGTGCCGAGCTCACGGTCGGCCAGCTGGACGTACTGGAGCACGCTGCGGTCGATGCCGGCCTCGTCGAAGGCCTCCCAGAGGGCCTCGACCATGACCGCGCCGGAGCGGCGGGCCTGCTTGGCGGGCTTGATGACGACGGCGGAACCGGCGGCCAGCGACGCGAGGGTGGAGCCGGCCGGGATGGCGACCGGGAAGTTCCACGGCGGGGTGACGACGGTCAGCTTGGAAGGCACGAAGGTGGCGCCGTCCACGTGGTCGAGTTCCTTGGCGAGCTCGGCGTAGTAGTGCGCGAAGTCGATGGCCTCGGAGACCTCGGGGTCGCCCTGGTCCAGGGTCTTCCCGCACTCGGCGGCCATGACCTCGAGCAGCTCGGCACGGCGGGCCTCCAGGCGCACGCCGGCGCGGTGCAGGACCTCGGCGCGCTGGGCGCCGGTGAGGGAGCCCCACTCGGCGCCGCGCGCGACGGCGGTGGCGATCACGGCGTCGAGCTCTTCCGCGGTGTTCAGCACGTGGGAGTCTGCGGTCGCCAGGCCGAGAGCCGTGCCGGGCACGCGCTCCAGGATGGCGCGGCCCCAGGTGCGGTTGGCCGGGAGGTCCGGGTCGGTGTCCGGGGTGTTGTCGAAGCTGAGGGTCGGGCCGCCGAAGCCGGCCTCGCCGGTGCCGAGCGCGGCGCGGGACAGCTCCTCCTCGGCCAGGGCCGCGGCGTCGAACGCGGTGCGGTCCTGGACGCGGTTCGGGCCGGGAACGGTGTCGGTCAGAGCTTCCAGGGAGGCGAGGAAGCGGTTCTTCTCGCGCTCGAACAGGCCCTCGTTCTTGTCCAGCTCGAAGACGGCGGACATGAAGTTCTCCTGGCTCGCGCCCTCCTCGAGGCGGCGGATCAGGTAGGCGATGGCGACGTCGAACTCACCCGGGTGCACGACGGGGGTGTAGAGCAGCAGCGAACCGACGGTGCGCTTCACGGCTTCGGCCTGGCCGGTCGCCATGCCGAGCAGCATCTCGAACTCGAGGCCCTGCTTCACACCGCGCGCCTCGGCGAGCAGGTGGGCGAGCGCCACGTCGAAGAGGTTGTGACCGGCGACGCCGATGCGGACGTTGGCGATGTGCTCGGGGGTCAGCGCGTAGTCGAGGACGGCCTTGTAGGACGTGTCAGAGTCCTGCTTGGTGCCCCAGGTGGCCAGGGGCCAGCCGTGCAGATCGGCGTCGACCTGCTCCATGGGCAGGTTGGCGCCCTTCACGACGCGGACCTTGATGGGGGCGCCGCCCTGAGCTGTGCGGGCGGCCGACCACTCCTGAAGGCGGATCATGGCGCTCAGGGCGTCCGGGAGGTAGGCCTGGAGCACGATGCCGGCTTCCAGGTCCTTGAACTCCGGGCGGTCGAGGAGCTGGGTGAAGACCGCGATGGTCAGCTCCAGGTCCTTGTACTCCTCCATGTCCAGGTTGATGAACTTGCGGGGGCTGGAAGAGGCGGCCAGGCGGTACAGCGGCGCGAGCTTCTCGATGATGTGCTCGACGGCCTCATCGAACGCCCAGTGGTTGTGCGGGGCGACCGTGGAGGAGACCTTGATGGAGACGTAGTCGACGTCGGGGCGCGCCAGGAGCTTCCGGGTGCCCTCGAGGCGGCGGGAGGCCTCGTTCTGACCGAGGATCGCCTCGCCCAGGAGGTTGACGTTGAGGTGGATGCCGGGCTTCTTGATCTTCTGGATCGAAGCGCCGAGCTTGGCGTCCGTGGCGTCCACGATCAGGTGGCCGACCATCTCGCGCAGCACGCGGCGGGCCACGGGGATGACGACGCCGGGCAGGACCGGGGCGAGGGAGCCGCCCAGCGCGACGGCGGACTTCATGTACCAGGGCAGGAACGCCGGAACCTTCGGGGCGAGGGCCTTGAGGTTGCGGGCGGCGACGCTCAGGTCCTCGGGGCGGACGACGCCGTCCACGAAGCCGACGGTGAACGCGAGGCCATTGGGGTCCTTGAGGACACCGGCCAACTGAGCCGCGGAGGCGTCCACGGGGATCCGGGAGCCCTCCTCGAGCCAGCGGCGCACCAGGGCGATGGCCTCCGTGGCCAGGTCCTGTGGCCTCACGGATGGCAGTTCGACACGAGCAGGGGTGGTCATGGCGCTCCTTGCACTTCAGTGTTGTCCGCCGGTTCCGGGTTGCGTCACCGGGGGGCGGAGAGAGGGGGTGATCGGCGTGCCGTGATTCGACTGTGAACCGTGCCGCCGGATCGATCTGATCATCAGTATGCGCCTAAAGGAAAATTAGGAAAAGTGATGTTTTCTGTAGGATATGGATCAGCTTTAGTGAACTATCCGCCCGGGCCCCGCGAGGGCCGCCGACACCCCTGAATCGAGGCCCCCATGCTGGAGATCCGCAGGCTCCGACTGCTCCGCGAACTGAGCATCCGCGGGACGCTCGCCGGGGTGGCCGACGCCCTCGCCTACAGCCCGTCGTCGGTGTCTCAGCAGCTCGCCCTCCTGGAGAAGGAGGTGGGCGTGGAACTCATGCGGAAGTCCGGCCGCGGGGTGCTCCTGACCCCGCAGGCCCAGCTCCTGGCGGAGCACACGGGCGAACTGCTGGACGCCTTCGAACGGGCCGAAGCCGCCGTGGCCGCGAGTCAGGACGAGATCCGGGGCACCGTACGGATGGCCGTGTTCCAGAGCGCGATGCTCGCCCTCCTCCCGGCGACCCTTCAAGCCGTCGCCGAACAGCACCCGGCGCTGCGGATCGAAATGGTGCAGTACGAACCGGAGACGGCCCTGCACGAGACCTGGGCCCACGGCTTCGACCTGGTGGTCGCGGAGCAGTATCCGCATCATGCCGCACCCCATCTGCCCGGCCTGGACCGCAAGCCCCTCGTGGAGGACGCCATCCGGCTCGCGGTGCCGCCGGGGAACCCCTTGCAGCAGCTCATGGACGCCGCGGACCTGCCGTGGGTCATGGAGCCCCGGGGCGCCGCGACCCGGCACTGGGCGGAGCAGGCCTGCCGGCTCGCGGGGTTCGAACCCGACGTCCGGTACGAGACCGCCGACCTCCAGGCCCATATCAGCCTGGTGGAGTCCGGGCACGCGGTGGCCCTGCTCCCCGATCTGATCTGGGTGGGCCGCACGCAGTCGTCCGTGCGGCTGGTCGATCTGCCCAGCGCACCCCTGCGCACCGTGTTCACCTCGGCCCGGCTCGCCAGCGTGGGCCACCCGGCCATCACCGCCGTGCGCGACGCCCTCGAGGAGACCGCCCGGAGGCTGGACCCCTCGGGGTCATGAGGGCGTCGAGGTTCGCGGGACACGCCTAGGGCCGCCGCCAGGGCGCACTTCGGGCGCAGCCCATCTGCTGTCGCCGCGGTGCGCGGCTCGTCCTTCAGCCGCGCGGCGGCAGCGGGTTCCGGAGCGCGGCGATGCTCGCGCCGAGGAACTCCTCGACTACGTCCAGGTCCTCCCGGTCGAATGAGCGCACGACGGCGGCGAGCGCTTCGGTCTGATGCTCGACGATCGAGCGCAGCAGCGATTGCGCACGCTCCGTCGGGAAGAGCAGGTTGGCGCGGCGGTCCCCGGGCGCGGGCTCCCGCCGCAGATAGTCGGCCCGTTCGAGACGGGACACGAGGATGGTGGTCGACGCCGAGGACAGCCCGAGCTGCTTGCCGAGCACGCTCGCCGTGACACCCCACGCGTCGCTCTCGATGAGCAGGTACTCCAGGGCTGCGAGGTCGGTGGCGTTCACCCCGAGTTCGCGGCGCATGCTTTCGCGCGCCCGCTCGGCCGCCACGGTGAACTCGCGGAGGAGCTTGAGGGTGTCGCCGGGGTCGCTGTTGTCGCCGTCGTCGTTCCAGTGCTTGTCGATCAGTTCGAGTGCCATCGAAAGATCAGCCTTTTCCACATCGATGTGCTTGCGCGGTCCGCACCGGGGCGCGGCCAGGGGCCGCAGCCGGGGGCGGGGAGGCCCTCGGGGCCGGCACACTCACGATGGTGTGGGTCGATGCCGGCCCCGACGGCGCAGGGACAATCAGCCAGGGTCACTTGCCCTTGAAGGCATCCTTGACGTCCTCGCCGGCCTGCTTGACGTCACCCTTGGCCTGCTGAAGCTTGCCTTCAGCCTCCAGCTTGTGGTTGTCCGTCGCCTCGCCGATGACTTCCTTGGCCTTGCCGACCGCCTGATCGGCAGCGTTCTTGGCCTTGTCGATGAAACTCATGATGCTCGTCCTTTCGTTCGGTGATGGATTCGCCCGGGGATTCCCACCCCGGTCAGAGTGAGACCAGAGACGCCGACTCGGGGAGCCGGCGCAGCCTGGAGGCGGAGCCGCTCTCCACCGCGAACCGGATGTGGCGCTGGACGAAAGCACCGCCCAGCACCTCCTCCAGGTCCGGGATGAGACGCTGCTCCACGAGGGCCATCGCCGCGACGGTGGTCGACGATCCGGCCACCGTGTACACGGCGTGGAGGACCCAGCCGTCGTCGTGCCGCTCGAGGCGGACTTCCGCATCCGCAAGCGCGGTGCTCGCCCTGGCCGCGTTCTCCGCAGCCCTCGCGAGGACGATCTGCCGACTCTCCATGCCATCTCCCGACTTCTCAGGTCCTGCCCTTCAGCAGACATTCCCCGGAAACCAGGAATCTCTGGCGTTCCCGCCGACCTGGGCCGACCGGAACTTATGAAGCTAGGCTAACGTATATCTCGCTCATCGAGCTAGTTGTAGATCGAACTTATTTTTCGATGGGTGGAGTCGGGAGCGGGAGCGGCGCCGGAAACGCCGATGGCCGGCACCCTCTCGGGCGCCGGCCATCGGGCGGGCAGGGCTGCAGGATCGGCGGCCCCGGGGACGATTCTCACTCGTCGAGGACAGACCTCACTCAAACATCGACCTGAACGGGGAGGTACCCCCGCACGGTAGCCCTCAATGCCTCGGCATGGTCGTAGATCTCGTCCAGCGACTCAATCGGCATGCGGGTCTCGACCTTGTCGGCGTCAAACAGCCCGAGGTATTTCTGCGCCCGGTTGAAATGGAGCCGCGCGATCGGCTTCCGATTGTTGTCGTCCAGCAGGATCGCAAAGTACGACTTGGCATCCCGCTGGAAGACGCGGTCCAGCTTCACCTCGCTGCAGACGATGGCCCTCACGATCTGGAATCCCTCCATCTCCTCGAGGGTCGTTTCGAAGAGACCGGCCTCCGCCGCTTCCAGGTCATCAGTGGCCACCGGCTCGCTCGTGACGGCGCCTGCGGACACTGGGCTGTAATTCTGCTGTCCGAGGGCCTGCTTCAACCGTTCGTTCACCTGGTCATTGAGGAACTGCTTCTGGGCCTTCTCCACCAGTGGAGTGAATTGCTCACGGACCTTCTGTGTGTAGGAGCCCGTGATGACTTTGCCCGTGAGCATCTTGATCCACTCACTGTCAGGCTCGCGGAACTGGGCGGCCAGCACGCGCTTGAGCTCACCGATGTATTTGAGCTCGCCGGCGGCGCTGATGATGGAATCCAACTCGAATTCACTCTTGGAGAGCTTCCGCAGTTCGGGAAGAACCGATTCATCGATGTCCTCAAGATCGAGCACCAGGAATGGCCGCTCGTCCAGGATGTTCGGGGCGTCCAGGTCCGTGTAGAACTTGTAGACCACACCGTTGGTGAGGATGGCGATCCTCGCCTTCGTCACCGCGAAGTAGCGGAACAACTGCGATGCATGCTGGATCCTGAGCGGTTCAGCGGATTTTTTGCATTCGATGAGGATCTGGATGTCCCCGTCCTTGACCACGGCGTAGTCGACCTTCTCTCCGCGTTTCACTCCGTGATCGGCGGTGAACTCCGGAATCACTTCCAGCGGGTTGAACACGTCGTAGCCCAGGATGGTCGAGATGAAGGGCATGACGAAAGCGTTCTTCGTTGCTTCTTCGGTGGCGATTGAATCGCCCTGCTGACGCACTTTTGCGGCAAGGGCAGCGATCCGTTCGTGAAATTCCATATGGTCCCCAATGTTGATACGAGTCAATTGTTCAGACGCTAGCGCGCCGGTACGGGTTCGTCCAGAGCTCGTGGATGGCGACCGGCGAGGAGTTTCGCCTGGAATAAGTGACCCGCGAGGGACGACGGCTGGACGAAGCGTCGCGCGGCGCCGGAAACGCCGATGGCCGGCACCCTCTCGGGCGCCGGCCATCGGGCGGGCAGGGCTGCAGCCGCGGGCGCGCGGCTCAGTTCAGCCGCGCGCCCGCTGACCGTCGATCAGCCGGGGCACGTCCAGCGGGTTCTCGTCCCGCAGGGCTTCCGGCAGGAGGTGCTGCGGGAAGCCCTGGTAGGACACGGGCCGCAGGAAACGCTCGATCGCCGCAGTCCCCACGGACGTGCTCCCGGAGGCGGTCGTCGCCGGGTACGGGCCGCCGTGCTGCTGCGCGTAGGTCACGGACACCCCGGTGGACCAGCCGTTCCACAGCACCCGGCCGGCCTTGCGGGCCAGCACCTCGACGAGCTCCGCCACCTCGCAGGTGTCCGTGCCCTGGATCGTCGCAGTCAGCTGCCCTTCGAAACTCTCCGCGAGCGCCACCAGCTGCGCTTCATCCGTGTACGTCACGACGACGGCGGTCGGCCCGAAGCACTCCGCCTGCAGCGCGTGCGGATCGGCCAGCATGTCCTCCGCGGTGGTCAGCAGCAGCGTGGGCGACGGCGGATCGGAGAGGGGATCCGGCCCCTGCGCCAGGACGCTCAGCTTCGGGTGACCCTCCAGGTCCTGGAGCACCTCCGTGTAGCCCGCCTGGATGCGGTCGTTGAGGAGGGGCGCCGCGTCCGGCAGCACGGCGTCGCGGAGCCGGCTCACGAGGGTGGACTCCGCCGGGACGAACAGCGTCCCCGGCTTGGTGCAGAACTGGCCGCTGCCCATCGTGAACGATGCGATGAAGCCCTCGACGATGCCCTCGGCCCGTTCGGCGGCCGCGGCTTCCGTGACGAACACCGGGTTGTTGCTGCCGAGTTCCCCGTAGAACGGGATGGGCGTCGGCCGGGAGGACGCGATGTCGAACAACGCGCGGCCACCGGGGATGGACCCGGTGAAGGCGCCCGCCGTGATCCGGGGATCCTTCAGGGCTGTGGCCCCGGCCTGCGTGCCGAACAGCAGCCCGAAGGCCCCCTCCGGCGCCCCGGCGGAGGCCAGCGACCCGGTCACGACGTTGGCCGTCAGGCGGGACAGCTCCGGGTGGCCGGAATGGGCCTTGACCAGCACCGGGCAGCCCGCCGCGAGCGCGGAGGCGGTGTCGCCACCGGCCACCGAGAACGCGAACGGGAAGTTGCTGGCCGAGAACACCAGGACCGGACCCAGCGCCTGTTTGACCCGGCGCAGATCGGGGCGAGGCGCGCCCATCGGCCACTCCGGGTCCGCATGGTCGATCCGGGCGTCCAGGTATCCGCCGTCGCGCAGTTCCTGAGCGAAGAGCCGAAGCTGGAAGGTGGTCCGCTTCAGCTCGCCGGTCAGGCGGCCCTCGGCGAGACGGGTCTCGGCCTGGGCCACAGGGATCAACTCCCCGGCGGCGGCGTCGAGCCCGTCGGCGACGGCCTCCAGCAGCACTGCGCGCTCGGCGGGCCGGAGCGCGGCGAGCGGTGCGGCCGCGGCGTGGACACCGGCCAGCAGGCGCTCGAGCTCCGTCTCGCTGGTGGCTTCGGTGGTCGTGATCGGGGCGTGGGAAGCGCTCATGAAAGGTCCTTTCGGGATCGGAAGAAGGGGGCTCAGTCGTCGAGCACGTCGAGGGAGGCGAGTTCGGAGATCGGGACCGGCACGGCGAGGGGCCGCCTCGCCGCTGAGGCGAGCGACGCCTGTCCGGCGGGTTCGCCCGGTCCGGCGCCGAGGCAGGAGGCCGCGAAGCCGCACACCCTCCCCTGGCACCAGCCCATGCCCACCCGGGCGAAGGACTTCAGGCTGCGGGAGTCCTCGGCGCCGAGGGCGTCCCGGGCCTCGGTGACCGCGGACACCGGCACCTCCTCGCAGCGGCACACCAGGGTCTCCGGGGTGAGCCAGTCCTGCCAGGCCGCGGGCACGGGATGCGCCTGGTGCATGGCCTGGGCGAAGCGGCGGTGCCGGTCGCGGCGGGCGGCGTCCTTCGCGGGCAGGACGACGGCGGCGGGGTCGGCGGCCGCGGTCCCCGCGGCCTGGCCTTCCAGCACCGCGAGCACGGCGCCGCCGACGCCGGTCACCTCCCCCGCCAGGAACAGGCCCGGCACGGAGGACTCCTGCCGCTCGTCGACCACGGCCACGAGGGAACCGTCGGCGTCCACCCGGGTCTCGGCTCCCAGGGAGAGCGGCAGTTCCATCTGCGGCGTGAAGCCCCAGCCGAACCCGACCACGTCCACGTCCTCGAAGACGCCGCCGGTGCCGGGCAGCGCGCGGCCGTCGGCGTCGGCCTTCGCCCAGCGCACCGACTGGACCCACTCCCCTCCTTCGACCGCGGTCACGATGCTGCGGGTCTTGTACGGGATGCGGTGCCGGGCGAAGACGCCCGCGTACTCGGCGCCCTCGAGGGCTTTGCCGGGGACGGAGGCCGCGGCCTTCCAGTGCGGGAGCCAGTTCGACAGCGACGAGGACTCCAGCACCGCCAGCACCTCTCCCCCGGCCTCGGCGATGTTCGCGGCCACGGGCAGCAGGAATGGTCCGGTCCCCGCCACCACGAACCGCCGGCCCGGCAGCTCGCCGTTGGCCTTGAGGAAGGCCTGGATGCCGCCGGCCGCCATGACGCCGGGGAGGTCCCAGCCGGGCACGGGAAGCTGCCGGTCGTACCCGCCCGGGCATAGCACGAGGCGCGCGGCGTGCACGGTGGGTCCGGCGCCCTCGCCGCCCACCACGGTGCGCGTGGTGCGGAGGGTGAAGCCGCCGGCGTCGTCCCGTGACGCCATCCAGACCTGCAGCCCGGGGAGGTGCTGCACGCGTCCGGCCGCGATGCCCGCACGGAAGCGGCGGCGCAGGTCCAGGAACACGTCCCAGTCGTGGTGGCCGCGCCCGTCAGGATCGGCATCGCCCACCTCGGGGCGATGCCGCCAGAACTGCCCGCCCGGCTGGTTCGCGGCGTCGACGACGGCGACCATGGCGCCCGCCTCCGCTGCCGCGACGGCGGCGGCGAGGCCGGCCGGGCCCGCGCCGACGACGGCGACGTCCACTCGCAGCCCACTCATCGGGCCTCCTCCGCGCTGTCCGAGTCGGTGCCGGCTGAAACGCCGGCTTCATCCGCAAGGGTCCCGCGCACCTCCATGCCGTCGCGCAGATCCACGAGGCACGCCCGCTGATTGCTCACGCCGTCCACGGTCACGAGGCAGTCGAAACAGACGCCGATCCCACAGAACAGGCCGCGCGGACGGCCCTCCTTCCGGGTCCCGCGCCACGCGGTCACGCCGTTCGTGACGAGGGCCGCGCCGACCGTCTGGCCGGGGGCGGCGGTGAGGTCCCGGCCGTCGAAGGTGAAGCGGACGGCGTCGTCCAGAGTGCTCATCGGGTGGCCTCCAACGGGGTCGGGGCGACGGCGCCGAATCGCGCCGGGGCGAAGGGGGTGAGGTCGAGGTCGGGCGCGCGGCCGCTGAGGGCCTGCGACAGGAGCTTGCCGGTGCCCACGGAGAGCCCGATCCCGGCGCCCTCGTGGCCCGCGGCGTGCCAGAGTCCCGGGGCGCGGTCGTCATGCCCGATCACGGGGAGGTGGTCCGAGCAGTAGGGACGGAAGCCGTGATAGTGCCGGATCGCCCGGACGCCGGCGAGGAACGGGAAGAGGCCCGTGGCGTTCTGCGCAAGCCGCCGCAGCGCCTCCGTGCTGACCGTCCGGTCGAAACCGACGCGTTCGCGGGTGGAGCCGATCAGGATGGTGCCGCCGGGCGTCCCCTCGACCACCGGGGAGGCCTGCAGGCCGGCGTCGGAGCTGCCGACGTTGTCGATGTACTCGGCCGCGTACACCTTGTGGTGGACCATGGGCGGGAGCGGTTCGGTGACCATGACGAAGCCGCGGCGCGGCATGACGGGGACGTTCACGCCCGCGAGCGCGCCGATCTCCCCGGCCCAGGTCCCCGTGCAGTTGACCACGTTCCCGGCGGCGAAGTCGCCCCGCGTGGTCCGGACTCCGGTGACGCGGTCGCCGTCGCGCATCATGCCGGTCACGGTGGCGCCCGCGTGGAACACGGCGCCCGCCTCGGTGGCCAGCCGCACGAGATGCGCGGCCACGAGCATGGGCTGGACCTGCGAATCCTCCGGGTAGTACGCACCGCCGAGCGCGTCGGGGGTGATGTGCGGTTCGGCGCGGCGCAGGGCTGCCGGATCCAGCTCCTCGACCGCGACGCCGAAGCCGCGCTGCACGGCCATCACCCGATGCAAGGACTCCAGGCTGCTGGGCCGCGAAGCGACGATGATCCCGCCCTTCGCCTCGAACTCCCAGAGGTGCCGGTGTTCGGCGAGTTCGCCCTTCCAGACGGACAGGGAGTAGCGGGTCAGCTCGAGTTCCGGGCCGAGTTCCTTGTCCGAGACGAGGATGTTCCCCTCACAGGCCGACGACGTCCCACTGGCGGGAAGGCCCTGGTCCACGATCGTCACGGACAGTCCGGCCTTCGCCGCGAAGTAGGCGGTGGCGGCGCCGATCACTCCCGCGCCGATCACCAGGACATCGCAGGCCCTGCTCATGGGTACTCCTTGGGGTTAGGGTGCCGGAGGCCGGCTGGATTCGTGCTGGCCGGATTCCTGGTGTCCCGTGGCCCAGAGGCCGCGGGTGTGCCCGAGGTGGCGGCGCATGAGGGCTTCCGCCCCCGCCGCGTCGCCCGCCTGGATGAGGTCCAGGAGTTCGTCGTGCTCCTTGGCGGAGCTGGACAGCTGGTGGTTGTCGCTGAGGGTCCTCAGGCCGTACATGCGGGTCCGCATGCGGAGCCGGGTGGCGAGGTCCTCCAGCTGGCTGTTGCCGTAGAAACTGAGCAGCTCGCTGTGGAAGGTGCGGTCGTTGACGAGGTACGCCGTCAAATCGCCCTCCTCGGCCGCGGTGACGATGGCGGCGGCCAGCGTCCGCAGGCGCGGGAACGCGCTCTCCGGGATCCGGCCGGGGAGCTTCCCCACCGTCGGCGCCTCGATCATGAGGCGGATCTCGGTGATCTCGTCGAGTTCCTCCTCGCTCACCCCGAGGACCCGGAAGCCCTTGTTCTTCACGGTCTCCACGAGGCCCTCGCGGGCGAGGTCCATCATGGCCTCCCGGACGGGGGTGGCGGACACCCCGAACACGGCGCCCAGCGCGGGCGCGGAGTACAGGGTGCCCTCCTCCAGGCTGCCGGCGATGATGGCCGCGCGCAGGGACTCCGTCACGCTCTCCCGCAGGTTCGGCTTGGGGGCGATCGGGGCGAGGGGAAGATCAGACACGGGGTTCACGGCTGTCACTCCTGGGGTGCTCATGGGATGGTCCCCCCTTCATACACCATCGCGGCGGTGACGAGGTCCTCCCAGGCCATGCCCACGCCCGCGTAAAGACAGGGTTTTCCGGGGGTCCGTGCGATCCCGTCGACCACCAGGTCCCGCAGGTTCGCCGGCCGGATCCGCTGCCACTCCTCCGCGCTGCGCGCCGGGATCAGATCGCCGGCCTCCCGCAGCGCCGAGGCGCGCCCCTCGACCACTACGTCACTGCGCCGCACCAGCGCGGCGTCGACCTCGCGGGCGTCCAGGCCATGCTGCCCGACGGCGGCCACCACGGCGTCCGGCGCGACGGCGGCGCCGTCGAAGAGCGGCGTCGTGGACGTGGTGGCGCAGAGGATCACGTCCGCCGTGTCCACGTCCGCGGCGGACCGGGCCTCGACGTCGACGCCCTCGGCGGCAAGGGTCTCCACGAGCACGCGGACACGGTCCTCGCTGCGGCCGACGACGCCGAGCCGCGCCCCCGGCAGAAGCGCATGCGCGGCGCGGAGGTGATTGAGCGCCTGGACGCCCGCTCCGAACACCAGGACCCGCGGGGCCTCCGGGGCTCCGCCCGGCGTGGCCGCGAGGATCCGCGTGACCGCCAGCAGGGTGACCGCCGGGGTGCGGATGGCCGTCAGCTCGGTGCCGTCCAGGAGCGCCACCGGGGCCAGGGTGTCCGAGCTGCAGAGGACGTACACCCCCTGGATCTTCTCGAGGCCTCGAGCGGGGTTCCCAGGGGCCACGGTCAGGGCCTTCACGCCGCTGTAGCGGGCGCCGGAGGCCGGCATCAGGAGGAACTCGCCGCCCGGGGCCGGGCTGAAGACCCGGGGTCCGTCCTGCTCGGGGTCCACGTCGTCGCGGAGCGCCGCGGCCAGGGCGTCCACGGCGGCACGCCAGGGGGCGCGGGCGCGGACCTGCGCGGCGTCGAAGTACGGCAGGCTCATAGGAGGAACCCCTCCTGGAACGGATCGCTCGGGTCGAGGAAGTACTGCGCGGTCCCCGTGATCCAGGCGCGGCCCGTCACGGTGGGGACCACGGCCGGGCGGCCGGCCACCTCGGTCTCGGCCACGAGGCGCCCGATGAACTGGGAGCCGATGTAGGACTCGTTGACGAAGTCGGTGTTCAGAGCGAGTTCACCGCGGGCGTGCAGCTGCGCCATCCGGGCGCTGGTTCCGGTGCCGCAGGGCGAGCGGTCGAACCAGCCCGGGTGGATGGCCATGGCGTGACGGGAGTGCTCCGCGGTGGATCCGGGGGCCTGAAGGTACACGTGGTGGCACGCACGGATGTCCGGACGTTCCGGGTGCACCGGCTCGTCCGTGGCGTTGATGGCGTCCATGATCGCGAGGCCCGCCTTCAGCAGATCGTCCTTGCGCTCCCGTTCGAACGGCAGCCCGAGGTCCTCCAGCTTCACGACGGCGTAGAAGTTCCCGCCGAACGCCAGGTCATACGGCACGGCGCCGTAGCCCGGGACGTCGACCGAGGCGTCGAGCCGGTCCACGAAGGAGGGCACGTTGCGGAGCGTCACCGACTCGGCGTGGCCGTCCTTCACGGCCACCTCCGCGATGACCAGTCCGGCCGGGGTGTCCAACCGCACCGTCGTCACCGGCTCGACCACCTCCACCATGCCCGTCTCCACGAGCACGGTCGCGACGCCGATCGTCCCGTGTCCGCACATGGGCAGCAGCCCCGACACCTCGATGTAGAGGACGCCGAAGTCCGCATCGGGACGGGTGGACGGCTGCAGGATCGCGCCGCTCATCGAGGCATGACCCCGGGGTTCGTACATGAGGAGCGTGCGGATCCAGTCGCTGTTCTCGATGAACCAGAGGCGCTTCTCCGCCATCGTGGCGCCCGGGATGGTCCCGACGCCGCCCGTGATCACCCGGGTGGGCATGCCCTCGGTGTGTGAGTCGACGGCGTGAAAAACGCGCTTGGTCCGCATCGTTGCTCCTTGGTTGGTGGGTTGGTTTCCGGTGGCTTCGGTCCCCGGGGTTCCGGGCCGCCGGAAAGTCGCGCATCGCGGGTGGATGCCCTTCGCAGCTCGCTCTGCGAGCAAGGAGCGGTTCCGCCCGTGTCTAAGCGACGTCGGAGGCCCGGAACCCCGGGGACCCAGGCCGCTCACCCAGTGACACTCACCGGATCTGCGAGTGGCACCGGATCGCCTGAGGTTATTTGTAACCCTTGGCGAGGACGGCTTCGGTGTCCCGGGTGATCGCGGCGACCGTTTCCGGGGAGAGCGGGCCGCGCGGTGGGCGGGTCACGCCGCCTCGCTGACCCACGATGTCCTGGGAGAGCTTGATCGCCTGGACGAACTCGGTCTTGCTGTCCCAGCGCATGAGCGGGTGCATATCTCGGTAGATGTCGCGTGCCCGGGCGAGGTCGTCGCCCTGGTCCGAGATGGCCAGGCGGTAGAGCTCCATGGAGATCTCCGGGATGGCGTTCGGGTAACCGGACACCCAGCCCACTGCGCCGGCGAGGCCGAGCTCCAGGACGGTGTCGTCCGCACCCATGATGATGTCCAGCTCCGGGGCGAGTTCCTTGATCTCGTATGGACGGCGGACGTCGCCGCTGAACTCCTTGACGCCCACGATCAGGCCCTCGCCGTGGAGGCGGGCGAGGAGGCGCGGCGTCAGGTCCACCTTGGTGTCGATCGGGTTGTTGTAGGCCACGATCGGAAGTCCGGCCTTGGCCACCAGACGGTAGTGCTCCACCACCTCGTCCTCGTTGGCACGGTAGGTGTTCGGCGGCAGTGCCAGGACGGACTGTGCCCCGGCCTCGGCGGCCTGCTCGGCCCAGCGGAGCGACTGCAGGCCGCCATACGCGCCGACGCCGGCCATCACGGTGAAGCCCTCGGGTGCGGCCTCGATGGCGGTGGTGATGACGCGAGCCCGCTCCTCGTCGGAGAGGGTCTGGTACTCGCCCAGGGACCCGTTGGGGGCCACGCCGTCGCAGCCGCCGGCGGCGAGGAACTCGATGTTCTGGGCGTACGCGTCGTAGTCCACGCTCAGGTCGTCGTTGAACGGGAGGGTGGTGGCGACGTGGACTCCACGCCACGGCTTACGGACTTCGGTCATTTCCGGTTCCTTTCAAGGAGGCGGCTCAGCGCCACGGGGGCAGCCGCACTGTGAGTCGCCTCACAGGATCAATTTACCATGTGACATTGCACAATAGGGAAGGATGATGCCGGGGCTCTCGCCCCGGCATCAGGGGTGAATCAGCTGGCGGGGACCACGTACTGCTGGTCGGCCACCTTGCCCAGGCCTTCGGTGAGGCCCGCGCCCGTGAGGAGCTTGGTGATGGTGCCGTCCTTGCGCTGCGACTCGATGCCGTCGCTGAGCGCCTGCTTCAGGCTGGTGTTGCCCTTGGTCAGCGGGAAGGCCGCCTCCGGCGAGTGGGTGATGGCGCCGACGCGGGGGTCCGGCTTGTCGTTGGCCAGGGAGACCGTGACGCCCTTGGCGTCCTTGAACTGCAGCACCTGCACGCCGTAGGCGTCGACGTCCGCGTCCAGGCGGCCGGCGTCGAAGTCCGCCTTCAGCTCCACGCTGGAGGGGTAGGTGACCAGCTTGTCGCCCAGGATCTTCTTGAGGTCCTCGACCCACAGGTACCCGTCGATCGTGCCCACCTTGTTCATCTTCTCCAGGTCGGCCACCGTCTTGGCGCCGGTCTTGGTGGCGATGCCCATGCCGTCCAGGTAGGTGGAGGCGGAGAAGTCCACGGCCTTGAGGCGCTTCTCGGTCGCGTCGATCGTGCCGACGGCCAGGTCGATGCTGCCGCCCGAGATCGACTGCACGGCATCGGCGTAGGTCGCCTGCTGGTAGACCGGGGTCAGGCACTCGTCCTTGGCGATCTTGTCCACGATCGAGATGTCGATGCCGGTCGGCTTGCCGCTGTTGTAGCTGCTGAAGGGCGGGATGTCGATGACGCCGACGGTCAGCTTGCCCGGAGCGACGGTGGTGACGCCCTGGTGCTTCGGCGTGCAGTCGGCCGACGCCGTCGTCGAGCCGGAGCTTCCGCAGGCCGTCAGGCCGACCCCTGCGAGGAGGACGACGGCGGCCAGCGCACCGGGGCGCTTGAGCTTCTGGATTTTCATGGGGTTCCTCTCAAAGGGGGTTGTGGGGGTTTCAGAGGCCGGGTCAGGCATGGCGGGACATGCGCTTTTCGAAGTAGACGGTGATCCAGGTGGCCGGCATGGAGATCGCCGCGTAACAGATGCCGGCCAGGGTGAAGATCTGCAGGTAGTTGAAGTCCTGGCTGCCGATGTTGTAGGCGGACTTCATCAGCTCCGGGACCGCGATGGCGTAGGCGAGCGAAGTGCCCTGGAACATCTGGATGGCCACGCCCATCAGGCCCGGGATCGCCGAGCGCATGCCCTGCGGCATGATGACGCGGAAGAACGTGTCGCGGGACGACAGGCCCAGCACCTGGGCCGCCTCGGTCTGACCACGGGCCACGGACTGGAGGCCCGCCCGGATGATCTCGCTCGAGTACGCCGCGGCGTTCCACACGAGTGCGATGCACGCGGCCTGGATGCTCTCGAACGCGATGCCGAATTTCGGCAGGCCGTAGTAGACCAGGTACAGGATCACGAGGGCGGGGGCGCCACGGCCGATCTCGACGATCGCCAGGCCCAGGGTCCGGATGACCAGGTTCTTGCGCTGCACCATGACGCTCAGGAGCAGGCCGAGCGGGTAGCCGATGACGATCGACACCCCGGCGATGAAGAGGCTCACACCGAGCCCGGACAGCATCTGGGGCATGTAGCCCGCCCATTGCTGAAGCCAGTTCATACGAAGATCGCCTTCCTCATGCGAGCGTCGAGACGGCGGGACAGGAAGGCCACCGGCAGGCTCAGGACGATGTAGATGACGCCCACGATCACGTACGGGAGGATGCCCTCGACGGTGGGATGCTGACGGGCGAACGACTGGGACTGGAACACCATCTCCGCCACGATGATGGTGGAGGCGATGGACGAGTCCTTCAGCAGGCCCACGAGATATGTGGCGATGGACGGGGAGACGATCCGGAACGCCTGCGGGATCACGACGCCGAAGAACGTGGTGGCGCCGGAGAGACCCAGGGCCTTGGACGCCTCCAGCTGACCGCGCGGCACGGCCTGGATGCCGCCGCGGTAGATCTCGGCCAGATAGGCGATCGACACCACGCCCAGGCCCACGATCGCCGCGTTGACCGGGTCGAACTTGAACGTCCCCAGATGGATGCCGAACTTCAGCAGGAACAGCCAGACGATGATCGGCACGCCGCGGATCAGGTCCACGAGCAGGCGCGCGGCCCAGCGCAGCGGCGCCACGGGCGAGGTCAGGGCCAGGGAGAGCGGAACCGCTCCGACGATGCCGATGGCGAACGCGGCGAGCGTCAGCCACAGCGTCATGGGCAGGCCCTGGACGACGGCGGTGAGCGCTTCCATGTCAGCGCTCCAGGACGGCGCGGAGGAAACGGCGGGTGCGCGCCTCCTGCGGGTCGCTCATGATGGCGCGCGGATCGCCCTGTTCGATGATCTTGCAGTCCGCCATGACCACGAGGGTGTCGGAGACGTCGCGGGCGAACTGCATCTCATGCGTGACCACCACCATGGTCATGCCGTCCGCCGCGAGCTCCCGCATGACGGCCAGCACTTCCAGGCCGACCTCGGGGTCCAGGGCGGATGTGGGTTCGTCGAAGAGCATGATCGACGGGTCCAGGGCGAGGGCCCGGGCGATGGCGATGCGCTGCTGCTGGCCGCCGGAACAGCGACCGGGGTGCTGGTTCGCCTTGTCCTTGAGGCCCACGCGCTCGAGCAGCTGCATGGCCCGCTCGTCGGCCTCCTCCTTGCTGCGGCCCAGCACCCGCTGCTGCGGGAAGCTGATGTTCTTCAGCGCCGTCATGTGCGGGAAGAGGTTGAAGGACTGGAAGACCATGCCGACGGCGCTGCGCAGGCGGGCCAGGTCCTTGGGGGCGATGTTCTTCCCGGGTTCGATCGTGTGCCCGGCCACCCGGATGGTGCCGCCGTCCGGCTGCTCCAGCAGGTTGATGCACCGGAGGAAGGTGCTCTTGCCGGCGCCGGAGGGGCCGATCAAGGCCGTGACGGTGCCGGGCTCCACATCCAGGGACACATCGTCCAGGACCACATGGTCGCCGTAGTGCTTCCTGATGTTCTCCAGCTGGATGCCGAGCCGTGGCACCCGGTGCGCTTCGGTGGGGGTTGATTTCGCCATGCCTGTCTTCCCTGCCAGGGCCGGAGCTCCGACCACGTGAGTGCCATGTGATTCACATCACTGGACCTGTACAATGTTACATGTCACGTGCCGTTGGTCAAGAGTGTTTCCAGGGGAGTTTCTGAGAGGGCTCTCCTGTCGGATCATCGCGCAGCGACCGGCCTCCAACCGGCGGGAACCGCTGTCCTTCTCCACGCGGGCGGTGATTGACTGGGCCGGTGACTGACATCCCTCTCCAGCTCGACATCGCCGGCACGGCGTTCACCCTCATCGACGCGCCCGAGCCCATCGCCTGCTGGACGGCGTCGCTCGAGGCTGCGGACGCAGGCCCATCCCCCACGGTGAACATCATCGTGGAACCCGCAGCGCAGCCCGGACCGGAAATCCTTCAGCTGACCGCTGAGGTGATCGCCCACTTCGACGAACTCACCGACGTCGCCGGCGCGTACCTGCGGGAACAGCTCACCGACCCCCGTTTCGGCCTCCGCCAGGACGAGCTTCAGTCGCTGCGGAGCGGCGAACCCCCGTTCGGTGAACCCGAGGCGGTCATCTGGGACGACGGCGGCTGGATGCTCCGGTTCACGGAATCAACACTGGAGCTCGCGGATCCCTATGGCATCGGCGTGCTGTTCGACGGCATGACCCCCTCAGCGGTCGAGGACCTGTCCGACCCCGACCCGGCCTAGGCGCCCTCACGGCGGCGAGAATGGCGCCGGGACTTCCGTCCCGCCTCCCGCCCGCACCGCCGTCCGCCCACCCGGGCGGAAACGTGGGGCCGCGCCGAGAAATCATCTTGGCAGGGGCGGGCAGCCGAATAGCTTTCATGTCTTTTGCCGGTGGCGAGCTCTTCTCGCTGCACCCCACGGAACTGGTTCCACCGACTGCGAAAGGGCGAGGAGTTTCCAGGGAAATAAGCGCAGCGCCCAGGAAAGGTTGACCGGGCGGCCCGATGCAGGAGAGCTGGACGACGAGCCAAACTTTTCGAGCGCAGCCGGCCGGCCTGACAGCCCGAGCGCCAGCGAGGTCCTCTTCCATGAAGCCGCACGAGCGGGTTCATGGCGCCTTTCCTGGCGAGCCAGGCACCGCGTCGTATGGTGAGCTACTACAGCTCAACCGACGAACAACATCTGAAGGGATACTCTGGTGTCATGAACAGGGATAAACCCCCGAACGGCGCATGGGGCACAATCCGGAGCTGTCTGAAGGGCCTCGTCGCCGATGGCGGGTTAATCGCCCCTGGGTGGGGTTTCGGGCGTCGGAGGAAGTAAGTCGGCGCCGAAGGGACCACCGGCTGGTCCTGCGCGATCGCGCAGCGCATGAAGGTGTCCCCGATGCCGAGGGCTTCGCCAATACGGCGCTAGCTCGTGCCGCCATCGCGCATCTGCCGGGCCTGGTCCTATCGGTCTGTCGTGATGACGGAAGGCCGGCCTCCTATACGGCAGCGCCGCGGTGACCAGACCGTCACGGGTCCTGCGGGAGATGTCGCGACGCTGGTCGTCGGCCAGGGCCAGGGCGATGTCCAGCAGGAAGCTACGTTCGATGTGCTCGCCATCGGCAACACCTTCCAGGACCTTCACCCGCACGCCGCGGTCGAAGGGCTCCTGCAGCATGATCAGGCCCTCCAGGAGGTCGTGGGAGAGACGGTCGACCTCCACGACGGCGATCATGTCACCCTCGCGCAGCTCCGCCAGGGCCGCGGCCAGCCCTGGTCGCCCCCTAGCGAGCTTGCGGAACACCTTTTCCTCGAAGACCCGCCAGCAGATCGATGAACGCCACAACGCTCTCCTCATCATGCTTCCCCTTGCTCGGCTCTTCAGAGCCCGTGGCGCACGCATGAGTCACGAGCTCGTCAGAGTTGATCGCGCCGACGATGTGTTCCCCTGCGTCAGCCAGGCCGGCCATACTCACGGGGCGGCCTTCCATTTCTCCGGAGCGAATCGTTTCTGCACCGCGACACTCACGTTCGCGACGCGCATCCGGAGTAGCAGGCTGCTCCGGCCTAGCTCGTCCGATTCCTTCCATGGACCCATCCTGCGAAAGATCAGCCAGAAACCATAGGGAATTAGTTTTGGCGCAAACTGCGGATGACTCACGTTTTTGACGCGTCATTCTGGTGCGGACGGCCTTCCATCGCCGGGTTCGGCGCCGGTGCGTCAGAAACGAACGTTTGCGGCGCGGAAGGGTTCACCCCACGGACCGCCTCCTTAAGTTAGTCGTCAGTCCATAGTGCAACTTGCCTCAAGCTGGCCTCAGATGAACCCGGAGGGTCCTCGCAAGAGTGCTTGGCATCATGCCCCGGGCGACGGCGACATGAGGCGGCACCGCCAGATTATTCGTCTATTCGATCCGCGTTGTACGCGCGAGGGCTCCCCATGCGCTCGAGGATCTTCTGCGTAACTTCGGATAGAACGAGAAGTTCGCTTTCATCGAGTGCATCAAGGACCAGCCGCCTGGCCGTCGCCAGGTGATCGGGAAGCGCGGCGATCAGAAGGCGTCGACCCGCAGAGGTCAGCTGGACATCGGTTGCCCGGCGATCGTCGTTGGCGCGTTGCCGGCTCAGAAGACCCCGGGCCTCGAGCCTCGCACAAACATGGGAGAGCCTGGGCAGGGTCGAATCAGTTGCTTCCGCCAGAGCGGTCATCCGCATGACGGACCCGCTACTGAGTTGCAGAGCGCTCAGGGTGGAGAACTCAAAATGCGTAAGGCCCACATCCTGTTGGAGGCCGCGGTCCAGAGCTGCCGGCAGGAGCTCGCAGACCGCCACGAGCCCCATCCACGCGTCAGACTCAACGCCGGACATCCGGGCCATCTTGAAGTGCATGTCTCCCATCTTACAAAAGGTTGTCGCGACAACCAAAAGGTGATAGAACGATCAATGTAGTTGTCGCAACAACCAATTTGGAGGTTCACATGTCCGTCACCATCATCGGTTCAGGAAGTCTTGCGGGTGCGATTGCCGCCCTTGTCGGCCGGGCAGGCACTTCGCTGCAGATCCTCGCTCGGGATGAATTGCGCGCTGAAGGGATCGCCCCGTCGACGGCGACCACCCTCGGGACGATCGGGGACCCGATCGCCGGCGAAGTGGTCATTCTCGCCGTTCCCTACGGTGCGGTCGCCGACGTGCTGGGCAGTTACAGTCCTGAGGCCTGGGCAGGTCGGGTCGTTGTCGATGCCACCAACCCGGTGAACTTCGAAACTTTCAACGATCTGGTCGTTCCCACCGACTCCTCTGCGGCGGCGGAGATCCAGCAGCGCCTGCCCCGCTCCGCGGTCGTGAAGGCCTTCAACGTCAACTTCGCCGCGACCCTGGCGACCGGCACCATTGGCGACCTCCCGGCGACTCTGGTGGTTGCCGGCGATGACGACGCTGCGAAGACAAAGGTCATGGACCTGGGGAGGGCCGCCGGCTTGAACGCTGTCGACGCCGGCGCCCTGGTCCGGGCACGGGAGCTGGAGGCTTTGGGTTTCCTGCATATCTCCCTGGCCGCAGCCGGCAAAGCCTCCTGGACCGGTGGCTTCGCGCTCATCCCCTAGCCCCTCGGGGACGCGGCGAACAACGGCACCACCTTCGTTCGCCGCGCCCCCGGATCGCAACCCCTCAACATCTCCAGAAAGAGCCCCTCACATGGCGCTTGCCCACACACCCTTCACCCTCTCGGGGCTCTCGCTCCCCCACCGCATTGTCATGGCGCCCATGACCCGCAGCCGTTCCGGAGCCGACGGCACCGTCTCCGCCCTGGACGCCGCGTATTTCCGGCAGCGGGCATCTGCTGCGCTCATCATCACCGGCGGGATCCAGATCAACCAGGTCGCTGAGGGGTACCCCGGCACCCCAGGCATCTACCGACCGGATCAGGTCGACTCGTGGCGGGAAGTCACCGAGGCGGCACACCAAGCCGGCGGACGGATCTTCGCCCAGCTCTCCCACAACGGCCGGATCGGTCATCCCCTGAACAACGGCGGCCTGACCCCGGTCGCGCCATCGGCGGTCAGGGCGACCCGAACGATCACCACCCTTCAAGGCCCCCAAGAGATCCCGACTCCGCGGGAACTCAGCAGCAGCGAGGTGGAGCAGGTCATCAAGGACTTCGTCCAGGCTGCTCGCAACGCTGTCGACGCCGGTTTCGATGGGGTCGAGATCCACGGCGGCAACGGTTACCTGCTCCACCAGTTCCTCTCAACGAACGTCAATCAGCGCACCGACGAATGGGGAGGATCAGTTTCCGGCCGTATTCGCCTGGCAGAGGAGGTCGTCCGTCAGGTCGCTGCGGAGATCGGCCCGGACCGTGTCGGAATCAGGCTTGCTCCCGGCAATTCTTTCAACGACGTCGACGAGCCCGACGCCGCCGAGCTGTACACCGCCCTGGTCACTGCGCTCAACGGGATGGGAATCGCCTACCTCCACCTCGTGGAGGGCCCCGACGGCCGACCCCTGACTGAGATGATCCGCCAATTGTTCACTGGCGCCCTCATCCTCAACCCCTACAGCGGCGCTCGGCCCACCGGGATTGAAGAACTCGCACTCCTGGACGAGGGCCTGGCAGACCTCATCGCGTTCGCCACGCATTTCATCGCCAACCCAGATCTGCCCCGCCGTCTCAAAGACGGCGTCCCCCTTGCTTCCCCGGATTTCCAGACTGTCCAGGGCGGCGGCGCCGAAGGGTACATCGACTACCCGGCCGCGCAGCAGGCCCTGTACTCCTAACACCCATTTCTCCCTCAGCAACGAAAGAGTTTCATGAAAGCGATCCGATACGAACGAACCGGCGGCCCAGAAGTGCTGGAGGTCGTTGAGATGAAAGCGCCCACCCCGGGCACCGGACAGGTGCTCGTGGCCGTGCACACGGTGGGGGTGAACCCGGTTGACCTGGTTCTGCGGCAGGGCCAGATCATGCGCCCGAGCCTGCCTGCGGTCCCAGGCCTGGACATTTCCGGGACTGTGCTGGCAGTAGGGGAAGGTGTCGACCCCGCTCTGGTCGGGCAGCGCGTCGCCGGCCTGGCCGATACGGGCGCCTATGCGGAGTTCGCACTTTCGCACCGCTTCGCCGTGGTCCCCGACCAGCTCAGTGATGCTGAGGCGGCGGCGCTGCCGACCGCGGTGGAAACGGCCGACCGCATCCTGAGGGCGCTCAACGCAGCGGAAGGGGAAACTCTCCTGATCCATGGCGCTTACGGATCCGTCGGTTCCGTCCTGACCCAGCTGGCCATCCGGCGCGGGCTGACTGTGATCGGTACGACCAGGCGCGAGAACCATGAGGCGCTGCGCGCCCTCGGCGCCACCTCCATCAGCTACAAAGCCCCACTTGCTGCCCAGCTGAAAGAGCAAGGCATCACGGGCGTCGACGCCGCAGCTGACGCAGGTTCCACTAGCGTCCTGGACCAGCTGATCGAACTTGTCGAGTCCCCGCAGAGGGTGGTCAGTATCGTGAACTTCAACGCCCCAGCCCACGGCGCACAGTTCTCCACCGGCGCGGGCCCGGTGGAAGGCGACGACCCGTTCCCCGCCGCACTCGGCAAGGCCCTGAAAGCTGCGGCGAGAGGCGACGTCGTGGTCCGCGTCGCAGAGCCCGTCGACCTCACCGAAGCCCGAGCACTCCACAACCGCATGGAAAATCAGCGCATCGAGGGAAAGCCCCTCCTGCAAGTCGCCCACCGCGCCGGCGCACCCCAGCACCAGAAATAAACGATTGCGACGCGCAAGCGACCGACGATATTGCGCAGCGACGGGACCGGCGGCACACTCAGTAAAGAGCAGGTAGTAGATCGGGTTGCCTCGAAGGAGGAGGTAATCATGACGTGCGACCGAGCAGAGCGCGCGAGGATCTGCAACGAAATGGGAAGAAGCCTGCGACTCCTGCGAGCAACACTCACCGCAGCCGAAACCAAGATCCTCAACGGCGCGCCAGATACGCCCACCCTTCTCAACCTGGTCGACGCCGCATCCTCGGTGATCGCCCAATTAGAACCGACTCACGATATCCTCGCCTACTCCAAAGTTCACGGACCCGGGCCCTACTCCGCTAGCGAACTAGTCGAAGCCGTCCCTCACGATCCAGCCGTCATTGAGCAGGCGGTGGATGAACTCGCCGCCGAGGGGATCCTCAACCCACGGAAGGCCACCTGACGGGACAAAAACGACCGTTTACGGCGCGGACCCCGCACACGGCGAGCTCAGCGACGGAATCCACCATGTAGTAGCCCCCGAACGTGCTTTCGTCCACGAAGACATGAGCGATCCGCGAGAAATGCGGGTCGTTCGACGACAGGGACGCAGACGGATCTGTCACGGTTCTTCAGCTCACCAAGCAGGGTTAGCCCGGGCCTTTCACAATCCGCTGCTGCCCCGTCACGACGACGGGCGGGGAACCGGGCGCAAGCGCTCCGGTTCCCCGCCCGTCGTCGTCCGTGCGGCGGACCCGCTCAGCCCATGGTCTTCTGACCGTCCAGGGCCTCCCGGATGATGTCCGCATGCCCCGCGTGCTGGGTCGTCTCGGCGATGATGTGGATCAGCGTGCGCCGCACCGACCACGTCCGGGCTTCGCTCCACGGCGTCTCGGGGAGCTCATAGGACGCCCCGAGGTCTTCCAGCCCCTCGACCACGCGAGCGGTCTCCTCCGCAGCGGCCCGGTAGTCCTCCAGGGCGCCGGCCAGCGTCTCTCCCTCGGTCAGGCGGAATCCGTCGGCATAACGAGCGAAATCCTCCTCGGTCAGGTTCGAGAAGCTGCTCGTCGCAGCCGCTGACTCCGGGCCGTTCACGATGAAGTCCACCCAGTGCCGCTCCACCGACGTGACGTGCTTGATCAGGCCGCCGAGCGTCAGCTCGCTGACCGTGGTGCGCTTCCGGGCGTCCTCTTCGCTCACCCCGCGGCAGGTGTAGCTGAGGAACTCGTGGGCCTGGGCCAGGGCGCCCAGCAGATCGGCCTTCTCGCCCGTGCCCACAGCGTTGATCATCCGTGCAGTCATGACATCTCCTTGGTCGTTCCGGTCTTGATGTCTTCCACGCTACGCACCATTGGTGTCACTTTCCGTCCTCAATTGGGAGCAGACTGAGAACATGGCGAACACGAGTTCACGAACGCTCCGGCTGCTCTCGCTGCTGCAGGCCAGACGGTACTGGCCGGGGGCCGAGCTGGCCGGACGGCTGGAGGTGTCCGTGCGCACCCTCCGGCGCGACGTCGAGCGCCTCCGGGATCTCGGCTACCCCGTGGAGGCCGCCCGCGGAGTCGACGGCGGCTACCAGCTCGCGTCCGGCGCGGCGATGCCGCCGTTGCTGCTCGACGACGAGGAGGCCGTCGCCCTCGCGATCGCCCTGCGGTCTGCCGCCCAGGGGGCGGTGAGCGGCATCGCCGAAGCCTCGGTGCGGGCCCTGGCCAAGCTGGTCCAGGTGATGCCGCGGGGGCTCAGGAGGCGGGTCGAGGCGATCGGAGCCGCCACGGAAAGCCATTTCTGGGAACCGGTCGAGGAAGCGATCGACCCGGAACTCCTGATCATCATCGGACAGGCCTGCCGGGACCAGGAGCGGATCGGTTTCGACTACACCGCGGCCGACGGGCGCGCGAGCACGCGCCACGTCGAGCCCCTGCGCATGGTCCGCCTCGGGCTGCGGTGGTACCTGGTCTGCTACGACCTGGACCGCGGCGAATGGCGCTCCTTCCGCCTGGACCGGATGAGCCGGCCGGTCCCGACCGGTGCCCGGTTCGCCCCGCGGACCCTGCCGGCGGAGAACCCCGTCGCGTTCATCCGCGACCGGGCCGACAAGGCGCAGGGTCCGCAGGACGTGGTCGCCCTGGTCTCGGCGCCGGCACAGCACGTGACCGAGAGGATCGGCCGATGGTCCACCGTGGAGGAGGTCGCCGCGACCCGCTGCCGCGTGACGGTGCACGCCAAGACCCTGGACTGGGCTCTGATGGCGCTCGGCATGCTCGATGCCGACTACACGATCGAAGCGCCGCAGTCCGCGATCGAGGGAGGCCGCGAGTGGGCAGAGCGGCTGCTGAGGGCGACCGCTGCCGACCGCCGGCCCTGACGGCGGGGACGCGCCGTCGCCCTCTCGCATCATTCCGGCGCCCGGCCCGCTCTCATCGCCTGGGCGCGGAAAGCCCGGGGGTTCGGGAGGTCCGCCGTCTCAAAAGCCCTGCGCAGGCGCTGCGTGTTATCGAATCCGGAATAGGTGGCGACCTCCTCCACCGTGAGATTCACATACATCGGATCGCTCAGCAACCGCTTCGCCTCTTGAAGCCGGCGGTCGCGGATGGCCTGGCTGACGTTCTTCCCCTGCTGCGCATAGATGTCCTGGAGATTCCTGACGGACATCTTCAGAAGTGACGCGAGTTCGGTCACCGAGAATGAGGGATCGATATAGCGCCCGTTGATCAGATACTGGGACTGACTGAACGCGCCGGAGCGCCCGCGGCGCTCGGATTCACTGACACCCCGCACGCTCAGGACGATGCTGGCGACCATTTCCTGCAGGAATTGATCGATGAAGTAATTGTTGAGCGGACCTGCGGGGTGATGGTGGGCGACGGAGGTGCCGAAGGCGAGAATCGACTCGGAAAGTGTGCCGGCGGGACCGAATTGCAGCGGGTCCGCGCCGAAGGCCCCATTGTTATATCCTTCCAGAATTTCTTTGGATGTTTCAATGATGAGGACACGTGCGCCGTCGGAGAATTCAACGGTCCGGTTCTCGCCGGGCCGGAGGAGGAATCCATGACCGGCCTGCCGGGCCATGGCCCCTCTTCTGGAATGCACACTCATCGTCCCTTCCGAGACGATCGAGAGTTTCACCGACCCTATTCCCGGATCGTGATGGATATCGTAGACACCTCCGTCGATGACCACATCCGAAGCGCCGGTGTTGCCGGTGTAGAAACTGATCCCCTGGGCCGAAAAGGTCGGAGACGACTGGGAGGAGACGCCGAACTTCCCGGCGCTCTCGACGTTGAGGAGCGTCCCTACTCCGGACGTGATGTCCTCGACGAGCCCGCTCTCCTCGACGACCAGCTTATTCTCGATGACCTTCCATTCAACGGGACCCCGGGGAGGGTGTGGAATCGGCGGCGTCGCCTTCATCGGTCTCCTTCGTCTTGCGAATCGTGCACAGCCTCGTGGCCACCGCCGCGCCCGGACTGAGCTCCACGGGCGCAGGCACCCAAGTCACCGCGCGGACGTCCCCGGCGAGGTCGAAAGCAGCCGGGATCCCCACAACAGGCGGACGATGGTTCATTTCGCGCAGGATGTGCGTCGAATTGCGCAATTCCCCCGGCGGATGGTCACAAGTGTGAGTGTGTTTCCGCGCGTTTCGTGACGCGGAAAACTGAGATTAATTTGTTTCCGGCATTCGGACATTGACCGGGCGTCAAGGCTGCGAGAACGCCCGGATGCCCCTCACAGTAACCTGAGGAATACCACCGGCCGCGTCATTTTTCTGCAAAGTGTCGTCTGGCACGTTTATGTCGATTGTTTGGCGCAGATTTCATTCTTTTGGTTGAAAGCGCTCAATTCATGATGCATTGTTGGCTCGAAACAGTGCCTCGGAGATTCAGCTTCCGAACTACTTCATTCCATGGGAGAAAAACCTTGCCCGACATCACTCCGCCTCCAGCCCATCAGGTCACCCGCCGCTCCGTCGCACGGTCCGCCGTGTGGGCGACGCCCGTCATCGCCGCCGCCGTCGCCGCTCCGGCGGCCGCCGCCTCCGTGACCCCGACCTGCCCCACCTGCATCAAAGCCGGCATCCCCCTGGTGGGCGGCCTGGCGTCCGGCGCCTGGACCTCGCAGGCACTGGTCGCCGGCAACAAGGGCACCATCGCCCTGGGAGGCGCTTTCGGCCTCGACGCGACCCAGTGCGGGATCACCTGGCAGAACATCTTCCAGCCGGCCTTCACCTTTGTCGTCACGCAGGCCACGCTGACCATGTCCGACGGCCGGACCTACAACTCCGGGGTCGGTGCGGGCGTCGGAGCCGGCAACACGTCCACCGTCGGCGTCTTCCCGAGCGCCTTCGTCTTCACCAACGTCTCCCTCCCGAACGGCGGAGCGGTCGTGGGAATCGGATCCTATCCGGTCGTTCCCAAGACGCTGTCGGTGAACGTCACCCTGTCACTCCAGTACGGCCTCGGCCTGACCCTCCAGTGCCCTTACACGCTGACGTGGAACCTCAACGGTGTGGCCACCGGTGGGGTGGCCTTCGGCATCGGCACCGTGAACTTCTCGGGTGTCGCCACCGTCTGAGGCCTCCCGCCTCGTCATCTCCCCCGGTTCCCGGCCTGAGCCTTCAGGCCTCCGTCCGGACGATTTCTACCGAAGGAAACAGCATGACTAGCATCCCGTTCACCCAGGCCCGCGCAGATCAGATCGTGGCAGGCGTCAACCAGACCGACGCCGCCGCCTTCGCCGCCGTCCTCGCGCTGCCGGACAACCTGGTCCCCCTCCCCGCGGTCGCCGCGAACACCTCCTGGCCGGCCGACGCCCGCATCGACGCTTCGACGTTCGTCGCCAACGGCAGTGCCGGCGTCGCGCAGATCTCCTCGAAGGGCCTGTCCGCCGAGCTCTCTCTCGTGCTCCAGGACGACGTCTGGAAGATCGCCCCGAGCGGCGCCTACGGCAACGAGGTCGAAGCCGCCCGCTAGCCGGCTCACCCCCGGCCCGAAGTCTGGGCACCTCACCCGATGGGGGAGTGAGATGCCCACCACGCGTGACCTTCACCGACACCTCGAAGGCCACGCACCGCAAGCGTGGCTGCACTGCATGCCCCCCTAGGTGGAAGTGCAGCCACGCTTGTCCCACCCACCACCAAGGACACCTCCCTCATATGCTCCTCTTTCAGAACGTGCTGGACCCGAACAACGGAAAGCCTCTGCTCCTCGAAGCCGAGGGAAGCGACTATGAGGAAGCGCGCGCGAAACTCCTCCGGCGCCTTGAGGACCTGACCCGGGGCGGCGGAGAGGCGACGTCCGGCTCCCCCGCCCTCACGCGGCGGGCCTCGCTGGTCCGCCATGTCGCCGAAACCACGCCGGGGACGACAGGGATTCCGCCGTGCGCGTGCTGTTTCCGCACCGTGTGAGCCCGCCGCCAGACCAAGGACCGGAGAACGCTGAATGTCGCCTGTGACCCACCGGATCACTGTCGGAGACCTTGTACGAGTCGCCCGCCCCACCATCGTCGAGGGGACCGACTACACGGACCGCAGAGGAACCGTGATGCGCGAACGCTTCGACGTCCGCGGGTTCACCCTGTTCGTCACCTTCCCCGAGGCCGGGCTGGCGTCGGACTGGTTCCACCCCGATGAACTGGAGCGATGAGCCGACGCGGGCACGACGCCGCCCGCCTCGGAGCCCCCTCCCGCCCCTCTCCTGGGGCTGAACGATCGCCACAGTGTAGGACCGAAAACCCCGAGCAGAAAGGGGGTTAACCGGCTCCCGTGAGACCTGTTTGAGTGGTTTCAAGGTCGCAGCAGCGGCCGGTTGGAAGCACTCGAAAGGAGATCATCATGGCCGATCGCGAAAACCCAGGTCAGTTCGGAAACCGTGAAGACACCGAGGAGCAGGTCCGCCGCGGAGGCGAGTCGAGTTCCGGCCAGTTCGGTGCGGAGAACGGCGCCGACCCCTCAGAGGCCGGTCGTCAGGGCGGCCAGAACAGCCCCGGCCAGTTCGGAGCCGAAAACGGCGCCGACCCCTCAGAAGCCGGACGTCGCGGAGGCGAGAACAGCCATGGCGGCAACGGCTGATTGAAGCGATCACTCTCCGACGGCCCGCACCCACCCTCACGGTGTGTGCGGGCCGTCGGTCCCGCCCCCCCGGGGCACCGAATTCATGCGTTGAAGAAGTGAAAAGAGGTTCCGACATGGCGCGGATCCACCAGGACATCACTGTGGATGTCCCCCGAGAGGATGCCTACGAGCTGTGGAGCCGGGTCGAACTCCTGCCATGTTTCCTGAGGCATCTCACCTCAGCCGTCCCCCTCGGCGACGAGCTGGTCTGCTTCACCACCGAGATCGGCCGACGACGCCAGTTCGTCGCCCGTGTCCGGCAGCATCGGCCGGGCCACGTCATCCGATGGTCGTGCGCGGAAGAACCCAGCCACCAGGGCGAGATCACGTTCGTGCAGGTGAGTCGCCGACGGACCCGCGTCGACTTCACGATCCTCTGGGACCCTGCCCGCATGTCCGAAACCTCAGGATCGCTCTTCCGTCTCGATCAGCTCAGCGTTCTGGAGGATCTCCAGGAATTCAGGCGCCTGGCGGAGGCAAGCCGTCGCGAAGAGGCCCGGCACCACCGGTTCCTCCCCCGGAAGAGCAAGGAATTCCACGATCTGGTCTCAAGGATCCTGCGTGGCCCGAATCCGGCGTCCACTCACCGCACCATACCGGAAACCGGCGAGACCCCGGTCGACGGAGCGCAGCCGACCCCCACGTAGAAGGCCGTGTCCCGGAACGCGCGATGCCGCCGCCGTCGTCCCTTCCGGGACGACGACGGCGGCATCAGCCGCTTCTGCAGCGCGTCAGTCGCGCACGGGCACCGGGAGGCCCAGATGCTCGCGGAGCGTGCTCCCGCGGTACTCCGTGGGATACACACCGCGTTCCTGCAGCGCCGGCACCAGGTGATTCACGATCTCGTCCAGGCCGGTCGGGATGAGCCACGGCGAGATGTTGAACCCGTCCACCACCCCGTCCCGCGCATACTCGGCCAGGTGGTCGGCCACCGACTGGTACGAACCCGTGAAGGTCGCATCCCGGCGAGCCGACTGGGCCGTGACGAACTGCCGGATGGACAGCCCCTTGTCCTTGGCCTCCGCCCGCCACTGATCGGCCAGCTGCCGGGCCCGGGCCCCGTGGAACCCGCTGCCGCGCGTCTCGCTCGTCTCCTCCACCACCGGGTCGATCTCCGGCAGGGGTCCGTCCGGGTCGTAGCCGGACAGGCTCGTGCCCCAGAACTGCTCCAGGAACGCGATCGCCTGCTGGGGTCCGATCTGCTGAGACCGGACCCAGGCCTTCTTCTCCAGCGCTTCGGCCTCCGTGGGCGCCAGGATGAACTCACTCGCGGGGAAGATCTGGAGCTCGTTGGGATGACGGCCCGCGGCCACCGTGCGCTCCACCAGATCCGCCCGGAAGGACCGTGCATCCTCCAGCTGCGGGTGGGCGGAGAAGATCACGTCCGCCTGACGCGCCGCGAAATCCCGGCCTTCCGGGGAGTCCCCCGCTTGGAACAGCACCGGGCGGTGCTGCGCGCTGCGCGGCAGCCGCGGGACGACGTCCACCGAGTAGTGCTGCCCCTCATGCCGGACCCGGCGCGCGAAGGAGCCTCCCTCCCCCGACCCGGACGCCCACGACTCGGCCGCGCCGCTCTCCGCGATCACGCCGTCGTCCCAGGAATCCCAGATCTCCTTGGCCACCTTCACGAACGCCTCCGCGTGCGTGTACCGGTCGGCGTGGTCCAGGTATCCCCCGCGCCGGAAGTTCTGTCCCGTCCACGCGTTGTCCGTGGTCACGATGTTCCACGCGGCCCGGCCACCCGAGATCAGATCCAGCGACGCGAGGCGGTGCGCCAGGTCGGCGGGGTCGTTGTACGTGGTGTTCTGCGTGGCGACGAGGCCGATCTTGTCCGTGACACCGGCCAGCGCGGCGAGCATGGTCTGGGCGTCGGGACGGCCCGCCACATCCAGTTCGTGGACACGGCCGAGGTGCTCCCGCAGGCGCAGGCCCTCCCCCAGGAAGAACGCCGCGAACAGGCCGCGTTCGGCGGTCTGGGCGATCCGGCGGAACGACTCGAAGTCGGTCTGCGAACCCGCCTCGGGCGTCTTCCACACGGTGCCCGAATTGACGCCCTGGAAGAAGATCCCGAACTGGATCTGCCCGCTCGGCCGGAAGTCCGCCGCGGTGTGTCTCTGCGTGCTGTGCCCCTGCGTGCTGTCGCCGCTCATGCCTGTGCCCCTGTCCCGGCCGCGACGCTGCGCGCGGCCTCCGTCGAATAGCGATTGACCGTGCGCTCCAGCCCGAGCACGGCGCGGAAGGCGCCTCCCGGCGCCGTCGGGCGCAGGAGGTTCCGCGAGCGCAGCAGCGGGAGGGTCAGCGCGGACAGTTCCGGCAGGTCCGTGTCGAGGACTGCCGGGTGCAGGCGGACTCCGTCGGCGAGGCCCAGGAGCTCCGTGAGGGTCTCCGCAAGCTCCTCGGCCGTCCCCGCGAACCGCGCACGCCCGCTGGACCACGGCGTGGCCGCGTCCAGCGCTGCCAGGCGGTCGGCGGCGCTGAGGCCCCGCGCGTCGAGCACCACGTCCAGTTCGGCGATCACGGCGGGGCCGCCCTCGGAACGGGGGCCGAACTCCTCCTGCGCCTCGGCCAGCCGGGCGCGGAGGTGCTCCAGCGTCGGCGCGCTCACCAGGACGGCGTCCACCTCGCGCGGTGACAGCGGACCGTCCGCCGAGACCAGGTCGGCCGGCGCCACGACGGGCAGCTGACCCTGCAGGGGGCGCGGAATGATGGACGGGCCCTTCACGAAGTAGCCCTCGCCGTCGCCCAGATCCGCCTGGAAGTCGGCGTAGTGGAGACGGTCGGCGTCGAGGTAGCGGCCCGAGGCGACATCCTTGATGACGGCGTCGTCCTCCCAGGAGTCCCACAGCCGGCGGTTCGCCTCGACGGACGCTCCAGCCTCGGCACGGCGCCGGTCACTGTCCGCGACGGAACGCCCGACGGCGGCGGCCTCCCGCGCGTCGTCGCTCGCCGTGAGCAGCCAGCCGCCACGGCCCTGCGACACGTAGTCGAGGCTGGCCAGCTGCGTCGCCACATGGAACGGCTCGGTGTAGACGGTGTCGACCTCGGGCAGGAGCCCGATCGCATGGGTCAGCGGCCCCACGAACGCAGCACGCTGCAGGGCGTTGAGCCGGGCCTGCGCATCGGCGCCCTCCGGCAGGGGGCCGTCCGCATAGCTCAAGGCGTGGAAGCCCGCCGATTCCGCGGCGAGCGCCACGTCCCGGAGCCGTTCGGGGCCCAGGACCGCTGCGGGCGCCGTGCGACTCGCGCGCCAGGCGGCCGGGTGCGATCCGGCGCCGTCCGCTTCGAGGATGAGGAACCCGCTCATGCCGCGGCCTCCTTCTCGGAAGTCCCGGCGGCCTGCGGGGTCTCCGCGGTGGCCCGCTCGACCGGCAGCTTCTCCCCCGCCTCGACGGCCACCGGCAGGCGGTTCCCCGCGGGCGGCAGGGGGCACGTGGCGAAGTCCGTGTAGGCGCACGGCAGGTTCACCGCCCGGTTGAAGTCCAGGACGGCGGTCCCGTCCTCGGACGGGGTGACCACGAGCGAGCGGTTGGCCGGGTACGTGGTGTCACCGCTGGTCAGGTCCGTGAACAGCACGTTGAGAGTGCCGGGTGCGTAGCCGTTGAAGGCGGTCAGCACGTGCTCCTGGCCTCCCAGGGTGAACCGCAGGCGGGCGGGCGACTCGTAGACATGCTCGATCCCCTCCACCACGGCCCCCACCGTGACGGCCTGCGGCTGCTCGAAGTACTCGACCTGTGCCGTCACGGCGAACTCCTCAGACGCCGGGTAAGCGGGCGTGCCCGGGTATCCGGCGCGGAGCGAGTAGCCGGGGTCGCGGGGGCGGACCACCAGGAAACCTCCCCGGCGGGCGACCTCGATCTGCACGCGACCGTGGTCCAGGAGCACCGCGTCCCGCTCGGCGATGGGGCCGAGGACGGTGGTGCTGCCCGTGCCGTCCGGGTTCAGCTCGCGACCGTCCCAGCTGAGACGTTCGACGGCGGACAGCGTGATGGTCACGGTGTCCTCGACCGCGTTCCAGAGGCCGGGGATGCCCGGGATCCGCTGGGGCGCGTCGTCCAGGAAGTGCAGCCCGGTGACCGCGAGGAACCCGTGGGGCGCGGCCCGCTGCTCCTCGTGACGGGCGTGCCAGGCATCCCACTTGGCCTGGAAAGCGCCGGGCTCCGGGGCCGCCGTGGCGGCCTGGCCGGTCACGGCCGTGGCGTTGTCGGCCGTGGTGCTGTCAACTGACGAAGGCATGCTGGCTCCTGTGCTGGTCGTTGAGTTCGGTGATGCGGGCGGCGGCGTCCGGTTCGTGCGCCCCCGCGACGGCGGGACGGCCGCCATACGGGTCCGCCTCCTCCCACAAGGTGGTCGGGGCCGCCGCGCGGACAGCCGGGATGACCTCGGTGGCGAAACGTTCCAGCAGGTCAAGCTGCTGGTCGAACGGCAGGGTGGTGGGCAGGGAGATGGACTGCAGATCGTGGCCGTAGAGCTCGTGGTAGGACAGGATCTTGTCGACCACCTGCTCCGGGCTCCCCACGAGCGCCGGACCTTCGGCCACCGCGTGGTCGATGTCCCGGTACGGCGAATTGTTGCCCGGGACGTTCCGGTGCGCGGTGAGTGCTTCGTAGACCGGCCCGAACTGGGCCTTGGCCTCCTGCGTAGTGTCGGCCAGGAAGACCCCGCCCGCTCCACTGCCCGACCCCAGGTACGCGAAACGCGGATCGTGTCCGTGCCGGGCGTATTCCTCGCGGTAGTGATCGATCAGGACCTTGTAGTTCTCCCGCGGCTGGATGGCGTTCGCGGTGAAGAGCGGGTCGCCGTACTGGGCGGCGAGCGCCGCACTGGTCAACGACGTCGCCGAGCCGTGCCAGACGCGCGGCGCCCCGGCGAAGGGGCGCGGCGTCGTCGTGGTCGGGTCGGTGAGCGCGGGACGGAAGCGGCCCTCCCAGGTGACGCCCTCCTCCCGCCAGAGGCGTTGCAGCAGGCCGTACTTCTCGGCGAGCAGCTCCCACTGGTCGTCCAGGGACAGACCGAAGAGCGGGTACTGCAGCACCTCGTTGCCCTTGCCGATCACCAGCTCGAGGCGGCCGGCGGAGAGCTGGTCGATCGTGGCGTAGTCCTCGGCGACGCGGACCGGGTCCAGCACCGAGAGCACCGTGACGCCGCTCTGCAGGCGGATGCGGCTCGTGACGGCGGCGATCGCGGCCAGCACCGTGGTGGGTGAGGAGGAGATGAACTCGCCCGCGTGCCGCTCCCCCACGGAGAAGGAGTCGAAGCCGAGCTCCTCGGCCCGCCGTGCGGTCTCCACCACCTGGCTCAGCCGCTCGGACGGGGACACGATCTCCCCGGTCAGCGGGTTCTTCAGATGCGGGATGATGTCCAGGACCTGGAATTTCACTTCTTCGCTCCCGGCGTGGATCCGTAGTTCTCCGCCGTGATGGTCTCGGAGTCCGGCAGGGCCTCTTCAGACAGCCCCCAGCGGGCGAGGACCTTGGCGTAGCTGCCGTCCTTGATGCTCGAGTTCAGCGCCGCGGTGACGGCGTCGGCCAGGCCGTTGCCGCGCTTGGCGACCGCCGCCACGAGCGTGGTGGCCGGCCAGCCGGCGTTGACCTTGCCCACGACCTTGAGATCATCACGGGTGTTCGCCCGGTACACGGCGGACGGGTAGGGGCCGAGGTTCAGATCGGTGCGGCCGGAGGACAGGGCGAGGATGGTGTCGGCCTCGTTGGCGTAGTACTCGAGCTGCGCGGGGGCCTTGCCCTTGGCCTCGAGCTCCTTGTTCCAGGCGAGCAGGATCTTCTCCTGGTTGGTGCCGGATCCCACGGAGATCTTCTTGCCGGAGATGTCATCCGAGCCCTTGATCTCCAGCGTGGAGTCCTTCTTCGCCTCGAACCCCATGTACGCGGCGCGGTAGCTGGAGAAGTCGAAGAGCTTCACGCGCTCCCCGTTGATCCCGACGTTCGAGAACACGGTCTCCACCTCCCCGGACTGGGTCTTGAGCGGCCAGCTCTCCCACGACGTGACCTTCACGTCCAGTTCCAGACCGAGCTTGTCCGCCACGAGCTGGGCGATGTCCAGCTCACTGCCGACCGGCGTCTTGTCGTCCGTGGCGTGGAAGGACAGAGGGACGGAACCGGCGCTCGTGGCGACGGTCAGCTTCCCGTCCTTGGACGCGGCGGCGGGGACCTTCGCGGCGGCGGCCGAGTCCTTCTGCACCCGGATCCGGTCCTGCTGCGGCGAGGTGTTGTAGGTGACGCCGTTGCGGGCGGCGGTGGTCGGGCCCGAGGCCGCGTTGGCCCCGGGGTCGGAGCACGCGGCGAGCGTGGGGACGACGACGGCGGCAAGAGCCGCGAGAGCCAGCGCGCGCTTCGGCGCGGTGCGGTGAAGCATGGTGGTCCTTAGATGTTGAAAGCAGGTTCGATGACTTTGGAGAGGAACGCTCTGGTGCGTTCCTGCTGCGGGTTGCCGAAGAGCTGGGCGGGTGGGCCGGATTCGACGATGCGGCCCTGGTCCATGAAGACCACGGTGTCCGCGACGTCCCGGGCGAAGCCCATCTCGTGCGTGACCACGATCAGCGTGGTGCCGGTGCGGGCGAGGTCCCGGATGACGTCCAGCACCTCGTTGACCAGTTCGGGGTCCAGTGCGGAGGTGGGCTCGTCGAACAGGACAAGCCGGGGTTCCAGGGCCAGTGCCCGGGCGATCGCGACGCGCTGCTGCTGGCCTCCCGAGAGCTGCCGCGGGTACGCCTGGGCCTTGTCCGCCAGGCCGACGCGGTCCAGGAGGACCCTCGCCTTGGCCGTCGCCTCCTCGCGGCTCCGGCCCTGTGCCACGATGGGCGCCTCGATCACGTTCTCCAGCACGGTCAGGTGCGGGAAGAGGTTGAAATTCTGGAAGACGAAACCGATGCCGGTCCGCTTCGCCAGGATGTCCTTCTCCTTGCGCTCCAGCAGGCGGTTGCCCTTGAGGCGGTAGCCGACCGGTTCGCCGTCGATCGCGATGTAGCCGGAGTTCAGGGTCTCCAGGTGGTTGATGGTCCGCAGGAGGGTGGACTTGCCGGAGCCGGACGGCCCGACGATCACGGTCACCTCGCCGGGCCGGACCGTCAGGTCGACGCCCTTGAGGACCTCGACGTGGCCGAAACTCTTATGGGCGTTGACGATGTCGACACGGCCCACGGTCCCGGGGGCGGCGTCCCCCGGTGCGGCATGCTTTGCCGTGGCCGGGGTGGCCGGGGCTGCTGCGACGGTGCTCATGGGAGGTCCTTCCGGGCGGCGGGCTGGTCGTTCGAAATCTGGGCCGCGGGCGGCGGCGCCGGGCGGCGTCCCGGGGTCAGGTTGGCTCGGATGCGCTGCCAGGGGGTCGGCGGCAGATTGCGCACCGAACCCCGCGAATAGTGGCGTTCGATGTAGTACTGGGCGACGCTCAGCACCGAGGTGATGACCACGTACCAGAGGGTCGCCACCAGCAGCAACGGCAGCACCTGCTGGGTCCGGTTGTAGATGACCTGCACGGTGTAGAACAGCTCCGAGTAGGCGAGGACGTAGACCACGGAGGTGCCCTTGACGAGGCCGATGATCTCGTTGAACGCATTGGGCAGGATGGCCCGCATGGCCTGTGGGAGCACGATCCGGGTGTTCCTCCGCCAGGCCGGGATGCCGAGGGCCGCGGCCGCCTCGAGCTGCCCCGCGTCCACGGAGAGGATCCCGCCGCGGATGATCTCGGCCGAGTAGGCGGCCTGGTTGAGGCTCAGGCCGAGGACCGCGGCCGCGAACTGGCTGATCAGCGTGGTGGTGGAGGCTTCGAAGAACCGGACGTCAGTGAACGGGATGCCGAGGCTGATCTTCTCGTACAGATATCCCAGGTTGTACCAGAGCAGCAGCTGGACCAGCAGAGGGGTCGAGCGGAAGATCCAGGAGAACGTCCAGGCCACGCCCACGAGGAGCGGCGAGGCGGAGAGCCGCATGAGAGCCAGGACGAAGCCGAGCAGGAAGCCGAGGGTTCCGGCGATCACGGTCAGTTTGAGGGTCTCCAGCAGGCCGTTGACCACCGACTGCGCGGTGAACCACTGGGCCACCACGCCCCACTCCCAGCGCGGGTTGGTGGCCAGCGAGTAGGCGATCGCCGCCACGAGGATCGTGACGAGCACCGTGCCCACCCAGCGCCAGGGGTGCCGCGCCGGGACGACCCGGAGGTCGGCGCCGGCGGGGAGGGCCGGCGTCGAGCTGTCCGCGGTGGCACGGTCCGAAGGGACACCGTCCGCCGCGGCGTCCGCGGTCAGGAGGCCGAGCGAGTGGCGGTGTTCCGTTCCGTCGTCGAAGGTCGTGGGGAAGCCCGTCGAGGGGGTCGCCTTCTGCGGTTCGGCGGGCTGGCCGAGCACCCCCTCGGGGGGCCCTGCCGGGGTGTTGGTGATGACACTCATGGGAAGTCCTCAGTGATCAGTTCCAGTGGGATTGGGTGCCAATCTATGGACCGCCGCGGGGCGCGTTCAAGGGGACGATTCACATTCCGGCACCCCCGTTCACGGCGCGTCTTTCCGGGTCACACGGGGCCATATGCGGCTCCCCACGACGCTCCGTGACGAGCCGTGAACCCCGGCGTCGGGGCGTGACGGCAGGGCTGGATTCCGGGACGTCCGCGCTCCTAGGGTCAGGTTCCACCAGACCGTTCCCGCAGCCGTTCCCCGGCCCGCGTCCCAGGAGGAAGCCATGAGTCACCGCAGGCCCACGCTCGTCATGATCGGGGCGGGTCCGCGTGTGGCCGGAGTCCTGGAGCGGCTGGCCGCGAGCGCGCCCGAACTCCTCCGCAGCCCGGTGGATCTTCACCTCGTGGACCCGCAGGAGCCGGGGTCGGGCCGCGTCTGGCGGCACAGCCAGTACGCCGGCCTGCTGCTCAACTCCATGGCCCAGGACATCACCCTGTTCACGGACGCCACCGTGCATTGCGCGGGACCACGGGCCGAGGGTCCTGACCTGCTGGCCTGGGCGGAACTCCTGACCGCTGGGGAGCTGGACGACGACGGCCACCCCGCCGACCCCGCGCTGGAGGACCCGGCACTGCTCGCCGAAGCCGCGGCCCTGCGCACCGGGTCCTTCCCCAGCCGACGGCTCTTCGGCGCCTATGCCCGCTGGTTCCTCCACCGGGCCGTGCTCCGGCTGGCTCCGCGCGCCCGGGTCACCGTGCACCGCGACACCGCCACCGCCGTCCACCACGACGACGCCGGCTACCGCGTGCAGCTGGGCTCCGGGCCGGTGCTGGACGCCGACGTCGTGCTCTACTCGCTGGGGCACAGCGACGCCCGCCCGGACGCCCGCGAGCGCACCCTCACCTCCTTCGCCGAACGGCACGGCGGCCTGTACCTCCCGCCGGCCTACACCGCCGACGCCGACTATTCGGGCATCGCACCAGGTCAGGATGTGCTGGTGTCCGGCATGGGACTGGCTTTCGTGGACCTCGTGGTCCTGCTGTTCGAGGGCCGTGGCGGACGCTTCATCCCCCGGACAGAGGGTGGCTTCGACTACGCACCCTCGGGCCGTGAGCCCCGCCTGTGGGCAGGGTCCCGTCGCGGGGTGCCGTATCACGCAAAGCCGCAGGTCCCCCTTCGGGGTCCGGCGCCGAGCGGCACCCGCTACCTCACCCAGGAGGCCGTGGGCGCGCTGCTCAGCACCGTCGACGAGATCGGGTTCCGGGAGCATCTCTGGCCTCTAGTGGCCAAGGATGTCGCCCACGCCTATTACGCGGAGCTGTTCGCGGCCTCGCCCGAACGCGTCGACGGACCGTGGGACGCCTTCGAGCGCCGGCTGGACACGGTGGCCTGGGGTTCCGCCGAACAACGGCGTCTGCTGGCCGACTTCATCCCGGATCCGGCGTACCGCCTGGACTTCGACCAGGTCGACCGGCCTCTCGGCCCGGGACAGGGCCCGGAGCCCGGCGGACTGGCCGCCCGCGAGGCCGCGGTGCTCCGGCACATCGAGGAGGATCTCCGGCTCCGCGGCGACACCGCTCACAGCGAGCAGACCGCACTCTTCACCGGTTTCCTGTACGCCTACTTCTCCCTCGGCACACTCGTGCCCGTGGAACGGCTGAGCGCGTCGGCGCTGGCCGAGATCAACGAGTGGTGGCACGGGTTCTTCTCCTTCATCGACTCCGGTCCGCCCCCGCACCGGCTCGAGGAGATGCTCGCGCTGCACCGCGGCGGGTTCCTGCGCTTCCTCGGGCCCGGGGCCGTGATCGCGCCGGACGAGGCGAGTGGCCGTTTTGTCGCCTCCCTCCCGGGCAGCGACGACACCGTCAGCGCCTCCGTCTTCGTGGAAGCCCGCCTGCCGGAACCGACCGTCGAAGGGTCCCGCAACCCGGCCCTCTGGCAATTGGGCAGCAGCGGCCTGGGGCGGGAGAAGCAGGTCCTCACGCGGGCCGGGGTCAGCAGTTCCGGCCGGCTGGCCGTGGATGCACAGCAGCGCATCCTGGGGCCCGACGGCGCGGAGCGGCGCCACCTGTTCGCCGTCGGACCGTGGACGTCGGCGTGGGGGTCGGCCGCGTTCGCGCGACCGCGCACCAACGCCGCCCCGTTCCGCGAGAACGACGCCCTGGCGCGTCGGCTTCTCAAGGCCCTCAACGACGTCGCCGACGGCCTCACCGCCACCGGCACGGCGCCGGCCCCCGAACGGCTGCGCGCCTGAGCCGCGCGCACCGCATCCCGGCCACGCCTGCCCCCCCCTTGACCACGATCCCTCAGAGCACGATCCCTCAGAGACGGAAGATCCCATGAGCATCACCGCGAACTCCCTGACCGAATCCGCCCCCTACGCGCCCTCACAGAATGTGTCCTCGCAGGCAGTGCCCTCGCAGAGCGTGCCGTCCCCCGCCGGGCTTCTCGACGTGACCGTCGTCCAGGTCGCCCTGGATGACGCCCGGGTGAAACCGCTCCTGGAGGAGCTCGCTGTCGAATACTCCACCCGGTACGGCGACTTCTTCTCCGCGGCCGGCGCGCAGGAGGAACTGTCCCGCTATCCGGCCAGCGAGTTCGAGCCCCCGCACGGCGCGCTCCTGATCCTGCAGGAGGGCGGGGAGACCGTGGCCGGCGGGGCGTTCCGCCGCTACGACCAGGAGACGGCCGAATTCAAAAGGATCTGGACGCACTCCGCGCATCGCCGCAAAGGGCTCGCCCGGCGGGTCCTGGTGGAACTCGAACGAGTGGCCGGGGAGCGCGGCTACTCGCGGGTCTATCTGACCACGGGCCCCCGGCAGCCCGAGGCGAAGGCACTGTACCTGGCCACGGGGTATACGCCCCTCTTCGACCTCGACGCAGACCCGGAGGAGATCAAGCACCTGGCCTTCACCAAGCCGCTCTCCCCCTCCCTTTAAGCGTGCCCCTAAGCGCGAGGGAACAGGTGGTGCCCGGATCCGCTGCGGATCAGGGCACCACCTGTTCCCTCGCGGAGCCGGCCCCGCGCCATTCGAACGCGCGGCCCTCCTAGAACTCGCGCTCGAACGGCGTGGTGCCGGTGACCCGGACGAAGCCGTACCGCTCGAGGATCGGCCGTGAATAGTCGGTCGAATCGCTGTTGATCAGGGAGATGCCCTGCGCCAGCGCCGCACGGGCCCGCTGAGCGGTCACGGCCCGGTAGATCCCCTGCCCGCGCCACTCCTCGAGCGTGAACCCACCCCAGATCCCGGCGAAGTCCGTCCCGGGAACCGGTTCCAGCCGTCCTCCGGACACCACCTCGCCGTCCACCACCGCCATCCAGGCCTCGGTGCCGTTCCCCCGGCCAAGCCGGCCCATCAGATCAGCGGCGCGACGCGGGGCGTCGGCGGCACTGCCGCCGAAGGCGTCCTCCGCCGCGACGCACAGGGCCAGGGCGTCCTCGAGGGACCGCACCCGCTGCAGGCTGACGCCGTCGGGAAGAGGAACGTCGACGGCGAGCGCGGCGGCGTCTCCGATCATCACCGATTCCTCCTCACCCTCCGTGAATCCGGCGGCCCGGAGCGCGGCGGCCAGTCCGAGGAGACCGTCATGACTGCGGGTCTTCCACTCGAGCGTGGACAGCGGCCTGCGCGGTGTCCGCACCGGAGCGGCGGACATCGCGGAACCGCTCGGCCGGGCCGCTCCGTCCTGCGGACCGGGGGGCTGATCACCAGGGCGCCCTCCGACGGCACCGTCCCCGGCGGCGCCAGGCATGCCCGGACCCGACGCGGACCCGTCCTCCACGCTCGCGCGTTCGCCGGCCAGGTCCAGAACTGCGGAGACTCCGGCCTCCACCAGAGCGGCCAGGCGCCCCGGACGGGTGAGCTCGTCCCGGAGCAGCGCGGCGTTCTCCCCCTGCCCGACCGCTCCATGGCTGATGAACCCCGACTCACCGGCGAAGACGGCCGTCATCACGGGCAGGAACGGACCGTGCCCTGCGCCCTCCGGCGCGGAGGCGGCCTCCGTCAGCAGGCCCTCCCGGGGGTACCAGTGCAGCAGGCGACGAGCCAGCGCTCCCTGCGCTTCGGCGTCGAGCCTCAGCTGCGAGTCGTACGCGGCGAGCATTCCCGGCTCCTCACTCATGGACGCCCTCCCCTGCGGCGGCGGCAGCGGCGCGGGCCGCGTCCTCGATCCGGCCGCGGTAGGCGGCCCAGCGGGCGTCGTCGAAGGCGGGAAGGTTCGGAGGCCCGGCGGTGTAGCCGATGCTCCCGTCGATCAGCTCGCGCACGATGTCCGCGTGACCCGCATGATGAGCCGTCTCCAGGTCCACGTGGACGAGGATCTGGTGAAGGGTGACGTTCCGGGTTTCCGGCTTCCACCAGGGCACCACGCCGGGCGCGTCGAGATCCAGCGCGTCGATGGTGGCGTCACTGTGGGCTGCGGAGGCATGGTGCAGCTCCAGGATGCTCTGCACCGATTCCGTCTCCGGCACCCACAGGTCCGCGTTGTCCTCGGCATCCGGGGCGCCCCAGGGCATGGGGTGCTCGAAAGGTCTGTCGAAGACGAGACCGAAGTACTCGGCCTGGACGCTGGCGACGTGCTTCACCAGGCCCAGGAGATTGGTACCGCTGCGGGTCATCGGACGGCGGAGGTCGTACTCGCCGAGCCCGTCCAGTTTCGTCAGCAGTCCCGCCCGCCGCGCCCGGAGATAACGGTGCAGGGTCGTCTTGATGTCCTCTGGGGTGTGAGTCATGCCACGAGCCTACGACAAGGGTCCGACAGAAGATCCCGCACGCCCGCCACCCTCCGGATTCCCGGCGGGGCCTGCGGCTTCAAGAGCATTGACACCCCCTCCCGCTAAGCTATGGCCATGGCCAGCAAGAGCACTGACTCCAAGAGCACCGAGGACAAAGTCCAGACGATCCGCGAGGGCTACACCTTCTCCGGCCCCGTGATCGAGCTGGGCGCGGCGATCGTGGACGACGCCGTCCATCAGGACGCCCGGGTCCGTCTGCCCCTCGGCATGATGAACCGGCACGGGCTCGTGGCGGGCGCCACGGGCACGGGCAAGACGGTCACGCTGCACATGATGGCGGAACAGCTGTCCGCCGCCGGTGTGCCGGTCTTCCTGGCCGACATCAAAGGCGACCTGTCCGGCCTGGCCACTCCCGGCGCGGGCGGGGACAAGCTCCTGGCACGCACCGCCGAACTCGGCCAGGAATGGAAGGCCGCGACGTTCCCGGTCGAGTACCTCGCGCTGGGCGGCAACGGCAAGGGCATCCCCGTGCGGGCCTCCATCACGAGCTTCGGCCCGATCCTGCTCTCACGCGTCATGGACCTCAATGACACCCAGGAGTCGAGCCTCCAGCTGATCTTCCACTTCGCGGACCAGAACCAGCTGGAACTGGATGATCTCAAGGATCTCCGGGCGGTCATCCAGTACCTCACCTCGGACGAGGGCAAAGAGGCCCTGGCCCAGCTCGGCGGCCTGTCCAAGGCGACCGCCGGGGTCATCCTGCGCGAGATCGTGGCGCTGGAGGCCCAGGGCATGGAGCAGTTCTTCGGGCTCCCCGAGTTCGACCCCTCCGAGCTTCTGCGCACGGCGCCGGACGGCCGTGGCATCATCAGTGCCCTCGAGCTGCCCACTCTGCAGGACAAGCCCGCCCTGTTCTCCACCTTCCTCATGTGGCTGCTGTCGGAGCTGTTCGAGACGCTCCCGGAGGCGGGCGACCTGGACAAGCCCAAGCTCGTGTTCTTCTTCGATGAGGCCCACCTGCTCTTCACGGGCGCCTCCAAGGCGTTCCTCCAGGCCATCACGCAGACCGTGCGCCTCATCCGTTCCAAGGGCGTGGGCATCTTCTTCGTGACCCAGACCCCGAAGGACGTCCCCGCGGATGTCCTCGGCCAGCTGGCGAACCGTGTGCAGCACGCGCTGCGCGCCTTCACCCCGGACGACGCCAAGGCGCTCAAGGCCACGGTGTCCACCTTCCCCGTGAGCGACTACGAGCTGGACAAGGTCCTCACCTCGGCCGGGATCGGCGAGGCCGTCATCACCGTCATGAATGAGAAGGGTGCGCCCACCCCGGTGGCGCTCACCCGTCTCCGCGCGCCGGAATCGCTCATGGGCCCGGCGGACGACGCGACCATGAACCAGGTCATCCAGGCCTCGTCCCTGGCCTCCAAGTACAGGCAGGCCACGGACCGCCAGTCCGCTTTCGAGAAACTGCAGAACGCGCCGGCCGGCGGTGCGGCACAGCCGGGCCAGGCGCCTGCGGGCCCCGGCTCCGCGGACCAGGGCGCTGTGAACCAGGGTTCCGTGGACGAGGAGGCCCGCCGGATCGAAGCGGAGATCCTCGGACACTCGGTGCCGGGCACCCCGTCCCAGGCTCCGGCACCCGCGCCGAGCACTCCGGCGCCGCCCGCGCCGGCCCCGGAACCCGCGCAGAACCCGATGGGTGACATCATGGGAGGCCTGGGCTCCGCGCTCGGCGGCGGACTCCGCTCCATGGTGCGGTCGCTCGGCACCCAGTTGGGCCGCGACCTCGGTCGCAGCATCTTCGGCACATCGTCGAGGAGCAGGCGCCGCTGACCCGGTGTGCCCCGCAGCCCGGGCGAAGGACAGGAAGGACGACCGGACGCGAGATGAGGTTCAGAGCAGCGTGACGTGGACACAGACCACCATCAAGGTGGCCGCATCCTGGCTTGCCGGCATCATGCTGGTGGCCGCCGCTGCCATCGTCACCATCGTCGTGGTGAACTCCGGCCCGGCGGGCGCGCAGGAGCCGGTGCGCGCCTATCTTTCGGCGCTCAAGGACGGCGACGGCGGCAAGGCCCTCGGCCTGGTCCGCGCCCAGGTGCCGGCCGGGAACCCCAGCCTCCTCAACGGGGCCGGCCTCAAGGCGTCGGTGGAGAAGTTCGAGGACCTCACCGTGGGGAGCCCGGAACGGCAGTCGGACGGCAGGATGTCCGTCCCGGTCACGTACTCCCTGGAAGGCGTCCAGAACAGCACCCGGTTCCTCGTGGAACCCGCCGGTCACGAGTGGCTGTTCTTCACGCGCTGGCAGCTCGTCCCGGCGAGCCTGCCCACCGTCACCGTGAACGTGGTGAACTCCAATCTCGCCACGGTCAACGGGGTCACGGTGAACACCCCGAAGGGCCACGGCCAGTTCCCGGTGTTCTTCCCGGGCACCTACGAGGCGAGCTACAGCTCCTCGTACTTCGCCGCCCCGGCCCAGCGGGTCTCCGTCTCCGGGCCCAGCAGCAGTCAGACCGTCAATCTCAGCACCGAGGCCACCAAGAGCCTGGCCGACGCCGTGTCCACCCAGGTGCACAAGTACCTGGACGACTGTGCCGCCGAGGCCAACCACGAGCAGCGGCTCCAGCCGGACTGCCCGTTCTACCACGCGGGACTCGAACGGGTGACGCCCGGGTCGATCCGCTGGAGCATCGTCGAGTACCCCAAGGTCGAGATCCAGCCGTACAACGGCCGCTGGGTGGTCACCCCGCTCGGCGGCAAGGCGAAGCTGAACGCGAAAGCGGTCGACCTCTTCACCGGCGTCGACGGCCCGCTGGACCAGGTGCATCCCTTCAGTTTCACCGTGACGCTCAGCTTCACGGCGGACAAGGTGACCGTCACACCCGTCGTCGACTACTGAGTCCCGCCACCGCCACCCGCGAAAGCACAGATGGTGCCCCTTCCCGCGCTGGGAAGGGGCACCATCTGTGCTTTCGCGTCCGGAGCGGCCGGGCTCAGTCCATGCCGCGCAGGTCCAGGACCAGTTCCGTGTCGCCGTCGGCGCTCAGGACCACGGGGATTCCCCAGTCCTGCTGGTACAGGTGGCAGGCCGCATGATCGGGGATCTCGCCGTCGGGGCCTTCGGCGCCGTCGCAGGCCGCCGCACGGGCGGTGATGTGCAGGATGCCCTCGGTGACCTCGGAGGACAGCTCGAGCGTGCGGTTCAGGCCTTCGCCCGTGCCTCCGCCCGAGACCAGGAGCTCCGCCGGGGTCGAGGAGATCTTGAGCTGAGTCGGGTCGCCCCAGCGGTAGTCCAGCTTCTGGCCGGTGGGCGCGGTGAAGCGGACCGCCAGGTCGAAGGACCCCGGCGCCACGGGCGACGTCGGACGCTGGGTCTGCGAGGCTCCCTCGTCCACCTGCTGCGCCTCGGCCGGGATGGGCACGTAGATCAGCTGGTGCTTGTTGGCCTCCACCACCACGAGCAGAGGCTCGGCGCCCCGGGGGTCGAGGACCACGTCGCTGGGCTCGGCGAGGCCACGCGTCAGGGTGGACACGACGCCGGTCGCCGGGTCGTAGCGTCGCACGGCGCCGTTGTAGGTGTCCGCGATCGCCACGGAGCCGTCGGGCAGCACGGTGACACCCAGTGGGTGCTGGAGCCGCGCTTCGGAGGCTTCGCCGTCACGGAACCCGAAGTCGAAGAGGCCCTTGCCGATGGCCGTCTCCACGGTCACGCGGCCGGCGTCGCCCGTGGGCACGAGGCGGCGCAGCGCGGACGTCTCCGAGTCGGCCACCCAGATGGAACCGTCCGGTCCTTCGGCGAGGCCGGAGGACTGGGCGAACCACGCGGAGTCGGCCGGGCCGTCCAGCAGGCCCTCCAGACCGTTGCCGGCCAGGATGGACACCTCGCCGGTCTCCGGGGAGAACGCGAAGATCTGGTGCACGCCCGCCATGGCGATCACCACGGTCTGCAGCGACTCGGACCAGAGGACGTCCCACGGTGAACTGAGAGCCACCTGCAGGGGATCTGCGCCGAGCGGACCGCCGTAGCCGGCGCCGTCGTCGTCCACCCGGGCAGGGCCCGCTTCCAGCAGCCGCTGCACGCCGCTGCCCGCGAGCGTGGTGACCTCGCCGGTGGCGAGGCTGATGCCCCGCAGCCGGTGGTTGACCGAGTCCGCCACGACGACGTCGTACCCGACTCGCGCCGCCAGCTCGGCGGGCAGGAGGGTGAGTCCCTGGGGCTCGTTGAAGCGGGCGCCCTCGGCTCCGCCGTCGACATGTCCCTTGGTCCCGTCGCCATACGCGGACAGGATGGTGTCGAAGTCGTCGGCGAGCTCCAGGACGCGGTGATGACCGGTGTCGGAGACGAGCCAGGACTCCTGCTCGGAACCGCGCCCGGCGGGCAGCAGCAGGGCCTTGCCCGGGAAGCGGAGCGTCCCGGAGGTCGCCTCCGGCGCCACGTACGGGCCGTCACCGCGGTGCAGGGTGCCCTTGGCCTGGTGCTCGGCGATGAGTTCCGGGATCAGCACGGCCAGGCCGTCCGCATGGCCCTCGCCGGAGAGGTGCGCCACCACGTAACCCTCGGGGTCGACGACCACCAGGGTCGGCCAGGCGCGGGCTGTGTAGGCCTTCCAGGTGTCCAGCTCGGGGTCGTCGAGGACCGGGTGGTGGATCTCGTAGCGCTCCACGGCGGCCGCGATCGCCACGGGGTCGGCCTCGTGCTCGAACTTGGGCGAGTGGACGCCGACCGTCACGAGGACGTCGCTGTACTGCTCCTCGAGGGGGCGCAGCTCGTCCAGAACGTGCAGGCAGTTGATGCAGCAGAAGGTCCAGAAGTCCAGCAGCACGATCTTGCCGCGGAGTTTCTCGAGGGAGAGCTGTTCTCCACCGGTGTTGAGCCAGTTGCGGCCCACCAGCTCGGAAGCGCGGACGCGGGTGGCGCTGCGCACAGAGGTCGCGTTCTCGGTGGTCATTCTTTCTCCTTAGGTTCCGGCGTGCCGGGTTCCAGCGTAGAGGCCGCGCCGGCGGTGGGCGCAGTGCGTCCGGTGGGTGAACCGTCCCTCCGGGCCAGACGGGTGAACATGTCGTTGTAAGCGGTCAGCTCGGCGTCGTTATTCCTGTCCGCCGCCCGGTCCTTCCGACGGGTCTCCCGTTCATCCGAGCGGGACCACATGATGGCCACCCCGATCGCGAGCAGGACGGTGGGAACCTCGCCGATGCCCCAAGCGATCGCGCCGCCGTGCTGCTGGTCCACGATCGCGCTCGGACCCCAGGCACGGCCCAGATTGCCGAAGTAGTCCGCGGCGAGCAGGCTCGTGCCGCCCATGATGGAGACGCCGAAGAAGGCGTGGAACGCCATGGTCGCCAGGAGCAGCAGGAGCCGCATCGGGAACGGCGCGCGGCGCGGCAGCGGGTCCTGTCCGATCATGGTCAGCGCGAAGATGTACCCGGTCAGCAGGAAGTGCAGGTTCATCAGCTCGTGGCCCACGTGGTCGCGCATGGCGAAGCCGAAGAAGTCCGAGTAGTAGAACAGCACGATCGACCCGGCGAAGTTCGCGGCCGCGAAGAGCGGGTGCGTGACCACCTGGGAGAACCGGGAGTGCACGAAAGCCAGGATCCATTCGCGCAGACCGCGGCTGCCGTCGGTTCGCGGGGCGAGCGCGCGGAGCGCCAGGGTGATGGGTGAGCCGATCACCAGGAAGATCGGCGCGACCATGGTCAGGGCCATGTGCTCCACCATGTGGATGGAGAACATGACGTGTCCGTACACGCCGGGGGCGCCGGAGATGATGTACGTCAGGGCCGCCAGGCCGATGAACCAGGACACCGCCCGCATGACGGGCCACCGGTCGCCACGGCGGACGACCTTGATGACACCCAGGGCGTAAGCCACGGCGCCGAAGACGGCCACGGCGACCCACAGCCAGTCGAGACGCCAGACGGTGAGCCAGCGTTCCGGGGTCAGCTCCGGGGGGAGCTCGTAGCCGCTGAGGATGAACGCCGGGCTGGCGTCCTCGGAGTATTTGGTCTCGGACGGCGGAGCCGAGGAGGACAGCGCGACGGCGACCGCACTCGTCGCGGCCATGACCAGCAGTTCCACCCCGATGACCTGCCACAGCACACGCTGGGCGGTCAGGGAACCCTTCGACGGCACCGCGGAGGCCTTGCCCCGGGAGGCCGCGCCGTCGTCGTCGCCCAGCCGCGGGATGATCCACGAGCGGTGCATGTAGCCGATCGCCCCGAGGACCAGGGCGCAGAAGGTCTTCACCAGCACCAGCTGGCCGTACGGCGAATAGAAGAGGTTGTGCCAGCTGGTGATGCGGATCGAGGCGCTGATGATGCCGGATGCCGTGACGAGCAGGAAGCAGAAGAGCGCCAGCGCGGAGAAGCGCTTGAGGGTGGCCGCGGTGATGTCGCGGCGCGGGGTGCCCGAGGCCGGCCGGGCCAGCAGGCCGGAGATGAGGGCCAGGACGGCGATGCCACCCACCCAGAGCGAGGCCCCCAGCACGTGCAGACCGATCGAGTTCACGGCGCCCGCGTGGTCGTTGGAGCTGGCCGCGTGGCCGTTGAGCGCCGGCGGCACCATGCCGAGGAGTGCCAGGAGCAGCGTGAACGCGAGCGCCGTCGTGTTGCGCAGGCCGAAGCTGGCCGTCGCGACGAGCGCCGCGACGATCACCACGAAGAGCCAGCCGCGGCCCAGCGGGAAGTCGCTCATGAAGAAGACCAGGGCCTTGGTGTACTCGGTGTCGCCGCTGAGCGCCTGTCCGGACACGTTCGCGTAGGTCAGCACCAGCACGGCGATGGCGGACACCGTCCAGAGGCTTCCGGCAACGCCCGCCAGCAGCATGGTCCGGGTGAAGGCCGGATGCTCCGGCACGTCCTTAGTCTCACCACCGCGCCGCGGGGCGCGGATCCCCTGCGGCAGCACGACGACGGCGAACGCCAGCGCCGCGACCGTCACGGCCAGGCTGAGGTTGTGGACGGTCTTGGCCACCGGCAGGCCCCAGCGCACGAGAGCGCCGGGGTCGGACAGCTGACGCACGCCGGCAGCACCGGTGAACAGGAGCCCCAGCACGAGCGTCACGACCGCCACGGCGAGGGCCGCGAACTGCCAGGCCGGTCCCAGTCCGGTCCTCGTGGTCTGGGGGGCGGGACCGTGGGCGGCCTTCCCGTTCGTCCCTTGCCCGCGCGCGGGTCTTCCGGGGCGCGAGGAGACCTGGTTCCTGGTGGTTGCTGGCATGCCTCCATTGTCCCGCGCGCGCGAGGGCGGGTCGAATCGGGGCGCCTGGTTCACAGGTGGCGGTCAGGTACCGTCCCGGGCCCTCTCCGGTCCCGGGGCGAGGCGTGCGCCCGTATTCGCTGTCCGCGCCCCGATTGCGGCGCCGAAGGTCATCAAGGGCGCAGAAACCGACCAGCGCCTTAAGATGACCGGGTGACCCTTGAACAGTCCCTGCTGGGCTTCGCCGCCCTGTCCGTCCTGATCACGATTCTTCCGGGGACGGACACCGCGCTCGTCCTCCGCTACGCCCTGGGCCGGAGCCGCCGTCACGCGTACACCGCGGCGCTGGGCATGATCACGGGCGCGTTCATCTGGGGCGTGGCCGCGGCCACGGGTGTGTCCGCGCTGCTGGCCGTCTCGACCGTCGCCTACGACATCCTCCGCATCATCGGCGCCGGGTACATGCTCTGGCTCGCCTTCTCGTTCTGGCGTGCATCCTTCCGCACGGGCGAGGGCAGCGTCGACACCACCGGCGGGCCGGCCACCGTGGCGCCCGAACACCTCGGGAAGACCTGGGTGAAAGGGTTCCTGTCCAACATCCTGAACCCCAAGTACGGGATGTTCTGCCTGGCCGTGATCCCCCAGTTCCTCGTCCCGACCATCGCTCCCCTCTGGATGGGCCTCATGCTCTCCGTCATCAGCAATCTGGAAGCGGCACTCTGGTTCACGCTCATCATCACGGCGGCACACTACTTCCGGCGCTGGCTGGACGGCCCCCGGTTCCGCAAGGTCATCGACCGCGTGACGGGGACGGCCCTGGGAGCCTTCGGGCTCGTGGCGCTGGCAGAGACCCGGCACGGCTGAGTCGCGTCTGTTGCTTCACCGTCGTCGGTATGCGACGATTCCACTGATCGTGAACGAATCACAGGAGGTGAGACCCATGTACGCAGTATCCGCAATGGGCGCTCCCCTCCGCCCACGATTCCGCGGCTGACGCAGCCGCCCCTGGGAGCGCCACACAGGCATTTCGCGAAAGGCGACTCCCATGCACCACGACATTTCTTCTGATTCTCCCGCAGCCACCCGCGCCTCCAACCCTTCGGGCGGCCGCGCGCTCGTTCTCGGAGGGGGCGGGTCCACCGGCAACGCCTGGCTCCTCGGCGTGATCGCCGGCCTGGCCGACGCGGGCCTCACCGTCACCGACGCCGATCTGATCATCGGCACCTCCGCCGGCGCCACGGCCGCCGCGCAACTGACCGGAGCGGATCCGGCCGAGCTCTACGAGGCCTCCCTGACACCGCTTCCCGTCCGCCGGCCTCAGCCGTCGGCGTCGGAAGCGGGTCGTCGCGGGCTGGCAGGATCCACCATCAATCACCTGGAGCGCACGGACAGCATCATCTCCGATTCCCACGACGCCGCCGACATGCGACGCCGGATGGGTGCCGGCGCGCTGGAGCTTCCGGCTTCCTCCGACCGGGACGTCCACGCCCGCTGGCGGGAGACGGTCGCGTCGCGCCTGCCGAGCCAGGAGTGGCCGGAACAACGGATCCTGCTGACCGCCGTGGACGCGAGCACCGGCGAGCCCACCGTCTTCACCTCTGACAGCGGCGTGTCCCTTGCCGACGCCGTGGCCGCCAGTTGTTCCAGCGGCTTCGCTTATCCCGTCGGGGACAAGCGATACATCGACGGCGGCTACCGGCGCAATGAGAACGCCGACCTCGCCGCCGGCCATGCCCGGATTCTGGTCCTCTCCCCGTTCGGCGGCCGCACTCGCACTCCCCTGGAGTGGGGCCAGCACCTTGATGCGCAGGTCAAGGAACTGCGCGACGCCGGCAGCACGGTGGAGGTCATCTCACCTGAGGCGGAGGCGGAGGACCTCTTCGGCGCCAATGCCATGAACATCGGCTTGCGTCCGGACGCGGCGCGGGCCGGATTCGAGCAGGGCAAACGCCTCGCCGAGAGCCTGGCGCCGTTCTGGGGCGCGTCCGCACCGGTGTGATGCCAGGCTGACCTCGGCTGTTCCGTCGTGTCTTCCGGCATGATGCCGGATCGGTGGTGCCCGTCTCTTGTGGGGGCGGGCTCCACCCCTCTTCTGGTCCGGTGGGGTGGGGGTGTGATCAGTCACGGAGGCAGTCTGCTGGGTGGCCGGTTAACGACAGCAGCCCCCTGCATGTTGGGTGCGTGGGGGCTGTGGTTCTGGGGTGGGGGTGGGTTTGGGCCCCGGCCCGGGGTGGGGTGGTGGGTGGTTAAACGGGAACAGCCCCCGCGCTGGTGTTGAGGTGGGGGGCTGTTTCGTTGGTGGTGCAGTGATGGCCCGGGCGTCGTTGCTCGGGCCATCCTGGGTGGTTGTGTCCGGCGGTGTCCTACTCTCCCACACCCTC